>JAESGS010000014.1_pt1:130000-824589 | contig 824589 bp, 766 predicted proteins | sample 9269761 | NCBI WGS metagenome assembly JAESGS01 (sample SAMN15741799, study PRJNA653493) | algae metagenome | isolation source: Cyanosarcina radialis HA8281-LM2 and co-occurring heterotrophs from damp... | place: USA: Makauwahi cave, Hawaii | collected 2011-01-06 | reverse complement strand
GCCGGTCAGAACGTCGACGCGCTCCACCAGGGCAACCGGGATATTGTTAAGGTCGACCGCGCCGAAGAAGCTCGACGGCACGAGGCGGGTCGAGTTCAGCATGACGAGGTTGCGGTTGGCGCCAAGGCCGCGAAGGTCGACGCGTGCCGAACCCGCCGAACCGTTGTTGACGTTCGAACCGAGGTTGGGAACGATGCCGGGGGTTTCGCGCAGCAGCAGTTCGGCGCTGGTGGCCTGACGCAGCTGGATTTCGTCTTCGGTGGTGACGTTCACCGGCGACGACTGTTCGAGGTTGGGGTTACGGATCAGCGTACCGGTCACGACGATTTCGCCGGTCGTTGTACCCTCTTCTGCGGCGTCCTGCGCATAGGCAGGAGCCGAAACCAGGGCGACGCTCAGTACGAGCGGCGCAGCGCCTAGCTTCAGCTTGGAAAATTGGGTTTTCTTCACAGTGCAGTCCCTTGCTACTGGTGGATTGAGTTACCCGAGCCCCTGACGCGGCAGCACACAGCCGACGCGCAAACACCCCGATAGCGTGCGGAATGACCTTTCCCTTAGGGCGAGTAAAGGAATTTTCCGGGCTAATCCGCCGTTTCGCAAGGCATTGTGACGTATTTGCAACAACCGTGACATTTGGCGAAATACAATATGTCGCAACCCGTCATCTGCGACATATTGTTTCATCGGTAACGAATTCGCGCGGAGCGTAACAATATTCAGCTGCCTATCGGACCCGCCAACTTCGCCGGGTCGAGCCGCGCATCGCGCCATTTCAGTCCCCAATGCATGTGGGGCCCGGTCGCGCGGCCCGTGCGCCCGACCGTCCCCAGGACCTGCCCCTGCACCACCCGATCGCCGACCCTCACGTCGAGCCGCTGGCAATGAAGAAAGGCGCTGGTCAGCCCCATGCCATGGTCGACAATCAGCAAATGGCCCTCCAGCGTGAAAGGGGTCGTCGCGGCGAGTACCACCACGCCGTCGGCGGGGGCAACAAACGGCGTTCCGGCGGGGGCGGCGATGTCGGTGCCGCTGTGATAGGCGCCGGGCTTGCCCTGATAGACGCGCTGCGCCCCGAAAAAGCCCGACAGTCGCCCGGTGACCGGCCAGCGGAAGCGCTGTTTCCAGCCATCGGATGTCGCCTCGACGTTTCGCGCTGCCGCGATCTGGGCCAGTTCGGCGGGGCGACGGCGCTGGAAATCGGCGTCGCTTGCCGCACTGCCGCGATACGGCGCGTTGATCTGTTCGATGCGCCACGTCCCGGGCACCACCATAATGTCTTCGACGACCTGCCGCCCGTCACGAACCGTTGCGACAAGGCGCGCGCGGGGTCCCGCATCGCGGTCGAACGCAATCAGGAAACCGCCGTCGGCGGCGACCGGCACCGGCTGGCCGTCGAGGGTCAGCGCGCGGGTATGGCTGGGAGCCACCCCCAGCATCACGCCGCCCTGCTCGGCGCTTCGGCGCGAACCGCGAAAGACGAAGGGTTCGAGTACCGCGGCGGAGGGTATCACCGTCGAAGCCACCGGCTCTGGCGACACCTTGGCGGCGGGCGGCAGGGCTGCGACGTCGCGCGCGGCATCGGGCGACACACAGCCAGCGGCAACAAGCAGCAGCGGCAACGCAGCGATCGAGCGCCGCAAATACCCCGCCAGCGTCATGCCCCGCGCGCGGCGTCCAGTGCGGCCTGTACCGAAATGGCGGCGCTGGCGTAGGGCTCCTGCCGCGCCACCGACCAGTAACGCAGCTCGTCGAGCCCGATCGGCGCGCTCGTCACCGCGCACAGCACATGGTCGCCCGGCGACAGGACACGAAATCCATTCGGGCCATATTGCAGGCGGGCGAGGCGGTTGCGGCTGGCGATCAGCATGCGTTGAGTGTCCGTTCAAGAGTCGGTGATTGCCGCCACTATAGCAGCCGGACGCGCCGGGGCCACCCCGCGCGATTTCAGAACAGCTCGCCCTGCCCTCTTTTGGGCGGCGGGGCAGCAGGCCGCCGCGTGGGGCGGGGCGCCGCGGGGGGCCGCGACGCAGCGTCATCGCCCGCGACCTCCACCGGAACCTCGCCATCGGCAAATTGCAGCCGCAGACGCGCTGCCGCCTGCGCCCGCGCGGCGCTGGTAACGATCCCTCCCCCGGCATCGCGCACCATCGCATAGCCGCGCGACAGCAGCGCCCGCGGGTCAAGGCTGTCGAGCAGCCGCCCCAACCCGCCCAGCCGCGCGCGATCGCGGTCCCAGCGCCGCGCGAGCAATGCGGGGCGCAGCGCCGCGCTGCGGGTCGCCAGCCGCTCGCCGACCACCGCCAGCCGCTGCCGCTGGCTGCGATCCAATCGGTCGGCACTATCGTCGAGCCGCTGGCGCTGCGGCGCATAGAGCCCCTCGCGCTTCGGCAGGTGGCGCGCCAGCGCGGCGAGCCGTTCGCGCGCCAGCGCCTGATGCCGGTTCGCCGCACCGACCATCCGTCCCGCCCGCTGGAGCAGCAGTTCGCGGAGCTCGGCGCGCACCGGCACCGCCATTTCGGCGGCGGCGGTCGGCGTCGGCGCGCGGCGGTCGGCGGCATAGTCGGCGAGCGTCGTGTCGGTTTCGTGCCCGACCGCGCTGATCGTCGGGATGCGGCAATCGGCGATCGCCCGCACCACGATTTCTTCGTTGAACGCCCACAGATCCTCGATCGACCCGCCGCCGCGCGCGACGATGACCAGGTCGGGGCGCGGCACCGGCCCGCCGGGCGCGATGGCGTCAAAGCCGCGAATGGCGCCCGCGACCTGCGCTGCCGCGCCGTCGCCCTGCACCAGCACCGGCCAGACGATGACATGCGTCGGAAAACGATCGGCAAGGCGGTGGAGGATGTCGCGGATCACCGCGCCCGTCGGCGAGGTCACGACCCCGATGATTCGGGGCAGCCGCGGCAAATCCTGCTTCCGCGCCTGATCGAACAATCCCTCGGCGCCGAGCCGCGCCTTCAGCTTTTCGAACAACAGCATCAGCGCGCCCTCGCCCGCGACCTCGAGGCTATCGACGACGAGCTGATATTTGGAACGCCCCGGATAAGTGGTGAGCTTGCCCGTCGCGATCACCTCGATGCCGTCCTCGGGCCGGAAGGCGAGCCGCGCCGCCTGCCCCTTCCACATCACCATGTCGATCAGCGCATTGTCATCCTTCAGCGCCGCGTAGAAGTGCCCCGACGCCGCGCGTTTCGCGCCCGACAATTCGCCGCGCACGCGCACCCGCGAAAAGCCGTCCTCGACCGTCCGCTTGATCGCCGCCGACAATTGGCTGACCGTCATGGCGGGCGCCCCGTCGCCGGACGGCGACTGACCAACATTGTCGCCGGGCGCGCCCTCGGCTAACAGCCGCGCGGGCGTATCGGTATCAGACGCCGTATCGGGAAAAGGGACAGACATGAACATCCTGCTGGTCGGATCGGGTGGCCGCGAACATGCGCTCAGCTGGCAGTTGGCACAATCGCCAAGCTGCGCCAAGCTCTATGCCGCACCCGGCAACCCCGGCATCGAAGCCCATGCCGAATGCGTCGGCATCGCCGCTGACGACCTCGACGGGCTTGTCGCCTTTTGCACCGCGCACGCGATCGACTTCGTCGTCGTCGGCCCCGAAGCGCCGCTCGTCGCGGGGCTCGCCGACCGGCTGCGCGCGCGCGGCATCGCGACCTTCGGCCCCGGCGCCGCTGCGGCGCAGCTTGAAGGCAGCAAGGGCTTTACCAAGGACCTGTGCGCCCGCGCCGCGATCCCGACGGCAGGCTATCGGCGCTGTACCTCCGCCGCAGACGCGCTGGCAGCGCTCGGCGATTTTGCCATACCCGTCGTCATCAAGGCCGACGGCCTCGCCGCGGGCAAGGGCGTGATCATCGCCGAAACGCGCGCCGACGCCGAAGCCGCGGTCGCCGACATGTTCGATGGCGCCTTTGGCGGCGCGGGCGCCGAGGTGGTGATCGAGGAATATATGACCGGCGAGGAAGCGAGCTTCTTTGCCCTGTCCGACGGCACCAATGTGATGGCGTTCGGCAGCGCGCAGGATCACAAGCGCGTCGGCGACGGCGACGTCGGCCCCAACACCGGCGGCATGGGCGCCTATAGCCCCGCCCCGGTGCTCACCGGCGATCTCGAAGCGCAGGTGATGGACCGCATCATCCGCCCGACGGTCGCGACCCTCGCCGCCGAGGGGACGCCCTATGTCGGCGTGCTGTTCGCGGGGCTGATGCTCACCGACATGGGGCCGAAGCTGATCGAATATAATGCCCGTTTCGGCGATCCCGAATGCCAGGTGCTGATGATGCGTTACGCCGGCGACCTTGCCGCCCTGCTTTACGCCGCCTCGACCGGCGCGCTGGCGGATGCGCCGCCGCCCGCCTTCGCCAGCGACTATGCGCTGACGGTGGTGATGGCCGCGAATGGCTATCCCGCGACCCCCGAAAAGGGCGGCGCGATCCATGGCATCGCCGATGCCGAAAGCGGCGGCGTGCGCGTATTTCACGCGGGAACCGCGCGCGACGGCGACACCATCGTTGCCGCGGGCGGGCGTGTGCTCAACGTCACCGCGACGGGGCGCACCGTTACCGAGGCGCAGGCGCGCGCCTATGCCGCGGTCGACAAGCTCGATTTCGCCAGCGGTTTCTGCCGCCGCGACATTGGCTGGCGCGAAGTCGCGCGCGAAGCGCGCTGAGGGGCTGGCGCGAAGTCGCGCGCGAGGCGCGCTAAGGGGCTGGCGCGAAGTCGCGCGCGAGACGCGCTAAGGGGCTGGCGCCAAGTCGCGCGCGAGGCGCGCTGAGGGGCTGGCGCGCCCGGCCAGGCAAAGCGCTGCTGGACGGCGCGGACGCACGCGCATAGGCTGACGGCAAGACAGGGAGAATATCATGGCGTGGCTTCAGGAAAATTATGTCATCGCGGTCGTCGGGCTCGTCGTCGCGGTCGTCCTGCTCTGGTTCCTGTTCGGCCGCAAAAAGGCCGAGGATGCCGCGCCGACCGTCACTCCGCCCGCCGAACCGAAAAAGCCGCTCGAAGCGGCAAAGCCCGAGATCGTCGCGGCCGAACCCGCCCGCTTCAAGCCCAGGGAGCCGGCGCCAACCCCCGCTCCGCCGGTCACGCTCCCGGTCGCGGCCCCGCCGCCGGCGCCCCCGGCACCCCCGGCACCCGAACCGGTCGTCGAGGTGGCACCCGAACCCGCAGCGCCGCCGCCCGCCGAACCGGTACCCCCGCCGCCCGCCCCCGCGGCGGAACCCGAACCGGCATCGGCTCCGGCGCCTGCGCCCGAGCCTGCTCCGGCTCCGGCTCCGGCTCCGGCTCCGGCTCCGGCGGCCGCCAAGGCAGACAATCTGCAACTGATCAAGGGGCTCGGGCCCAAGCTCGCGGGCCTGCTGAACGGCCTTGGCGTCACCAGCTTCCAGCAGATCGCCGACTGGACCGACGCCGATATCGCCGCGATCGACCCCCAGCTCGGCGCCTTCCAGGGCCGCATCGCGCGCGACAATTTCGTCGATCAGGCGGGGTATCTGGCGCGCGGCGACAAGGCCGGCTTCGAAGCGAAATATGGCGCGCTGGGGGGCGAGCTGTAACGACAGGTTCCGACCGATTGCGGACGTAACGACGAGCAATCCCCTCCCCTTCAGGGGAGGGGCAACGAAGACTTGGCAGCTTGCTGCCTAGTCGTAGTGGGGTGGGGGCCCGCGGCCTTGCGCAAGGCCGCTGGACCCCACCCGCTGCGACTAACGAACAAGTTCGCAAGTCTCGCGGCCCTCCCCTGAAGGGGAGGGCGTGTCTTTGCCGCTGCGTCCGCGCCCCACCCCAAACCCGGCCGTTCGCCTCCGCCGAAAAAGTCCTTTCCTACATTATTTCACTATGTTCCAAACTGCTCAATGGAACATCCCGACTCGTCCGCCCCGCTGCTCGCCGGCACTTGCCTCGCCTTCACCCCCGTGTCCGCGCAGCGCCGCCGCGCCGATGGGTGGACGCCCGAAATCCAGCTATGCTTCATCCGCGCCCTCGAAGCGATGGGGTCGGTCGGACGCGCGGCGAAGGCCGTGGGCATGGGGCGCCGCTCGGCCTATCGCCTGCGCGAACGACCCGGCGCCGAAGACTTCGCAGCGGCGTGGGACCGTGCCCTGTCGATGGGTCGGATGCGCCAGTTCGACTATGCGATGGACCGCGCGCTCAACGGCGTGACCACCGTCCGCATCCTGCGCGGCGGTGCGATCGACGTCACCGGTGGCCCCGACATGGATATTGTCCGCGCCGCGCTGCGCGAGGACGCGGCGCCGCTTAAAGCCACAAAGGACACAATCTGAATGCGCGCGGGCGGGGCTTTTGTGGCTTTAAGCCGCCAGCGGCCCCTGTTCGGCCTAGGCTTCGTCGGCGTCCTTGGGCCGCGACAGCTCGGTCACCAGCAGCTTGTCGATCTTGCGCCCATCCATGTCGACAATCTCGAACCGCCAACCCTTGTCGGTGAATTTCTCGCCCAGCTTTGGCAGATGTTTGAGAATCGCCAGCACATGCCCCGCGGCGGTCGCATAGTCGCGGTCCTCGCCCAGCTCGATCCCCAACCGTTCGGCCATCTGATCGGCGGGCATCGACCCCGCGATCAACAGGCTGCCGTCGTCGCGTTCGACGACGAACGGCTCGCTGCCGATGTCCTGGTCCGACGCAAATTCGCCCGCGATCGCCGACAGCAGGTCGGCCGGGGTCACCAGCCCGTCGAAATGCCCATATTCGTCGTGCACCAGCAGCATCGGCACCTCGGCGGCGCGGAGCGCCTCCAGCGCGTCCATCGCGTCGATCTGGTCGTGGATGACCTTCGCCGGGCGCATCAGCTGTTCAAGGTCGAGCGCTTCGCCGCGGAACAGCGCCGCCGCAATGTCGCGCGCCTGCACGACGCCGACGATGTCGTCGACCGATCCGCGCGCGACCGGCAGGCGGCTGTGCGGCGTTTCGACCAGCTTGTCACGGACCCCGCGCGCATCGAGCGAAATGTCGATCCAGTCGACGTCCTTGCGCGGGGTCATCACTTCGCGGACCGGGCGATCGGCGAGCCGCACGACGCCCGAGATGATCGCGCGCTCGCTTTCCTCGATCACCCCCGATTTCGACGCCTCGGCGACGATCAGATGCAGTTCCTCGGCGGTCACCCGATCTTCCGATTCGCGGTTGAGCCCGAGCAGGCGAAAGACGAGGCCCGAGCTGTTGTCGAGCAGCCAGACCAGCGGCGCGGCGACGCGCGCCAGCCAGTACATCGGAACCGCCATGAAGATCGCGATCCGCTCGGGCGACCGCAGCGCGAACTGTTTGGGAACCAGCTCGCCCGCGATCAAAGAGAAATAGGTGGTCAGCGCGATGACGGTGGCAAAGCCCGCCGCTTCGGCGGTCTCGGCATCGAGGCTGAGCCAGCCGGCCAGCCGGTCGGCGACGGGCTGGCCGAGGCTGGCGCCCGAATAGGCGCCCGTCAGCACGCCGATCAGCGTGATGCCGACCTGCACCGTCGACAGGAAGCGACCGGGATCGGAGGCGAGCTGGCGGGCGATTTTCGCACCGCGGCTGCCGCGCTTTTCGGCGGCTTGCAACCGCGGGTCGCGCGCCGACACGATCGCGAGTTCGGACATGGCGAAAACGCCGTTGAGGAGGACGAGGATCGCGATGATCGCCACGTCGGACCAAGGAAAAGGGCTCATCGGGCGGTCGTGCGGCGCTTCGGCGCCTGGCCCCTGTCATCGTCGATCATGGCGATCCTATAGGGCAAAGCCACCGCAATGCAAAACGCCAGCTGAATTGGCGCATCAGCGGCGGTTCAGGCGAAATCGGGAACCAGATCGCCAGCCATATGTTATCGGCAGGAGCGGCGGTTTGCTCGGGACCAGATGCAGCCGCCAAAAAAGGGAGCGACCTATGAATATCAAGACGATCAAACTTGCGGCAATGGCCACCGTCGGCGCGGTGACGCTGACGGGCTGCGTCACCGACCCGGTAACCGGCGAGCGCAAGATTTCGAAAGCAGCGATCGGCGGCGTTGGCGGCGCACTCGGCGGCTATCTGCTCGGCGACCTGATCGGCGGCAAGAACAGCCGGACCGAAGAAATCGTCGGCGCGGGCATCGGCGCGGTCGCCGGAGCCGGGGTCGGCTATTACATGGACCAGCAGGAAAAGAAGCTGCGCGAACGCACCGCCGGCACGGGCATCGATGTCGAGCGTCAGGGCGACCAACTGGTGCTGAACATGCCGGGCGACGTCACCTTCGACCTCAACAGCGCGATGGTGAAAAGCCAGTTCCGCGGCGCACTCGACAATGTCGCCTCGACGCTGGCCGAATATCCCAGCACCTATATCGACGTCTATGGTCACACCGATTCGACGGGCAGCGACAGCTATAACCAGGGTCTGTCCGAACGCCGCGCCTCGTCGGTGGCCGACTATCTGGCTGGCCGCGGTATCCAGCGCGCGCGCATGGCGACGATGGGTTACGGCGAATCGCAGCTGAAGTGCGCTCCGGAGCGCAGCGAGGCCGATTATCAGTGCAACCGCCGCGTCGAAATCCGCATCGCGCCGGTGACGCAGGCCGACGTCAACGCCGCGCGCTAACAGGGTTCCAGTCCCGTGGAAAAGAAAGGGCGTCGCCGAAAGGCGGCGCCCCTTTTTATCCGAGGCTGGGGAAGCTGGCCTTAAGCCCGTCGATGACGAACTGCGCGGCGAGCGCGGCGAGCAGCACCCCCAGCAGGCGGGTGATCACCGCCTCGCCCTTGTTGCCGATAAAGCGCATCAACGGCCCCGCCGCGAGCAACGCGCCGAGCGTCATGAGCAGGACGAGCAGCAGCGCCCCGAAAATGACGAACGCGCGGTCCAGCCCGTTGTTTTGGGCGACGAGCAGCATCACCGACGCGATCGATCCCGGCCCGGCGAGCATCGGCATCGCCATCGGGAACACCGACACATCCTCGACATGCGACGCCGCGACCTTTTCCGCCCGCTGCTCACGCCGCTCGGTGCGCTTCTCGAACACCATGTCGATCGCAATCATGAACAGCATGATGCCGCCCGCGATCCGGAAACTGTCGAGATCGATGTGCAGGAAGCTCAGCAGCGCTTCGCCGAACATCGCGAAAAAGACGAGGATGCATCCTGCGATCACCGTCGCCCGGATTGCCATCGACCGGCGCTGCTGCGCGCTGGCGCCCGTCGTCAGGCTGGCATAAATCGGGGCGCAGCCGGGCGGGTCGATGACCACGAACAGCGTGACAAAGGCCGAGATGAACAGGTCGATCATGGCTGTTTGGGCGCCGCGACCTGATCGTCGATTACCGTCGCCATCGTCTTGCCATCCCACAGCCGGATCGTCACCCGCCGCGATTGGTCGGGGCGAACGGTCGAGGTCCAGCTCAATGTCTGGTCGGGCGACAGGCCGACCGCCATGTCGTCACCCTCCGCTCCGGCTTCGATCGGCACCGCGGGACGCGACCCGCACGCGGCTTGTTTGGATTCGATGAACTCTGGCGCTTGGCGCACACTCGCCACCGCATCACCATGGTCGAGGATCCAGCTGATCTTGCCGCTCCGGGGGTCGCGCATCCAGACGGTGCTGAAAAATCCGTGCGCCGGTCCCTTTTGCCACGCGCCCGTCGTCGCCCCGCTGTTGCCGTCACAGCTGACATACACCGCGTGCGGTTGCCACCTTACCGCCTCGGCCGGGTCGGTCTGGGTTTTCAGCCAGTCGCGAGCCTTCACCCGCTGCGGCACAAACATCACCGCGTCGGGGTGCAATGTTTCGCGAAATGCGGTCCACTGCCCCTTTTCCTGCGCCAGCCGTGCAAAACCGATCTCCGCGGCCACAAAGGCACTGGGGTTCGCCGCCAGCGGGCGATTGCGGATGTCGTCACGATTGCCGCCGCAGCCGACAAGCAGCGACAGCGCAAGGACGGGAAGCAGCAGCGGGCGCATCAGAAACCTTCCGGATCGGCGAGCCCCGCGCGGCGGTGCGCGGCGACCAGCGTGTTGCGGAGCAGGCAGGCGATCGTCATCGGCCCGACCCCGCCGGGAACGGGGGTGATTGCCGACGCCAGCGCCTGTACTTCGGCATAGTCGACATCGCCGACCAGCCGACCCTTGGCCGCGCCGTCGGCGGGGGGCAGGCGATTGATGCCGACGTCGATGACCACCGCGCCCGGCTTGATCCAGTCGCCCTTGACCATTTCGGCGCGCCCGACCGCGGCGACGACGATGTCGGCGCGGCGGACCAGATCGGGCAGGTCGCGGGTGCGACTGTGCGCCATCGTGACCGTGCAATTGGCGCCGAGCAGCAATTGCCCCATCGGCTTGCCGACCAGGATCGAGCGCCCGACGACGATCGCATCCTTGCCGCTGAGATCGCCGAACCGATCCTGCAGCAGCAACAGGCAGCCATAGGGGGTGCAGGGAACCATGCCTGCGATGCCCAGTGCCAGTCGCCCGGCGCTGACCGGGGTCAGCCCGTCGACATCCTTGTCGGGATCGATCGTCGCGACCGCCGCCTGTTCGTCAAGGTGGCCGGGGAGCGGCAGTTGCAGCAATATGCCGTCGACCGCATCGTCGGCATTAAGCTCTGCGAGCAGCGCCTCGACCTCTGCCTGCGTCGCGGTCGCCGGCAGGCGATGCTCGAAACTGGCCATGCCAGCCGCAACCGTGGCCTTGCCCTTTGAACCCACATAGACCGCGCTCGCCGGATCGTCGCCGACCAGCACCACCGCCAGCCCCGGCGCGCGTCCGGTGGCGGCGATAAAGGCCGGGACGGCATCGGCGATCCGCGCGCGCAGCCCGGCGGCGAACGCCTTGCCGTCGATCACGCTAGCTAGGGAGTTGCGATCACTCATATCAGAACGCGCAAACCGCCGCCGCTTTGAAGTAATTGAGCACGGGCCCCTGAATGATGATGACCAAAATCAGTACAAGCATCGGGGTCAGATCGAGTCCACCAAAGTCAGGCATTATTCGCCGGAATGGTCGATAAAGCGGCTCAGTAATTCGATCGAGCATCATCCACAGTTGACCGACGAACTGGTTGTGCGTGTTGATGACGTTGAACGCAATCAGCCACGACATAACGGCCTGCGCGATGATAAACCACCAAACGACCGTCAGGATTATCTCGACGATCTCGATAAACATGCAAGCCAAAGCTGATCTCCGTAAACGCGTTAATGAGCCGCTTGTTAGCGGTGAATGAGCGTTCCCGCACCCCTTGCGGTGAAAATTTCGAGCAGCATCGCGTGCGGAATCCGCCCGTCGAGGATGACCGCTGCCTCGACCCCGGCATCGACCGCAGCGACGCAGGTTTCGACTTTGGGGATCATTCCGCCGGTGATCGTTTCATCGGCCTTGAGCGCGTCGATCGCCGCGCGGTCGAGGTCGGTCAGGAGGTTCTTTTCCTTGTCGAGCACCCCGGCAACGTCGGTGAGCAGGAAAAACCGCTTGGCGCCCAGCGCCCCGGCGATCGCCCCCGCCATCGTGTCTGCATTGATATTATAGGTCGCCCCATCAGCGCCGAGCGCCACCGGCGCGACGATCGGGATGAAATTGTCATTGGTCAGATTGACCAGGATCGTCGGATCGACCGCGACAGGTTCGCCGACAAATCCCAGATCAACGTGGCGCTCTATCCCCGAATTGGGGTCGGGCTCGGTCCGGCTGACCTTTTCGGCGAGCACCAGATTGGCGTCCTTGCCCGAAATGCCGACCGCCCGCCCGCCGAGCGCGGCGATCCAGCTGACGATTTCCTTATTGATCTTGCCCGCCAGCACCATTTCGGCGACCTCCGCCGTGGCGGCGTCAGTGACGCGCAGCCCGCCGACAAAGGTCGATTCGATCCCGAGCTGTTTCAGCATCGCGCCGATCTGCGGCCCGCCGCCATGGACGACGACCGGATTGATGCCCACGGCTTTCAGCAGCACGACGTCTTCGGCGAAATCGCGCTGCGCCTCGGGGTCGCCCATCGCATGGCCGCCATATTTGATCACGAAGGTCTGGCCCGCATAGCGCTGAAGATAGGGCAGCGCCTCGACAAGCGTTTCGGCCTTGGCGAGCAGATCGGGCATTTTCGACGGATCGGTCATCGCCATCATCCGCCGTTCTTTGCATCGAGGCTGCGGCCCAGCGCGACCAAGCCGGTAATCACGAAGGGGATGACCGCGATCGACAGCACGACCTTGGCCAGCATCTGGCCGCCCATCAGATTGGCGATCGGGAACACGCCGTAAAAGGCGATGGTCACGAACAGCAACGTATCGACGATCTGGCTGAGCGCGCTCGCGATCGCGCCGCGGATCGCCAGCCAGGTCGTGCCGGTCCCGGCGCCTTCGCGCCCGCGCAGCTTGCTGAAGATCGTGACGTTCAGAAATTGTGACGTGCCGTAGGCGACGATCCCCGCCGCCATCAGGCGCGGCCCCTGCCCCAGGATCATATCGAACGCTGCGAGCCGTTCGGGCTGCATCTCGGGGGAGGCGGGCAGCGCGAGAACAAGCGAAATCAGCATGATCGACAGAACCAGCGGCACAAAGCCCCATAGCACCAACTTGTTCGCGGTCGACTGGCCATGAAGCTCCGACACCGTGCTTGACAGCGCCACGAGCAGTAGAAACGGGAAAATCCCCGCTTCAACCGCGAGCCAGTCGCCCAGCGCCACCTGCTTGTTCCCCAGCACCCCGGCGAGCACGACCATGCCGCCATAGATGATGGTGAAAAGAAAGAGCGAGGGCGAAAGCGTGCGCGGCAGCGCCGTCGAAGTGGTGTCGGTCATGCCGCCCGATAGTCGCTTTTGTTCAGCGTGGAAAGATGCGCGTGGCACCGGCACTTGCCCCACCGCCAAAGCCCGCTAGACAAGGCGCAACAGATTGCGGGGGACGCACAAGAATATGGAACGCCTGATTGGTTTGGTTGGCATCGTCGCGCTGCTCGCGATTGCCGTGCTGTTTTCGTCGAACCGCCGCTGGATTCGCCTGCGCGTCGTCATTCCCGCCTTCCTGCTCCAGGCCGGTTTTGCCCTGTTGGTGATCGGCACCCCGTGGGGCCGCGCGATCATCCAGGCGATGTCGAATGCCGTTTCGAACCTGCTCGGCTATGCCAAGGCGGGGACCGATTTCATCTTTGGCCCGCTCGCCTCCCCCGAAATCGGCGCCAACAGCTTTGCGATCGCGGCGCTGCCGGTGATCGTCTTTTTCGCCTCGCTGATCTCGATCCTCTATTATCTCGGCATCATGCAGCTGGTGATCAAATGGGTCGGCGGCGGCATCCAGAAAATCACCGGCATCACCAAGGTCGAAAGCCTGGGCGCCGCGGCGAACATCTTTGTCGGCCAGTCCGAATCGCCGCTGGTGATCCGCCCCTATCTCGCGGGCCTCACCCCGCCGCAGCTGTTCACGATCATGACCGTCGGCATGGCGGGCGTCGCCGGGACCATTTTGGGCGCCTATGCCAGCATGATCGGCGAACAATTGCTGCCCTATCTGCTCGCCGCCAGCTTCATGTCGGCACCCGGCGGCATCCTGATGGCCAAGATCATGATGCCCGACGATCCCAAGGACCTGGGCATCGAACCCGTGATCATGCCCGAGGCCAGCCATGACGAGGAAAAGCCCGCCAACATCATCATGGCGGCGGCGCAGGGCGCGCAGACCGGGGTCAAGCTGGCCGTCGCGGTCGGCGCGATGGTGCTCGCCTTTGTCGCACTCGTCGCACTCGCCAACGGCATTCTCGCCGGGGTCGGCGGCTGGTTCGGCTATCCCGACCTGTCGTTCCAGGCGGTGATCGGCGCGCTGTTCCGCCCGGTCATGTGGCTGATGGGCGTCCCGTGGGACGAAAGCGCCGTCGTCGGCGGGCTGTTCGGCAGCAAGATCGTGCTCAACGAGTTCGTCGCCTTCATCGACCTCGGCAAGGTGCAGGGCGATATGTCGCTGGCCGCGGTCGCCATCGCCACCTTTGCGCTGTGTGGCTTCGCCAATTTCAGCTCGATCGCGATCCAGATGGCGGTGACCGGCGGCCTCGCCCCCAACCAGCGCCCGATGATCGCCAAGCTGGGCCTGAAAGCGCTGCTCGCGGGCAGCCTGTCGAACCTGATGTCGGCAGCGCTCGCCGGGTTGATGCTGGGGATTGCACCGCCCGTCGCCGCGCCGCCTGCGGCACCCGCGGCCGTCGCCGCCCCGACCGGAGCGCCTGCGACGGCACCCGAAGCCGAGGCCGCTGCGACCAAGGCACCCTGACCCGGCCAAAGCCGCGCTTGGGAGAATTTGCAAGCCCCCGGCAAATGGCATAACTTGCGGTTCGGAAACGAGTCCCGGGTCGCCGTCGCCAACAGGGAGTTTGCCATGAAAATCGCATATCGTTTGTCGATCCTCGCCGCCGCTGCCGTATCGATCGGGACGGGAGTCCTTGCGACCTCCAGCGCCCAGACGCCCGACGACAAGATGTACCGCCCGCCCGAAGCAACGATTTACCGCGATGCCGGCTATCGCGGCCCCGCGGTATTCGTCGGCGAAGCCAAGCCGAACCTCGGGCTCGCCTGGCCGGTCAATTCGGTGCGCGTTGCCAGCGGCCGCTGGGAACTCTGCGAAAAGACGCGCTTTCGGGGCAATTGCCGTACGGTCGAGCGTGATACGCCGATGCTGAACAGCATTTTGCGCGGACTGACCATCCAGTCGATCCGCCCGGTAGGCAGCGGGGGCGGCGGTTGGAATCCGAACCCGCCCGCCAACGACCAGGTCGCGCGCGGCAATTTCGCCGAATTTCATACCCAGCCATCGACCGGCAATTACCGCGTGCTTGCCTGCACCAGCGGCTCATCCACCGCGGCCTGTGCGGCGCGGGCGGCGGACAATTGGTGCCGGACGATCGGGTGGAACGGGTCGGCGCGCGAGCATATGGAAACCGTCGGCGGCCGCGAATATCTGGCCGACGTGCTGTGCGTCCGTTCGGGCTATTGAGGGAGGATGCGATCATGCACGGGATAAAATTGGCCGCGCCCGCGGTCGCCGCGCTGCTGTTATCCGCCTGCATGTCGGTCGGTGGCCCCGGGGTCAGTACCTATTATGAATGCGATCGCGGCACCCGGCTGAAGGTCGATTTCATGGGCGACCGCGCGCTGGTCAGCGTCAACGGCGGCCGCCCCGAAGCGATGCGGTCCGCACCGGCAGCGAGCGGCGCGATGTACGAAAATAGCGCGGGCTGGCGACTGCACACGAAGGGCAATGAGGCGACGTGGAATACCGCGCTGCGCTCGGCACCCGAAAGCTGCCGCCAGGTGGTGGTGCCGCGCTAGCGCCAGTCCTGTTGCAGCGCAATCATATGCTACCCGTAGCCCTGAGCCTGTCGAAGGGCGCTTATCGCCGATAAGCGCCCTTCGACAGGCTCAGGGCTACGGTATAATCTGAACAGAACGGATCGAGGTCCCTGACCGCATCAAAGTGCCATCTTCGCCAGCGCGGCGCGGACCTCGCTGACAAACAATTCGGGCTGCTCCCACGCGGCGAAATGGCCGCCGCGGGGCAGTTCGTTCCAATGGACGATATTCTTGTAGCGCCGTTCGGCCCAGCGCCGCGACAGCCGCATGATCTCGTTCGGGAACAGGCTGCATCCCGTCGGCACCAATATCTCGCCCGCCGCGAAATTGCGAAAGCTGTGCCAATAGAGCCGCGCCGACGAGGCCGCGCTCGCGGTAAGCCAATAGAGGCTGATCGTGTCGAGCATCGCATCCTTGGGCAGCGCCTTCTCCGGATGGCCGCCGATCGACTGCCCGCCCGGCTGATGCCCGCAATCGGTCCAGCCGTGGAATTTTTCGGCGATCCACGCCATCTGCCCGACCGGCGAGTCGGTCAGCGCATAGCCGATCGTCTGCGGCCGCGTGGCGTGCTGGGTCGAATAACCGCTGTCCTTTGCCTGATACCAGCCAAAGCGCGCCAGATAGAGTTTTTCCGCCTCGCTGAGGTCCGTCATCAGGTCGGGCGGCGGCGCGCCGACCACCATATTGACGTGAATCCCCGCGCAATGATCGGCGTGGTTCATCCCGATCGCACAGGTCACCGCGCTGCCCCAATCGCCGCCCTGCGCAAAATAGCGATCGTAACCGAGCGCGACCATCAGCGCGTCCCATGCCGCGCCGATATGCTCGACGCTCCATTTGGCCTCTGTCGGCTTGCCCGAAAATCCATAGCCGGGCAGCGACGGGATCACGAGGTGATAGTCGGTCGCCAAGGGTTCGATGACGTCGAGAAATTCGAGCACCGACCCCGGCCAGCCGTGCGTCAGCACCAGCGGCCGCGCGGCAGGATTGGCCGAGCGGACGTGCAGGAAATGAATGTCGAGCCCGTCGATCGTCGCGAGATAATTTGGAAGCGCGTTCAGCCGCGCCTCGATCCGCCGCCAGTCGTAGCTGTCCTGCCAATAGGCCGCGAGTTCACGGGCATAGGCAAGCGGGATGCCCTGATCCCAGTCGTCCACCGTCTCCTTCTCGGGCCAGCGCGTCCGCGCCAGCCGGCCTTTGAGATCGTCGAGCGCCGCCTGTGGCACATCGATGGTGAAGGGTCGGGGGGTATCGACTTGCATCCTCGGCACTCCTCTCAGCGGCGGGCGATCACCCGGACCCATGGACCCCGAGCGCCATCATAGCCTCCCCCGAGTCCTTCGGCGACCTCGATCTCCTGCCAAGGTCCGGCGTCCTCGTACAGGCGTCGAGCCTCATCCACCGCCAGAAAGTTGAAATACCGCCCAAAGCGATCGCGCCCTTCCTGCCCACCGCCTTTATAGGTTCCAAGATGCCAGCCATCCGGTCGTAGCGCCCGGTGAACGCGGCCCAGCACCGACGCCAGGTCGATCCGCGGTACGTGGAGTAGAGACGCCGACGCCACGATCGCGTCATAAGACGCGTCGACATCCAACTCGTCAAAACGCATAACCCGCACCGGTCGCCCAAGGCGCCGCGCCGCCTGCGCCGCTATCTCCGCTACACCATCGGTCGCGTCGACTTCGAAACCGCGCCCGATCAGATACTCTGCGTCGATGCCCCCACCGCACCCCAGTTCGAGAACCCTTGCGCCGGGTATCAGCCGGTCGGCGAAATCGGCAAGGTGGCGGTTGATACCCCCCGTGCCGCTAGCCGTGTAGACCGGCGCTTCCTTCGCATAGAAGGCAAGGGTGGCAGGGTCGAAGCCGCTCATAGTCCCCTATGGCCGCGCCGGTGCCTTGCAACCGCGTTGCAGGCCGACGCCTTTCAGGAAACCGCGCCGCACCGTCCCCGCGTACACCGCCGCGGCATAGCGCCGCCGTTCGGCATTGGCGCCGGTGACTTCGCCGATCAGGCCGCGAAAGGGAATGATCGATCCGGCCAAACTGCCCGCGACACGGCCCGCGGTTTCTTCGCGCTTCTTTTCGCGGTCCTTGTCGACCACTTCATTGACGTCGGGACCAAGCACCTCGTTGAGTTCGGTCACTTCGCGGATGATCGCCGAACATTTGCCAAGCCCCGCCAGCGAATAGGGATCGGCCTGGACCGCGGCCAATTTGGCGGGGGCTTCCTTGCCGTCGAACGGTTCGGTGACCTGATTGGCGGTGTCCTTGAGCGTCGAATCTTCGGGCGCCCCCTGCTGGGCATAAGCGGGCGCCGCGATGGCCAGTGCGACGAGCGATAATCCTGCGAAAATCTTCCTGTGCATGTCACGCCTCCTTCGCTGCCCCCTCACAGCCAATCAGCTAACGCGTCGGAACCGGTTCGGCTCCCGTCCAGTCGTAAAAGCCGCGGCCCGCCTTTTTGCCGACCCAGCCTGCCTCGACATATTGGACGAGCAGCGGCGCCGGGCGGAATTTGGGATCGCCGGTGCCGCTGTGCAGCACGCGGATGATTTCAAGACAGGTGTCGAGCCCGATGAAGTCGGCGAGCGTGATCGGTCCCATCGGATGGTTGAGGCCAAGCCGGCAGCCGGTGTCGATGTCCTGCATCGTCGCAACGCCTTCGCCGAGCGCGAACACCGCCTCGTTAATCAGCGGCATCAGCACGCGGTTGACGATGAAGCCTGGCGCGTCGTTGGCGTGGACGATTTCCTTGCCGAGCCCGCGGCCGAAGGCTTCCACGGCTTGCAGCGTCGCGTCGCTCGTTGCGAGGCCGCGGATCAGCTCGATCAGCCCCATCACCGGCACCGGGTTGAAGAAATGCACGCCAATGAAGCGCGCCGGATCGGGCGACGCCTGCGCCAGCCGGGTGATCGGGATCGAGCTGGTGTTGCTGGCGAGGATGGCGCTGTCGGACAGATGCTGACCGACGCTGGCAAAGATCGCGCGCTTGATTTCCTCGCGTTCGGTTGCGGCTTCGATGACGAGTTCCGCGGGGGCGAAGGCGCTGTGATCGGCGACCGGGGTGATGCGGGCGAGCAGCGCGTCGGCGTCGCCCTGCGTCATCTTTTCCTTCGCAACCAACCGCCCCAGCGCCTTGGCGATCCCCGCCTTGCCCGCTTCGGCGCGGGCGAGGTCGATGTCGGACAGCAGCACATCATGGCCGACGCTCGCCGATACCTGCGCGATGCCCGCGCCCATTTGCCCTGCCCCGATGACGCCGACGATCATATTCCTATTCTCCGAATATTCTTTAGCCCTCATCCGTCATCCCGGCGAAGGCCGGGATCCCGCCGTTTCGGTAAAACGCATCGGTGAGATCCCGGCCTTCGCCGGGATGACGATATGGGAGGGCAGCCCTACGTGATCGGTCGCCTCCGTCAAGAGTGGTGCGTCAAGGGGCGGAGCGGAACTCGGTGGCTTCGGCGAGGATCAGCGCGAAGGCGGGATCGGCGTCGTCCCATGCCGCAACCGGAGTCCAGCCGCCCGCGCGGAGCAGCAGGTTCGCGTCGCGCGGGCCATATTTGTGGCTGTTTTCGCTGTGGATCGTCTCGCCCTTCGCCATATGGTAGCTGCGCCCGTCGACAGTGAAATCCACGTCGCACGCCGCGACCAGGTGCATTTCGATCCGTGCATGGACGTCGTTCCAGATTGCGCGATGGGTGAAATTTTCGACCGGAATGTCGCCGCCCAGCTCGCGATTGATCCGCTCGAGAAGGTTGAGGTTGAATGCCGCCGTCACCCCGGCCGGATCGTCATAGGCGCGCTCCAGCACCGCAATATCCTTGATCCGGTCGATGCCGATGAGCAGCAAAGACCCGTCGCCAAGCGCCTCGCGCCAGTTGCGGAGCAGGTCGATCGCGGTCCGCGCGACCATATTGCCAATCGTCGAGCCGGGGAAAAAGCCAAGCTTGGGCAGCGGGCAAATCTCGCGCGGCAGCGCGACGCGCTGGGTGAAATCGGCCTCGACCGGATAGACCGAAAGGCCGGGGAAACGGGCGGCGAGCGCCGCGGCGCTGTCGCGCAGGAAATCGCCCGAAATATCGACCGGCACATAGGCGGCGGGCGCGATCGCGCCGAGCAGCAGCGGGGTCTTGGTCGAACTGCCCGACCCCAGTTCGACCACCGCCCGGTCCGGACCGATCGCCGCGGCAATATCGGTTGCGTGGCGCGTCAAGAGGTCGGTTTCGCTGCGCGTCGGATAATATTCGGGGAGCGCGGTGATATCCTCGAACAGCGCCGATCCGGTCGCGTCATAGAACCAGCGCGCCGGAATCGCCTTTTGCCGTTGCGCCAGACCGGCGCGGACGTCGGCGCGAAAGGCGATGTCGACCCCCGCGTCGTCCGCCGAAACCTGACGAAGATTGCGCACGACGCCCATGGTTTCAAATATCCTTTGCGAGGCGGAGGCCGGTGAACTGCCAACGCTGGTGGGGGTAGAAGAAGTTGCGGTAACTGGCGCGCAAATGGCCGCGCGGGGTCGCGCAGCTGCCGCCGCGCAGCACGAACTGGCCGCTCATGAACTTGCCATTATATTCGCCGACCGCGCCGGGGGCCGCGCGAAAGCCGGGATAGGGGCGATAGGCGCTGCCGGTCCATTCCCAGACGCCGCCGAACATCTGTTGCAGATCGGTGTCATCGTCGGTCGCGGCGGGATGAACGGGTCCGGCGACGCCGAGTTGCTGTCCGGCAGCCGGATCGAGCCCCGCCGCCGCGGCTTCCCACTCAAATTCGGTCGGCAGGCGCGCGCCCGCCCAGCTGGCGAAGGCGTCGGCTTCGAAAAAACTGATGTGGGTGACGGGAGCGGCGGGGTCGATGTCGTGCCAGCCCGCCAGGGTGAACTGGCGATCGCCGTCCCAATAGGCGGGCGCGTCGACTCCCTCGCCCTGCACCCACGCCCAGCCGTCGCTGAGCCATAGCGAGGGCGTGTGATAGCCGCCGTCGGCGATGAACTGTTGCCATTCGCCATTGCTGACCGGGCGGCTGGCGAGCGCATGGCGCGCGAGGAGCGTGTCGTGGCGCGGGCCTTCGCAATCGAAGGCGAAGCCGCCCCCAGCATGGCCGACGCCAACGATACCCGCCTTGCCCTCGATCCATTTCATGGCGGAAAACTGCGAAACTTTACGCGCGATTTCACTGTCCCAGACCGCCGGGCCGAGCGGGTTCTGCGCAAAAAGATGCTTGAGGTCGGTGAGCAGCAATTCCTGATGTTGCTGCTCGTGATGCATGCCAAGCTCGACCAGCGTCAGCGCGGCGGCGGGCAGGTCGGGCAAGGCGGTCTGCACCGCGGTGTCGACATGCGCGCGCCAGATGCGGATGTCGTCGAGCGACGGGCGGGTCAGCAACCCGCGCTGCGGGCGGGCATGGCGCGGCCCCTCGGCCTCATAATAGCTGTTGAACAGATAGGCGTAGCGATCGTCGAACGCGCGATAGTCGGGCACATGGTCGCGCAGGACAAAGGTTTCGAAAAACCAGGTCGTATGCGCGAGGTGCCATTTGGCGGGCGAGGCGTCGGGCATCGACTGCGCGCTGGCGTCGGCGTCGGACAGCGTTGCGACGAGGTCGAGCGACAGGCGGCGCGTCGCGGCGAAGCGCTGCGCGAGCAGGCCTGCCGTGCGGGCCGTTGGCGCGATGGGTGAAGCGTCGGTCTGGCTGGCCATATTGAGACAATCCCCCGCGGTGCGATTCGGTTTCGCATGAGCGAGGAATATGGTTACGGCGGGGAGGATTGTCTAGAACATTTAGGGAACAGCATTGATCCTCCCTGTGGCGCAGCCATGGGGAGGTGGCAGCGCGAAGCGCTGACGGAGGGGCCATGGCGCAACGTCGCCGCCCCTCCACCCCTTGCTTCGCAAGCGGTCCCCCTCCCCATCGCTTCGCGACAGGGAGGATCGTCCTATCGCGTCGCGCCGGGTTTCCAGAGAATGTCGCCGCCCGCCGCCGCATTCAGGTGGCGGGTCAGCACGAACAGATGGTCGGAGAGCCGGTTGAGGTAGGTCAGCGCCAGCGGGTTGAGGTCGCGGTCCGCACCGGCGGCGACCGCCGCGCGTTCGGCGCGCCGTGCCACCGCGCGGGCGACATGCAGCCGCGCCGCGGCCTCGGTGCCGCCGGGGAGGATGAAGCTGCGCAGCGCCTCGAGATCGTCGTTCATGCGGTCGATCTCGTCCTCGAGCCGCGCGATCTGGCCGGGGACGATGCGCAGCGCCATGTCGTGCGGGCCGAAGCCGAACTGGATGTCGGCGGGGGTGGCAAGGTCGGCGCCGAGGTCGAACAGCTCGTTCTGGATCCGCGCCAGCATCGCCGCGGCGTCGCTGGCGGGATCGAGCGCCGCGACCGCGACACCGACCCAGCTGTTCGCCTCGTCGACGTCGCCGATCGCCGCCATCAGCGGCGCCGATTTGGCAATCCGCGATCCGTCGACCAGCCCGGTGGTGCCGTCGTCGCCGGTGCGCGTGTAGATTTTGTTGAGCTTGACCATGTGAGGATAATCCGTTGTGCGACCGTCACCCTAACCCGTTCGTATCGAGCCCTTCGACCGCCTTTGCAGGTGCTCAGGATAAACTTCCGCCGTTGGCGGGAGTCGAGACACCGGGAAGGCGAGCGTGAACGACGCGTGTCTCGACTTCGCTCGACACCAACGGAAGAAGAAGAAGCGCCCCCGATCAGCCGCCCGCGGCGAGCAGGCCGATCAGCACGAGCAGGATGATGGTGATCGCCTGCCATTTGACACGCGCCATCATCATCTTGTTCTGCATCACCTGATTTTCCTCGACCTTTCCGTCGATCACCGCCTGGTGACCTTGCGAAAAATAGAAGAGCCCCCGCGCGAGCGAGAACAGGACGAAGCCGGCCGCCACGACGACGCCGATGATCAGCAGAATGTTCATGCCCCCTATTTAGGGCATTTGCAGCGAATAACCAGTGGGAAGCCGCGCGGCGAGCAGATCGGCGGCGAGCGCGGAGCCGTCCACGCCCGCGGCGCGGAGCGACGCGAGCGAGGTCGCGGCGTCGCGCTTCGCCAGCCTTTTGCCGTCGGGGCCGCAGACGAGCGGATGATGTCGGTACAGCGGGGTCGGCAGCCCCAGCAGCGCCTGGAGCAGGCGGTGGACATCGGTCGACGCGAGCAGGTCGGCGCCGCGGATGATATGGCTGACCCCCATGATCGCATCGTCGAGGGTGCTGGCAAGGTGATAGCTGGCGGGCGCATCCTTCCGCGCAAGGACGATGTCGCCGTGCGCGAGCGGGTCGGCGGTCCGCTCCCCCTGCCCCTGTTCCTCCCACGCCAGCGCGCCGGTGGTCAAAACCGCGCGCGCCATGTCGAGGCGCCAGCAATGCAGCTCGTTCGCCATCCGCCGTTCGCGTTCGGCCGCGGGGAGGTCGCGGCAGGTGCCGGGATAGACTGGCCCCGAAGGTCCGTGCGGCGCGCTCAGGCTGGCGGCGATGTCGGCGCGGGTGCAGAAGCAGGAATAGACAAGGCCGCGGGCACGCAGGCGATCGAGCGCGGCGGCATAGTCGCCGAGCCGGTGCGACTGGCGCAGCGGCTCGCCGTCCCAGACGAGCCCGAGCCATGCGAGGTCGGCGAGCGAGGCGACGACATAGTCCTCGCGCGAGCGTCTGCCGTCGATATCGTCGATGCGGATGACGAACCGGCCGTTCGCGGCACGCGCCGCATCATGCGCCAGCACCGCGCTATAGGCGTGGCCGAGATGGAGCTCGCCGGTCGGGCTGGGCGCGAAACGGGTCAGCATCGCGCTGGTAAAGATTCCATATACTGTGCCGCGCTCATCCGAATCCTTCCATATCTTGCGGCAGATGCCCCCTTGACGTCAGAATCTGATGCGGCATGTAATGATCGTGTCACGCAGGGAAGGCAGTGGCGCGCCATCCCGAGAAGCGAAGGGGGCTGCGTTACCAAGCCATGTTTCATCCCGATCTTGCCCGGCATCCCGATAGTTGTCCCGCGCTGGTCCTGAACGCCGATTATACGCCGCTCAGTTACTATCCCTTGAGCCTGTGGCCGTGGCAGACCGCGGTCAAGGCGGTTTTCCTCGACCGCGTCACCATCGTCGAAAATTACGAGCGCGAGATCCATTCGCCGACGCGGACGATGCCGATCCCCAGCGTCATCGCGCTGCGCCAATATGTGAAGCCGTCGCAGCACCCGGCGTTCACGCGCTTCAACCTGTTCCTGCGCGACCGTTTCGCCTGCCAATATTGCGGGTCGGGCAAGGATTTGACCTTTGACCATGTCGTGCCCCGTCGTCTGGGCGGGCGGACGACGTGGGAAAATGTCACCACCGCCTGCGCGCCGTGCAACCTCAAGAAGGGCGGGCGCACCCCGCAACAGGCGCATATGCCGATCCACCGCCAGCCGTGGCGGCCGACAAGCTGGCAGTTGCAGGACAATGGCCGCTGTTTCCCGCCCAATTATCTGCACGAAAGCTGGATCGACTGGCTGTATTGGGACGTCGAGCTGGAAGGCTGACCGCCGGGCAACAGGTCGGACAGACAGGGTTCATCGCGGCGAGGCTAATCGCCGCGCGCCATAACAGGAGAACAGCCATGGTCCGTATCGCCCGCGCGCTCGCGCTCAGCCTCGCCACCCTGCCGCTCGCCGCGTGCGCGACGCTGGGACCGTCCGAACAGCCGGTGTCGGTCACCGGCCAGATCAGCTATCGCGAGCGCATGGCGTTGCCGCCGACCGCGCAGGTCCAGATCCAGCTGAGCGACGTCAGCCTGATGGACGCGCCGTCGCGCACGATCGCCGAGCAGAGCTTTACCGCCGACGGGCGCCAGGTCCCCTTCGCCTTTTCGTTCACCGTCGATCAGAACAAGCTCGATCCGCGGCACAGCTATGCGGTGTCGGCACGGATTACCGACGCATCGGGGCGGCTGATGTTCATCACCGACACGCGCAATAGTGTGGAATTCGATGGCCGCAGCCGGATCGACATGGGGACGCTCATGCTGGTGAAGACGTGCTGATCCCCCTGATCGTCTGATCGTCGCCCCTGCCGCGGAGCGGGAGCGACGATCAGATTACCGCGCCAAAGCCAGCAGTGGACGACCGGCGGCGAGGTTCGCGCGCGCGGTGCGGGCAGCCCAGCGCGAATCGACATAATCGCCATTCGCCAGTTCAAGATCGTACCGGATCGGGCTGGCGAGGGCCGCATCATAGGCGGCGGCGGCTTCGCTGGTGCGACCCAGACGAGCATAAGCGGTGCCAAGGTTGATCAGCCGCGACGGATCGCGGGCATCGAGGGTGGTTGCGCCGGTCAGCTTGGCGATCGCGGCTTCATTTTCGCCAGCACGCAGTTCGGCATAGGCCACCGGCAGCGCGGCCGAATCGGCCTGCGGCCCGGTGACGACGATGATCGATTGCGCGGCAGCCGGGGTCGCGAACGCCAATGCGATCAGCGGCAGCAATATTTTTTTCATCTCTCTATCCCCTCGAAAACTTTAGCCGATTTTCTCGCTCATCGGCGGAAAAGTCAATGTTTTCGGCACTTTGTAACACTCGTGTCACAATCCAGAATTATGCTCATCGCAAGGCGCATTATAAGTCAGGATTTTCAGAATCTTGGCTTGCTCGACTCGTTGTCACAATTTGGTGACGTCGATTGTCACAATTGCGCCTGCTGAAAATTAATTTCGGCGCCGGTGCATTTTGCGCCGCCGATTCGCGTGTCCGCGCGGTTCGGCGGATTGAGCCCGGATTGCGATATAAAGAAAAGTTTATATTTGATCGGCGGCGCGCTTTCGGCTAGGGCGCGCAACATAATTACCCATGACTTCGTGGCCGCTCGCCTGCGGTCGTATTTGCCGATATGGAGAATCCCCGTGGCCACTCTCGCCGCCGACACCCGTGATTATGTCGTTGCCGACATCAGCCTCGCCGATTTCGGGCGCAAGGAAATCAACATCGCCGAAACCGAAATGCCGGGCCTGATGGCGCTGCGCGCCGAATATGGCGCGGCGCAGCCGCTGAAGGGCGCGCGCATCACCGGTTCGCTGCACATGACGATCCAGACCGCGGTGCTGATCGAGACGCTGACCGCGCTGGGCGCCGAAGTTCGCTGGGCGACGTGCAACATCTTCTCGACGCAGGACCATGCCGCCGCCGCGATCGCCGCGACGGGCGTGCCGGTGTTCGCGGTGAAGGGCGAGAGCCTCGCCGATTATTGGGACTATGTCGGCCGCATCTTCGACTGGGGTGTCGAGGACGGCACCACCTGCAACCTGATCCTCGACGACGGCGGCGACGCCACGATGTTCGCGCTGTGGGGCGCGAAGCTCGAGGCCGGCGAAACGATGCCGGCGCCCGAGAATGAGGAAGAGATCGAAATGCAGCGCGCGCTGAAGGCGTTTGTCGCGGCGAACCCAGGCTACCTCACCAAGACCGTCAAGGCGATCAAGGGCGTGTCGGAAGAAACGACGACCGGCGTCCACCGCCTGTACCACATCGCCAAGAAGGGCGAGCTGCCCTTCCCCGCGATCAACGTCAACGACAGCGTCACCAAGTCGAAGTTCGACAACCTCTATGGCTGCAAGGAATCGCTCGTCGACGCGATCCGCCGCGGCACCGACGTGATGCTGGCGGGCAAGGTCGCCACGGTGGCCGGCTTCGGCGACGTCGGCAAGGGTTCGGCGCAGTCGCTCCGCAACGGCGGCGCGCGCGTCCTCGTCACCGAAATCGATCCGATCTGCGCGCTGCAGGCGGCAATGGAAGGTTTTGAGGTCGTGACGATGGACGAAGCGGTCAAGCGCTCGGACATCTTCGTCACCGCGACCGGCAATGCCGACGTGATCACCGCCGAGCATATGGCGGCGATGAAGAATATGGCCATCGTCTGCAACATCGGCCATTTCGACAGCGAGATCCAGATCGCGGCGCTCGCCAATTACAAATGGACCGAAGTGAAGCCGCAGGTCGACCTGGTCGAGTTTCCGGACGGCAAGCAGATCATCATCCTGTCGAAGGGCCGCCTCGTGAACCTCGGCAACGCCACGGGTCACCCGAGCTTCGTGATGTCGGCGAGCTTCACCAACCAGACGCTCGCGCAGATCGAGCTCTGGACCCGCAGCGAGCAGTACAAGAACGACGTGTACGTCCTGCCCAAGCATCTCGACGAAAAGGTCGCGGCGCTGCACCTCGAAAAGCTGGGCGTGCAGCTTTCGAAGCTGAGCCAGAAGCAGGCCGATTACATCGGCGTACCGGTCGAAGGGCCGTTCAAGCCCGACCATTATCGTTACTGATTAAGTTCCACCAACGTGGATCAGAGCGGCCCGCTCCCTTCGCCGGGGGCGGGCCATTTTGCGTTCAGCGCGCGAGCGGCCCCAGCGTGTCGCGCAGCGGCCCCAGCCATTCGGCATAGGGTTTCCACACGTCCATCCCGTCGCGGTTGAGCGGGCGGCGCACCTGCTCGCTCGACGGGGTGCGCACGACGCGGTCGAGCTTGTGGAATTCGAGCAGCGCCGGATCCCAGTCGAGTCCGAGATAGGCGAGCGCCGGGCGGAGCTGCGCTTCGGGGTCGGCGACCATAGCTTCATAGTCGATATGGTGGACGAGCGCAGGCGCGACGCGATCCAGATGCGCCATCATCCGCACATAGTCGGTGTAGCATTGGCCGATGTCGGCGAGCCGGAACGACGAGGCATGGGCGCGCGAAAAGCTTTGCGAGAAATTCGAAAAGCAGCAGTCCATCGCATCGCGGCGGATATCGAGGAACTTCGCCTGCGGCAGGATGCGGCGGATGAAGAGGATGTTGCTCCAATTGTGCGGCAGCTTGTCGACGAAAAAGCCGCGGTCGGTCTTGCGATGGAGCGCGGCGCGGCGAAGATAATCCTGCCCCATTGCGGCGGCGGCCGCGTCGGGAATCTGCGCGATCAGCTGCGGCACCGTCACCTTGCCGCGCCGCGTCGCCATCTCCATCGCGCCGCGCAGGATCGCGGGGGCATAGGGCAGCTCGCCGACGGGTTCGATCGCGGGGTGGCTGCCGAGCATCTGTTCGAGCAGGGTCGAGCCCGAGCGCGGCAGGCTGACGATGAAGACCGGCACCGCGTCGCCGACCGGCTCGGCGCCAAGCCGCGCGACAAAGGCGGAGTCGACGGCCGCCTCGACCTCGGCCACTTCGGCGGTCAGTTCGCGCGCGTCATAGCCGATGTCGTCGGCGCGCTGCTGGTTGCCCTGCTCATAATGGTCGAACGCTTCGCGATAACGCCCGCGATCATGGAGCGCGCGGGCGAGCGCAAAGTGGAGCGGGGCGCTGTTGCGGACGTCGATCGCGATGCCGATCATCCGCTGCATATGATCGACGTCGGCGTCGGTCAGCACGCGGCTCTTGATATTGGCGAGCGCCCACCAGGCCTCACCGCATTCGTCGTCGGCGTCGATGGCGTTGCGATAGGCGGCGATCGCCGCATCGACCTCGCCCGCGGCGCGCAGGCTGTGGCCATAGGCGATCCAGTGGTGCGGCTTGTCGCCATGCTGCTCGGCCAGCCGCTGCTGGATCGCCTGCGCGTCGGCATTATGGCCCAATTTGTCGAGGATCAGCGCGTGCATCGCCGGGATGACCGGATCGTCGACCTCGGTTTCCAGCGCTGCGAACAACGCCGCCGCTTCGTCGAGCCGTTCCTGCTGGTTGAGCACCGACGCGAGGTGGCGGCGGACCTGGACGTCGCGCGACCCCGCGGCGAGCGCGCGGCGCAGGAAATGTTCGGACTGGCCAAGCGCGCCGAGCAGCATCGCGATCTCGCCCAGCTTCGCGAGTCCCTGCGGCTCGTTGGGACGCGCACGCAGATGGGCGATGACCTGCTGCGCCGCCTCTTCGAGGCGTCCGGCGTTGGCGAGCGAGGTGGCGCTGATCAGCAGCGGAAAGGCGCTGACGGTGCCGCCGACGGTCATTCGCTGTAACCCAGAACGGCGCGCAGCCCCGGCGCCTGATAGTCGACCAGCGCGCGGTGACGCGCGCCGAGCGTTGCGGGAAAGTCGAGCGCCACGCCGGTGAGGTTGCCGCGCGCGGTACCGCTTTGCGCCGGGTCGGCGCCGATGCGGACGCGCAGCCGCCAGTCGTCGGGGCGATCGATGCCGCAGGCGGCAAGCAGGCCCGTGAAAAAGGCCTCGGCCGAAGGCGTATCGAGGTCGGCGAGATGCCGGATCAATTCTTCATAGGTCACGACATGGACGCGCGCGCCGAGCCACGCCGCGGCGTTCATTTCATAGATGTCGTTGAGCGAGGGCGCCTTGCCGGGCAGGCCAAAGATCATCATCGTCAGCAGTTCATCGACCGTCAGTGCGCCGGTCTTGAAGAAATCCATGTTCCCGGAAAACTGCTCCGACGCGAAAAAGCGCGCGCGCGCGATCACCCAGTCATAGGGATCGCGATAGAGCAGGATGCGCCGCGCCGGCGCGGTTTCGATCGCCGAGGCATCGGCAAAGAACAGATGGCCCCAGCTGAGCTGCGGCCGCGCGGGATCAAAGGCACCGCGATGCTGTTGCAGGTTCGGCCACTGGATGAAATCGCGCGCATATTGCTGTTCGACCGGAACGAACATGCGGATGATGTTGCGCAGCAGGTGGCTGCCGCTTTTCGGAACGCTGTTGAGGAACACCGGCTGGCGCAGCGGCGCCTGAACGAAGCGGCGGTTTTCGGTGTCGAGCGTGTCGGCTTTCACCGTGACTTCAGGCATCGGGCGCGGGCGTTCCTTTGGGATTATAAAAACAGTTGGGGCGGCATGTTGCCATGCCGCCCCAATGTTTGCGTTGTCAAATCGATCAGAACTTCGACTTGACGTTGATGAAGCCGCGGCGTCCGCTGAACCCATATTGCGACGCGGCGACCACCGGCCCGATCATCGAGATCGTGCCGCCGTTCAACGTCGACACGCGCGGCGGGCGCGTGTTGAACAGGTTGCTGACCCCCAGGGTGATTTCGAACCGGTCGCCCACTTCCTGCGTGATCGACGCATTGTGGTAGAAGACCGCTTTCGTCGTCAGCACGGGGCAATAGCGACCGCGCAGCGCGCTGTTCACGCAGACGTCGCCGTTGCGATCGACGAATTCCTGCACGTTCGACGTACCGCCGATGACGTTCATGCCGTAAAACAGCGTCGTCCCGCTGTTGGCGGCCCACGTCATGCGGAAATCGCCGACCCACTGCGGCGACCCGACTTCACCCAGATCGTCCTCGACCGGCGACGTCGGCAGCAGCTGGAAAATATCCTTGGTCTGCCAGGTCATGTCGGCGGTGAAGGACAGGCGTCCCAACCGGCCAAGATCGTGGCGGATATTGACGTTCAGATCGACACCGCTGTTCCGCTGGCTGGCGATATTCACATATTGGTCGCGCACTTCGTTGATATTGTTCGGGGCCCCGGTCTGGCCGCGAGTGAACAGGTCACACAGCGGGTCGGCCGGGAAATTGTCCGAATCATAGCAACCGAAGATGATGTTGCGGCCACCCAGCTGGGTGATCTGGCCCTTCACCTTGATGTCGAAATAATCGACCGCGATGTTGATCGTGGTGTCAGGCAGGAAGCCGAACTTGGGCGTGAGCACGCCGCCGACCACCAACGCCTTGGACGTTTCGGCGTCGAGCAGGCCGATGCCGCCGCGCGACGTTGCGGTCGCGGTGGCGCCGCCGCCCGGGTGGTTGTTCGGAATCCCGTCGGCCGCGCAATTGTCGGCGATACGCTGCGTGATGCGGCCGGCCGCCAGGTTCGCCGCCCAGTTGACGCAGGGATCGATGTCGGTCTGACGCGGGAAGCTGGTTTCGTCGGCGAGGAACTGTTCGAACAGCGCCGGGGCGCGGAACGAGGTACCATAGCTGGCGCGCAGGCGGACGGTGTCGTTGAGCGCCCAGTTGGCACCCAGCTTGTACGTCCAGTTGCCATTGTCGCTGTCCGAGAAACCGTCCGACGCGCGCGTCGATTTGACGCTGGTGATGCGCGCCGCCGCCGAAAGCGTCAGATTCTGGAAGAAGGGCTTGTCGGCCAGCACGGGGACGTTGATTTCCCCGAACGCTTCCTTCGTCATGCTCTTGCCCGCAGTGATCCCCGACGTCGAGGCACCCCAGGCATTGCCCGCGCGGGTGATTTCGCCCGGAACGTCGTTGATGCGGTCCTGGCGGATGGTCGCGCCAAGCGCCACCTGCACCGCGCCCGCCGGCAGTTTGAACAGATCGCCGGTCAGCGTCGCTTCACCCGACTTCTGGGTATAGACGGTCTTGCCCTCTTCCCACGAGAAGTAGAAATCCTTCTCGGCCTGCGTCAGGTCGCCGGCGAGGAAGTTGGGATCGAGCCAGCGCATGTCGACGCACTGCTTGCCCGAAACCGGGGTGACGGTGCCGACGCACGATGCGGTCTGGAAATAGCCGGTGTCATAGGCATCCTGCAGCGCCTGCTGCTGGCGGTACTTGCCGATGCTCTTGCTGTACTGGCCATAGACTTCCCAGCGCCAGTTGCCGGTGCCACCGAAATCGCCGCGGGCGCCCGCGACGCCGCGATAATAATCGACGCGCTGGCTGCTGTCGAACTGGTCGGTGATCGCGGTCGGGCTGATCAGGTTGAGCCCCTGCCACCCCGCCGCCCAGCTGGTCGCCGGGGTGCCGGTGCCGTACAGGTCGCCGGTGTAGCCAAAGTTCCAGAACTGGCGCCAGCCGTTCTGGTAGGTTTCGCGGCGATTGAACAGGAATTCGCCGAACAGTTCGACCGAATCGCTGATTTCGAACGCACCATCGACGAACGCCGTATAAAGGTCGGTTTCGGGGATCAGCGTCTGATCGGCCTGGAACGGGTGATAGGAATTCTGGATCGCCAGCGATGCGGTGTCATAGCCGGTCGGGAACCAGCCGGCAGGCATGCCAAAGTCACCCGGATAGGCGGGCGCGCCATAGGTCGGCACGCCGAGCACTTCGCCGGGATATTGGAACTGCATCAGCACCGTCGCGCCGGTCGGCGAGGTGTTGAGCCCGCTGTTCGGGCCACCCGGACCATCGAGCTGAAGATTGTCGATCAGATTGTAGGTCCAGGCGTGGCCCCAGCGCAGATCCTCGCACTTGAACTGGCCGGTGCGCGGATCGATGAGGTCGGCGCGGCTGCCATCTTCGCGGAAGGTATAGGCTTCCGGACAGGCAAGATAGGCGCGATCGCCGCGCTTGAGTTCCTTGACCTTGGTATAGTCGCCCGCGACCAGGATGTGGCCGCGGCTGAAGGTTTTACCCCAGATCGCGTTGATGCGATATTCCTCGCCGCCGCCGCCGAAGGGCGCCGACACGGTGCCGTTGAGTTCGAGGCCGTTGGTGCTGGTCTTGGTCTTGATGTTGACCACGCCCGCGACCGCGTCCGACCCATAGACCGACGAGGCGCCGGTTTTCAGGATTTCGACGCTTTCGGCAATCGACTGCGGCAGGACGTTAAGGTCGAACGCCGACACGCCGCCGCGCGTACCCGCGGGACCGGCACGGCGACCGTTGAGCAGCACCAGGGTGCGGTTGGGGCCAAGCCCGCGAAGGTTGATCGTCTGCGCACCCGGACCACCGTCGGTGACGAAGTTCGACGAAATGGCGGCGGTAATCTGGGTCGAGCCGGCCGCGATCGGCGAGCTTTGCAGCGTCGACGCCAGATCGAACTTGCCTTCTTTCGATGCGATATCGGGATCGATCACGGCGATCGGATCGGGGCTGTTGAACGGCGTCACGCCGCGCAGGCGCGAACCGGTGACGACGATCGCGTCCTCGGGTGCGGCGGTTTCGGCGCTGGTTTCAGCCGGTGCGGTGTCCTGCGCCATCGCTGGCGCGGCGATGACAACCGCCATGGCGGAAAGGCTCGCGAAACCCAGAATCCGACGCGCATGCAGCGACGCCCTGCTCAAATCATTCATAGATAATCCCCGGTTTTTAATGCCCCGACCAACCCGGTCGGGTTGGTCGAAAAGTGAAAGGCGCGTCTTTTCAATCTCTTGGCGGATTTATGACTTGCCGATGACACCAGCTATTCAAGCCTGAGGCGCGAAGTCAAGGGTAGCGGTACGCAATTCACCGCATTGTCAGTGGCGTGTGGCCCAATTGTCGCAGCCCGTTCTGCGGGGAATTGACAGCGTGATCAGGCGGTCCAGCGCCTAGCGATTGAAACGGTCGGGGACAGTCGATAGGGCGGGCGGATGGGCCAACGCCGCTCTTTCCTGACCACCCGCCTCGCGGCGCGCGCTTCATGACGCTTTCGTCGGGGGCGCTCTTTGCGCTGGGCCTTTTTGTCGCGCTCTGGCTGCTTTCCGGATTGTGGGCGGTCGGGCGCGGGATTGCGATGCAGCGGCGCGCGGCATTTGTCGCCGGACAGGGCGAACGGCTCGCGAGCCTGGTCGAGGCGTCGCCGCAGCTGCCGGTCATCGTCCGCGCCGACTGGCGGATCGAGGCGAGCGAGAAATTGGGACGCTGGCTGGGCCTGGCCCAGGGGCCGCGCAATTTCGACGAACTGCGCGGACTGGGCAGCGGGCTGGATCCCGATGGCCATGACGCGCTGCGCCAGGCGATCCTGGGCGCGCAGCGCGGCGCAAAACCCTTTACGCTGAGCCTGAAACCCCAAGGCAGCGAGCGGACGATCATCCTGCATGGCGCGCCGGCGCCGCAGGCCGTCGGCGGCCCGGGCAGCGTGCTGTTGTGGCTGAGCGATGCGACCGACGGCCAGCACGCGCTGGCGCAGGCGCGCAGCGAGCGCGACGAGGCGATGGCGGCGTTCGAGGCCTTGTCGGGGCTGATCGAGGCCGCGCCCTTCCCGATGTGGTTCCGCGGCACCGACCTCAACCTCGCGCTCGTCAACGGCGCCTATGTCCGGGCGGTCGAGGCGAAAAGCGCGGTGGCGGTGATCGATGGCGGCATCGAATTGTGCGAGACCGTCGCCGGGGTCAGCGCCGCCGAGGCCGCCGACGAGGCGCGCATCGCGGGCGCGGCGCAGGTCCGCACGATCCCGGTGACGATCGAGGGCGAGCGGCGGATCATGCGCGTGGTCGACGTGCCGCTGGCGCCGACCGGCGGACGCGTGATCGGCATCGCCGGCTATGCGATCGACATTCAGGAACTGGAGAGCGAACGCGGCGCGCACCGCCGTTTCGTCGACACCCAGCGCGAACTGCTCGACCGTTTGTCGGCGGCGGTGGCGCAATTCGGCCCCGATCAGGGGCTGAGTTTCGCCAACCTGCCCTTCCGCCGCCTGTTCGGGCTCGACGCCGAAGAGGTCGCCGAGGCGGCGCCCTTTGCGCGCCTGCTCGACGCGTGGCGCGAACGCGGGCGGACCCCCGAGGTGCGCAACTATCCCGAATGGCGGCAGGCGCATGTCGACTGGTTCGCGCAGCCGGGGGCGAGCGAGGAGGACTGGCTGCTGCGCGACGGCACCCACCTGCACGTCGTCGCCCAGCCGACCCCCGACGGCGGGCTGTTGCTGATCGCCGAGGACAAGACCGAGCAGGTCCAGCTGGCGGGTGCGCGCGACACGCTGCTGCGCGTGCGCACCGCGACCTTTGACAATTTGTTCGAGGCGATTGCGGTATTTGCGCCCGACGGGCGCCTGCATCTGTGGAACCAGCGCTTCCGCCGCCTGTGGGGGATCGACGAGGCGACGCTGGCGGCGCATCCGCGCGTCGATGTGCTGATGGGCGGGCTCGCCGACCGGCTGGTGAAGCCGAACCAGATCAGCATCGTCCAGGAAGTGATCCGCGCAGCGACGCTGGAGCGGCAACAGCGCGGCGGCGAGATCGGCTTTGCCGACGGGCGCTATTTCGATTTCGCGTCGATCCCGCTGCCCGATGGCAACGCGCTGCTGATCATGCTCGACATCACCCCGAGCCGGAAGATGGAGGGCGCGCTGCGCGAACGCAACGAGGCGCTGGAGGCGGCCGACAAGGTCAAGACCGCATTCCTGTCGCGGATGAGTTACGAACTGCGCACGCCGCTCACCTCGATCGGCGGGTTCGGCGAGATGTTGCAGGCGGGCTATGCCGGCAAGCTCAGCGAACAGCAGCAAGGCTATGTCAACGCGATCATGGATTCGGTCGGGGTGCTGGGGCGCCAGATCGACAATGTGCTCGACCTCGCGCAGGGCGAGGCTGGGTCGCTGGTCGTCGAGCGGGCGCCGGTCGATGTGCGCCAGCTGCTCGACCGGGCGCTCGCCGACGCGCAGGCGCTGGCCGCCGCCGAAAAGGTCGAACTGGTCGGCAATATTTCGCCCGATCTGGGTCGCATCGACGGCGATGCGCCGCGGCTGTCGCGGCTGGTCGCGGGGCTGCTCGACAATGCGGTGCGCTACACGGCGCCGGCGCGCAAGGCCGACGGCCGCGTCCTGCTGCACGCGACGGGCGATGGGCGCGCGGTCGAGATCATCGTGTCGGACAACGGCCCCGGGATGCCCGAAGCGGTCGCCGCGGTGACCAAGGGGCAGCAGGCGGGGACCGCGTCGGGCGGCATCGGCCTTGCCCTGGCGCGCCAGCTCGTCGCCGCCCATGGCGGGACGATGGAAGTGGTCAGCGAGCCGGGGCAAGGCACGCTGGTGCGGATCAGCCTGCCGCGGCGGGTATGAGCCACCGATACGACTATACGCTGGCCGAAGCCGAGCGCATCGGTGCCGCGATCGGCGCGGCGCTCGTGCCCGGCGACGTCGTGCTGCTGTCGGGCGACCTTGGCGCGGGCAAGACGACGCTGGCGCGCGCGATGCTGAAAGCGCGCGGGCTGGCGGGCGAGGCGCCGAGCCCGACCTTTGCGATCGTCCAGCCCTACGCCCCGCCCGAGGTCGATTTGCCGATCGCGCATGTCGACCTGTACCGGATCGAGGATGAGGGCGAGCTGATCGAGCTGGGGCTCGACGAGTATCTGTACGACGGGGCGCTGCTCATCGAATGGCCCGAGCGGCTCGGGGCGCAGGGTTGGCCCGGCGCCCTGTCCATCACGATTTCGGGGAGCGGCGACGCGCGCGTCTTGACAGCCGACGTGCCGACGTCTTGGGGGAGCCGATGGCCGCTCCGATGATTCCGCCCCCCCATGCGCCCGCCTTCCTCGCCGCGCATGGCTGGGGCGATGCCCAGATTTTGCCGCTCGCCGGCGATGCGTCGTTCCGGCGCTATTTCCGCGTCGTCGACGGCGATCGGCAGGCGGTGCTGATGGACGCCCCGCCCCCGCACGAGGATCCACGGCCGTTTATCGCGGTCGCCGAATATCTTTGCGGCGAGGGGCTGACCGCGCCGACGATCCTTGCCCGCGACCTGGCGCAGGGATTGCTGCTGATCGAGGATTTCGGCGATGTGCGGCTGCGCGAGACCGCCGATGCGGCGCTCGACCGCGAGGTCGAGCTTTATGCCGGGGTGACCGACCTGCTCGTCCACCTTCATGCGCGCGCACCGATGCCGGGGCTGCCGGTGCTGGGGCTCGAGCAATGGCTCGACGAGGTGATGCTGTTCAGCGACTGGTATTGCCCGACGCTGGGCATCGCGGTCGACCGCGACGCCTTTCGCGCCGCATGGGAGGCGGTGCTGACCCCGGTCGAGCATGACGGCCTGCCGCGCGTCACGGTGCTGCGCGATTATCATGCCGAAAATATCATGCTGGTGCCGGGCAAGACGGGGGTGGCCCATTATGGCCTGCTCGATTTTCAGGACGCGCTGATCGGCCACCCGGCCTACGACCTTGCCTCGGTGCTGGAGGATGCGCGGCGCGATGTGACCCCCGCGGTCGAGACGGCAATGCTCGCGCGTTACCAAGGCGCGACCGGACAGGACATCGAAAGCGCCTATTGGGCGCTCGCGGCGCAGCGCAACACGCGCATCCTGGGGGTGTTCGTGCGGCTGTGGAAGCGCGACGGCAAGCCCGGCTATCGCCAGTTCCAGCCGCGGATGTGGGGGCTGCTTGAGCGCGATCTGGCGCATCCGGGGCTGGCGCCGGTGCGCGCCTGGTTTGACGAAAATATCCCCGCCGACAAGCGCGCGGCGGCGTGGTGATGACCACCAGGATCGAAAGCGCGATGGTGATGGCGGCGGGGCTCGGCAAGCGCATGCGCCCGCTGACCGCCACCCGCCCCAAGCCGCTGGTGCGCGTCGCGGGCAAACCGCTGATCGACCATAGCCTCGACCGCATCGAAGCGGCGGGGGTCGGCCATGTCGTGGTCAACGTCCATTATCTCGCCGACGCGCTGGAAGCGCATCTGGCGGCGCAGAAACGCGCGTTCACGATCGCCATTTCGGACGAGCGCGACCTGCTCCTCGAAACCGGCGGCGGGATGGTGAAGGCGCTGCCCCAGCTGACCGGCGATCCGATCCTGATCGTCAACAGCGACAATATCTGGACCGACGGGCCGGTCGACAGCATCCAGCATCTGGCGCGGCATTGGGACGGCGACCGGATGGATGCGTTGCTGCTGGTCATTCGGCAGGCAAGTGCGACCGGGCACGGCGGCAAGGGCGATTTCCATATGGACCCCAATGGCCAGCTGTCGCGGCGCAAGCCCGGTCGAATCGCGCCCTTTGTTTACACGGGCATCCAGCTGATCTCGCCACGCCTGCTCGACGGCGCACCCGAGGGCGCGTTTTCGACGAACATCCTTTGGGACCGTGCGATCGCGGCGGGGCGGCTCTACGGATTGTCGCACATGGGGCAATGGTTCGACGTCGGCACCCCGGCGCGCATTGCGCCGACCGAAGCCGCGTTGAGTGAGGTTTGACACAGGTCGTCATCCCGGCGAAGGCCGGGATCTCGCCGCTGCGCTTATCCGAAACGGTGAGATCCCGGCCTTCGCCGGGATGACGAAGAGAATGTGATGACGGCGACGCGCCACCCCACCGTCTTTTCCATCCCCGTCCAGCGGGCCTTTGCCGACGCGCTCGTCGCCGGGTTGATCGACCGCTTTGCCGACGGCGCCTTGGGGCTGGCCGAGGGATTGATCCTGCTGCCCAGCAATCGCGCGCGGAGCGCGGTGCAGGCGGCGTTCGTGCGCGCGAGCGGGGCGGGACTGTTGATGCCGCGGCTGGCGGTGATCGGCGATGCCGACCTCGATGAAAGCGTCGCGCTGGCACTCGATGCGATCGACGAGGCCGAACCGATCCCGCCGGCGATCGATCCGCTGCGGCGGCGGCTGATGCTGGCGGCGCTGATCGAGCGGCATAATCCGGCGGGAGAGGATGCGATCACTGGCGCGGCGGCGTTTCAGCTCGCCGAAGGGCTGGGCCGCGTGATCGACCAGCTGCATTATGAAGAGGTTGCACCGGCGCGGCTCGGCGATATCGAAGCGGCGTTGGGCGATCTCGCGGGGCATTGGCAGGCGTCGTGGCAGCGGCTGCGCCTGTTGATCGATCATTGGCCCGCGATGCTCGCCGCGACCGGGCATATCGACCGCGCCGACCGCCGCAACCGGCTGCTCGCGCGGGTCACCGCCGGGTGGCGCGCGGCGCCGCCAGCGCGCTTTGTCGTGGCCGCGGGCGTTACCACCGCGGCGCCCGCGATCGCGCGGTTGCTGCGCACGGTGGCCGACTTGCCCAATGGAATGGTGGTGCTGCCCGGGCTCGACCTCGGCATGGCCGCGGAGGAATGGGAGGCGCTGGGGCCGGTCAAGCCCGATCCCGACCAGCCGGGCGAGCGCCCGCTCGAAACGCATCCGCAATATCATCTGAAGCTGTTGCTCGGCCGCATGGGAATCGCACGTGACGAGGTCGGCGCGTGGGCCGCAACGTCGCCGTTCGACGGCCCCGACGCACGCGCGCCCTTTCTGTCGCTGCTGTTCGCGCCCGCCGCCTATACCGCGCGCTGGCAGGCGGCGGTCGACGTCGCGCCCAGCCTGACCGGGGTCAGCGCCGCGGTGTTCGCGGATGACGGGCAGGAGGCGCAGGGGATCGCGCTGACGATGCGCCGCGCGTTGGAGGAACCGGGGCGCACCGCGGCGCTGGTGACCCCCGATCGCCTGCTCGCCGAGCGCGTCGCCGCGGCGCTCGCGCGCTGGGACATCGCGGTCGATGACAGTGCCGGGCAGCCGCTGGGGCAGACGCCGCCGGGCGCGCTCTTGTTGCTGCTCGCCGAATTTGCCGCGGCGTTCGATCCGGTGCGGCTGGTCGCGCTGCTCGGGCATCCACTGGTCCGCGCGGGCGAGACACGGCTCGATTGGCTCGACCAGGTCCGGCGGCTCGATCTGGTGCTCCGCGGCCCGGGGCTGGTGCCGGGCTGGGCAGGAGTGACGGCGCGGATCGGCGAGATTGCGGACGACAGCGATCGGCGGGGGCATGGCGCCGCGCTGGCGGTCGCCGATTGGTGGGCGGAGGTGGCGACGGCGCTCGGCACCGCACTGGCGCCCTTTGCGGCGGGGGTTTCCGCGCCGCCGTCGGTGCTGCTCGGCGCGTTGCAGGACGCGCTCGGCTGGCTCACGGGCGAAGGCGCGTGGACGGGGCATGCGGGCCGCGCCTTGTCCGACCTGTTCGACCGCTGGACGCTGGCGAAGGGCGACGGCCCCGCGCTGGTCGCGTCCGCCGATTTCCCCGCAATGCTCGCCGATCTGATGTCGGGCGAGAGCATCCGACCGCCCTATGGTGGGCATCCGCGGCTGTTCATCTGGGGACTGCTCGAGGCGCGGTTGCAACGCGCCGATGTGATGATTTTGGGCGGGCTCGACGAGGGGCGCTGGCCGCCGCAGCAAAGCCCCGACCCCTGGCTCGCCCCCGGCATCCGGCGGATGCTCGGCCTCGCCGCGCCCGAGCGCCAGCAGGGGATGGCGGCGCATGATTTCGCGGGTGCCTTTGCGGCACGCGAGGTGGTCGTGACGCGCGCGATGCGCAGCGGCGGCGATCCGGCGGTGGCGTCGCGCTTCTGGCTGCGGCTCGCCGCCTTGGCGGGCGACTTGCCCGAAGCCATGCTCGACGGGCAGCCGGTGACCGCGCTCCCCGCCATGCTCGATGTCCCGCCGGGGCGGAGCGAGCCCGCCGACAGGCCGCGCCCGTCGCCCCCCCTCGCGGCGCGTCCCGACCGGATCAGCGTCACCGGGGTCGACCAGCTGGCGCGCGACCCCTTTGCCTTTTACGCGGCGAAGATATTGCGGCTGAGCGAGCTGGAGCCGCTGAGCAGCGGCCCCGACGCCAAATGGTTCGGGACGCGGGTGCATAAATTCCTGCAGGACTGGCAGGCGGCGGGGCTGAGCGAGGCGGCGTTCGATGCCGAGATCGCGGCGCTGCGCGCCGATCCGGCGCTCGATTCGCTGGGCCGTGCCTTCTGGCTGCCGCGCATCGAGCCGTCGCTGCGCTGGGCCGCCGAGCGGGTGTGGGCGGCGCGCGACGAGCGCTGGCCGGTTGCCAATGAGGTCAGCGGCAAGCTGTTGGTGGGCGGCATCATGCTGCGCGGCACCGCCGACCGCGTCGATCAGGCCGCCGACGGCACGCTGGCGATCGTCGATTACAAAACCGGCGCGGCGCCGTCAGCCAAGTCGGCGGGCGAAGGGTTGAACAGCCAGCTCGGCCTGCTCGGGCTGATTGCCGAGGAAGCCGGGCTGGGTGATCTGGCGCCCGAGCCGGTCGGCGCATTCGAATATTGGGAATTGAAGCGCGACCGCAAAAAGGGCGTCGACGGCGCGGTCAAGGCGATCAAAGGGCAAAAGCCCAATCCGCCGACCGCCGCGGCGGTGGTCGAACGCGCGCGCGAGGCGCTGGCCGAGTTGAGCGCGCGTTTCCTGCTGGGGCAGGAACCGTTCGTTCCGGGCGATAGCGCCAAACGCTACGCCGATTTTGACCAGCTGATGCGCCGCGACGAATGGTTCGGACGCGGCGACGCCGATCTCGGCATGACCGACGGGGGTTCGGCATGATCGATCCCGACAAGCTGCTCAAGACGCTCGACGGCGGCCAGCGCGCGGCGGCAGAGCCAGACGACCATGTCTGGCTGGGCGCGTCGGCGGGGACCGGCAAGACGCAGGTGCTGTCGGCGCGGGTGCTGCGGCTGATGCTGGCAGGGGTGTCGCCCGAGGCGATATTGTGCATCACCTTTACCAAGGCCGGCGCCGCCGAAATGGCGCACCGCATCCACGAGCGGCTGGCGATGTGGGTGCGGATGGCCGACGGCGATTTGCGGCTGGACCTTGCCGCGCTGGGCGCCGACTGGGCCGAGCCCGGCATCCTCGACCGCGCGCGCTCGCTGTTCGCCACAGTGATCGACAGCCCCGGCGGCGCGGTGCGGGTGCAGACGATCCACGCCTTCTGCCAGACCTTGCTCGCGAGTTTTCCGCTCGAGGCGAAAATCCTGCCGGGATTTCGCGCGCTGGAGGACAGCGAAGCGAGCGCGCTCCAGCGCGAGGTGCTGGGGCAATTGCTCGCGCGCGCCGATGCCGACGGCGACGCGATGCGGACGATCGCGGCGATGCTGGCGCAGCGATTGGGGCAGGATGCGGCGATTGCGTTTCTGGCGCGCTGCGCGAGCAGCTTCACCGCCGCCAATGCGCCGCGGCTAGCGCCGCGCGCGGCGGACCTGCGCGCGCATCTGGGCTTGCCGCAGGGCGATCCGCTGGCCTGGCAGGCGGCGGCGCTGGTGGGCGGCGCAATTGCCGATGCCGATATTGCGGCGGTTGCGGCGAGCGGGCGCGGCTGGGGGACCAAGACCGGCGACGGGCGCGCCGACATCATGGACGACTGGTTCCGCGCCGACGCGCAGGACCGCGCCGCGATGCTGACCGCGGTGCGCGGCTGTTTCCTGACCGCCACAGGCGACATGCGCGCCGATTATACCAAGGACAAGGGCGGGATGCGCAGCTGCCTCGCCGCCGCCGAACGCATTGTCGCCGCGGCCGATAACCTGCTCGCGACCGCCACCGCGATGGCGGTCGCCGACGATCTGGCGGCGGCGTGGGATCTGGGCAGCCGCTTTGCCGAGGCCTATGCGTTGGCGAAGCGCGAGCGCGGGCTGGCCGATTTCGACGATCTGATCAGCATCGCGGGGCATTTGCTGGCGCAGGGCGATTTCGGCGACTGGGTGCGTTTCAAGCTCGACCAGCGCACCGACCATATTTTGGTCGACGAGGCGCAGGACACCAATGCGCGGCAATGGGCGATCGTCGCCTCGCTAGCGGGGGAGTTTTTCGCCGGGGTCGGCGCGAAGGACGATCGCGTCCGCACGATGTTCACCGTCGGCGACCGCAAGCAGGCGATCTTCGGCTTTCAGGGGACCGAACCCGCGGCGTTCGAGGCAGCGCGGCTCAGCTTTGCCAAGCGCGCGGTCGAGGGCGGCAAACCGTTCGAGGATGTCGATCTCGACACCAACTATCGCTCCAGCCCCGCGGTGCTCGACGTCGTCGATGCGTGGATCGCGGCGGGGGCGACCGAATTGATGGGGCTCGATAGCGACGAGCCGCCGCACATTCCCGCCGAGTTCAACCGCGACCGCGCCGGGCGGGTCGAGCTGTGGGCGCCGCTGCCCGTGGGCAAGGCGCTCGATGCCGATGCGGAGGAGGACAGCGGAAGCGACGCGGACGGCGACGACGGAGGCGGCGCTCCGCGCGACACGTCGGCGGCGGCGAGCGACCCTGCCAGCCTGCGGCTGTCGCGCGCGATCGCCGACGAGGTGCAGGACTGGATTGCGAACGGCAAGGACGGGCGCCCCGTCGCGCCGGGCGACATATTGATCCTCGTCCGCCGCCGCAAGGACGTCGCGGCGCGGATCGTCGCGCGGCTGCAATCGCTGCATGTGCCGGTCGCGGGGGTCGATCGCTTCTCGCTGACGCAGTCGCTGGCGGTGCAGGATCTGCTCGCGGCGATGCGCTTTGCGGTGCAGCCGCTCGACGACCTCAATCTTGCCAGCCTGCTGGTGTCGCCGTTGTTCGGGTGGAGCCAGGACGAACTGTTCGCCTTTGCCCATGGCCGTCAGAAGCGCGCGCTGTGGGAGCAATTGCGCGCGCGCGAGGAGGAAGCGCCGCCCGCAACGATGGCGGCGCTGCGCAGCCTGCTCGGCATGGGCGATTTCACGACGCCGTTCCGTTTTCTGGAGCGCATCCTGTCGGGTCCGCTCGATGGACGGCGCAAGCTGTATCACCGGCTGGGGCGCGAGGCGCGCGATCCGATCGACGAACTGCTCGCGCAGGCGCTGGCGTTCGAGCGACACGAAGCACCGTCGCTGCTCGGCTTCCTGTCGCACATCGCCGCGAGCACCGCCGAGATCAAGCGCCAGAGCGAGGCGCGCAGCGACGTCGTGCGGGTGATGACGGTGCATGGGTCGAAGGGCTTGCAGGCGCCGATCGTCATCCTGGCCGACGCGACCGACGACCCAAAGCCGCGGCGGGTGAATTTTGACCTGTCGGCGGCGGGTTGGGACAAATTGCCGGTGTTTTCGCTCGGCAAGGACGAGCGGCACGGCGCCATTGCCAAGGCGCATGAGGACAAGGAAGCCGCCGAACGCGAGGAGCATTGGCGGCTGCTGTACGTCGCGATGACACGCGCCGAAGAATTGCTCGTGGTCACCGGGACGCGCAAAGCCGACGAGCTGCCCGAAAACAACTGGCACAGCGCGGTCGATGCCGTGCTCGCCGATATGGGCGCCGAATGGCAGGACGCCGGGCCGCGCTGGGGGCGGAAGCGCGTGCATGCGGTGCAGGGCAAGACGCGCGCAGCAAAGACGAAAGCGCGCGCCGCTGTTCCGGCGGTCGTCGTCCCCGACTGGGCGCGGCAGGCGGCGCCCGAGGAAGCGCGCCCGCCGCGTCCGCTCGCGCCGTCGGCGCTCGGTGAAGACGATGTGGCAGCGGTGCCGCAGGGCGCGGCGCGCGCCGCGGCGGTGAACCGCGGGCTGCTGCTCCACGCGCTGTTCGAGCGGTTGCCGCCGGTGGCGCCCGAGCAGCGCCGCTCGGCGGCGCGGCGCTGGCTGGGCGTTCAAGCCGCCGATCTCGAGGAAGCAGACCGCGCGACGATGGTCGATGAGGTGCTGGCCGTGCTGGACGACCCTGCACACGCCGCGCTGTTCGGGCCGGGGTCGCTCGCCGAAGTGCCGCTGTCGGCGGTGGTCGACGGGGCGGTGGTCGCCGGGATCGTCGACCGGCTGCTGGTCACCGACGATGCCGTGACGGTGATCGATTACAAGACCGGGCGCCACGTCCCCGGCAGCGCGGCAGAGGTCCAGCCCGCCTATCTGCGCCAGATGGCGGCGTATCGCGACGCGCTGGCGGCAATTTTCCCGTCGCGGCGGATCGCGACCGCCTTGCTGTACACCGCCGCGCCGCGGCTGATCGACCTGAACGACGCGCTGCTCGACGCGCACAAGCCCGGCTTGATGGCAACCAAGGCGAATTTGGGCGGTTGAGCCCTTGAGCCGGAGGCTGCAAGCCCTTAGCTTGAAGGCCAAGCGAAATTCAGGAGTTTTGATCATGGGTACCAAGGCAATCAGCGACGACAGCTTCCAGGCCGACGTCCTCGACAGCGACACCCCCGTGCTGGTCGATTTCTGGGCCGAATGGTGCGGCCCGTGCAAGATGATCGGCCCGTCGCTCGAGGAAATCGCTGACGAGCTGGGCGAAAAGGTCGTGATCGCGAAGCTCAACATCGACGATCATCCGAACGCCCCCGCCAAATATGGCGTGCGCGGCATCCCGACGATGATCCTGTTCAAAAATGGCGAAGTCGCCGACACCAAGGTTGGCGCGGCGCCCAAAAGCGCGCTCAAGGGCTGGCTCGAAAGCGCGCTTTGATCGGTCGTTCGTCGCCCCGCACCTGAGCCGGGGCGACAACCAAGCGCGCCTTTCGCGCGCACCGCATATTCCCCCTTGCACCCGCGTCCCTTCGCGCGCAGACTTGACGTTAACGTCAACGATAGACGGCGAACGGGAGAGTTGGGGATGGCGAAACGGGTCTGGACGGCCGCGCTGCTCGGCGGCGCGGCTTTGGCATTGGCTTCATGCAACGCGTCGAAGAACGACAGCATCTCGGGCACCGCGGCGCTCGACGAAGCCGAGAAAGCCAGCGAGACCCTGCTCAAGACCGGCGGCAGCGGCGACGATTGGGGCGCGATCGGCTTCAGCTATGACGAGCAACGCTTCAGCCCGCTGACCGACATCAGCGACAAGAATGTCGGCGAACTCGGCATCGCCTGGACGGCCGATCTGGAGGACGCCCGCGGTCAGGAAGCGACCCCGGTGGTCGTCGACGGGGTGATGTATGTCAGCCACGCCTGGTCGAAGGTCAGCGCCTGGGACGCCGCGACCGGCAAGCCGCTGTGGAAATTCGATCCCAAGGTTCCGGGCGAACGCGCGGTTCACGCCTGCTGCGACGTCGTCAACCGCGGCGTCGCACTGTGGGGCGACAAATTGTTCGTCGGCACGATCGACGGGCGACTGATCGCGCTCGACCGCAAGACCGGCACGCAATTATGGGCGACGCAGACGGTCGACACGACCAAACCCTACACGATCACCGGCGCGCCGCGCGTCGTGAAGGACATGGTGCTGATCGGCAACGGCGGCGCCGAATTCGGGGTGCGCGGCTATGTGACCGCCTATGACGCCGACACCGGCAAGGAAAAATGGCGCTTCTACACCGCGCCCAACCCGAACAAGGCAAAGGACGGCGCCGCAAGCGACGAGATTTTCGCGTCCAAGGCCAATGCCACCTGGTCCGACAAGGGCGAGTGGCAGACGTCGGGCGGCGGCGGCACCGTGTGGGACGCGATCGTTTACGACAAGGATCTCGACCAGATCTATCTTGGCGTCGGCAACGGCAATCCGTGGAACCACGGCACGCGATCGAATGGCGAGGGCGACAACTGGTTCCTCTCGTCGGTTGTCGCGCTCGATGCCGCGACCGGCCAATATAAATGGCACTATCAGGAAACCCCTGGCGAGACGTGGGACTATACCGCAACGCAGCCGATCATCCTGGCCGAGCAGACGGTGAACGGCACGCCGACCAAGGTGCTGTACCATGCGCCCAAGAACGGTTTCTTCTTCACCATCGACCGGTCGAACGGCAAGCTGATCGATGCCAAGCCGTTCGTCGACGGGATCAACTGGGCCACCGGTTACGACCTTGCGACCGGCCGCCCGATCGAAAATCCCGAAGCGCGCTTCTACAAGACCGGCAAGCCCTTCATCGCGATCCCCGGCGCCCTAGGGGCGCATAACTGGCACCCGATGAGCTATAACCCAGCGACCGGGCTCGTTTACATCCCGGCGCAGCAGATCCCGCAGGGTTATCTTCAGGACATGAACGAGCTCGACCGGCGCAAGGTGCTCGGCTTCAACGTCGGTACCTCGCTGACCGGCACGCTGCTCCCCGACGACAAGGCGGCGTTCCGCGCCGCGGTCGCCGCGACGACCGGGCGCCTCGTCGCCTTCGACCCGCGCACCGGCAAGGTCGCGTGGGCGGTCGATCATCCCGCGGCGTGGAACGGCGGCACGATGACGACCGCGGGCAATCTGGTGTTCCAGGGGACCAGCCTCGGCCGTTTCCGCGCGTACACCGCCGACACCGGCAGGCAATTGCTCGACCTCGACATGCAGTCGGGGATCGTCAGCGCGCCATCGACTTTCCGCGTGAACGGCGTCCAATATGTCGCGTTCATGACCAGCAAGGGCGGCGCCTTCCCGCTCGTCGCCGGGGTGGCGGGCGGCGCGACGCGCAAGATTCCGAACATCCCGCGGCTCGTCGTGCTCAAGATCGGCGGCACCGCCAAACTGCCCGCCCCGCCCGCGACGACGACGCTCGCCTGGAACCCGCCGCCGATGACGGCGAGCGTGGCAGAGGTTGCGGCGGGCAAGGCCAATTTCGGGCGCTATTGCATGGTCTGTCACGGCGACAGCGCGATCGGCAACGGCTTCACCCCCGACCTGCGCGTATCGGGAACGCTGGCCAATGCCGACGCGTGGAAGGCCGTGGTGGTCGATGGCGCACTGAAGGAGCGCGGCATGGTGAGCTTCGCCAAGGTACTCACCCCGCAAGACGCCGAAGCGATCCGCGCCTATGTCATTGAACGCTCGAACTGGACCAAGGCCAATCTCGCCGACAGCACCGCGCCGATGGGACGGTAGCGCGGCGCATACCCGCGTTGTCGCCGCCGGTCAGGCGGCGTCGATGGCGTCGCCAAGGAAGGTCGGATCGGCGAGGCCTTTCCCGTATCGGCGGTGCGCGTGCAGATTTTCGCCCTCGGCTTCGGAGGGAAAAATCTGGTCGAGTTGAAACTTCTTGAAAGAACCGCTCATGCCCAGCGCCTGCGCGTAAAAGTCGATCATCTTATGCCGTTCGCGCTGCGACATCGTCATTTTTCCAGTCGTCTGTGCGAACTGCTCGATCTCGCGCATCATGGCCAGGCGGTCGGTCGTTTCGCCCGATCTTGCCATATATTGCCAAAGACGCAGGCGGTGATCGAAGCGGTCCGAACGCGCGATCGCCTCGCGCATCCAGTTGATCGCCTCGACCGCGCCCTGCTGCGGGTCCATCATCGCCTCTTCGGCGCGCACCTGAAAATAAAAGTCTTTGGCGCCCGCATCCTGCTCCAAGCGTTTCAGGGCAGCCTCATAATCGTGCCACCAATCGTCGAGCTGCTGCTGATCGCGATATGCCCCCCGAAAATGGCGATGGAGATACGCACGGGCGCGCATCATCAGGACGAAAGCGCTGCTGTTGAGGCGCGCCGCGCGGTCGGCCAGCTTGATCGCGCGATCATAGTTCGGCTTGTGCATGCGCAGTAGGCAACTGACCAGATAGCGAATGGTGATCCCTTCGCGATTCGTCTGCTTCACATCCTCATCGGCCCTGCGCGCTTTTTCATAATGGTCGACCGCCGCCGGGAAATCGCGTTGAAACTCAGCCTGAAACCCGCGGATGAAGTGCGCGACGGGCCTTGACAGATAATGGCTGTCGAGCACCGCCAAAGCGGCGGCGACGCCGTCATCGTCCGACTGGCGCGCGCAGACCAGTCCGTAAAAGCGCGCGGCCTCGCGCCGCGCGGTGTCGGTAAAGGCGTCGCGCCGCACAAACGCCTCTCGCAACAATTTTTGAGCGATGTCGAAACGGTTCGCGCGATAGGCGCGGATTCCGCTTTGCAGATAGTTTGCCGCGGTAACGAACTGGCGCGCGCCCTCGGGAACCTCCGCACCGACCGACATTGCGGCGGCAATCCTTGCCTGCACCGACACCATGCCGTGACCGTCGGCATCGATCTCGACCGGTTTGGCGACAAATTTGCTCACAGCCTCGTTCCGCCACCGGATCAGATCAGGCGTTACCAGGCTGGCGTTCAGACGATTGGAGAGCATCGGCGACAGTCGATACAGGTCGCCATCATCGCGCTCGATTAAGCCCACCCGTTCGAGCGCGCCCAATATGAGCGCCATCGGCCGATTCGTAGCCAAGAACTCCCCGATGTCATCGGCGCTCGCCAAGGCAAGGTCGTCCAGAATCAGCAGCGTGCGCCTTTCGTCATCGTGCGCGAGTTGAGCAAAAGCCCAGCGCGCCAGATGCGTCATAGTCGTCGCGAATTCTTCGGTCTCGGCCCCGATGACGGCGTCGAGATTTTCCAGCGACGGCAAGGTCGATGCCAGCGCCACGATCTTGGTGACCAGTTCGGGGTTGCCATCGGCGCCCTTGACGATGCGCGCGATGATGTCGGCATCCCATTGCAGGGTCCGATTGCCGATCGCGGTGATGATCGATCGCACGAAGCTGTCGGCTTCCAGCATCCCCAGACCGGTCATGCGCATGGTGCCAAGCTTGCCCTTGCATCCGATTACCATTTCGTCGGGAGGCGGCACCTGCACCGTCAGAAACAGGATCGGCGCATCGCCGCCCAGCGCCTTGATCACGGTGACGATCCACTCGGGCGGCAGCGCGCGTTCTTCGTGAACGCGAGTCTGGCGCAGGATGATGTAGCGTTGCTGCGCCGCCACCGCTTCGATCGCCTGCGCCAGCCGGAGCGCGACCTGCTCGGGCGATTGTTCGCCAAGTTCCGCCTGCAACGCCGTCAAGCGCGCGCCATCGGCCCCCAGCGCGCGCTCCTCGATCAGCAGCAGCAACGGCAGCGGCAGCGCCAGTTCCGAAATGTCGAATTCCAGCGCCGTCGCATTGCCGTTCAGGGTGCGATAAAATTCGCGGATCGCGGTCCGGCGACCATAGCCGTTGAACCCCGACACCCACACCGCCGGCCGATAGCTGAACTCGCCGTCCTTCGCACCGGATCGCAAAGCTTCGATGACGTGCGGCCGCGGGAAGATCGGAGCCGGCCTCGCCGTCGCCTCGCGCACCAGCCGATCGACGATCTGAAACGCCTTGTCCGCGTCATAGGGCGGCGTCGAGGCACGGAAACGCGCGGTGAAGTGCGCGAAATGGTCGAATGCGGCGCGCTCGGCATCCGTATAGTCATCCGTTCCGGCTGACAAATCGAGGTCGTCGAGTCGCAGGATGGCGACATGCTTCAATTGCCCCGACGCCAATAGCGAGGCGGCGAGTTCCAGTTCGCGGCGGCAGGCGGCGGAGCGCAGAAAATCGCGCGACCAGAAGATCACCAATCCGCGCGCCTGGCTCAGCTCGGCGCGTTCGATTTCGTCCCAGAAATCGGCGCCATCGACCCCCGTGCGCGTATAGAGATAGATGATGTCGCCCGAAAAACGTCGGGCGATCGCATCGGCGTTGGCGATGTCCCGGCTCGATACCGAAAAGAAGACCGGTCGGCCCATAACGCTCCCCCCAAATTTTCGTCAGGCTAGCCGACCAATGCTTTTCCACCAAGTCGCAAGACGTACTGCCCAAAATTTGGGCACGAATGACGCCGCTTTGCTCATTCGCTGAGCATCCACGCAATTTCATGTCGAAAATCTTGCCGAAAGCAGGCGATTCGCCAATTGGCACGGCTTTTGATTGGTGCAAGATGGCGGGACATCGCACCGACTCGACGACAGACCGGGCAGCGCAGCTGATCCGGCTTGACGCGCAAGGCGCGGCGGCCAGCCCAAAGGGGGACGAAAAGCGTGAAGAAGATTGAGGCGATCATCAAGCCGTTCAAGCTCGACGAGGTGAAGGAAGCGCTGCACGAAGTGGGTGTCAGCGGGATCACCGTCACCGAGGCCAAGGGCTTCGGACGGCAGAAGGGTCATACCGAATTGTATCGCGGCGCCGAATATGTCGTCGACTTTCTGCCCAAGGTGAAGCTGGAAGTCATCGTCGAGGATTCGATGGCCGAACGCGTCGTGGAGGCGATCGCCGCCGCCGCGCAGACCGGCCGGATCGGCGATGGCAAGATCTTCGTCATCCCGGTCGAAACCGCGCTTCGCATTCGCACCGGCGAACGCAACGAGGACGCGCTTTAACTTTTCGCATTTTTCGAAAACCCGACAGTCACCGGCACGCCGGACCATTTCGCAAGAAGGAAGCATAGATCATGGCTACGAAGCCCAAGGACATCATCGCGCGGATCAAGGAAAACGACATCGAGTGGGTCGACCTGCGCTTCACCGACCCCAAGGGCAAGTGGCAGCATCTGACGATGGTTGCCTCGGTCCTCGGCGAAGACGAACTCGAAGACGGGCTGATGTTCGACGGATCGTCGATCGAGGGCTGGAAAGCGATCAACGAGTCGGACATGATCCTGAAGCCCGATCTCGACGCCGTCTATGACGATCCTTTCTCGGCCACCCCGATGCTGGTGATCTTCTGCGACATCGTCGAGCCGTCGACCGGCGAAGGCTATGCCCGCGACCCGCGCACGACGGCAAAGCGCGCCGAAGCCTATGTCGCCTCGACCGGCATCGGCGACACCGTCTATGTCGGCCCCGAAGCCGAATTCTTCATGTTCGACGACGTCCGCTTCGAAACCGGCTACAACAAGTCGGGGTTCGAAATCGACGACATCGAACTGCCGACCAACACCGGCCGCAGCTATGAAGGCGGCAACCTGGCGCACCGCCCGCGCGCCAAGGGCGGTTATTTCCCCGTCGCGCCGGTCGACAGCGCCGTCGATATCCGCGCCGAGATGGTCTCGACGATGCTCGAAATGGGCCTGCCGTGCGACAAGCATCACCATGAGGTCGCCGCCGCGCAGCACGAACTCGGCCTGACCTTCGGCACCCTCACCGAAACCGCCGACCGCATGCAGATCTACAAATATGTCGTGCACCAGGTCGCGCATGCCTATGGCAAGACCGCGACCTTCATGCCGAAGCCGATCAAGGACGACAACGGCAGCGGCATGCACACCCACATCTCGATCTGGGAAAAGGGCAAGCCGCTGTTCGCCGGCAACGGTTATGCGGGGCTCAGCGACATGTGCCTCTATTTCATCGGCGGCGTCGTCAAGCACGCCAAGGCATTGAACGCCTTCACCAACCCGACGACGAACAGCTACAAGCGGCTCGTCCCGGGCTTCGAAGCGCCGGTGCTGCTCGCCTATTCGTCGCGTAACCGCTCGGCCTCGTGCCGCATCCCCTATGGCGCGGGCGCCAAGGCGAAGCGCGTCGAGTTCCGCTTCCCCGACGCGATGGCGAACCCCTATCTTTGCTATTCGGCGCTGCTGATGGCGGGGCTCGACGGCATCACGAACAAGATCCACCCGGGCGACCCGATGGACAAGAATCTGTATGACCTGCCGCCCGAAGAATTGAGCGAAGTCCCGACCGTCTGCGGTTCGCTTCGCGAAGCACTCGACAGCCTCGCCGCCGACCACGACTTCCTGCTCAAGGGCGACGTGTTCTCGAAGGACCAGATCGAAGCCTATATCGATCTGAAGTGGGACGAGGTCTATCGCTTCGAACAGACGCCGAGCCCGGTCGAGTTCGACATGTACTACAGCGCCTGATCCGCCAGGGTCAGCGACGCCAAGGGGGGCGCCCGGTTCGGGGGAACCGGGCGCCCTTTTTGTTGGGCGTTCAGCGCGGCGTCATCATCCCGCGGCGGCCCGCCGCGACGAAACAGGCGAGCAGCATCGATCCGAACGCCAGCGACACCAGGTCGAGCGGCTGCGGTCCGGCGGTCAATCCCGCCGCCGCCGCGCCGCCCCAGACGATCGCGACGAGCATCAACACATTTCCCGTGATCGCGGAAATCTCGACGGTCAGCTGCCGCCAAAGCTCGTCGAAGCTTTGCCACATCCACAGCGACACCGCGGTGAAGGCGCTGAGCACGACGAGCAGGATCCAGTATGCCGCCGCGGGGCTGACCGACGCCGCGGCGCCCGCCGCCACCGAATATGCCAGCAGCATCAGCGCCGCGCCGAGGACCAGGCAACAGGCCGAGCTGGCGCCCATGCTCGATCGTTCCTCGACGATTTCTTCGGCGTCGGCGACGTTGAGCAGTCGCTGGCCGACGAGGTTCGGCGCCGCGGTGCCGAGCCCGACGAACAGCCCCATCAAGGCAAAGATAAACCCGACCCCGAACAGGATGATCGACGAGGGTGCCCAATCGACCCCGCCCTGCCCCTCGGCGAGCGTGAGCCCCACCGACATGCCGCCCGCGCCCGCGATTGCGCCAACGGTCGCCTGCATCGCCGTCTTGCGCCATCCCGCCGTCTTGCCTGCCTGCGTCGTCATTTCATCACTCCTTCGGCGACCAATGGTCGATAAACAGCTCGCGCACCTCGAGCGCAAACAGGCCCGCCATGCGCAGCGCGAGCGGCAGGCTGGGATCATATTTGTCGGTTTCGACCGCGTTGATCGTCTGGCGCGACACGCCCAGACGGCGTGCCAGTTCGCCCTGGCTCCACCCCGCGGCTTCGCGATATTCGCGCACCCGATTTTCCACATCCGCTTCCTTATCTGTCAAGAGCTCTTTACAGAGACAGCGGCCGCTTGTCAAACACTCTTTACATGTAGCGAAATCAGTCGTTGACCCTTTTGTAAGCTGTTGTCGCTATCAGGGCGCTGCATTTCAGGGGGAATTGCGATGCTACGTGCGACATTAATGGCAGCCGCGATGCTGCTGACCGCCGGATGCGGCAAGATGGCCGAACTCGCCAACCAGACCCGCACGGTCGCGGCGCCGCGTGAAGAGGTGTTTGCGAAGATGTTCGGCGACGGTAGCGCCTTTACCGGGATGCCGCTGGTCACCAATGGCGGATCGACGCGCCTGTATGAACTTGTCGCCGAAAAGGGTGATCCGGGTTTCGAAAAAATGGTCCCCGACGAACGGCCCGACGCGTACAAAATCAAGATTGCCGTCGCGATGGAAATCCCCCGCGAGGCCCATCTGATCTATAATGTCGACGACGGCGCGCTGACGACGGGGCTGAAATTCACCTTCGAAGAACTGGCGCCCGACCGCACCCGCGTCGATTTTGCCATCGACGATCTGGCCGGCGACGGCGCGAAGGGCTTGACGGTCAACCGATTGGTTTTGCGCAAGATCGCGCAAGAGGCGCTCGGCAAACTCGACGATTTCGAAGAAGCGAAAGAGCCCGCCTGACGGCGCTGCGCGCCCATCTATTGCAAAAAATCGCGCGCATACGACTCCGGTAGCGTGCATCCAGCTTGCCCCCATATCGAGCAACCGGCACAAGAGGATATCCAAAGGAGTCCTCGATGAAATCGCTACCGCTTGTCGCCCTCGTCGCGCTTCAGCTTGCGCTCGCGCCCGCCGCGGCGGCGAAACTCTCCAAAGCCGAAAGCGGGATGGCGAAGACGGTGGCGGCCGAACAGGAGCGGTCGCTTGCGCTGCTCGAAAGGCTCGTCAACCAGAACAGCGGCTCGCTCAATCTCGACGGCGTTGAAAAGGTCGGCGCGATGATGCGCGCCGAGCTCGAACCCCTGGGCTTCAAGGTCGAATGGAAGCCGATGCGCGATACCGGGCGCGCGGGCCATCTGATCGCGACGCATGTCGGCAGACCCGACACCAAGCGCCTGCTCCTCATCGCCCACCTCGACACGGTGTTCGAGCCCGATTCGCCGTTCCAGACGTTCACCCGCAAGGGCGATATGGGCGAAGGCCCGGGCGCGGGCGACGACAAGGGCGGCATGGTCGTCATCGTCGCGGCGCTGCGCGCGATGCAGGCGGCGGGGACGCTGAAAGGCGCCAATATCGAGATTCACATGACCGGCGACGAGGAGGATGCGGGCCACCCGATCGAGAAGGCGCGCGCCGACCTGATCGCCGCGGGCAAGCGCAGCGACGTCGCGCTCGATTTCGAGGGGCTGGTCCGCGATGGCGGCGCCGACATGGGGTCGGTCGCGCGGCGATCGTCGGACAGCTGGACCGTCATCGCGACGGGCAAGAGCGCGCACAGCTCGGGCATTTTTAGCGCCGCGGCGGGCGACGGCGCGATCTATGAGCTGACGCGCATCGTCCACCGCTTCCGCACCGAGCTTCCCGAACCGAACCTCACCTTCAACGTCGGGCTGATCGCGGGCGGGCAGCAGGCCGATCTCGACGCGGGCGGGATCCGCGCGACGGTGAACGGCAAGACCAACATCATCGCGCCGATCGCGGTCGCGCGCGGCGACCTTCGCGCGCTGTCGCCCGAACAGATTGTGCGGGTGAAGGCGAAAATGACGGCGATTGTCGCCGAGCATGCGCCGGGGACCGACGCAAAGATCGCCTTCGACCCCGGCGGCTATCCCTCGATGGCGCCGACCGACGGCAACCGCGCGCTCCTGGCAAAGCTGAACGGCGTGAACCGCGACCTCGGCCTTGCTGAAATGGCACCACTCGATCCGTTGAAGCGCGGCGCTGGTGATATCAGCTTTGTCGCCGCAGACGTCGACGGACTCGCGGGACTCGGCCCCTACTCGACCGGCGACCACGCACCGGGCGAAGCGGTCGATATTCCCAGCATCGCCCGGCAGGCGACGCGCGCCGCCATATTGATGTCACGGCTTTCTGCTGAAAAGCGCTGAACCGTCACCTTTGGCAGTTGGCTCAACTTGATTCATTCGCCACAGTGATTAGGTAGCAATCCGAGACGGAATTGACCGCCGATGGGAGAAGAATGATGAGCACCGAAACGCACCTCAAGCAAAATTACATCGGCGGCCGCTGGGTCGACAGCAAGGGCGGCAAGCTCCACGACGTCATCAATCCCGCGACCGAAGAAGCCGCCTCGACCGTCGTGCTAGGCACCGCCGCCGACGTCGACGACGCGGTGGCGGCGGCGAAGGAAGCGTTCAAAAGCTTCTCGCAGACCACGCGCGAGGAACGGCTCGACCTGCTGAACCGCATCGTCGAGGAATATAAGAAGCGCGGCGCCGATCTTGCCAAGTCGATGGCATCCGAAATGGGCGCGCCGGTCAGCTTTGCGGGCACCGCGCAGGTCGGCGCGGGCATCGGCGGCTTCCTCGGCACGATCGCGGCGCTGAAGGACTTCAGCTTCACCGAAAAATATGCCGCGGGCATGATCGCCTATGAACCGATCGGCGTCGTCGGCATGATCACCCCGTGGAACTGGCCGCTCAACCAGATCGCATTGAAGGTCGCTCCCGCGCTCGCCGCGGGCAACACGATGGTGCTGAAGCCGTCCGAAGAATGCCCCGGCAACGCAGTGATCTTCGCCGAAATCCTCGAGGCGGCGGGCGTCCCTGCCGGCGTGTTCAACCTTGTTCAGGGCGACGGCCCGACCGTCGGCAACGCGATCAGCGCGCACCCCGGCATCGAGATGGTGAGCTTCACCGGATCGACCCGCGCCGGCATCCTCGTCGCCAAGGCGGCGGCCGACACGGTCAAGCGCGTCCATCAGGAGCTGGGCGGCAAGTCGCCGAACATCGTCCTGCCCGACGCCGATTTCGCCGCGGTGCTGCCCCCGACCGTGCAGGGCGTGCTCGTCAACACCGGTCAGAGCTGCATCGCGCCGACGCGCATCTTGGTCCAGAAGGAGCGCGAGGCCGAGGCGGTCGGCGTCATCAAGGCGATGTTCGACGGGACGCAGGTCGGCGACCCGATGAGCGAGGGCGGCCACATCGGCCCCGTCGTCAACAAGGCGCAGTTCGACAAGATCCAGGGGTTGATCCAGTCGGCGATCGACGAAGGCGCGACGCTGGAAACCGGCGGCACCGGCCTGCCCTCGAACGTCAACCGCGGCTATTACATCAAGCCGACGGTGTTTTCGGGCGTCACCCCCGACATGCGCATCGCGAAGGAAGAGGTGTTCGGCCCCGTCGCCACGGTCATGGCCTATGACACGCTGGAGCAGGCGGTCGATATTGCCAACGACACCGAATATGGCCTGTCGGCGGTGGTTTCGGGCGACCCCGCCAAGGCCGCCGAAATCGCGCCGAAGCTGCGCGCCGGCATGGTCGCGGTCAACGCCTGGGGTCCGGGGCCGGGCGCGGCGTTCGGCGGCTACAAGGCGTCGGGCAACGGCCGCGAAGGCGGCGTGTTCGGGCTCAAGGATTTCATGGAAGTGAAGTCGATCAGCGGCATTCCGGCCTGACACCAAGATCCTCCCTGCGGCGAAGCCGTGGGGAGGGGGACCGCCGCGAAGCGGTGGTGGAGGGGCAAGCGCGGGTAACGCCATCGCCCCTCCGTCAGCGCTTCGCGCTGCCACCTCCCCATCGCTGCGCGACAGGGAGGAACACCCCCTCCCTTGCAGCGAGGGGTTTTTCTTTGGGCGCTGGAAAGCTATGCGCCCCTGCATGACCACCCGCTCCCCGCTCGCCCCTGCCGCCTTTCCTGCCCTCCCCGAGATCGCCGGGGTCACGCGCCGCGTCGCGCGCGCGCAGTACAAGAATTGGGACCGCTGCGACCTGACCTATGTCGAGCTCGCGCCCGGCACCACGGTCGCGGGCGTCTTTACGCGCAATGTCTGCTGCTCGTCCGAAGTCGAGCTCGGCCGCGAGCAGGTGAAGGGCGGCAAGGGCCGCGCGCTGATCGTCAACGCCGGCAACAGCAACGCCTTTACAGGCTATCGCGGGCGCGAGGCGGTCGAGGCAATCATGGAACAGGTTGCCGCTCATCTCGGCTGCGACGCGACGGAAGTGTTCGTCAGCTCGACCGGCGTGATCGGAGTACCGCTTCCCAAGGACAAGGCGCGTGCCGGGGTCGCGGCCGCGCTCACCGCCGAGCCCTGCTCGTGGGAAGCCGCCGCCGAGACGATCGGGACCACCGACACCTTCGCCAAGGGCTCCGCCGCCAGCGCGATCGTCGATGGCCGGACCGTCCACGTCGCGGGAATCGTCAAGGGATCGGGAATGATCGCCCCTGACATGGCGACGATGCTCGGCTATATCTTCACCGACGCCGCGGTCGCGCCCGCGCTGTTGCAGGACATGCTGCGCGAAGCCACCGGCGGCAGTTTCAACGCGATCACCGTCGACAGCGACACCTCGACCAGCGACACGGTGCTGCTCTTCGCGACCGGACAGGCGGGGGGCGCCACGCTCACGACGCGCGACGATCCGGGCGCCGATGCGCTTTATGCCGCGATCCGCGCGGTCGCGCTCGACCTTGCGCATCAGGTCGTCCGCGATGGCGAAGGCGCGTCGAAATTCATCGAGATCGAGGTCAGCGGCGCGACCAGCGACGACAGCGCCAAGCGCGTCGCACTTGCGATCGCCAATTCGCCGCTCGTCAAAACCGCGATCGCGGGCGAGGATGCGAACTGGGGCCGCGTCGTCATGGCGGTCGGCAAGGCGGGCGAACCCGCCGACCGCGACCGGCTTGCGATCCGTTTCGGCGATCATTGGGTGGCAAAAGACGGGCTGCCCGTCGACGGTTATGACGAGGCGCCCGTCGCCGCGCACCTCAAGGGACAGGACATCCGCATCGGCGCCGATCTCGGCCTCGGCGATGGGCGCGCGACCGTATGGACGTGCGATCTGACGCACGGTTATATCAGCATCAACGCCGATTATCGCAGCTGACGCCTGACGCGGCGGCATTGCCCGGGCTGGTGGCGGGCTTGGCGCCCCCGGGGTGTCAATTCCAGGGCGGTGCGTTCAACCCTTTGGGGCTGGCGGTAAAAATCTCGCAGCCCGTTTCGGTGATGCCGATACTATGTTCGAACTGTGCCGACAGCGAGCGGTCGCGGGTCACCGCGGTCCAGCCGTCGGCGAGCATCTTCACCGCATATTTGCCGGTGTTGATCATCGGCTCGATGGTGAAGAACATGCCCGGACGCAGCTCGGGCCCGGTGCCGGGGCGGCCCGCATGGACCACCTCGGGCGCGTCGTGGAACATCTGGCCGAGCCCGTGGCCGCAGAAATCGCGGACGACCGAATAGCGGTGACGCTCGGCGTGGGTCTGGATCGCGTGCGCGACGTCGCCCATGCGGTTGCCGGGCTTCGCCTGCTCAATCCCGAGCATCAGGCATTCATAGGTCACCTCGACGAGGCGCTTCGCCTTGATCGGGACATCGCCGACCAGATACATGCGGCTCGTGTCGCCATGCCAGCCGTCGACGATGGAGGTCACGTCGATATTGACGATGTCGCCCTCGCGCACCGGCTTGTCGTCGGGAATGCCGTGGCAGACGACATGGTTGATGCTGGTGCAGCAGCTGTGCGTGAAACCGCGATAACCGAGCGTCGCGGGGATGCCGCCGCCGTCCAGCATCATCTGGCGCACAAGATCGTCGATCGCCGCCGTGGTCACGCCCGGCTGGACGAAGGGGACCAGCGCGTCGAGGATTTCGGCCGACAACCGCCCAGCCTTGCGCATGCCCGCAAAGCCCGCTTCGTCGTGCAGCTTGATCGTGCCGTCGCGCACCGCCGTGGGGGCGCCAGCGTCGGCGGTGGTTACGGAGACATAGTCGTACATGGGGGTGATATAGGCGATGTGGCGCCAAATTGCGAGGGGCGACCCAAACCCCCATTTGTCATCCCGGCGGAGGCCGGGATCTCGACATTGCGTTAGGCTGCACCGTTGAGATCCCGGCCTTCGCCGGGATGACGATATTTATTTCGGCGTCACTCCGCCGCCTTCTTCGCCTTATCGGCCTTTGGCGTTTTGGCCTTGCCCTTGCCCGCTTTTGGCGGGGCCGAGACGATTTCGAACGCCAGCGGGTTGCCGACATGGGCGTCCTCGCCGGTCTTCATCTTCACCTTGACCTCGCCGCCATGGACCAGCTTGCCAAAGAGCAGTTCCTCGGCGAGCGGCTGCTTGATCTTTTCCTGGATCAAACGGCCCATCGGGCGCGCGCCATAGAGCTTGTCATAGCCCTTTCCGGTCAGCCATTCGCGCGCCGCATCGTCGAGCTGGATATGGACGTTGCGGTCGGCAAGCTGCAGCTCGAGTTCGAGGATGAACTTGTCGACGACGCGCGCGACGACCTCGGGCGGCAGATAACCGAAGGGGACGATCGCATCGAGGCGATTGCGGAATTCGGGGGTGAACATGCGCTTCACCGCCTCTTCCTGCACATCCTCGCGCGTCGACTGGCCGAAGCCGATCGATTCGCGCGCCATGTCGCTGGCGCCTGCGTTGGTCGTCATGATCAAAATGACGTTGCGGAAATCGACGGTCTTGCCGTGGTGATCGGTCAGGCGGCCGTTATCCATCACCTGCAGCAGGATGTTGAACAGATCGGGATGCGCCTTTTCGATCTCGTCGAGCAGCAGCACACAATGCGGGTTCTGGTCGATCGCGTCGGTGAGCAGCCCGCCCTGATCGTAGCCGACATAGCCCGGGGGGGCCCCGATCAGGCGGCTGACCGAATGGCGCTCCATATATTCGGACATGTCGAAGCGTTGGAGCGGGATGCCCATGATCGACGCGAGCTGCTTGGCGACCTCGGTCTTGCCGACCCCCGTAGGCCCGCTGAACAGATAATTGCCGATCGGCTTTTCGGGATCGCGCAGGCCCGCACGGCTCAGCTTGATCGCCGACGACAGCACCTCGATCGCGGTGTTCTGGCCGAAGACGACGCGCTTCAGGTCGGTTTCGAGGCTGGCGAGCGTCGCCTTGTCGTCGGTCGACACCGACTTGGGCGGGATGCGCGCCATCGTCGCGATCACGGCCTCGATCTCCTTGGCGGTGATCGTCTTCTTGCGCTTCGACGGGGCGACGAGCATCTGCATCGCGCCGACTTCGTCGATCACGTCGATCGCCTTGTCGGGCAATTTGCGGTCGTTGATGTAGCGCGCCGACAGGTCGACCGCAGCGTTGATCGCGTCCTGCGTATAGCGCACCTGATGATGCGCCTCGAACGCGCTGCGCAAGCCCGCGAGGATCTTCTTCGTGTCCTCGAGCGTCGGTTCGACCACGTCGATCTTCTGGAACCGGCGCAGCAGCGCGCGATCCTTTTCAAAGTGGTTGCGGAACTCCTTGTACGTCGTCGAGCCGATGCAGCGGATGACGCCGCCCGACAAAGCGGGCTTCAAGAGGTTCGACGCGTCCATCGCGCCGCCTGAGGTGGCACCCGCGCCGATCACGGTGTGGATCTCGTCGATGAACAGGATCGCGTGCGGCAGCCCTTCGAGTTCGGTGACGACCTGTTTCAGCCGCTCCTCGAAATCGCCGCGGTAGCGCGTACCCGCAAGCAAAGCGCCCATGTCGAGTGAATAGATGACCGCGGGCAGCAGCACCTCGGGCACGTCGCCCTCGATGATCTTGCGCGCCAGCCCTTCGGCGATCGCGGTCTTGCCGACGCCGGGATCGCCGACATAGAGCGGGTTGTTCTTGCTGCGGCGGCAGAGGATCTGGATCGTGCGATCGACCTCGGCGCTGCGGCCGATCAGCGGGTCGACCTTACCGCCCTTCGCCTTCTCGTTGAGGTTGACGGTGAACTGGTCGAGCGCGGTTTCCTTTTTGGATTTGCCGTCTGCCTTGTCCTTCGTTTCTTCCTTTTCCTCGGGCTCGGCCTGCACCGCGGGCTTGCCGCCCTTGCCGACGCCGTGGCTCAAATAGGAGACCGCGTCGAGACGCGTCAGATCCTGCTGCTGGAGGAAATAGACGGCGTAGGATTCGCGTTCGGAGAAGAGCGCGACGAGGACGTTGGCGCCCGTCACTTCATCCTTACCCGACGACTGGACGTGCAGGATCGCGCGCTGGACGACGCGCTGGAAGCCCGACGTCGGCGACGGATCGCTGTGTCCTTCGACCTTCAGGCTGTCGAGTTCGGTGTCGAGATAGTGGACGACCGCCGATTGCAGGTCATCGAGCGCGACACCGCAGGCGCGCATCACTTCGGCGGCATGCTCGTCGTCGATCAGCGCATAGAGCAGATGCTCGAGCGTCGCATATTCATGGTGGCGCTCCGAAGCGGCCTTCAGCGCGTTATGGAGGGTCTTTTCGAGGCTTTCCGAAAAGGACGGCATGGGTCTCATCTCCTTGCGGGGACGACGCCGGGGAGATGGCGGCCCCCTTAGGAACGTAACGTGGCGATGCCGCCGCCCCACCGCAAGGGAAAAGCGGTCGGCTTTGTGAAATTACGATGACAGGGGTTGTATTATGGTTAACGGGATGTTGCGAATTCTGCGGCTGCGACGGTAGACCACCCCGGAAATCTGCCGATCAGCCGCTCGTTGATAGTCCTTGTACCGTTGGGATCCGGCTGCTCGGCGCTTGCGCTCGTTAGTCCGCTAGCAATCCAAGCTTCGAACAAGTCCAAACTGATCCGCAAAATTATTGCTGCTGATGCAACCGAACTTCTTTGCCGCCGCCGCATGATCAAAGGCCGGGGCCATTGCGGCTTGACGTGACATCGCCTGACGAATGCGGTCGGCCATACCAACGATCCTCCATTTGCCGCCGCTGAACGTCAACAACTCGCTGGATCGGTTGAACGGCATTTCAACGCGGGGCAAGGTCATCCCGAACACCGTTGTGGTAACCGCGATCGACATGTCGTAGCTGCACTTCCACGAGATTGCCTGTCCAACCGCGCGGCTGCATGCCGTGTTGCGAACGCGATGCTCGATCTGGCTCTGCTGAACGGCCTGATCCTGGGAATAGATACCCGTTTCGTAATTATAGGAATCCTTGAGCCACGGCGTACCGAGAAGCGTGTTGCCGATGACACGATTGTTTGCGTTGGCCTCCATTCGCGCATTGATCATCGCACGCACCACGTCATCGTCGACGGGGGGCGTAGTGCCGCCGGCCGCGCGCGTATCGCGCGCTCGCGCAGCGCGCGCCATCGCCGCTTGCCGCTGGGCTTCTGCGCGCGCTGCCTCCATTGCGGCTTTCAACTCCGCGTCGCGCAAGCTGGCGGCCGTGTCGCTGGCGGCGACCAGCACGTAACCTGTGGCGTCCTTGACGCACTGATAGGTCGGGATCATTTGCCATATCTGGCTCTGATACTGGCCCATGGCGGGGTCGACGACCTGCGTGCTGTCCGGAATGCGGCGAAAAGCCGCCAGCATGGCGGGCAGGGCCAGTTCGCGGAATCGCATGTTGTAACGCGCCAACTGGGCCGATGCAGAATTGTCATTGGTCGCGAAATTGCCGCCTTGGGTATTGTGGCCCGCAGCGATTTGGGCGCTGCCATAGCGACCGCACATGTCGAGCGGAAATACACGCGTGCCGGCCATTTGACGATATTGCCAAAGGATCGCGCGCACGGCTCGCGTCCTTGCGCCTTCTGCGACCAGCCTGGCGCGGGACATGTCCTGCTCCGTGGGGCGGGGATATTCGCTGCCGACGGAAGGCCGCTCGGTCGCGGTCTCGCGGTAGAAACGCGCGATATTCTGATACGCCGCATAGGCAGAAATGAGGCGCCACAATTCTGCTTCGGGCAGGGCATCGTCGAGCGAGATCGTATCGAACCTTGGGGGAACGGTTGCGAGCTGATCTTGCAGCGTGCCTTTCGCAAACGGATCGATGAAATAGGGTCGCTGGCCGGGGAAAAAGCGAATCTGTGTCGGGCCGGCTTCGAAACTGTGGAAGGCGCTGGCGCAACTCTCGGGGCCACGAAGCAATGCATCGATTTCGCCGTCGGACGGGAGCAGTGCATTGCGCGGGTCGGTCAGGTTGCCCTGTTGAAAGGCGCGTGGGCTTATCTGAGCTCCAAATTCGCAGCCCTGTTTTTTCCTGACCACCAGCCCGATAGGACGATCCGCGATTGCCAGAAAGGGCCGGGCACGCAGCTTCGGCTGAATTTCCGCAAATGCTGCCACCGTCATGTTGATCGGGTGCGTGGCGCTCTGACGGCTGACCTGATGCAAACCGAAGGAGGTGATGCGCCCGTTGAGACCCTTGGGGCCGCAGTTGCCTTCAATGACGTCGCCGCGGCCAGACCTCAACCGGCAGAAGCCGCGTTCGAATGTGCCGGTAACCGACACATTGGGCGCATTATCTGGATTCCCGATCGCAACAATGCCGCCGCCCATATCCGCCGGATAAAGCCTGCCGATGATGCGCCCGCCATCGATTTCCAGTACGAGCCGGACATAGCCGGTACGAACCAGGCCGACGGCGTTGAACCGTACCTGCCCTTCGTAGGTGATCGCATAGACCGGCTGAGCGACCGCCTGCTCGCGTGCGCCTGCGCTCTGCGAACTCGCGGCAATTGTTGCCACGGCGGCAAGTGCGCAAAGCCAGTGACTTCCCCGTCTTGATCCCAACATGTGCGGCCCCCAACGATCTGAGAAGTACCTATCAACAAAAATTCCAGCCGGAAAGGCGCAGGGAAAGCATGGCTTTGCGACAGCTGTTTAGTCGCCTCCGACGGCCCGATCCGCCATATCCATGAAATCGCGCGCGACGTTGCGCTCGCCCTCATCCTTGAACGCGACATCGAGGTCGGGGGCGACGCCGAGCATGTACATCAGCGCCCACAGAGCGAAGCGGCGGCCGGGGTTGGTTTCGAGGCCGAAGTCGACGCGCATCCGTTCGGTGCCCGCAGCGTGTGCTTCGGGGTGGATCGCCGCGAGGTCGGCGGTGCCGAAGTAGCGGCGGAGCTGGTCGTCGAAATCCATGTCGTCCTTTTGGACGCTTCACGCCGCTTGGCAAGTCTGGCCAGCGTCGGCTCCGTTCCTTTCCCTCCCCATTGATGGGGGAGGTAGCGAGACTTGGCAGCTTGCTGCCTAGCCGCTCCGCGCCAAGGCTTCGTATCCTTCCCCCATCAAGGGGGAAGGTCGTTGATCCAGTTGTCTTTGCCCAAGCGCGCCGATAGGGCGGCCAGCGTGAAGACCAGCATCGACATCGGGACCGACAGCGCGGGGCAAAATGTGCGCGTCGACGTGCAGGAACTGCTCGCGACGCGTTTGCTCGTGCAGGGCAATTCGGGGTCGGGCAAGTCGCACCTTTTGCGCCGGATCCTCGAGGAAAGCGCCGCGCTGGTGCAGCAGATCGTGATCGATCCCGAGGGCGATTTCGTGACGCTCGCCGACGCCTACAGCCATGTCGTGATCAACGGCGGCGACTATAACGAACGCGAGATCGCGGCGATGGGCGCGCGCATTCGCGAACATCGCGCGTCGATCATCCTCAGCCTCGAATCGCTCGACATCGAGGCGCAGATGACCTGCGCCGCGGCGTTCCTGAATGCGCTGTTCGATGCGCCGCGCGAGCATTGGTTTCCCGCGCTGGTGGTGGTCGACGAGGCGCAGATGTTCGCGCCGAGCGTCGCGGGTGACGTCGCCGACACGGTCCGCCGCGCGAGCCTCGGCGCGATGACGAATCTGATGTGCCGCGGGCGCAAGCGCGGTCTGGCGGGCGCGATCGCGACGCAGCGGCTGGCAAAGCTCGCCAAGAATGTCGCCGCCGAGGCGAGCAATTTCCTGATGGGGCGCACCTTCCTCGACATCGACATGGCGCGCGCCGCCGACCTGCTCGGCATGGAGCGGCGGCAGGCCGAGACGATCCGCGACCTCGAGCGCGGGCATTTCCTGGGGCTCGGCCCCGCGATCTCGCGGCGCCCGATCGCGGTGCGCATCGGGTCGACGCAGACCTCGACGCGGCTGGGCACGCACGGGCTGATGCCGCTGCCGTCGGCGGGCGGCGACGATATGCGCTCGATGCTGTTCACCGCGATGGAGGCGCCCGCCGCACCGCGCGTCTTTGCGCCCGAGCCCGAACCGGTTGCAGCGAGCGAGGTGCTGGAGCGCATCGCGGCGAGCGAAGGCCTTCACGAAGATCGCGATGCGCCGCCCGTGCTCGACATCGTCGCCGCGGTCGAGGAGGCGGAGCAGAGCGACGCGGTAGTGGTTGCGATGCTCGAGGACATGCTTGCCGACCCCGACAGCGCTTTCCAGCCCGAAGCCTTCCTCTACCAGGATTTTTCGGTGCGGTGCCGGATGGCGAAGCTGAAGAAGGTGCCGCTCGACCTGGCGGCGTTTCGGTACCGCTTCGCGCTTGCCAAAGGGGGCGTGTTTGATCCGTCCGAACCGCGCTGGGCCGATGCGCTGCGCGTCGCCGAACGCCTGCCCGACGATATGCTGGCGCCCTTCCTGCAAATCGCCCGCGCCGCGCTGGACGGCGAGCCCTGTCCCGACGACGAGGTGCTGGGGCGCGCCTATGGCAGCCATTCGCCGGGGCGGATCCGGCGGCTGGTGGAGTATATGGAAAAGCAGGGCGCGATCGTCGTGCGCTCCGATTTCGGCGGGCGGCGGTCGATCGGCATTCCCGAACTGGGGCTCAGCACCGAGGCGGAGTAAGGCCGGGCGGGGTCGACATAGGAACGATTTCCGTTTGTCCTGAGGAGGGGCTGAGCCTGTCGATGCCCCGTCTCGAAGGACGGCGACGTTGCGGTCCTTCGAGACGCCATTTCGACTGGCTCAATGGCTCCTCAGGACGAACGGCCTAATTTACCCGCTCCGTCCCCTACCCCTTTTTGAACAGCGCGTCGGCGATCGCCTTGTGGCTCGTCGCGGCGGCGCGGTGCGCCTTGACGCGCGCGATTTCGGCCTCGAGCGTCGCGATACGGTCATCGAGTTCGCTCACCGACAGCGGGTCGAGCGGTTGCCGGGTCAGCGCCGCGAGCGCATCGCCGCGGCGGCGGGGAAGATCGTCATCGTCCATGGCGGTTCCTCCTGAAAAGCCTCGCGACTGTTGACCCGGTGCGCCGCGCTGTCAATAAGGTGGCCGTAAGGGCGAAGTGAAAAGTGGGGAAAATCAACGTGACCAGCCTGCCAGCGAGCATGACCGCGATCGCCATCAGCGCGCCCGGCGGACCCGAGGTTCTGGTCCCCGAGCAGCGTCCGGTGCCGCAGCCGGGGCCGGGCGAAGTGCTGATCCGCGTCGCCGCCGCGGGGGTCAACCGCCCCGACGTGCTGCAACGCATGGGATTTTATCCGCCGCCGCCGGGCGCTTCGGACCTGCCCGGGCTGGAGATCGCGGGGACGATCGTCGCGGTCGGGCCGGGCGGCGATCCCGAGCTGATGGGACAGGCGATGTGTGCGCTGGTCGCGGGCGGCGGCTATGCCGAATATTGCATCGCGCCGGTCGGCAGCTGCCTGCCGGTACCGCCGGGCTTTACGATGGCCGAGGCCGCGGCGCTGCCCGAAACCGTCTTCACCGTCTGGCACAATCTGTTCGAGCGCGCATGGATCGCGGAGGGTGAAACGGTGCTGGTCCATGGCGGCACCAGCGGCATCGGCACGACCGCGATCGGCCTTTGCAAATTGTTCGATATCAAGGTCATCGTGACGTGCGGCAGCGCCGACAAATGCGCCGCGGCAATGGCGCTGGGCGCGACCCAAGCGATCGACTATTCGGCCGAGGATTATGTCGACGCGGTCAAGACGTTTACCGGCGGCAAGGGGGTCAACGCCGTGCTCGACATGGTCGGCGGCGATTATGTGCCGCGCAACCTGGCGTGCCTCGCCGAGGACGGGCGCCACGTCACCATCGCGTTTCAGCGCGGCGCAAAGGTCGAGATCGACATTTCAGATGTCATGCGCCGCCGCCTGACGCTGACCGGATCGACGCTCCGCGCGCGCAGCGCCGACTTCAAGGCCGCGCTGGCCGACGAGATTCACCGTACGCTGTGGCCGCGCCTTGCCGCGGGCGGGTGGAAGCCCGCGATGGATCGGATCTTCCCGCTCGCCGAAGCCAGCGCCGCGCACGCGCGGATGCAGGCGGGCGAGCATGTCGGAAAGATTGTCCTGGCCGCGGCTTAGCCCGGGCATAGTCCGCCGGGGCACCCCGGCTGCACCCGCGCGCGGTCCATGACTTCGCGGGTCCCGTCCTGCGCATCGCGCGCCAGACGTTCGATGTCTTCGCGCGTCTGGCAGGTGCGAATCGCCTTGACCAGCGAGCCGGTGGTCCCTTCGCGCTTGCAGACGATATAATAGCGGTGATCCTTGGGCAGCTTCGCATTGAACGCCCGGATTTCGGCCAGCGTCATCTTGGGCGCATCGGGGCGCTCGACGTCGGTGGCATCATTGGCCGAAACCGCACCGGCGCTCAGCATCAACGCGATGCTGCTGATGATGGCAGCGCCCGACCTGATCGTCTTCATGAACTTCCGCTCCTGAAATATCTGTATTTGACCGATGATTGACACATATTCCGCTGAGGTCAACGCCTCATGGCGTAACGCTTGGCAGATCGACCGGCAACGTCAGCGCCGTACCGGTACGCTGGCCGCCGGTCGCGGCAATCACCCGATATGGCTGGCCCCTTGCCCCTTTTGCCAATCCGGTTTACAGCCGCCGCCATTATTCGGCCGCTCCGCGAGGGGCGGCCCTTTTATTTCCGCTTGGAGAAATCGCCATGGCCACCGCCGACGCCACCCCGCTGATGCCGCATGCGACCGCCGCCTGGCTGGTCGACAACACCGGCCTGACCTTTGCCCAGATCGCCGAATATTGCGGCATCCACATCCTGGAAGTGCAGGCGATCGCCGACGAGACCGCCGCGACCAAATATACCGGCCGCGACCCGGTGCGCGCGCACGAGCTGTCGATGGAAGAAATCGAAAAGGGTCAGAACGACCCCAACTACAAGCTCAAGATGAGCAAGCAGGCGCAGGACACGATCCGCCGCACCCGCGGGCCGCGCTACACCCCGGTCAGCAAGCGCCAGGACAAGCCCGACGGCATTGCCTGGATCCTGAAGAATCACCCCGAGGTGTCGGACGGCGCGATCGGCAAGCTGATCGGCACCACCCGCAACACGATCGGCGCGATCCGCGACCGCAGCCATTGGAACAGCGCGAACATCGTCGCCAAGGATCCGGTGACGCTGGGCCTGTGCTCGCAGCGCGAACTCGACGCGCTAGTCGCCAAGGCGGCCAAAAAGGCCGGTATCGAAGCGCCGACCGACAACCGGCTGGAGGGTGATCGCGAAGCGCTGCTCGAAGAATTGCGCGCCGAACGCACCGCCGCCAACGAAGCGCGCGCCGCAGAGGAAACCGCCGAAACCGACGGCGAGGCATAGTCCATGCCGGGCAGCGATGACGATCAGATCCCGGCGGCCAGCGGCTCGCCGGACGCATCGCTGACCCAGGACGACAGCTTTACCGCGACCAGCCACGCCGGCCTGACCTATCCGTGGGGCGATGCGGCGCCGGGTGCCGGCGAGGTGATCCGTATCGCGCCGGGCATCGGTTGGGCGCGCATCCCGATGCCGGGGTCGCTGGGCCATATCAACAGCTGGCTGCTCGACGACGACGCCAACGGCGAAGCGGGGGGCGTCGCGATCGTCGATACCGGCATCTGCCTGACCATGTGCTCGGACGCGTGGAAGGCGCTTTACGCGGGCGCCCTGAACGGCAAGCGGATCACGCGCGTCATCGGCACCCATTTGCACCCCGACCATATCGGCCTCGCAGGCTGGATCGCCAAAAAACAGGGCGTGAAGCTGTGGATGACGCGCGGCGAGATGCTGACCGCGCGCGCGATCGTCGCCGATTCGGCGGACACCACGCCCGACGAGGTGCTGGCACAGTCGCGCGCCGCAGGCTGGGACGATACGGCGATCGAGGCGCAGCGGTCGCGCGGCTGGAACATGTTCCAGCGCATGATCTTCACCCTGCCGCGGTCCTATGTGCGGATGCGCGACGGCGAGCGGCTCGGCTTTGGCGCGCACCAATGGCGCGTCGTCGTGGGATCGGGGCACAGCCCCGAACATGCGTGCCTGTGGAACGAGAAGGAAGGCGTGCTGGTGTCGGGCGACCAGGTGCTGCCGCGGATCAGTTCGAACGTATCGGTCAACATCACCGAACCCGACGCCGACCCGCTGGGCGAATGGCTGGCCTCGATCGACAAACTGCTGGCGACCATCCCCGCCGACGTCACCGTGTGTCCCGCGCATGGCGAGCCGTTCAAGGGGCTGCACGTCCGGTTGATGGCGCTGCGCGACGAGCATCGGATGCGGCTGTATAATCTGGCCGAAGCCGCGGCCAAGGCGCCGATGCGCGCGATCGACAGCTTTCCGCTGCTCTTCAACCGCCCGATCGGCGAGCATAATCAGGGGCTGGCGACCGGCGAAGCGCTCGCGCACCTCAAGCGACTCGAAGTCGAAGGCCGCGTGAAACGCGAAGACCGCGACGGGGTGTGGTGGTATCACGGCGTCGCATAAGCGCGCGCAGGCGGCAAACCCCGCCCGGCCCGAATGACGAATAGCGCGGACGGCGCATAGCTATGCGCGGCTTGACGCTGCGCCTTCGCAGGTGCAGCAATCGCGCCATGGGGCCGCCGATCCAGATCTCGCAAAATCCCGACATCCGCTATCTGGGGCGGATCCTGGGTGATGTCATCCGCGCCTATGGCGGCGACAAGCTGTTTCGCCAGACCGAATATATCCGCTCGTCGAGCGTCGACCGGCACCGCGGGATTGCGGGGGCCGAGGCGATCGATCCGGGGCTCGATGCGCTGAGCCTCGACGACACGATCGCCTTCGTGCGCGGGTTCATGCTGTTTTCGATGCTCGCCAATCTGGCCGAGGATCGGCAGGGGGTAGCCGCCGAGCCCGAGGCGACGGTCGCCGCAGCGATCGAGAAACTGAAGGGCGACGGCATCGACAGCGACGCGATCGCGGCGCTGCTGAGCGCGTCGCTCGTCGCGCCGGTGCTGACCGCGCACCCGACCGAGGTGCGGCGCAAGTCGGTGCTCGACCACAAGAACCGCATTGCCGAGCTGATGCTGCTGCGCGATGCCGGCGCCGACGAGACCCCCGAGGGCGATGTCGTCGAGGAGGCGATCCGGCGGCAGATCATCCTGCTGTGGCAGACGCGCCCGCTGCGCACCGAGAAGCTGTTCGTCGCCGACGAGATCGACAATGCGCTGACCTATTTGCGCGATGTCTTCCTGCCCGTGGTGCCGAAGCTTTATGCGCGCTGGGAAGCCGAGCTGGGGCAACGGCCCGCGAGTTTCCTGCGCGTCGGCAGCTGGATCGGCGGCGACCGCGACGGCAATCCCTTCGTCACCGCCGAAACGATGGTCATGGCGACGGGGCGCAACGCGGCAGCGGTGCTGGGCCATTATATCGACGCGGTGCATGGGCTGGGCGCCGAACTGTCGGTGTCGGCGAGCCTTGCGGCGGTCCCCGATGCGGTCGAAGCGCTGGCCGAGGCGAGCGGCGACGCGGCACCGAGCCGCCGCGACGAACCCTATCGCCGCGCGCTGTCGGGCATTTATGCGCGGCTGTGCGCGACCTATGCCGGGATTGTCGGCAAGGCACCGCCGCGCCCATCGGCTCTGAAGGGCGAGGCTTACGCAACGCCTGCTGATTTTCGCCGCGACCTTGTGACCATCGCCAATGGCTTGTCTTTGAACGGCCAGGGCCAGTTCGGCGGCATCGGCGCGCTCGGGCGGCTAATCCGCGCGGTCGAGGTGTTCGGCTTCCACCTCGCGACGCTCGACATGCGGCAGAACAGCGCGGTGCACGAGCGGGTGCTGGCCGAACTACTGTCGGTGTCGGGCGTGTGCGCCGACTACCTAGCGCTCGACGAGGAAGCGCGCGTCGCATTGCTGACCGCCGAGCTCGCCAGCGACCGCCCGCTCGCGGCGCCGTGGCACCAGTGGAGCGACGAGACGGCGGGCGAGCTGGCGATCATCCATGCCGCCGCCGACATTCGCGCGCGGCTGGGCAAGGATACAATCTGCCAGTGGATCATCAGCATGGCGCAGACGTTGTCCGACCTGCTGGAGGTGCATGTGCTGGCGCGCGAAGCCGGATTGTGGCGGAGCGGCGAAGCGGCGGGACGATCCAACCTGATGGTCGTGCCTCTGTTCGAAACGATCGCCGACCTCGACAAGGCGCCCGCGATCATGGCGCGCTATTTCGCGATGCCCGAAATCGGACCGCAGATCGGGCTGCGCGGGCATCAGGAAGTGATGATCGGCTATTCGGATTCGAACAAGGATGGCGGTTACCTGACCTCGACCTGGGGGCTGCATCAGGCGTCGCAGGCGCTGACCCCGGTGTTCGACGAGGCCGACACCGCAATGCAATTGTTCCACGGCCGCGGCGGCGCGGTCGGGCGCGGCGGCGGCAGCGCCTTTGCCGCGATCCGCGCCCAGCCCGCAGGCACGGTGCAGGGGCGCATCCGCATCACCGAACAGGGCGAGGTGATCGCGGCGAAATATGGCACCGCGGCGAGTGCGGCGACCAATTTGGAGGCGATGGTGTCGGCGAGCCTGCTCGCGAGCCTCGAGCCCGAGGCGCTGAGCGACGCCGACGCGGCGCGCTTTACCGCCGCGATGGACGCTCTGTCGGACAGCGCTTTCGCCGCCTATCGCGGGCTGGTGTACGATACGCCGACGTTCAAGGATTTCTTCCGCGCGATGACCCCGATCGCCGAGATCGCGACATTGAAGATCGGCTCGCGCCCGTCGAGCCGCACCAAATCGAGCGCGATCGAGGATCTGCGCGCGATCCCGTGGGTGTTCAGCTGGGCGCAGGCGCGCGCGATGCTGCCCGGCTGGTACGGCACCGGCGAAGGCTTTGCGGCGTTTCAGGATAAGGCGCTGCTCGCCGATATGGCGGCGGGCTGGCCCTTCTTTGCCGCGCTGCTCGGCAATATGGAGATGGTGCTGGCGAAGTCCGACATGGGGATCGCGGCCCGCTATGCCGAGCTGGCGGGGCATGTCGATGGGCATGACGCGATTTTCGGGCGGATTCGCGACGGGTGGCACCGCGCGCATGACGGGTTGCTCGCGATCACTGGGCAGGCGCGGTTGCTCGACAAGAACCCGGCGCTCGAAGCGTCGATCCGGTTGCGGTTGCCCTATATCGAACCGCTCAACCTGCTCCAGATCGAGCTGATGAAACGCCACCGCGCCGGCGAGACCGACCCGCGGATCGCCGAAGGCATCCAGCTGACGATCAACGCGATCGCGACGGCGCTGAGGAACAGCGGGTAAGCATCAGACACTTTGTCATTGCGAGGAGCGAAGGCGACGCGGCAATCCAGAGCGCGCGTAACCCGCCCTGGATTGCTTCGCTTCGCTCGCAATGACGAGCTATATTCGCGCCAGCCCTATTTCGAAACGATCACGACTTCGCCCTTGGCATTGGCGCCATCGGGGGCAAAGCTGATCGTGAAATCGTCGCCATCCTTGTCGGTGCCGCGCAGCGTCGTACCAGCGCGCTGCACCTGGATGTTGCGCTTCGCAAATTCGGCGCCCATCCAGTCGGCGGCAACCTTCGGCGCGGCGGGCGAGCTGAAGCCGAATTTCACCGTCGCGGTGTCGGCGCCATTCTTGTCGCTGGCGTCGATGTCCATCTTGTCGATCTTGCTGCCGGGATAGAGTTTCACCCCGTCGATATCGAAATCGGTGTTGATGTCCATGTCGCCCAGATCGGGGATGTCGAGGTCGATATTGACCCCGTCGCCGCCGATCTTGATCTTGCCGCCATCCTTGCCCGAGGTGATCTGGACCTTGCCGCCATTATCGCCGTCGGCGTTGATCGAAATATCGGGGCTGTCTGCGGCCTTTTCGTCCTGTCCGCAGGCGGCGAGCAGCATCATTGGGGGGATCAGGAAAGCGAAACGCATGGCACATCTCCTTGGTGCATTAGTTGAATAATACACCTTGGAGTTTGCGGAGTCAACTTCGCAGCTTCGTCATCCCGGACCCTTCGACAAGCTCAGGACAGGCTTGATCCGGGATCCATCCAGCCACTTTAGTCGTGGACCCCGGATCAGGTCCGGGGTGACGACAGCGAGATCAGGCGTCGATGCTGGTCTTCAAATCGCCATGCACCAGCCCGCCGTCGACGGTGATCGTGTCGCCGACGACATAGTCGCCCGCCTTCGACGCGAGGAAGATCGCGGCGCCGGCCATGTCCTCGGGCACGCCGATGCGCTTCACGGGGATGCTTTTCGCGACCGCATCGCCATGGTCGCGCGCCGCCTTGTTCATGTCGGACTGGAAGGCGCCCGGCGCGATGGCGGTGACGAGGATATGATCGGTGACGAGGCGCGCAGCGAGCCGCTTGGTGAGGTAGAGGATCGCGGCCTTCGACGCGTGGTAGCTGTAGGTTTCCCACGGGTTGAGGCGCTGGCCGTCGATCGAGCCGATGTTGATGACTTTTGCCGGGCGCTCGTGCGAGCCGCCCGCCTTGAGCAGTCCGTGCAGCGCCTGCGTCAGGAAGAAGGGCGATTTGACGTTGATGTCCATCACCTTGTCCCAGCCCGCTTCGGGGAAACCCTCGAAGGGTTCGCCCCATGCGGCGCCGGCGTTGTTGACGAGGATGTCGAGGCGTTCCTCGCGCGCCTCGAGTTCCTTCGCGAGCGCGCGGCAGCCCTCGACGGTCGACAGGTCAACGGGAAGCCCGATCACCTTGCCGGGATAACGCGTTTCAAAATCGGCGACGGCTTCCTCGATCTGCTGAGTCTTGCGCGCCGAGATGTACACTCGCGCGCAGCCCGCGGCGAGGTAACCCTCGACGATCATCTTGCCGATGCCGCGCGAGCCGCCGGTGACGAGCGCGATGCGGCCGTCGAGGCCGAACATGTCTTGGAGGTTCATGGCGTTATCCTTTCTAAGCCCCTCCCCTTCAGGGGAGGGCGTGATCTGGATCAGTAGCCGTTCATCCGCGCGACCTGATCGATGTGATAATGCACGTCGCCCATAAACTCGGCGAGCGCGCGGTCGCGTTTCATGTAGAGGCCGATGTCATATTCGTCGGTCATACCGATGCCACCGTGCATCTGCACGCCCTCGCGCACCGCAAGGTTCGCGGCGCGACCGGCCTTGGCCTTGGCGACCGAGACCATCAGCTTTGCACCTTCGCTGCCTTCATCCAAAAGCTGCTGCGCCTTCATCACCGTCGCGCGCGCGACTTCCATCTCGCCATAGAGATGCGCGGCGCGGTGCTGGAGCCCCTGGAACTCGCCGATCAGCTTGCCAAACTGCTTGCGTTCCTTGAGGTAGGTGACGGTCATGTCCATCGCGCCCTGCCCGACGCCGACCATTTCGGCGGCGGCGCCGGTGCGGGTGGCGGCGAGCAGCGCGTCGAGGATCTCGCCGCCCGCATCAACTTCGCCGATCACCGCATCGGCATCGACCTCGACGCCGTCGAGGGTGACATGACTCGCGAGGCTGGAGTCGACGAGGCGGCGCGGGTCGGCGGTGACGCCCTTGGCATCCTTCGGCACCGCGAACAGCGTAATACCGCCGTCGGTCTTCGCCGCGACGATGCTCATGTCGGCGACATGGCCGTGGAGGACAAAGCTTTTCTTGCCGTCGAGGCGGAAGCCGTTGCCCGCGCGCGTTGCCGTGGTCGCGATGCGGTCGGGGCGGTGCTTGGCGCCTTCGTCGATCGCGAGTGCAATGATCGCCTCTCCGCAAGCGATCGCGGGGAGCCAGCGGCCCGCCTGCGTGCCGCCCGCCTTGGCGAGCGCGGCGACGGCGCCGACGCTGGTTGCGAGGAAGGGCGACGGGGTCAGGTTGCGGCCGATTTCCTCGAGCACGATGCCCGCCTCCATATGCCCCATGCCAAGCCCACCGTGGGCTTCGGGAACGAGCATCCCGGGCAGGCCCATTTCGGTGAACTGCGCCCAGAGGTCGCGCGAGAAGCCGGTGGCGTCAGCGGTGTCGCGGAGGCTGCGCAGGTGCGACACCGGCGCCTGTTCGGCTACGAAGGGCGCGACGCTGTCCTTGAGCATCGCCTGATCGTCATTGTGGTACAAAGGCATGGGTCAGGCTCCGGGCAGGTCGAGGATACGCTTGGCGATGACGTTGAGCATCACTTCGCTCGTCCCGCCTTCGATCGAATTGGCCTTGGTGCGCAGCCAGCTGCGCGCACGCGCGCCGCCCTTGCTTTCTTCGCTGTCCCATTCAAGCGCGTCGCTGCCGCCGCCCGACATGACCAGTTCGTGGCGGCGCTTGTTGAGTTCGGTGCCGACATATTTCATCATGTTCGAGCTGGCCGGATGCGCGCGGCCGATTTTCCACATATCCATGAAACGCTCGCCCATCGCGCGATAGGCAAAGACGTCGGTATCGAACGCCGCCATTTCGGCGCGCAGGATCGGATCGTCGAGCTCGCCCGCGGCGTTCTTGCCGAACGCCTTGGCAAAGGCGCCGCCGATGCTGACCATATCGCCGCCCGCGCCGCCGCCCGAGATCATCTCGCGTTCATGGCCGAGCAGATATTTGGCGACGTCCCAGCCGCGGTTCACCTCGCCGACGAACTGGTCCTTCGGCACCTTCACATCGTCGAAGAAGGTTTCGCAGAACGGGCTGTTGCCGCTGATGAGCAGGATCGGCTTGGTGGTGACACCGGGGCTCTCCATGTCGAAGAGCATGAAGGTGATGCCCTGATATTTGTTCGTCTTGTCGGTGCGGACGAGGCAGAAGATCCAGTCGGCCTTGTCGGCGTAGCTCGTCCATATCTTCGACCCGTTGACGACCCAATGGTCGCCCTTGTCCTCGCCGAAGGTCTGCAAGCTGACGAGGTCGCTGCCCGAACCCGGTTCCGAATAGCCCTGGCACCAGCGGATTTCGCCGCGTGCGATCGGATTCAGATAATGGACCTTCTGCTCCTCGGTTCCGAATTGCAGCAGCGCGGGGCCGAGCATCCAGATGCCGAAGCTGTCGAGCGGCGAGCGCGCCTTGATGCGCTTCATTTCCTGCTTGAGGATCTTGGTCTGTTCGGGGGTCAGGCCGGCGCCGCCATAAGGCTTGGGCCAGTCGGGAACGGTGTAGCCTTTGGCAACGCAGGCTTCGAGCCACGCCTTCTGCGCGTCGTTCTTGAATTTGAAGTTGCGCCCGCCCCAGCAGACGTCGTCTTCGTCGCGGATCGGCTCGCGCATTTCGGGGGGGCAGTTCGCCTCCAGCCATTCGCGCACCTCGGTGCGGAAAGCGTCCAGTTCGCTCATCCTTTTGGCTCCTCTTCTCGCCGCAAACCTACGTCGGCTTCGCAGCTTTACGCAAGCGTCAACTTGGGCGGGTCCACCTGCCGTTACGGCGCCGTAGCGTCCGACAGGCCGCCGTTGACGCATCCCCTCTGGCGCCTAAGCTAAGTGGCAAAAGAAAACGGGAGCAGGATATGCGATTCGCAGGCAAGGTCGCCGTCGTCACCGGCGCGGCATCGGGTATCGGCAGGGCCACGGTCCTGAAACTGGCGGGCGAAGGCGCGCATGTGTTTGCCGCCGACATCGACGAAGTGGGCGGGCGCGCGCTCGCCGAAGCATCGAACGGCAAGATCGATTTTGTCCGCTGCGACGTCACGCAGCCGTCGGACATCGAGGCGCTGATGAACGAAGCCGCGGCGAAGGCCGGCGGCATCGACATCGTGTTCAACAATGCCGCGGCGGGCGGCGACCGCGCGCCGATCGACGAGATCACGCCCGAAGGCTGGGACCGCACGATGGACCTCGTGCTGAAATCGGTCGCTATGGGCATCCGTTATGCCGCGCCGCACATGAAGGGGCGGAAGGGCGCGAGCATCGTCAACACCGCGAGCGTCGCGGCGCTGGGCGCGGGTTATTCGCCGATCGCCTATGCGGTCGCGAAGGCGGGCGTGCTGCATCTTTCCAAGGTCGCGGCGACCGATCTGGCGCAATATGGCATCCGGGTGAACGCGATCTGCCCCGGCTTCATCAACACCAACATCTTCACCGCGTCGCTCGACGTCCCCGGCGAGATGAAGGAACAGGCGAATGCGATCATCGCCGGAATGAGCGCGCAGGCGCAGCCCGTCGCGCGCGGCGGCCAGCCCGAGGATATCGCCAACGCCGTCGCTTACCTCGCGAGCGAGGAGTCGAGTTTCATGACCGGCACCCACCTGCTCGTCGACGGCGGGCTGACGATCGGCCAGCGCCACGCGTGGGACAAGGAAACGCCGGGGATGTTCGACGCCCTGCTGGCCATGGAGGAAGCGGCGAAGGCCGGAGCCGCCGCGTGAGCGCGGCGGTGAGCGCGCTGCCGCCTGCCGAAAAGCTCCCGCTGCGGATCAAGCTCGGCAACGGTTTCGGGTCCATTGCCTATGGCGTGAAGGACAATGGCTTCGCCACGCTCCTGATGCTGCTTTACAATCAGGTGCTCGGGCTGGATGCCCGGATCGTCGGCCTGATCCTGCTCCTCGCCCTGTTCATGGATGCGATCATCGACCCGATGGTCGGTTACTGGAGCGACAAGACGCACAGCCGCTGGGGCAAAAGACATCCGTGGATGTACGGGGCGATCCTGCCGATGGCCTTTGCGTGGATCATGCTCTGGCATCCGCCGTCGATGGATCAGCAGTGGCTGTACCTTTATCTGCTGCTCTTTGCCTTCCTGATGCGCGCGGCGGTGTCCTGTTACGAAATTCCGGCACTGTCGGTCGTCCCCGCGCTGTCGAGCGATTATGACGAACGCACCTCGCTGACGCGCTGGCGTTTCGTCTTCGGCTGGGCGGGCGGGCTGATCATGCTGACGCTGGCCTTCGGCTTCTTCCTCGTCCCCAGCGACAAATATCCGGTCGGCCAGCTCAATCTCGACGGTTACCAGCTCTATGGCTGGACCGGCGCGGTGCTGATGATCCTCGCCGCCAGCGTATCGGCATGGACGACGCACCGCCGTATCGCGCACCCCGATGCGACGCCGCCGACGCATCTGCCGCTTGGTCAGACGCTGCGCAAGATCAAGACGATCCTGTCGAACAAAGCCTTCCTTGTCCTTCTCGGCAGCTCAGTTTTTGCCTTCGTCAATCAGGGGCTGACCTTCTCGATCACTGCCTATCTGCTCACCTATTACTGGCAGATGCCGCAGGCGGGGTTCATCGCCTATTCGGCAACGCTCTTCGTCGGTGTGGTTGGCGCCTTCCTCGTCGTCGGGCTGCTTCAGAAACGGATGGAAAAACGCACCGGCGCGGTCGCAGCGGGGATATTGGCGCTGTGCTTCGGCGTTTCTCCCTATCTGCTTCGCTTTGCCGGCCTGTTCCCCGACAATGGCGCATCGGCGCTGATCCCGACCCTTTTCGCGCTGATCACGATTTCGAACGCTTTTTCGGTCGCATCGATGATGCTCGCGCAATCGATGGCATCGGACATCGTCGAGGCATCGCAGGAGCAAACCGGCGAGCGGTCCGAAGGCATTTTCTTTTCGGCCTATTTCTTCGTCCAGAAATGCGCGACCGGGGTGGGCCTGTTCCTCACCGGGCAGATTATCGGCGCGGCGAATTTCCCCGCGCAGGCCAAGCCCGGCGAGGTCGCCCAGCCGATCCTCGACAATCTCGCAGTCTATTTCCTCTGCGTGCTGGTGCTCTTCGCGCTCGCGAGCATCTGGTTCATTTCGCGCTTCCCCATCTCGCGCGCCGACCATGAGGCGCGCGTTGCGGCCATGGCCGCGGCGGCAGCGGAGGCAGCGCGACTGCGTGCGTGAGTGAAAAATGCGCATTGTGACCAAATGAGGTAATTTTCGGACCGCAGGACTTGGCAAGGCCGCCGAATCGGTCCAAGGGTTTACGTAAACGTAAAGGGAAAGGATGCTCAGATGGATTTCGACCTTACCGACCGGCAGGTCTATTGGCGCGACCGGGTGCGCGATTTCATCGAGCGCAAGGTCCGCCCCGCCGTCCCCACCTATAACGAGCAGGACAAGGCGGGCGACCGCTGGAAAGTCATCCAGGTCGTCGAGGATCTGAAGGCCGAGGCAAAGGCCGCGGGCATCTGGAACCTGTTCATGCCGCCGCGCAGCAGCGCGCACCACCATGTCGACGAGACGTTCGAGTTCGAAGGCCCGGGCCTCACCAACCTTGAATATGCGCTGTGCGCCGAGGAAATGGGTCGCGTCGGTTTCGCCAGCGAAGTGTTCAACTGCTCGGCGCCCGACACGGGCAATATGGAGGTGTTCCACCGTTACGGCACGCGCGCGCAGAAAGAGAAATATCTCGGCCGGTTGATGAATGGCGAAATCCGTTCGGCCTTCCTGATGACCGAACCCGCGGTCGCCTCATCCGACGCGACGAACATCGAGACGCGGATCGAGCGCGACGGCGACGATTATGTCATCAACGGCACCAAATGGTGGTCGTCGGGCGCGGGCGATCCGCGCTGCGAGGTCGCGATCGTGATGGGCAAGACCGACTTTGCCGCCAAGCGCCATGCGCAGCAGTCGATGGTGCTGATGCCGCTGAATGCGCCGGGGGTGACGATCAAGCGCCACCTGCCGGTGTTCGGCTATGACGATGCGCCGCACGGCCATATGGAAATCGTGCTGAAGGACGTCCGCGTCAATGCCGAGGAAGCGATGCTGCTCGGCGAGGGCCGCGGGTTCGAGATCGCGCAGGGGCGGCTTGGCCCGGGCCGCATCCATCACTGCATGCGCACGATCGGCGTCGCCGAGGAAGCGATCGAGAAGATGGCGAAACGGCTCCAGTCGCGCGTCGCGTTCGGCCGCAAGGTCGCCGAATACAGCATCTGGGAACATCGCATCGCGCGCGCGCGCATCGACATCGAAATGACCCGCCTGCTCTGCCTCAAGGCCGCCGACATGATGGACAAGGTCGGCAACAAGTCGGCCGCGGCCGAGATCGCGATGATCAAGGTGCAGGCGCCGAACATGGCGCTGCAAATCATCGACGACGCGATCCAGGCGCATGGCGCGGCGGGCGTGTCGGAGGATTTCGGGCTGGCGAAAGCCTATGCGCATCAGCGCACCTTGCGGCTGGCCGACGGTCCGGACGAGGTGCATGAACGCGCGATCGCCCGTATCGAGTTCGCCAAATATAGCGACGCCGCCGATCCCGGCTTTTCGTCGGGTGATGTCGGGGTGTCGCGATAAATACAAACTCCCCTCCCGCTTGCGGGAGGGGTTGGGGGAGGGCTTGTTCCTCTCCCGTTCGGAATTGACATGCCCTCCCCTAGCCCCTCCTGCAAGCGGGAGGGGGACTGAACGGAGATTTTGAATGACCAAAGCCGCAATTCTGATCGAACCCGGCCAGCCGCTGTCGATCGAGGATGTCGTTGTTGCCGATTGCGGCCCGCACGAGGTGCGCATCCGCACCGCGGCGTGCGGGCTTTGCCATTCGGACCTGCATTTCATCGACGGCGCCTATCCGCACCCCCTGCCCGCGATCCCCGGCCATGAAGCCGCAGGCATCGTCGAGGCGGTCGGGAGCGAAGTGCGCACGGTGAAGGTCGGCGATGCGGTCGTCACCTGCCTCAGCGCCTTCTGCGGCCACTGCGAATTCTGTGTTTCGGGGCGCATGTCGCTGTGCATGGGCGGCGACACGCGGCGGCCCGCGGGATCGGCACCGCGCATCACCCGCCCCGACGGGTCGCCGGTCAACCAGATGCTCAACCTCTCGGCGTTCTCCGAAACGATGCTGGTCCACGAACATGCGTGCGTCGCGATCGACCCCGACATGCCGCTCGACCGCGCCGCGGTGATCGGCTGCGCGGTGACGACGGGCGCGGGGACGATCTTCAACGCGTGCAAGGTGACCCCGGGCGAGACCGTCGCGGTCGTCGGCTGCGGCGGTGTCGGGCTCGCCACCATCAACGCCGCGAAGATCGCGGGCGCGGGGCGCATCATCGCCGCCGATCCGGTTCCCGAAAAGCGCGAGCTGGCAAAGAAGCTCGGCGCGACCGACGTCGTCGATGCGCTGTCGGACGATGCCGCGAAACAGATCCTCGAAATCTCGAAGGGCGGCGTCGATCATGCGATCGAAGCCGTCGGGCGCCCAGCATCGGCGAGCCTCGCGGTCGCGTCGCTCCGCCGCGGCGGCACCGCGACGATCCTCGGCATGATGCCGCTGGCCGAGAAGGTCGGCCTGTCGGCGATGGACTTGCTTTCGGGCAAGAAATTGCAGGGCGCGATCATGGGCGGCAACCGCTTCCCGGTCGACATCCCGCGTCTCGTCGATTTTTATCTCCGCGGGCTGCTCGACCTCGACTCGATCGTCGCCGAGACGATCCCGCTCGAGAAGATCAACGAAGGGTTCGACAAGATGAAGAAGGGCGACGCCGCACGGTCGGTGATCGTGTTCGATCAGTGAGGGCGGGGCGCATATCTTCGCTCTCCCCTTCAGGGGAGGGCAGCGAGACTTGCCAGCTTGCTGGCTTAGTCGCAGCGGGTGGGGGCCATCGGCCTTGCGCTACCTCGCGAGCCCCCACCCCAACCCCTCCCCTGAAGGGGAGGGGCTTATGACTCTTGACGCCCAGAAAGCCTTCAGCGGCACCGTCGCGCCCGAAGGGGCAGACGTGCTCGACGAGGCAAAGCTGACCGCGTGGATGGAGGCGAATGTCGAGGGGTTCGAAGGCCCGCTGACGCAGAGCAAATTTGCGGGCGGCCAGTCGAACCCGACGTACAAGATTTCGGCGCCGTCGGGCAATTATGTCCTTCGCCGCAAGCCCTTTGGCCCGCTGCTCCCCTCCGCGCATGCGGTCGACCGCGAGTATAAGGTACAGGCGGGGCTCCACAAGATGGGCTTCCCCGTCGCGCGCCAATATGGCCTCTGCACCGACGACAGCGTGGTCGGCAGCTGGTTTTACGTGATGGGCATGGTCGATGGGCAGACGATCTGGGACGGGTCGATGCCCGGATCAACGCCGGAAAACCGCCGCGCCACCTATGAGGCGATGATCGACACGCTCGCCGCGCTGCACAAGGTCGATGTCGAGGCGGCGGGGCTGTCCGATTTCGGCAAGCCGGGCAATTATTTCGGGCGGCAGGTCGACCGCTGGACCAAACAGTACAAGCTCGCCGAGACCGAGACGATGGACGAGATGGAGCGGCTGATCGCCTTTTTGCCCGCCACGCTCCCCGAACAGACGCGCACCAGCGTCGTCCACGGCGATTATCGCATCGACAATATGATCTATGCCAAGGACCGGCCCGAAGTGCTCGCGGTACTCGATTGGGAGCTGTCGACGCTGGGCGATCCGCTCGCCGACTTCACCTATGTCGCGATGGCGTGGGTGACCGAAAATGGCGGGCGTTCGGGGGTGATGGACCTCGATCGCACCGCGCTCGGCATTCCCGAACTCGACGAGATGGTCGAGCGTTATTGCGCTGCTACAGGGCGCGACGGCGTGCCCGACATGAACTGGTATTTCGCCTATAATTTCTTCCGCCTCGCCGGGATCATGCAGGGGATCAAGAAGCGCGTCATCGACGGCACCGCCTCCTCCGCCCATGCCAAGGCGATGTCGGAGCGCGTGCAGCCGCTGGCGGCGCGGGCGTGGGAATTTGCACGAAAGGCCGGCGCATGAGCCTGTTCGACATGACCGGCCAGGTCGCGCTGATCACCGGATCGTCGCGTGGCATCGGCAAGGCGACGGCGGTGGCGATGGCCGAACAGGGCGCGAAGGTCGTGATTTCGAGCCGCAAACAGGATGCGTGCGATGCGACCGTGGCCGAGATCAACGCGAAGTTCGGCGAGGGCACCGCGATTTCGGTTGCCGCCAATATCTCGTCGAAGGACGACCTGCAGAATCTCGTGAACGAGACGCGCGCGGCGTTCGGCAAGATCACCGCGCTCGTCTGCAACGCGGCGTCGAACCCCTATTATGGTCCCGGCCTCGGCATCAGCGACGAGCAGTTCCGCAAGATCATGGACAATAATATCCTGTCCAACCACTGGTTGATCACGATGGTCGCGCCCGAAATGCTCGAACGCGGCGAAGGATCGATCACGATCATCAGCTCGATCGGCGGACTGAAAGGATCGCCGATCATCGGTGCTTACGGGATTTCGAAAGCGGCCGACATGCAGGTCGCGCGAAATTTCTCGGTCGAGTTCGGCCCGAGGGGCGTGCGCGTCAACTGCATCGCGCCGGGGCTGATCCGCACCGACATGGCGCGCGCCTTGTGGGAAAATCCCGAGAATCTCAAACGATCGACCGCCGCTTCGACACTGAAGCGCATCGGCGAACCGCACGAGATCGCGGGCGCCGCGGTCTTCCTCGCCAGCAAGGCGGGGGCATTCACCACCGGCCAGACCATCGTGTGCGATGGCGGGGCGACGATTTCGGGAGGCGGATAATGGGCGCGTTGGACGGCAAGGTTGCGATCATCACGGGTGCCGGTTCGGGGATCGGCCGCGCGAGCGCGCTGCGCTTTGCCGCGGAGGGCGCGAAGCTGGTGCTCGGCGACAAGACGGCGGCGGTGCATGAGACGGCGCAGCTGGTGAAGGATGCGGGCGGCGATGCGGTCGCGCTGGAGATCGACGCGGGGGTCGAAGCCGACGTCGCATCGCTCGTTGCGACCGCGAAGGACCGTTTCGGCGGACTCGATATCGCCTTCGCCAACGCCGGGATCATCGGCGACATGGGTGGCATCTTCGATTTCGATCCCGCCGCCTGGGCCGAGACCTTACGCGTCAACCTGATCGGCCCCGCGCTGATGGTGAAGCACGCGGGCAAGGCGATGGTCGATCAGGGCCGCGGCGGCGCGATCGTGCTGACTGCAAGTGTCGCCGGGATCAATTCGGGGGCGGGTCCGGGCGCTTACTCCGCGTCGAAGGCAGGCGTGATCAACCTCGCCAAGACCGCGGCGCAGCAGCTGACCACCAGCGGGGTGCGCGTCAACGCGATTTGCCCGGGCCTTACCGAGACCGGGATGACCAAGCCGACCTTCGACTATGCCCGCGCCAAAGAGGTCACCCACAAGCTGGGTCAACTCAACCCGCTGAAGCGCGCGGCGCAGCCCGAGGAGCTCGCCAATGTCGCGCTCTTCCTCGCCAGCGATCAGGCAAGTTATGTCAACGGACAGGCGATCGCGGTTGACGGCGGGCTCACCAGTTCGCATCCGGTGACGCGCCAGCTGCTTGGCCAGACATCGCATTGACAGGATAGATATGGGGCACGGTTTCGATACGGCGCGGCTGAGCCGCATTCCCGCCTTTCTTGAGGCCAAATATGTCGGCCCCGGCCGCTTGCCGCATGCAGCGACCCTGGTGTCGCGGCGCGGTGAGATCGCGCACCTGTCGTGCATCGGCGAGGCGCGTCCGGGCGCGGCGCTGCAAGAAGATGCGATCTTTCGCATCGCCAGCATGACCAAACCGATCACCAGCATCGCTTTCATGATGCTGGTCGAGGAAGGCAAGGTCGCGCTGTCGACGCCGCTCACGAAAATCTGCCCCGAGTTTGCCGACACCGGCGTGTTCGTCGCGGGCGGCGGCAACGTCCCCTTCCTGACCCGCGCGCCGTCGCAGCCGATCCGCATGGTCGACCTGCTGCGCCACACATCGGGGCTGACCTATGGTTTTCAGGAGCGCACCCCGGTCGATGCCGCGTACCGCAAGGCGCGGATCGACGATTTCGACGCTGATTATACGATGGACAGCTTCATCGAAGGACTGGCCAAAATCCCGCTCCAGTTCGATCCCGGCGCGCACTGGAATTATTCGATGGCGACCGATGTGCTCGGCGCGGTGGTCGAACGCATCGAGGGCAAGCCGTTCGCCGAGGTGTTGCAGGAGCGTATCTTTGGCCCGCTCGGCATGGTCGACACCGGGTTCAAGGTGCCCGCCGAGCAGCAGCACCGGCTGACCGATTGCTACGCCTTCGATCCGGTGGACAAGATGAAACCCTTCGATAGCGGCGACAAGAGCCGTTGGGCGAAGGATCGCAGCTTTCATTCGGGCGGCGGCGGGCTCGCCTCGACCCTGCACGACTATCACCGTTTCTGCCTGATGCTGCTCGGTGGCGGCAAGCTTGGCGATGTGCGGATCATCAGCCGCAAGACCCTGGACCTGATGACGTCGAACCACCTCGTCGGCGGCGGCGATCTCACCCAGCACAGCGTCGGCATCTTCAGCGAGGACGAAAATGCCGGGGTCGGGTTCGGGCTCGGCTTTGCGGTGACGCTCGACCCCGCGCATGCAGGCATCCCCGGGTCTGTCGGCGATTTTTACTGGGGCGGCATGTTCTCGACCGGCTTCTTTGTCGATCCGGTCGAGCAGATTTGCATGGTCTTCATGACCCAGCTGATGCCCTCCTCCACCTATCCCGTGCGGCGCGAGGTCAAGACATTGGTCCACGCCGCCATCGATGACTGATTTGAGAACCCACCCCGTTCGTGTCGAGCGAAGTCGAGACACGCCGAACGCAGCGCTAGACGCTTTTCGGCTTCGCTCGAAGCGAACGGAAACTTTCAAGGAGCCTGAAATGTCCGAAGAAACCCCCGTTTCCGTCACGATGGAAAAGGATGGCGACGTCGCCATCATCATCGTCAACAATCCGCCGGTCAACGCGCTGAGCTGGCACGTCCGCCAGGGACTCGAAGATCATTTCACCGCCGCGCTTGCCGATGACAGCGTCAAGGCGATCGTGCTGCGCTGCGCCGGGGCGACCTTCATCGCCGGCGCCGACATCAGCGAATTCGGCAAGCCGCCGCGCGGTCCCGATTTCAACGCGGTGCTGAACTCCATCGAAGCGGCATCGAAGCCGGTGGTCGCCGCGATCCACGGCACCGCGCTCGGCGGCGGGCTCGAAACCGCGCTGGTCTGTCATTATCGCGTCGCAGTGCCGTCGGCGAAGCTCGGCGTGCCCGAAGTGAAGCTCGGCTTGCTCCCCGGCGCGGGCGGCACCCAGCGCCTGCCGCGCGTCGTCGGCGTCGAAGCCGCGGCGACGATGACCTCGACCGGCGATCCCCTCCCCGCATCGAAGGCCAAGGAACTCGGCCTCGTCGACGAACTCGCGGGCGAGGACAGCCTTGCCGCCGATGCGATCGCCTTCGCGCGCGCCAAGATCGCCGACGGTCCGCGCCCGACGCGCGAGCGCCCGGTGTTCGGCGACGTCGCGGTGATCGAACAGCTGAAGGCCGCGAATGCCAAGCGCTGGCGCGGCTTTGAAGCACCCTATGCCAACCTTGCTTGCGTCGAAGCGGCGACGCGCTTGCCGTTCGAGGAAGGCCTCGCGTTCGAGCGCGAGCAGTTCATGAAGCTGATGTTCGGCAGCCAGTCGGCGGCGCAGCGCCACATCTTCTTTGCCGAACGTCAGGCCGCGAAGATCGACGGCCTGCCGAAAGACACGCAGCTGCGCGACATCAAGAAGGTCGGCGTTATCGGCGCCGGTACGATGGGCGGTGGGATTTCGATGAACTTCCTGCAAAAGGGCATTCCGGTGACGATCGTCGAGATGGCGCAGGACGCGCTCGACCGCGGCGTCGGTGTGATCCGCAAGAATTACGACGCCTCGGCCGCCAAGGGGCGTTTCAAGCCCGAACAGGTCGACCAGATGATGGGCATCCTGACCCCCAGCCTCAGCCTCGACGATCTTGCCGATTGCGACCTGATCATCGAGGCGGTCTATGAGAATATGGACGTCAAGAAGGACATCTTCGGCAAGCTCGACAAGATCGCCAAGCCCGGCGCGATCCTGGCGTCGAACACCAGCTACCTCGACGTTGACGAAATTGCGACCGCGACGAGCCGCCCCGGCGACGTGCTGGGCATGCATTTCTTCTCGCCCGCCAATGTCATGAAGCTGCTCGAGGTCGTGCGCGGCGAAAAGACCGCGCCCGACGCGCTGGCGACCGCCATGGCGATCGGCAAGAAGATCGGCAAGGTCGCGGTCGTCGCGGGCGTCTGCGACGGCTTTATCGGCAACCGCATGCTGAAACCCCGCCAGCTCGAGGCGATGAAGCTGCTGATGGAAGGCGCCACCCCGGCGCAGGTCGACAAGGTGCATGTCGAATTCGGGATGCCGATGGGGCCGTTCCAGATGAGCGACCTCGCCGGCGTCGACATCGGTTGGCACCGCGACCCCAATCGCATCGAAAGCATCCGCGACGCGCTCTGCGCCGAAGGCCGCTGGGGCCAGAAGAAGCAGGCGGGCTTTTACGATTATGACGAAAAGCGCCAGCCGTCGGAGAGCCCGCGCGTTGCCGAGTTGATCGAGGAGTTCCGCGGCAAGGCGGGGGTCGAGAAGCGCGACATCACCGACCAGGAGATCATCGAGCGCACGCTGTACCCGATGGTCAACGAAGGCGCGCTAATCCTCTCCGAAGGCAAGGCGCAGCGCGCCTCGGATATCGATGTCGTGTGGATTTATGGCTATGGCTGGCCAGTCTATCGCGGCGGCCCGATGTTCTGGGCGGGGCTGGAAGGCACCGACAAGATTGTCGCGGCGCTCGAGAAGCACGGCTTTGCGGTCGCGCCGCTGCTCAAGGAAAAGGCCGAGGCGAAGTCGGGTTTCTAAATCCAGAGAAAGGCCGTGTGTCCCCGCGAAGGCGGGGACCTATCTCCGGTAGGTTCAAACTTGCACCGGCAGGAGATGGGCTCCCGCCTTCGCGGGAGCACGGCAGTTTATTCATCAAGGCCTGTCTGTCCCACCGCGGGGCAGGCGGCCTTTGCTTTGGCCTGCCACCTCCGCGGGTGTACGCAAATAGTTGCGATTCAGGGTTAAAGCGCTGGCAACACCTGCCGTTACGGCAGAGCATGATTGCCATGTCGTTTTTCGCCCTGCTGCTGCTCACCGGTAGCGTTCCGGTCGCCGCCCCGGCGGCGCCGCCGCCAGCAAGCGCGGTGGCCGTGGCGCGCGCGCGCATATTGGCGCCCGCCGAGGTGCGACGCGTCGATGGCCGGATCGAGGTGCGGACGGGCGACCGCCGCGCGCCGACGCAGGTGCATCGCGGCGAACGCAAGGACGGCGGCCAGACGGCGGATTTTTACTAAGTCTGTCCTGTTCAAATTGATCCGTAGCCCTGAGCCTGTCGAAGGGCGCTTCTCGCCGATAAGCGCCCTTCGACAGGCTCAGGGCTACGGTGACTTGATTCAGCCTGAGCAGGACAGACCCTAGAACCGACCCAAACTCCCGTTCGTGTCGAGCGAAGTCGAGACACGCCAGCACAGCGCCAGACGCATCTCGACTTCGCTCGATGCGAACGGGGTTGGGTGTAATGCGTCAGCCCTGCAAAGTCCGGATGATCGCCGAAAAGTCGCGGCCATCCTGATCCGCCGCAACAAAGGCCTCGTACAGCTCACGCGCCTTCGTCCCCATCGGGACATCGGCGTCGACGCTCGCCGCCGCCTCCATTGCGAGACGCAGATCCTTGAGCATCAGCGCCGCGGCAAAGCCGCCCTTGTAATCGTTATCCGCGGGCGTCGTCGGGCCGACACCGGGCAGCGGCGCATAGCTGGTCAGCGACCAGCACTGCCCCGACGACACGCTGGCGATGTCGAAAAATTTCTGCGGGTCGAGCCCGAGCTTCTGCGCGAGCGCAAGCGTCTCGCACGTCGCGACCATCGACGCGCCGAGCAGCATGTTGTTGCAGATCTTCGCCCCCTGCCCCGCCCCCGCATCGCCAGCGTGGATGACCGCCTTGCCCATTTTGGCGAGGATCGGTTCCGCGCGTGCGAAGCCTTCATCGGTGCCGCCGACCATGAAGGTCAGCGTGCCCGCGTTGGCGGCAGCGATGCCGCCCGACACCGGCGCGTCGACCGCGACGAGGCCTTTGGCCGTCGCGGCTTCGATATTGGCGCGCGCGGTCGCGACGTCGATCGTCGAGCAATCGAGGAGCAGCGTGCCCTGCGCAGCGTTCGGAAAGACGTCGGCCTCATATACCGACGCGACATGCTTGCCCGCGGGCAGCATCGTCACCACCGCTTCGGCGCCGATCACCGCGTCGGCGGCGGAGGCGGTGCGAGTGCAGCCCGCCTCGACGGCGCGTGCGAGAGCCTCTTCGCTGAGGTCGAAGGCGCGGACCTCATGGCCCGCCTTGGCGAGGTTCGCGGCCATACCGCCGCCCATATTGCCGAGTCCGATAAAGGCGATTTTCATGTCATTCTCCACAACCCAAAACTCGTGTGTCCCCGCGAAGGCGGGGACCCATCACCCGGCGGTGCAAGATGGCGCCAACCGGTGATGGACCCCCGCCTTCGCGGGGGCGCAAGGCCTTTTAGCTAACTTTCGAAGATCACCGCCCCTTCCACACGCCTTCGCGTTTCTCGATAAAGGCAGCCATGCCCTCGGCCTTGTCCTCGGTCGCGGCGAGGATCTGGAACAGGCGGCGTTCGTAGATCAGCCCCTGGTCGAGCGTGGTTTCGAAGGCGGCGTTGACCATGTCCTTGTTCACCATCGCGGCCATCGGCGGCATTGCCGCGATCGTGGCCGCGGTCTTCACCGCTTCCTCGACCAGCGTGTCATGCGGAACGACGCGCGCAACCAGGCCCGAACGCTCGGCTTCGGCGGCGTCCATCATCCGGCCGGTCAGGCACATTTCCATCGCCTTCGCCTTGCCGATCGCGCGCGTCAGCCGCTGCGACCCGCCCATCCCCGGCGCGACGCCAAGCTTGATTTCGGGCTGGCCGAATTTCGCCTTTTCCGACGCGATGATGAAGTCGGCCATCATCGCCAGCTCACACCCGCCGCCGAGCGCGAAGCCGTTGACAGCGGCGATCCACGGCTTGCGTACCTTCTTCACAAAATCGCTCGTCCATTTCGCGAAGAAATCCTCGAGATAGAAGTCGGCGGCGGGCTTGTCCGCCATTTCCTTGATGTCGGCGCCAGCGGCAAAGGCCTTGTCGCCCGATCCGGTGAGGACGGCGGAGCGCTGGCCGGGGTCGGCTTCGAATGCGGCAAACGCCGCAATGAGGTCTTCGAGCACGCTGGAGTTGAGCGCATTCAGCGCCTGCGGGCGGTTGAGCGTCACCAGCGTGACGGCGCCGCGCGTTTCGACGAGGAGGGTTTCGTAGGTCATTTCAGTCTCCGTCGCCCCCGCGAAGGCGGGGGCCGTTGGCGTTATGCCGCAACCGGCCCCCGCCTTCGCGGGGGCGACGATCTAGGCGAGCGGCGTCCATTTCTCATTCTCGGGCAGCGGCGCGAAGATCGCGTCGATCCAGTCGTCGGTCACCGCTTCGGGCGTCGGCGGATCCCATTTCGGGCTGTTGTCCTTGTCGATGATCAGCGCGCGGACGCCCTCAATGAAGTCGTGCATCGCGACGACGCGGCTGCCGATCGCATATTCCTGTGTCATCTGCGCGGCAAAGTCGTGCATCGCCCCGCCTTCCTTCAGCTGGCGAAGCGCGACCTTGCAGGTCTGCGGCGATTTGCTGTGCAGCGCCGCGAGTTCCTTTTCGGCCCATTCGGCGCCGTCAGCTTCGAGCGCCGCGAGAATATCTTCATAAGTGTCGCTCGCGAACAGCCGGTTGATCTTGTCGATCTGATGCGTGATCGCGGCGGGCGGTGCGGTGACCGACAGTTCGCCCAATATGCCGCCGATGCGGTCGGGGTGCGCGGCGATGCGCGCCTTGGCCTCGGCCAGATGTTCGGACGGCAGATAATGGGTCGCAAGGCCGAGCGCGAGGCAATCGGCGCCGTCGAGCCGCGCCCCGGTCAGCGCAAGGAACACCCCGACGCGGCCCTCGAGTCGTGGGAGGTACCAGCCGCCGCCGACGTCGGGGAACAGGCCGATCCCCGTCTCGGGCATCGCAAAGCGTGTATGCTCGGTCGCGACGCGATATTTCGCGGGCTGCGAAATGCCGACCCCGCCGCCCATCGTGATCCCGTCCATGAAAGCGACGACGGGCTTGGGGTAAGTGAACAGCAGATGGTTGAGGCGATATTCGGTATGGAAGAAGGCGCGCGCTTCGACCCCATCCTTCGCACCGCTCTCGGCGAGCATGCGGATGTCGCCCCCGGCGCAGAAGCCGCGGCCCTCGCTATGGTCGATGATCACCGCCTCGATCGCGTCGTCATCGCGCCATTTCAAAAGCGCGTCGATCATCGCTTCGCACATCGCGAGGTTAAGCGCGTGGATCGCCTTCGGGCGATTGAGCGACAGGCGCCCAACGCGGCCGTCGGTCGAGATGAGAATGTCTTCGGTCATATGGCAGGTCCTTCGAGACGGGTCTTCGCCAGGCTCAGCCCCTCCTCAGGACGAACGGCGGAAAAAGAAAACCGTTTGTGCTGAGGAGCCGCTGAGCTTGTCGAAGCGGCATCTCGAAGCATCGTCATCGTCATTGCCGCAACAAATCCCGTCCGACGATCATCCGCATCACCTGGTTGGTGCCTTCGAGGATCGAATGGACGCGAAGGTCGCGCCAGAAACGCTCGATCGGATAGTCGCGGAGATAGCCGTAGCCTCCGAACAATTGCAGCGCGTCGTTGACGATCTTGCTGCCATTGTCGGTCGCGAGCCGCTTTGCCATCGCCGAGAAACGCGACTTGTCGGGGGCATTCGCGGTGACCTTTGCGGCGGCGAGATAGAGCAAGGCGCGCGAGGCTTCGAGGTCGGTCGCCATGTCGGCCAGCATGAACTGGGTGTTCTGAAAATCGGCGATCGGTTGCCCGAATTGCTGGCGGTCCTTGGTATAGGCGATCGCCTCGTCGAGGCAGCGCTGCGCGCCGCCCAGCGAACAGGCGCCGATGTTGAGGCGGCCGCCGTCGAGCCCCGCCATCGCGAACCGGAAGCCGTCGCCCTCGGCGCCGACGAGATTTTCGACCGGCACGCGGCAATCCTCGAAGATCACCTGCGCCGTCGGCGAGGCGTTCCAGCCGAGCTTCTTTTCGGGCGCGCCGAAGCTAAGCCCCGGGGTGTCCTTTTCGATGACGAGGCAGGAAATGCCCTTCGACTTTTCCTCGCCGGTGCGGACCATGCAGACATAGATGTCGTTGACCCCGGCGCCCGAAATGAACTGCTTGGTGCCGTTCAGCACATAATGGTCGCCATCCTTCTTCGCGGTCGTCTTCAGCGCCGCGGCGTCGGACCCCGAGCCGGGTTCGGTGAGGCAATAGCTTGCGATCTTGTCCATGCTGACAAGGCTCGGCAGGAAGCGGTCCTTGATTGCAGCGCCGCCGAAACGGTCGATCATCCACGTCGCCATATTGTGGATCGACACATAGGCGCTGGTCGCGGGACAGCCATAGGCCATCGCCTCCATGATCAGCGCCGCCTCGAGCCGCCCCAGCCCGATGCCGCCCGATTCCTCGGCCACATAAATGGCGCCGAAGCCGAGTTCGCCTGCGGCCTTCCACACTTCGACGGGATAGTGGCTTTTCTCGTCCCATTCGGCGGCGAAGGGCGTGATGCGGTCGGCGGTGAACTTGCGCGCCATGTCCTGAATGGCGAGCTGGTCGTCGGTAAGCTGGAACTGGTCGGTCATGGTCATTTCTCGATGAGGATGGCTTCGGCTTCGATTTCGACTTTCCACTCGGGGCGGATCAGCGCGGGGATAACGAGCATCGTCGAGGCGGGGCGGATGTCGCCGAACATCGCGCCGTGCGCGCGTCCCACCAGATCCGCGTCCGCCGGATCGGTGATATACATGCGCGTTCGCACGACATCGGCGGGCGAACCGCCAAGCGCTTCCAATGCCTCGCGAATGATCGTCAGGCAGCGCGCCGCCTGAACCCCCGCATCGCCGAGCGTCGAACTGCCATCGGCCTCGATCGGCGCACAGCCCGCTACATCGATACGGTCCCCCACCCGAACCGCGCGGCTGTAGCCATAAACGGGTTCGAATGGGGAGGCCGAGCTATGATTGCGACGACCCGAATCAGCCACAGGTGACCTGCGTGATCTTATAGGCGTCGTCGTACATGATGTTCACGCGATCCTGGCGATAATCCATCGTCATTGCGCTGCGCGGCGGACCCCAGCGGAGCGTGCGGGCGCCCGATTCCTTGAGGATCGCCGCGCCCATCTCCGCGCTTGCAACATGGCCGACATGGTTTTGCACCGCATCGGCCTTGCACGTCATTGCGGCTTCGGGTGCCACCGGGGTCGACTCGACCGGGGCTTCGCTGCTCGCGCAAGCGGCGAGCGGCAGGGCAGCGGCAATTGCAATCCAGCGAATATCCATCGTGAGTCTCCCTTTCAAAACCGTCATCCGGCGCAGCGGGTATAGCGCATCGCGCCCGCCGCGGCACCCTCACCCATATCGCGGCGGACGAGCATTTTGCCGCCATCGGCAAGCGCGAGCTCGATCCGCCGATCCCATTCCTGGCCCTCGCCGCTGAACCGGTAATCGGCGACCAGTCGGTTCGCGCCGCCTTCGCGGACGCGCGCGAGTTCGCCATGCGATTCGTAAAAGCGCAGGTTCGTCGCATCGATCGTCACCGCGGTCAGATCGGCGCCCTTTTTCGCGGCGCAATCGGCGGCCTTCAGCGCCCAGCGGCCACGCATCACCGCCGGGATGGCCGCGCCAGCGCCCGCGCCGGGATCGCTCGCGGGATTGGTCGACGCTTCCTGCTTCGCTGTCGGCAAGTCGGCATCGACTTCGGCATTAGGCGCATCAGCGGGGGTCGCAGGCGCAGCCGTATCCTCCGCGTCAGATCGCTCGTCGCCACCGCCGCACGCCGCGAGCAGCAGCAGCGCGGGCATCGTCCAGATCTTCATCGTCCTTCTCCTTCGACAGGAGAAATGTCCGAGCCGGCTCACGGGTTGCCCCGTCAACCCATCGTCGGAATCACGAACGCATTACCGCCGTCGGGCGATCCGTCGGGCCAGCGCGCGGTGATCGTCTTGACCTTGGTCCAGAATTTGACGCCTTCCATGCCGTGCTGGTTGGTGTCGCCGAACGCCGAACGCTTCCAGCCGCCGAACGTATGGTAAGCGACCGGCACCGGGATCGGCACATTGATGCCGACCATGCCCACTTGCACGCGCGCGGCGAATTCGCGCGCGGCGTGGCCGTTGCGCGTGAAGATCGCGACGCCATTGCCATATTGGTGCTTCGACGGCAGTTCGAGCGCGGTTTCGAAATCGGGGGCGCGGACGATCTGCAGCACGGGGCCGAAAATCTCTTCCTTGTAGCTTTCCATGTCGGTGGTGACATGGTCGAACAAGGTCGGGCCGACGAAGAAGCCCTTTTCGTGGCCCTGCAAGGTGAAGCCACGACCGTCGACGACCAGCTCGGCGCCTTCCTCGGCGCATTTGGCGATCCAGCCCTCGACCTTGTCCTTTTGCGCCTGCGTCACCACGGGGCCGTAATGCGCCTCGGCATCGGTCGACACGCCGACGCGCAGCGCCTCGATCGCGGGGACCAGCTTTTCGCGCAGACGGTTCGCGGTGTCCTCGCCGACGGGGACGACGACCGGCAGCGCCATGCAGCGCTCGCCCGCCGAACCGAAGGCGGCGCCGGTCAAATCGTTCACCACCTGATCGAGATCGGCGTCGGGCATCACGATGCCGTGGTTCTTCGCGCCGCCCATCGCCTGCACGCGCTTTCCGTTCGCGACGCCGCGATTATAGACATAATGGGCGATATCCGACGAGCCGACGAAGCTGACCGCGCCGATGTCGGGATGGTCGAGGATCGCGTCGACCATCTCCTTGTCGCCATGAACGGTCTGGAAGATGCCTTCGGGCATCCCGGCTTCGAGGAACAACTCCGACAGGCGGACGGGCACCGACGGGTCGCGCTCGCTGGGTTTCAGGATGAAGGCGTTGCCGACCGCGGTCGCGACGCCGCCCATCCACAGCGGGATCATCGCGGGGAAGTTGAACGGGGTGATCCCCGCGCCGATGCCGATCGGCTGGCGCATCGAATAGACGTCGATGCCGGGCCCGGCTCCTTGCGTATATTCGCCCTTCAGCACGTGCGGGATGCCGCAGCAGAATTCGATGACTTCGAGCCCGCGCTGGATGTCGCCTTTCGAATCGGCGATCACCTTGCCATGTTCGGCAGAGAGCATCTCGGCGAGCTGGTTCATATTGGCTTCGACGAGGCGCTTGAATTCGAACATCACGCGCGCGCGGCGCTGCGGGTTCGTTGCGGCCCAGGCGGGCTGCGCGGCTTTCGCCGCGGCGACGGCGCGGTCGAGGATGGCGCGGTCGCCCAATGCGACCTGCGCCTGCACGCCGCCATTATTCGGGTCGAGAACATCGCCGAAGCGGCTGCTGCTGCCGGCGCCGCCGACGATATGATGGTCGATCTGTCGCATATCCGAGTCTCCCAAAAAATGTTGCCGCTGCCACAGCCGAGTTACGGGTCGATTGCAAGGGATAGACTTGCAGCCTTATCCTGCATATTTGCAGGCATATGGACTGGGACAAGCTGCAATATTTCCTGTTCGTCGCGCGTCACGGCACGCTGGCGCGCGCCGCAGCGGCGCTGCACGTCGATGCGACGACGGTCAGCCGTCAGGTCAGCGCGCTCGAAGCCGCGCTCCAGCAGACCTTGTTCGAACGCGCGCCGACGGGTTTCGTTCTGACCGCGGCAGGTCGGGCGCTCGTTCCGCACGCCGAAGCGATGGCGGCGGCGGCGGCGCGTATCCATTCGGCACAGCCGGGCGGATCGGCGCTGTCGGGGCAATTGCGGGTCAGCGTGTCCGAAGGCTTCGGCAACAGCTTCATCGCCCCGCGGCTGGGCAAATTCGTCGCCGCGCATCCCGAGCTCGAGATCGACCTTGTCGCCTCGTCGGGCTTTTTGAACCCGTCGCGGCGCGAGGCCGATATGGCGGTGCTGCTGGCGCGGCCACGCAAAGGCCCGCTGATCACGCGCAAGCTGTCCGACTACAGCCTTGGCCTCTATGCGCCCGCGGACCGGAGCGACTGGCAGGCGGCGGTGACCGCGGCGCCGTTGTCGCGCGCGGGCATCCCGGTGATCGGTTATATGCCCGACATCCTCTACGCCCCCGAACTCGACTATCTGGGCGAGATCGAACCGGGGCTGCGCGCCAATGTCCGGTCTTCGTCGATCCTCGCGCAGCGGCGGATGATCGCGGGCGGCGCGGGGGTCGGCGTCCTCCCCTGCTTCCTTGCCGCGGGCGATCCCGCGCTGGTTCGCGTGCGGCCCGATCAGGCGATCGCGCGCGCCTTCTGGCTCGCGCTCCACCGCGACGTCGCGCCGCAACCGCGGATGCGGGCGTTCATCGACTGGCTGGATAGCGAGGTAAGGGAGAGCCGGGGGTTGTTGGTACCACCATAATCGTCATCCCGGCGAAGGCCGGGATCTCGCCGGTGCGTCATATTCGGACGGTGAGATCCCGGCCTTCGCCGGGATGACGGAATTAGGCTGACACCTCCGGTCGCCAGCTCGACGCCATCAGCCCGCCTGCGCTGAACAGCTTATGCATTGCATCGCAACCCGCCGCCGCCTCGCGAAGCCGGTCGGCGAGTGGATCGTCGATCGGATGGTCGCTCCGAAGAAAAGCGATCCACGCGGCGATCGCCGCTTCGAGCGACGAGCAGCGCGCCCCGCGCGCCTGATGCCAGGCCAGCGTTTCGAGCCAGCGCTGCGGAATCTTCTGGCTGCCGTCCATCGCGATCTGGATCAGCCGGTGGTGAAGCGCCGGATTGGCGAAGCGTTCGAGCAGCGCATCGGCATAGGCGGCGAGATCCTGCCCCGGCGCGGCGTCGATCGTCGGCGCAGCCTCATCGCGCATCAGCCGGTCGATGAGCGGGCGGATCGCGGGATCGGCGACCGCCTGATGGACATAGTCATGCCCTGCCCCCAGCCCGATATAGGCGAGCGCCGAATGCGCGCCGTTGAGCATGCGCAGCTTTGCCGTCTCATAGGGGGCAACATCGGCGACGAGCTGCGCGCCGACCCGTTCCCAGCGCGGGCGCGGCCCCGCAAAATCATCCTCGATCACCCACTGGCTGAAGCCTTCGGTGACCACCGCGCCTTCGTCGCGGGCGCCGAGTTCGGCCTCGATCGCCGCGCGGTCGGCGTGGGTGGTCGCGGGGACGATGCGGTCGATCATCGTCGCAGGACAGCGGCATTCGCGGTCGAACCAATCCACCAGAACGGGATATTCTACGGCAAGATACTGGCGCATCAGAGCCTTCAGCACCGCGCCATTGTTCGCCAGATTGTCGCAGCTGAGCAGGGTCAGGCCCGGCAAGCCCTTCGCCTTGCGTGCGGAAAGTCCGGCGCCAATAAAGCGGTAGAGGCTCGACGGTCCCTTGGCCGCATCGAGATCGAGCGTGCCGTCAGAGCGGCGCAGATAGCCCTTCTCGGTGACGGTAAAGCTGACGATGTGTGTCGTCGATGCGGCGATAGCGTCGATGACGGCCTGCGGCTCGTCGGCCGCGACAAGCACCTTCTGCACCGCCCCGATCAGGCGCAACCCGGTCCCCGCCGCGCTGCGCGTGCTGACGGTATAGAGCCCGTCCTGCGGATTTAGCTGCGCGGCAACACCGGGAGAACGAAGCGACACGCCGACTATGCCCCAATCGCGCTCACCCGCACGCATCGTGTCGTCGGTATAGACGGCCTGATGCGCGCGGTGAAACGCGCCGATGCCGATATGGACGATGCCCGCCGCCTGCGCGGCGCGGTCGTAGCCCGGCGCCTGCACCGACGCCGGGAGCGGCGTTTCAGCCGACAGCCTCACAACCTGTACGCAGCCTTGGCGAGATTATAGCTGAGGTCGGCCGCGAGTTCGGCGGCCTCCCATTCCTCCATCCGGTGCTCGGCGACGAGCTGCGCGAGGAAACCGCAGTCGATGCGACGCGCGACATCGTGGCGCGCGGGGATCGACAGGAAGGCGCGCGTGTCGTCGTTGAAGCCCACTGTATTGTAGAAACCCGCGGTCTCGGTGACTTGATTGCGGAAGCGGCGCATCCCTTCGGGACTGTCGTGGAACCACCAGGCGGGGCCGAGCTTCAGCGCCGGATAATGACCCGCGAGCGGCGCCAGTTCGCGCGCATAGCTCGTCTCGTCGAGGGTGAAGAGGATTATCGTCAGCCCCGCCTCATTGCCATAGCGGCCGAGTAGCGGGCGCAGCGCATGGACATAGTCGGTCGCCGTCGGGATATCGGCGCCCTTGTCGCGGCCATAATGCTCGAACAGCCAGGGGTTATGATTGCGGAACGCGCCGGGGTGGATCTGCATGACGAGGCCGTCGTCGAGGCTCATCCCCGCCATCACCGTCAGCATATGGGCGCGGAACAGCTCGGCATCGGCGGCGCTGACGCTGTCGCCGGTGACGCGCGCGAAGAGCGCCTCGGCTTCGGCTTCCGATAGATCGGCGGTCGCCGCGGTCGGGTGGCCATGGTCGGTCGAGGTCGCACCCATCGCGGCGAAGAAGGCGCGGCGGTTGCGATGGGCGGCGAGATAGCCGGCGTAGCTGAACGCGTCCTCGCCCGACAGGTCGGAGAAGCGCGCGAGATTATCGCGGAAGCCTTCGAATTCGGGGTCGACCACGGGGTCGGGGCGATAGGCGGTGATGACGCGGCCGCTCCATTCGCCGCTGTCGTTCGCGGCGCGGATGGCAGCGTGATGCTCGAGCGTATCGATCGGGCTTTCGGTCGTCGCGATCACCTCGATCCCGAAGCGATCGAACAGCGCGCGCGGACGGAAAGCGTCGGTGGTCAGCGCCTCGGTGATGCGGTCGTAATAGAAGTCCGAGGTTTCGGCGGAAAATTGCACGTCGAAACCGAACGCCTCGGCGAACACCCAGTCCATCCACATGCGGCTCGGGGTGCCGCGAAAGAGATGGTAATTTTGCGCAAACAGCCGCCAGCTTTCGCGCGGGTCGGCGTCGCGGTTGCGGATGCCGAGCGCATCGAGCGAAACGCCCTGCGAATAGAGCATCCGGAATATATAATGGTCGGGATGGAGCAAGAGCTCCGCCGCATTGCCGAACGGCGCATTGCCCGCGAACCAGCTCGGGTCGGTGTGGCCGTGCGGGCTGATGATCGGCAGGGACGCGACCTCCGCATAGAGCCGACGCGCGATGTCGCGCGGCGCCGCGTCGGACGGAAAGAGACGGTCGGGAGACAGCAGCAGCGGACGCGGCATCGACTTATTTCACCGCGTCCACGGTGACCGGTGCAAGCCGCGGACTGAGGGTGTGGATCGCAGCCACAGCGAGGAAATAGACGACGGTACAGGCCGCAAAGATGATCGTATAATTGCCCCCCGTCGCGTCGAGCACGAGCCCGGTCGACTTGGCCATGATCATCCCGCCGACGCCGCCCGCAAAGCCGCCGAGGCCGATCACCGACCCGACCGCGCGTTTCGGGAACATGTCGGGCGGGATCGACAGGATCGTCGACGAAAAGGCCTGATGCCCCGCAAGCGCGATGCCGATCAGCACCACCGCGAGCCACATATTGTCGAGCCCCGAGACGAACAGCAAAGGCAGCACGCAGCAGCCCGCGCCGAGCATCGTCGCCTTGCGCGCGAAATTGACGCTATGTCCGGTCTGGATCAGCTTCGACGATACCCAGCCGCCAAGGATGCTGCCGACGTCCGACAGCAGATACATGATGATCATCGGCAACAGCACGACTTTCAAATCGACGTTGTATGTGGTGCTGAAATATTTTGGCAGCCAGAAGAGCATCAGGAACCAGACCGGATCGGTCAGGAATTTGCCGATCGCATAGGCCCACGCCTCGCGCTTGGTGACGATCGCACCCCAGCCGAGCCGCTCGATCTTTTCGGGCGGATCATGTTCGATCCACGCCAGCTCGGCTTCGCTCACCTTCCCGCTCTCGCGCGGGTTGCTGTAGAGCCAGAGCCAGAGCACAAGCAGGATGACGCCGAAGGCGCCGGTATAGATAAAGGTTTCACGCCAGTCGAAACCCATCCACACCATGAACAATGCGATCGTCGGCGCGGTCAGGATGACGCCGATCGTCGTCGCGCTGTTCACCCAGCCGATCGCGTAGGAGCGTTCCTTTTGCGGGAACCATTCGCTCGACGCGCGCACGACCGAAGGAAAATGCCCCGCCTCGCCGACACCGAGAATCACGCGCGCCATCATGAAGGAAGCGACCGACGAGGCGAAACCGTGCGCGACATGGCCGACGGTCCAGATGCTGATCGCGATCGCATAACCGATTTTCGGTCCGAAACGGTCGATCAGCCAGCCCATGAGAAGGAAGCCGAGCGCGTAGGCGGCCTGGAACGCGGTGACGATGTTGCCATAGTCATTCTCGCTCCACCCGAGCTCCTGCCCAAGTGTCGGCGCGAGCAGGCCTAGCATCGTGCGGTCGATATAATTGACCGTGGTCGCGGCGAACAGCAGCGCGACGATCAGCCAGCGATACCGCCCCGACCGCGGCACTGGCGCCGCCGTCCCTCCGTCCGCGAATGCCTGTGCCATAAACCTCTCCCGTTCTTGCTTTAATAGCTTGTAATCGAGCAGCCGACGCGGATTTTTCCGTCGAACAGCGCTTCGGCACGCTGGCCGGGCCTGACTTCATGGATGCCGGTGATCGCGCCCGCCGACACTAGGGTACCGGGCGGAATCGCGATATCGCGCGTGCGCAGGATTTCGATCAGGAACAGCGCCGATCCGAACGGACCGTCGAGCATCGCCTCCATCGTCGCGGCGCCGACCGTTTCACCGTCGATCGCCATTTCGACCGGCATGCGAATAAGGTCGGCGCCCTGCCAGCCCGGGATTGAGGGACCAAGCACCAGCCCCTTGTTGTTGCCATAATCCGACGCGGTGACCGCGGGGCCGTGGCGGTTGATTTCGGGGAAGGGCGAGCTTGCAATCTCGATCCCGGTGCGAACGTCGACGATGCAATCGCGCACGCTGTCGATGTCATAGTCGCGCGTCCCGACCTCACCGAAGCAGAGCAATATCTCGGCTTCGGCGGCTGCGAAACCGTCGGCATAGACGGGCATCGCCGGCTGCGCGGACCCATCATGGATTTCGTCGACAAAAATCGGGCCGGTCAGGCGGTTGCCGCCGTAGCGATCGACCAGGTCGGGCGCGATTCGCCCGACCTTCCATCCGCCGACGCGGCGCCCGTCGAGCGCAATCGCACGATCCTGGATCGCATAGGCGTCGGCCATCGTTTGCGGCATCGCTCCCGGATACAAGGTAAGCGGTGTCTTTTTCGCGCGAGCGGCCAGAAACGCGCGGGCGACATTTTCGTGATCAGCTGTTGCCGGCATCTTTGTCATTTCCCTCTTCCGCGAAACCGTCTAAGAGACACCGGTGTCAAAAGCAAGCGAATATCCGATCGACAAGGCCATCAGCGTGCACGCGGCGGACAATGTCGCGACCGCGATTGCCGATATTGCGGCGGGCGCGAAGCCGATCGCACGCGACGATTTTTGCGCCGCAATTGCCATCGCGCGCGGGCACAAGATTGCGATCGCGCCGATCGCACGAGGCGCTGCGGTGATAAAATATGGCTTTCCGATCGGCATCGCGACCGCCGACATCGCGCCCGGCGAGCATGTCCACAGCCACAATCTGGCGACCGCGCTCGGTAGCAACGGCGAATATCAATATGCCGGTGCGCCGGCCGACGCACCGCCGACCGCAGCATCGACGCATGGCTTTTCGGGCTATGTCCGCGCCGACGGGCGCGTCGGCACGCGCAATGAAATCTGGATCCTGCCGACCGTCGGCTGCGTCGGCAATCTCGCCGCGCGCGTCGCGCGCATCGCGGGCAATCGCCATGCCGGACGCGTCGACGGCATCCATGCCTTCAAACATCCCTTTGGCTGTTCGCAGCTTGGCGACGACCTTGGCCATACGCGCGCGGTGCTCGCCGCACTGGCGCAGCATCCCAATGCCGGGGGCGTGCTGATCGTCGGGCTTGGGTGCGAGAGCAACCAGCTCGGCGCGCTCACCGCGCTGATCCCCGCCGACCGCCGCGGGCATATCCGCACCCTGTCGGCGCAGGCGGTCGAGGATGACGAGGCCGCGTGCCTCGCGCTGATCGACGAACTCGTCGCCGGATGCGCCGATACGCCGCGCCGCGAGGTGCCGCTGTCCAAGCTGACCCTGGGGGTGAAATGCGGTGGGTCGGACGGCCTCTCGGGCCTCACCGCCAACCCGCTCGTCGGGCGCATGGCCGATGCCGTCGCCGCCGCGGGCGGCCAGGTCATCCTTACCGAAATTCCGGAAATTTTCGGCGCCGAGCAGATATTGATGGACCGCGCCGTATCGCGCGCGGTGTTCGACGAAGCCGCCGCGCTCGTCAGCGACTTCAAGGACTATTTCATCCGCAACGGCGAGCCGGTGAGCGAGAACCCATCGCCCGGCAATATCGCCGGCGGGATCACGACGCTCGAGGAAAAATCGCTCGGCGCGGTGCAGAAGGGTGGGCAGGTGCCGCTCGTCGATGTCCAGCGCTACGGCGGCGAGGCGCGGCTGGCGGGGCTGACGCTGCTCGAAGCGCCGGGCAACGACGCGGTGTCGTCGACCGCGCTGACCGCGGCGGGTGCGACGGTGATCCTGTTCACCACCGGACGCGGCACACCGCTCGGCTTTCCGGCGCCGACGCTGAAGATTGCGTCGAACAGCGATCTGGCCGCGCGCAAGGCGGGGTGGATCGACTTCGATGCCGGGACGGTGATCGACGACGGGTTTGACGCGGCGTCGAACGCACTGCGCGACCTGATCGTCGCCACCGCGTCAGGCGCCATCACCAAGGCGGAAGCCAATGAGGAACGCGACATCGCGATCTGGAAATCGGGCGTGACGCTTTGAAGCCAACGTAGCGCGGGGAAAAATTTAGCACAAAGACACGAAGGGGTCTGCTCCATGGCCTGCCGTAGGTTGCGACTAGAGTATGTCCTGCTCAGGTTGAATCAAGTCACCGTAGCCCTGAGCCTGTCGAAGGGCGCTTATCGACGAGAAGCGCCCTTCGACAGGCTCAGGGCTACGGATCAATTTTAACAGGACAGACTTTAGCGCGAAGCGCTTTCAAATATCGCCTTCGGCGGCAAACGGCCTTTGGGAAAAATGATGATCCCTCTTCGTGTCTTTGTGTCTTTGTGCGAAACGAAAAATCGCTACCCGAGCGCCTCAAAGCGAAAGTCGCGGAACCGCGCCTCGCCCGCCCCGGCTGAGTAAAGCCCGGGACGCAGCATCAGGAAACCGCCGCGGACATTGTGGTGGTAACCCGACACCTCCATGCCGCGGTCGAAACGGACCCAGGTCTTCCCGCCATCGCCGCTGGTGTCATAGGTCACGATATGGCGGTCGTTGGTGACGCGCATCCGCATCCGCCGCCCGCGCGGATTGGCGGGGCGCGCGCGTTCGATGCCATATTGGTGGGTGACGAAGCGCTCGCCGTCGAAGCCGAGCCCGCAATAGAGCTTCTCGTCGTAGAAGAGGATCAAGCCCGCGGTGCCGCCGGGTGCGATCTCGATGTCGCATTCGAACCGATAGGCCTGATCGCCCGCGATCAAGAGCAAGGGCGATGAATCGACCGGCGCCTTGCCGCGCGCCGTCAACACCAGGGCGTTATCCGCGACGCGCGCACGGCTGCGCTCGTCGGGGCCGGGCTTGAAGAAATTCCATTTCGCGCTGAGCGCCAGCGCGCCGAAATTATCCGACAGCGCCATGCCATGGGGGCCCGCGACGGTCCCGCCTGCCGGTTTGGCGATCGGTTGCGAAAGGTCGCCGCCCTTCATGCGGAACCAGCCGTCGGCGGTCCATTCGATCGGGTCGAGCAGCGCCTGCCGCCCCAGCGTCCAATAGCCGTTTTCGAACCCGTGATAGACGCTCCACCAGTCGCCCGCCGGTCCCTCGACGAGCGTCGCATGGCCGCGCGACCACCATTTTTCGGCGGCCGATGTGGTACGGACGAGCGGGTTCGCGGGGCAGTTCTCCCACGGACCGTGGATCGACTTCGACCGCGCGGCGATCACCATATGACCCGTCGGCGGACCCGCGGTGCCGCCGACCGCTGTGATCATGTAAAAATAGTCGCCGTGGCGCGTGATCTTCGGCCCTTCGGGAGCGAAGCCCTCGACCACCCAGTCGGCGGGGTAGCGCCACGGATCATAGACATGTTCCGGCTCGCCGATCCGCGACAGCCCGTCGTCGGACAATCGCACGCGGTCGCCGCCCGACAGGAACAGCCAGCGCGACCCGTCCTCGCCGACCGCATGGCCGGGGTCGATATGGTCAGGCAGGTTCAGATCGACCGGCTCGCTCCACGGTCCCTCGATCTTGTCGGCCCAGATCACCCAGCTGGTGTTCGGGCCTTTGGTGGGGATGTAGAGAAAGAAACGGCCGCCATGCTTCACCAGCTCGGGCGCCCACACCGATCCGATATTCCTGTGGAGCGCGGGACCGATCGGGCGCCAGTTCACCAGGTCGCGCGAATGCCAGATGACCAGCCCCGGATAGGAGTCGAAGGTCGAGAAGGTCATGTAATAGTCGGCGCCGTCCTTCAGGATCGACGGGTCGGGATGGTCGCCGGCCATGATCGGATTGAGAAAACGCCCGTCGCCAAGATCGGGCTTGCGCTGACCGTCGAAGCCCTTCGCCCATGGCGGGGCCGATGGCGATGACGACGCGGCGGCCAGCGCCGACGTTCCGGCGAAGCCCGACAGCCCGGTAGCCATCAATCCCGTCCCGGCCAGCTTCAGCATCTCGCGGCGATCGGTCACTTTGCTCTCCTTGAAAAAGAAAGGCCCGGCCCCCGCAAGCGAAGACCGGGCCTCACCGGGACTAACCTGTCGGCGTCAGATCTTGACGCGCGCACCGAACAGGAAGGTGCGACCGAAATGGTTGTTCTCGTAATTGCGGTTCGCGTCGATATCGGTGAAGCGATAGCGATATTCGTCGGTCAGGTTGATGCCCTCGACCGAGATTTCGATATTGTCGGTGATCGCGTAGCGCATCGACGCATCGACGTTGATCGTCGAACCATAGCCTTCGAACACGTTGCCGGTGCCGCTGTTGGCGTCGGCATAACGGCTGCGATAGCTGATCGAGGCACGCGCGCTGAACTTGCCGTCGTCGTAATAGAGCGTGCCGTTGTAGGCGCGCTTCGACAGGTTGAAGAGCGTGCCGTTGCGGATCGCCCCGACATTGGCACCGCCAGGCACGACCGACGGGCCCGCCACCGAATAGTCGGCGTCCGAGTCGATGAAGGTCGCGTTGACGATGCCGCCGAAGTTCGAAAGGAACCCTGGCAGGAAGGTGAACGGAGCCTGCAGCGAAACTTCGACCCCTTTCAGACTGGCGCCTTCGCCATTGCCGATCGAGTTGATCGTCCACAGCTGGCCTTCGGGGTTGATCGCGGCAGGGCTGCTCGGCGGGATAATCGACGTCGGCAGACCGGTCGAGGCAAAGGTGCCGCTGCTCGTGGTCGCCACCGGGAAGCTTGCAATGTCTTTTTTGAACAGCGCGACCGAAAAGATCGATTGCGGCGCAAAATACCATTCGAAAGCCAGGTCGTACGCGGTGGCGCGGAACGGATCGAGGAACGGGTTGCCGTAGTTGATCCGATAGTTGAACCCGTCGACCGAGCCGCCGGGGGTCAGGTTGCCGAGCGTCGGGCGCGTCATCACATCGGCAACCGCAGCGCGGATGATGATGTCTTCGTGCGGGAACAACGCCAGGTTCACCGACGGCAGCCAATCTTCATAGCTGCGCTTCACGGTCACCGCAGCGCCGCTGCTGAGCCCGCTCGACGTCTGTGCGGTGTGGACGTAACGGATCCCGGCGTTGAGCGCATAGTCGAGCCCGCCCAGTTCGCCCTTGGCGTCGAATTGCAGATAACCGCCGGTGACCTCTTCACGCACGCTGCGGTTGTTGCCGGCGTCGAGCGCGGGGGTGCGGTTATACAGGCCGGTAAAGGCGGTCCCCGCCTCCAGATTCGGGACCAGCCATTCGGTGGTCGTTCCGGCGGGCTGGCCCGCCTTCCCCAGCGTGAACAGCTCGGCGAGCGACGACGTCACCGGGAAACCGTAGATCGCGGTCGGGCCGAACGCCGACGAGGGCGAGCAGGTCAGCGTGCCGAGCACGCGATCGACACCGCCGTTGCCGCACACCACGGTGTCGCGGGTAAAGGCGACACTGGTGAAGTCGAAACGGCGATAGACGCCGCCCGCCTTGACCGTGAAGCCTTCGGTGACGTCCCATTCGGTGCGCAGCTGCGCGGTGCGGAACTTGTTCTCGACCTCCGACGGGCGGTCACGGATTTCGGCGAGCTGGAAATTCGCCGGATTGGTGACGCTGGTGCCAAAGGTCAGCACCGGGTTCGCCATGTCGGTATAGTCGTAGCGATAGCCCTGCGCGTCGCGGTCGTCGAAGACCAGCGTGGTTTCCAGCGGGATCGACGCGGTTGATTTCGACAGGCCGCCGAGCAGGGTGAAGCGGAAATTGTCGCCGACATCCTGATCCCAGCTGCCGCCGAACTGATAAAATTCGGTCTTGGCCTGGCGCAGATAATGTTCGGTGCGCACCCATGCGTCGTCGAGCGTCGCCGAGATCATATTATTGTCGTTGTCGATCACGTAGTCGCGGACGTTGATCGAGCGTTCGTTGCTGCGCAGCAGCACTTCACCCCAACGCTCGCGGCGCTGGTGCTTGAAGCTCGAAAACAGCCCGTCGAGCGAAATCTTGGTGGCGTCGGTCGGTGCAAACTGGATCGACCCGGTGATGCCGAGACGCTTTTTGTCGTGCGCGATCTCGCCGTAGCGCGGGATGCGCGGGTGAAAGGCGAGCGCGACCGAATCGCACGCCGCCGAGCGGCCGTTGGTATAAACGCCGCCCGAATTGGCGACACCGATGCCGCTCGTTGCGGTGGTGGTAAAGCACGGGGCGCCGTTGACCGAATCGAAGCGCGCCTGCGCCCAGCGCACCGTGTTGTTGCCAAGCTCGAGCGTCTTCTGGTCCGAATAGGCCGCCGACACCGCAAAGCCGAGCGTTCCGGCGTCGTTCACCCAGCTGAGCAGGCCCGCCACGCGCGGGCCGACCTTTTCGGACAGGTCGTTGTAGCTGCCCTGCGCCGACAGCGCCGCGGTAAAGCCGCTCTTGCCCGCCAGCGGGTTGCCGGTGTTGAGGTCGACGACGGCGCCGAGCGAGCCTTCGTCGAGTTCGGCCGACGCGGTCTTGTGGACGACGATCGAGCTGAACAGTTCGGAAGCAAAGACGTTGAAGTCGAACGCGCGGTCGCGGTTCGCCGAGGCGCCGTCGGTCGAGGTCGCGACGGTTTCGAGCCCGTTGACGCGAACGCGCGTGAATTGCGATCCCAGACCGCGCACGGTGATGCCGCGGCCCTCGCCGCCGTCGCGCTGGATGGTGATGCCGGGAATGCGCTGCAACGATTCGGCGAGGTTCTGATCAGGGAATTTGGCGATGTCCTCGGCGACGATCGCGTCGACCGCGGCCACCGAATCGCGCTTCACATCGAGCGCCTTGTCGAGCGAGGCGCGAAAGCCGGTGACGACGATCTCGTCTTCGGTCGCGACCGCTTCGTCGGCTGCGGGCGCGGCGGCGTCCTGGGCAAAAGCCGGTGACACCGCGAGCGCGGCAAGCGAAGCGCCGCACGCCAATTGGGTCAAAGCGCGAAGGCCCCGCGTTGCATGAATAGCCATTATCATCCTCCCTTGATCGGCCGAAACTCTTGCCGAAGCAAGAAATGACACCGGTTACTTTGCGAGACCAGACAAATCGGCATGATCGCCTGGCCGGAATTTTTTTGAGAGTGATGATGGCGCCGTCGCCTGCCGCGACTGGCCGCCCTATCCCCTCTCCCTTGAAAATTTTCTCGTTGACCGATTGGGGTAACCGGTGTCAGGAAGATAGAGGGATTGGAACAGCCGTGTCAATACCCCAATGAATCGGAGAGACGGGATGCCCAAAAAACCTTGGTTGGCCGCGCTTTTTCTGGCGTTTGCACTGCCTGCCAGCCCGGTGCTTGCCGCCGATCCGGCGCCGCTGGCCTTCCCCGGCGCGGTCGGTCCTGCCGCGCACACCGTCGGCGGTCGCGGCGGCCAGATCCTGCGCGTGACCACGCTCGCGCCCGACGGGCCGGGATCGCTGAAGGCCGCGATCGAGACCCCCGGACCGCGCATCATCGTGTTCGAGGTCGGCGGCGTCATCGACATGGGACGCCAGACGATCAGCGTCACCCACCCGTTTCTGACCATCGCCGGGCAGACCGCGCCGGGGCCCGGGATCACGCTGATCCGCACCGGCATCGACGTAAAGACCCACGACGTCGTGATCCGCCACCTGCGCATCTACACCGGGGTCGATGGCCAGCCGAAGCGCAGCGGGTGGGAAGCCGACACTTTTTCGACCGTTGCGGCGCATAATGTCATCGTCGACCATTGCACGCTCATGTGGGGGATCGACGAAAATATGTCGGCGTCCGGCCCGCGCTTCACCGGCAACAGCGTCGCCGAATGGCGGGCGGGCACGAGCCACAATATCACTTTTTCGAACAACCTCGCCGCCGAAGGCCTCGCCGACGCGAGCCATCCCAAGGGCGAGCACAGCAAGGGATCGCTGATCCACGACAATGCGACGGGCATCGTCTTCTACCGCAATGTCTGGGCGCATAATGTCGAGCGGAACCCGCTGATCAAGGGCGGCGGACAGACGCTGATGATCAACAATCTGATCTATAACCCGCAGCACCGCGCGGTGCATTACAACCTGATGAACCTCGAATGGGTCGGGCATGACTATGTGGCGGGGCAGATCACCGCGATCGGCAATGTGATGCGCGGCGGCAACGATACCGACGAGCAACTCCCCTTCCTGATGCTGGGAGGCGACGGCGACCTAGAATATTATGGCCGCGACAACCTCCATGTTGACCGCCACGGCGCGGCGCTGCCCGAATTCGGCCGCTATGGCGAAACGCAGGCGAAGCTGATCCGCGCCAAGGCGCCGCTCGCGCCGGTGGGCGGCTACAATATCCTGCCGGTGCGCGATGTCGAAACATCGGTGCTGTCGACCGCGGGCGCGCGGCCCTGGGCGCGCGACGCCGAGGAAATCCGTGTGCTTTTCTTCGTCGCCGAAGGGCGTGGGCAAGTGATCGACGACGAGAAGGAAGTGAGCGCCTATCCCAAGGTCAAGGAGGCGCGCGCGCCCTTTGTCGAGGGAGACTGGGATCTTGCGACGATGGAGCCGAAGTCGGGCATCTATCCCGGGCAGACGGCACCGCTGCCGCAGGAAAATCTGTCGGCGCGCGACCGTGCGTCGCGGACGGGGAATTGACGATGAGCGCGCTGATCGCCCTGCTCCTCGCTGGCGGAACCACCCCCGCAATGGTCGTGATCGACGAGACGACGACGGTCCGTGAGGAGGCGCCGCCGCATGGCGCAATCGGGATGTCGACCGCTTACCGGATCAGCGATTCGGTACCGGCGCCGCGCAGCTTTGAATTTCGCAAGCGCGCGTTGCACGTCGGCGCTGCGATCGGCATCCACCCGATCGACCATGACGAGATATATTACGTCCTTTCCGGCACCGGCATCGTCCATTCGGACGGCGAGGAACAGGAATTGAAGGCCGGAACCGCGGCGTGGCTCTACAAGGGCGCAAAGGTCGGTATCCGCCAGACGGGCAGCGAACCGCTGGTACTGATCATCGCCTATCCCAACAAGGCGCCCGCGCCATGACGCTGGGTCGCCGCGCGCTGCTGGCAGCGGGGCTGACGCTGCCCTTTGCGAGCGCGGCGGCCGAGGCGGCGTGGACGCGGCCCGCGGGCCTGACGCCCGACGCGAGCATCGCGCTGTGGCCGGACGGCCATATCAAGCCGCCACCGGGCCTCGTTGAAGCGGTCGTCCAGCGCAGCGATGATCCCAACGCCAGCGACCGGATGCTCGAGAAGATCACGCGCCCGCGTCTCGACGTGTTTCGCCCGGCAAAGCCCAACGGCGCGGCGGTTATCCTCGCCCCCGGCGGCGGGTATCGCTACGTTGTGGTCGACAAGGAAGGCTATGAACTCGCGCGCTGGCTGCGCGACCGCGGCGTCACAGCCTATGTCCTCTTCTACCGCCTGCCCGGCGACGGCTGGACGAACGGCGCCGACGTCCCGCTCGCCGATGCGCAGCGCGCCGTGCGGCTGGTGCGCAGCCGCGCGAAGCTCGACGGCATCGATCCGGCGCGTGTCGCCTTCGGCGGTTTTTCGGCGGGCGGGCAGGTTGCGACGAGCCTGCTCACGCGCTTCGACGCGGAGGTCTATGATCGGGTCGATGCTGCCGACGCGATGCCCGCACGGCCTGACGCGCTTGCCGCCATCTATCCCGTCGTGTCGATGGCCCCCGCGATCGCCCATGCGGTTAGCCGCGAGAAACTGATCGGCGCGACGCCCGACGCGGCGCGCGAGAAACTCTATTCGCCCGAGCGCAACGTCCGTGCCGACCAGCCGCCACTCTGGCTGCTCCACGCCGAGAATGACAGCGTCGTCAAGATTGCGAACAGTGTGCGGCTCCGCGAAGCGACGCGCGGCATCGGCGCGCCCGTTGAAGCGCATTTCTTCGAGCGCGGCGAGCATGGCTTCGGGCTGATGAAGACCGCAGGGCTTCCGGTCGCGATCTGGCCCGAGCTGCTGTGGAACTGGCTCGGATCGCAGGGGATCGTCTGACCATCCCGTCATTGCGAGGAGCGAAGCGACGCGGCAATCTAGGGTGGCGTAAGCCGCTCTGGATTGCTTCGCTTCGCTCGCAATGACGCGTTAGGATCCCGGCTGGATATACGGCACCCGCGCGAACAGCTCGCGCTCCCACTTGCGCGGGTCATTTTCGACCCGGCTTTCCGTGTCGAAGATCATCGTCTGCCGCTTGGCCAGATCATAGGTCGGCCAGCCCGGATTGCCCGTGCGCGCAAAGCGGACGAAGGCATCCATCACCCGGTCGCTCATCGCTTGCTGCGCGGGGGTAGGATCGGGAACCGTGCCAAAGCTGAGCGCAATATCGTCAGCGTGCTTCGCGCCCTCGAAATCGAGCTGATACACGAAGCCCGGATGCCCCGCCCGCGCGCGCGCCTCGGCCTCCTCGACCTGCCCGCGCCAGCTGCGCGCCGCAGTGACGATGCGGCGGAAGAGTTCGAGCGGCGCGGCGGCCGGATAGCGCGCCCGAAACTGCGCGACGACCCACGCGGGTTGGATGTCGATCCGCATTTCGGGCGCGATGCGCGCCGCGAGATTGTCGAAACCCAGCCCGGCAAGCTGTTTGCCGTCCGGCGAATAGAAGGCGCGCGTTTCCATCACCGTATTGCCGAGCATCATCGGAATAGCGAGCGACTGCGGCGCGGCGTCGGGCCAGAAGGGGTGGCGCGTCAGATGCGTCATGTCGAGCACCGGCCCCATATAGACGCCGCCGCCGAGCACCGGATCGGTCGCCGACAGCGCCGCGACCAGTTGCTCGACCGGCACCGTCGCCGGATCGACATCCTTGCCGAGCTTGTCGAGAAACGCCTGCGCGCGCTTCGTCGCGTTGAGCGGACCCGACGCGGTGACCTGCTGCCCGCTCATCGTGATCGCCTTGTGGAAAAGCCCCTTCGCCGCGGGCATCGCCATCAGCGTGGCGATCTTCGCCCCGCCGCCCGACTGGCCGAGGACGGTGACATTGGCCGGATCACCGCCAAAGGCCGCGATGTTGCGCCGGACCCACTGAAGCGCAACGATCAGGTCGAGTTGCCCCGCGTTGCCGCTATCGGGAAAGCGCGCATCCAGCCCGGCGAGGTAGAGATAGCCGAGCGCGTTCAGCCGGTGGTTGACGGTGACGACCACGACATCGCCGCGCGCGGCGAGGCGCGCCCCATCGTTGACCGGATCGGTGACGCTGCCGGTCGAATAGGCGCCGCCGTGGAAATAGACCATCACCGGGCGCTTCGCTGGCCGTTCGATGTCGGGCGTCCAGACGTTGAGGAACAGGCAATCCTCGTCCTGCGGCTGGTAACGGCTGCCCGTCTGGGGGCAGGCGGGACCAAAGACGTCGCCGCGCAATTGCTCGGCGCTGGTCACCGCGACCGGCGCACGAAAACGCGCGGCGCGACCATAGCGGATACCCGTGAAGCCCCAGGACTGGCCGTCACCAAAGCTGCGACGCTTACCCGAACGATAGGGACCGTCGGGCGCGCTGACTGCCCCGATATGATGGATTGGAGTCACAATCTCGGCGCGCACAAGCCCCGAAAGAAAGAGCGTGCTGCCCGCCGTAGCCAGTAGCGCGCGGCGACCGATCGGGTCAGCGCCGGACATCGAGCCCGCCGCCGTGGAACGCATCGATGTCGGCCTGCCCGAAACGGCTCGCGTCGCCGGGCAGCGAATGTTTGAGCGCGGTGAGCGCGAGCCCGCTTTCCGCCATCGCCCGCGCATCGCCGCCCGCGCGGTGCGCGTGGAGCACCCCGGCGGCGAAAGCATCGCCTGCGCCGATTCGGTCGACGATGCCCGTGACGTCGATCTCACCGGTCTGGTGGCCACCGCTGCGTACATCGACGCGCGCCGCGATGCGGTGGTGGTCGGCGGTGACGGTGTGCCGCGCGGTCGAGGCGATCAGCTGGAGGTCCGGAAAGGCAGCGAACCCGGCGTCGGCGGCTTCGCGCCGCCGGTCCTCCCCGTCGCCGCTGAATTCCTGCCCCAGCACCAGCGACAGGTCGCGGTGATTGCCGAAAAGGATGTCGGCGAGGCCGATCAGTTCGGACAGGACGGCGCGCGGGTCGCTGTCCCACGCCTCCCACAGCATCGCGCGGTAATTGCCGTCGAAGCTTATCGGCATGCCGAGCCGCTTCGCCGCGCGCGCCGCAGCGAGTGCAGCCTCTGCCGAGCGCGGCCCAAGCGCGGGTGTAATGCCCGACAGGTGGAGCAGTCCTGCACCGGCGAGCAGGGTGCCCCAGTCATAATCGTCGGCGCCGGTCGCCGCGAAACTGGACCCCGCGCGATCATAGACGATTTCGGACGACCGCAGCCCCGCACCGACGCTCAGGAAATAGAGGCCCATCCGGCCGGGACCCGTGGTGACGGCGGTGCAATCGACGCCGCCGCCGCGCACCGCCGCCACTGCTCCGCGACCCAGAGCATTCGAAGGAACCCGGCTCACCATCGCGCAGTCATGGCCAAGGTGCGCAAGCCCGATCGCGACATTCGCCTCGGCGCCGCCGACATGGAGCGCCAGCGACGGCGACTGCATGAGCAGTTCGTTGCCCGGCGCGGTCAGGCGGATCAGCAATTCGCCGAAAAAGACTAGCTTGCCTTGCCCCATCCCAACTCCGTTCGCCGGATAACCGGCTTATATCTTGACCGTAGCCCTGAGCAAGTCGAAGGGCGCCTAACGCGGATAAGCGCCCTTCGACTTGCTCAGGGCTACGGTGATGTTTTCGAGCCTAGCGTGCGAGCCAGCCGCCGTCGACGGCGAGGATATGCCCCTGCACATAGTCCGACGCCGACGACGCCAGGAACACCGCGGCGCCGCCGATGTCGGCGGGGTCGCCCCAGCGGCCCGCGGGGATGCGCTCCATGATCTGGCGGTTGCGCGTCGCGTCGCCCTGCAACGCGGCGGTGTTGTTCGTCGCGATATAGCCGGGTGCGATCGCGTTGACCTGCACTCCCTTCGCCGCCCATTCGTTCGCGAGCAACTTGGTGAGCCCGCCGACCCCTGATTTCGACGCGGTATAGCTCGGCACGCGGATGCCGCCCTGAAAGGTCAGCATCGAGGCGATGTTGATGATCTTGCCCGAACCGCGTGCGATCATGTGGCGCCCAACGCTCTGGCAGAGGAAGAACAAAGTCTTCAAATTGGTGTCCATCACCGCGTCCCAGTCGGCCTCGGTGAAGTCGACCGCATCGGCGCGGCGGATGATCCCGGCATTGTTGACGAGGATGTCGATGCGCCCGAATTCGGCGAGCACCGCATCGACCAGCGGTTGCACCGCACCGACGCTCGACAGGTCGGCGGCGAAATTTTCGCCCTTGCGGCCAAGCGCCCGCACCTTGCCCACGGTTTCATCGGCGGCCGAGCGCCCCGCAGCGGCGATGTCCGCGCCCGCTTCGGCGAGCGCGAGGGCAATCCCCTGCCCGATGCCCGTGTTGGCGCCGGTGACGAGCGCCACCTTGCCCGAAAGGTCAAACAGCTTGCTCATCTCAGGCGAGCGCCGGCTCCGCCGACAGGCTCTTGAGGTAAGCGCTGATCGCCTCGTCCTGCGAATTGGCGTAGAAATAGTCGGCGAACTTCTCGCCTGCGATCGCGGCGCGCAGCAGATCCTGGTCGACCGACTTCAGCACGGTCAGCATGTCGTGGCACGACGCCGCCTTCAGATCCTTCAGGATACCGCGGTTCTTCCGCATGATTTCGGCGCGTTCCTTGGGGTAGCCCAGCCCACGTTCGCCATCGAACAGCTTGGCATAGACATCCTGCAGGTTGAGCTCGGCGGCCCAGCCGAAACCCTTCGCATAGGGCATCGAAATCGCGTTGCCGTCGTTGATCTGGCCGAACAGGAAAGCATCGGTCGGATCGACCACCAGCCCGCAGAAGACGCCGGGCATCGCGTTGCACGCGAGCATCGAGCCCATGCCGGTACCGCAGCCGGTCACGACAAAATCGGCCGCCTTGCTGTTGAGCAGGATGCCCGCGAGCAGGCCGTTCATGATGTAGGTCAGCGACGCCGTATCCTCGGCCGAATACATGCCGTAATTGAACACTTCATGCCCCAGCGGCTCGGCGACCGTGGTCAGCGCTTCGTGGATGATGGCGTTTTTGGCGGCCTGGCTGTTCTCGGTGATCAGCGCGATCTTCATGAACCTGTTCCTTTGCTGGGTTTGCGCCAGACTATCCATTCTGGTAACCGGTGTCAATATGATGCGCGCGAGGATTCGTGGCTTGCGCTGGACACCGGTATCAGTTTTCGGCAGATGGCGGTTGTCGCGGTTGATTTCGCCCGGCCCGGCGCCCATCACGGCGGGCGAACGGCGGGACAGCATCCGGAACCCGCAGAGGAAAAGGCGCATATGGCGGCACAGACCAAGGGGCCGGGGGGCAAGCAGCCGACGATCAACGATGTCGCGGCGCTCGCCGGGGTATCGAAAAAGACCGTCAGCCGGGTGATCAACCGGTCGGAATTCCTGACCGAAAAGACGCGGAAGGCGGTCGAACAGGCAATCGAGACGCTGGGCTTTGTCCCCAATCCGCAGGCGCGCGCGCTGGCGTTCCGGCGCAACTTCCTGATCGCGCTGCTCCACGACAATCCGAATGCCCAGACGGTGTTGAATTTCCAGCAGGGCGTGCTCGACGCGATCAAGGACAGCGACCTCGCGCTGCTCGTTCGCCCGGTCGATCGCGGATCGGACCAGCTGCTCGACGACGTCCGCACCTTTCTGGAAAAGCAGCGCCCGATCGGCGCGCTGCTTTTACCGCCGATTTCCGAAAACGACGCGCTGGCCGCGCTCTGCGAAGATCTGGGCGTGCGCTATGTGCGCGTCGGGTCGGCGCCGCTCGACGATGCCAAACATTGCGTGTCATCGAATGACCGCGAGGTGGTTGCCGAGGCGGTGCGCGCGCTGATCGCGCTCGGCCATCGCCGTATCGGTTTTGTGCGCGGTCCGGTCGGCTTCCGCTCGGCCGCCGAGCGTGAAAAGGGATTTATGGAAGCGCTCGCCGAAGCGGGGCTCGACCTGCCGGAAGCCTATAACGCGCCGGGCAATTACCGTTATGCCGCCGGGATCGAGGCGGGCGAAGCACTGCTGTCGCTATCCGAGCCGCCGACCGCGATCTTCTGTTCGAACGACGAAATGGCCGCCGGGGTGATGAGCGTCGCGCATGCCAAGCGCATCGACGTCCCGGGCGCGCTGTCGATCATCGGCTTCGACGACAGCCCGACCGCGACGCATATCTGGCCCGCGCTCAGCACGGTACGCTGGCCGATCCGCGAAATGGGGGTGCGCGCCGCGCGAACGCTCGTCCCCGACTTTCTGCCGTCCACGAGCAAGATCGACGAGCAGGAAACCGCGGTACTGGCGTCAACTTTTGTTCAGCGCCAGTCGGTCGCACCAGCCAAATAGCGGGCGATGCGCCCAAGCCGTCGGCGGAAGAAAATTGTCTCAAATTGTCGCATTCACTCGCATTGCCCTTGCATGCGTCAATTCAATGAGTTGAATAGGCGCCAACCCCTCCCCGCCGCGCGGCGTGCTGACATGAGAATATCCATATGCTGGGCAAAAGGTCGCTGCTGCTGGCCGGAACATTATGCGCCGCGACCCTGTCGCTCGGCGCCTGTTCGAGCGAGAAAGAGGCCGACAAGAGCGGTCGCGGCGCGCCGGAAGTCGGTTTTGTCGTCGCGAGGGTCGAGGCGGTCCCGGTAACGACATCGCTCGGCGGGCGCACGGTGGCCTTCGAGACCAGCGAAGTCCGGCCGCAGGTGGGCGGCCTGATCCGCCGCCGCCTGTTCACCGAGGGCGGTTTCGTGCGCGCCGGGCAGCCGCTCTACCAGATCGACGCCAGCCTTTATCAGGCCGCGGTCGATCAGGCCGCCGCCAACGTGGCCAGCGCCCGCGCCAGCGCGCAGGCCGCCGACGAGCGCGTCCGCCGCTTCGCCCCGCTCGCCAAGATGCAGGCGATCGCCGAACAGGATTATACCGACGCCCTGGCCGAAGCCCGCGTTGCGCGCGCCGCGGTGGCGCAAAATGGCGCGGCACTCGAAACCGCGCGCATCACGCTGCGCTATGCGACGATCACCGCGCCGATCAGCGGTCGCATCGGCCGCAGCCTCGCCACCCCGGGCGCGCTGGTGAGCGCGAGCCAGGCGACGCCGCTGGCCGTGATCCAGCAGACCGATCCGATCTATGTCGATATGCAGCAGTCGAGCGCGGAGCTGACCACGCTGCGCCAGGCGCTTGCGAGCGGCGGTATCGCCGCTGGCAGCACGTCGGTACGGCTTCGGCTGGAGGATGGCAGCGCTTATGGCTTTGCCGGAACGGTCCAGTTTTCCGACATCACGGTCAATGAAGCGACCGGCACGGTCACGCTGCGCGCGCGCTTCCCCAATCCGCAGGGCACGTTGTTGCCCGGCATGTTCGTGACCGCGCTGTTCGACCAGGCGATCAATCCGCGCGCGATATTGGTGCCGCAAGCCGCGCTCCAGCGCGATTTCGACGGGTCGGCGTTCGTCTATCTGGCCGGCGCGGACAACAAGGTGGTCCGCCGCAAGGTCACCGCCGAACGTACGATCGGCACCAATTGGGTGGTTACCGATGGCCTGAAAGCGGGCGAGCGCGTCATCACCCAGGGTGCCGGAAATTTGAAACAGGGGGCGCCGATCAAGCCGGTTCCCGCCAGTAGCGCGCAGCGGGTGGGGGCGCCCGCGGCCAAGACAGCAGAAAAGAGTCCATAGCCCCTCATGTCGCGTCTGTTCATCAACCGTCCCATCTTTGCCTGGGTACTGGCGATCATCGTCATGCTGGGCGGGATCGGCGCGCTGTTCGCACTGCCGATCGAACAATATCCCGACATCGCCCCGACACAGGTCAACATCCGCGCCAGCTATCCCGGCGCATCGGCCGAAGCGATCGAGAACAGCGTCACCCAGATACTCGAACAGCAGCTAACCGGGATCGACGGACTGCTTTATTTCAGTTCGCAATCGAGCGCGCGCGGACAGGCCAACATCACCGCCATCTTTGCCAAGGGGACCGATCCCGACATTGCGCAGGTTCAGGTGCAGAACAAGATCCAGTCGGCAATCTCGCGCCTGCCAGCGCAGGTGCAGCAGCAGGGGGTGCGCGTCACCAAGTCCAATTCGGACACGCTGCTGCTCGTCGGCATTTATGACGCGACCGACACCCGCGCCAATACCGACATTGCCGACTATATGACGTCGAACGTCCAGGATCCGCTGTCGCGGGTCGAAGGGGTGGGCGACGTCAATATCTTCGGCGCCCCCCACGCCATGCGAATCTGGCTCAATCCCCAGCGACTCGCCGCAGTGTCGCTGATGCCCAGCGACGTGATCGCCGCGATCACCGCGCAGAACAGCGAAGTTGCCGCGGGCGAAGTCGGCGGCCTGCCATCGCCGCAGGGCCAGATGCTCAACGCCACCGTCACCGCCCAGTCGCGGTTGCAAACGGTCGAGCAGTTCGAAAACATCGTCCTCAAGACGCTGCCCGACGGATCGAGCGTGCGGATCAAGGATATTGCGCGGGTCGAGATCGGGGCGGAAAATTACAGCCTGGTCAGCCGCATCAACGGCCACCCCGGCGCGGGCATGGCGATTTCGCTGTCGCCCGGCGCCGACGCGCTGGAAACCGCTGAACGGGTCAAGGCGCGCATGGCCGAGCTCGCCGCCGATTTTCCTGATGGCCTGACCTACAGCTATGCCAATGATTCCACCGCGTTCATCAAGCTGTCGGTGAGCGAAGTCCAGAAATCGCTGATCGAAGCGATCCTGCTCGTCATCGTCGTGATGTTCGTCTTCCTGCAAAGCTGGCGCGCGGTGCTGATCCCGGCGATTGCGGTCCCGGTGGTGCTGCTCGGCACCTTTGCCATTTTCTACATCGCCGGATTCAGCATCAACACGCTGACCCTGTTCGGGCTGACGCTGGCGATCGGCCTGCTCGTCGACGACGCGATTGTCGTCGTCGAAAATGTCGAGCGCCTGATGGAAGAAAATCCCGGCATGTCGGCGCGCGAGGCAACGATCCAGTCGATGAAGGAATTGCAGGTCGCGCTGATCGCGATCGGGCTCGTCCTGTCGGCGGTGTTCCTGCCCATGGCCTTTTTCGGCGGCTCGACCGGGGTCATCTACCGCCAGTTTTCGGTCACGATCATTTCCGCGATGATGCTGTCGGTGCTGGTAGCGCTGATTCTCAGTCCCGCCCTGACCTCGACCTTGCTGAAACCCAGGACGCATGGTGAAACGCCAACCGGTGGCCGTTTCGCACGCGCACGCGCGCTGTTCGAACGCGCCAAGACCGGCTTCAACACCCGCTTCGACCGCACCGTCGAGCGTTATGTCGGCAGCGTGTCTGCTGTCGTCGACCGCAAATGGATTTTCCTCGGCATCTATCTCGTCATCCTGGCCGTGCTCGCCATCCTTTTCCTGCGCTTGCCGAGCGGTTTCCTTCCCGGCGAGGATCAGGGGCGCGTCCAGGTCCAGTTCCGCCTGCCCGCGGGCGCGACCCAGGCGCGGACGCTCGAGGTGCGTGACATCATCGAAAAATATCTGCTGGCGCAGGAAAAGGCGAATACGCAGACGCTGTTCCTGTTTACTGGCGGCGGCGGCGGCGCGGGCGGGCAGAATACCGGCCAGGGCTTCATCAACCTTACCCACTGGGACAATCGCGAAGGCGCCGAGAATACCGCCGACGCGATTGCCGAGCGCACGCGCAATGCGATGCGCGGGCTGCGCGATGCCGAGGTGTTCGCGCTGGTTCCCGGCGCGGTGCGCGGCCTTGGCGACACTTCGGGGTTCACGATGCAGCTGCAAAATCGCGGCGGGATGAGCCGCCAGGACTTTATCGCGGCGCGCGACCGGTTGCTTGCCATGGCGAATGCCAATCCCAAGCTGACGTCGGTGCGCCTTAGCGACCTGCCCGACATTGCGACGCTCAAGGTCGATGTCGATACGCAGCGGCTGACCGCCTTCGGCATCAACAACAATGATGTGAACGCGACCCTGGCGACCGCTTGGGGTGGCCGCTACGTCAACGACTTCATCGACGAGGGCCGCGTCAAGCGCGTCTATGTCCAGGGCGACGCGCCCTATCGCGCCAAGCCCGAAGACCTTGGCCAATGGTATGTGCGCTCCACCGATGGCGCGATGTCGCCTTTTTCCGCCTTTGCCCGCACCGGCTGGGCGACGACGCCCAGCAGTACCTCGCGCTTTCAGGGGGTCGCGGCGTTCGAAATCTCGGGCCAGCCCGCCCCCGGGACCAGTTCGGGCGAAGCGATGGACGAAATGGAAGCGATGGCCGACCAGATCCCGGGGACCAGCGTCGCCTGGTCAGGATCATCCTTTCAGGAGCGGCTGTCGTCGGGGCAGGCGCCATTCCTTTATGCGATCTCGCTGCTCGTCGTCTTCCTCTGCCTGGCCGCGCTGTACGAAAGCTGGACGATCCCGCTCGCGGTGATCCTGATCATTCCCTTGGGGCTGATCGGCGCGGTGTTCGCGGTGTCGCTACGCGGGCTGGAAAACGACGTCTATCTCCAGATCGGCCTGCTCACCACGATGGGGCTCGCCGCGAAGAATGCGATCCTGATGATCGAATTCGCCGAACAGGAAGAACGCAAGGGCAAGCGCGTGATCGAGGCGGCGATCGCGGCGGCGCGTATCCGCCTGCGCCCGATCTTGATGACCAGCTTCGCCTTCATCTTCGGCGTGCTGCCGCTCGCGATCGCGACCGGGGCGGGCGCGAACAGCCGTGTCGCGATCGGCACCTCGGTGATCGGCGGCATGCTCACCGCCGCGTTCCTCGCGATCTTCTTCATCCCGCTGTTCTTCGTTCTCGTCCGCCGCGGGGTGCGCGACGGGCTTGCCGCGCTGCGTGCGCGCTTCGGCAGGAAGACGGACGAGGGCGCGGCGGGGGTACCGGCATGATCGCGGCCCGCACGCTGTTGCTTGCGACGACGCTCGCGCTTGCGGGTTGCTCGCTGGCGCCCAAGACCGTGCTCCCGCCCCCGCCGGTGCCGCAAAGCTGGCCCGTGGGTGATGCCTATCTGCTGCAAAGCGAGGCGGCGCTGCCGGTCCTGTCCTACCAGAGCGTCTTCACCGATCCCCGCCTCCAATCGCTGGCCGAGCAGGCGCTCGCGAACAACCGCGATCTTCGCGTCGCCTATGCCAATGTCGCCGCGGCACGCGCGCAGGCGCGCGTCACCCGCGCCGGACAATTCCCCGAAATCGGGATCAGCGGCGGCGCGGGCTATTCGGACAGCAATGGTGCGAGCGGCAGCGGCGACTTCTCGCTGCGCGGCGGGGTTACCGCCTTCGAGCTCGACCTGTTCGGCAAGCTCGCCAATGCCACCGAGGCCGATCGCAACCGCGCGCTGGCGACCGAGGCGGCATCGCGCACCGTGCGGCTCGCGCTGATCGCCAATCTGGCCGAAGCCTGGGCGACCTATGGCGCCGACCGCGACCTCCTGAAGATCGCCGAGGATACCGCCGCCAATGCACGCGAGAGCGTGCGGCTGACGCGGGCGCGGCTCGACGGCGGCGTCGCGCCGCGCACCGACCTCCGGCAGGCCGAACAGATTCTCGCGACCGCGGAGGATGCGATCGCGCAGCAACGGACCGCGCTCGCGCAGGACGAAAATCTGATCCGCCTGCTCGTCGGCGGCGATGTCGATCGCGCGCTGCTCCCCGCGGGCCTTGCCGAAGTCACGCCCTCGGTCGTGGGACTGCCTGCGGGGGTCAGCTCCGAAATCCTGCTCCGCCGCCCCGATGTGATCGAGGCCGAATATGGCCTGCGCGCCGCCAACGCCGACATCGGCGTCGCGCGCGCGCAGCTCTTTCCGTCGATCTCGCTCACCGGGCTGCTCGGTTTTGCCAGCAACGCGCTGTCCAGCCTGTTCGACAGCGGATCGTTCAGCTGGTCGGCGGGCGGCGACGTGACCGCGCCGATTTTCGACGCCGGGGGCCGCCGCGCCGGGGTGGCGGTGAGCGAAGCGCAGCGCGACGCCGCGCTGGCGAGCTATGAAGGCGCGATCCAGACCGCGTTTCGCGAGGTCGCCGATGCGCTGGCGGTGCAGGGGACGATCGCCGACCGGGTGCGCGCCGCCGCCGCGAACACCGCCGCCGCCGCCGACACCGCGACGCTCACCGATGCGCGCTACAAGGGCGGGGTCGACAGCTTCCTCGCCAGCCTGGACGCGCAGCGCAGCCTTTATGCGGCACGGCGCAGCGAGATCGCGACGCAGCTGCTGCTCGTCCAGACCCGAATCGCGCTGTTCCGCGCGCTTGGCGGCGACAGCGGCGCGGGAGTTGAAACGGCGGCACCGCGCTGAGGATATTTCGCACAACGACACAAAGCCACGAAGAGGTTGGCTCGGGCCGACGGGCCCATTTTCTCACCTTCCTTCCGATCAGTCGCAATGTCGGGAAAGAAAGCCGCTTCGCCGTGAGCGCGCCCTCTTTGTGACTTCGTGTCTTTGCGTGAAACAAATTCGCCACCCTTTCGGATAGCTTGACATCACCCCTCGCTCGCGCGCTAATAGAACAAATCAGGAACATATATGCGCGAGTCGTCTCAACCTCTCGCCGGGCTGCGCCAGCGCATCGCCCGGCTGGCCGCCAGCGGTGGCCCCGCAAGCCAGCCGGCGCAAAGCTGGCTGGCGACGGGGCATGACGCGTTCGATGCAGCGATCGGCGGCGGGTTGATGGTCGGGCGCACGCACGAGTTTTTCGCGGCCGATGCGCTCGATGGCGCCAGCGCCGCGGCCTTTGCCGCACTGGTCGCGCTGCGCAGTGGCGGCGATGCGCCGCTGCTGTGGTTGCGCACCGTCGACGCTGGACGCCGCACCGGGCATATCTATGCCCCCGGCATCGCCGAACTTGGCGGCGACCCCGACCGGCTTCTTCTCGTTGAGACCGCCGATCCCAAGATGCTGCTCGCCTGCGCCAATGATGCAGTGCGCTGCGCCGGATCGGCGGCGGTGATCGTCGAAAGCTGGGGCAAATTCCCGCTGCTCGACCTGACCGCGGGGCGCCGCCTGACGCTCGGCGCGCGCGATGCCGGGACGACGCTGTTGATGCTGCGCCTGAATGCGGTGCCGACGCCGAGCGTCGCCGAAACGCGCTGGCACATCGTCGCCGCCCCGTCGCGCGAACTCGAAGCCAACGCCCCCGGCGCCCCGGCCTTCGACCTTGAACTGCTGCGCTGGCGTAGCGGCCCTGCCGGAACGCGCTGGCGACTCGATTGGGATAAAGATGAGCAAGCTTTCCGGGACGCGGCGCTATCTGGCGCTGTTCTTCCCCTGGCTGCCTGCCGAACGGTTCACCCGCTCGGCGCCGAAGCCGCCTGACCTCCCGCTCGTCTTTGCCGAGAAGCAGCGCGGCGCGCTGCGTCTAGCGAGCGTCGATGCCCGCGCGCAGGCGCTCGGGCTGCGTGTCGGCATGCCACTCGCCGACGCGCGGGCGCAGGTCGGCGACCTTGCCATCGTGCCGCATGACCCGGTCCTTGATCAGAACTGGCTCGACCGGCTCGCACAGGGCTGCGCGCGCTACACCCCGCTCGTCGCGCTCGATGCGCCCGACGGGCTGATCCTCGACATCACCGGCTGCACCCATTTGTTCGAGGGCGAGGCCGGGCTGATCGACGATATCGATCGGCGGTTGACCCGGCTCGGCATGACCGTGCGCCATGCGCTGGGGCCCACCGCCGACGCCGCCCGTGCGCTCGCACGCTACCAGACCCGGCCCGCGCCGGATGAGGCCACCGCGATCCGCCGCCTGCCCGTCGCCGCGCTCGAACTCGAAGCCGAAGCCACCACCGCACTTGCCCGCGCGGGATTGAAGACGATCGGGGATCTGGCGAGCCGCCCGATGGCGAACCTCGCCGCGCGCTTCGGCGCCGACGCCGCGATGGCGCTACGCCGGATCCTCGGCGATGCGCCCAGCCCGCTCGACCCGCGCGTCGCGCCGTCGCCGGTCGCCACCGAACGCCGCTTTGCCGAACCCGTCGCCAGCCTGCCCCACGCCACCCGCATTCTTGCCGAGCTGGTTGGTGAGGCGATCGCAGAGCTTGCCGAACGCGGCCAGGGCGGCCGCCATTTCGGCGCCACCTTTTTTCGCAGCGACGGCCTGGCGCGACGTATCGCGGTCGAGACCGGCCATGCGACGCGCGAGCCCGGCCTTGTCATGCGCCTGTTTGCCGAACGCATGGACGGCCTCGCCGATCCGCTCGATCCCGGCTTCGGTTTCGACATGATCCGTCTCGAAGTGCCGCGGCTCGAAGCCCTCGGCGCAACGCAACTGAAGCTCGAGGGCGGCGCGGCGCGCGCGGTACGCCAGGGCGCAGCAATGGACGAACTCACCGACCGGCTCACGACACGGCTCGGGCGCGGGCGGGTCCGCGCCTTGCGCCCCGCCGATACGCATATCCCCGAACAGGCGCAGCTCGCCCTGCCCGCGATCGACACGCCCCCGGCGTTGCCCTGGCCCGCCCCCGAACCCGGCGAACCACCGCTGCGCCCCTTCTATCTTTTCGATCCGCCGCAAGTGATCGAGGTGATCGCCGAGGTTCCCGACGGCCCACCACACCGCTTTCGCTGGCGCCGACAGGCGCATGCGGTCCGCCGTTACGAAGGGCCCGAACGCATTGCCGCCGAATGGTGGCGGCGCCGCGACAATGGCGGGCTGACGCGCGACTATTACCGCGTCGAGGACGACCGCGGCCGCCGCTACTGGCTGTTTCGCCACGGGCTTTACGACGAAAAGCCCGATCCGCGCTGGTATATCCATGGGGTTTTCGCATGAGTGGAGAACCCGCAGACCCGGGCTTCGCCGAATTGGTCGCCGCGACCAATTACAGCTTCCTGCGCGGCGCCTCGCACCCCGCCGAGATGGTCGCCGAAGCGATTGCGCTGGGCATGCCCGGCATCGGCATCGCGGACCGCAACAGCGTCGCGGGGGTGGTGCGGGCATGGGCGTTTCTGAAGGAGCAGCAAGTCAAAAGGCCGGAGATGGTGGAAGGCTTCCGACTGGTGGTCGGCGCGCGGCTCGTCTTCGCCGACGGCACGCCCGACATCGTCGCCTACCCAGTTAGTCGCCACGGCTGGGGCCGACTGACGCGCCTTCTCTCGAAGGGGAACCTCCGGGCAGAGAAGGGTGACTGCATTCTCGAACTGAGCGATCTGCTTGGTCATTGTGATGACCTGCTGCTGATTGCGATGGAAGGCGATGAGGAATTGCTTCACGTCCTCAAAGGCGCCCGACCGAAATCAGTATGGCTGGCGGCGACGATGTCGCAGTTGGGTGCCGACGCGCGGAAGCTGGCCAAACTCCGGCGGCTGTCGGTGGCAACAAATGTTCCCCTGCTCGCAACCAACGACGCCCTTTATGCAACCGCTGCCCAGCGACCGCTGCACGACATCATCACCTGCATACGCGAAGGTTTTACGGTCCAGAAGGCCGGCAAGCGGCTACGCGCCAATGCCGAGCGCCATCTGAAGCCGCCAGCCGAAATGCGGCGACTTTTCAGCGGGCATTTGAAGGCGATCGAAGCAACCACAAAGCTGCTCGCGCGCATCGACTTTCGCCTCGATGACCTGCGCTACGAATATCCGCACGAGCCGGTGCCGCCGGGATGGAAGCCGTTCAACTATCTTCATCATCTGGTGAAGACGGCGGCGGAAAAACGCTATGGCGCGCCGTTGAAGCCGAAAATTCGCAAGTTGATCGGCAACGAACTCCGGCTGATCCGGAAGCGCAACTATGTCTATTATTTCCTGACCGTTTACGATCTCGTCCGTTTCGCACGCGCGCAGGAACCGCCGATCCTGTGCCAGGGCCGCGGGTCGGCGGCCAATTCGATCGTCTGCTTTCTGCTCGGCGTGACCTCGGTCGATCCCGACGAACACAAGCTGCTCTTCTCGCGCTTCGTATCGGCCGAGCGCGACGAGCCGCCCGACATCGACGTCGATTTCGAACATGAGCGGCGCGAGGAAGTGATCCAATATATCTATGACCGTTACACCCGCGACCGCGCCGCCATTGCCGCGACCGTCATCCACTATCGGCCGCGCAGCACGATCCGTGAGGTCGGCAAGGCGCTGGGCCTCAGTGAGGATGTGACCGCACGGCTCGCCGACACAAGCTGGGGCAGCTGGGGCGACGAGGTGCCGATCGAGCGGCTGAGCGAGGCCGGACTCAATCCGCATAATGGCGAGATCGAGCGGCTGCACCGCTTTGTCGGCGAGCTGCTGAAAGCGCCGCGCCACCTGTCGCAGCATGTCGGCGGTTTTGTGCTGACACAGGGGCGCCTCGACGAGCTGGTGCCGATCCACAATGCCGCGATGGAGGACCGGACCTTCATCGAGTGGGACAAGGACGACATCGACGCGCTCGGGTTGATGAAAGTCGATGTGCTCGCGCTGGGCATGCTGACCTGCATCCGCAAATGCTATGATCTGATGCGCGAACATGGACTGGGCGACCACACGCTGGAACTCGACATCGATTCCAAGGATCCGGCGGTCTACGACATGCTTTGCAAAGGCGACAGCATCGGCGTGTTCCAGGTCGAGAGCCGCGCCCAGATCAACATGCTACCACGCTTGCGGCCACGAAAACTCTATGATCTGGTCGTGCAGGTCGCGATCGTTCGTCCCGGACCGATCGAAGGCGACATGGTCCACCCCTATCTGCGGCGCCGGAATCGAGAGGAGGAGGTCGAGTATCCATCGCCTGACCCGCCTCATGATCCCAATGAACTGCGCGAAGTTCTGGGTCACACCTTCGGCGTGCCGCTCTTTCAGGAACAGGCGATGAATCTGGCGATCACTGCCGCCGGCTTTACCCCGGAGGAGGCCAACGGCCTGCGCCGCGCGATGGCGACCTTTCGCAATGTCGGAACGATCGACAATTTCCGCGAGAAGATGGTCGGCGGCATGGTCGCGCGCGGGTACAAACAGGACTTCGCCGAGCGCTGCTTCAAGCAGATCGAGGGGTTCGGTAGCTACGGCTTTCCCGAAAGCCACGCCCAATCCTTTGCCCGACTCGTCTATGTCTCGTCATGGATCAAGCATTACCACCCCGCCGTCTTCACCTGCGGCCTGCTCAACTCGCAGCCGATGGGCTTTTACGCCCCCGCGCAGCTGGTGCGCGATGCGCAGGAACATGGGGTCGAGGTGCGCGCGGTCGATGTGAATGCGAGCGGCTGGGACAGCAGCCTCGAACGGAGGGATGACGGCAGCCTGGCGCTGCGGCTCGGCTTTCGGCAGGTCGACGGGTTTCGCGAGGCTTGGGCGGCGCAGATCGCGGCGGCGCGGACCGCTCCTTTCGCGAGCATCGAAGAACTCGCCCGCCGTGCCGACCTGCCTTCGCGCGCACTGCGCCTGCTCGCCGAGGCTGATGCGTGCCGGTCGATGGGGCTGGATCGGCGCCCGGCGCTGTGGGACGCGCGCCGCGTGCGGCAGGGGGTGCTGCCGCTGTTCGGCGCCGCCGAAACCGATGAGCTGGGCGCCGAAGAAGACGCGCTGCTGCCCCCCACCCCGCTCGTTGAAAATGTGCTGACCGATTACCAGACGACACGGCTGTCGCTCAAAGGCCATCCGATGGCGTTTCTGCGCAGTGACTTCGCACGCGAAGGCGTGCTGAGCGCGGCGGAGGTGGCGGCGGCGAAGAACGGATCGATCGTTCGCGCCGCGGGCGTCGTGCTGATCCGCCAGCGCCCGGGCAAGGGCAATGCGATCTTCATCACGATCGAGGACGAGGGCGGGGTCGTCAACATCCTGCTCTGGGCGCGGCATTTCGAACGCTATCGCCGCGCCGTCATGGCGTCGCGACTGATGCTGGCCGAGGGCGAGGTGCAGCGGAGCAAGGAGGGCGTCATCCACCTGATGGCGACGCGCATCGTTGACCGGACGGCGATGCTCGACACGTTGGGCGACGGGCGCGAGATACGCCCCGACCTCTGCCGCGCCGACGAGGTCGCGCATCCGCAGCTACCGCGCGGCTATGCCGCAAAGCACGGCCACCCACGCGATGTCCGCATCCTGCCGAAGTCGCGCGATTTTCATTGAAGGCGTTTGCTTTCCGGCTGACGCCGGAAGCGGCACCAGCCCGCGCCTTCGCGCCAAAAAGTTGATGCCCCGGCTGTGGGGGCCGGGGCATCGGATCAGGCTATCTAAGGGACCAACCGAATATAGCCTGAAAGTCGTTCGCGGATTTTAGCCGCGGAGCAGGTTCATCACGCCCTGCTGGCTCTGGTTCGCCTGTGCCAGCATCGCGGTCGATGCCTGCGACAGGATCCCCGCCGCGGCCAGCTTCGTCGATTCCGCCGAGAAGTCGGCGTCTTCGATGCGCGAGCGCGATTCGTCCAGATTGGTGACGCGGGCCGTCAAATTATCGACAGCTGCGCTCAGACGGTTCTGCTGCGCACCGAGGTTGGCGCGTTCGGTGGCGACCGTGGTGATCGCGGTGTCGAGCGTTGCCAGGGCACCGGTGGCGCCGGCGGCCGTGGCGACCGACAAGGCGTTGACGCCCAGCGACGTGGCGGTCAGGCTGGCGACGGTGATGTTCACTTCTTCGCCGCTGTTGATGCCGGTCTGGATGTCAAAGCCGGTCGCGACGCTGCCGTTGAGCAGCGCGTTGCCGTTGAAGGTCGTCTGCGTCGTGATGTCGCCAATCTGCGAAATCAGCGCCGAAACTTCCTCTTGAACCAGCGTACGGTCGGCGTCGGCGAGCGTGCCGTTCGAAGCCTGCATCGCCAGTTCACGCATGCGGACGAGGATGTCCGAGATGCTGGCGGCGCCGCTGTCGGCGGTCTGGGCGAGCGAAATGCCGTCGTTGGCATTGCGGATCGCCTGCGTGAAGCCACGCGAAGCAGCCGACATGCGCGTCGCAACGGCGAGGCCGGCGGCGTCGTCCTTGGCGCTGTTGATGCGCTTGCCGCTCGACAGGCGTTCCATCGCCTGCGACTGCATTTTGCCCGCAACGCGCGAGTTATTCTGGGCGCGAAGCGCGCTCACATTCGTGTTGATGACAGTCATCTTTGTTCCTTTCCGGCCTCGATGGCCATTCCCGTGATGTGAGGGCTCGAGGAGCGGTCACGAAAAGCAGTAACGGCGGGCGGTCGAGGCGCTTAAGGCCGCGCCGTCAAAAAAATGCCGAAGGTTGTTTACGGCGACCTTCGGCACAATTCAAAATATTGAAATATAACGATTAATTTTTTTGGCATGAGCTTTGCATTGTTCTTTGCGTACGGCGCACCGCTGCGCTCAGGACGGATGGAAAGCAATGAGCACGATTGACCCGAGCCGACTGCTGCAGATGCGCAGTTCGATCCTCAATCAGAACCAGGCGCTGCAACGCGCCGCCGGTCGCGGCGGCATCGGCGGCGTCGAGGGCGGCGTCGAGGGCGCTGGCGGAACCCCCGATTTCGGCGCGGCGATCAACAATGCGCTGCAACAGGTCAACGCCCAGCAATCGAAGGCGAGCGCGATCACCGAAGCCTATGAGCGCGGCGACACCCACGACATCGTCAGCGTGATGATCGAACGGCAGAAAGCCTCGCTCGGTTTCGAAACCACGTTGCAGGTCCGCAACAAGCTGCTGTCCGCGTACCGCGACATCATGAACATGCCGGTGTAATCCATGGCCGATACCCAGATCCTTTCGCCCGTTGACGATGGCCATGCAAACCGCCTGCCCGCCCCCGCGGCAGGCAACCGCCTTGCACCGCTGACCAGCTTCGTCCGCCAGCCCGCGGTGCAGCGCGCGCTACCCGCAATTGCCATGACGTCGGCGATCGGCATCGCCGCGCTCGCCTGGTTCACCATGCAGTCGGCACCGCAGGCGCAGCTGTTCGCCGGGCTGGACGACAGCGACAAGGCCGCCGTCGCCGACGCGCTGCAGACGCAGGGCATCGCGCACAGCATCGACGCGAGCACCGGCGCGCTGACCGTCGATGCCGACAAATTGCATCAGGCGCGCATCGCGCTGGCCGGGCAAGGCCTGCCCAAGGCGGCGCCGAGCGGCGACAGCCTGATCGCGGCGCTGCCGATGGGGTCGAGCCGCGCGATCGAGGGCGAAGCGCTGCGGTCGGCGCGCGAGGCCGACCTTGCCCGCACCATAGAGACGATCGACGCCGTCAAAAGCGCGCGCGTCCATGTCGCCGCTGCCGAGCCCAGCCTGTTCGTCCGCGACGACAAGCCATCGACCGCGTCGGTGATGCTGACGCTGCAGAACGGCCGTTCGCTGAGCGATGGCCAGGTGCAGGCGATCCGCTTCCTCGTCGCGTCGTCGGTCCCCGGCATGAACGCCGATCAGGTATCGGTGATCGACCAGCGCGGCGCGCTGCTGTCCGACACCGCATCGGGCAGCGACATGAAGGCGTTCCAGTTGCAGGTGCAGGTCGAGGACCGGTTCCGCCGCGCGCTCGACACCTTGCTCGGCCCGATGCTCGGCGTCGGCAATTACAGCGTCGAGGTCCACGCCGACGTCGACATGTCCGAAAGCCAGGCGACGCGCGAAAGCTTTCCCAAAAATGATCGCGCGATGACCAGCGAACAGATCACGCGCACCGTCAGCGGCCAGGGCGCGCCGCCCGCCGCGGTCGGCATCCCCGGTGCGCTGTCGAACCAGCCGCCGCAGGCGACGACGGTCACCGCCAACGCGCCGACCCCGACGCCCGCCGCCGGCGCGGCGCCCGAAACGGCGAGCAATGAAAATGCCGCGCGCGCCTTTGAAGTCGGCCGCGAGATTTCAGTGACGCATTCGCCGCAGGGCAAGCTGCGCCGCGTCTCGGTCGCGGTCGCGCTCAATCAGGGCAAGAAGGCGCTGACCCAGGCCGACATGACCAAGATCGACAGCCTGGTCAAAGGCGCGATCGGGTTCGACGCCACCCGCGGCGATCAGGTCGCGATCAGCCAGCGGCCCTTCGTCCAGGTCGAAACCGAGGAACCGGCTTTCTATGATCAGGCGTGGTTCCTGCCGCTGGTCAAGCAGGTCGGCGCGATCCTCGCCGCGCTGCTCGCCTTCCTGTTCATCGGTCGCCCGCTGATCCGCGCCGCCAAGGCGCGCGCCGCCGAACGCGCCGAACGCAATGCGGCGCTGGAGGAAAGCCTGCTCGCCGCGACCGACGGACGTCCGGCGCTCGCCAGCCCCGCCGCGGGCCGCGAGATCACGCTGGAGATGATCGAACAGGCGCCAAGCTATGAAACGCGCGCCAATCTGGTCCGCGCCTTTGTCCGCCAGGATTCGGCCCGCGCCGCGCTCGTCGTCCGCCAGCTGATGCAGGAGGGCGCCCGTGCCTGACGCCGCCGAAACCATGGCGCCGCCTGCCGCCCCGGCCATCGAAGGATCGTCGGCCGCCGCGATCCTGCTGATGCTGCTCGACGAAAATGAAGCCGCGACGATCCTGAAGCATCTGGAGCCCGACGAAGTTCGCCAGCTGGCGAAATCGATGTTCGACACCGCCAACGCCAGCGAACAGCAGATCGGCCAGGCACTCGACCGTTTCGTCGTGCGCAGCCGCGATGTCAGCGCGCTGGCGATCGGCGCCGACGTCCGCATCCGGACCGTCATCAACCAGGCCGTCGGCAACGTCCGCGCCGACAATGTCCTGGCCGCGGTCGCGCCGCAGCGCAGCGCCGCCTCGCTCGAAATCCTCCGCTGGATGGATGTCGACGCGATCAGCGGCCTGCTCGCCCAGGAACATCCGCAGGTCGGCGCGCTGATCCTGTCGGTGCTGGTCCCCGATGTCGCCGCGCGCGCCATCGAAACGCTCGACGAAATCCTGCAGGCCGATCTGGTGCTGCGCGCCGCGATGCTGACATCGGTCCCCGCCGCGGCGATCGAGGATCTGGAATCGGTGCTTGCGAGCGCCAATGTCGACGGCCAGCGCGTCGCCAAACAGGCGATCGGCGGCCCCAGCGACGTCGCCAAGATCATGAAGAAAATGCCGAAGTCGCTGAGCGAACGCACGATCCGCGCGCTCAAGAAGACCGACAAGCAGCTCGCGCAGGCGATCGAGGAAGAAATGTTCATCTTCGAAAATCTGCGCGATCTCGACAAGAAGAGCCTGGGTTCGGTCCTGCGTTCGGTCGACGCGGCGCAGCTGGCGGTCGCGCTGAAGGGCACCGACGACGAGATGATCGACCTGTGCCTGTCGACCATGTCGCAGCGCGCGTCGGAAACGATCCGCGACGAAATGGCCGAAATGACGATGGTCAAGCGCGCCGACGTCGACGATGCGCAAAAGAGCATCATGACGATCGTCCGCCAGATGGCCGCGTCGGGCGAGATCATGATCGCGGGCGGGGGCGACGATTATGTCTGATCGCACCGCCGAAACCGGCTTTGCCCCCGTCACCCTGGCCGCGGCAATGGCGCGCAGCAGCGGCTTTCGTCCGCTTGCCTTCGCCGGCAATCCCCGCCCGCCGCAGGCCGCCGCGAGCGGCCCCGCCGAACTCGACCTCGACGACCCGTTCGCTCGCGGTCTGGCCGAAGGGCAGCGCGTCGCCGAAGCCGCCTATGTCGCCGAACGCCACCAGCTGCTCGCGCTGCTCGCCGGGGCCGAAGCGTTGCAGGACGAACCGAGCGAAGAATTGGCGCAGCTGATCGCGCACACCGTCGAACGGCTGGTGCATCAGATCGTCGCCGACGCCCCGATCGACGCCGCCTGGCTCCAGGCGCAGGCCGAGACCGCCGCGGCGATGGTCGCCGACGCCGACAAGGCGCGGACCTTGTGCGTTCACCCCGACGATGCCGCGCTGCTTGCCGATTGCGCGCTGCCGCTGGCGCTCGCCAGCGACCCAGGCATGATGCGCGGGACCGTCCGCATCGAAACCTCGACCGGCTGGATCGAGCATGGCCGCGCCGTCTATCTGGACGAACTGCGCGTTGCGCTGGGCGAAGGGGCCGCCGCATGACGCGCCGCCTTGCCCTCTCGGCACAGCAGTTGCTCGACCCGATCGACCTGACGGGCGCCAGCCCGCGCCGCATCGGCACCCTCGTCTCGCACGAGGGCATCATGCTGGAGGTGTCGGGCTTCCCGCAGCCGCTGGGCAGCAATGTCCGCATCAAGTCGGCGAACAATGATTATGTCTATGGCGAGGTTGTCGGCTTTCGCGGCCAGAGCAGCCTGGTCCTGCCGTTTGACACCAATATGCCGCTGGTCACCGGCGCGCCGGTCGAACCGCATGGCGCGAGCTCCATGGTCGCATGCGGCAAGGCGCTGCTTGGCCGGATCATCGACGCGCAGGGCAATCCGCTCGACGGGCGTCCGCCGGTCAAGTCGCAGTTCCAGTGGCCGCTCGCCGGGCGCAAGGTCAATCCGCTGCGCCGCGGCCGCGTTACCCGCCCGCTGGGCATGGGCGTCCGCGCGATCAACGCACTGCTGACCGTCGGTGAAGGCCAGCGCGTCGCGATCATCGCGGGGTCGGGCGTCGGCAAATCGGTGCTGATGGGCCAGATGATCGCCGGGACCGAATGCGACGTCATCGTCGTCGGGCTGATCGGCGAACGCAGCCGCGAGGTCAGCGATTTCGTCGAAACCAAATTGCCGCCCGAAGTCCGCAAGAAGTCGGTGGTGGTCGCGGTTCCCGCCGACCATCCGCCGCTGCTGCGCCTGCGCGCCGCGATGCGCGCGACCGCGATCGCCGAGGCGTTTCGCGCCGACGGCAAGAAGGTGCTGCTGCTGATCGACAGCCTGACCCGCGTTGCGCATGCGCAGCGCGAGATCGGGCTGACATTGGGCGAACCGCCGACGATGAAGGGTTATCCGCCGTCGGTGTTCGCGCTGATCCCCTCGCTCTGCGAACGCGCGGGCATCGACCGCGAAACCGGCGGATCGATCACCGCGCTCTATACCGTGCTCGCCGATGGCGGCGACATCGACGACCCCGTCGTCGATTCGGCGCGCGCGATCGTCGATGGCCATATCATCCTGTCGCGGCAGCTGGCCGAACAGGGCGTCTATCCCGCGATCGACGTTGCGCGCTCGCTGTCGCGCACGATGGTCGACACGGTCGATCCCGAACATGCCGCCGCCGCCGCACGCTTTCGCCAGCTGTGGTCGGCGTATGAAGAGAATCGCGATCTGATGCTGATGGGCGCCTATGTCGCCGGCGGCGATCCGGTGCTCGACACTGCGATCGCGCGTCACGCCGACCAGCTCGCCTTCGTGACCCAGCCCCCCAAGGTGCAGGTCGATTTCGACATTTCCCGCCAGACCCTGATTGAAGGATATTCCGCATGACCGCCCGCACCGCACGCCGCAAACGCATCATCCGCGTGCGCACCGTCGAACATCAGATGGCCGAAGCGAATCTCGCGCGCGCCACGGGCGAACTCGCCAGCCTGGTCGAGCTGGCCAAGCGGCTCGAAACGCTGCGCGTCGATCTGGCGATGGCCAAGGGTGCCGTCGCGGGCGGCGCGCTCAACACGATCGGCGAGCTCGCGATGCGGCTCGACATCGCGCAGGAAAATCTGACCGCGCCGCTGGTGAACGCCAGCGCCCGCCGCGACCAGGCCGGAATGCTGGCGCAAAGCGCGATGGCCAAGGAAGAATCGGCGGTCCGCCTGTACGAACGCAGCCGCAAATCGGCCGAAGCCGAAGCCGAGCGTCGCCGCGATGCCAACCGTCCGCACCGCGCGCGCGGCGGCATGCGCCTGCGCCTGATCGAAGGCGGTGCGGCATGATGGGCGCGGCCTCCCTCCCCAATCCGCAGGCATCGATGCCTGCGGGCTTTGCTGCCTTCTTAAGCGCGATCGGCCAGACGCCGAGCGGCAGCGGCGAAGACGGTGGCTTCGAGCAATTGCTGGCCGCCGTGCCAAAGGTCGATGGCGCGGCGGTCAAGACCGCGCCAGCGGCGTCGGTTTCGCCTGCGCCGTCCGGAGCCCCGGCGACACCGGCGATCCCCGCGACGACGGTGACGCCGACAATGACCGTGACGCCCATGATGACGGCGACGCCCGTGACGAGCGCAGCGCCGGAAATGCCGATGACGCCGGTAACGCCAGCGGTGGCTGCGGTTGTAGCGGCGGTCGTGGTTGCTCCGGCGGCGGCGAGCGAAATCTCCGCCCCGGAAATTACCGCCGAAGCGCCGACGGCCACCACCAGGGACGCTGCGTCCACGACCGACGCCGACACCGCCGCGGCATCGGCGGCGAAACTGCTGATCGCGTTGAACGGCAGCGCCGCCAAGCCCGAAACAAAGCCGCTCAAGGCGCTCGACACCGAAGCCCGGACCGACGGCAAAGCGGCGGCGGAAACCGGCAGCGTCGCCGCCAAGCCTGCCGAAACGGCGGCGGCGCCCGAAACACTTGCCGCGACGCCAGCCCCGCCACCCGCCGCGCCGTCCGTCGCGGCGGCGCCTGTCGCGGCGGCGGTCGTCGCTGCGGTGATCGTTGCAGCGCCGGGGGCTGCGGCCAGCCAAGGCAAGCCGGTGAAGGCGAGCGAGCCCGGCAAGCTTCCGGTCGCCGACGCGGCACCGACCGCCGCCGCCGCCCCTGCCGCCGACAAACCGCGCAGCGCCGAGGCCACGCGCGCGGCGCCCGAGATCGAAACCGCGATCGCGGCGCCAGCGGCGAGCAAGCCGCGCGCCGCGCCGCAGCCGGGCCCGGCCGTTATCGCTGGCGAAGCGGTCGCGGCCAAGCCCGCCGAAGCCGCTCCGGCCATGACGGTCCAGTTCGCGCAGCCGACGACCGCGGGGGCCGCGCCGCTGACCAGCGCCAGCGCGCCGGTCACGATCGCCGAACGCGTGCTCGACCTCGCCAGCGATGGCGCATGGATCGACCAGCTGGCGCACGACATTGCGGCGACCAAGTCGGACAGCGGCGACATCAGCTTTCGCCTGATGCCGCGGCACCTGGGCCGCCTCGACGTCGCGATGTTCGTGGGTGACGAGGGCGTGGCGCTGAAGCTCGACACCCAGCATGAAGCGACCGCGACCATCGTCACCGCGGCGCAGGGCCGCCTGGTCGACGACCTGCGCCAGCAAGGCGTCCGCGTGACCGGCAGCGAAGTAACCTGCACCCCCGGCGACACGGGCCGCCAGATGCAGGGCCAGTCGCAGGGCCAGGGCCGCGGCGCCGCACAGGACGTCAGCCATCTGATCGAAACCGTTAGCGAACGCGTGAAGGCGCGTGATCCCGAAGAGGCCGCCGACCGCCGCGGCCGCTTTGCCTGACCACAAAGGGTAGAAGCATGAGCAAGGAAAAAGACGAAGCCGCGCCCAAGAAGAAGGGCAAGTTCAAGAAGCTGCTGTTCATCGGCGTCAGCGCCGTGGCACTGATCGGCGCCGGGGCGGGCGCGGGCATCTACTTCGGCGCGCTGTCGGCGCACGAGGCCAAGCCCGAGGATAATTATCCCAAGCTCGTCTTGCGCAGCACGGGCGAGGAACCCGCCGCCGCCGAGGGCGAAGACAAGGAAGCCGCACCGAAGGTCGGCACCGTGTCGGTGCCCAACGACCGGTTCAAGGTCGACCCGCGCAAATATGACGTCACTTACTTTGCGATCCCCGATGCCTTCACGACCAACCTCGCCGACGGTTCGGGCTTTTTGCAGGCAGGTATCAGCCTTTCGACCTTTTACGACGGCAAGGTTATCAATAATATCAAACGTCAGGCCGTGCCGATCCGCTCGGTCGTGCTTATGGTCCTGTCCGAACAGGATCCGGCGTTGCTCTCGACATCGCAGGGGAAACAACGGCTGCAGCGGCAATTGACCGCTGCGATCAACGACGTGCTGCGCGAGAAAGAGGGTTTTGGTGGTATCGACAATGTCTATTTCACGAGCCTGGTGATCCAGTGAGCGTGCGCGAAAAATCCGTCAAAGCCGTAAAGCCGCCCGCCGCCCCGACCACCGAGGCGGCTGACGCCAAGGCGTCGTTGCTGCTGCGCAAGGCTGCGGACAGCTATGCCTTTCCGGCGCTCGACAGCGTCGCGGTCCAATTCGCCCGCTCGCTCCGCGACCTGATCCGCGCGCTCGGCGTGCCATCAGTGCAGGTCGAACGCGCGAGCGCCGAAACGATGAGCTTCGCGGACTGGACCGCGGCGAGCGCCCCCGCGATCTTCTGGCGCTACCACGCGCCGCCGCTCAAGGGACCGATGTTGCTCGGCGCGCCGCGGCCCTTGCTGCTCCAGCTCGTCGACATCTTTTACGGTGGCAAGGGCAGCCTTGCCAGCGAGCGCGAAGAATTGACCGATGCCGAAGACCGCTTTGCGGCGCGGCTGGGCCGCGACATGGGGCTGCAACTCGCGGCCGCGTGGGGCGACAAGCTGACCCTCGAGCCCGAGCTCGACTGCGTGACCGGCGACCCCGCCAAGCTGGCCGCGGTGCGCGCCGACGACGAACTGTTCGTCCAGCGCTTCATCCTGCGCGGGGCGCCGCTCGAGGGGCGGACGATCGCCTGCGCCTATCCGCTCGCCGCGTTGCGCGGAATTGCCGGGGCCGAACCGGTCGCCGAAATCCCGGGCAACGCCGACCCGGTCTGGGCGAGCGCGCTGCACAAGACGCTGCGCGAGGTGCGCCTGCCCGTCCGCTCGGTTCTGGCGCGCCCCGAAATCAGCCTGGTGAAACTGCTGGCGCTCGAGGTCGGGGACATCATCCCGATCGGAATGCCGCGCCATGTCCCGATAACCGTCGCCGGGCGCAGCTTTGCCCTCGGCAGCATCGGCGAAGCCAATGGCAATGCCGCCATCATGATCGAACAAATCGAAAAAGGACCGAACCATGACTGATCTGAGTGACGCGCCGACGGCGCCGCGCACCGAACGCCGCGACAGCAAGAATATCGCCGCGGCGCCCAATTTCGACCTGCTCGCCGGGGTGTCGCTGCGCGTGTCGGTCGAGGTCGGATCGACCTCGATGACCCTCGCCGAACTGCTCGCAATCGACGAGGGCAGCGTAATCGAACTCGACCGCGCCGCGACCGACCTGCTCGACATCTATGCCAATGGCACGCTGATCGCGAAGGGCGAGATCGTCAGCGTCGATGGTCGTTACGGCATTCAGGTCGCCGAAGTCGTCGCGCCCGCGCGCGGCCTCGAAGGCTTTGAACGGAGAGCCTGATGTTCGAATATATCCTGCGCCTGCTCATCCTGCTGCCGCTGATCGGCGGCATGGCGTGGGGCAGCCTGTGGCTGTGGAAGCGCGTCCAGATGGGTGTGCCGCTGGTCGGCGGCGCGGCGAAAGCACGCGCGGTCGAAATGGTCGACGTCCTGCCGCTGGGCCCGGGATCGAAGCTGGCGGTGGTCGAATTTGCCGGTCAGCGGATCCTGGTCGCGGTGTCGCGTAACGGTATCACCCGCATCGCCGACGACGCGCAGGGGGATTTCCATGTCGACTGATCGCCGTTTCTGGCTTCGCGCCGCAGCGCTCGCCGGCGGCGCCGCGCTGCTGGTCGCCGCGCCCGCCGCTTATGCTCAAGCCGCCGACGGTCTCAGCCGCGCGGTGAACGACATTGGCGGCGACGGCCGCCCGCTGTCGCTGTCGTTGCAGATCCTGGTGCTGATGAGCCTGCTGACGGTGCTGCCGTCGCTGCTGCTGATGATGACCAGCTTCACCCGCATCATCATCGTCCTGTCGATCCTGCGCCACGCGCTCGGCCTGCAACAGACGCCGCCGAACCAGGTGCTGGTCGGTTTGAGCCTGTTCCTGTCGCTGTTCGTGATGCAGCCGGTGATCAGCGAAGTGAACCGCGTCGCGATCGAACCCTATGGCCAGGAACAGATCGATATCGGCGAAGCCGTATCGCGTTCCGGGGTCGCCCTCCATGGCTTCATGATGGCACAGACGCGCAAGTCCGACCTGATGATGTTCGCCAAGATCGCCAAGGCACCGGCCTATGCCAGCCCCAAGGACGTCCCGTTCTCGATCCTGCTCCCGGCCTTTGTCACCAGCGAGCTCAAGACCGCGTTCCAGATCGGCTTCCTGATCTTCCTGCCCTTCCTCGTCATCGACCTGATCGTGGCGTCGGCGCTGATGTCGCTCGGCATGATGATGCTGTCGCCAACGATCATCTCGATGCCGTTCAAGCTGCTGCTCTTCGTGCTCGTCGATGGCTGGGCGCTGACGATGGGCTCGCTCGCCGCCTCGTTCGGGACCTAAGCCGTGGAAACCGACTATTTCATCGGCATGGCGCAGCAATCCTTGTGGATCCTCGCGCTCGCCTCGGCCCCGCTGCTGCTCCCGGTGCTCGTCATCGGGGTGCTGCTCGGCATGGTCCAGGCGGCGACGTCGATCAACGAACAGACGCTGACGTTCGTCCCCAAGCTGATCGTCGCGGCGATCTGCCTCGCGATCTTCGGCGGCAGCATCCTTGTGCTGCTCACCGATTTCACCCGCGACATCTTCGCACAGATCCCCGCGGTGGTGCGGTGAAGTCCGCTAGCCAAGCTTGTTCTTGTCATCCCGGCGCAGGCCGGGATCTCGCCGATGCGTCGGGTCGCGACGGTGAGATCCCGGCCTGCGCCGGGATGACGAATGCTGTGGACAGCTGAGTCCAGGCACGTCGATGAACCCCGCCGACATCCCGAATATCGAGGCGATGCTCCAGCTGTGGATGCTGGGGATGATTCGCCCGGGCGCCGCGTTCATCGCCGCGCCGGTGTTCGGGGCGACCAGCGTGCCAATCCAGCTGCGGCTGGTGATCGCGCTGGCGGTCGGCGTTCCTGCGGTCGCCGCATCGGGGATGGCGCTGCCCCCCGAAGGCATCGTGTCGGTCCCCGGCCTGCTTTTCATCATCGGCGAAGTCGTGATCGGACTCGGCATCGGCTTTGTCCTGCAGATGGGGCTCGCCGCCGCGCTGCTCGCCGGTGAAGCGATCAGCAACGCCATGGGGCTGGGTTTTGCATCGATGGTCGATCCCCTGAGCGGTGCGTCGAGCTCGGCGATCGGCCAGTTCCTGTCGATGATGGCCACGGCCCTGTTCCTGGCCGCCGACGGTCATCTGGTGCTGATCGGCATCATCGTCGACAGCTATGTCGCGCTGCCCCCCGGCAATGCCTTCCCCTCGTTCGAGGCGATCGGCGGGATATTGCGGTTCGGCAGCCTGATGTTTGCCGCGGCGCTGACAATCGCGATGCCGGTCGGCTTTGTCCTGATCCTGGTTCAGATCATCATGGGCGTCATCGGTCGCTCGGCGCCCGCGCTCAACCTGTTCGCGGTCGGCATTCCTGCGACCCTGCTCGCCGGGATCGTCCTGCTGGGCGTCGCCACCCCGGCGATGGCTGAAGCGATCGCCCGCATTTTGTCCGACGCGCTCGACGGCGCGCGGATGTTCGCGGGGTTGTAAGCCGTGGCGAGCAAACCCGAACAGGACCAGAAAACCGAACAGCCGACGCCCAAGAAGCTGGCCGATTCGGCGCGCGAAGGCGATGTGCTGATATCGCGCGAGCTGGCGACCGCGCTGATGATGCTCGCCGCCGCCGGATGGATCGTCGCGGCGGGCGGCTGGTTCGTCCAATCGGCGAGCGACCTTGTCCGCCGCGGGCTGACGTTGACCGCCGCCGACGTCAGCGACTTTTCCCCCGCCGAGGCACTGATGCGCAACGGGGTCGAAATCCTGCTCCCGCTCGCCAGCCTGTTCGCGCTCGCGCTGGGCGCCGCGGTCGCCGGGCCGGCGCTGCTCGGCTCGTTCGGGTGGCGCAGCAAGGCGCTGGCGTTCAAGGGCAACCGGATGAACCCGATGGCCGGGTTCAAACGCATGTTCGGGCTGCAAGGCGCGACCGAGCTCGGCAAGGCGCTGGCCAAGGTCCTGCTGCTGGGCACCATCGGTTACTGGCTGGTCGACGGCAGCCTGCCCGCGATCATGACGATGGCGCAGGCCGATCTGCTCGGCGCGATCGGGCAGGCCGGTAAAGCGATCGGCCATGCCATGCTGGTGCTGGCCGGTGGGCTGGTCGTCATCGCGCTGATCGACGTCCCGGCGCAATGGTTCCAGCGCAACAAGCGGCTGATGATGAGCAAGCAGGAAGTGAAGGAAGAGATGCGCCAGTCCGACGGCGCCCCCGAGCTCAAGCAGGCGCAGCGCCAGCGCGCGCACGAGATGCTGAGCGGTTCGGCGCGCAAGGCGGTGTCCGAAGCGACGGTCGTGCTGACCAACCCGACCCATTTTTCGATCGCGCTGCGTTATCGTCCCGGCATCGACGCCGCGCCGGTGGTGGTCGCGCGCGGGCGGGGCGACGTCGCGCTGGCGATCCGCGAACTGGCGCGCGGCGCCAATGTCCCGCTGCTCGAATATCCGGCGCTGACCCGCGCGATCTATTTTACCGCGCGCGCGGGGCGCGTGATTCCCGACGAATTGTTCGTCGCGGTTGCGACCGTGCTCGCCTTTGTCTTTCAGCTCGAACGCATGGTTGCCGAAGGCCATGCGCAGCCGGTGGTCGACGTGCCGCCGACGCATCGCTTCGATCCCGACGGTCGCCGCCAGGCTTAAAATCGCCGCCGCGCCGCCGTTAACAGGTGCGAAGGATATTTCGCGATGGTCAGTTCAATTGCAAACAGCCTGGGCTTTGGATCGGGCATCGACACCAAACAGCTCGTCACCGACCTGTCGAACGCGTCGCGCGATCCCAAGATCAAGCATATGGCGACGCTGACGCAGGCGAACCAGACGCGAATCAGCGCGCTGGCAAAGGCGCGATCCGATCTCGACGGCTTTGCCGACTCGCTCAGCCAGATGGTCAGCGACGGCACCTTGCGCAGCACGCCGACGGTGTCGGACGAAAGCGTGCTCGGCGCGACCAGCCGCGCGGGGCTGTCCGCCGACAGTTTTGCCGCCACGGTGGTGGTCAACCAGCTTGCCCGGGCGCAAACAAATTATTCGGGCGTCGTCGCCGACCGCACCGCCGCGATCGGCACGGGCACGATGACGCTGTCGGTCGGCGGGGTCGCCAAAACGATCACGATCGACGCCGCGAACAACAGCCTTGATGGGCTCGCCAATGCGATCAACGCCAGCGGCGCCGGGGTCACCGCATCGATCATCGCCGACGACGGCGGTCATCGCCTGATCCTGAAAGGCCCGACGGGCGCGGCAAGCGCCTTTACGCTGACCGCCGACGCCGGCGCCGACCCGGGGCTGAGCGCCTTTGGCACGGGCACCATGACATTGGGCCAGAGCGCCGCCAATGCCGAATTCACCATCGACGGCGTCGCCTTCAGCCGCGCGAACAACATCATCGACGACGTCGTCCCGGGCATGTCGCTGACGCTGAAAAAAGCGGCGCCGGGCCAGCCGGTGGACATCGGCGCCAGCCGTCCGCTGAACATGATCAAGCAGACCGTCGGCGACTTTGTCGCGGTGTACAACCAGCTGAAGCAAAGCCTGGTGGCGGCGTCGAAGCTGCCCGGTGCGACAAGCTCGCTGCGCGAACTCGAACGCGAACTCGGCGGGCTGCTCCATAAGGTGATCTCGAGCCACGGCAGCATCAACAAGCTGTCCGATATTGGCATTTCGACGACCAAGGAAGGGCTGCTTTCGATCGATAACAGCAAGCTCGACAAGGTTCTGGCCGCCGATGCCGGAGCGGTCGAAGCCTTGTTCAACCCGCGTCGCGACGCGACGCATACCGAATTCAGCGATCCCGGCATCGCCTTTGCGCTGGACGCCATTCGCGACAAGGCGGTCGGCGCCAATGGCACGATGGACCGCGTATCGAAATCGCTCCAGGCGCAGAAGGAAACGCTGGCCGACCGGCTCGAGGCGATCGAGGAACGCGAAGACGCCTATCGCGCCCGGCTGGAGAAACAATATGGCGCGCTCGACGCCAAGCTGGCGGCGTTCAAGGCGACGCAGACCTATCTCGAACAACAGATCAAGCTCTGGTCCAACCAGGGTAATGATTAGGGACATCGAACGTGACGGCAACCGCCTCGACCGTCCGGGCGACCGGACTCTATCGCCGCTTGCAGCATGAAAGCCGCGCCGCCGCCGCCGATCCGATCGAACTGGTGACGATGCTCTATGATGAGCTGGAAACCGCGATCGGCGTACTCGGATCGATGGTGCGGCAGGGTCAGCGCATTTCGGCGACCGAGCCCGCGCACCGCGCGCGCACGATCCTGATCGGGCTCGACGCCGGGCTCGACCGCGAAGCCGGCGGCGATGTCGCGGAATCGCTGTCGCGCGTCTATCGCAGCATGCGCCGCAAACTCGACGAGTCGGTGGCCCAGAATGACGGCGAGGCGCTGGCCGAGCTGCTCGACGGCGTGCTGACGGTCAGCGCCGCGTGGCGCCAGCTGCGCTGAACCCACCGCGCTCGCGCATCTTCGAAACAGGATCGGCCCGCTCCCCGGGGTTGGGGGAGCGGGCCGATGCCGTTTCAAAAGATCCCGCTGGGTACCCGGCCGCCCTGGGTGGGGACGGGCGGCCGGGTGGTCAGGGGCGGACCAGAGCCCCCTATTTTTCAGCGGGTGCTGAAACTCGTGTCGCGGGCGCCGGTCAGGCCGCCTGCTGCTGAACCCCATATTTGCGCATCTTTTCGATCAAGGTCGTGCGCTTCAGCGTCAGCAGGCGCGCGGCTTCGGAAATGATGCCATCGGCAAGGTCGAGCGCGACGTGGATCTGTTCGAGCTCGATCGTCTCGATCTCGCGCTTGAGGTCGATCGGGCGGCCCGGCGCGGGTGCCTTGGCATGCGGCATCGCGGGGGCGGGTTCATCCGCGCTGGCCGGCACCGCGGCAAAGCTGCTGGGGACAGCCTGCCGCGGTGCAAGCGCTGCGGTGGGGTTCAAAAGGATCGCGACATCGTCGGCGCCCAGCGTTTCACCGCCGTGCAGCACGCTGGCGCGTTCGACAAAATTCCTGAGTTCGCGGACATTGCCCGGCCAGCGATGCTGCATCAGCAACGCCATCGCATCGGCGTCGAAGCGGCATTTCGCTTCGCCCGGCATCTTGCGCTGGAAATGGCGGATGAGTGCGGGAATATCCTCGGCGCGGCTGGCCAGGCTGGGGACCTGGAGCACAACCACGCCGAGCCGGAAGAACAGGTCTTCGCGGAATTTGCCATCGGCGATCGCGGCGCCGAGATCCTGGTGGGTGGCCGAAATGACGCGAACGTCGACGGCCTTCACATCGCTGCTGCCGACGCGGACGATCGTCCGTTCTTCGAGCACGCGGAGCAGTTTGACCTGCATGTCGAAGCGCATGTCGCCGATTTCATCGAGGAACAAAGTGCCGCCTTCGCTTGCTTCGAAGTGGCCGATGCGGCGGGCATGGGCGCCGGTGAAGCTACCCTTTTCATGCCCGAACAATTCGGATTCGATCAGGTCGCCGGGGATCGCGCCGCAGTTGATGGCGGAAAAGGCCTTGCCCGAACGGACACCTTCGTCGTGGATGGCGCGGGCGACAAGTTCCTTGCCCGATCCCGACGGGCCGCAGAGCATGACCGAAGCGTTGGACCGTGCGACGCGGCGGATCATGTCGCGCAGCTGCGCGGCGGCCGCGCTGCTGCCGATGATCAGCGTCTCGAGCGCTGCGTTATGATTCTGCCCCACGGTCATTTCGGTCTCCACCGCGCCCCCCAATCGGCGCCTTTTCGATGGACCCAGAGATTGACGAAAGTGGTAAACAAAAGATTATCCAACTGACCATAACCCATTCAAAACAAAGGGTTATTGCCAGATTGGATGTAATGGCGGCGCAATTGCGTCATTAACGATCCGATATGCTGCCAGATTGGCACTAATTACCCGAAGCGGTGCGCCAGCCGAGGGTGATCGAGATGCGGCGGTTGCGCGGATCGAATCGGTCGGTGGGGACATAGGGCTCGCGATCGGCGACCCCTTCGATGCGCTGGAAGCGCGTCTTGTCGATCCCGCGATACTCGAGGAAGTGGCGCGTGACCTCGGCGCGGTCGACCGACAGGCGCCAATTGTTGGTTCCCGACTTGGCCGACCAGGGCGCCGCATCGGTGTGCCCGCGCACCATGACCTGGTTCGGCACCGAGGCGATCGGTTCGGCGATCGAACTGAACAGCCGCGCGCCGTCGGCGGTCAGCTGGCTGGTGCCCATCACGAACATCGAAAAATCGGCGTCGTCGACAACATCGATCCGCAGCCCTTCGGCGGTCTCGGTGAAACGCAGGTTGCGCGCGAGGCGTTTGAGGTCGCCCTGTTTCTGGACGCGTTCGACCAGCGACTTGGCGACCTGCTGGAACTTCATCTTCTCACTCTCGCGCCCCGATGCTTCCTTCGGCCCGCCGACCGCATCCTTGGGAATGGTGATCGAGCGCGTACCCGTCTGCCCTGCGGCGTGCGGATAATCGTCGGCCGACACGATCGAATCGCCGCCGAACAGTCCGTTCGACCCGGCGCTGCCCTGTTTGGTTTCGACGATCGTCGGCGCGAAATAGTCGGCGAGCGCCTTGCGCTGCTTTTCGGTCGTGGCGCCAAGCAGCCACATCAACAGGAAAAAGGCCATCATTGCGGTCACGAAATCGGCATAGGCGACCTTCCACGCCCCGCCATGATGACCGGCGTGGGCCTCCTGAATGATCTTCTTGACGATGATCGGGCGCGGCGGGGTGTTGGGACGCGCGGCCATTACCTGCCCCGCATTCCGTCAAACACTTCGGCAAAGCTCGGCTGGTTCGAATGTTCGACCCCCGAGCGCGCCGCCTCGATCACCAGCGGCTGCGGATGACCGTGCAGCGAGGCGATGATCAGCTGTTTCACGGTGTGATAGATCGCGCCATCGCCTTCGATCACGGTCCGCGCACGCGTCGCGAACGGGCCGACCAGGCCATAGGCGAGCAACACGCCAAGGAAGGTGCCGACGAGCGCCGACCCGATCATGCCACCCAGAATTTCGGGCGGCTTGTCGATCGACCCCATCGTCTTCACGACGCCAAGCACCGCGGCGACGATGCCGAGCGCGGGGAGCGCGTCGGCCAGATTCTGCAATCCGTCGGCGGGCTTGATCGTGTGGTGGTGATGGTTCTTGAGCGCGGCGTCCATGACGTCCTCGACCGCATTCGGGTCGAGCGTCCCCGACGACACGACGACGAGGCGCAGCGTGTCGCAGATCAGGTGGATCAGCGTGTCGTCCTTCAGCAATTTGGGATATTGCTGGAACAGCGCCGAGTTTTTCGGATCCTCGATATGCGGTTCGACCGCGACCGGTCCCTCGGTCCGCATCATCTTCATCAGCGTCGAGACGAGCAGGATGCAATCGAGATAGTCCTGCTTCTTATACTGCGGTCCCTTGAACACTTTGGCGAGCCCGCCGCCGAGGGCTTTGAGGTCGGCGCCCGAATTGCCGATGATCAGCGACCCGATCGCGGCGCCGCCGATGATCAGCATTTCGTGCGGCAGGGCGTGCATGACGGGGCCAAGGTTGCCGCCCGTCAAAGCGAAACCCCCAAACACCAGCAGGATCAGGACGACGATGCCGATTGCGGGAAACATGCGGGGTCAACTCCATCCGGGCCGAAAGCCCCAAATTCAAAAGACGTCTTTATGCTTAACGGCAGCCGCGCCGCTAAATTGAGCGCGATCAGCGCAAAAGATCGAACAAGGTCTGCCGGTTGATCTTGGCAAAGGCCGCCTGCGCGGCAGCCAGCGTCAGATCCTGCGCGTTGAGTTCGGCGATCGCGACCGACAGGTCGGTATCCTCGACCGACGACCGCTCGTCCTTGAGCGTGATGCCGCGCGCCGCCAGCTCGTCGCCGAGGCGATCGAGCCGCCCGCCCGCCAGACCGATGCCCGCATGGCGGTCGGCAACATGGCCGATCGCATTGTCCAGGGCGGTGATCGCCGTGTCGATCGCGGGCTTGTTGCCGGCGGCCACCGCAGTGGCGGCATCGCGGATGCCGGTCGACAGGCTGTTGCCCGCGATCACGAAAACATCCGCCGCCGCGGGAACCGGGGCAAAGCTGATATCCGAATCAAAGCGCATGACGCGCGCCGCGCCCGTGGCGAACAAGGGCTCGCCGTTCGAATCGCGCGTCGCCGCGAGGCTGTCCATTTCGTCGGCGATCGTGCCGAGTTCGGCGGCGATCGTCGCGCGGTCGGCGGGACTGGCGGTACCGCTGGCCGCAGCGAGCGTCAGCTCGCGCGCCCGGGTCATCAGATTGCTGACCGATTTCATCACGCCGTCGGCCTGCGACACCAGCGCCGAAGCGGCGTTGATGTTGGTATCCCACGCGGCGATGCTGGACTGGCTGGTGCCGATCGTCGCGATCCGCCGCGCCGACACCGGATCGTCCGACATGCGCTGCAGCCGCTTGCCGCTCGAAATCTGGATCTGCGTCCGTTCGATCTGCTCGGCGAGTTTTTGCTGGCGCGCGATTTCGCGCGTCATGCGATTGCCCACGGCGTTAATCATCGTCGTCGCCCTCCTAGATCGAGCTCAAGAGCGTTTGCATGGTTTCGCGCGCGACCTGGATGGTTCGCGCCGCCGCCTGATATGCCTGCTGAAAGCGCAGCAGCTCGGCCGCTTCCTTGTCGAGATCGACCTCGCTGACCCCGTCGCGCGCCGCCGCCGATGCATCGGCGCGCGTCGCCGCCGCGGCGTCCTGTGCCCGCGCTGCGGCGGTCGTCTGCGCCTGCGTCGCGAGGTGTCCGGACCAGCGCGTTTCGGGATCGGTTGCGCCGCGCATCGAACCGAAGGTCAGCATATTGCCGTTGCTGCCCGATCCGTTGGCGGCTGCCACCTGATCGGGGGTCAGCGCGGTCGCGGTCAGCGTGGCAGCCGTCGTGCCTGCGAACAGCGGTTGGCCCGCATTGCCATTGGCGTCGATGCCCGCCTGATGCGCGGCGTTGAGCTGCGCCGCGAACGATGTCGCCATCGTGTCGAGCCCGGCACGCTGGTCGGCAACATGATTGGCGGCCTCCGCCTGTCCGGCAAGCGAGCCCGTCGTTACCGTCAGCGGCGATCCGCCGACGCTGTACGACAGGCGCCCGTCCGCCGCCGCGGTGACCGCGATCGGATTGACCGCGCCACCGCCGACGAGCAGGTCGCCCGTGCCCGCGGCGCGCAGGGTCACCGAGCCATTGTTTTCGAAGGTCGCGCTGACCCCGGCCTGCGACGACAATTTGTCGAGCAGCCGGTCGCGTTCGTCGAGCAAGCTCGCCTGGTTGGTCGATCCCGGCCGCGCCTTGCGCAGCCCGATGTTGATCTGTTCGAGCGCGTTCAGATTGGCGTTGAAGTCTTCAACGGTGCTTGCCGCCGCGCCCTCGATCCCGTCGCTCATCTTGTCGAGCTGGCCCGCGGCGGTGCGAAACCCCGATGCAATATCATCGGCGGCCTGCAGGAACTGGCTGCGCAGCGTCGTGTTCGCGGGATTGGCGGTCAGCTGGTCGGCGGTGGTGAATAATTTGGTCAGCCCGGTCTTGATGCCGTTGCTTTCGTCGCTGAGCGCGCCTTCGACCTTGCCGAGCCAGCCGAGCTTGGTCGCCGCGCGTTCCGAATCGCCCGACGACAGCCGCGAATCCTCGATCAGCCAGGCATCGACCGAACGGCTGACGCCGCGGATCTCGACCCCCGCGGGGTTCACGTTGCCGCGATAGAACAGCGAATCGCTGCCGCTGACCGGCTCCATCATTTCGAGCCGTCGCCGCGCGTAACCCGGGGTCTGAGCGTTCGCGATATTGTCGCCGACGGTCGACAGCGCGCGCGAATAGGCCTTCAGGCCGCTATAGCCGATGCCGAAGAGGTCGGTCATTGCACGCCTCCCGCCGCGTTACCGAGCTGCCCGCGGAACTGCCGCTCGACCATGTCGGCGATGCCGAACTGGCGCATCGCGGCGATCGAATCGGCGGTGCGCGCATCGGCCATTTCGCGGAAATTGTCGGTGGCGCTCGACCCCAGCATATCCTCGCCAAGCTTTGCCTGGCGCATCGATGCCATCAGCTGGCGCAGGATCACCGCTTCAAATTGTTCGGCGGCCTTGCGCAGTCCGCCGTCGCCGCCGCCGCCCGCGAGGGTCGGGGTGGCCGAGGCCGGTACGAACGACCGCGTGGCCGGGGTCGAAGATATGGGCATCATCATATGATCACCAATTCTGCTGTGAGGGCACCCGCCTGACTGAGCGCCTCGAGGATCGCGACCAGATCGCCGGGCGACACGCCCAGGCGGTTGATCGAATCGACAAGTTCGGACAGCGAGGCATTCGGTTTCATCAAAAAGGCGGGGCGGACGTCTTCGGCGACCTCGATCTCGCTCGACGGCTCGACCGCCGTCTCGCCGCGGCTGAACGGCGCGGGCTGGACGACCGTCGGCTGCTCCTTGATCGAGACGGTGAGCTTGCCGTGGCTGACCGCGGCGGTGCCGACGCGGACCGCGCCGTTGATCACCACCGTACCGGTGCGCGCGTTGACGATGACCTTGGCCGGCGGCTCGGCGCGCTGAACGGCGAGATTTTCGATCTGCGACATCAGCCGCATGCGGTCGTCGCCGTTGCCCCCGGTGCGGATCGCGATGCTGGCGCCGTCGATCATCGACGCGCTGTTCGGGATCGCCGCGTTGATCGCGTCGGCGACACGCTTGGCGTTGGTCGCGTCGAACTGGTGGAGGTTGAAGGTCAGCCAGTCGCTGGACGCAAAGCCGGTATCGACCGCGCGCTCGACCGTCGCACCGCCGGCGATGCGGCCGCTCGACGGGACGTTGACGGTGACCTTCGATCCGTCGGCGGCATCGACGCCGAGCCCGCCGATGACCAGGTTACCCTGCACCATCGCGTAAATCTGGCCGTCGGCGCCATAAAGCGGCGCGAGCACCAGCGTGCCGCCGCGCAGGCTTTTCGCCTTGCCGATCGCCGACACGGTGACGTCGAGCCGCTGGCCGGGTTTGGCAAAGGGCGGCAGTTCGGCGGTGATCATCACCGCCGCGGCGTTCTTCAGCGCCGGGTTGACCCCCGGCGGCAGGGTCAGGCCAAAGCGCGAAATCGCGCCCTTCATCCCCAGCGTCGAATAGTCGAGACTGTCGTCGCCCGTTCCCGCCAGCCCGACGACGATGCCGTAGCCGGTGAGCTGGTTGGCGCGCAGCCCCTGGAACTGGCCCATGTCCTTGATGCGCTGCGCCTGCGCGGGCGCCGCAAAGGCAAGGCTGGCGATCAGGAGCGCGATCAGGGCAAACAGGGTGGGACGCTGGGACACTTTGGGATCCTCTTCAGAACGGGCTGATGATCGAGAAGAAACGCTGCAGCCAGCCTTGCTGGCTGGCGCGCGCGATCTCGCCCTTGCCGACGTAACGAATGTTGGCGTCGGCGACGCGGGTCGACAGGATGCGATTGTCGGGGCCGATGTCGATCGCGCGGATGATCCCCGAAATCTGGACGCGTTCGTCGCCGCGGTTGAGCGTGAGCAGCTTTTCGCCGCGCACCAGCATCGTGCCGTTGGGATAGACGGCGGCGATCGTCACGCTGACCTCGCCCGACAAGGCGTTCGACTGCGATGCGTCGCCCTTGCCCTTGAACTGCTGGCCGCCGCCCATCGCGATGTCGCTGGGGTTGAACAGCGACAGCGGTCCGGTGGTCGGCGGCGTCAGGCCGATATTGCCGTCGCGCTGCGTACCCGCGGCATTGCTTTTGGTCGCGGCGGTGCGTTCGACGAGCTGGATGGTGACAATGTCCCCGACCTGCCCGGCGCGACCGCCCGAGGTCAGCGGGGTGTAGCTGCCCTGAAAGATCGAGCCATTGCCGGGCAGCGGCGCCGGTGGCACCGGCGTCGCCGCGGCAAAGGCGTCGGGCGGCAATTTGTCCTTCGCCGCGCCGCCAACGGGCACGAGCGCGAGGGCAAAGGCCACGCCGAGCAGATATTTAGAGCGTTTGCGCAGCATTTTTCATCATCTCGTCGGTGGCTTGGATCATCTTCGAATTGACCTCGTAGGCGCGCTGGGTCTCGATCATGTCGACCAGTTCCTCGACGACATTGACGTTCGATCCCTCGAGCATCCCGCCGCGTAAGCTGCCGCGACCTTCCTGCCCCGCGGCGCCGACCTGCGGCGCGCCCGAAGCGGCGGTTTCGACCAGCATATTGTCGCCGATCGCCTGCAAGCCTGCCGGATTGGCGAAGCGCGCGAGCTCGATCCGGCCCAGTTCGGTGAGCGTGCCATCGGCGCCCGTCGCCGATACGGTGCCGTCGGCGCCGATCGACACGTTGCTGGCATCTTCGGGAATCTGGATCGCCGGGGTCAGCGGCTTGCCGTCAGAGGTCACGATCGTGCCGTCGGCGGCGCGGCCGAAATTGCCCGCGCGGGTATAGCCGGTGCGGCCGTCGGGCATTTCGACCTGGAAATAGCCGGCGCCGTCGATCGCGATGTCGAGCCCGTTGCCGGTGGCGGCGAACGTCCCCTGCGTGTCGATCCGCGACGTGCCGCCAAGCGACACGCCGGTGCCGAGGTTGAGCCCGGTCGCATAGCGGTTTTCGGCCGACGAAGGCGCGCCCGGCGCGGTCATCAACTGATAGCTCAGCGTTTCAAAGCTGGCGCGATCGCGCTTGAAGCCCGTGGTGTTCACGTTGGCGAGGTTGTTGGCGATCACCTGCATCCGGAAGCCCTGGGCGTCCAGACCGGTTCGTGCGACGTGCAAGGCACCGAAGCTCATTTTCTTATCTCCTTAACGGGGAAGCTGCATCAGATTGGCGGTCGCGTTGTCCATGTCGCGCGCGTCGCTGACCAGCTTGAGCTGGGTGTCCCAGCTGCGGCTCGCCTCGATCATCTCGACGAGCGCGGTGGTGGCGGCGACGTTCGAGCCTTCGATCGAGCGGGTAATCAGCCGCGCTTCGGGATCGTCGGGCAAAATGCCGTCGCCACGCACGCGAAACAGGCCGTCGAGACCCTTGACGACGTCCGATCCGGTCGGGGTCGCCAGCCGCAGCCGGTCGACCTCCTGCGGATTTTCGGCGTCGCCGCCCGCGGGGACGATCCATACGCGGCCCTCGACATCGATCGTGACCGCGTCGGCGGGCGGAAGCGTCACCGGCCCCTGCGCACCCTGGACAGGGTGGCCGTCGCCGGTGGTGAGGAGCCCGCTCGGCGACACCTGGAGGTCGCCGCGCCGGGTATAGGCCTCGCTCCCGTCCTTCGCCTGCACCACGAGCAGGGCGTCGCCCTGCACAGCGATGTCGAGGTCGCGGCCCGTCGCGGTGACGGTCCCGGCGCGCATGTCGGCGCCGAGCACTTCTTCCGACGCCATGGCGCGGGCACCCGTGCCGCTGCCGTTCAGCCACAGCGCCTGCGCTTCGGCCATGTCGGCGCGAAAGCCGGGCGTTTGCGCGTTCGCCAGATTGTTGGCGATCGCCGTCTGCCGGGCCTGACTGCCCCGCATCGCGGTGAGGCTGGTGTAGATGAGGCGGTCCATGAAACGGCTCCCGGCAGGCGGCTAAATGCGCTCGATCAGCGCATGTTGATGATGGTTTGCGACAGCTGCGACGCGCCCTCGATGGCTTTCGCATTCGCCTGGAAATTGCGCTGCGCACCGATCAGCATCACCAGTTCTTCGGTGATATCGACGTTCGAACGCTCGAGCGCGCCCGAACGGATCGCGCCCATCGGGCCATTGGTCGCAGCGTCGATGGTCGGCGGGCCGCTTTCGCCCGACGACTGCCAATGCGCGTCGCCGACGGGGCGCAGCCCTTCCATCGCAGGGAAGGTCGCCATCGCGACCTTGCCCAGCACCTGCGATTCGCCATTGGCAAAGGTCGCCGAGACCAGCCCGTCGAGGCCGATCGACACATTGACCAGCTGCGCGGTGGGATCGCTCGGCGCGCCCGCGGGGAGCACAAAGTCGAACGCGCCGGCGAGCGTGTTGTTGGTGACGTTGCCGCTGGCATCGACGGGCAGAAGCTGGAGTTTCTGGCCGGTCGAATCGATCACATTGCGGTCGGGGGTTGCGGTAAAGGCGCCGTTGCGGGTGTAGGTCACCTGTTCGCGCGGCGGTTCGCCCTTCACAACGAACATGCCTTCGCCGACGATCGCCATGTCGAGCGTCTTTTCGCTCGATTCATACGACCCTTGCGTAAATTGCTGGGTGATGCCGTTGAGGCGCGTGCCCTGCCCCGCCACCATCTTGGTCGACTGGGTCGGCGATGCGGCAAAGATGTCGCCGAACTGCGCCTTGCTGCGCTTGAACCCGATCGATCCCGCGTTGGCGATGTTGTTCGAGATGACCGACATGTCGGTCTGGGCGCCCTTGAGACCCGAAAGCGAAGTGTAGAATGACATAGTTTTATCCTTCCTGCGTGGTGGGGGTCGGCGCCGGGGTGGCGGCCTTGATGTCTTTGAGCAGCTGGGTCTGCGCCGCGAGCTGTTCGGAAATCTGTTGCAGCGTCGTGTTGGTTTCGCTGATCCCGGCGAGGCTCGAGAACTGCGCCATCTGCGCAACCATCTGCTGGTTATCGACGGGGTTGAACGGATCCTGCTGCGACAGCTGCGCGGTCATCAGGCGCAGAAAATCGCTCTGCCCCATCTGCTGCCCGGCGCCCTTCGGCTGAAGCACGACATTGTTGGCGTTGGTGACGCTGTTGACGGCCATCTTACTGTCCCATCCTGAGGGTTTCGTTGATCAGGCCCTTGGCGGTTTCCAGGACCTGGACATTGTTTTGATATTGGCGCGCGGTTTCGACCATCTCGACCAGCTCGGCGGCGCTATCGACCGCGGCTTCCCAGATATTGCCGTCCTTGTCGGCGAGCGGGTTCGACGGATCGTGGCGTTTCGACGGCGCCATTTTCGACGTCGTCACCTGGTCGACCTGAACCGTCGCGCGGCCCTGACCATCCATGACGGTGCGGAACACGGGCTTGAGCGAGCGAAAGGCTTCGGCCTCGCTGCCCGCGATCGTCCCGGCGTTGGCGAGGTTCGATGCGGTGGTGTTGAGCCGGACGAGCTGCGCCGACATCGCGCGGCCGCTGATGTCGAAGACCGAGAAGTTCCCGTTCATCGTCATTCGCCCTTGATCGCGCGGGTCAGCGTGTTGACGCGGCCGCTGAGGAACGACAGGCTGGAGCGGTAAGCGAGCGCGTTTTCGGCGAAGGCGGTCTGCTCGGTGGCCATTTCGACGGTGTTGCCGTCGAGCGATGCCTGCACCGGGACGCGATAGGCAATCGCGCCCGCCATCGCATCGGCGGTCGAACCGCCCTGCTGCGCCAGATCGAGTGCTTTCGAAAAATCGAGATCGCGCGCCTTGTACCCCGGCGTCGCGGCGTTGGCGATGTTCGACGCGAGCATCATCATGCGCTGGCTGCGCAGCTGAAGCGCCGTCGCGTGCAGGCCAAAGAGTTTCTCGGATGCCATCATCAAATTCCTTTCGCCGAGGTCCGGGCCGGGTTGCGGCACGGACGCGCGGAAAACACAAAGAACGATGCAATCGCCGTGCCAAACGCATTTTATTGTTGATTTTTCGATATTTAGCTCAGCTCGACTATCGGCGACAAAGACGCTCGTCAAAAAACCGACAATGTCCCGCCGCGCGGACGCCAATCGCGCCGCAAACCGCGACTGGCACGCTTCCTGCAAAAATGGCGCTGACCATTTTGGACCGAAGGAGATGGATCGTGTCCCACCATATCACCACCCGCCTGGCCCTGGGCCTCGCCGCATGTACCGCCGCCATTCCCGCTCAGGCCCAGCCCGCCAATGAAGATTGGCAGACGATCGACGTGCTGACCGACATGGTCGCCAAGGCGATGGGGCGCACCGCGACGCCGGTCGACCGCCGCATCAAATTGGCGCGCTGTCCAGAACAGGCTTCGGTGACCGCGATCGATGCGAACGCGCTGGCTGTCCGCTGCGCGTCGCTGGGCTGGCGCCTGCGCGTCCCGATGACCGGCCCGACCGGCGCGGCGCCGGCCGCCGCCAGTTACAGCCGCCCCGCCGCCAGCGCGCCGGTCATTCGCCGCGGCGACAATGTCCGGGTCACCATCGATACCGAAAGTTTTTCGATCAGCTATGCCGCGGTCGCGGCCGAAGACGGCCGCGTCGGCGAGACGATCGCGCTGCGCGGCAACGACGCCAAGTCTTCGCTCAGCGCCACCGTGATCGGCCCCGGCCGCGCCCGCCTCGACGACTGACCCGCACCCTTTTCCCAGCCTCAGGCTGGCTTACCCTGCCCTCTGGCCCGGCAATGTCGGCTTTCCGACATCGCCGGGCCTTTCTTTTGTCTTTTTTGCGGCGAACCGACTTAATCGCGCCGGGCGGCGTCCGTTAAAGCCTTCGTGAACCGCGTCGTCACTTTTCTGACGGCACCGGATGGAGGCGATTATGTCGGGTGACAGCAGCAAGATCGGACCCGTCGGCGGCATTGTCCGCACGACCCCGCTGCGCAGCGCCACCAGCGAAACGGCGACGCGCGCAGCGCAAGCGCCGAAGCAGCTCGCCGGGGTACCCGACAGCCTGCCCGCCGCGGGCCTGATCCGCCTCGCGGGCAGCCTCGCGACCCAGGCACCGCCGGTCGATGTCGCGCGCGTCGCTGCGCTGCGCACGGCGATCGCCAATGGCAGCTACGGCGTCCACCCCGCGATCATCGCCAGCGCGATGATCGATTTCCACACGCGCGGGGTCGAATGATGCTCGAAGACGTGCAATCGCGGCTCGACACGCTGGTCGGCGCGCTCGACGGTCACGACGCCGGCGCGATCATCGCCGCGACCGAAGAGCTGGCGACCGCGGTCATCCTGTTTCGCGGCGCGGGAATCCCGCGCGGTAGCGAACAGCGCGCCGAACTGCTGATCGGCAAGACGCTGCGCCAGCTGGAGGCCGCGGCAATCCGCGTCAACGTCCTGAAAGACTGGACGCGTCAGCGGATTGACAGGAACCACGAAATCCGCGGCACTCATCAGCGTGGAGCGGCGTTAAGCTACTGATTAAACTTTAGGTTTTTGCCGTTAACCGTAAATGGCACGATGATTGCTTTTGGTTTGCTGAGACAGCCCTGCTGCATCAGCGGAACCAGATTATGAACGCAATCAACAATCCCCAAGCCGCGCGCCGCGTCGCCGCACCCGTCATGGATGCGATGCAAACTGCGTCGGCGCGGACGGGCGTCGATTTCGACTATCTGGTCGACGTCGCGCGGGTTGAAAGCGGCTATAACCCGACCGCCAAGGCAGCGACATCATCGGCGCGCGGCCTCTATCAATTTACCAAGCAGACCTGGCTCGCGACGCTCGACCGCCACGGCGCCAGTCATGGCATGGCCTGGGCCGCCGACGCGATCGGCCGCGACGCATCGGGGCGGCTGACCGTCACCGACCCGGCGCTGCGCCAGCAGATTTTCGACCTGCGCGACGACCCTGCGGCGGCATCGACGATGGCGGCCGCGCTGACCGGCGACAATCGCGATTATCTGGAAAGCCGGATCGGCCGCAGCGCCGAGCCCGTCGACCTCTACCTCGCCCATTTCCTCGGCAGCGGCGGCGCCGCCAAATTCCTGACCGCGCTCGACACCAATCCCGACCAGCCCGGCGCACCGATGATGCCCGAGGCCGCAGCCGCGAACCGGTCGGTCTTTTACGCCCCCGACGGCAGCATGCGCAGCCTGACCGAAATCCGCGACCGCTTTCGCGCCAAGCTCGAGAACGGCGGCAAGATCGAAAATATGAAACCCTTCGCCCCCGCTGGCTGGCACGCTTCGGCGAGCAGTTCGAGCGGCCTGGCGGGCGGCGGGGGACGTCCCCCGCTGCAGATGATGGATATCCAGCCGATGCCGCGAAAATTGTCGATGGGCTTTGCCGCCGATGCGTACAGGCGCCTCGCTTCGATGTCGGGCGGCGCGGCATGACCGGCGGCCTGAACCTCGGCAATGTCGGTCGCATCGCCGGTGCGTCGGCGCTGCCGATCGGGATGCTCGTCCTGGTCGGGCTGATGGTCATCCCGGTCACGCCGCTGATCCTCGATATCAGTTTCGTCGCCAATATCATGATCAGCCTCGCGATCCTGATGGTCGCGCTGTCGGCAGCCAAGCCGCTCGACTTTTCATCCTTTCCGACCGTGTTGCTGCTCGCGACCCTGTTCCGGCTGGCGCTGAACGTCGCCTCGACGCGCGTCGTGCTGGTTCACGGCCACGAAGGCACCGCCGCGGCGGGGCACGTCATCGAAGCTTTTGGCGAAGTGCTGATCGGCGGCGATTATGTCGTCGGCCTGTTCGTCTTTTTCGTGCTGATGATCATCAACATGGTCGTCATCACCAAGGGCGCGGGGCGCGTGTCCGAAGTGTCGGCGCGTTTCACCCTCGACGCCCTGCCCGGCAAACAAATGGCGATCGACGCCGACCTCAACGCCGGGCTGCTCACCCCCGACGAGGCCAAGGCACGCCGCGTCGAAGTCGCCACCGAGGCCGATTTCTATGGCTCGATGGACGGTGCTTCGAAATTTGTGAAGGGCGACGCGATCGCCGGGCTGCTCATCCTGTTCGTCAATATCATTGGCGGCCTGATCCTCGGCATCTTCAGCCATGGGCTCAGCTTTTCGGAAGCGGGCAGCACTTATGTAACGCTCGCGATCGGCGATGCGCTGGTGGCGCAGATCCCCGCACTGTTGCTGTCGATCGCCGCCGCCGCCATCGTCACCCGCGTTGCCTCGCCGCTCGACCTCAATGGCCAGATCGGCAGCCAGTTCGCCGCCCCGTCGGTGTGGATGGCGGTGGGCGGGATCCTGTTCATTCTCGGTATGGTTCCGGCGATGCCGCAGTTGCTGGTGCTGCCCGCCGCCGCGCTCTCCTTCGCCGTCGGCTGGCAATTGCGCCGCACCGCGGTCGCCGTCGCCGAAGCGCCGCCCCCGGTCGCCATCGCGCCCGACCCGTCGCTGATCGAATGGGCCGACGTCAGCGATGCCAGCGCCTGCCAGCTCGAAATCGGCTATGCGCTCGTCAGCCTGGTCGACGACCGCAAGGGTGCGCCGCTGATGACGCGGATCACCGGCATTCGCCGCCAATTGTCGAAAGAACTCGGCTTTGTCGTCCCGCCGGTCAAGGTCAGCGACGATCTGTCGCTGCCCGGCAACGTCTATCGCATCTCGGTCGCCGGGGTGATCGTCGGCGAGGACGAGGTGTTCCCGCACGAAATGCTGGCGCTCGATTCGGGCGACCTGATCACCAAGGTCGCGGGACGCCCGTGCAAGGATCCGACCTTTGGCCTCGATGCACTGTGGATTCCGAAAGCGACGCAGAATGACGCGATCGCGGCGGGGTACACCGTCGTCGATCCGGCGACCGTCGTCGCGACCCACCTCAACAACAGCATCGTCGGCGCCGCCGCCGACCTGTTCGGGATCGACGATGCGCAGGCGCTGATCGACAACCTCAAAATCCATTATCCGCAGCTCGCGCAGAACCTCAGCCCGCAGGGCTATCCGCTGCCGCGCGTCGCCAGCCTGTGCAAAGCGCTGCTGGTCGAGCGCGTCCCGCTGCGCGATTTCCGCAAGATTGCCGAAGCGATGGTTGCGACTGCCGCGCAGCAGCTGGGCGAAGTCGACTTGGTCGAGGCGGTGCGTCAGCGCATCGGCGCGCTGATCGTCCAGACGATCGTGCCGAGCCGGATGCCACTGCCCGTCGTGACCTTCAGCCCCGAAATCGAAGTGCTGCTTAACCAGTCGGTGCGCGCCAATCCGGGGGCCGAATGGCCGTTCGAGCATGGCATGGCGATGAAGATCATCGAACAGGTCGGACAGGCGGTCGAGCCGCTGCTGCTCCAGACGCGCAGCTTTGCGCTGGTCGCCTCGCCGATCTGCCGCTCGGCGCTGTCGCGGCTGGTGCGCGCGACTTTCCCCGACGTCGCCGTGATCTCCTACCTCGAGATCCCGGCCAGCAAACAGACCGAAATCGTCGCGACGATCGGCGCCGAAGTGCCGCGCCTCGCGACCGGGCCCGACGCCCAAATGGAGGACCAACCGCATGAGAATTGAGCCCGCCGAGCAATTCGCCGCGTCGATGGCCCGTGCGCCGCGCGCGCGCGGCTATGGCGAAAGCGTCGAGGCGCTGGTCGAGGAATATGCCCCGCTGGTCCGCAAGATCGCGTGGCAGGTTTTTTCGCGCGTCTCGCGGACGAGCGAGCTCGACGATCTGATCCAGACCGGACTCATCGCGCTGATCGAGGCGAGAGAGAATTACGAGGAGCGCGGCTTTGCCTTTGCGACCTATGCGACGACGCGGATCCGCGGCGCGATGATCGACCAGCTCCGCCGCGAGGCCGATGTCGGCCGGTCGGCGATGGTCGCGGCGAAGCGCATCCAGGCGACGCGCGCCGCGCTCGAACAGCAGTTGATGCGCGCGCCGGTCGCCGCCGAAATGGCGGCGGCGCTCGACATGTCGCCCGAAGATTATTTCGCGCTTGAACGCAACGCGACCCACGGGCGCTCGACCTCGCTCGACGAGCTGATCGATGTCGGCGCCTTCCTGCTACCCGACGAAGACATCGGTGCGGGCGAGCAATGCGAACAGGCCGATCTGATGGGCGCGCTGCGCCAATGCATCACCTGCCTGTCCGATCGCGAACAGATGGTTTTACAACTCTATTTCTTTGAAGAGCTCAACCTCCACGAAATCGGCCTGACGCTCGACGTCAGCGCGGCGCGCATCTGCCAGATCAAGCGCGAGGCGATGGCCAAGGTCGATCGCATGATGCGCCAGATGACCGAATAAGCGAGAGAGAGGAAAAGCGACCGGGTGCGGCGTGCGACCCGCTCGGCATCGCACCCGGTCGTCGGGGGGAGGTCAGGCGGCGAGTGTCCGGTTGTTCTGCCAGGCGACGCCGATTTTCTCGAAATAGCTTGCCATGCGTTCGCTGCCGCTGTCGGTCAGGCGGACGATCGTCCGGCGGCGGTCGCGTTCGTCGATCGAACGCTGCGCCAGCCCAAGCCGCTCCAGCGTGGTGATCATCCGCAGCCCCGACGACAGCGGCACCCCGGCGCCGGTCGCCAGATCGCTGGCGCTGAGCGCGCGGCCATGGCTTTCGGCCAGCATCAGATCGAGCATCATGTCCCAGATCGGCCCCGCCAGTTCCGCGCTGGCGAAATGATTGCGCCGGATGCGCCGCATCTGGATGCTGAGCGACAGCTGGTTCAGCAGCACCGACTGCGGCGAAGCATCGCCGGCTCCGTTACGATAAGTGGGGGTCGCCGACAATTCGCCACCGCGGCCCGCGAGCAGCTCGTGGATCTCGTCGATGCGCGACTTTAGCTCGGCAACTTCTTGGTTCGAAAATTGCTGCATGCGCGGAAACCCCTTGGGGTGCCACAAACATCAGGCCGTAGCGTCACGGTTCCGATTGGACGAACTTGCTGCATAGATGATCAACAGCAGGATCGGGTACGATATATAAACGGACAGGAGCGAATAGGGTCGCGCCAATATCTCCGAAAACATGAACTTCTGCAGATGACCGAAGATGGCGATCAATTGCCAGCCGGTGATCCAATAAGGCCAGAAGCTTTGCGTTTTCAATGCGATGAACCAGAAGCTGATCAGCACCAGCACGTCGATGACGAAGATATTCAGTTCAATATCGGTCCAGGTCGGAAAGGGTGACAAGGCACTGGTGAGAACCGAAGCGATCAGGGCGGTATAGGCCGCCCACCGCTCCAACGGGCCGCCGCGTCGGATCGCGACGGCAACCGTTATGAGCAGTACCAGATAGTAGATCGCCACGGACCACATTGTGGCTGCTAACCCTTCCTGATGATCAAACGGCCTGCGCGAACGGGACCGCGGCGACTTCGGCGCCCGCCTGATCGTTGCTGCCTTCGTCGACCAGCTTGGCGCTGGCGGGCTTCACCCCGGCGCCGAACATGCGCGTTCCCAGGCCCACTTCCTTTTGCGTTACCGTCAGCGCAAGATGCGCGTCGGTGAGCAGCTGGCGGACTTCGCCGGCGGCGGCGAGCGCATGGGCCACCTTGGACATCGCGGTCTGGCCGACGATCGCCGACATGTTGGTGTCGCGGCGCGCGGTGGGCAGGGTGGCGGCCAGCTGCGCGATACGGATCATCGCTTCGTCGATGGCGTCTTCGGCCTGGTGCAGGTCGGCTGCGATTTTCTTGGCTGCCGAAACTCGTTCATTCAGCATTTTCTTTTTCCTTGAAAAAGAATGCCACCGGTTTCCCCCCCGTAGCATTCGGTTCGGACTCAGGTCATCACCCGGCCAAGTCCGACAAGGATCGAATAGAGAGCGGAGAAAGCCAAAATGGTCGCGAATGCAATCAAGATTGGCCAGATTATCCTTTCCATCAACCCATGCCGGTTGGCCGGCTGGGACGCGGTCGGGAACGGCGAACCGATGTCGAATAGTCGCCGCAACGAACTGCGCCCCGGCTCGGCATCGGGGGGCGCGGGTGCGTCGCCTAGGTCGATCAATTGATATGTCAAAGGCTGATAAGGGGTAACATGATCGAAGACACCGTTAACCGCCAAAATGCGCGCTGCTTCTATCCTGTTGGAAGCATTAAGTTTTTTCAGCGACCGTCGCACCCTTTCGTCCACCGTATGCGGCGAAACATTCATCAGGCGTGCGATTTGTTTGGAATTTTTGTGCTCATAAACGTGCCGCAGCGTTTCAATCTGCGCGACAGACAGCAGGCTGATGTAATTGTCGGGATCGCCGTGCACGGGTTTTGAATAGAGCATCACGAGTCGAAATCAAGTTTGGTGGCGGCAACATCCGGCCGCGCAACGCTCGACCGAAACGAAAGTTTTCCCCCAAAAATGCTCGCTTCGCGGCGATTGGCGCCCTTTGCACTCCCCCTGCCCCAAGGCAAATTATTTTTTTGCGCGCAAATTGTTTGATGTCTGACGAATCACCTGCACCGGGCGTCAGTTGCGTCGTTCGACGAGCCCGCGCGCGATCACCTGCGCCTGAATCTCCGCCGCGCCTTCAAAAATGTTGAGGATGCGGGCATCACACAGCACACGGCTGATTTCATATTCCAGCGCATAGCCGTTGCCGCCATGGATCTGCAGGCTGGCGTCGGCGTTCGACCAGGCGGTGCGCGCGGCGAGCAGCTTTGCCATGCCCGCCTCGATATCGCAGCGCTTGCCGCCGTCCTTCGCCCGCGCCGCGGCGTAGCTCAGTTCGCGCGCGGTGACGAAATCGACCAGGCTCATCGCCAACTTGTCGGCGACGCGCGGAAACTGCACGATCGCCCGGCCAAACTGCTTGCGGTTCAAGGCATAATCGCGCCCCAGCTCGAGCGCGCGCCGCGCCACGCCGACGGCGCGCGCCGCGGTCTGGATGCGCGCGCCTTCGAAAGTGCGCATCAGCTGCTTGAATCCCTGCCCCTCTTGGCCGCCGAGCAGCGCATCGGCGGGCGCGGTCATCGCGTCGAATTGCAGCGCATATTCGCGCATGCCGCGATAGCCGAGCACTTCGATCTCGCTGCCTGTCATCCCGCCGGCCGGAAAGGGATCGGTTTCCGTCCCGCGCGGTTTCGGCACCAGCAGCATCGACAATCCGGCGTACCCCTTCGCATCGGGCAAGGTGCGCGCGAGCAGGGTCATCAGATCCGATCGTGCGGCGTGGGTGATCCAGGTCTTCGCGCCGTCGATGATCCATGCGCCGCTCGCATCCCGTCTTGCCCGGGTCTGAAGCGCGCCGAGGTCCGATCCGAAATCGGGTTCGGTGAATACTGCGGTGGGCAGGATTTCGCCGCTCGCGATCCTTGGCAGCCACTGAGCCTTTTGTGTATCGGTTCCGCCCATCGCGATCAGCTCGCCCGCAATTTCCGACCGCGTGCCGAGCGATCCGGCGCCGATCCAGCCGCGCGACAATTCCTCGGTGACGATGCACATCACCAGCTTCGACAGGCCGAGCCCGCCATAGGCTTCGGGAATGCAGACGCCGAAGGTGCCGAGGTTGGCCATCGCGCGCACCGTCGCATCGGGGATCAGGTCGTTGGCGAGGTGCCAGCGATGCGCATGCGGTATGATTTCGGCGTCGGTGAAACGACGAAACTGGTCGCGGATCGCATCGAGGTCGGCATCGTGCAGCGTCTCGCTCGGCCAGTGGCCGTCCGCCAGCGCGGCGGCGATCTCGGCCCGCAGCGCGGCATGATCAGTATCGAGCAGGTCGCTGCACACCTCGGCGAGCGCGCGCGCTGCAGCGCCGATCCCAAGGTCGGCGGGCCGGAACATTTCGTTCTGCCCCATCGGCAAGCCGCCGACGAGCTGGCCGATCCCTTCAGCAAAGGCGAGCGTCGCGATCTTGGCGTCGAGCGGGTTGCCGCCCTGCCCGGCCGCAACCCAGCCCCGTACCGCTTCGAGCGCCGCCACCGTCGTCGCGACCCAGGCAAAGCCGTGCGCCGCGCGCTGCTCCTGATCGATCGGCCGTTCGGCCAGCCGTGCGGCGAGCGCGGTTTGTGCCGTCACCCGATAGGCCTGTGCGGCAGCCATTGCGCTGTTCAGATCCGCACACATCATCACGGCTCGTCCGCTTTTTCTTCGTCACCCCGGACTTGATCCGGGGTCCATGACTTCGGCGCCGCAATGGACCCCGGATCAAGTCCGGGGTGACGAGGAGGAAGGGTCTGGTTTAATTTGACCGGCTGGCGCTTAGTCATGCGCTGCTCAAACCGCGCGCTCGAAGATCGCGGCAATGCCCTGCCCGCCGCCGATGCACATTGTCTCCAGCCCGTAGCGCCCGTCGCGGCGCACCAGCTCGCGCGTCAAATTCGCCAAAATGCGCCCGCCCGTCGCGCCGATCGGGTGGCCGAGCGAAATCCCCGATCCGTTGACGTTGAGGATCTCGTTGCGGCTGTCATCGTCGCTCCACCCCCAGCCTTTCAGCACCGCAAGCACCTGCGGCGCGAACGCTTCGTTCAATTCCACGAGGTCAATGTCGCCCCAGCCGAGCCCGGTGCGCGCGAACAGCCGTTCGACCGCCGGAACCGGGCCGATGCCCATCCGGCTGGGGTCGCAGCCCGCCGCCGCCCAGCTGTGGAACCAGGCGATCGGTTCGAGCCCGAGCTCGTCGAGCTTGTCCTCGGCCACAACCAGACACGCCGCCGCGGCATCATTCTGCTGGCTCGCATTGCCCGCGGTGACCACCGCGCCGGGAATATTCTTTGCCTCGATCGCCCGCAGCGCGCCAAGCGATTCGAGCGTCGCATCGGCGCGATATCCCTCGTCATGGGCAAAAATCGCCGGATCGCCCTTGCGCTGCGGCACCGCGACCGGGACCAGCTCGTCGTCGAACAGCCCTTTCGCCCACGCCGCCGCGGCGCGCTGATGGCTCCGCACCGCATAGGCATCGGCGGCCTCGCGCGTGATGCCATAATCCTTTGCCAGATTTTCGGCGGTCTCGATCATCCCGCTGATCACCCCGAAACGCTCGATCGGCTGCGACATCAACCGCCCACGGGTCAGCCGGTCGTGGAGCACCAGATTGCCGGCGCGCACCCCCTTGCGGACATCGATGCTGTAATGTTCGACGTTCGACATCGATTCGACCCCGCCGGCGACGACGACGTCGGACATGCCGGTCTGAACCATCATCGCGGCGTTGGCGATCGCCTGCAGCCCCGATCCGCAGCGGCGGTCGAGCTGATAGCCCGGCACTTCGAGCGGCAGCCCGGCGGCGAGCCACGACCAGTGGCCGATGCTCGGCGCCTCGCCATTGCCATAGCCTTGCGAAAAGACGACGTCGTCGACGCGCGCCGGGTCGATCTTCGTCCGCTCGATCAGCGCTTTCAGCACCACGGCGCCGAGCTGCCCCGCATCGAGGCTGGCGAGCGCGCCGCCGAATTTGCCGACGGCGGTACGGATCGGGGCGACGATGGCGGCGCGGCGCAGGGTCATGTCATTCTCCAGTTTTCAGGCAATGCCGACGATACCGGCATCGATCAACCGGGCAAGCTCGCCGGACGGCAGCGAGAGGCGGTCCATCAAGATTTCTTCGCTATGCTGCCCGTTGCGCGGCGCCGGGCGCGGCGGCTGGCGCGCATCGTGCGACAAGGTCGCAAAGGCGCCCGCGGCGGGATAGGCAAAACCGCTGGGGTTGTCGGCTTGCCCGAAGATCGGATTGTCCGCGACCAGCGCCGGATCCTGAACGGCATCGAGCATCGTGCGATAGGGCGAATGAACGATCCCGCCCGCGTCGAAAGCGGCGGCAAGATCGGCATGGTTGCGGCTTGCGATCGCGCGCTCGAACAGCGGATAGAGCGCGTCGCGATGGGTGAAGCGCAGCCCGTCGTCGGTCGCAAAGGACACGCCGCGCGCCGCCTCGACCGCGGCGATCGCATCGCCCAGCTCCAGCGCGGCGACCAGATTGGTCCATTGGCGCGGGGTCACAACGACGATCATCGTCCGCTGGCCGTCCGCGGTGACGAAATCGCGCCCGAACAGGCCATAAACCGCATTTCCAAGCCGCGGACGGTTGGCACCGCTGTACAGCACCTCGGCGACCCCGCCGAGATTGGCGACGGTGCCGATCGCGACATCGGACAGCGGTACCCGCACCTCGCCGCCCTTGCCCGTAACAGTCCGCCGCTGGATCGCGGCGAGCAGCGCAAAGGCGGCATAAGCGCCGCTGAGCAGATCCCATGCAGGCAGCACATGGTTGACCGGTTCGGGGCCGGTGCCGGTAAGCATCGGATAGCCGACGCTGTTGTTCACCGTATAGTCGAGCGCGGGCGACCCGTCGGCCCAGCCCATGACGCGGACGGTGATCAGGTCAGGCCGTTCCGCCGCCAGCACTTCGTGCGCCAGAAAGCCCCCGACCGGGAAATTGGTGATGAACTGGCCCGTCGCGCGCACCAGCGCCTGCAACAACTCGCGCCCCTCGCCTCGCCCGAGATCGAGCGCGACCGATTTCTTGGCGCGGTTGAGATTTTCCCAATAGAGCGAGTCATTGCCGTCGGTCACCGGCCAGCGGCGAAAATCGGGGCCGCCACCAATCTGGTCGACGCGGATGACCTCGGCCCCCATTTGCGCGCAATAGAGCCCGGCGGTCGGCGAGGCGACGAAGGACGAGGCTTCGATCACCGACAGGCCGGTCAGCAGGTCGTACATCCGCTCCTATTCCCTCTCGCGCGGCGCCGACATCGGCACGATGGGGCATCTGGCGCAGCCGCGCGCGCGAGTCAAACGGGTCGGGCTCAAAGGATCGGCAGCTCGTTCGTCGACTTGATTTCGGACAGCGCCACGGTCGAATTGATTTCCTGCACCCCGGGCAGCTTGCTCAGCTTGTCGAAGAAAAATGCTTCATAGGCGTCGATGTCCCGCGCGACGATGCGCAGCATGAAGTCCATGTTTCCCATGAGCACATAGGCGCCGAGCACCTCTGGAAAGGCCGCGATCGCGGCGCTGAATTCGTCGAGGTTGGCGCGGCCGTGCGCATTCAGTTTGACCTGCGCAAAGATATGCGCGTGCAGCCCGACCTTGCGCCGGTCGACCACCGCGACCCGCCCCTTGATATAGCCGTCGCGTTCGAGCCGGTCGATGCGGCGCCAGCATGGCGACGGCGACAGCCCGACGCGCTCGGCAAGCTCGGCGGTGGTCAGGCTGGCATCGCGTTGCAGCTGGCGGATGATATTCTTCTCGAAGGGATCTAGATCGGTCATTTCAACCTCAATTTTCTCAATTGCGAGAAACTCTGACCGTCTTAGCGCCAAAAACTCGAAATATCGAGCAAGATTGACCTGCTCCGGTCTGCAATAACGGGCGCAGAGCAGGAGGCGATCATGGTTGTGCAATTTTCGGGGCGCTTACCCGCTGTCGAAACCGTCCGCCTGGAGGACAGGAGCGCCGGGCTCGATGGCGTCATCGTCGTCCATTCGACGACGCTGGGGCCGGGCGCAGGGGGCTGCCGCCTGTGGCATTATCCCGACCTGGACCAGGCGTTCACCGACGCCTTCCGGCTCGCCGAGGGGATGAGTTACAAAAATGCGATGGCCGGGCTGCCCTTTGGCGGCGCCAAGGCGGTGCTCCGCCGACCCGACGGCCCGTTCGACCGCGCCGCGCTGTTCGCCGCCTTTGGCCGCGCGGTCGAGGCGCTGGGCGGACGCTATGTCACCGCCGAAGATGTCGGCACGACCGTCGCCGACATGCAGGACGTAGCCCGCGAGACACGCCATGTCGCGGGGCTGGCCGCGGTGGGGGTGGCGGCGGGCGGCGATCCGTCGCCGTGGACCGCCGCGGGTGTGTTCGGCGCGATCGAGGCGGGTGCCGCCTTTGCGCTGGGCTGCGACCTCAAAGGGCTCACCGTCGCGGTGCAGGGCACCGGCAATGTCGGCGGCGAACTCTGCCGCCGTCTCGCCGATGCGGGGGCGCGGCTGGTTATCGCCGATATCGCACCGGGGCGCCGCGACCGGTTGGCGACGATCCTCGGCGCGCGCGTCGTCGCCGCCGATGCGATCGCGTCGGTCGATTGCGATATCTTTGTCCCTTGCGCGCTCGGCGGCATTCTCGACGAACCGACCGTCGCGGCGATGAAGGCCACGCTCGTGTGCGGCGGCGCCAACAACCAGCTCGCGGCCCCCGAGGTTGCGGGCCTGCTGCGCGATCGCGGCATCACCTATGTCCCCGACTATGTCGCCAACGCAGGCGGGATCATCAGCGTTTCGGCGGAATATCTGGGCGAAAGCGCCGCCAGCGTGGCGAGCCGGGTCGCGCAGATCGGCCCGCGCGTCGCCGCCATCCTGGAAGAGGGTTCGCGCCGCGGCCTGTCGCCCGCGACCGTTGCCGACGAAACCGCCAAGCGGCTGATCGCATCGGCCGGCCGGATCGCGGCGTGACGCGGCTGTTCCGGATCGTCGCCTATCCCGATCCGCAAACGCTGCCGCGCATCATCGGCGTGTTCGCGCAGCGGTCGCTGATTCCCGCCACATTGGCGGCACGTCTGTGCGGCGGCATGTTCCAGATCGAGGTCGGGTTCGACGATCTCGACCCGGCCACCGCCGCGATCGTCACCGCGAAACTGCACGAAGCGGTGCTGGTCGCCAGCGCGCGCTGCGACGTTATCGAAAACGCCGAGGAAGGTTGCGGCGCAGCAGCCACGCCGACCGCCGCTGCGGCATGATGCAGCCGCGCCGAAGGCGGAATCGTAGGAAGTTGGGGAAATGGCGCACCCGAAGGGATTCGAACCCCTGGCCTCTGCCTTCGGAGGGCAGCGCTCTATCCAGCTGAGCTACGGGTGCCAATAGAGCGCGGCCTCTAGCAAGAACGCGGCCCGGCAGCAATGGCCTATCGACCGCGGCGCGGCAATGTGCGAAGCGGCGCCATGGGCATGGGGACCGCGGCGTGAACGCATCATCCGAACGAAGCTGGCCGATGGCCGCCGACCTGTATGGCGAAATGCAGCTCGAGGCGCATCCGTCGGCCCGGCGGCGCTGGCGCGACTATCTGCCCGGCGTCCTCGTCACCGCGATCGCGGCGCTCGCCGCCGCCTGGCTCGCCGACCATTATGCCGCGCCGATCGTTCTGATGGGGCTGCTCATCGGCCTCGCGATGAGCTTTCTGTCGCAGGACCGGCGGACGCACGCGGGGCTCGATTTGATGTCGCAGACCGCGCTTCGCATCGGGATCGTGCTCGTCGGGGCGCGGATCACCGCCGATCAGCTCGCCGAACTGGGGCCGCTGCCCTTCGCGCTGCTCGTGCTGATCATGCTCGCGGTTATCGTGGTCACCGTCGCGACCGCGCGGCTGTTCGCGCAGGATCGCCACGCCGCGCTGCTCGCGGGTGGCGCCACCGCGATCTGCGGCGCATCGGCGGCGCTCGCGCTCTGGTCGCTGATCGGTGACAAGCGCGTCGATCAGGCGCGCTTCACGCTGACCCTGGTCGGGATCACCGTCGCCAGCGCGTTCGCGATGACGCTCTATCCGGTGCTCGCCGCCGAGCTTCACCTCACCGACGCGCAGGCAGGCTTCCTGATCGGCGCGTCGATCCATGACGTCGCGCAGGCGATCGGTGGCGGCTTTTCCTTCTCAGCTCCCGCGGGCGAGGTGGCGACGATCGTCAAGCTGACCCGCGTTGCGCTGCTCGCGCCGATGCTGATGCTGGTGGCGCTGTGGCTGGGGCGGCGCGGCGAAGGCGACGGCGCGCGCAAGATCCCGCTACGTCTGCCCTGGTTCATCGTCGGCTTTCTGGCGATCGCCGCGCTCAATTCGCTCGTGGAAATCCCCTCTTCCGTTCAAGATGGCGCGGCGACCAGCGCGCAGGCACTCCTCCTGCTCGCAATCGTCGCCACCGCGATGAAGGCGCGGCTGCACCTGCTGCTCGATCAGGGATGGCGGAGCTTTGCACCGATCATCGTCGCGACGGTGACCAGTTTCCTGTTGTCGCTGGGTGCTGCATTGAGCCTGTGACGCCGCGACGTCACGCCATATCTCTGGAAAGATTTAGCTTTTCGGCAATGCCCAGCTGACGGTCAGCTGTGTCGCGCGGCGCGGGATGTCGAGCTTTGCTTCGCTGAAATTGACCTTTTCGTTGGGCGGCAGCATCCGCACGGGCGGCTTGATCGTCCAGCTATAGACGATCGTCCCCTGCGCATCGCGCAGTTCGGCGAGGATCGGCGGCACTCGCTGTTCGCGGTCGGTCGGGTTGATGATCACCCCCGAGGCCGCAAAATAGATCGTTCCATCGGCCAGCTCGCGATGATCCTGGTTGGGCGGCAGCTCGATCACCAGATCGGGTTCGGCAGCCATGCCGGGCAGCCCTAAGCCTTGCGCCCAGCTGGGCAGCCCGAAATATGTGAGTCCGGCGGTTGCCGCGATCATCAGCACGGCGGCGCTCGCCGCGATCAGCGTCCAGCGCTTCGCCGGATTGCGCCGCGGGCGGCGAAAGGGCAGCGGCGCTTCGTCAACGACCGGGGGCGCCGCCCGCGGCGCCGGGTCGGCGGCAAAGGCTTCGGGCGGCGGCGGCGGCGCGGGTTCGGCGACCGGGACTGGACGGTCGGGTTGAGAAGGAACGGCTGCGGGTGCAGGTGCAGGTGCGGGCTCGCTTGCCGGAGCCGCAACCGGCTCGGCGACGGCCGCCGAAACGGTCGGGTCGATCGCCGCGGGCTCCTGAAACCAGCTGTGACGGCAGCTTGCGCAGCGCACGGTGCGCCCGGTCGGCCCGATCGCGGTATCGGGTACGACATAACGGGTACGGCAGGACGGGCAGGCGAGGATCATGGTCCCCTTCTAAACACGCTGATTCGCGGTGTTGCAAGTGCCGCGTCGCCGCAGGTCGCCCACTCCCCGCTTTACCTGACACTATTGCCGTGTAACAGGCGGGGCATGAGCGCCACCGCGCCCCGATTATGTCCCACGCTTCCCGCGCCGAACCGCGTGCGCGTGACGCCATGACCGACGCAGCCGCTCCGCGCCCCGGTGGCGCGATGGTCGAATTCGACGGCGTGGGCCTGCGTTATGGCCCCGATGCCGAAGTGCTGAGCGACATCAGCTTCAACCTGCAACCGGGCAGCTTCTATTTCCTGACCGGCGCCTCAGGCGCGGGCAAGACCTCGCTGCTCAAGATGCTCTACCTCGCGCAGCGACCAAGCCGCGGCATCGTCCGGCTGTTCGGCGAAGATCTGGTAAGCATGCCGCGCCAGCGCCTGCCCGGCTTTCGCCGCCGGATCGGGGTCGTGTTTCAGGATTTCCGCCTGATCCCGCATCTGTCGGCGCGCGACAATATCGCGCTGCCGCTGCGGATCGCGGGGGTCGGCGAAGACGATCTGTCGGGGCCGGTCGGCGAAATGCTCAGCTGGATCGGCCTCGGCGACCGCGCCGAGGCGCACCCGGCGACACTGTCGGGCGGCGAGCAACAGCGCGTCGCGATCGCGCGCGCGGTGATAGCGCGCCCGCAATTGCTGGTCGCCGACGAACCGACGGGGAACGTCGATCCCGAAATGGCGACGCGCCTGTTGGGATTGTTCGAGGCGCTGAATCGCCTCGGCACCACCGTCGTGGTCGCCACGCACGACATTCACCTGATCAGCCGCATCGAAAATGCCCAGATGATGCGGCTGGAAAAGGGCCGCCTCGCCGACCCCACCGGCGCGCTGCGCTATCCGCCGGCAAACCGGGCATGACGGGCCGCCGATGATCATCCCGCGCGTTCCCGTCCAGCACCGCCGCCTGCTTCCCGATCGCCGTCTGTCGGGCCCGACGCCGTGGGTGATCGCGATCTTGATGATGCTGACCCTGCTCGCCGCGGCCGCCGGGGTCGGGCTGGCGCGATCGGCGAATGCGATCGGCAGCGCGATCGCCGGACGGGTCACGGTGCAGATTGTCACCCCCAACCCGGTCACCCGCGCCGAACAGGCCGCGGCGCTGCGCCGCGCCGCCGCCGCCCAGCCCTTTGTCCTGTCGGCGCGCGCGGTCGATCGCGAGGAGCTGCAGGCGACGCTCGGGCAATGGTTCGGCAGCGAAACAAACGGCGACGGGGGCGACGATCCGGTGCTGAACTCGCTGCCGCTTCCGGCGCTCGTCGATATCGATTTTGTCGGCGAAAACCGTCGCCGCCACATGCAGGAGCTGCGCGCATTGGTCGCCGCCGAAGCCCCCGGCGCGCGGATCATTCCGCATGCCGAATGGCTGGGGCCGGTCGCCCAGTTTATCGGTTCGCTCGCATGGATTGCGGGCGCGCTCGTCATACTGATGACGCTCGCCAGCGCCGCGGTGGTGATCATGACTGCGCGCGCGGCGCTCGGCACCCATTTCGCGACGATCGAGATGCTCCACCTGATCGGCGCCACCGACCGCCAGATCACCCGGCTGTTCCAGCGGCGGATCGCGATCGATACCGCCTATGGCATCGCACTGGGCACTGCGGTCGCCGCGGCGCTGTTGCTCCTGATCGGCTGGCAATGGGCGGGGGTCACCTCGGGGCTGGCGGCGACCGCGTCGCTGGGTCCGGGCGGCTGGGCGCTCTTGCTGGCGCTGCCGCTATTGGCTATCGCGCTCGCAGCCCTGACGGCGCGCCAGACGTTGCTCGCCGCGCTCAAGAAGATTTTATGATCAAGCGCCTGCTTTCCCTTCTGTTTCTGGCTTGGGTGCTCGGCTTTGCATGGTTTGCGCTGTTGCCACCGCTCCCGGCGCCCGCGCAAAAGACCGACGCCATCGTCGTGCTGACCGGTGGACCGGGGCGCATCGACCGGGCGCTCGAACGGCTCGAGGCAGGCGACGCCAAGCGCCTGCTGATCAGCGGCGTCGCGCGCGAGGTGAAACCGCGCGAGCTGGCGGCGGAATATAAACGCCCGCAGGCCTTGTTCGATTGCTGCATCGCGCTGGGGTTCGAGGCCGAGGATACGCGCTCGAACGCGACCGAGGTCGCGACCTGGGTTGCGCGGCGCAACTATAAAAGCGTGCGGCTGGTGACCACCGACTGGCATATGCGCCGCGCCGAATATGAGATCGCTCGCGCGGTTGGCGACAAGGTGACGATCCTGCCCGACGCGGTGCGCAGCGAGCCCAATTTTGCCACGCTGTTTCGCGAATATCACAAATATCTCGCGGGGCTGGCGGGCGGCCTGCTCGGTCTGTAAGCGCAGGGCCGATGCGTTACACCTTTGCCCTGTTTCGTTCGATCCTGTTCTGGATCCTGTTCGTGCTGATGAGCAGTTTCAGCTCGATCGGTGCGGTGATTTCGCTGCCGATCTCGCACCGCGCGACGATCTGGTTCGTGCGCATCTGGGCGCAGTTCCACCGGCTGATCTGCCGCTTCGTGCTGGGCCAGAAAATCATTGTGGAGGGCGCGATGCCCGACATCCCGGTGCTCTATGTCTTCAAGCATGAGGGGGCGTTCGAGACGATCGAGCAGCCCGGACTATTCAAGCATCCGGCCGTCTTTGCCAAGGAACAGCTGTTCAACATCCCGGTCTGGGGGCAAGCGGCGCGCTTCTATGGCCTGATTCCGGTCGACCGCGACGGCGGCGGCAAGGCGATGCGCGCGATGCTGAATGCCGCCAAGGCCGCGCTGGCCAAGGATCGCCCGCTGGTGCTGTTCGCCGAGGGTACGCGGATTCCGCACGGGCTGGCGCCGCCGCTCCGCTCGGGCTTTGCCGGCATCTACCGCCTGCTCGGCGTGCCGGTGATCCCGGTCGCGGTGAACAGCGGCATCGCCTATCCGCCGCGCCGCTGGGTCAAATGGCCCGGGACGATCACCTATAAGGTCGGCGAGACGATCCCTGCAGGCCTGCCGCGCGAGGAGGCCGAGGAACGCGTCTGGCGCGCGATCAATGCACTGAACCCGCCCGAGGCGTTGTTGGCGGGCCGGGCGGAATAGCTCCCGCCGCCCCCGCGAAGGCGGGGGCCGCTGTCGGTCTATACGGCGGCGCTGGACAAGGAAGCCAACGGCCCCCGCCTTCGCGGGGGCGACGTTTAGCTAATGCTTGCGCCCGAAATCGGGCGCCGCATCATCCTGCCCCTGTTCGATGATCGACCGGCGGATCGCGCGGGTGCGCGTGAACCAGTCCTCCAGCTTGGCGGCATCGCCGCGGCGGATCGCCTGTTGCAGCACCGTCAGATCTTCGTTGAACCGCTGGAGCGTCGCCAGCACCGCGTCCTTGTTCGCCAGAAACACGTCGCGCCACATCACCGGGTCGCTCGCCGCGATGCGCGTGAAGTCGCGGAAACCGCCGGCCGAATATTTGATCACCTCGCTTTCGGTGACCTCCTCCAGCTCGCTTGCGGTACCGACGATTGTATAGGCGATGAGGTGCGGCAGGTGGCTGGTCACCGCGAGCACCATGTCGTGGTGCGCGGCGTCCATGACGTCAACCTTGGCCCCCAGCGCTTCCCAGAAGGTCGTGAGCGCAGCAACTGCATCCTCGGGCGCGCCCGCACGCGGGGTGATGATGCACCAGCGCCCCTCGAACAGGCTGGCAAAGCCCGCCGCTGGACCGCTGTTTTCCGTCCCGGCGACGGGATGCGCGGGGATGACGATGTGTCCGGGCAAGGCATGCGCCAGCGCTTCGGCCACACTCGCCTTCGACGATCCGACGTCGGAGATGATGGTATCCGCCGCTAAACCGGGTGCAATAGCGCGCGCGGCGGCGGCCATGCCGCCAACCGGCACCGCCAATATGACAAGATCGGCGCCCGCGACCGCCGCGTCGGCACGGTCGGCTATGTCGTCGCACAGCGCCAGCTGCTGCGCGACGTCGCGCACGTCGGCGTCGGCATCATAGCCCGTCACGCTAACGCCCGACAGCCGCGCCTTGACCGCGCGGGCAATCGACGATCCGATCAGGCCCAGGCCGATAATCGCCAATCGCTCGACCGGACGCGCCATCGATCAGCCGTTCAGCGCGGCGCGGATCGCCGCGGCGAGCCCGCGCGTCTCGTCCTCGGTGCCGATCGTCATGCGAAGCGCATGCGGCAACCCCTGCCCCGGCAGCCAGCGGACGATATAGCCCGCCTCCATCAGCCGGTTATACACCGTCTCGGCGCTGACATCGCCCTCGAACAGGACGAGCAGGAAATTGCACGCCGACGGCACGACGCGCAGCCCGTGATTGCCCAGGCTCTCGATCTCCTGCGCCAGCCAGGCGCGCCATTTGGCGTTATGCGCGCGGCTGGCGGTGACAAAGTCTTCGTCGCCGATCGCCGCGATCGCCGCCGCTTGCCCCGCGCGCGTGACGTTGAACGGCAGGCGGATGCGGTGCAGCGCCGAAATCACCTCGGCGGCGGCATAGCCCCAGCCAATGCGTTCGGCGGCGAGTCCGTGGATCTTGGAAAAGGTGCGGGTGATGAACACGTTCGGCTGCGTCTTCGCAAGCTCGAGCCCGCCGTCATCCTCGGCATCCGACAGATATTCCGAATAGGCCTGGTCGATGACGAACAGCACATTCTTGGGCAGACCCGCGTACAAGCGCGCAACCTCGTCGCGCGACGCCAGGGTACCGGTCGGATTGTTCGGATTGGCCAGATAGACGACGCGCGTCTTGTCGGTTACCGCCGCGAGCAGCGCATCGACGTCGGTCGCATAGTCGCGGTCATCGGCCTCGACCGGCACCGCGCCGACGCGCCGCGCCGCAATCTCGTAAACCGCGAAACCATAGCGCACATAGAGGATCTCGTCGCCCGCGCCCGCATAGGTGCCCGCCGCCAGATGCAGCAGCTCGTCCGACCCGTTGCCGCAGATGATCCGCGCCGGATCGAGCCCGAACTTCGCCGCGATCGTGGCGCGCAGCTCGTTCGAGCCCGGATCGGGATAGCGCGACAGCGCATCGGCAGCGCCCTGCACCGCCGCAAAGGCCGCGCGCGCCTTGGCACCCGTCCCGAGCGGATTTTCGTTGGCGCTCAGCTTGATCAGCGGGCGACCGTCGGCTCCCGCCGATTTGCCGGGAACATAGGGGGCGATGCCGCTGATCCACGGCTTGGGCTCAAGGGTTTGCGTCGTGTCGGTCATGCCGCGCCGTTTAGCGCGTCAGCCGTCTGAGTCCAGTACGTTGACAGGGTGGCTGCACCCGCTTAGCCCCGCGCCCATCATGGCGAGCCTGCTCCACCAGATTCAGCACCAGAGCGTGACGATCGCGGCGCCGCTCGCGCTCGACAGCGGCCAGAGCCTGCCCGCGACGACGATCGCCTATCAAAGCTATGGCGCGCTCAACGCCGACAAGTCGAACGCGGTGCTGATCTGCCACGCGCTGACCGGCGACCAATATGTCGCGAGCGACCATCCGGCGACCGGCAAGCCCGGCTGGTGGGCGCGCATGGTCGGTCCCGGAAAGCCGATCGACACCGACCGCTTTCACGTCATCTGCGCCAATGTACTCGGCAGCTGCATGGGGTCGAGCGGCCCCGCAACGCCCGACGCGGCGACCGGCGCACCGCTTGGCATGGCATTTCCGGTAATCACGATCACCGACATGGTGCGCGCGCAGGCGCTGCTGCTCGACCATCTGGGGATCGCGCGGCTTCACGCCGTCGTCGGCGGTTCGATGGGCGGGATGCAGGCGCTCGCGTGGGCCGCGACCTATCCGCAGCGCCTCGGGTCGGCGCTCGTCATCGCGAGCGCGGCGCGCCATTCGGCGCAGAATATAGCGTTCCACGAGGTCGGACGGCAGGCGATCATGGCCGACCCCGACTGGCAGGACGGCCAATATTACGGCAGCGACCGCGCCCCGACCAAAGGGCTCGCGGTCGCGCGTATGGCGGCGCACATCACCTATTTGTCCGAGGAAGGGCTGACAGAGAAATTCGGCCGCCGCCTGCAGGCGCGCGACATCAAAAGCTTCGGCTTCGATGCCGATTTCCAGATCGAATCCTATCTGCGCCATCAGGGGCTGGCGTTCACCGACCGCTTCGATGCCAACGCCTATCTCTATATCACTCGCGCGATGGATTATTTCGACCTTGCCGACCCGCACGACGGGCGGCTCGCCGGAGCCTTTGCCCGCGCAAAGGACGTGCGTTTCACCCTCGTCAGCTTCGACACCGACTGGCTGTATCCGACATCGGAATCGCGCCGCATCGTGCAGGCGCTGCAAAGCGTCGGTGCGGCGGCGAGCTTTGTCGAGCTGTCGGCGCCCTTCGGTCATGATTCCTTTTTGCTCGACGTCCCGGCGCTCGACCGCCTGGTTGCGGGCGCCCTGGGTTCGGGGTTCTGATGGCTCTCCGCCCAGATCTTGCGATCATCGCCGACGCCGTGCCGCCCGGCGCGCGCGTCCTTGACGTGGGCTGCGGCGATGGCGAGCTGATCGCGGCGCTGCGCGCCAAGGGCGTCGATGCGCGCGGGCTCGAGATCGACCCGGCAAACGTGACCGCGGCGATCGCGCGCGGCCAGTCGGTGGTGCAGGGCGATGCAAACCGCGACCTTGCCGACTATCCCGATGACGCTTTCGACTATGCGATCCTGTCGCAAACGCTGCAAACCACCGAACGCCCCGACCGGGTGGTCGACGAACTGCTGCGCATCGCGCCGCGCGCATTCGTCAGCTTCCCCAATTTCGCGCACTGGCGCGTCCGGCTTGCGCTGCTCTGGAACGGCCGAATGCCGGTAACGCGTCTCCTCCCCGTCGCCTGGTATGAAACCCCGAACATCCACCATGTCACGGTCAGCGATTTTCGCGATCTCGTCCGCGCGAAAGGCATCCGGGTCGAGCGCGTGTGGCATCTGTCGGGCGACAGGCCGACGAGCGATGCGGCGGCAAGCTGGCGCGCCGAACATGCGATTTTTCTGATCGCGCGGAGTTGATGCGCGCGGTCCGCGGCAGCCAGTGACTGACTGGCAGCCGTTCGTGCAGATCCGGATCGAATGACCGGTAAGGGCCGATAGCTGCCGTCGATCCTCCCTGTCGCGCCGCGATGGGGAGGTGGCAGCGCGAAGCGCTGACGGAGGGGCTTTGGCACTACCGTGGTCGCCCCTCCACCATTCGCTTCGCGAACGGTCCCCCTCCCCATGGCTTCGCCACAGGGAGGATCTATAGCATCGTCATCCCGGCGTAGGCCGGGATCTCGCCGGTGCGTCAGTCCAAGAGGGTGAGATCCCGGCCTTCGCCGGGATGACGAATAAGGGAACGTCTGCTCCCCGCCCCAGATCAGCCATTCGGCTTTCTGCGAACGCACTCTCTATCGGGAAACCTCCCTCAATCCCGCTTTTTCAGCCCGTTCGCGACAAAATCATTCGCGATGGCGGCGATCTCCGAAATATCCGCGTCCGCGTCCCACAGGCCATAGCGCATGCCCAGGAACACGTTCATCCCGCCGATCGCCCAAGCGTGAATCTCGCCGACGTCGGCGCGAATCTCGCCGCGCGCTGCGCCCGCCTCGAGCCGCTGCTGCACGCGCGCGACGGTGGTTTCATAGTGACGCCGGTAGCTGGCGTAATCGACGAATTCGGCCTCGTCGATGATCCGGTAGATTTCCTTATGCTCGCGCACGAACCCCAGGAAGGATTCAAGCCCGATGCGCTCGGCGCTGATCTCGTCGGGCGCTGCCTGGACCAGAGGGGTGACATGGTCGCGTAGCTGCTCGCTCATATAGCGGACCAGCGCCTGGAAGATTTCCTCTTTCGAATCGAAATAGGTGTAAAAACTGCCGAGCGCGGTCCCGGCGCGGCGAGTGATGCCGCTGATCGACGCCTCGTGAAAGCCGCGTTCGCCAAACTCCACCGCCGCGGCGTCGAGCAGTTTGCGCAAGGTGCGGCGCCCGCGATCGGTGCGCGGGGTCTTGTCGCGCGCCTCACCCGCGGCGATCGGTGCTGCGTCTTGCGGCTGATCCATGGCTATCTTCCGTCTCCCCTCCGCACGCCCCCCGCTGCATCGTGGCTTTTTCGCACCACTGGCAAGCAAAAAACGACGAAGTCATATTCCAAGTTGAAACTTGGTTCATGTTTCATTATTGGGTGCGTCGCGGCTTGGCAAGCACCGGGCCCAAAAAAACGACAGGGGCGGCAAGCGGTCGCTCCTTACATGGGAGAGTCCTACATGCGTCCTTTCGCTCGTCCGCTGCGCCGCGCCGTTCTTGCTTCGAGCGCGCTGTCAATGCTCGCCTTCACCCCGGCCGTCTTTGCCCAGGATGCCGCCGCACCGCTCGACGAGGCGAGCAGCGACGCCGGCGATGACGAGATCATCGTGACCGCCCGCCGCCGCGACGAACGCCTGATCGACGTCCCGGTCGCGATCACCGCCTATTCGGGCGAGGCGCTGACCAAGGCGGGTGCGATCGACATCACCGACGTCGGCCAGACCACCCCGAACACCACGCTCGAAGTATCGCGCGGCACCAATTCGACGCTCAGCGCCTTCATCCGCGGTGTCGGCCAGCAGGATCCGGTGTCGGGGTTCGAACAGGGGGTCGGGCTCTACCTTGACGACGTCTATCTCAATCGCCCGCAAGCCGCGGTGCTCGACATCTATGACGTCGAACGCATCGAAATCCTGCGCGGGCCGCAGGGCACGCTCTATGGCCGCAACACCATCGGCGGCGCGGTCAAATATGTGACCAAACAGTTGCCGGAAGAATTTTCGCTCAAGCTCAAGGGCACGCTCGGCACCTATGACCAGGCCGACCTGGTCGTCACCGCCAGCGCCCCGATCGGCGACATCGTCCGCGTCGGCGGTTCGATCGCGCGCCTTTCGCGCGGCGGCTTCGGCGACAATCTCACCACCGGCCTTGAAAATTACAACAAAGACGTCTGGGCCGGCCGCGGCACGGTCGAGCTCGGCGGCTATGGCGCGCCGGTACTGATCCGCATTTCGGGCGACTATACCAAAGACAAGAGCGCGCCGCGCGGCGGCCACCGACTGATCCCCTCGCTGCGAACCAACGCGCCGGTGCTCGACAATGTGTTCGATAGCCGCGGCGGCCTCAACGATCCGAAGCAAGAGATCGAATCCTATGGTCTGGCGTTCAATGTCACCGCCGAATTGACCGACACGGTGACGCTGCGGTCGATCAGCGCCTGGCGCAAGGATACATCGGCGACCCCGATCGATTTCGACGCGCTGCCTGCTGTCGATGTCGACGTTCCCGGCTTCTACTTCAACGAACAGATCAGCCAGGAATTCCAGCTGCTCTACGAAGGCGACCGGCTGAAGGGTCTGCTCGGCTTCTACTATCTCGACGCGACCGCCGACACCCTGTTCGACGTCCGCATCTTCAACACCCTCGCCGGGCTGACCGCCTTTACCGAGGCCGATGTCGATACCACGACCTATGCCGTGTTCGGTGACGCGACCTTCGATTTCAGCGATCAATTAAGCCTGTCGCTCGGCGGCCGCTACACCTGGGACACGCGCGAAGCGTCGATCCTGCGCCAGAATTACCTCGGCGGCGGATCGCCAGTGTTTGGCGGCGCGGGAGTCGCTTTTGGCGCCCCCGGTACCGATTTCGACGGCAAGCGCAGCTTCAAGAAATTCACCCCGCGCGCCTCGCTCACCTTCAAGCCGACCCCCGACCATACGCTCTACGCCAGCTATTCGCAGGGCTTCAAAGGCGGCGGCTTCGATCCACGCGGTGTCGGCGTCAACGCCCCCGACACCGATGGCAATGGCATCCGCAGCGACGCCGAAATCGCCGCTTTCCTGAGCTTCCGTCCCGAAAAGGTCGAAAGCTATGAAGTCGGTTACAAGGGCAGTCTGATGGACGGCGCGGTCAATGTCGCGCTCGCCGGCTTCTATGCCGACTATACCGACGTCCAGATCCCGGGCTCGGTCGCCTGCACCGTCAGCGGTCTGCCCAGCTTCTGCGGCATCGTGTCGAACGCCGGCAAGGCGACCTTCAAGGGCGTCGAATTCGAAGGTCGGGTCCGGCTGGGCGAGGATCTGGCCGCGGCGGGCGACCGGCTGACGCTGTCGACCGCGCTCGGCTACATCGATGCGCAATATAAGGAATATGTGTCGAACATCGGCGGTCGCCCGACCGACGTCGCCGAATTCCGCGAGGTGCAGAACACCCCCAAATGGATGGCCAGCGGCACCTTGGCCTATTCGACCCCGATCGGCGACGGCGACCTCAGCTTTGGCACCACGCTGTCGTACCGCAGCAAGACCTATCAGTTCGAAATCCCGAACCCCTATATCGATCAAAAGGGTTTTGCGCTGCTCGACGCGAGCGTCGTCTATACCGCCCCCGACGATCGCTGGAGCATCGGGCTGTTCGGCAAGAATTTGACGAACAAGGAATATAAGACCTCGGGCTATACCTTCATCAACGTGAACCCGACGACCGGCGCCCCGATCCTCGGCGGCAACGGCCTGCCCACCTCGGCGCTCGGCACCGAAGGCACGCTGACCGCCTTCTACGGCAATCCGCGCCAGATTTTCGTCACGGGGACGGTGAAGTTCTGAGCCAGCGGCGATCGACAAAAAAAAGGGGGAAAGGGGCGTCCGAAGGGGCGCCCCTTTTTTCGTTGGTGAACGCGATGGTGGGTTGGGGTGATGCCCAGACCAATTCTCCACCCCGTTCGTGTCGAGCGAAGTCGAGAAACGAACGGAATATAGAGGGCGGTTTGTTCGCTTACGCTCGAAATCAGGCATCCAGCCCCGGAGCCCCGCCCGCAGCCACCATCCGCTCGCCGTCGATGACGATCGGACTCGCCAGCCCATCGACGAAAGCGCCCTCGGGCCGGAACCGCATCCCGCGCGCCGTCACCTGCGGGTCGGCGAATACCGCGGCCATATCGTTGATCGGCCCCGCCGGAACCCCCTGCGCCTCCAGCGCGAGCGCCAGCGGCTGCGCGTCCCAGCCCGCGATCTTCGCCGCAAGCAGGGGGATCAGCACGCTGCGATTTGCCAGCCGCGCGGCGTTAGTCGCGAAACGCATATCATCGGCCCAGCCCGCCTCGCCCAAAATCACGCATAATTTACGAAACTGGCCGTCGTTGCCGACTGCAATTACCAGTTGGCCATCGGCGGTCGCGAAGGCCTGATAGGGGACGACATTGGCGTGGCCGTTGCCCATGCGGCGCGGCACGGTGCCGCTCGCCAGATAATTGGCCGCCTGGTTGGCGAGCACCCCGACCTGGCAATCGAGCAGCGCCATGTCGATATGCGCGCCCGCCCCCGTGGCGTCACGACGGCGCAAAGCCGCAAGGATCGCGACCGCCGAATACATACCGGTAAAGATGTCGGCGTAAGCGATCCCCGCCTTTTGCGGTGCGCCGCCGGGTTCGCCGGTCAGCGCCATCGCGCCGCCCATCGCCTGGATGATGAAGTCATAGCCCGCGCGGTGGGCATAGGGACCGGTCTGCCCGAACCCGGTGATCGAACAGACGATCAGCCGCGGAAAGTCGGCGCACAGCGTCGCAGGATCGAGACCATATTTGGCGAGCCCGCCGACCTTGTAATTCTCGATCACCACATCGGCATCAGCGATCAGGCCGCGAACCTCAGCCTGCCCCTCAGCCGTCGCAATATCGATCGCTACGCCCGACTTGCCGCGATTGGTGCTGTGATAATAGGCCGCGCCCAGATTCTCCCCGTCAGCGCCCGTCACAAACGGCGGCCCCCAACTGCGCGTGTCGTCGCCGACCCCCGGCCGCTCGACCTTGATCACCTCGGCGCCCAGATCGGCGAGCAACTGCCCGCACCACGGGCCCGCCAGCACCCGCGCCAGTTCGACGACGCGGATGCCTGCGAGCGGTTTCGCGCTGTCAGCCACCAAAGGCGGAGATGCCGGTGATCGCGCGGCCCAGGATCAGCGCATGGACGTCGTGCGTCCCTTCATAGGTGTTCACCGTTTCCAGGTTCACCGCGTGGCGGATGACATGATAGTCGGCCGAAATGCCGTTGCCGCCGTGCATGTCGCGCGCGACGCGGGCGATATCGAGCGCCTTGCCGCAATTGTTGCGCTTCAGGAAGCTGATCGCATCGGGAATCAGGCGCCCTTCGTCGATCAACCGCCCAACGCGCAGCGCCGCGTGCAGCCCCAGCGTGATTTCGGTGAGCATATTGGCGAGCTTGAGCTGGACGATCTGGTTCGCCGCGAGCGGCCGCCCGAACTGCTGGCGTTCGAGCGTGTAACCCCGCGCCGCTTCGTAGCAGAATTCCGCCGCACCCATCGCGCCCCAGCCAATGCCGTAGCGCGCCCGGTTGAGACAGCCGAAGGGACCCTTGAGCCCCGACACATTCGGCAGCAGCGCGTCTTCACCAACCTCGACGCTGTCCATCACGATCTCGCCGGTTACCGACGCGCGCAGGCTCACCTTGCCCTCAATCTTCGGCGCCGAGAGACCTTTCATGCCCTTTTCGAGGATGAATCCGCGGATCGCGCCGCCATGCGCTTCCGACTTCGCCCACACGACGAACACGTCGGCGATCGGCGAGTTGGTGATCCACATCTTGGCGCCCTTCAGCCGATAGCCGCCTTCGATCTTTTCGGCGCGGGTGCGCATCCCGCCGGGGTCGCTGCCGGCATCGGGCTCGGTCAGCCCGAAACAGCCGACGAGTTCGCCCGACGTCAGCCCGGGCAGATATTTGCGCTTCTGCTCCTCGCTGCCATAGGCATTGATCGGATGGATCACGAGGCTGCTCTGCACCGAACAGGCCGAACGATAGCCCGAATCGATGCGCTCGACTTCGCGCGCGATGAGCCCGTAGCTGACATAGTTCAGCCCCGCCCCGCCATATTCGGGATCGATCGTCGCGCCGAGCAGGCCGAGCGCGCCCATTTCCGACATGATCTCGCGGTCGAAGCGCTCGTCGAGAAACGCCGACGTGACGCGCGGCAGCAACGCATCGGTGGCATAGGCGCGCGCGGTGTCGCGGACCATCCGCTCCTCTTCGCTAAGTTCGGCATCGAGCTGGAGCGGATCGAGCGGGTCGAGCGGGTCGAGCGCTTCAATGCGCTGCGGATCGGCGAGGGCCATGAAAAGGGCTTTCTCTGTATGGCGAGCAGCCCTTTCGGGACGCGCGCTAGGGGGTCGGGGCCGCGGTGCTGCGGGCGATTGCGGCAGCGGGGCTGTCGCGCGGCTCCAATATCGCGGCGGTCTCGATCAGGTCAAGCGCACGCCGCGCCTCATGATAGCGCCGCGCATCGATCAGCCAGTCATTGGCCGCGGCGGCCCCCGGCAGCGCCTCGACCTCGGCAATCGCGAGGTCGGCCTGCCCCGACCCCAGATAACGCCGGGCGCGATCGAGCCGCTCGGCCGCGCGCGGCGACTGCGTTCCCGCCGCGCGGACCACGAACAACTCGCTCAGCTCGCGGCGAAAGCCGGTCCACAGGCTGCCACTGTCGTCACCGCCGCGCCCGACCAGCTGCGGCGCCAGCGCGTCGAGTTCGGCGCGCATTTGTTCCAACGTCACCGGATCGCGCGAGGTTTCGATGATCGTCTTGACCGCATTGGGCTGGTCGTCGCCGAAACGCAGCCGCAATTGCGCGTCGAGATAGCCGAGCGACAGGCCGCGATCGAGCGCGCGGCGCACGGCGAAGGCGACGAGCAATCCTTCCGACCGCGATGCGTTGCCCGACGCCGATTCGGCTTCCAGCGTAATCCGCGACAGCCGCTGTTCGAGCTCCGCCACGCGCGCCGCCAGCGCATTGGCGCCATCGACGGGCGCGACGACCAGCGGCGCATCCTTCGGTACCGTATCGGCGATCCGCACCGGATCGGCCATATCGCGAACCGCTGGCGGCGCGATGACGTTCGCCGCGGGGGCGCTATCGGTAGTGGTCAGCCAGCGATTCACCGCCCAACCGCCCCCGGCAATACCGATCAGCAGCAGGAGCAGGGCAGCGATGGCGAGCAGCCGAAACGATGGCCCCCTGGCCGGGACCGCCTCGACCGCAGGCGAGGGGGTGTCGATGCTATCGATTGCCATATGTCTCTTTCGAACGACCCTATTTTCCGCCCTTGTGGCACAAAGCATGCGCCAGTGCCAACATTGCCGCGTCGGTGGGCGCTGCCGCCGCGACCTGTTCGGCCCATCCCGCGCCCGCCGCCGCGGCGACGGCAGGGCTGATCGCGACGAGCGCCAGATGCCCGCGCGATGCGCCGACGAGGTCGCCGATCCGTCGCGCCGCGCGCGCAGAATGGGCGAGCAGCACGGCAGGCGCGGCGATGACCTCGGCCCACTCGCCCGGCGGTTCTGCCGGCTCGACACCATAGCAGGCGCGCGGGTCCAGCAGCGCACCACGCGGATCGAATTCGGACCGTTCGCGACCGCAAAGCCATAATATCCGGTCGATTTTTTCGGACGCCATGGCGTCAAGCACGGTCTGGCCATCGGCCGTGCCGGTCTGCACCACGGTCAACCCCGCCGCCCGCGCCGCGTCGGCGGTTGCCTCTCCCACCGCGTGGACGGGCAGCGCCGCCAGCTCGGGGAGTTGCGCGCCCGCAAGCCGCACCGCTTGTGCGCTGGTCAGCAGCAGCGCGTCGTAGTTCGCAGGCGCCGGGAGCGTCCAGTCGATCGGACGCGCGGCAAACAGAGGCATCGCACGCGCGTCGAGGTCTAGCGCGGCGGCGCGCGCGATCGTGGCGCTGTTGCCCGGTTCGGGGCGGGTGACGACGAGCGGCAGGCCGCCGCTCATGCGGCGAACAGCCGCCGCACCGAATCGGGAGCGTCGTCGAGCAGTCGCCGCGCCAGCGCCGCTGCCGCATCGTCATGATCGATCAGCGCATGCCCCGCGGCATGATCGGCGCCGTCGTCGGAGTAAATTTCGGCGCCCATTTGCAGCATGCCGTCATCGCGCCAATGCGCATGCGCGGCAACCGGCGAGCGACAATCGCCCCCCAGCGCCGCCAGAAAGCTGCGCTCTGCCGTGACCGCGCGATGGGTCGGCGCATGATCGATCGCCAGGAGCAAGGCCAGCGTATCGCCATCGGTGGCGCGGCATTCGACGCCGATCGCGCCCTGCGACGCCGCCGGGAGGAGCACCGCGGCGTCCTGCGCCGTGCCGACCGCGTGCATCCCCAGCCGGTCGAGCCCCGCCGCCGCGAGCAAGGTTGCGTCGGCCTCGCCCGCCGCGAGCTTCGCAAGCCGCGTCGCGACGTTGCCGCGCAGCAGCACAGGCTCGAGATCGGGGCGAATTCGTCGGATCTGCGCCGCGCGGCGCGGACTGCTCGTGCCCAGCCGCGCGCCGTGCGGCAGGTCGGCGATCATCGTCGCCGCCATCCCTTCGCGCACGACCAGCCGGTCGCGCGGATCGGCGCGTTCGAGCATCGCGCCGAGGGCAAAGCGCGCATCGCGGATGGTTTCGACGTCTTTCAGCGAATGGACCGCGATATCGATCACCCCGGCATCAAGCGCCGCGTCGAGCTCGCGCGTCCAGAGTTCCTTGCCGCCCACCTCGGCCAGCGCGCGGTCCTGGATCCGGTCGCCGGTGGCGGTCATCGGCACGATGGTGAGCGCCTCGGGCGCAAGGCCGTGCGCCACGATCAGCGCCGCAACCGTCATATGCGCCTGCGCCATCGCCAGCGGTGATGCGCGGGTGCCGATGCGAAGCGGGTTCTCGGGGGTCGGAAGGTCGATCATCGCAAAGCTGCTAGCGCGGCTTGCCCTGCCGATAAAGGGGCGGGTAAAGGAACGCGCAAGATAATGACTCTGATCCTCGGCCTTGAATCGAGCTGCGACGAAACCGCGGCAGCGCTCGTCGACAGCGACCGGCGCATTTTGGCGCATCGGGTCGCGGGGCAAGAGGCCGAACATGGCCCGTTCGGCGGCGTCGTTCCCGAAATCGCGGCGCGCGCGCATGTCGACCGGCTCGCGCCGATCGTCGCAGGCGTGCTCGGCGATGCGGGCGTGTCGCTCGCCGATGTCGATGCCATCTCCGCGACCGCCGGACCGGGGCTGATCGGCGGGGTGATGGTCGGCCTTGTCACCGGCAAGGCGCTCGCGCACGCCGCGAACAAGCCGCTGATCGCGGTCAATCACCTTGAAGGCCACGCGCTGAGTCCGCGCCTCGCCGACCCCGACCTGAAATTCCCCTATCTGCTGCTGCTCGTCTCGGGCGGCCATTGCCAATTGCTGCTCGTCAACGGAGTCGGCGACTATCGCCGCCTCGCCACCACGATCGACGATGCCGCAGGCGAAGCATTCGACAAGACCGCCAAATTGCTCGGTTTGGGCTATCCCGGCGGGCCTGCGGTCGAGCGCATCGCGCGCGAGGGCAATCCGCATGCCGTGCCGCTCCCCCGCCCGCTGGTTGGCAGCGCCGAACCGCATTTTTCGTTCGCGGGACTCAAAAGCGCGGTCGCGCGTGCCGCTGCCACCGGCGCGCACGGCGTCGCTGACCTCGCCGCCTCGTTCCAGCAGGCGGTCGTCGACTGCCTCGTCGATCGCAGCCGTATCGCGCTCGCCGCCTGTCCCGACGCGACCGCGTTCGTCGTCGCGGGCGGAGTCGCCGCCAATGGCGCGATCCGCACCGCGCTGACCGATCTCGCCGCGCGTTTCGATCGCCCCTTTGTGGCGCCGCCGCTGTGGCTGTGCACCGACAATGGCGCGATGATCGCCTGGGCGGGGGCCGAGCGCTTCGCCGCGGGCCTGTTCGATGACCTCTCGGTCGCCGCCCGCCCCCGCTGGCCGCTCGATCCGGCCGCGGAAACCGTGCGCGGCGCCGGAGTGAAAGCATGACGTCATACAAGAATTTCGGCGTCGTTGGTGGCGGCGCCTGGGGAACCGCGCTCGCCCAGCTGCTCGCCGCCGACGGTGCCCCGGTGCGCCTGTGGGCGCGCGAAGCCGAGATCGTGGCGGCGATCAATGCCGAGCATTGCAACCCGGCCTTCCTGCCCGGCGCCGCACTGTCGCCCTCGCTGACCGCGACCGGCACCCTCGCCGACATGGCCGAGCTTGACGCGCTGCTCATCGTCGTGCCGGTGCCGTTCCTGCGCGCCGTGCTCGCCGATCTGCCCGCGGGCGACGCGCCGCTGATCTTTTGTAGCAAGGGAATGGAGGCGGGCAGCTTTGCCTTCCCGATCGACATGGCGCGCGACCTCGCGCCGCAGCGTCCGCACGCGGTGCTGTCGGGGCCGACCTTTGCTAACGAAGTCGCCGCTGGGCTGCCGACCGCCATCACCCTCGCCGCCGCCGATCCCGACCTCGCCGCCGCGATTGCAGGAGCGATCGCGCGCCCGCATTTCCGCCCCTATGTGTCGACCGACGTCGTCGGTGCCGAAATTGGCGGCGCGATCAAGAATATCCTCGCGATCGCCTGCGGTATCGTCGACGGCGCCGGGCTCGGGCTCAACGCGCGCGCCGCGTTGATCAGCCGCGGCTTTGCCGAAATGACGCGCTTCGGCCTCGCGCGCGGCGCGCAGGCCGAAACGCTCGCGGGGCTCGCCGGGCTCGGCGACCTCGTCCTCACCTGCACCTCGGCCAATTCGCGCAACTTCGCGCTCGGTCAGGGGCTCGGACGCGGCGAGGATGCCGCCACGCTGATGGCCGACCGCCGCACCGTCGCCGAGGGCGCGTTCAGCGCCCCGGTCGTCGCCGCCGCGGCGCGCGCCGACGGTATCGACATGCCAATCTGCGACACCGTCGCGCGGCTGGTCGCGGGTGAAACGCGCGTCGCCGATGCCATTCACGCCCTGCTCAGCCGCCCGCTGCGATCCGAGGGCCGGTGATCGAGTGTACGGATTTGCCTGCGCCCCCGCGCCGCGCTAGACTGCGCGCCGGGGATCAGCAGAAGGGGCGGCGGGCTTGAGCCAGACGGATAGCGCAGCCGCGCCCGCATCGACCGCAGCCCCATCGGGCGATGCCGACACCGCCGCGCTTGCCAAGGGCGGGCGCACCAACTTCTTCGGCTTCATCCTCCGCTTGGTCGCGCGCCTGCCTTTCCTCTATGTCGCCGGCCGCTGGTACGGCCCCGAAGCCGTCGGGCGCTTCGCTTTTGCGGTGCTCGTCATCGAACTCGTCGCCCAGCTCGCGACGCTCGGCCTGAAGCGCGGACTCGCCGAACAGCTCAGCGTTCCCGGCGCCGATCATCGCACGGTCGTCTGGGACGGCATGTTCGTCGCCTTTCTCGCGTCGGCGGCGGGGTCGGCGCTGCTGTTCCTGTTGCCGCAGCTCATGTTTCCCGCCGGCGATGTCGGCGGCAGCGATCGCTGGATGGCGCTGCTCGTCTTTGCGATTGCGGGAACCGACATCGCGCTCGCCGCCTGCGCCTATCGCTTTGACATCGGTACGACGGTGCGCGCGCGCGCGATCGTCGAACCCTGGGTGATCAGCGCCGCAGCGGCGGGATTCTGGTTCGTATCGGTCCGCGACGGGTTGATGCTGTCCTACGCCGCCGCGATGGTCGGCGCGTTCCTGACCGCGCTGATCCCGATGCTGCGCCACTATGGCGGGCCGCGCGGCTGGCAACCGCATCCGGCCACGCTGATCGCAGTTGCGCGGCGCAACGCGCCGCTCGCCGCCGCCGATGCGATCGAATGGGGCACGCGCCGCCTCGACCTGTTCATTCTCGGCCAGTTCACCTCGCCGACCATCTACGGCATCTATTACATGGCGCAGCAGGTCGCATCGCTGCCGCAGAAGCTGAAAACCAGCTTCGAACCCATCCTTGGCCCCGTCATCACCCGTAACCTCGCCGAAAAACGGCTTGCCGCCGTGGCGGCACAGGTCAGCCAGGTCGGCTTCTGGATCATCGCCGCGCAGGCCGGGGTCGCGCTCGCGCTCGGCATTCCCGGCGAAGCGGTGATGGGCCTCGTCGGCCCCGAATTCGTCAGCGGTACCGCCGCGCTCGCCTTCCTGCTCGCCGCCGAAGTCGTTGCCGCGACCGCGGTCGTCAGCGAAGCCGCGCTGGTCTATGTCGCGCGCCATCGTAACCTTTTGATCAGCATCGCGACGCTGGCGTTGCAGGCGGTGCTCAGCGTCACGCTGATCCTGGTCGCACAGTCGATGGGCCTGCCCCCGATCACCTACGCCGCCGCGGTCGCGCTCGCGCTGATGCTCGCGCTGGGCTTTGCTTCGGTGGTCAAGGCGCGGCTGCTCGCGCGCGTCCTTGGCGCACCGGTCAACAGCCTGCGCTGGGCGCTTGTGTGGGCCACCGCGGGCGCTGCGATTCTGGGCTGGGGCGCGACGCAGCTGCCCGAATGGGCCGAACTGCTGATCGGCGTGCCGGTGATCCTCGGCATCTATTCATGGCTGATCTGGACGCGCGGCTTCGGCCCCGCCGATCGCGCGCTGTTCAAGAAACACCCTGAGACGGCGGGGGCAGAGTCCGCCGCCACCTAGCGTCTGGCGTCGATTACTTCACCGCTTCTTGGGCGGCATCGCCGACGTCCTGCGCCGCATCGCCGACCTTCTGCGCCGCTTCGGTGATCGCGCCCGTTTCGGCGCTGTCATTGGCGAGGAACTGGAACGCAAAAAAGCCCGCGACCGCCAGCACCACCAGCAGGATCAGGCCCATGCCCAATCCGCCGCCACGCCGCGGTTCGCGATCGATGATCGTCGTCGTGTGGGTCGTCCCGTCGGGGGCGCGGGTTTCGTGAATCTCGTCGGCCATGCCATCCTCCTGTGCCATTCGTCTGGCGCATAGGACGCGTTGGCTGGCCGAAAGTTCCTAGCCGAGCCGCGCGGCGACCTTCGCGCGAAGGTCGGTCTGGGCGCGCGGGCCGACCTGCGCGATGATTTCGCGCGCGCACACCGCGCCCATCGTCAGGCAGTCGGCGACCGCGCGACCTTCGGCCAGTCCCGCCAGGAAACCAGCGGCGAACAGGTCGCCCGCTCCGGTCGTGTCCACCACCTCGTCGATCGGCTCGGCGGCGACTTCGGTGCGTTCACCCTGCTGAATGGCGACCGCTCCATGCTCGCCGCGCGTCGCGACGAGCAACGGAACATCGGCGGCCACCTTGGCAAGCGCAGTTTCGAAATCGCCTTCCTGCGCCAGTTCGAGCAGCTCGGCCTCGTTCGCGAACAGGATGTCGATCTCGCCCGCCGCCATCATGCGGCGGAAATCCTCGCCATGTCCGGCGACGACAAAGGTATCCGACAAGGTGAACGCGACGCGGCGACCCGCCGCCTTGGCCATCCCGATCGCTTCGGCCATCGCCGCGCGCGAGGCGTCGGCGTTCCACAAATAGCCTTCGAGGTACAGGATATCGGCGTCGGCGATCAGCGCCGCATCGAGCGATTCATGCCCCAGATTCTGCGACGCGCCCAGAAAAGTGTTCATCGTCCGCTGGCCGTCGGGGGTCACCAGAATCAGACAGCGCGCGGTCGGCGCACCGCCGTCCGACGGCGGTGTGTCGAACGCGACGCCGAGCGAAGTGAGGTCGTGCGTGAACACCTGCCCCAGCTGGTCCTGCGCGACCTGGCCGATGAAGCCGCAGCGCCGCCCCAGCGCCGCCATCCCGGCGAGCGTGTTCGCCGCGCTGCCGCCCGACATCTCGATCGCCGGGCCCATCGCCGCATAAAGCCGCTCGGCCTCGTCGGCGTCGATCAGCCGCATCGACCCCTTGACCAGATTTTCGCTTTCGATCAGCGCGTCGTCGGCGCGGGCAAGGACGTCAACAATCGCGTTGCCAATGGCAACAACGTCAAAACGGGCGGTGGCGGCCATGAAAGATCCTGTGATGCGTGGGAAAAAACTGCCGCGCTTTAGGGATGCGGGCGGGTCAAGGCAAGCGCGACGCTTGACGCACGCCCCGCCGCCCCGCATCCCCGGGCCATGACCCGCGCCGTCCACGCCTTTTTCCTCGCGCTTCGGGATCTGCCGAACCCGCGCGTGCTGCGCATCCTGCTGCAAAGCCTCGCGCTGACCTTGTTCCTGCTGATCGTCGCGGGCGCCGCACTGTTTTTCGCAGCGCGCTGGGCGATGGGCCATTGGGGGTGGCTGGGTGCCGCCGAACAGGACATGGCGGGCATCCTGGTCGTCCTCGCGATCATCGCGGGCAGCTGGCTACTGTTCCGCGCCGTGGCGATCGTCGTCGTCGGGCTGTTCGCCGACGCGATTGTCGCCGATGTCGAGGGGCGCCACTATCCCGCCGCCGCGGCGCGCGCGGTCGATGTCGGCTTGCGGCAGAATATCGGCCTCGCGCTTGCGTCGCTGGCGCGGCTGATCGGCGGCAATCTGCTCGCGCTGCCCGTCTATATCCTGCTGCTCGTCACCGGCATCGGCACCCCGATCTTTGCGCTGTTCGTCAATGGGCTGCTGCTCGGCCGCGATCTCGAAGCGATGGTGCTGGCGCGCCACCCGGGCCGCCCGCGGTTCGATCGGCCCGCCCGCTGGTCGCTCGGGATGCTGTCCGCCGCAAGCTTTGTGGTACCCGTCGCCAATCTGTTGGCGCCGATCATCAGCGCCGCTATGGCCGTCCACATGCTCCATTTGGCGAGCGGGGACCCGAACAGATGATCAAAAACAATCGCCTGGCGATTCTCACCGGGCTCGCCCTGCTGCTCGGCGGCTGCGCCGGCAACGCGATTCCGCGCGCCACCCCGCCCAAGGCGCCGCCCACGGCAGGTCCGATCACCCCGCCGCGCCCGACGCAGAACAACAGCCTGATCGGGCGCCCCGCCAATGCCGCGCTCGGACTGTTCGGCAAACCGCGCCTCGACGTCGCCGAGGGGGCGGCGCGCAAATTGCAGTTCGCTGGCACCGCCTGCATCCTCGACATCTATTATTACGCGCCGCGCCAAGGCGCCGATCCGCTCGCCACCCACGTCGATGCGCGCACCCCCGATGGCCGCGATGCCAATGTGCCGAGCTGTATCGAAGCGCTGCGCCGCTAGAACAGGCGCCGACCAGACCAACCGTAGCCCTGAGCTTGTCGAAGGGCGCTTCTCGGCGATAGGCGCCCTTCGACAAGCTCAGGGCTACGGTAATGAAATCGATACTGACGTCACGACGTCAATTCAACCAACGCCCACCGCGCCGCATCCGCCACCATCGGCGTTTCATCTGCCGCGAGCCGCTCCAGCACCGGGCGAAATCCACGATCGCCGCTGTTCCCCGCCGCAATCGCGGCGTTTCGCACCATCCGATCGCGTCCGATGCGCTTGATCGGCGACCCTGCGAAGACCTGCAGGAACCCGGCGTCGTCGAGCGCGAGCAGGTCGGCGAGCGACGGCGCGACGAGTTCGCCGCGCGGCAAAAAGGCCCGGTGCGCGTGCGCCGTCTCGGCAAATTTGTTCCACGGGCATACCGCCAGGCAATCGTCGCAGCCATAGACGCGGTTGCCGATCCCGCGCCGCAGGTCGAGCGGGATCGGCCCGTCATGCTCGATCGTCAGGTACGAGATGCAGCGTCGCGCATCGACCCGATAGGGCGCGGGAAACGCCTGCGTCGGACACGCATCCTGACACGCCGAACAACTGCCGCAACGGTCGCGCGCCGCGACATTCGGCGCCAGCGCCAATGTGGTGTAGATCGCGCCCAGAAACAGCCAGCTGCCATGTTCGCGGCTGACAAGATTGCTATGCTTGCCCTGCCAGCCCAGCCCCGCCGCCGCCGAGAGCGGCTTTTCCATCACCGGCGCGGTATCGACGAACACCTTGAGCTCGGTTCCGGGAACTTCGGCGACCAGCCAGCGTGCGACCGCCTTCAGCGCCTTTTTGACGACGTCATGATAGTCACCGCCCTGCGCATAGACCGAAATGCGCCCGCGACCCGGATGATCGGCGAGCGCCAGCGGATCGTGCGCCGGGGCATAGCTCATCCCCAGCGCGATCACCGATTTCACCTCGGGCCACAGCCCTTTCGGCGATCCGCGCTGCGCCGCGCGGCTTTCCATCCAGATCATGTCACCGTGGCGTCCTTCGGCAAGCCACTGGTTCAACCGCGCGGCGGTCTGCGGCGCGGCATCGGCATCGGCGATCCCGAACGCGACGAATCCTTGCGCGCGCGCCACCGCCTCCAGGCGGACTTCGAGCGATGAGGTTTCAGCAGGCAAGGCTTCGGCAACCATTGCCGCTCTATACGCGAGCCGCCCGCCCGTGCCATAGCGTGTGGATGATCTTATCAGGGACCGCAGCTTGAACGATTTCAGCGTCGAGGCGATCGGCCTCACCAAATATTTCGGCGATTTCAAGGCGGTCGACGATGTCAGCCTGACCGTGCCGACCGGCAGCATCTATGGCGTGCTCGGCCCCAATGGCGCTGGCAAGACCACCAGCCTGCGCATGACGCTGGGCATCATCGACCCCGACGAAGGGTCGAGCCGCATCTTTGGTGCGCGCCCCCAATCGGTGCGCCACCGGATCGGCTATCTCCCCGAGGAACGCGGGCTCTATCCCGGGATGAAGGCGCGCGAGGCGATCGCCTTCATGGGCGCGCTGCGCGGGCTCGACTGGTCCGAAGGCCGCCGCCGCGCCGCGACCTTCATGACCGAACTCGGGCTCGAACGCGTGATCGACGAGAAAATCCGCAAGATGTCGAAGGGCATGGCACAGATGATTCAGCTCATCGGCTCGATCGTCCACGCCCCCGACCTCATCGTCCTCGACGAACCCTTTTCGGGGCTCGACCCGGTCAACCAGGAACGGCTCGAAATGCTCGTCCGCCGCGAACGCGACCGCGGCGCCACCGTGCTGTTTTCGACCCACGTCATGGCGCACGCCGAGCGCCTGTGCGACCGGCTGGCGATCATTGCGCGCTCGCAGCGCCGCTTCGAAGGAACGGTCGACGACGCGCGCAGCCTGCTGCCGATGCAGGTTCGCTATACGGCGCGCGCCGACGCCAGCCCGGCGTCGATCGCTGCACTCTTGCCCACAGGCGCCGAACTGCGCGGTGACAGCTGGTTCTTCCCGATCGAGGATGCCGACGTGGAACCGCTGCTGGCGCGGATCACCGGCAGCGGCCTCGGCGTCGCCGGCCTGTCGATCACCCGCCCCGCGCTCCACGATGCGTTCGTCCACATCGTCCGCCAGGTCGATGCGAGTTTCGACGCCGATGCGGGAACTGATGCGGTAGAGGAGGCGCTGGCATGACTCCCTTCCTCAGGAATATGCTCGTCGTCGCGCGACGCGATTTTCTCGCCATCGTCGCTACCCCGACCTTCCTCCTCTTTCTCCTCGCGCCCTTGTTCATGGTCGGCATGGGCCTCGCGGGGGGCATGGGCGCCTCGCAGCTCGCCGATAGCGCGCGCGGCGCCGGGCGCATCGTCGCGGTTGTCGGCGCCAGTGACGTCGAAGCGCTGCGCGCCGCCGATGCCCGGCTGCGCGCGAGCGTCGCGCGCCGCGTCCCGGTGCTCGAGGTCCGCATCGCCAGCGCCGCCAACACCGATCCGGTCGCCATCGCGCGCGAAAAGGGCAGCGACACCTACGCCGTGCTCAGCGGTCCACTCGCCGCCCCGCGCATCGTCGAGCGCGAGGCGGAAAGCAACGCGGGCCGCTATCTCGCGCTGCTCGCCGACGATGTGCTGCGATCAAAGGCTGCCGGGCCGTTAACCCCGGTCGCACCCAGATATGAAGCCTTGGCGAGCGGCGGCTCGAGCATCGCGCTCCAGCAATCGCTGGGCTTTGGCGCGGTCTTCATCATCTTCCTGCTCACCCTGCTCCTCGCCGGACAGACGGTCAGCTCGCTCGCCGAGGAAAAGGGCAACAAGGTCATCGAAATCCTCGCCGCCGCAGTCCCGCTCGAAAGCGTCTTCCTCGGCAAGCTGCTCGGCTTTCTGGGCGTTGCGGTGCTGTTCATCGCCTTCTGGCTGGTCATGGCGATCGCGGGCGGGCTGATCGCGGCCTTGCAGGTCGATCCCGCGGCGCTCGCGTCGATGCAAAGCGCCAGCAAGGCGGCGGCCGCCCTGACCGCGGCACCCGCGACCGGCTGGCCCTTCTTCCTTGGCATCGGCTTTGTCTATTTCATCCTCTCCTTCCTGCTGCTCGGCGCGGTATTCCTTGGCGTCGGGGCGCAGGCGGCGACGGTGCGCGAAATCCAGATGCTCAGCCTGCCGATCACGATCTTCCAGGTCGGCATGTTCAGCCTGTCGACCGCCGCCGCCAGCGCGCCCGGGAGCAGCCTGTCGACGATCGCGCAGATCTTCCCCCTCTCGTCGCCGCTCGCCATGGCCGCCCGCGCCGCGACCGACGACAGCAAGGTGGTCCATCTCCTCGCGCTCGGCTGGCAGGCGATCTGGGTCGCGCTCGTGATCTTCATCTCCGTCCGCCTCTTCCGCGCCGGGGTGCTCAGCGGCGGCAGCAGCTGGAAATTCTGGCGGCGCGGCAAACGGACCGCCGCGCTTGCCTCCGACGCCACCGCCACAATTAGCGACCGCAATTCCTAACATCGTCATCCCGGCGAAGGCCGGGATCTCACCCTATCGTATCGCCCCACCGGCGAGATCCCGGCCTTCGCCGGGATGACGAACGAGAGGTGGCCGGTACCCGCCGCGCTCCACCCCCTCCCTCATTGACAAAGCTGTAAATAGTGGCATTCTGCAACTGAATCGGCCGCGCGATGACGGCTGGACGGAGGATAGCCATGGCCACCCAAATTCGCACCGCTCCCGAAATCGCCAACCCGCTCGACGTCAGCCGCGCCGAGCTTTGGAGCGAGGACCGCTGGCAGGAACCGATGCGCCAGCTGCGCGCCGAATCGCCGATCTATCATTGCGAAGATTCGAAATTCGGCCCCTATTGGTCGGTGACCACCTACAAGCCGATCCAGCATATCGAGGCGCTGCCGAAGATTTTCTCCTCATCGTGGGAATATGGCGGGATCACCGTCGCCGGCGACGGCGTCGAGCATCTGAAAGAGGGCGAGATCCCGCTGCCAATGTTCATCGCGATGGACCCGCCGCAGCACACCGCGCAGCGCCGCACCGTCGCTCCCGCCTTTGGCCCGTCCGAAATCGAGCGGATGCGCGCCGACACCGTCGCGCGCACCGCGGCGCTGATCGATACGCTGCCGATCGGCGAGCCCTTCGACTGGGTCGAAAGGCTGTCGATCGAGCTCACCACCGACATGCTCGCCATCCTGTTCGATTTTCCCTGGGAGGAACGCCACCGGCTGACCGCCTGGTCCGACGCGCTCGGCGACATCGAATCGTTCGACACCACCGAACAGCGGCAGGCGCGCACCGCCAAGGCGTTCGAGATGGGCGCCGCCTTCAAGGAATTGTGGGACCGCAAGGCGCTCAACCCCGGCGAACACGACCTCATCTCGATCATGCTGCAATCCGACGCGATGAAGCATATGAGCGAGCATGAGTTCATGGGGAACCTCATCCTGCTCATCGTCGGCGGCAACGACACGACGCGCAATTCGATGTCGGCCTATGCCTATGGCCTGCACTGTTTCCCCGAGGAACGCGCCAAGCTGGAGGCGAACCACGATCCCGAACTCGCGGTCAACGCGATGCACGAAATCATCCGCTGGCAGACCCCGCTGGCGCATATGCGCCGCACCGCGATGGAGGATACCGAACTGTTCGGCCACCAGATCAAAAAACGCGACAAGATCGCGCTCTGGTATGCCTCGGCCAACCGCGATGAAAGCGTGTTCCCCGATGGCGACCGGATCATCGTCGATCGCGAGAACGCGCGCCGCCACCTCGCCTTTGGTTACGGCATCCACCGCTGCGTCGGCGCGCGTGTCGCCGAATTGCAGCTGACGACGCTGATTTCCGAAATGCAGAAGCGCCGCCTGCGCGTCAATGTGCTGGCCGAACCTGACCGGGTGCATGCCAGTTTCGTCCACGGCTATCGCCATATGCAGGTCGAGCTGGAGAAATATTGACGCGCGGTGAAACCTGGCGCCACAAGATCACGTATCTGACGTGAAGGCCCGGCGCCCGGGTCAGGAGTCCGCCATGATCGACCGTCGTTATGTCCTTGCTGGCCTCGTCCTCGGCGGCGGCATCATCGCCGCGCCGATGCTCAGGGCCAAATCGTCGCGCCCGCAGGCCGCGCCCGGCTGGCGGCTTTCCGAAGCCGAATGGAAGAAGCGGCTGACCGCCCAGCAATTTTATGTGCTGCGCGAGGCGGGCACCGAACGCCCGTTCAGCCATCCGCTCGACAAGGAAAAGCGCGCCGGCACCTTCGTCTGCGCAGGCTGTGCACTGCCGCTCTATTCCAGCACGACCAAATATGACAGCAAGACCGGCTGGCCGAGCTTCTGGGCGCCGCTGAAGGGCGGGATCGCGACATCGACCGACTATGACCTGGGCTATGTGCGCACCGAAGTGCATTGCAAGCGCTGCGGCGGCCATCTTGGCCATGTCTTCAACGACGGCCCGAAACCGACCGGCAAGCGTTACTGCATGAACGGTACCGCGATGAGTTTCCGCCCCGCCTGACGCCGCTAGAATGACGTCGTAGCGTCAATTGGCTGCGGGCTTCACCCGCCACACCGACAATCCAGCGCGCGAGGCGATCGGCACCGGTTCGAGCCACGCGGGCGCTTTCTGCCTGTATAGTTGCGCGGCCAGCGCGTCCTTGCGCGCGTGACGATACTCGGTCAGATCATTGGCGGTTCGGCAAAAGACGATCAATGTCGCCTGCTGCTTGCGCACCAATGCCTCGGCCTCCGCCGGATCGCCCGCAAAGACGCGAATACTATCCGCCATCGCGTCCTTGTTGCGATGGTGGGGGGTCGCAACCAGGCTGTGACGCGTCCAGAAGATCACCGGCGCACCGAGGTCGATCGGGGTTAGGACCGTCGTCGATGGCAGACCGTCGAGCGCAGCAATCGCCGCCGGATCGAGGCATGTCGTCTGATACCGGTTGGCCGCCGCGTTGCTGGCCGCCGCGGATTCGGTCGCTGCCTTGAGCGACGGCGCGACCGCCATCAGCACGACCAGCACCGCTGTGCTGCCGATCAGTGGCAGGGTCAGCGCAGCAGCAGCGGAACCGAGGATGCGCGGGACAGTCGATGAAATCGTCCGCGCCCATGTCCACAGGCGCAATCCCAGCCATGCGCAGCCAGGCAGGGCAAACAGATGCGCGGTCGCCGCGCTGCGCAGGACGAGCAGCGACAAGGCTGCGGCGCCCAACAGCGCGACGATCACCGTCGCCCAATTGCGCCGATCGGCGACCTCGCGGCATTGGCGCCAAGCCAGCACCGATCCAGCAAGGCCGACGAGCGACGGCACGAGGACGTGCACCGCATCGGGCGCCTTCGACGCCCACAGCGGCTGCCCTTCGAGCACATTCTTGTACCAATATTTGACCACGATCGGATCGAGCGAAGCGAAGGGTCCGTTGGCGCAGCTTGGCTCGGTCCACACCAGGGCGCCCGCGGCCGCCAGACCGGCAATGCCCAGCAGACCGAGTCGCGCCCAAAATAATTTGGGATTCGCGCGCGCCGCGGCGAAGATCAATGCCGCCGCGGCTACGAACGCGGCCATATAGGGCGCCGAGAGCGAATCGCACCAGTTTCCGACCAGCCCGACGGGACCACGCGTGGCGAACTGGAGCAGGATCGCCCCACCCGCCAGCGCAAGCATGAAACCGCACAACCGGTCGCGATCGTTCGCGCGGCCATGCAACGCCCAGCGCAGCGCGGCCAGCCCCGCAAACAGCGCAACCATCGGCAATCCTTCGATCGAAACCGCCAGCAAAGCCGCGCCGAACAAGCCGCCCCAGAGCCCCGCCCGCCAGCTCGCTGGCCGCAGCGCCTGCGCTATGATCAGCATCGCGAGCAGGATCTGCCAGCCATGATGGTCGACCCGCAGCGGTCGGAACTGGATCACGATGAAGCCTGCCATGATCAGGAACAGCGGCGCGACATAGGCGATCCGCCAGTCGGACAGGTTGCGATAGCCCAGGGCACAGGCGGCACACAGCGCCGCTCCCAACAGGGGCGGCCATAGCGTCATCACGACCCGTTCGGCCATGACCTGTCCAAACAGCGGCTCGAGGACCAGGACGCCGAGCGCGAGCGGTGCATCGACGATCCGCGACCAGTGCATCAGCACACCGCCGCCCGCCGGATTGACGCGATATTGCGTGAGATCCCACCAGCCTTGCCCCGCCAACAGATCGCGCACCTGCGCCATCCGCATCGCGTCGTCGGTGTCGGATAGGTCGATCGCGACGATCGCCTGCCAGTTCACGACAATCGCGATCAGGCTCATCGCCGCCCACAGGATCAGCGCGATCCGTACTGGCGTCAGCCAGCCGCCAAGTGCAAAGCCCTCCAAAAGCAGGGCAGGCTTCGGCTCCACGGCGCCGACCGCAACAGGCGCCGCCGCATCGGTCACGCCGCGGCGGTCCGGAAAACAATATGCCGGCGGAGCAGATAGGTGGTCTGGAAACTGACGACGATCGCCGCCAGTTTGGCCAGCCGCGGATCGAGCCCCAGCGCGCTGCCGGTGCCGACAATCGCCGTCGTGACGGCAAGGCCGACCAGCGCCGACCCGACGAACAGCATTTTCTGGCGATGTCGCTCACCCGTACCGCGCGCCGCGGCGCCGTCGGCAAAGACGAGGCGGCTCGACACCAGCCAGTGGACCAATATCCCGGCGCAATAGCCGACCGCCGACGCCGCCATCGGCGACAGTCCCGAATCGAGCAGCAACAGGAACAGCGCGGCATCACTGCCCAGCGCGAGCACGCTGGCGAGTAGGTAGTTCAGCCAGCGAATCTCGCCGCGACGAACCGCTCCAACCAGTTTGGTGACAGGGAGCATGGCAAGAACCCCTCCGGCCAAGGCGTCAGGCGGCCTTGGTCACGCGCGCGGGGACGTCGCGCACCGACGCCAGTGCCGCCTGCTCGCCCTCGGTGCCGCTCTCATGATATTCGGCGTCCTCGTTGACGCCCCAGATGTCGTACACCCGCTCGCCCGCGACGATGTTGCGCACCGTCAGCATCGCGGTCATCATCGCATGATCCTGGTTGTTGTAGCGGTGCATACCGTTGCGCCCGACCATGTGCAGCGTCGGATAGCGCGCCTCGAGCTCGCTGCGCATCGTTTCGACATGCGCGGCATAATCATCGTCATAGACCGGATAGGCCTTTTCCTGCCGCACCACCGCGCCGCCGACCACATCCTTGGGATCACACAGGCCCAGGATCGCCATTTCCTTCGTCGCCAGCGCAATCAGGTCGTCGTCACTCGACGCCCACAGCCCGTCGCCCTCGAAACAGAAATATTCGAGGCCGACGCACGCGATGGCGGGATCGGGCACCATTTCGGGCGACCAGCTGCGGAAATTCTGCACTCGGCCGACCTGCACCTTGCTGTCGTGGATATAGATCCAGTTGTCGGGGAACAGATCCTCCGACCGAATCTTCAGCGCGACGGTCAGAAAGTCGCGATATTTCAGGGACGGCGCCGCGGACAGTGCGCAGGCAGGCAGCGGATGGATACGCGCCGCCAGCTCGCGCATCGGCGCCGAGCTGATGACATGCGCCGCGTCGATCACGACATCGCCATCGGGACCATTGGCGGTCAGCCGCCAGCGTCCGCTGACCTGGTCCTGCGTCAGCTGCTTGAAGCTGTGCGCCATCAGCACATGGTTGCCGCCCGCAACCACCTTGTCGCGCGCCGCATCCCACATCATGCCGGGGCCAAGCCGCGGATAGCGAAAGGTTTCGAGCAAGGTCTTGGTCGCCATGCCGTCATTGGGCTTCTTGTTGAGCCCGAGGCTGCGCTTCAGCCCGTCGAGCACTGCGGCACCGAGGCTCAGCCCCTTGATCCGCTGTGCCGCCCAGTCGGCCGACATTTCGTCGCACGGCATGCCCCACACCTTCTCAGTATAGGTCTTGAAAAAGATCGAATAAAGCTTCCGCCCGAACTGGTTGATCGTCCAGTCCTCGAAACTGCGGACATTCCTGTTCGGCAGCAGCTTGGCCTGCGCATAGCTGATCATGCACAAGGTCGAGCGCACGACGCCCAGATTCCACAGCGCTTCGAACGCGCGCAGCGGGTAGGAATAAAATTTGCCCTCATAATAGATGCGGCTCATCCGCGGGCGCTGGATGAAATCGTCGGGCAGAATCTCGTTCCACAGATCGACGACTTCCTGGCTTTTCGAGAAAAAGCGGTGGCCGCCAATGTCAAAACGAAAACCCTCATGCTCGACCGTCCGGCTGATCCCGCCGACATAGACCGGATCCTTCTCGATCACCGTCACCTTGTAACCCTGTTGGGTCAGCTGATAGGCAGCGGTGAGCCCCGCCGGCCCTGCGCCAATGATGGCGACGTCGGCACTGGTCGGACGGCTTTTCTGCAAACCGGACATATTGGACATTGATTGACTTCCCCACAGGCAAATTCATGCTCCCGCCCGCTGTGGCCAATCATGGCTAAAAAGTGGTTAATTTGACTTCGAAATTCCCGCTTGAACGGGGCTTGGCGCCTTGGGAAGCCGTGCAAATTGCTGTAAAATGCGTCCATGTAGGAGGCGCACGGCATGGCTGGCGGTCTGGCAATCGTTTTGAGCGGCGGCGGCGCCAAGGGGGCGTTTCAGGTTGGTGTCGTCCACGAACTCGTCGTTAATCGCGGCGTCCGGCTTGATATTGTCGCCGGGGTATCGACCGGCGCGATCCAGGCGCTGGGGGTCGCGCAGGATGATGTGCCGGGGCTGCTCGACGCGTGGCTCGCCATCCGCGGCAACGGCTCGATCTACAAGTCGCGCCCGCTCGGCGTCGTCGGCGGGCTACTCGGCGAAGACGCGATCTACGACACCGCGCCGCTCAAACGCCTGCTCAAGAATTTCGCCGACGACGCCAAACTACGCGCGAGCGGGCGCAAATTGCTGCTCGGCGTCGTCAATCTCGGCACCGGCACCTATCGCAGCATCGACGAGACCGTCCCCGGCATCCACAATTGGGTCTATGCCAGCTGCGCGATGCCGCTCTTCTTCGATCCGCTCAAGACGCGCGCCAGCGACGGGACCGAGGAGCAATGGGTCGACGGCGGGGTGCGCGACGTGACCCCGCTCAGCGCCGCGCTCGACATGAATCCGCGCGGGGTGATCGCGGTGCGCGCGTCACCCGCGCCGCGCCCCGGACCGGTGCGCACCTTCCCCAATTTGATCAAGATCGGGCTGCGCGCCGTCGACATCCTCCAGTCCGAAGTCTCCGCCAACGACGTGGCGAATGCCGCCTTGATCAACGACCTGATCGCCGCGCGCGAGGCGCAACTGCGCGCGCTGCAAAACGAAGGCATCGGCGGCGCGCAGGCCGCGCGCATCCTCCGCCCGCTCGACGTCCAGATCTCCCGCTACCGCTTCGCGCCGATCCGCATCATCGAACCCGAGGAAGAAGTCTCCGAAACGCTCGAATTCGACCCGGCAAAGATCCGCGCCGCGATCGACGCCGGCCGCCGAGCAGTCGACCGCGAGTGGGATGCGCTGGAACCGTTGTTGAGTTGAGACATGCGAACGACGGCTTGCGACCGGAAGTGAGACGTCGCCCCCGCGAAGGCGGGGGCCGCCACCGGCCTTGTCCTGCGCCGCCGCGTAAACCAACAGCGGCCCCCGCCTTCGCGGGGGCAACGGTTTATTAGAGCGGCCGCTCCCCAACCCAAAAAGCCGACACCGGCGGCTAATATCCCCCACCCCCCGCATCGGGCGGCCCACGCGCGCCATTGCCCTCACCCGTCACCGCCTCATCCTGCACCGCCACATCGCGCATAAGCGGCTTGAGCGCCAGCATCCCCAGCCGCACCCGCGGCGTCGTCTTGCCTGGCACGGCGGCAACCGCAAAACCGCCGTCGAGCCGCAGCGCCGCCGCCGATGCCTTGCCCGGCCGCACCGTGTAACGGCCGTAAGCGACGCCTTCGAACAGGAAATATCCGTCGAATTCGGTCAGCGTCGTCGCGCGTACCCGGCCTTCGGCATCGACGAGTTCGAGCGCCAGCCCTTCGACCGCGTTGCCGCCGTCGCGGCGCAGCGTCCCCTCGATCTCGCCTGCGGCGACCATCGGCAGGGCAACCCGCGTCGCGACGCCGGGCCGCGGCGTCACCACCACGCCCGGCAGCGCGGGTTGCACATAAGGATCGGGCAGGCTGCCCGCGTCGATGCCTATCAGCACCGGGCGGAACGGCTCGAGCCCGTCGATTGCCCCCTGACCATCCTTGCCGGTCGCCTGCTCGATATGGGCATGGCCCGCGGTCAGCGGCACGCCCGCCAGCGCCGCCTCGCCCGGCTGGCGGATTCCATCGCCATTGTCGTCCATCCAGACGTCGGCGATCACCTGGCCGCGGCTCGCCAGCTTCTCGCTCGACACGCGCCAACCGCCGCCCGGCTTCGGTCCGAAGCTGAAGGCGAGCGACAATGACGCGGCGACCGATCCGTCGCTCGCCACTTCGCCAAAGCCGCTCAGCTGTAAGCGGTTGAAACGGCGCGTATATCCGGCACCGACGCGCGCGCGCTCCAGCCCGCGGTCATAGCCGAGCTCGGCGCGCCATTCCGCGTCGCCCTTTCCGGCCCATTCGCCCACCAGTGCCATACGCGTGTCGCTGCTGTCGCCCGACAGCGCAAAGCGCGCCTCCCCGCGGAGACGCACACGCCCGATGCGGGCATTGGCGAGCAGGGTGGCGGTCAGATTGTCGGGCGGGTCGGGGCCGACCGGCACCTTGGTGCGGCTCCAGTCGAGCTGGCCGGTGAAGGTCAGCGCCCGGAAACTCGCCGACGCCCGCGCGCTGGCCTCCAGGCTGGAAATTCCGGCGCGCCGATCGATCTGGCGAACGTCGAAATGCAGCGGCAGTACGGTCCGCCCCAGCTTGACCGACTGGTCGATCGAAATCGAATAAAGGCCATTGATATTGCTGAGAAAACGGTCGGACACAAAGCCGTTCCAGCCGCGCATCGCATCGGCGCGGACGTAGGTTTCGCCAAACGCCGCGAGCCAGCTCGCGCGCACCGCGCCGCCGCCCCCAAAGCCTTTAGGAGCATCCGCATAGCTGGCGCCGACCTCGAGCAAGGTCGGCCCGATCGAGCGGCGCAGCGCGGCCTCGGCATAATTGCGCCGCACATTCTCGATCAACAGGCTGTGCGCATAGGCGGCGACCGACGTGCGCGCATCGAGCCCGCGCTCGATGCCCAGCGTCCCGCGCCAGCCACGCCGGAACGGCCCACGCCCGCGCCCGCCAAATTCGATCAGGTCGGCGTTTTCCTGCGCAAATCCGGCCCAATACCAGGTCTGCTGCGGCGGAATCGAATCCATCCCCACCTGCACTTGCTTGATTTCGCGCCGGATTTGCCCCTGCGGACCATAGAGCACGATCTCGAAACGGTTTGCGCCATATTGCAGCGGTACGTCGAGAAATTCGTAGCGGCCATCGCCATTGGGGCTGGTGAACGCCAGCAACTGGCCGTTGCGATACAATTCGGCATCCCACCCGGCGGGCAGGTCGCCGCGAAAATTCGTCTTGTCGAAGCTGTCGGGGCGCTCGATCGGACGGTTGGTGACCACCGCGCCGCGCCCCGGCGCCGACGACGCGACGATCCCGGTCGACAACAGGCTGACATCGCCCGCAGCATAATGCGTCGCCTTGAGCGGCCCGAGCAGCCGTCCCTCGGGATCTGTGCGATAGAGCCGCATCCGCAGGCTGTCGGGCACGCCCTCATTGTCCGACGACAGCCGCGCGTCGAAGCTCTGTTTCAGCACTTCGCCCGCGGCGAAAATCTCGTACCGGCCCTGGACATAGGAACCGCCGCGCTTGTCGGACACGAACCCCGCCGATGCGACGACATCGACCGAGGGTGTCGCCCAGCCCTGATAGGGCCGCGACGCCTGCGGCAGGCTGGCGAGGTCGAACCGCGCCGCGGGCCGGATGGCCGCCGCGCGCGCGCGCCGTTCGGCGGCGAGCTGGAACGGCAATTTGTCCTTGCTGTCGATGCGCAGCACGGCGTTCGACAGGTCGGCGACGATCGGTACCCCCAACCATGCGTTGAGACTGTCGAGATCGACGCACCAGCCTGCGGGGGTATCGCGGATCATCGTTGCGGAAAGCCGGAAACTCTGGCTGCCCGCGCGCACTTCGCCCGCCTCGCGGTCGATCGTCAGGCTGCGTCGTTCGTCGAACACCCAGCCGGTTGCGCGGCGCAACTTCTTGTCGACGCGCACCGCCAGATCGAGCGCGAGCACGACATCGGCGAGGTCGACGCACACCCCCTGCGGCGTCTGATAGCCGCGCACCCCGTCGCCCAGCCGATATTGGCCCGACCGCATGTCAAATAGCCAGCTGTCGTCCTCGTTCGGCGCCCACCCGTCGCTCGCCAAGGAAACCGGCGATTTATCAACGGCCTCGGCGCCGGTGGGAACCAGTCCCACCAGCGCGAGCCCGGCCAGGATCGCCGGTTTCCATCGGGTCAGCGCCGCGCGGATCACGGCTTGTCGGCTTTCGCCCCGCCCTTACACCGTCACTTCACCACCCGTTCGGCCTCGTCGATCGTCCCGCCGCCAATGTCGCGGTCCTCGCTGTAGCGGATGCGCACCGGCCCCTTGAGCCGGGCGGCAAGTTCGGGCGGCACGCGCAGCGAGACCTCGCGCGCGCCCACCTCGGGATAGACGGCGATGCCGCGCGCCACCAGCAATGGCTCGCTGACCCCCGGCCGCGTTACTTCGATATCGCCATAGACCGACCGGTTGCCCGTGCGCGTCAGTCCGAAATTGAACGCCGGGCCGTCGGGCGTGTCGCCCACCCACGCGTCGCCAATCGTCGCTTCAGCGCCAAGGTCGCCGACGCGGATGATGACCGGGATCGTAATGCCATAGATCGGGATGAGCGCGATCGAGACGCCGTTGCCCGCGGGTTTGGCCGGATCGGCGGCGACCGCGGGCGCCGCATCGGGGACCGCGCGGAACAGCATGTGCGCGCGATATTCGCCCGGCGGTGTGCCTTCGGGAATGCGCACCCCGACGCGGATCACTTGCGGCTGGTTGGGCGGCAGCGTGACGCGGCGCGGGCTGAACGCGATCATGTCGAGCGCCAGCCGCTCGGCGGGGGTGACGTCCGCCTCGGCAATCTCGTCGAGCCCGCCCGCGGCGGTCATCCGCTTGATCTCGAGACTGATACGATAGGTCGCCGGTTCGGAACCGATATTGTTCAGCACCACCTCGGTGCCGCGCGAACCGTCGAGGACGACGCGCGTCGGCGCGACGAGCAGGTCCCCCGCCGCCTGGGCAGGCGTCGCGACGGAGCCAAGCAAAAATACGGAAAGCAGGCCGAAGCCCTTGAAAAAGCGCAACATCGATACGATCCCCACAATCGTTTGTCCGGAAAGGCCCACACCCCTCCGCTGGTCGCACCCTGCCTGCGCCAACATGGTTGATATTTCGCTAACCATGTCCGTCGCTTGCCCATCGCGCATGAAAAAGGGGTCGCCGGACCTGCGCCCGGCGACCCCTTGTCTGGCTGGCGGGCCATTCAGCCCGCCATACCCCCCACCTTATTGATAGTTGGCGGTGACGTTGAACGTCCCGGTATAGTCGCCCGCGGTCTGGTTGGCGCCGACGCTCAGCGTACCGCCGACCTGGAAATTGCCGCCGGTCGCGCCGAGCGTGATGTTCGGCACCGAATAGGTCAGCGACGACGTCATCGTGCCGCCCAGCGACCCGTTGAGCGTCACGCTCGGGTCGCCGCCGACGAGCACGACCGCACCGTCGGTGCCCTGCACGTCAAAGTTGGCAGCGGTCGTGGTGCCGGTGCAGGTCAGGCCCGCGCCGCACGTGCGGGCGCCCGCCGTGCTGACCTGAACGGTCGAAGCGGTGGCACCGCTGATGATCGTGGCATATTGCAGGGCGCTGGTGTTGGTCAGCGTGATCTGACGCAGGATCTTGGCGGTGGCCGTTGCCGTTGCCGAAGCCGCATGCGCCGCCGGGGCGTTCAGGGCGAGGGCAGCAATCGCGGCGCCGACGACGGCGCGCTTCATTCCAAATTTGCGCATATGTTTGGTCCCTTAATTCGAAAACTGGTTGTCGAAACGCGAATGGATATCCCACCCCATTCGCCGACCTCTTTAGCGGGCGACAGGTTCAGCTTTTGCCAGCAAGCTTGGTTAACAGCGCAGTAGGAATTGGCTCGCCTTACCCTTGGTAAGCGAGATAAATCAGGGGCTTATCCTGATATCGAGCGGGTCGCCGGAACCTCCCGCCCTGCTTTAACGGCCCGGAGTGGCACAAATTTAGCGCGGTGGAGAGAATCGAATATCGGGGCAAAGACCGCGCCTGATTCGCACCAATTATTCGTCATCCCGGCAAAGGCCGGGATGCCGGGCAAGCTTCAGATCCCCTCGCCACTCAGCCGCTGGCAAATCATGTCGAGCTGATCGAGCGAGGCGAATTTCAGGGTCAGATGACCCTTCCCGCCGCCACCATATTGGATCGCAACCCCGATCCCGAGCAGCTCGGACAAGTGACGCTCGACCGCGACGATATCGGGATCGCGCCCGACCCCGTCCATGCTCTTATATTCCATCGGCGCCTTGCGGCCGCCGCCCTTGTCCTCGCGCACCAGCGCCTCGACCGCGCGCACCGACAGCCCTTCCTTGACGATCCGCCGCGCGATCGCTTCGGCATCGGCGGCGCCGATCAGCGCGCGCGCATGCCCCATCGCGAGCGATCCGTCACCGACCAGCGCCTGCACCACGTCGGGCAGGTCGAGCAGCCGCATCAGATTGGCGACATGGCTGCGCGATTTGCCGACCAGCTTTGCCAGCGCTTCCTGATTATGTCCGAAATCGTCGATCAGGCGGCGATAGGCGCCGGCTTCCTCGATCGCGTTCAGGTCCTGTCGCTGGATATTTTCGACCAGCGCAATCTCATAGGTTCCGGCGTCGTCGAGTTCGCGCACCAGCGCGGGTATCTGGTGCAATCCGGCGCGCTGCGCCGCGCGCCAGCGACGCTCACCCGCGACGAGCTGATATCCCTCGCCATCCGGCGACCGGCGGACGATGATCGGCTGGAGCAATCCGCGCAGCCCGATCGAATCGGCGAGTTCGGCGATCGCCGCCTCGTCGAAATGTCGCCGCGGCTGGCCAGGCAACGGGCGAATCGACCCCAGCGGCACATGCTGGACCGCATCGCCCGACACCGTCGGCGCGGCCTTTGCTGCACTTCCGGCGGTCGCCAGCACCGGCGCTTCGGCGGCGACGTCGCCGAACAGCGCGTTCAGCCCGCGGCCCAGCCCCGACGGGCGCTTGCGCGCCGGAGAAGAAGGGTTTTCATCTTTATTATCAGCCATTTATGCAGCCTTGCGGACGTTGGGCAGGCGATCGATCAGCTCGCGCGCCAGCGCGATATACGCCGCCGACCCGGCGCAGCGATGATCATAGATCAGCGCCGGAAGGCCGTGGCTCGGCGCTTCGGACAGGCGGACGTTGCGCGGGATCACGGTTTGAAACACCACTGGTCCCAACACTTCGCGAACGTCGTCCGAAACCTGGTCGGTCAACCGGTTGCGGCGGTCGAACATGGTGAGCGCGACCCCGAGGATCGACAATTTCTGGTTGAAACGCTCGCGCACGCGTTCGACCGTGGTGAGCAGCTGGCTCAGCCCCTCGAGCGCGAAAAACTCGCACTGTAGCGGCACGATCAGCGATTCGGCAGCGATCAGCGCGTTGAGCGTGAGCATGCCCAGCGATGGCGGGCAATCGATCAGGCAGATGTCCCATTGCCCCGCCTCGGCGCCGGTCAGCGCCTGTTCGAGCCGATGGAGCCGGTCGGCAAATTCAATGAGCTCGATCTCGGCGCCCGACAGGTCGACCGTTGCCGGAACGATGTCCAGCCGCGGCACCGCCGTCGGCACCGCGCAATCGGCGAGCGGCGCGTCGCCGCGCAGCAATTCATAGCTCGAATATTCGCGCTGCGCCTGCTTGATCCCCAGCCCGGTCGAAGCATTGCCCTGCGGATCGAGGTCGATGATCAGCGTTCGCCAGCCCGTCGCCGCAAGCGCGGTCGCTAGATTGATCGCCGTCGTCGTCTTGCCAACCCCGCCCTTCTGGTTCGCCACGGCAATGCGGATCATGCTTTTCCTCGCTGTTTTGCCGGGATTCTTCCGACACCCACCAGTATCTGGCTGTCGGCGTCGGTACGGCTTTGTTCCACGTGAAACAGATTCTGCCACGGCTGCGGCAACAACGCCAGTTCCTTAACTGCGTTTCGGCCCTTTGGCAGCAGCCAGTGCGTCGATTCGGTGGAAAAACGCGCGGATAAGTCGATCAATCGATCAAGCGGCGCGAACGCGCGCGCGCTGATCGTCGCCGCGGGCTGCGTTGCGACCCGCTCGAGCGGCGCTTCGGCGACCTCGACATGATCCAGCCGCAGCTCTGCCGCGACGCTGCGCAGAAACTCGCACCGCCGTTTGCGCGATTCGACGAGCAACATCGGGCGGTTGGACAGGATCGCGACGACCAGCCCGGGCAACCCCGGCCCGCTCCCCAGATCGATCCAAAGCCCGTCACCGCCTCTGTCGAGCGCCAGAAGCTGCGCGCTGTCCGCGATATGCCGCACCCAGAGCGTCGGAATCGTCGACGCCGCGATCAGATTCTGCCGATCATTCTCGGCGACCAGCAGCGTCGCAAAACGCTCCAAGCGCGCCCATTGCTCCGCCGTGGGCGCGAACGCTCGATCCAGCCAGTCGCGCGCAGCGCCTTCATTTTCCAATAGCTCGGCGTCCGCCACGTTGTTCTTTCACCTTCCCCGCAACGCGGGCCAATTTTTCTTGGCGCCTTTGCGCCTTTGCGTGAGATTGTCGAAAACACGCCGCCGCGAAATCAAGCCGCCCACCGCCGACTATGCACCATGATCGCGGTGAGCGCCGCGGGCGTCACCCCGTCGATCCGTCCCGCCTGCCCCAGCGTTTCGGGCCGCGCCTTGGTCAGCCGTTCGACCATCTCGCGCGACAGTCCGCCGATCGCGGCATAGTCGAGCGCCGGGTCGAGCAATATCGCCTCATTCGCCGCCAAGGACCGCAATTCGGCGTCCTGCCGCGCGATATAGGGTGCATAATGGGCATCCTCGGCGACCTCCGACAGAATTGCGGGGTCAATCGCGTCGAGTTCAGGCGCAAGCCGCGCGAGCCGCGCCATCGTCATCTCAGGATAGCGCAGCAGCTCGATCCGCTTGCGCGCGATCCCGTCGCCGGGCAGCGTCAGCTCGACCGCGGCATAGTCCGCGGTCGTCACCGGCACGTCGAGCAAGGTTTCGGCCCGCGTCCGTTCAGCCATCCGCGCCGCGAACAGCGCCGCGGTCGCCGGGCGCACCAGCCCCAATTCGATCCCTTTCGGGGTCAGCCGTGTCGCCGCATTGTCGGCGCGCAGCCGCAGCCGATATTCGGCGCGCGCGGTCAGCATCCGATAGGGTTCGGTGACCCCCTGCAGCACAAGATCATCGACCATCACGCCGATGTATGATTCGCTTCGATCGAGGACCAGCGGATCGCGCCCTTGAACGGCGAGCGCCGCATTGGCCCCAGCGACCAGCCCCTGTGCCGCAGCTTCCTCATATCCAGTCGTGCCGTTGATTTGGCCCGCGCACCAGACGCCGGGCATCGCGCGCACCTGCAAGGTGCGGTCGAGCGCGCGCGGATCGATATGGTCATATTCGACCGCATAGCCCGGAACGACCATCTCGACCGCCTCCAGCCCCTCCATCGTCCGCAGCATCGCGAGCTGGACGTCGGCGGGCAGCGAGGTCGAAATCCCGTTCGGATAGACAAGGTGCGTGTCGAGCCCCTCGGGCTCCAGGAAAACCTGATGCCCGTCGCGGTCGGCGAAGCGGTGGATCTTGTCCTCGATCGACGGGCAATAGCGCGGCCCCGCGGCGCCGATCGCGCCGGTGAATAGCGGCGAGCGATCGAGGTTCGCCGCGATGATCGCATGCGACTCGCCGTTCGTGCGCGTGATCGCGCAGAAAATCTGCGGTACCGTGCGTTCCCTGTTCCACGTGGAACAGGTCCAGCTTGCCCCTTCGGCGCTGTCCGACGGCTGCTCGCCGAGCTGCGCCCAGTCGATCGTGCGTCCATCGAGCCGCGGCGGCGTTCCCGTCTTGAGCCGCGCAATCGGCAGGTCGGCGGCGCGCAATTGTTCGGCGAGCCGATGTGCGCCAGCTTCGCCGATGCGGCCGCCCTCCATGCGCTCCTCGCCGCGGAACAATTTTCCACCGAGGAACGTGCCCGTCGCGAGCACGACTGCGCTCGCGGTCAGCGCCGTGCCATCAGCAAGCTCGAGCCCCTCGATGCGCCCTACATCCGACAATCGCAGCGCTGCCGCTTCGCCGGCAATCACCGTGATGCCATCCTCCGCGGCAAGCAAATTTTGGATCGCGTCGCGATATAGTTTGCGGTCGGCTTGAATGCGCGGCCCCTGCACCGCTGCACCCTTCGACGCGTTGAGCATCCGATAATGGATTGCCGCCGCGTCAGCCGCGCGCGCCATCCAGCCGTCGAGCGCGTCGACCTCGCGCATCAGATGCCCCTTGCCAAGCCCGCCGATCGCGGGGTTGCACGACATCGTCCCGATCAGCGCCGGATCGAAACTGACGAGCGCGACGCGCGCGCCAAGCCGCGCCGCGGCCGCGGCGGCCTCGGTCCCGGCATGCCCGCCGCCAACGACGATGACATCGAAAATCGCTGAATCCTGCATGATTGTGGAGCGCATAGCCGAAACCGCCGCTCGAATCCATCAGCGCGTAGGTCATGAAATATCTCACACAAAGACACAAAGATGGCGCGCAGACCAGCAGCCCGACACGCAGTCTTTGTATGTTCGTGTGAGACGAAATGGGGCTTACGTCCGCCGTCTCGGGAACTGCCGTTTCACGTGGAACATCATTTGCCGATGCAGAAACGCCCGAACAGCGTGTCGAGCATATCCTCGACCCCGGCACGGCCGGTGATGCGGTCGAGCGCTGTCGCCGCGAGGCGCATCCGTTCGGCGAGCAGGATCAGGTCGCTCGCCTCGCGCGACCCGGGTTCAATCTCAAGCCATTGTTTTGCTTCCGAAAGTGCTGCACGTTGACGCTGGCGCAGCGCCGCTTCGCCTTCGCGCGGCAACAATGTCCGCGCCATCTCGACGATCATGCGATGCAGCTTGTCCATCCCCTCGCCCGTCGCCGCCGACAGCGTCAGGTCGCAGCGCGCCGCGTCGGCTTCGGCGGCGGCATCGCCCTTCCAGCGATCGGCTTGCGCTGCGATCAGGATCGCGCGTGGATGGTCGGGCGCTGCCTTCGGCGGCCCAAGCCAGAGCAATATATCGGCGGCGTCGATCGCCGCCTTCGCACGGTCGATTCCGATCGTCTCGATCGCATCGGCCCCTTCGCCGCGAATCCCGGCGGTATCCGAAAAACGCATCGCGATGCCGTCCAGCGCCAGCGGCGTTTCGATCACATCGCGCGTCGTTCCCGCCACGGGCGATACGATCGCGAGCTCCCTTTGCGCCAAGGCATTGATTAAAGTTGATTTTCCGGCATTTGGTGGCCCTGCGATCACCACCGAAAGTCCTTCGGAGATCACCTCGGCCGCGGGCCGCGCGAGCCATTCGTCCAGCTCGCCCGCCAAAGCTGCCATCCCCGTAATCAAGCGCTGCGCAACAACTTCGCCAACTTCCACATCATCTTCGTCGGCAAAATTGAGCTCGGCCTCGGCGCCCGCCATCAGCGTCAGCAGCCGCTCCTGCCACCCCGCGACGGCGCGCGACACATGTCCGCTGGCCATGCCCAAAGCCTGCACCCGCTGGCTTTCGGTCTCAGCCGCGAGCAGATCGGCCAGCCCCTCGGCCTCGGCGAGGTCGATCCGGCCATTGTCAAAAGCGCGCCGAGTGAACTCGCCCGGCTCGGCGCGGCGCAGTCCGGACATCGCGCCCAGCGCGGCTTCGACCGCTGCGACGACCGCACGCCCGCCGTGCAGATGCAATTCGGCGAGATCCTCGCCCGTCGCCGTCGCCGGCCCCGGAAACCACAGGACAAGCGCCCGGTCGAGCGGGGTACCTTCCCCGTCGCTGAGCTCCGCCAGCGACGCGCGACGCGGCGCGGGCAAGCGTCCCGCCAGCGCCTGCAGCGCCGCAGCGGCGTTGGGCCCGCTGACGCGCACGACACCGATCGCCGCCGGCGGCATCCCGCTCGACAGCGCAAAGATCGTGTCGTTCACCTCGCTTTGGTTCAGCTCTTGCGCCCCTTGGCGGGCTTGTCGTCGCCGCTTTCGCCGGCCGACTTCGATCCGCCCATCAATCCGCCACCGAACTGGCCGAGCAGCGACTGGACAAGTTCCAACCCGCTGCCACCCATCGGCACCCAGGTCTTGACCATCGACTGCACCATGTCGGGCGTGATCCCCTTCGCCATCAATTCCTTGACGCGCGAAAGATAAATGTCGTGCAGCGGTTCGAGGTCGGGAAGCCCGAACAGGCGCCGCGCCTCTTCGGGGGTGCAATCGATCTCGATATTGAACTTCATCGCCTGTCTCCGCCCCGAAATGCCGGTTAGCCGCTTGAGCCATGCTCGCGGCCCCGCTAGCTTCGCGCTTTCACAGCAAAGAAGCAAGAGACAGGAGAGCTCCCATATGGCCGCGACCACCACCACCATCCCCGCGCTCGATGGGACCAACGCTATTCCCGCCTATGTCGCGCGTCCCGACGCCGACGGGTCGCGGGCGATCATCGTCATCCCCGAAATCTTCGGTGTGAACGCCGGGATCCGCGAAAAATGCGAAGACTGGGCGGCGCAGGGCTATCTCGCGATCGCCCCCGACCTGTTCTGGCGTTTTGCCCCCGGGGTCGAGCTCGACCCCGATGTCGAGGCCGAACTGCAGGAAGCTTTCGGCTATTTCGGTCAATATGATGCCGACGACGGGGTCAAGGACATCGAGGCGGCGATCCGCTGGCTTCACGCCCAGGGCGCCGCCAAGGTCGGCTGCGTCGGCTTCTGCCTTGGTGGACGGCTGGCCTATATGGCCGCGGCGCGCACCGACATCAGCGCATCGGTCGGCTATTATGGCGTGATGATCGACCAGATGCTGAACGAAAGCCACGCGATCGCGCATCCGCTGATGCTGCATATTCCCACCAGCGATCATCTTGTCGGGCCGGAAGCGCAGGCGAAGATGCACGAAGGGCTCGACGCGCATCCCAAGGTCACGCTCCACGACTATCCCGGGCTCGACCACGGCTTTGCCGCGACGAGCGGGAACCGCCGCGATGAAGCGGGCGCCCAGCTTGCCGATGGCCGCACCAAGGCCTTTTTCGCCGAGCATCTGGCATGAGCGGCAGCGGACCGGCCCACGCGGGCGTCGCAGCCTGGCACGCCTATATGGATGGCGGCGGCGATCCGCAGGCGCTGCGCGACATGCTCGCCGCCGATGCCGTGTTCCACTCCCCCGTCGTCCACACCGCGCAGGTAGGGCGCGACAAGGTCTTCGCCTACCTTCATGCGGCGAGCCATGTGCTCGGCGGCGACGACTTCCGTTACGAACGCGAAATCATCGATGGCGATCAGGCGATGCTGGAGTTTGCGACGACGCTCGACGGCATCCACATCAACGGGGTCGACATCATCCGTTGGAATAGCGACGGAAAAATATACGATTTCAAGGTGATGGTCCGCCCGCTCAAGGCGATCAACAAGGTGTGGGAGAAGATGGGCGCGATGCTCGCCGCGCAAGGATGATCCGCTAGATCAGCATCAGCGCGGCGAGTTCGCGGTAGAGGTGCGGCGGCAGGTCTGCGGCGCCGTCCCGATCCGCCATGCCCTTCGGCGCATCCTCATCGGCAAGATAGCGCCACCCCTGATGCGCGCGCTTGGGCAGCGGCGGCAGGATTTCCAGATCGTCCGAACAGACGATATCGACCCGGCCATCCTTGCGATCGTCGAAGCGCAAGATCCGTTGCCGCGCGACGATCCGATGCTTGATGATCCAGTGCAGATAGCCACCGACCAGCTCGTCCATCCGCTTCGGCCGCATCCGTGTCGGTACGCGCAATTCGCCTTCGCTCGCCCGCGCCGCAACCCGGCGCACAAAGGTTTCGACCTGCGCACAGCCGACCGCAACCTTGGTGAGATGAAGCAACGCCATCGGCAATAAATGGGGCGGTGACGGCGAAAACCAAGTCGTTTGGGGCAGCGCCTGTCGCGCGACCGGCCGAGCCGGCCGCGCGAACAAGCACGCGGGCCGGGTTTAGCCCAGCAGCGTCCCGAGCCCGACCGACGGGTCGACCCAGCCGTCGTAGATCATCTTGACCGCGACATAGACGATAACCGCGAGGCCGATGTAGGCGATCCAGCGATAGCGCTCGATATATTTGGCGATGATGTTCGCCGCGAGGCCCATCAGCGCGACCGCAACGATCAGGCCGACGATCATGATCCCCGGATGATCGCGCGCCGCCCCGGCGACCGCGAGCACATTGTCGAGGCTCATGCTGACGTCGGCGATGGCGACCGCCCAGGCGGCACCGGCGAAGCTCTTGGCAGGCTTCAGCCCCGAATGTTCGTCGCCGACAATTTCGGGCGAACCGGCCGAATGCGCACCATCACGCAATTCGCGCCACATTTTCCAGGCCACCCAGGCGAGCAGCAGGCCGCCGATGAAGATCAGCCCGACAATCTGCAGCAGCTGGGTAACGACCAGCGCAAAGGCGATGCGCAAGACGAGCGCGGCGAGGACGCCAATCAGGATCACCTTGCGGCGCTGTTCGGGCGGCAGCCCCGCGGCGAGCGCGCCGACGACGATCGCATTGTCGCCCGCCAGCACGAGGTCGATCAGCAACACCTGCAAAAACGCCGCCATCGCGGCGGGTTCGGTGATGTTCGAGAAATCATTGACGATATGGCCCCAGATCTCGCTGGGGCCGCCAAAGCCCTGTGCGGCCGTGGTGGCGGCGGTCAACAAAAGGTCAATCACACAGGCTCTCCGAAATAAAGCACGACCGGCATCGGGTCATAAAAGGGATGCAACAGCGCCCGCCACTGCTCATATCGTTCGGAGCGGCGGAAACCATCGCGATGGTCTTCCATGCGGTCCCAATGCACGATCAGCAAGTAGGTTTCCACCGCTTCGCACCCACGCCGCACTTCCATGCCCAAAAAACCGGGCGAGGCGGCGATCAGTGGGCGGGCGGAGGCAAGGGCGCGTTCGAAAGCGGCGCCCTGCCCGGGCCGAACCTGCAACAAGGCCTGTTCGACGATCATCCCGCCGGGGCGCGACTATTGATTCATCGAATCGAAGAAATCTTCGTTGGTCTTCGAATCCTTGATCTTGTCGAGGAGGAATTCCATCGCGTCGATCGTGCCCATCTGCATGAGGATGCGGCGCAGCACCCACATTTTCGACAGCTTGTCCTTCTCGACGAGCAATTCTTCCTTGCGGGTGCCCGACTTGCCGACGTCGAGCGACGGGAAGATGCGCTTGTCGGCGACCTTGCGGTCGAGGACGATTTCCGAGTTACCGGTGCCCTTGAATTCTTCGAAGATCACCTCGTCCATGCGGCTGCCGGTATCGATCAGCGCAGTCGCGATGATCGACAGCGAACCGCCCTCCTCGATGTTGCGCGCGGCGCCGAAGAAGCGCTTCGGACGCTGGAGCGCATTGGCGTCGACGCCGCCGGTCAGCACCTTGCCCGACGAGGGGACGACAGTGTTGTAGGCGCGGCCAAGGCGGGTGATCGAGTCGAGCAGGATGACGACATCCTTCTTGTGCTCGACGAGGCGCTTGGCCTTTTCGATCACCATTTCGGCGACCTGGACGTGGCGCGTCGCGGGTTCGTCGAAGGTCGAGGAGACGACTTCGCCGTTCACGCTGCGCTGCATGTCGGTGACTTCCTCGGGACGTTCGTCGACGAGGAGGACGATCAGATAAACCTCGGGGTGATTGTCGGTGATCGCCTTGGCGATATTCTGCAGCAGCACCGTCTTGCCCGTGCGCGGCGGCGCGACGATCAATGCGCGCTGGCCCTTGCCCTGCGGGCTGACGAGATCGATGACCCGCGCCGACTTGTCCTTGACCGTCGGATCGACGGTATCGAGCGACAGCTTCTGGTTCGGATAGAGCGGCGTCAAATTGTCGAAATTGACGCGGTGGCGAACGACGTCGGGATCGTCGAAATTGACGCTGATCAGCTTGGTCAGCGCGAAATAGCGTTCGCCATCACGCGGCGCGCGGATTTCGCCCTCGACCGTGTCGCCGGTACGCAGGCCATATTTGCGGACCTGGTTCGGCGAGACATAAATGTCGTCGGGACCGGCAAGATAATTGGCATCCGACGAGCGCAGGAACCCGAACGAGTCGGGGAGAACCTCGATCGTGCCCGAACCGATGATTTCTTCGCCCTCTTCGGCGAGTTCTTTCAGGATCGAGAACATCAGGTCCTGCTTGCGCAGCGTCGATGCGCCCTCGACGCCCAGTTCTTCCGCCATTTCGACGAGCTGGGCGGGCGCTTTGGTTTTGAGTTCTTTAAGATGCATGGGATGGATTCCGGGTGATATTCAGGAAAAAATGCCGTTGTTTTTCATTGCACCGCAAGGGTGCCTATCCGGCCGTGGGACGACCGTTTGCGATAGCTCCGACGCTGGGGAAGCGCCGCCCGACTGGCGGGATTGCCATGGCCCCTATCCCTCGCGCCATGCCAAGTCAATCGGGCTGGCCTCGATCCCCGCGCCAGCGGCGCGCGATCAGGGACGAATGACCGCGAGGATCACGATGATCGCCGCGGCGACGCCGGGGACTTCGTTGAGCAACCGGAGCCGCTTTTCGGTCAGCGGCCGCAAACCCTGTTGCAGTTTTTTGAAGTAACCGATCATCCAGCCATGATAGCCCGACAGCGCAAGCACCAGGATGAATTTGGCGATGAACCAGGTTTCACCCCAATAATTGCCGTTGAAGGCGAGCAGCAGCCCGAGCAGCCAGACGATCGTCAGCGACGGGTTCAGGATGATCCGGCGGAGCCGGTCCTCGCGCTCGATCCACTTTTTATCTTCGTCCGACCCGACCGGGCATTGGTGGTGATAGACGAAGAAGCGCGGCATCATGAACAGGCCGGCCATCAGGAAAATCACGAAAATGATATGCGCGGCTTTGACCCAAAGCATCGTCGCCCCCAAAAATCCTGCCCAGTCTGCCATAATTACCCGCCGCGAACGCGCCTGATCAGATGCTCGACATGCGCGATCGGCGTGTCGGGCACGATCCCGTGGCCGAGATTGAAGATATGGGGACGCGCCGGGAAGGCCGCAAGGATGCGGTCGATCGCGGCGTCGAGCGCTTCGCCGCCCGCGACGAGCGCAAGCGGGTCGAGATTGCCCTGCACGGGAAGGTGCGGCGGCAAGGCAGCGTCGGCCCATGCGGGATCGACCGTCTCGTCGAGCCCGATCGCGTCAACGCGGGTTTCGTCGGCATAGGCGCGGAGTTTCCCGCCCGCCCCTTTGGGAAAGCCGATCACCGGGGTGTCGGGATGGATGGCCTTCAGACGGCGAACGATTTCGGCATTGGGCGCGACGACCCAGCGTTCGAACTGCGCCGGGCTGAGGCTGCCCGCCCAGCTGTCGAACAATTGCACGGCTTCGACGCCATGTTCGATCTGGCCCGCCAGGTAATTTACCGTAACATCGACGATCGCATCGATGATGGTCTGGAAGCCGTCCGGATCGCCGAATGCCATGCGCCGCGCGGCAGCCTGGTCCTTCGACCCCTGCCCCGCCACCATATAGGTAGCGACCGTCCACGGACTGCCTGCAAAGCCCAGAAAGGTCGTTTCGGGAGGAAGCGCCGACGCGACGCGCGCGACGGTTGCATAAATGGGATCAAGCCGCTCGGGCGCGGCTTCGAGAGATGCCAAGGCGGCGTCCACCAGCGGCGGAGCGAGCCGCGGCCCCTCGCCCGCCTCGAACCACAAATGCTGGCCAAGCGCGTGCGGGACGATGAGGATGTCCGAAAAGAGGATCGAGCCGTCGAAACCAAAGCGCCGGATCGGTTGCAACGTCACTTCGGCCGCAGCTTCGGGATCGTAGCAAAGCTCGAGAAAGCCGCCCTTGGTTTCCCGCAGCGCGCGATATTCGGGCAGATAGCGCCCAGCCTGGCGCATCAGCCAGAGCGCTGGACGTTCCTGCCGTGCTCCGCGCAGCGTTGCGAGCAGGTTTTTCGATGACGCCTTCACGCGGCCCCTCTTTCTCTCTTCATAAATATTTAAATAGGATTGTGGTGGTTTGTTGGTCGCCGGACAAGCGCGGCTTTAGGCCGGGGCGTCCCTTTTGCCAACAGCTTGACTCCGCGATCGATACGTCGGCGTCCAGAGTCGCAAGGCACGATTCCCCTAATTCACAGCCTGTGGATAAGATTCGTCCCTTGTGGAAAACAGGTGGAGCGGAATCGGCAGCGTCGGGGATGAATCCATGGTCCCGATTTGCTCCCGGCGCTTGCCCCAAACTTATCCACAGGCGGTGCCGTGGAGCGTTTTCGACTATCCGCACGCCATATCCCGTTCGTGTCGAGCGACGTCGAAACACCCCGTAGCCGTGCGCTCTCCAAGCGTGTCTCGACCTCGCTCGACACGAACGGAAATGGGGATGATCTGGAAATCCCCAGATCCTCCCCTCCACCTCCCTGCTTGCCTTTTTCCACGCCTTTGGCCCAAGTGGCGCGATGGGCCGACTTCACCTTCATCTCATATCCGACTCCACGGGCGAGACACTGGAAAATATTGCCAAGGCGGCGATCGCGCAGTTCGACGATGTCGAGGTGGTCCGCCATTTCTGGCCGATGGTGCGATCGGAATCGCATCTCGACCGGATCATGGCCGAGGTGCAGGCGAGTCCGGGGATGATCCTGTTCACGCTGGTGAACGGCGAGCTGCGCGCCAGCCTCGAACGCCGCGCCGGCGCACTCAATCTGCCGCTCGTCCCCGCGCTCGACGCGGTGACCGACGCCTTGTCGCGGATGTTGGGCCAGGAAGCGAAGGCGCGACCGGGCCGCCAGCATCAGCTCGACGCCGCCTATTTCGCGCGGGTCGAGGCGATCCAGTTCACCGTCGCGCACGACGACGGCATCGGCTGGGAAAATTGGGAACAGGCCGATATCGTGCTCGCCGGGGTGTCGCGCACTTCAAAGACGCCGACGAGCATCTACCTTGCCAACCGCGGCTTCAAGACCGCGAACATCCCGATCGTCCCCGAATCGCCGCCGCCCGACGCCCTGTACCGGCTGAAGCGTCCGATGGTCGTCGGGCTAACGACCGGGCTCGACCGGCTCGTGCAGGTCCGACGCAACCGGCTGCTCTCGCTCAACCAGGCGCCGGAAACCTCCTATGTCGATGACGAACGGGTGAAGGCCGAGCTTGCCTATGCGCGGCGGATGTTCGCTGACAACGGCTGGCCGGTGATCGACGTCACGCGGCGTTCGATCGAGGAAACCGCCGCGGCGGTGATCAAGCTGGTCGAGGATCGGGCGAGCACATGACGTTGCTGCTCGCCTCGCAAAGCAGCGGCCGCGCGGCGATGCTCCGCGCCGCCGGGCTGGAATTTGAAACCACCGCCGCGCATGTCGATGAAGAAGCGCTCACCGCGTCGCTGCTTGCCGCCGGTCAGACCGCGCGCAATATCGCCGACGCGCTCGCCGAGGCCAAGGCGATCAAAATCTCGTCGCGCCTGCCCGGCGTCACCGTGATTGGCGCCGACTCGACGCTCGCGCTCGACGATGGCGCGATGCTGACCAAACCCGCCAGTCCCGAAGAGGCCGCGGACCATTTGCGCCGTATGGCGGGGACGCGCCACCGGCTGTTCAGCGCCGTGGTCGCCGCGCGCGACGGGGCGGCGGTGTGGCGCGCGGTGGGCGAGGCGAAGCTGTGGATGCGTCCCTTGTCGGACGCGTTCATCATCGCCTATGTCGCGGAGCATTGGGACAGCATCCGCTGGACCGTCGGCTGTTACGAGATTGAAGGAGCGGGCGTGCAATTGTTCGACCGGGTCGAAGGCGATCCCTGGACCATCGTCGGGATGCCGATGCTGCCGCTCTTGTCGTGGCTCCGCACGACCGGGCTGGCACCGTCATGAGCGGGCCATCCTATGCCGAGGTGATCGGCGATCCGATCGCGCAATCGAAATCCCCGCTGATCCATAAATTCTGGCTCGACGCCTTGGGCCTCGCGGGCGATTATCGCCGTTCCCACGTCACGCCCGACGCGCTTGCTGCCTTTGTCGAACAGCGCCGTGCCGACCCCGACTGGCGCGGCTGCAATGTCACGATCCCGCACAAGGTGGCGGTCATGGATCTGGTCGATGATCCGGGCAATATCCGCGGGACGATCGGCGCGATGAACACGATCGTTCGCCAGCCCGACGGGTCGGTCATCGGTACCAATACCGATGCCGCGGGCTTTTATGCGCCGCTGGCCGACCTCGATCTGGAGGGTGCGCCGGTCGCCGTGGTGGGCGCGGGCGGCGCGGCGCGGGCGGTGCTGTTCGCGCTCGCGCGCGCGGGGGTCGGGCATGTGACGATCCTCAACCGCAGTCCATTGAAAGCCATGGGGCTGCTCGCGACCTTTGGCCTCAAGGGCGAGGTTGTCGGGCTCGATTCATCGCTTCCGCCGGTATCGCTGCTGGTCAATTCGAGCAGCCTCGGGATGACCGGCCAGCCGCCGCTCGACCTCGACCTTTCGCCGCTCCCGGACGATGCGATCGTCTATGACCTCGTCTATGCGCCGCTCCAGACCGGGTTGCTCAAGGCCGCAGAGGCGCGCGGGCTCGACACCGTCGATGGGCTCGACATGCTGATCGGGCAGGCGGCGCTTGCCTTCGAGCTATTTTTTGGTGCTCCGCCGCCCGAAGGCCGCGACGACGAACTGCGCGGGCTGCTCACCGCATGAGGCACCATCCGCGCCCCGGTTCGCGGCTGCGGCGACCCTTCATCCTCGGGCTCACCGGATCGATCGGCATGGGCAAATCGACCGCGGCGGCGATGTTCGAGCATGAAGGCGTGCCGGTGTTCGACGCCGACGCCGAAGTCCACCGGTTGCAGGGGCCGGGCGGCGCGCTCGTCGCCGCGATCGAGGCGCGCTTTCCCGGCACCACCGGACCCGGCGGCGTCGATCGCCAGAAACTGGGGGGGCTGGTACTTGGCAACCGCCACGAACTCGCCGCGCTCGAAGCCATCGTTCATCCTGCGGTGTTCCGGGCGCAGAAAAAATTCCTCGCCCGCCACCGCGCGCGCGACGTCGTGGTCCTCGACATCCCGCTCTTGTTCGAAAAGGGCGGCTGGCGCCGCGTCGGTGCGATCGCGGTGGTGTCGGCGCCGGCCTGGATGCAGACCAAGCGCGTCATGCGCCGCCCGGGGATGACCTATGACCGGCTGAAGGCGATTCGCCGTCTGCAGGTCCCCGACCGCGTCAAGCGCGCGCGCGCCGATTTCATTATCGAAACGGGCGGACCGAAAAGCGAGACGCATCGCCAGATTCGCGCCATCGCCTCTTGTTTCCGCGCCCGATAGGGTCCAGATTAACCGCTCAATGCGCGAGATTATCTTCGATACGGAAACCACGGGATTCGATCCCAAGACCGGGGACAGGCTGGTCGAAATCGGGTGCATCGAACTGGTCGACCGCCGCGAAACCGGCCAGACCTTCCACGCCTATTTCAACCCCGAACGCGACATGCCCGCCGCCGCCGAGGCGGTGCACGGCCTGTCGATCCAGTTCCTGTCCGACAAGCCGCTGTTCGCAACCCGCGTCGACGATCTGCTCGAATTTCTCGGCGACGCGCCGCTGGTCGCGCATAACGCCGTCTTCGACTTTGGTTTCGTCAACGCCGAACTCGCGCGTGCAGGGCGCCCCGCGCTCGACATGGCGCGAATGTGCTGCACGGTGCAGATGGCGCGCAAGCTCCATCCCGGCGCCAAGCACAGCCTCGATGCGCTCTGCACCCGCTACGGCATCGACCGCAGCCACCGCGTCAAGCATGGCGCGCTGCTCGATGCGGAACTGCTCGCGCATCTCTACATCGAAATGACCGGCGGCCGGCAGATCGGGCTGGGTTTGGCGGCGTCGGCGACGAATGCCCCGGCGCCGGCCGCCGCTGCCCCCGCGGCCCCCCGCGGTGGCGATCGTCCGTTTCGCGAACCCCGACCCCATATGGCATCGGCCGCCGATCTGGCACGCCATGCCGAATTTGTCGTAGGGCTGAACCAGCCGCTGTGGCTCGATACGGTGTGATGGCGATCGCATAAGCCATTGCACCGGCCAAGAAGGAGAAGAAAAATGGAAATCCGCGTCTCTGGCCACCAGATCGAAACCGGCGAAGCGCTGCAGGCGCATGTGTCGGACCGGATGAACGCGATTGCCGACAAATATTTTTCGCGCGCGATCGGGGCGCATGCGACCTTTGGCAAAGGGCCGCACGACAGTTTCCAGTGCGACATCGTCGCGCATGTGATGCAGGGGCTGGTGCTCAAGGGGCATGGTCAGGCGCAGGACGCGCATGTCGCGTTCGAGGGGGCGGCCGAACGCATCGAAAAACAGCTGCGCCGCTATATGCGACGATTGAAGGACCGCAACAACGGTCCGGCGCAGCCCTCACCGACGGTCGACGAGATCGACGACAATGCCAGCTATATCGTTTTCGACGGCGGCGGCGAGGAAGATGCCGGTGACGCCCCCGCGATCATCGCTGAAACGCGCGTCGACATCCCCAACAGCAGCGTGTCCGACGCGGTGATGATGCTCGACCTTCGCAACACCAACGCCTTGCTGTTCGTCAACAGCAAGACGGGTTCGCACAATATGGTCTATCGCCGCGACGACGGGACGATCGGCTGGGTCGAACCACGATAGGGCTGGATTTTCTTCGCCAACCGGCATAAGGGCCGCGCCCAATACGTCCTATGCCGGTATGGCGGGGCTCCGGTATGACTTCTCCGCGATCGTCCTTGCGGAATGTCCGGCCCATTTGCCCGGCGGCTACACAGATTTGACCAGAACCATGAACCTTTCTTCCCTTCTCTATCCCGCGACCGTGCGCGCGCACGTGCAGCTCGATTCGAAAAAGGCGCTTTTCCCCTTTGTCGGCGATCTCGCCAGCCGTTCGCTCGGGCTCGACGCGGGCGAAGTCAGCGAAGCGCTGCTCGAACGCGAGCGCCTCGGGTCGACCGGGTTCGGGCGCGGGATCGCGCTGCCGCACGCCAAGATGGCCGATCTGACCGGGGTGCGCGGGCTGTTCCTGCAATTGTCGCGCCCGATCGACTTCAACGCGGTCGATGGCCTGCCGGTCGATCTGTTGTTCGTGCTCCTGTCGCCGCTCGACGCGGGTGCCGATCACCTCAAGGCGCTGGCCGGGGTGTCGCGGATGCTGCGCAACGAAGCGATCGCCGAACGGCTGCGCGGCGCCAAGAGCGACGAAGCGCTCTATGCGCTGCTCGCCGATACCGAAACGCGTGACGCGGCGTAACGCCGCGGCGCGAACTGGCGCATGACGCGGCTTACCAGCCGCTTCCTTGTCGACCTGCTGCTGCGCCGCACCGAATCGGCCGGCGGATTTGCGACGATCCTCGTCAAAGGCGACGAGCATTCGGGAATCATCCTTGTCCAATGCGCCGAGCGCGGCCAGCCCGGGCCGCTGCTTGAACGGCGCTTTTCCCCGACTGGCGACTATATATGGGAGGCAGTCGGCCCCGCCGACCCCAAAGATGGTGAATCGCGCGCCAACTACCAGAACCGGCGGCAAAAGGCCGATCCTGATCTGTGGATCGTCGAACTGGATATCGCAGATGCGCCACGACTCGTCGCGGAGTGGGCCGCGTTAACTTGACTCTGTTGCAGCGCACAATAGGTGGCGCGCATTCGATAACGCGTAGGTCGGCCCGCGGGTTGCATCGTCAAGGCGATGCCCCGGCAGAACGGGCTGGACACGCAGTCGGACGATGACCGCAAGCGGCGATACTGGACCATAGTCCCCCGCTTGTTTTGAGAGGTTCGGTTCATCGGCCGCACTTTTGACGGACAATATGAGTCGCATCCTGAATACAGCCAGCGTGGCTGCCGTCGGCATGACTGCCGCGACCATGCTGCTTTTGGCGGAACCCGGTTTTGCGAGCGATCTTGCTGCCGACGCCAATCTTCCCGCCCTGATCGCCCCGAGCGCACCCGCGCCGGTCGCGACCGATCAGGCGGATCTGTCGATCGAGGCCAATGCGCCGGTCGCAGACATCAGCAAGAACGACGAACAGACCCCCGCGCCGGAAGCGAAGCCGACCCCGGTGACCGCCGAATCGCTCGCCGCGCTCGTCGCCGCGACCCCGCGCCCCGCCGACATCGACCCCGAACTGCGCTGCCTCGCCGGTGCGGTCTATTTCGAATCGCGCGGCGAATCGCTTCCCGGCCAGCTTGCGGTCGCGCATGTCGTGATCAACCGCGCCCAGTCGGGCCGCTTCCCCAAGAGCTTGTGCGGTGTCGTCCATCAGAAAAGCCAGTTCAGCTTTGTGCGCGGCGGCAAGATGCCGGCAGTCCGCGAAGGCGCCCAGTGGAACAACGCCCTTGCGATCGCACAGATCGCGCGCGACGGCAGCTGGAAGAATCATGCGCCGGGCGCGCTGTTCTTTCATGCCCGCTATGTCTCGCCGGGCTGGCGCAAGACGCGCATCGCGCAGATCGACAACCACATCTTTTATCGCTGAACCGGACGCCGCCGCGCCGCGGCGGCATCCCATTCATTGCCAAGCCATATTTGCTGGCGCATGATGACGGGATGACGCGTCAAATTTCTGTCGCCCTGCTTTGCGCAGCGGCGCTTTCGCTCGGCGGCTGTGCCACCGCGGTCCCGCCGGTCGAAGTCACGCGCTTCCACAATAATGCCGCCCCGGGCTGGGCGCCCGGAACGCGCTACGCGATCGCGACCGCGCCGCTCGATGGCCCCGCGGCGGGCATGCCGTCGCTCGAATGGAACAGCTACCGCGCCGCCGTCGACCAGCAGTTGCAGCGGTTGGGGCTGGTCGCGGCGGGCAGCAACGAACGCGCGCCGCTGCTTGTCCGTATCGTCTTTGAGCGGAGCGAACAGCCGATGGCGGCGCGGCGCTCGCCGGTATCGGTCGGGGTCGGTGGTTCGACCGGCAGCTATGGGTCGGGGGTCGGGCTCGGTATCGGGGTCAACCTGGGCGGCGGTCCGAAGCGGCTGGCCGATCTGCAGCTTTCGGTGCGCATCGACGATGCCGCGACCGGGCAGGCCTTGTGGGAAGGCCGCGCGCTTACCGCGATTCCGGTGAAGGCACCGGCCGCGCAACCCTCGCTCGCCGCGGCAAAATTGGCCGAGGCCTTATTCAAGGACTTCCCCGGCGAATCGGGACGCACTATCAGCGTCCCATGACCATCACCATCAACGCCGCGTTCGACAGCGGCAACATCGTCGTGGATTCGATCGACGGCACCGCGGCGCGCCTGTCGATTCGCAAGGATCGCGAATCCGATTTCTTCCAATGGTTTCATTTCCGCGTGTCGTGCGCGATCGGCGACGCGCTCGATCTGGCGATCACCGGGCTCGACAGTTCGGCCTATCCCGACGGCTGGCCGGGCTATGCGGCGTGCGCAAGCTACGACCGCGACTATTGGTTCCGCCTCGACACCAGCTATGATGCCGGCACGCTGACCATCCGGCATACCGCCGAAAGCCCGATCCTCTACATTGCCTATTTCGCGCCCTTCTCGATGGAGCGCCACCACGATCTGGTCGCCAGCGTCGCCGAATGCGAAGGCGTCACCTACCGCTGCCTCGGCACCAGCCTCGAAGGCCAGCCGATCGACTGCCTCGAAATGGGCAGCGGCGACACGCAGGTGTGGCTCTATGCCCGCCAGCATCCGGGCGAGAGCATGGCCGAATGGTGGGTCGAGGGTGCGCTGGAAAAGCTGACCGACCCCGCCGATCCGCACGCGCGCTCGCTGCTCCGGAAATGTCGCTTCCACATCGTCCCGAACATGAATCCCGACGGGTCGTGCCGCGGCCATTTGCGGACCAATTTTGCGGGCGTGAACCTCAACCGCGAATGGGACAATCCGACCGCCGAACGCAGCCCCGAAGTCCTGTGCGTCCGCAATGCGATGGATGAAACGGGCGTCGATTGGGCGATGGACGTCCATGGCGATGAAGCGATCCCCGCGGTTTTCCTCGCGGGGTTCGAGGGGATCCCTTCGCTGAAGCCCGGACAGATGGAAAAATACAAGGCGTTCCAGGCCGCGCTCGCCGCGAACAGCCCCGACTTTCAGGTCGCGCTTGGCTATAGCGAAGCGGCACCGGGCAAGGCCAATCTGTCGATGTCGACGACCCAGCTCGCCGAGCGTTTCGGCGCGGTGTCGATGACGATCGAAATGCCGTTCAAGGACAATGACGACCTGCCCGATCCGGCGGTCGGCTGGTCGCCCGAACGATCAAAATTGCTGGCGCACGCGTGCCTCGCGACGCTCGATCAGATGCTGTGACGACCGGCGCGGGGGAGGGCGACTGGCGGATCGTCGAAGACGATCTGTCAGGCGCCGCCATCCGCGCGCTGCTCGAACAGCATTTTGCGGGGATGCTCGCCAATTCGCCCGCGGGCAGCTGTCACTTCCTCGACTTTGACGGATTGCGCGCCGGCAATGTGACCTTCTGGTCGATCCACGACGGCGATACGCTGGCGGGATGCGGGGCGCTGAAGCAACTCGATGCCGCGCATGGCGAGATCAAGTCGATGCGCACCGCCGACGCCTTCCTGCGCCGCGGGGTGGCAGCGCGGATGCTCGACCATATCATCGACGAAGCGAGGCGGCGGGGGCTGGCGCGGCTCAGCCTCGAAACCGGATCGGGCGCGGCGTTCGAGCCCGCGATCGCGCTCTACCGCCGCTATGGCTTCGACGATTGCGCGCCCTTCGCCGACTATAAACCCGATCCGTTCAGCCGCTTCATGACGCGCGAAATCTAGAGCGGGCCGACTTCGATAACCATCGTCATTGCGAGGAGCGAAGCGACGCGGCAATCCAGAGCTGGCGCAAACCGCGCTGGATTGCTTCGCTCCGCTCGCAATGACGCGAGGAGTAACCTCGAATCATCATTCTCCAGACACCAAAAAGGGGTCCGGAAGGGACTCCGGACCCCGCTCATATACCCCGTGCGGGGTATGGACTGCGGCCAGATTACGCCGCCTGCTTGTCCTCGACCAACGTCGGGGTCGCATTGCCGCCGATCGCGATCTTGTGCGGCTTCATCGCCTCGGGCACTTCGCGCACCAGGTCGATGATCAGCAGCCCGTCCGCCAGGTCGGCGGCGCTCACGCGCACGAAATCGGCGAGCTGGAAGCGGCGCTCGAACGCGCGCGTCGCGATGCCGCTATACAACAGCTGACGGCCTTCGCCTTCGGCGACCGGCGCCTTGCGGCCGCTGACGGTCAGCATATTCTGCTGCGCAACGATCTCGATTTCGTCGCTCTTGAACCCGGCCACCGCGACGGTGATCCGGAAATGGTCGTCGGCGACCTTTTCGATGTCGAACGGCGGATAATTTTCGGCGCCCGAACCGCTCGTTTCCAGAAAATCGAACAGCCGGTCGAAACCGACGGTCGAACGGCGATAGGGGGTCCAGTCAAAGCTGTTACGCATGGTCTTTCTTCCTTTCTCAAAAGCGAAGTCAGGGACCGCAGCGGCGCGCCGCGATCGCCACCCGGCCCCGTATCGGCGACCGGATGCTGCAAATCTGGGTGCGCTTGAAACCATTTCAAGAGGGCGATTGGCGTTCGTCGAAAAGCCGCGCTAAGGGGCTGCGAAACTCTCCAGCGCAAGGATCCGAAATGCCCCAGCTCATCCTCATTCGTCACGGCCAGTCGCAATGGAACCTCGAAAATCGCTTCACCGGCTGGTGGGATGTCGATGTCACCGAAAAGGGCGCCGCCGAGGCTTGGGCAGCGGGCGAATTGATGAAGGCGAAGGGGGTCGCGCCCGACACTTGCTTCACCTCGGTCCAGTCGCGCGCGATCAAGACGCTCAACCTCGCGCTCGAAGCGATGGGGCGGCTGTGGCTGCCGGTGACCAAGGATTGGCGTTTGAACGAGCGCCATTATGGCGGGCTGACCGGGCTCGACAAGGCCGAGACCGCGGCGAAGCATGGCGACGAACAGGTCAAGATCTGGCGCCGCAGCTTCGACATTCCGCCGCCGCCGCTCGAAGCCGGCTCACCGTGGGATCTGGCGAGCGACCCGCGCTACGCCGGCATCGCGATCCCCTCGGCCGAAAGCCTGAAGGACACGATCGAGCGCGTCCTTCCCTATTATGAAAGCGCGATCGCGCCCCAGCTTGCAACCGGCAAGACGGTGTTGATCTCGGCGCATGGCAACAGCCTGCGCGCGCTGGTCAAGCATCTGTCGGGCATTTCGGACGCGGACATCACGGGGCTCGAAATCCCGACCGGCCAGCCGATCGTTTACGAGCTGAACGCCGATTTGACCGCGCGCGAACGCTATTATCTCGCCGAGAAGTAATCAGCCTCGTCATTGCGAGGAGCCGAAGGCGACGCGGCAATCTCCAGCTATCGCCAGGGCGCATGGCGATCTGGAGATTGCTTCGCTTTGCTCGCAATGACGGCAGCGGGGGTTGCCCTAAAGCGTCCCGGTCACGGTGAGCTGGAAATATCGTCCGAACTCGCGCCGACGGCTTTCGCTGAACGCAATCGGGCCGTTGCGCCGGTCGACAAAGACCGTGCGGTCGAACCGGTTCTTTTGTCCGGCAAGATTGCGGTACGTCAGCCTGACCGTGAAACTCGCGACATCCTTATGCTCGACAAAGGCGGCAACGAACGCGCCGTCGTTATATTCATTTTCGATCGCATTGAGCCGCACATTGGGGCTGAAATGTTCGTCGAAATAGCTGGCTCCCCAGGCGAGCTGCGAACCCGGGATGTCGTGGCGCAGGCTGACATCGACCAGATATTCCTGCCCCTCGCTCTCATCGCGCCAACTGCCGGTCAGCGGATCCCGCACGCGGTTGCGGCGCCAGGTCAGGTCGCTGTTGATGCGCGCGCCTTTCCAGCCCAGCCGGTCGAGCAGCAGCGTCGCCTTTGAACTGATACGATAAAGATGCGCACCCGGCAAATTGCCGCGGCCCTCGGTGGTCGGCGACAGCGGGATCTGGTCGACCAGATCCTGCGCATAGGCATATGCAAAGGCGACCGAGGCGTTGCCCCATGCGCTCAGGTCCTGAACAAACTCCAGCTCGGTGCGGTTGACCACCGGCGGCACCAGCAGGCCGTTGCCGCCGTTGCCCTGGCCGTTGGCGACATCGACTGAACTCGCAAAATCGAAGAAGTTGAGCTGGTCGACGCGGCGCTGGATCTGATAGTTGATCGTAGTCCGCGGCCCGACCTTCCACGCCAGCGCGAGCTTGCCTTTCGGCCGCACAAAGCGGCGTGTCAGGCCGTCGGGACCCGATGACGACAGCGCGCTATATTCGGCGCCAAGGTTGATCTGTGCGGTCAGGTTCGGCGCCAGTGCGCGCCCCCAGGTCAGCGATGCTTCGCCGCGCTTTTCCTCGACCTTGGTCTTTTCACCGCCGAAGATGACGGGCCGGAAGCTGCCGTCGGGCTGGAGCGTCGCGAACTCGGCATCGACGTCGAGCGTATTATACGCCCCCTCCAGCGCGACCTGCCAGTCGGTGCCGCCCGCGGTGCGCCAGCCATATTCGCCGCGCAGGATCGACTCGCCCTCGTCGGCGGTTTGCGTGAACCGCTCGCCGCTGCGCCCGCCAATCGCCCTGTCGACGATGAAGGTGTCGACATTGGGGCTATGTTCGAACCGGTAGAGTCCGATCAGTTTGAGCCGTCCTTGGCCGAGCCCAAATTCATAATCGCCGCCGACGTCGAAATTATGCTCGTCTTCAACCGATTTGAACGTCTCGCGCAAAGCGCCGTTCGTTGGCCCCACTGCGATGCTGCTCGCCGCATCGACGAGCTTCTGCAACTGGCCGCCCAAATTGAAATTCCACTTGTCGCCGCCGGCCGTGGTGCGCGCGAGAGCCAGGGCGAGACGCGGCCGGTCACCGCTGTAGCTGGCCAACTCGTCGCGCGTGGATTGCCGCACGCCGTTGCCGTCAAACCGTTGCTCCGGACCCCAATGGCCATTCCGGTTGGCTTCATTCTTCAGGCTGAGCGTCACATTGGTGCCGCCGATCGTGCCGGTCGTCGAAACCTCGCCGTTCAGCCAATTGTCGTCGAGCCGTGGGCGCCAGTCGGGTTGCCAGCGGATGGTGGTCGTGAATCCCGCCTGCGGCGTGCCCGCGACCAGGACGACATTGGCGACCTGGCCCGTCAAGCCTGGAACATTCAGGCTGGCCCCGTCGACAATATCGACATAGGCGACCTGCGAGGCTGCGATGCGTTGCAGGGCGCTGCGCGCATCGGTCGATTTATTGGCGATACGCTCGCCATTGATCAGGACATTCTCGGTCGCCGCACCCAGCCCGCGGGCGCCCCCGTTGGTGCCGGTGACGATCAGGAAGCCCGGCACCTTTTCGACCATGTCGAGCGCGGTGCGCGGCGAAAAGCTGGCGAAATCGCCGGGGGTGTAACGCTGCGCGCCGTTGGTTGGAGCCGGAACCGCAGTGGCAGTGGCAGCGGTAGCGTCTCCGGCCACCGGCTCGGCGCTCTGCGCAACCGCAAGTTGAGGCGCCAACAATCCTATGGTCATCGCTAACGTCGATGCCCCTGCGGTCATCCGCATCATAAACCCTCCCTCGGCGCTGTCCCTTCGACACAGCACCCGCGGCGATCGTTTTCAGGAGCTGGAAATCAAATGCATATCCACCAACGCCGCGCGAATATCGACGAGCACATCATACTAGTACATCGATGGGCACCGACAGCGCTGGCGGCGCGCAGCGAAACTCAATCGCGCAGCAGCTCGTTGATCCCGGTCTTGGCGCGCGTCTTCGCATCGACGCGCTTGACGATTACCGCGCAGTAAAGCGACGGGCCGGGCGACCCGTCGGGCAGCGGCTTGCCGGGCATCGCGCCGGGGACCACAACGGCGTAAGGTGGCACTTCTCCAATGAAAATCTCGCCCGTCGCGCGGTCGATGATCTTGGTCGAGGCGCCGAGATAGACCCCCATCGACAGCACCGCGCCCTCGCGGACGATCACGCCCTCGGCAACCTCGGCGCGCGCGCCGATGAAGGCGCCGTCCTCGATCACCACCGGGCCGGCCTGAAGAGGTTCTAGTACACCGCCGATCCCGGCGCCGCCCGACAGATGGACGTTGGCGCCGATCTGGGCGCAGCTGCCGACGGTGGCCCACGCGTCGACCATCGAACCCTCGCCGACATAGGCGCCGATATTGACGAAGCTCGGCATCAGTACCGCACCCTTGCTGATAAAGGCACCGCGGCGGACGATCGAACCGGGGACGGCGCGGAAACCCGCGTCGCGGAAACGATTCTCGCCCCAGCCGGCGAATTTCGAAGGCACCTTGTCCCACCAGGTCGCGCCGCCGGGGCCGCCGTCGATGATTGCCATGTCGTTGAGGCGGAACGACAGCAGCACCGCCTTTTTGAGCCACTGGTTGACCTGCCAGCTGCCGTCCGCGTCGCGTATCGCGACGCGGTAGCTGCCGTCATCGAGCCCGGCGATCGCGGTGTCCACCGCATCGCGCACCGCGCCGGTCGTCGTCAGGCCCAGCGTGTCGCGCGCATCCCACGCGGCTTCGATCGTGCTTTGCAGGTCGGTGGTCATGAAATTCCCCATGGTAAAGGCAGGCTGTCGAGCCAGTCGGTGATGTCGTTCACATGAAAATCGACCTGATCCGGCAGGTGGTCGCGATGGCCGCTTTCGCTGCCATTGTCCAGCCAGACGGTGGTCATCCCCAGCGCTTTTGCGGGCGTCAGGTTGCGCGCCATATCCTCGACGAACAGGCTGCGCGCCGGGTCGATGTCCAGATGGGTGGTCATCATGGCATAGGCCGCGGGATCGGGCTTGGGCGTGTAGGCGGTGGCGCGAATGTCGCAGATGCCGTCGAACAGGTCGGCAATGCCCTGCGCGTCGAGCACCCGCGCCGCATAATCGGCGTCGGCGTTGGTGAAGACCAGCTTGCGACCCGGAAGGCGCTCAAGCCCTGCACGAAGCCGCCGGTCGGGTGCGATCCGGTCGAGCGCGATGTCATGGACGTCGACCAGAAAATCCTCGGGATCGACGTCATGGTGGCGCATCAGCCCCGCCATCGTCGTGCCATGATCATGAAAATATTGCTTTTGCACCCGCCGCGCCTCGACCGCGTCGACATCCAGCAAGCGCATGATGAACGCGCCCATCCGCGCGTCGATCAGGTCGAACAGCTTTGCCGACGGCGCATAGAGCGTGTTGTCGAGATCGAAGACCCAGGCGTCGATATGATCGAGGGGAACGGACATGGCGTGGCGGCGCATAAGGGCTGGGGTGGGCGGCGGCAAGCGCGGGCGTTTTACCGGACCGCAATATCTGTAGATATAGATGGGACGATGCTAGCTTGACCGTCATCCCGGCGAAGGCCGGAATCGCAACGACGCGTCGAGACCAGAGGGCGAGATCCCGGCCTTCGCCGGGATGACGAAAGTCAGGGGAATGGCGATGGCCCAAGCGAACCGACCCGAAAATATCCGGCGGATGTCTGGCCGTCCCTTGTCGGCCTTGCTCAGCATCGCCGCGCTGTCGCTCGCCGGTTGTGGCGGCGGGGGCGGGGCGCGGCCTGCACCGACCCCGGCGCCGCCCGCGGCTCCGGCACCGACCCCAACCCCCGTGCCGACTCCGACGCCCACCCCGACCCCGCCGCCGACGGGCAATTTCAACACCCCCGAAACGCGGCGATCGGATGGGGTGAATTTCCACGGTGCGATCACGGCCTATCAGGCGGGGGCGAGCGGGCAGGGCATTTTGGCGGGAGTCATCGACGACGGTATCGACGAAGACAGTCCGGAGTTTGCCGGGCGCATTTCGTCCTTCTCGGCCGATCTTGCCGGATCGCGCGGGATCAATGGCGAAGGCACGCATGGCACCAATGTCGCGCAGATCCTGCTCGGGGCGAAAAACGACGCGGGGACGATGGGCATCGCCTATAACGCCAATCTGCTCGTGCTGCGCGCCGACCGGCCGGGAAGCTGTGCCACCGAGGATCCGGCCAACGACGAAAGCGGGTGCCAGTTTCCCGAAAGCGCGATTGCCGCGGGGCTCGACCGCGCGATCAGCGCGGGCGCGCGCGTCGTCAACATCTCGCTTGGCGGCGACGATCCGCCCGGCGCAACGCTGCGCAGCGCGGTGCAACGCGCCACCGCGGCCGGGATCATCGTCGTCCTGTCGGCGGGGAATGAAGGCGACACCACCGCGGGCGGCAACGATCCCAACAACCCGGAACCCTTTGCGCAGGGGATGCGCGATGCCGGTGGCGGCCTGGTCGTCATCGTCGGTTCGGTCGACGAAAATGGCGTCCGGTCGGACTTCAGCAACCGGGCCGGGATCTACGCCGGATCCTATCTGGCGGCGCTCGGCGAGGATGTGTGTTGCACCTACAAGGATGGCGTGATCGAGACACAGGGCAATTTTGTCTTCGTCATCAGCGGGACGAGCTTTGCGGCGCCGCAAGTCGCGGGCGCGGCGGCGCTCTTGGCGCAGGCGTTTCCGAACCTGTCGAGCCAACAGATCGTGCAATTGCTCTATCAATCGGCGCGCGATGCGGGCGCAGCGGGCGACGACGCCGTGTACGGGCAGGGCATTCTCGACATCGCGCGCGCGTTCCAGCCGATGGGGGCGACGGCACTGGCGGGGACCGCGACGGCCGTCAATCTGGGCAGCGCGCTGGGGGTGCTCGGCGGGCCGATGGGCGACGCGGGGGCGGTCGGCACCGGGGCGGCGGTCGGGCTGGTTACCGACGGTTTCGGCCGCGCCTTCAGCGTCGATTTCGGCCAGTCGCTGGCGCCGCGCCGACCCGATTTCAAATTGTCGGGCGCGTTTGGCGGATTGATCCGCCAGCAAAGCGCCGCCAGCCGGGCCACCGCCTTGTCGCTGGTGACCGCGACGGGGGCGGGGACGGGCAGGGGCGACGCGCTCGCCGGGCTGTCGTTTCACGACGCGCAGGCGGCGCGCACCCTTGCCGCATCGGTGGTGACGCGCCTCGACGCGCGGACGCGCATCGGCTTTGCGGCGGGGCGCGGGACAAGCGGATTGCTCGCGGGCGAACGCGGTGAAAGCGGCCATGCCATGCTGATCGGCGACGGCGCGCACGACGGGCTGGGCTTTGCCGCCAGCCCGGGTATCGGATCGATGCTGCGCCACAATATCGCGGCCAATCACCATGTCAGCATCGTCCTGGAAGACGGCTGGGTATCGGGTTCGCGCTGGCAGGACGATCCGCTGCTCCGTTACCGATCGGGCCGCGACAGCCGGTACCAGCGGGTCGGCGCCGCGTGGGACGCCCGCTTCGGTTCCGCCCGCGTCGCGCTCGGCGGCAGCTGGCTGCGCGAATCGGACAGCCTGCTCGGCGCGCGGCTTGGCCCGGTGTTTGGGTCTGGCGGCGCAACCAGTCTGGTCGGCGACGCCAGCCTGGGCGTCACACTGACAAAGGGCTGGAGCCTGACGGGTGCGTGGCGACAAATGTGGACCCGTCCTGATCGCGCCGGGCTGGTTGCGGGCGGGGCGCTGTGGTCGTCGGCCTTCTCGGTCGACATCGCCAAGGCGGGATTGTTCCGCCCCGGCGACCGCGCCGCGCTTCGCATGGCCCAGCCGCTGCGTGTCGCGCGCGGCGGCGTCGACCTGATGCTGCCGGTCGCGCATGACTATGCCAGCGGGCGCACCGACTTCGCGCGTCGCCCCTATAATCTCGCGCCCACCGGGCGTGAACTGGTCGTCGAGGCGAGCTATGCGCTGTCGCTGCTTGGCGGCGACCTGATCGCCAACAGCTGGGTTCGCCGCGATCCCGGCCATATCGCCGCGCTGCCCGACGACAAGGGTGCGGCGCTGCGCTTTACGCTCGGCTTCTGATCGGCTCTAACACTCCCCAAACGCCAATCAGGGGATGCCAGAATGAAACCGATCCATTGCCTTCCGCTCGCGCTGCTCGGCGCCGCGCTCGCGTCGCCGCTCGCCGCGCAGACGCCCGCGCGCACCGTGATTCACGCCGGACAATTGCTCGCCGAACCGGGCAGGCCGGTGCGCGGCGCCTCGACGATTATCGTCGAAAATGGCCGGATCGTTGCGGTAACCGACGGCTATCAACCCGCCGAACCCGGCGCGACGCTGATCGATCTCAAGGACAAATATGTCCTCCCCGGCCTCATCGACAGCCATGTCCATCTGACCAGCGACGCAGGCGGGATCGCCGGGCAGCTCGAGGATGTCACGCTCAGCCCCGCGGCGCAGGCGTTCAATGCGCAGGTCAACGGGATGAAGACGCTGCGCGCCGGTTTCACCACGGTCCGCAATCTTGGCGATGGCGACGGCGCGACCCTCGCGCTGCGCGATGCCATCCTGGCGGGCAAGGTGCAGGGGCCGCGCATCGTCGATGCGGGCGCCAGCATTTCGGGCAGCGCCGGGCATATGGACGGCTCCTTGGGCTATCGCGACGAGCTGCGGCCCTTTTTCGCAGGCGCGGGCAACACCTGCAACGGCGCCGACGATTGCCGCCGCGCGGTGCGGCTCCAGGTCGGGCGCGGCGCCGACGTCATCAAATTCGCCTCGACCGGCGGGGTGAACAGCCGCATCGGCGCGGGCCTTGGCAAACAGATGTTCGATGATGAAGCGAGGGCGATCGTCGAAACCGCGCAATTGTTCGGGAAAAAGGTCGCGGTCCATGCACATGGTGCCGACGGTATTCGCCTTGCGATCGACGCCGGGGCCGACTCGATCGAACATGGCACGATCCTCGACGAAGCGACGATCGCTGCGTGGGCGAAATCGAAGACCTATTATGTCCCGACGCTGTCGACCGTGAACGGCTATAAGGAACGCATCGCCGCCAATGCCGCGGCCTATGAACCCGATGTGCTGGCGAAGATCCAGTGGCGCATCGGCATCACCGGCAAGAGCCTGGAACAGCTTGTCCCGCGCGGGGTGAAGATCGCCTTCGGAACCGACGCCGGGGTGTCGAAGCACGGCCGCAACGGCGACGAGTTCGAGCTGATGGTCCAGCACGGCATGACCCCGGTCGCAGCACTCAAGGCGGCGACCGTCAACGCCGCCGACCTGCTCGGCCTGTCGAACGAGATCGGCAGCATCGCGCCGGGCAAGAGCGCGGACATCATCGCGGTGGCGAGCGATCCGCTGGCCGACGTGCGGGTGCTGAAAAAGGTCGATTTCGTGATGGCGCGGGGAGCGGTGGTCGATTGACCGAAATATCCTCCCTGCCGCGTAGCGGTGGGGAGGGGGACCGCCCGTGAAACGGGTGGTGGAGGGGCGGCAACGTCGCGCCATGGCCCCTCCGTCAGCGCTTCGCGCTGCCACCTCCCCATCGCTGCGCGACAGGGAGGATCGTCGAATTCGCCAACGCCGCGCGCAACGCCAGCCACTGCTCCTGCTTCGCCGCATAGCCGATCGTATTCGCGGCGCTGCTCGACGGCAGATCGACGAGCGCGAGGTCGTCGAGCACCCGCAGCTGCTTCCGCCCGATCGCCGCGGCCTTGCCACCATTGAACGCAATCATGCGCAGCTCCCGCAGCCCGGCGATCAGCGCCGCAAGGTCGTGCGCTTCGACCTCGCGAATCTCGCTGTCGCTGCTCGACCGGCGCGCCGCCGAACGGATCACATCCCACAAACCGATTTTCGCCGCGCGTAACGCGGCAAGCCGGTCGTCGTAGTTCCGGTCGGCAAGCGGCTGGTCGATCACTGCACCGAGCAGGCGCCAGAATTGGTTGGTCGGATGAGCATAATATTGCCGTGCGGCGAGCGACCGTGCGCCCGGCAGGCTGCCGAGAATCAGCAGCTGGGTGTCCGGCGCGACATGGGGCGCGAAGCTGGCGTGCCGGACGATCGTCATGCGCGGTCGATAGCCCGCGCGAACCGGCGCAACAATATTGCCCACCCCTTGACCGCGACGGGAATCGGGTCTAGGGGCGCGCTCGACCGAAAAGGGCGGTTTGCCGCCTTTTTCAGTTGCAACAGCGCTTGAACATTGCTGGCGCGGATGGAGCCTCCGGGGATCAATTGCGATCGACCGGGGTCTTTTGCTGTTACAAGGTCGCCTGTTTTCCGCGGATTTCTGCGGGTTTCGGACCGATGCTTCATCCACCGCGGTACAGTAACCGTTCGCCCCGATGGGCGGACATGTAAAGGTGAAGCATTCATGCCCACGATCAACCAGCTGGTCCGCAAGGGCCGGACTCCCCAGAAGGTGAAGTCCAAAGTCCCGGCGATGGACGCGAACCCGCAGAAGCGCGGCGTTTGCACCCGTGTCTATACGACGACCCCGAAAAAGCCGAACTCGGCGCTCCGCAAGGTTGCGAAGGTCCGCCTGACCAACAGCCGCGAAGTCATCACCTACATCCCCGGCGAAGGCCACAACCTCCAGGAACATAGCGTCGTGCTGATCCGCGGCGGTCGTGTCCGCGACCTTCCCGGTGTGCGTTACCACGTCCTGCGCGGCGTGCTCGATACGCAGGGCGTGAAGGACCGCAAGCAGAGCCGTTCGAAGTACGGCGCGAAGCGTCCGAAGTAAGGACCGCTTTTTCGGCTATCTGATCATCCCGAGCCGCCAACGCGCCGGGATGCTGTTGTAAAAGGAATTACCCATGGCTCGTCGTCGTCGTCCTGAACGCCGCGAAATCCTGCCCGATCCCCGTTTCGGGGATGTCGTGCTGTCGAAATTCATGAACAGCGTCATGCTGGACGGGAAAAAGTCCGTCGCCGAAAGCATCGTTTACGGTGCGCTCGAATCGGTCGAAGCCCGCGCCAAGAAGGAACCGCTCGGCGTGTTCCACGAAGCGCTCGCGAACATCCGCCCGAACATTGAAGTCCGCAGCCGCCGCGTCGGCGGTGCGACCTATCAGGTTCCGGTCGAAGTCCGCCCCGACCGCGCGCAGGCGCTCGCGATCCGCTGGCTGATCACCGCCGCGCGCAACCGCAGCGAAACCACGATGGCCGCGCGTCTGTCGGGCGAGCTGCTCGACGCGTCGAACAACCGCGGCAATGCGGTGAAGAAGCGCGAAGACACGCACCGCATGGCCGAAGCCAACCGCGCTTTCAGCCACTACCGCTGGTAATTGCGGGAGCGCTCCCTGCGTAAGGGGGCGTCTCGCAATCGTAACAATCGTTCCTATATCGGGGGTGGCTCGCAGGGCCGCCCCCCAAACCCAAGGAAAAGATCATGGCACGCAGCCATCCGCTCGAACGCTATCGCAATTTCGGTATCATGGCGCACATCGACGCCGGCAAGACCACCACGACCGAGCGTATCCTTTACTACACCGGCAAGTCCTACAAGATCGGCGAAGTCCATGACGGCGCTGCGACGATGGACTGGATGGAGCAGGAACAGGAACGCGGCATCACGATCACGTCGGCCGCCACCACCTGCCTGTGGAAAGCCGAAGAAGGTCAGGGTCCGGAACACCGCCTGAACATCATCGACACCCCCGGCCACGTCGACTTCACCATCGAAGTCGAGCGCTCGCTGCGCGTGCTCGACGGCGCGATCACCGCGTTCGACGGCGTTGCCGGCGTTGAGCCGCAGTCGGAAACCGTGTGGCGTCAGGCGGACAAGTACAAGGTTCCGCGGATGTGCTTCATCAACAAGCTCGACCGCACCGGCGCCGATTTCTATTATTGCGTCCAGACGATCATCGATCGCCTCGGCGCGACCCCGGCTGTGCTGTATCTGCCGATCGGTTCGGAAGGCGGCTTCAAGGGGCTCGTCGACCTCGTCAACGAACGCGCGATCATCTGGAAGGACGAAAGCCTCGGCGCCGAATTCTTCTATGAAGAAATCCCCGCCGACCTTGCCGACAAGGCTGCCGAATATCGCGAAAAGCTCGTCGAACTCGCCGTCGAACAGGATGACGACGCGATGGAAGCCTATCTCGACGGCACCGTTCCCGACGTCGCGACGCTGAAGAAGCTGATCCGCAAGGGTACGCTGGCGCAGGCGTTCGTTCCGGTCCTTTGCGGTTCGGCGTTCAAGAACAAGGGCGTCCAGACGCTGCTCGACGCGGTTGTCGACTATCTGCCTTCGCCGCTCGACATTCCCGACGTTCAGGGGATCAACCCCGACACCGACCAGCCCGACTCGCGTGAGACCTCGGACGCGGCGCCGCTGTCGCTGCTCGCGTTCAAGATCATGAACGATCCGTTCGTCGGCTCGCTCACCTTCGCGCGCATCTATTCGGGTACGCTCAACAAGGGCACCTACCTGAACTCGGTGAAGGACAAGAAGGAAAAGGTTGGCCGCATGCTGCTGATGCATGCGAACAGCCGCGAAGACATCGAAGAAGCCTATGCGGGCGACATCGTTGCGCTGGCCGGCCTCAAGGAAACCACCACCGGGGACACGCTCTGCGCGACCAACGCGCCGATCATCCTCGAGCGGATGGAATTCCCCGAGCCGGTGATCGAGCTGTCGGTGGAACCGAAGACCAAGGCCGACCAGGAACGTATGGGCATCGCGCTCAACCGCCTGGCCGCCGAGGATCCCTCGTTCCGCGTGTCGACCGACCATGAATCGGGCCAGACGATCATCAAGGGCATGGGCGAGCTTCACCTCGACATCCTCGTCGATCGCATGAAGCGCGAGTTCAAGGTCGAAGCGAACGTCGGCGCGCCGCAGGTGGCGTACCGCGAATCGCTCGCGAAGGCCGTCGACGTCGACTATACCCACAAGAAGCAGTCGGGCGGCTCGGGCCAGTTCGGCCGCGTCAAGGTCACCGTTTCTCCGGGCGAACGCGGCGCGGGCATCACGTTCATCGACGAGATCAAGGGCGGTAACATTCCGCGCGAATATATCCCGTCGGTCGAAAAGGGCATGCGCGAGTCGGCCGAAAACGGTCACATGATCGGCTTCCCGATCATCGACTTCGAAATCAAGCTCACGGACGGCGCGTACCACGACGTCGACTCGTCGGCGCTGGCGTTCGAAATCGCGGGCCGTGCGGCGATGCGCGAAGTGGCGGCAAAGGCCGGCATCAAGCTGCTCGAACCGGTGATGAAGGTCGAAGTCGTTACCCCTGAGGAATTCATGGGCGACGTGATCGGCGACCTTAACAGCCGTCGCGGGCAGATTCAGGGCACCGACAGCCGGGGTATCGCCCAGGTCGTCGAAGCGATCGTGCCGCTGGCGAACATGTTCGGCTATGTGAACCAGCTGCGCAGCTTCAGCCAGGGTCGCGCAAGCTACTCGATGCAATTCTCGCATTATGAAGAAGTGCCGACCAACGTCGCCGAAGAAGTGAAGGCCAAGATGGCCTGATGGGGTTGAAGCCGCGCGGGCTTGCACCGCGCGGCAAGACCCTCTAAGGGCGGCGCCTGATTCAGCAGGCTCGTCCAGGACTGATCAACGCAAACATTGAACAAGAAGGTTATACCATCATGGCCAAGGCTAAATTTGAGCGGACGAAGCCGCACTGCAACATCGGCACCATCGGTCACGTCGACCATGGCAAGACCTCGCTGACCGCAGCGATCACCAAGGTGCTCGCCGAAAACGTCGCCGGCAACGCCGCCGTCGACTTCGCGAACATCGACAAGGCTCCGGAAGAGCGCGAGCGCGGCATCACCATTTCGACCGCACACGTCGAATATGAAACCGACGGCCGCCACTATGCGCACGTCGACTGCCCGGGTCACGCCGACTATGTGAAGAACATGATCACCGGTGCCGCCCAGATGGACGGCGCGATCCTCGTCGTGTCGGCCGCTGACGGCCCGATGCCGCAGACCAAGGAACACATCCTGCTCGCGAAGCAGGTCGGCGTTCCGACCATGGTCGTCTTCCTCAACAAGGTCGACCAGCTGGACGATCCCGAACTGCTCGAACTCGTCGAGCTGGAAATCCGCGAAGAACTGTCGAAGCGCGACTTCGACGGCGACAATATTCCGATCATCCCGGGTTCGGCGCTCGCCGCCCTCGAAGGTCGCGACGACAACATCGGCAAGGACGCGATCCTGAAGCTGATGGAAGCGGTCGACGCGTGGATCCCGCAGCCGGAACGTCCGCTCGACAAGCCCTTCCTGATGCCGATCGAAGACGTGTTCTCGATCTCGGGTCGTGGTACGGTTGTCACCGGCCGCGTCGAAACCGGCATCGTCAAGGTTGGTGAAGAAGTCGAAATCGTCGGCATCAAGGACACCAAGAAGACCGTCGTCACCGGCGTCGAAATGTTCCGCAAGCTGCTCGATCAGGGCCAGGCTGGCGACAACATCGGTGCGCTGATCCGTGGCGTTGGCCGTGAAGAAGTCGAGCGTGGCCAGGTTCTGGCGAAGCCCGGCTCGATCACCCCGCACACCGAGTTCACCTCGGAAGTGTACGTCCTGTCGAAGGACGAAGGTGGCCGTCACACGCCGTTCTTTGCGAACTATCGTCCGCAGTTCTACTTCCGCACCACCGACGTCACCGGCGAGGTCATCCTCCCCGAGGGCACCGAGATGGTCATGCCGGGCGACAACGTCCAGCTGTCGGTCAAGCTGATCGCCCCGATCGCCATGGACCAGGGTCTGCGCTTCGCGATTCGCGAAGGCGGCCGCACGGTCGGCGCAGGGGTTGTCGCGACCATCACAAAGTAATATAGGGCCGCGAGCCGCGCGATTCGGACCGATTCGCGCGGCTCGTAGCTTAAAGATTTTTGATGGCCGGACCGGCTTCCTCAAGGGGGCCGGTACAGGCCATTTCGGCTCTTTCGCATCGTCAGACGGGATTCGACTGGAACAGTCATGGAAACGCAGAATATTCGCATTCGCCTGAAGGCCTTTGATCACCGCGTGCTCGATCAGGCCACCACCGACATCGCCGACACGGCGCGTCGTACCGGAGCGCTTATTCGCGGCCCGATCCCGCTGCCGACGCGCATTGAAAAATTCACCGTGAACCGCGGCCCGCACATCGACAAGAAGTCGCGCGAGCAGTTCGAGGTGCGTACCCACAAGCGGCTGCTCGACATCGTGCAGCCCACCCCGCAGACGGTCGATGCGCTGATGAAGCTCGACCTTGCCGCGGGCGTGAACGTCGAGATCAAGCTGGCCTAAAAGCCGGCGTGCTCCGGACTTGATCCGGAGCCCAGGGTAGAAGCGGCCGACAGGCCGCGCTGAAACCGCCCTGTGTTCCTGCTTTCGCAGGAACACATTCAGGTTTCGGAGGATACCGCCGGATTTATCCGGGCTGCGTCCCCCGTCTCGCCGCTTCTCCTTCGGGAAGGCGGCACCTCAGCCCGGACGGGGCGATGCATCAAAATTTGGGCTGGGAGGGTTCCGTCGGGACAATGTCCCAATGGGTCCCGCAAGCCGTGCGGAATGGTCCGCCCGGCCTCTGTTGAGGAGTATTGATCATGCGGACTGGCGTGATCGCGAAGAAAATGGGGATGACCCGCCTGTTTCAGGACGACGGCCGCCATGTGCCCGTCACTGTCCTGAGCCTCGAAGGCTGTCAGGTCATTTCCGTGCGCGAACAAGAACGTGACGGCTATGTTGCCGTCCAGCTCGGTGCCGGCTCGGCGAAGGCGAAGAATGTTGCGAAGCCGCAGCGTGGCGCTTTCGGCAAGGCCGAAGTCGAACCCAAGGCGAAGGTCGTCGAATTCCGCGTTGCTGACGACGCGACGCTCGACGTCGGCGCCGAACTGTCGGCCGACCATTTCGTCGCCGGCCAGATCGTCGACATCCAGGGCGTGACCCAGGGTAAGGGCTTTGCCGGTGCGATGAAGCGCTGGGGTTTCGGCGGTATGCGCGCGAGCCACGGTGTTTCGATCAGCCACCGTGCGCATGGTTCGACCGGTAACCGCCAGGATCCGGGCCGCGTCTTCAAGAACAAGAAGATGGCCGGCCACATGGGCGCGCGCAACCGCACCCAGCAGAATCTCGAAATCGTCCGCACCGACGCCGAGCGCGGCCTTCTCTTCGTCAAGGGCTCGGTCCCTGGCTCGAAGGGCGGCTGGCTGATGGTCCGCGATGCGGTCAAGCTGCCGCGCCACCCCGAAGCCCCCTATCCGGCGGGCATCAAGAGCGCCGCGAACGCCAATCACGAAGCCCCGGCTGATGCGCCGGTCGAAACCCCGGTCGAAGAAACCGTGGTCGACACCGCCACCACCGACGGCGCACAGGAGTCCTGATCATGAAGGTCAAGGTTCAAACCCTCGACGGCAAAGCCGGCACCGACATCGATCTCAACGACGATGTGTTCGGCGTCGACGCCCGCGCCGACATCCTGCACCGCGTTGTCGCATGGCAGCTCGAAAAGCGCCGTGGCCCGGCCCGTGCCGCCCGCGAACGCAGCGATGTGTCGCGCACCGGCAAGAAATTCGGTCGCCAGAAGGGCGGCGGTACCGCGCGTCACGGCGATCGCAAGGCGCCGATCTTCATCGGCGGCGGCAAGGCGCACGGCCCCCGGGCCCGCACCTTCGGCCACTCGCTGAACAAGAAGATCCGCGCGCTCGGCCTGAAGATGGCACTCAGCGACAAGGCGAAGGGCGGCAAGATCGTCGTTCTCGACACGCTCGAGCTCAAGGATGCCAAGACCAAGGCGCTCGCCGGCAAGCTCGGCAAGCTCGAACTCGGCAACCGCGCCCTCTTCATCGACGGCGATGCGGTCCATGAAAGCTTCGCCATGGCGTCGGCCAACCTGATCGGTGTCGACTCGATGCCGGCGGCTGGCGCCAACGTCTATGACATCATCCGTGCCGACACGCTGGTCCTGACCCGCGCGGCGGTCGAAAAGCTGGAGGCCCGTTTCAATGGCTAAGGCAAAAACAGTCGACGCGCGTCACTATGACGTGATCCTCGCTCCGGTGATCACCGAAAAGTCGACGCTGCTCAGCGAGAACAACGCGGTGGTGTTCAAGGTCGCGAACGACGCGACCAAGCCCGCCATCAAGGCCGCCGTCGAGGCGCTGTTCGATGTCAAGGTGATCGGCGTGAACACGCTTGTCACCAAGGGCAAGACCAAGCGCTGGAAGGGCAAGCCCTACACCCGCAGCGACGTGAAGAAGGCGATCGTTCGCCTGGCCGAAGGCCAGTCGATCGACGTCACGACCGGCGTCTGATTGTAGGAAGAGGCAGAAAAAATGGCACTTAAATCCTATAATCCGACCAGCCCCGGACAGCGCGGCCTGATCCTCGTCGACAAGTCGGCGCTGTGGAAGGGCAAGCCCGTCAAGGCGCTGACCGAAGGCAAGCGCAAGACCGGCGGTCGCAACAACAAGGGTCATGTGACCTCGCGCGGCATCGCCGGCGGCCACAAGCAGAAGTACCGCTTCATCGACTTCAAGCGTCGCAAGTGGGACATGTCGGCCACCGTCGAACGTCTGGAATATGACCCCAACCGCACCGCTTTCATCGCGCTGGTGAAATATGAGGACGGCGAACTCGCCTATATCCTCGCGCCGCAGCGTCTGGCGGTCGGCGACACCATCGTCGCGGGCAAGAAGACCGACGTGAAGCCGGGCAATGCGATGGAATTATCGCAGATGCCGGTCGGCACGATCGTCCACAATATCGAGATGAAGCCGGGCAAGGGTGGCCAGATCGCCCGTTCGGCAGGCACCTATGCCCAGGTCGTTGGTCGCGACCGCGGCCTGGTGATCGTGCGTCTCGGTTCGGGCGAGCAGCGCTACATCCGCGGCGAATGCATGGGTACGGTTGGCGCGGTGTCGAACCCCGACAACCAGAACACCAACATCGGCAAGGCCGGTCGCAGCCGCTGGCTCGGCAAGCGCCCGCTGACGCGCGGTGTTGCGAAGAACCCGGTCGATCACCCGCATGGTGGTGGTGAAGGCCGCACCTCGGGTGGCCGTCATCCGGTGACCCCGTGGGGCAAGCCGACCAAGGGCGCCCGCACCCGCCACAACAAGTCGACCGACAAGATGATCATCCGGTCGCGTCACGCGAAGAAGAAGAGGTAAGCCATGGCTCGCTCGGTCTGGAAGGGTCCGTTTGTGGACCTCCATCTGCTCAAGAAAGCCGAAACGGCCCAGGACGGCGGCAGCTCTGCCCCGATCAAGACCTGGTCGCGCCGGTCCACCATCCTGCCGCAGTTCGTGGGGCTGACCTTCAACGTCTATAACGGCCGCAAGTTCGTGCCGGTATCGGTCAACGAAGACATGGTCGGCATGAAGCTGGGTGAATTTGCGCCGACGCGCTTCTTCCCCGGCCACGCGGCTGACAAGAAGGGCAAACGCTAATGGGCAAGGAAAAGTCCCCCCGCCGCGTTGCGGATAACGAGGCGCTGTCGGTCGGCACGCAGATCCGCGGGTCGGCGCAGAAGCTGAACCTCGTCGCCGCGCTGATCCGCGGTCGCAAGGTCGAAGACGCGATGAACGTCCTCGCTTTCTCGAAGAAGGCGATGGCGGTTGACGTGCGCAAGGTTCTCGCCAGCGCCGTCGCCAACGCGGAAAACAACCACAACCTCGACGTCGACGCACTCGTCGTCAAGGAAGCGAGCGTCGGCAAGTCGCTGTCGATGAAGCGCTGGCATGCGCGTGGCCGCGGCAAGTCGACCCGGATCGTCAAGCCGTTCAGCCGCATCCGCATCGTCGTGCGCGAACAGGAAGAAGAGGCGTAAGATGGGCCAGAAGAGCAATCCGATCGGCCTGCGCCTGCAGGTCAACCGCACCTGGGACAGCCGCTGGTTCGCCGAAGGCCAGGACTATGGCCGCATGCTGGTCGAGGATCTGAAGATCCGCCAATATGTGTTCAAGACCCTGCCGCAGGCCGCGATCTCGAAGGTCGTGATCGAACGTCCGGCGAAACTGTGCCGCGTTTCGATCTATGCCGCCCGTCCGGGCGTCATCATCGGCAAGAAGGGCGCGGACATCGAAAAGCTGCGCAAGAAGCTCGGTGAACTGACGGGCAGCGACGTGTCGCTGAACATCGTCGAAATCCGCAAGCCCGAAGTCGACGCCAAGCTCGTCGGCCAGGGCATTGCCGACCAGCTCGAACGCCGCGTCGCGTTCCGCCGTGCGATGAAGCGCGCGGTGCAGTCGGCGATGCGTCTGGGCGCCGAAGGCATCCGCATCAACTGCGCCGGCCGTCTCGGCGGCGCGGAAATCGCGCGCACCGAATGGTACCGCGAAGGCCGGGTGCCGCTGCACACGCTGCGCGCCAACGTCGACTATGCCGAATCGACCGCCCACACCGCCTATGGCGTGTGCGGGATCAAGGTGTGGATCTTCAAGGGCGAGATCCTCGGCCACGACCCGATGGCGACCGACCGTCTGATGCTCGACGCACAGACGACCGGCGTCCGTCCGGCTCGTGAAGACCGCCGCTAAGGACTGCTGACATGCTGCAACCGAAAAAAACCAAGTTCCGCAAGGCGTTCAAGGGCCGCATCCATGGCAATGCCAAGGGTGGCACCAGCCTGAACTTCGGCTCCTACGGCCTGAAGGCGATGGAACCCGAGCGCATCACCGCGCGCCAGATCGAAGCGGCTCGCCGCGCGATCAGCCGTGCGATCAAGCGTCAGGGCCGTTTGTGGATCCGCATCTTCCCCGACGTCCCCGTGTCGTCGAAGCCTGCCGAAGTCCGTATGGGTAAGGGCAAGGGTTCGCCGGAATATTGGGCCGCGCGCGTGAAGCCGGGTCGCATCCTGTTCGAACTCGACGGCGTTCCCGGCCCGGTGGCTGCGCTGGCGTTCGAACGCGCGGCGATGAAGCTGCCGATCAAGACGAAGGTGATCGCCCGTCTCGGCGACACCTCGCACCTGGAGGGTTAAGGGCCATGGCCAAGACCGAAGATTTCAAGGCCAAGACCGACGACCAACTGTCGGAACAGCTTGGCGAACTGAAGCGCGAGGCGTTCAACCTCCGCTTCCAGGCGGCCACCGGCCAGCTTGAAAAAGCATCGCGCGTCAAGGAAGTCCGGCGTTCGATCGCCCGCATCAAGACGCAGCAGACCGAGCGCGCGCGCTCGGCCGCGAAGTAAGGAGACTATCGATGCCGAAGCGCATTCTGACCGGTACGGTGGTGTCCGACAAGGGCGACAAGACCGTCGTGGTGAAGGTCGAACGGAAGGTGAAGCACCCTCTGTACGGGAAGATCATCCGCCGCTCGAAAAAATACCACGCCCATGATGAGGACAATGCCATCAAGGCTGGCGAAACCGTCCGCATCGAGGAAACGAAACCGATTTCGAAGCTGAAGACGTGGAAGGTGCTCGACAAGGTCGACACCCACAGCAAGCCCCAGAGCCCGACGGCTCCGGCTGCTGACGCCTGAGCTGAGTTTCACGGAACCGCCGGGGTTGCCCGGTAGGCCAAAAGAGAAGGAAGTGCATCGATGATTCAGATGCAGTCACAATTGGAAGTCGCTGACAACAGCGGTGCCAAGCGCGTCCAGTGCATCAAGGTGCTGGGCGGATCGAAGCGCCGCACCGCCGGCGTCGGCGACGTCATCGTCGTGTCGATCAAGGAAGCCCAGCCGCGCGGCAAGGTGAAGAAGGGCGACGTGCATCGCGCCGTCATCGTCCGCACGCGCAAGGATGTGCGTCGCGCCGACGGTTCGGTGATCCGTTTCGACAGCAACGCCGCCGTGCTCGTCAACAAGAATGAAGAGCCGATCGGCACGCGTATCTTTGGCCCCGTCGTCCGCGAACTGCGCGGCCGTGGCTATATGAAGATCATCAGCCTGGCGCCGGAGGTGCTCTGACCATGGCCAACAAGATCAAGAAGGGCGACACGGTTGTCATCCTGTCCGGCAAGGACAAGGGCAAGACCGGCGAAGTGACGCAGAGCCTGCCGAAGGACGGCAAGGTTGTCGTCGCGGGCGTCAACATCATCACGCGGCACCGCAAGCCGAGCCAGACCAACCCGCAGGGTGGCCTGGAACGCAAGGAAGCGCCGCTGTTCGCGAGCAAGGTTGCGCTGGCCGATCCCAAGACCGGCAAGCCGACGCGCGTTCGTTTTGAAACCAAGGACGGCAAGAAGGTCCGCGTGGCCGTGAAGTCCGGGGAGACGATCAATGGCTGACACCTACACCCCGCGCATGCGCAAGCGCTATGACGATGTGATCGTCAAGGCGATGACCGAAAAATTCGGTTACAAGAATGCGATGGAAGTGCCGAAGATCGAAAAGATCACGCTCAACATGGGCGTCGGCGAAGCCACGCAGGACAAGAAGAAGGTCGAAGCGGCCGCTGCCGAGATGGAACTCATCGCCGGTCAGAAGCCCGTCGTGACCAAGGCGAAGAAGTCGATCGCGCAGTTCAAGCTGCGCGAAGGCATGCCGATCGGTTGCAAGGTCACCCTGCGCCGCGAACGCATGTATGAATTCCTCGATCGCCTGATCACGATCGCAATGCCGCGCATCCGCGACTTCCGCGGCGTGTCGGCGACCAGCTTCGACGGTCGTGGCAACTATGCCATGGGCCTGAAAGAGCAGATCATCTTCCCCGAAATCAACTATGACCGCATCGACCAGGTGCGCGGCATGGATGTGATCGTGACCACCACGGCGCGTACCGACGACGAAGCCCGCGAACTGCTCAAGCTGTTCGGCTTCCCGTTCCCGATCGCAGCCGAAGAAAAGGCAGCCGCCTGAGTCCCCGACGGGACCAGGCCGGCTCTTTCAAGAAGGAAAGAGAACTTAAGTCATGGCGAAACTGAGTTCGACGAACAAAAATGAGCGTCGCAAGCAGCTGGTGAAGAAATATGCCGGCCGTTATGCGAAGCTGAAGGCGATTGCCGCGGACACCTCGCTCGACGATGGCGAGCGTCTGATCGCGCGCCTCAAGATGGCGGAAATCCCGCGCAATGGTAACCCGACCCGCATCCGTAACCGGTGCGAGATGACGGGCCGCCCGCGCGCTTATTATCGCAAATTCCGGCTGTGCCGTATTCAGCTCCGCGATCTGGCCAACAAGGGCCTGATCCCCGGTGTTGTTAAGTCGAGCTGGTAAGGGACTGACAAGATGGCAATGACCGATCCTTTGGGTGATATGCTCACCCGCATCCGCAACGGCCAGACGGCGAAGAAGGACAGCGTCCTGACGCCGGCGTCGACCCTGCGCGTCCGCGTTCTCGATGTTCTGCAGCGCGAAGGCTATATCCGCGGTTACAGCGAAGAAGCGCTGGGCGCCAAGGGCGAGCACAAGGGCATCCGCATCGAGCTGAAATATTTCGAAGGGCAGCCGGCGATCCGCCATGTGGCGCGCGTTTCGAAGCCGGGCCGCCGCATCTATTCGGGGTCGAAGGACCTGCCGATCGTGCGCAACGGCCTTGGCATCACCATCGTGTCGACCCCGCGCGGCGTCCTGTCGGACGCCGAAGCCCGCGAGCAAAATGTCGGCGGCGAAGTGCTGGCGGAGGTGTTCTGATGTCGCGCATTGGTAAAAAGGCAGTAGCGATCCCCGGCGGTGTCACCGCCGCGATCGACGGCGGCCAGCTGTCGGTGAAGGGTCCGAAGGGCACCCTCGCGATGCCGCTGTCCGACCTCATCAATTATGAAGTCGGCGAAGGCAGCATCTCGGTGCAGCCCGCGAACGCAACCCGCGAAGCGCGCGCGTTCTGGGGCATGCAGCGCACGCTGGTGCAGAACCTGGTCACCGGTGTGACCGAAGGTTTCACCAAGGTGCTCGAAATCACCGGTGTCGGCTATCGCGCCAACTCGCAGGGCAAGACGCTGAAGCTGCAGCTTGGCTACAGCCATGATGTCGATTTCGCGGTGCCCGAAGGCATCGAGATCAAGACGCCGGACAATACGACGATCGAGATCAGCGGCATCGACAAGCAGAAGGTCGGCCAGGTCGCGGCGGAAATCCGCCGTTGGCGCAAGCCGGAGCCCTATAAGGGCAAGGGCATCAAATATCGCGGCGAGTACATCTTCCGCAAAGAAGGCAAGAAGAAGTAAGCCATGGCACATCTTACCCCATTCGAAAAACGCCGCCAGCGCGTTCGTACTGCCCTTCGCAAGCGGGCTGGTGGGCGCGCGCGCCTGTCGGTGCACCGTTCGGGCCGGCATATTTATGCCCAGCTTATCGACGATGCCGCCGGCCAGACGCTGGCCGCCGCCTCGACGCTGGACAAGGATGTCCGCGGCAAGACCGGCGCGACCACCGCGGCGGCTGCCGACGTTGGCAAGCGCCTTGCCGCTGCCGCGAAAAAGGCCGGCGTGACCCAGGTCGTGTTCGACCGCGGCGGTTTCCTGTTCCACGGGCGCATCAAGGCGCTGGCCGACGCGGCTCGCGAAGGCGGATTGGAGTTCTAATATGGCTGACGAAGTACAGAACGCCGAAGGCGCTGTCGAAGCGACCGAAAACACCGGCGCGCCGCGCCGTGGCCGTGGCGGCCGCGACGGTGGCCGCGGTGGTCGTGAAGGTGGCCGTGGTCGCCGCGACGACCGTCGCCCGCGCGACGAAGATGGCGGCGAAGAGCTCATTGAAAAGCTCGTCCACATCAACCGCGTTTCGAAGACCGTGAAGGGCGGCAAGCGCTTCGGTTTCGCCGCGCTCGTCGTCGTTGGCGACGGCAAGGGCCGCGCCGGTTTCGGTCATGGCAAGGCGCGCGAAGTGCCCGAAGCCATTTCGAAGGCGACCGCTGCCGCGAAGAAGGCGATGATTCGCGTTCCGCTGCGCGATGGCCGCACGCTGCACCATGATGGCCGCGGTCATTTCGGCGCCGGTCTGGTGACCGTTCGTTCGGCACCCGCCGGGACCGGCATCATCGCCGGTGGTCCGATGCGCGCCGTGTTCGAATCGCTGGGCGTGGCCGACGTTGTGACCAAGTCGAACGGCACCTCGAACCCCTATAACATGATCCGTGCGACCTTTGAGGCGCTCGGCGAACAGACCAGCCCCAAGTCGGTCGCGCAGCGTCGCGGCAAGAAGGTGTCGGATCTGATCAAGCGCGGCGGTGCATCCGACCGGGCAGCCGAAGCCGAAGCGGCAGCGGTGACGGAGTAAGATCATGGCCGACAAGAAGATCAAGATCCGCCAGATCGGTTCGCCGATCCGTCGTCCCAAGGGCCAGCGCGCCATCCTGACGGGCCTCGGCCTCGGCAAGATGCACCGCGAGGTCGAACTGGTCGACACCCCCGAAGTGCGCGGCATGATCCGCAAGCTTCCGCACATGGTGGAAGTCGTCGAGGGCTAAAGGCGCGATGAAGCTCTACCGCCTGTTGACCGGTCCCGACGACAGCGCCTTTTGCGCGCGGGTCGAAGGATTGCTCAACCGGGGGTGGCAGCTTCATGGCAGCCCCTCGATCACCCAAGTCGATGGCCGCGGCTATGTCGCCCAGGCCATTGTGATGGAAAAGGCCGGACCCTATCCCGGTTTTCAGCCATCGAGTGAAATTGAACCGGACTGAACGTCTTTCCCCGGAAAAACGGCAGTCCAAAGCGCGACCACAGCGAAAGCGAGTGCAACATGACGATCAAGCTTAACGAACTTCGTGACAACAACGGTGCCCGCAAGGGCCGCATGCGCGTCGGACGCGGCATCGGCTCGGGCAAGGGCAAGACCGCCGGCCGCGGTCAAAAGGGTCAGAAGGCCCGCAGCGGCGTCGCGATCAACGGCTTCGAAGGCGGCCAGATGCCGCTCCACATGCGCATCCCGAAGCGCGGCTTCAACAACATCTTTGGCAAGGACTTTGCGATCGTCAATCTGGGTATGATCCAGAAGCTCGTCGACGCGAAGAAGCTGGATGCCAAGGCCGTCATCGATCACGCCGCGCTCAAGGCCGCTGGCGTGGCGCGCGGCGGCAAGGACGGCGTCCGCCTCCTCGCCAAGGGCGAATTCACCGCCAAGCTGAACTTCGCGGTCGCCGGTGCGTCGAAGGGCGCGATCGAAGCGGTCGAAAAGGCCGGTGGCAAGGTCGAACTTCCCGAAGTCAAGGAAGCGGCGCCCGAAGGCAAGAAGGCTCAGCGCCGGGCCAAAGCCAAGGCCGAGTAAGATTTCGCGAGGGGCGGTTCGAAAGGACCGCCCCTTGATACATATGACATGCCTATCTCCGTTCGTGTCGAGCGAAGTCGAGACACCCATCGGGGCAGCGCTTGGTCGAGGGGCATCTCGACTACGCTCGATGCAAACGGATACCGGACTCGGTAGTGTGGCGTCGGCTCATCGCTAAATAGGCCTTTCCCCTTGCGCTTCGTGATTGTCGAACGCACATAGGCGCCGGGTCGCGGGGGGCGCGGTCCGGAATATCCTCGAGGAAACTACCCATGGCCTCTCGCGCCGACCAGCTTGCTTCCAACCTCAATTTCTCGAAATTCGGCCAAGCGACCGAACTCAAGAACCGCATCTGGTTCACGATCGGCGCGCTGATCGTTTTCCGCTTCCTGTCGTTCGTCCCGCTGCCCGGCGTCGATCCGGTCGCGCTGTCGACGCTCTACAGCCAGGCGGCATCGGGCGGCGTCCTCGACATCTTCAACACCTTCTCGGGCGGCAGCCTGGAGCGCATGAGCATCATCGCGCTCGGCGTCATGCCCTATATCACCGCGTCGATCGTGGTGCAGCTCGCCGCAGCCCTGTCGCCCAGCCTCGCCGCGCTCAAGAAAGAGGGCGAAAGCGGGCGCAAGAAGCTCAACCAATATACCCGCTACGGCACGGTGTTCCTGACCGCGATCCAGGGCTATTTCATCGCCGTCGGCCTCGAAACCCTCGGCGCCAGCCAGGGCATCGCCGCAGTGGTCGATCCGGGCATGATGTTCCGGATCGGCGCGGTGATCAGCATCGTCGGCGGTACCTTATTCCTGATGTGGCTTGGTGAGCAGATCACCGCGCGCGGGATCGGCAATGGCGTGTCGCTGATTATCATGGCGGGCATCCTCGCCCAGCTGCCGCGCAGCTTTGCCCAGATGTTCACCCAGGTCCGCGAAGGATCGATGGGCGGCGGCACGGTGGTCGCGGTGTTCGCGGGCGCCATCCTCGTCATCGCCTTCATCGCCTTCATGGAGCGCGCCCAGCGCCGTGTGCTCGTCCAATATCCCAAGCGCGCGACGCAGCGCGGCGGGATGCAGGCCGACCGCAGCCATCTGCCGCTCAAGGTCAACACCGCGGGCGTCATCCCGCCGATCTTTGCCTCGTCGCTGCTGCTGATGCCGCTCACGATCACCCAGATGATGGGCAATAATGTCCAGGGCGATACCGCGATGGGCGATTTCCTGATCACGCTGAACCAGTATCTGGCGCATGGGCAGCCGCTCTACATGGCGCTCTATGCCGCGGGCATCATCTTCTTCTGCTTCTTCTATGTCGCGGTCGTCTTCAACCCCGAAGAAACCGCGGACAATCTGAAGCGCCAGAACGGCTTCATCCCCGGCATCCGTCCCGGCAAGAACACCGCCGCCTATCTCGACCATGTGCTCACGCGCATCACCGTGCTGGGTGCGGCCTATCTGGCGGCGATCTGTCTGGTCCCCGAATATTTCATCGCGCAATCGGGGCTTCCCTTCGCGCTCGGCGGCACCAGCCTGCTGATCATCGTCAACGTGACGATCGACACGATCAGCCAGATCCAGAGCCACATGCTCGCGCATCAATATGGCGACCTGATCAAAAAGGCGAAATTGAAAGGCGGCGTTGCGCGGCGCTAAAGCGCCCGCTACGGCAACTGCGACACGGCAGAGGCAACAGGGGCTTCCATGACGCTGAATATCATTTTGCTCGGTCCGCCGGGAGCGGGCAAGGGAACGCAGGCGGTGCGGCTCGAGGACGAGCATGGCATGGTTCAGCTGTCGACCGGCGACATGCTGCGCGCGGCGGTCAAGGCGGGAACCCCGATCGGCGTCCAGGCCAAGGCGGTGATGGACGCGGGCGAGCTGGTGTCGGACGAAATCGTCTCGGGCCTGATCGGTGAACGGCTTGATGCGCTCGGCCATGAAACCTCGGTGATCTTCGACGGCTATCCGCGCACTGCGGCGCAGGCCGACGCGCTCGATACGATCCTCAGCGACCGCGGCCGCAAGCTCGATCATGTTATCGAACTGCTGGTCGAGGAAGACGCGCTCGTCGACCGCATCACCGGACGCTTTTCGTGCGGCAATTGCGGCGCGGGCTATCACGACCGCTACAAGCTCCCCAAGGTGGAGAATGTTTGCGACGTTTGCGGCAACCACGACTTCAAGCGCCGCCCCGACGACAATGAAGAAACCGTGCGCACCCGCATGGCCGAATATCGCGCCAAGACCGCACCGATCCTGCCGATCTACGAAGCGCGCGGTATCGTGACGCGGGTCGACGGGATGGCGCCGATCGATCAGGTCAACGACGCGATCGAGGCGATCCTCGCGCCTGCTGGCTAGTCAGCTCCCTCGGCGCCGGTTATTGAGGCACCAAGGGGGACAGGCTGATGGCAATTTCCGGATATTTCGCAGGCGCCACGATGATTGCGGCGCTGACCTTTGCGCCCGCCGCGACTGCCAAGGTCGTCGATCAAAGCGAGGCCGGCTTCACCGTCGCGCACACTGCGCAGGTCGCCGCGACCCCCGCCGACGTGTGGAAAATGCTGCGTATGCCGCAAAACTGGTGGTCGAAGGACCATAGCTGGTCGGGCGATGCCGCGAACTTCTGGCTCGATTCGCAGGCGGGCGGCTGCTTTTGCGAAAAATTGCCCGACACCGGTGCCGGGGTTGGCAGCGTCCAGCACGCACGCGTGCTGTTTTCCAAACCCGGCCAGCTGCTCCGCCTGTCGGGCGCCTTCGGTCCGCTGCAGGGCGAAGCGCTGAACGGCACGTTGACGATCCAGATAAAGGCCACCCCCACCGGCAGCGCGCTGCGTTTCGACTATGTCGTCGGCGGCTATATGCGCTTCAAGGTCGCCGACATCGCGCCCACGGTCGACAAGGTGATCGGCGAGCAATTGATCGGACTGGCGAATGCGCTCGGCGGCGCGCTGCCACCGAGCCGCGAGGAAAAGGCTGCTACTGCGGCTGAAGCGGCTGCCAAGCCCGCCACCGAAACCCCGCCCGCTGAGGATGGGCCGGGCCTCGACGCCGCGGTCGCCGATCTGGTCGAGGACGCGCCGAAGGCCGAGCCCGAAGGCGGGCGCTAAGCGCCGACGACAAAATACGATCCGTTCGCCCTGAGCTTGTCGAAGGGCCGCCCTTTCTTTTGGCGTCGTAATAAGAAGGACGGTGCTTCGACAAGCTCAGCACGAACGGTTTGAGATGAATGTGTCGGCGCTAAGCGTCCGGCGTTCCGCGCAGTCTGGCCAGCGCCGCAAACGGCCCCGCCGCCTCTTCGCTCAGCACGCCCTTTTCCGCGAGAATCCGGTCGGCGTCGGGGTGCCGGGGAAAGGGATCGAGCGCCAGCGACAGCGTCTGCACCGCGGCCTCGCCGAGGTCGATGCGGTCGCCTTCGAGCGGCAGCAGGTCGCAATCATCGCTGCTGATCTCAATCTCTTCCTCGGCGTCGACCGGCGCGTCGATATCGCGCAGGAAACGCAGGTCGAACGCTTCGTCCACCGTCGCCGGAACGGGCAGCCCGGTCGCGGCGCACGACTGGACGATGGTCGCGCGCACCGCTCCCTTGGCGCCGATCCCGCCCGCAACGGACCGGATTTCGGCGGTGAGAGAAAAATGATCGACCGCGATCAACCCCAGTCGCTTTGCGATTCGCGCGCGCGCCTCCGGATCGGCTTCGACCGCCACAGCGCGCCCCTGCGCCGCATCGGCCAGCGTCAGGATCAGCGAAAATTCGCTCGCCGCGCTCACGCCGTCGCTCCGCCCAGCCGGTCCGCGACGATCAGCTCGGCCACCGGGGTTGCTGTCAACGCCGCGCGCAGCTTGGCGACTTCGGTCATCACATGCGCCAGGCCCGCCGCATCGGGCGCGCTACCGCGCCACAGATTGCGGACCAGCGCGGCGCGGAGTTCCTCCGACCCGTCGGCGGCGCGATAGACGCCCAATCGCCCGCCCAGCGCCCCGACCATCCGGCCGATCTGCTTGCCGACGACCATGTCGCCGAACCCGATCTGGCGCATCTGGCCGTCCATGTCGGTGACGAACAATTCGGTCAGTTCGACCCCGGCGCGCGCCTGTGCGGGATCGTCGTCGATCCGGTGGAGGACGAGCGCGAGGACGAGGCTGACCATGTCGAAACGCCCGTCGAGCGTGTCGGGGACTAGGCCCTCAGCATACCAGTGCGGCGCGCGCGCGGCGGCGACGACGGCGTTCCACAGCGGGCGACGCGCCTCGCGCGGGTCGGGCTGCGAACGGAAGAGATTGCGAAGCGAAAACATGCCCACCGCTTAGGCGCAATTCGTGCCGCCGAAAAGGGGCGCCGGTCCGCCGCACCGGTCAGCTTCTGGCAAGCTTCGCCGCGCCACAAGCAGCTTGTGCGTCGCATCTGCTTGCGGTTAAGAGGCGCGAGAGCGAGCGCCGACCGCTGGCAAAGGCCGCGACAGGCGCAACGGAGATTATAGATGCCGAATTTCAAGCTTTCGTCTGCCGCTCCGCGCGCGCGCCTGATCGTCCTTGGACTTGCCGTCGCGCTGACCGCCAGCGGTTGCGCGCAGCTCAAGGGTCGGCAGGGCTATGTCGTCGATCCGCTGCTGACCACCGCGATCACCCCCGGCGTCGACAACCGCGAATCGGTCGAAAAGACGCTCGGCCGTCCGACCTTCGTCGGCCAGTTCAGCGACAATGAATATTATTATGTCTCGCGCGAAACGCGCCAGCTCGCCTTCGCCAAGCCGCGCCCGGTCGACCAGCAGGTGCTGCGCGTCCGCTTCGACGCCGCGGGCAACGTCGCCGCGGTCGACCGCACCGGACTGGAGTTGGTTAGCAAGATCAGCCCTGAAGGCGACAAGACCCCGACGCTAGGCCGCGAACGCAGCTTCTTCGAAGATATTTTCGGCAATATCGGTGCCGTCGGTGCACCGGGCGCGGGGGCGCCCAGCGGTCAGTAACATTTGGGAATAGGTTCGAGCCGTCGCCCCCGCGAAGGCGGGGGGCGCTGGCGGCCTCGCGTTACCCCGATAACGGCCCCCGCCTTCGCGGGGGCGACGCGCCCTTATACTACTGCGCGATTCCGCCCGCCGCGAGTACCGCAAGCGTGACCAGGTCCGACGCGGTCGACGCCATCGTCGCGACCTGCACCGGATTTTCCATGCCCACCAGCATCGGGCCGATCACTGCGCCACCGCCGAGCTCGCGCAGCAGCTTTGCCGACAGGTTCGCCGATTGCAGCCCCGGCATGACCAGCACATTTGCGGGTCCCGACAGGCGGCAGAAGGGGTAATTTTTCATCACCTTGGCGTTCAGCGCGACGTCGGGCGCCATTTCCCCTTCATATTCGAACGCCGGCTGGCGCCGGTCGAGGATCGCCACCGCCTCGCGAATATTCTCGAGCCAACTACCCTCGGGATTGCCGAAGGTCGAATAGGACAGGAAGGCGACGCGCGGTTCGTGGCCCATGCGCCGCGCGACCTGCGCGGTGCGTTCGGCGATGTCGGCGAGCATTTCGGCCGACGGCCGCTCGTTGACCGTCGTGTCGGCCATGAAGATCGTGTGATGCTGGTCGACGAGCACATGGATACCGAACGGCGTCTTGCCCTCGGCATGGTCGATCACGCGCCGGATTTCGCGCATCGACTGCGAATAGGTGCGCGTCGTTCCGGTGATCATCGCATCGCCGAGCCCCATCTTGAGCAGCAGCGAGCCAAAGATGTTGCGGTCGCGATTGACCATGCGCTCGACGTCGCGGCGCAAATATCCGCGTCGCTGGAGCCGCTCGTACAGCATGTCGACCATTGCGGGGACGTGCGGCGAATTCACGCTGTTGTGGACCTCGAAACTCTCGGCATCGGCGACCCCCATCGCGCGGAGCTTGTCGTGCAGCCCTTCGCGCCCGACGAGCACGGGGATGCCATAGCCGCCGTCGCGGAACTGGATCGCCGCGCGCAGCACCGTCTCTTCTTCGCCCTCGGCAAAGACGACGCGCTTCGGATTGTTGCGCGCCGCCTCATAGGCGAGTGTCAGCACCGAGGTTGTCGGGTTGAGCCGAGCGCGCAAGGACGTACGATAGGCGTCGAGATCGGCGATCGGCCGCTGCGCGACCCCGGTATCCATCGCCGCCTTGGCGACCGCCGCAGGCACGATTTCCATCAGCCGCGGATCGAAGGGCGAGGGGATGATATATTCGGGGCCAAAACTCGACGCGCGCCCGCCATAGGCCGCGGCGACTTCCTCGGGCACCTGCTGGCGCGCGAGGTCGGCAATGGCGTATGCAGCCGCGATCTTCATCTCCTCGTTGATCGCGGTCGCATGGACGTCGAGCGCGCCGCGGAAGATGAAGGGGAAGCACAGCACATTGTTGACCTGGTTCGGATAGTCCGACCGCCCCGTCGCGATGATCGCGTCAGGTCTTGCGGCACGGGCGTCGGGCGGCGAGATTTCGGGGTCGGGGTTCGCCATCGCAAAGATGATCGGCGCGGGCGCCATGTCCTTGACCATCGCGGGCTTCAGCGCGCCCGCGGCCGACAGCCCCAGGAACACGTCGGCGCCGACCAGCGCCTCGGTCAGGTCGCGCGCTTCGGTCGGCACCGCATGCGCCGATTTCCACTGGTCCATGCCCTCGGTGCGGCCCTGATAGATGGTACCCTTGCGGTCGCACATGATGACATTTTCGTGCCGGACGCCCATCGCCTTGATCAGCGCGGTGCAGGCGATCGCCGCCGCGCCGGCGCCGTTGACGACGACTTTCACCGTCGAAAGGTCGCGCCCGGTCAGGTAACAGGCGTTGATCAGCCCCGCCGCGGTGATGATCGCGGTGCCGTGTTGGTCGTCGTGGAACACGGGGATGTTCATGCGCTCTTTCAGCGCGGCTTCGATGATGAAGCAGTTGGGCGCGGCAATATCTTCCAGGTTGATGCCGCCAAAGCTCGGCGCGAGCAGCTCGACCGCCTCGATGAAGCGCTGCGGATCTTCGGTATCGACCTCGAGGTCGATCGAATCGACGTCGGCAAAGCGCTTGAACAGCACCGCCTTGCCTTCCATCACCGGCTTCGAGGCGAGCGCGCCAAGATTGCCGAGGCCAAGGATCGCCGTGCCGTTCGAGATCACCGCGACCAGATTGCCCTTGATCGTATAATCATAGGCAGTCGCCGGATCTTCGGCGATCGCCTTCACCGGAACCGCGACGCCGGGCGAATAGGCCAGGCTCAGGTCGCGCTGCGTCGCCATCGGCTTCGATGCGACGATCTCGATTTTCCCGGGGCGTCCATATTCATGGTAAAGCAACGCCTCGCGGTCCGAAAACTGCACCTTGCTGCCGCTGTCCATTGCTGTTCCCCTTGGTTGAATTTGCCAGACGCGCGCCCGAGCCCATTCCCTAACGTCACCGGCGGCGATTGTAACCGCCAATGTTATCGAGCGAGCCCGGTCGTCGCCCCCGCGAAGGCGGGGGCCGCTGTCGGTTTACGCAGACGTGCCGCAATAGGGCGCTAGCGGCCCCCGCCTTCGCGGGAGCGACGGTTGATTATGCCGTCCGCTTCCCACCCCATATCGGCCCATTCCGCCCGCGCCCGCTACCCCGACCTTGCCATGCCGCCCCCAATCACTAAGCAGGGCGCATGCCCGCCATTGCCCGATCCGCTGCCAATTCCAACCAGCCCGCGCCCGCCGCGACGCCGATGATGGCGCAATATTGGTCGCTGAAGGACAAGGCGGGCGACTGTCTGCTCTTTTATCGCATGGGCGACTTTTTCGAACTCTTCTTCGACGATGCAAAGGCGGCGGCGGCGACGCTCGACATCGCGCTTACCTCGCGCGGCGAACATGGCGGACAGCCGGTGCCGATGTGCGGCGTGCCCGTCCATGCCGCCGAATCCTATCTCGCGCGGCTGATCCGCGCCGGCCACCGCGTCGCGATCGCCGAACAGGTCGAAACCCCTGCCGAAGCCAAGGCGCGCGGCGGGTCGAAGGCGCTCGTGGCGCGCGACATCGTGCGGTTCGTCACCGCGGGGACGCTCACCGAGGAAAGCCTGCTCGAAGGGCGCAGCGCCAACCGGCTCGCCGCGCTCGCCGAGGTCGGTACCGACGGCGAGGTCGCGATCGCCGCGGCCGACATTTCGACCGGGCGGTTCGAGGTCGTCGCGGTCGCGCGCCAGGCGGTCGACGCCGAACTCGCGCGGCTCGCGCCGTCCGAACTGCTGCTCAGCGAGAGCGCGGGCGACCTGCCGGTCTCGTCGGCGCCCCAGATCGTGCGGCGACCATCGTCGGACTTTGCAAGCACGGGCGCGCAGAAAAGGCTTGAGGCCTTCTTCGGCGTCCAGACGCTCGACGGTTTCGGCGCCTTTTCGCGCGGCGAGGTCGCGGCGATGGGTGCGCTCGTCGCCTATCTCGACCATGTCGGCACCGGCTCGCCAACCTTCCTCCAGCCGCCGCTGCGCCACCTGGCGTCGGGGCGCATGGCGATCGACGCGGCGACGCGCGAAAGCCTCGAACTCGTCCGCACGATGACAGGGACGCGCGACGGCAGCCTGCTCGGCACGATCGATCGCACGGTCACCGCGGCGGGGGCGCGGCTGCTCGCCGACGATATCGCGAGCCCGCTCACCGACAAGGCGGCGATTTTCGACCGGCTCGACCTCGTCGATGCGCTCGCGCGTGATGCGCTGTGGCGCGGCGAGCTCCGCGCGGCGCTGCGCGCGCTTCCCGACGCCGGTCGCGCGCTCGGGCGCCTCGTCGCGGGGCGCGGCGGGCCGCGCGACCTCGCGCAGCTTCGCGACGCGCTCGGCGGCGCGCGGCTCCTGCGCGAACGGCTCGCGCGCCGCGCCGACCTGCCGCCTCTGTTGGCGCGCCTGCTTCCCGGCCTCGACGGGCATGGCGCGCTCGTCGACGAACTGACGCGCGCGCTCATCGAAACCCCGCCGGTCGACGCCGCGCAGGGCGGCTATGTCGCCGAGGGGTACGACCATGCGCTCGACGCCTTGCGCGAAACCGCGCGCGACGGGCGCAAGGCGATTGCCGCGCTCGAGGCCGAATATCGCGACCGCACCGGCATCGCGTCGCTCAAGATCCGCCACAATGGCGTGCTCGGCTATCATGTCGAGGTGCCCGCGAAGCACGCCGACGCGCTGATGGCCCCCGAATCGGGCTTCACCCACCGCCAGACGCTCGCGGGGGTCGTGCGTTTCAACTCGTCCGATCTCCACGAAGCCGCGAGCCGCGTCACGCAGGCGGGCGTCCACGCGGTCGCCGCCGAGGCCGCGCATCTCGAAGCCCTCACCGACGCCGCGATCGCGCGGCGCGAGGCGATCGCCGCGTCGTGCGACGTGCTCGCGCGCATCGACGTCGCCGCCGCGCTCGCCGACCATGCGATGAGCCACAATTGGTGCCGCCCCGACCTTGCCGACACGCCGTGCCTCGACGTTACCGGCGGGCGCCATCCGGTGGTCGAAGCCGCGCTTGCCAAATCGGGCGAACGCTTCGTCCCCAACGATGTGTCGCTGTCGGAAACCGACCGCCTCTGGCTCGTGACCGGCCCGAACATGGGCGGTAAATCGACCTTCCTCCGCCAGAATGCGCTGATCGTCGTGCTCGCGCAGGCGGGCGGCTTCGTCCCCGCCGCCGCGGCGAAGCTCGGGCTCGTCGACCGCCTGTTCAGCCGCGTCGGGGCGAGCGACAATCTGGCGCGCGGGCGCTCGACCTTCATGGTCGAGATGGTCGAGACCGCGGCGATCCTCGCGCAGGCGACGCCGCAAAGCTTCGTCATTCTCGACGAGGTCGGGCGCGGCACCTCGACCTACGACGGGCTCGCGCTCGCCTGGTCGGTGGTCGAGGCGGTGCACGAGGTCAACCGGTGCCGCTGCCTCTTCGCCACCCACTACCACGAGCTCACGCGGCTCGCCGAAACGCTGGGCGCGCTGTCGCTCCACCATGTCCGCGCGCGCGAATGGCAGGGCGATCTGGTGCTGCTCCACGAGGTCGCCGACGGCCCCGCCGACCGCAGCTACGGCCTCGCGGTCGCGCGGCTCGCGGGGGTTTCACCAAAGGTCGTGAAGCGCGCCGAAGCGGTGCTCGCCAAGCTCGAGGCGGGGCGCGAGGCGACCGGCGGGCTCGCCGCGGGACTCGACGATCTGCCGCTGTTCGCCGCAACGCTCGCCGAAGCACCCGCCGCGGCAAAGGATGCGCTGCGCGAGGCGCTTAGCTGCATCGACCCCGACGCGCTCGCCCCGCGCGAGGCGCTCGACGCGCTCTATACGCTCAAGCGCCTGATGGCCGACGAGGCATGAGCAATTTGTTCGACAATCTCGACCAGCGTCGCGCAATCATTGATCGCCGCGCGCTTGCGGGACGGCTCGACGAGATCGCCGCCGAAACCAGCGATGCGGGCGCGCGCCGCCGCGCAATGGTCGCACTGCTCAAGGATGCGCTCGAAGCCGGCCGGGCAGAGGTCGAACGCCGCCTGCGCGAGCGCCCCTCGGCGGGGCGCGTTGCGGCGCAGGCGACCGCCTTCCTGATCGACCAGATCGTCCGCCTCGGCCATGATTTCACCGTCGGCCATCTCTATCCCGCGAACAACCGTTCGGCAGGCGAGCGTATCACCCTGATCGCGGTCGGCGGCTATGGCCGCGGCGAAATGGCGCCGCACAGCGACATCGACATCGGCTTCCTCACCCCGTTCAAGCAGACGAGCTGGACCGAACAGGTGATCGAGGCGCAGCTTTACACGCTGTGGGATCTGGGCCTGAAGGTCGGCCATTCGAGCCGCTCATTGGACGAGATGGTGCGCGCGGCAAAGGACGACCTCACCATCCGCACTGCCTTGCTCGAAGGGCGCTTCATCTGGGGCGACCGCGAGCTTTACGACCAGGCGTCGGCGCGCTTCGATGCCGAAGTCGTCGCGGGCAATGCGCGCGCCTTCGTTGCCGAAAAACTCGCCGAGCGCGACGAGCGCCACAAAAGGATGGGCGATTCGCGCTATGTCGTCGAACCCAATGTGAAGGAGGGCAAGGGCGGCTTGCGCGACCTTCACACGTTGTTCTGGATCGGCAAGTTCATCCACCGCGTGCGCACCGTTCCCGAGCTTGTCGACGCGGGGCTGCTCAGCGCGCGCGAGCTGCGCCAGTTCGAGCGCGCCGAAAATTTCCTGCTCGCGGTCCGCTGCCACCTCCACACGCTCGCCGGGCGCGCCGAGGACCGGCTGACCTTTGATTTCCAGCCCGAAATCGCGCGGCGGATGCATTTCGCCGACCGTCCGGGCAAAAGCGCGGTCGAGCGGTTCATGCAGCTCTATTTCCTCCACGCCAAAAGCGTCGGTGACGTTACCGGCACCTTTCTCGCGCATCTCGACGAACAGCTCGCGGCGCGCGGGCGGCGCTTTCTGCCGACGATCCGGCGGCGGCCGGGCAAGCTCAACGGCTTCGTCCTCGACCGCGGACGGCTCGCGCTGCCATCGGATGATTTTTTCGAGGCCGACCCCGTCCGGCTGGTCGAGATCTTTGCGCTCGCCGATCGCCACGGCCTTGAAATCCACCCGCAGGCGATGCGGCAGGCGCGCCACGATGCGAAGCTGATCGAGACGCAGGGGGTGCGCCGGAACGCGCGGGCCAATGCGCTGTTCCTCGACGTGCTCACCAGCCCGCGTGATCCCGAAACGGTGCTGCGCTGGATGAACGAGGCGGGGGTGTTTGGCCGTTTCGTGCCCGATTTCGGCCGCGTCGTCGCGCAGATGCAGTTCGACATGTATCACCATTACACCGTCGATGAACATACGATCCGGGCCATCGGGCTGCTCGCCGACATCGAACAGGGGCGGCTCAAGGACGATCATCCGCTCTCGACCGCGATCATGGGCCAGATCCATTCGCGCCGTACCGTCTATGTCGCGGTGCTGCTCCACGACATCGCCAAGGGGCGCGGCGGCGATCACAGCGTGCTCGGCGCCGAGCTCGCGCTGCGCGTCTGCCCGCGGCTGGGGCTGAACGAGGCCGAGACCGAAACCGTGTCGTGGCTCGTGCGCTACCACCTGCTGATGTCGGCGACCGCATTCAAGCGCGACCTTGCCGATTTCAAGACGATCCTCGACTTCGCGGGACAGGTGCAAAGCCCTGAACGCCTGCGCCTGCTCCTCGTGCTTACCGTGGTCGACATTCGCGCCGTCGGCCCCGGGGTGTGGAACAGCTGGAAACGGCAGTTGCTCACCGAACTTTATGACGCGGCGGAGGAAGTGCTGCGCCTTGGCCACAAGCAAAAGGGCCGCGAACAACGCATCGCCAGCAAGAAGGAAGCCGTCGCGGCGCAGTTCGGTTTCGACCAGAAAAGCTTCGACAAGGTCGCGAAGCGGCTGCCCGAAAGCTACTGGATCGCCGAGCCGATCGAAGTCATCGCCGCGAACCTTGTCCATATCCGGCAGGCGGGCGATGCGCCGCTGCACATCGCCGCAGTCCCCGACGACGATCGCGGCGCGACCTTGGTGATGGTGCTCGCTGCCGACCATCCGGGGCTCTTTTACCGTATCGCGGGGGGCATCCATCTGGCGGGCGGCAACATCATCGATGCGCGCATCCACACGACGCGCGACGGGCTCGCACTCGACAATTTTCTGGTGCAGGATCCGATCGGCCGTCCGTTCGACGAACCGGGCCAGATCGGCCGCCTGACGCGGGCGATCGAGGATGCACTCGCCAACCGGCAGAAACTGCTCCCCAAACTCGAAGCCCGCGCGCTGCCGCGCACCCGCGCCGAAGCGTTCCGTATCGCGCCGAGCGTCTTCGTCGACAACAAGGCGTCGAACCGCTTCACGGTGATCGAGGTCAATGCGCAGGACCGCCCCGCGCTGCTCAACCAGCTCGCCTACGCGCTGTTCCAGTCGAAGGTCACCGTGCACAGCGCGCATGTTGCGACCTATGGCGAACGCGCGGTCGATACCTTCTATGTCACCGACCTGATCGGCGACAAGATCGACAGCGCGGCGCGCGTGAAGACGCTCGAAAAACGGCTGCTCGAAGCCGCGGCGAGCGCGAACGAGGAAGCCGTCGCGGCCTAGAAATCGAACCCCTGCTGGACCGGCGCGAGGGGCACGCCTTCGAGCGTGAGCATCAGCGCCTTGGACGACGAACCGCCCGGTGCCGAAAACCCTCCGATCTGTCCGCCCGCCGCCAAGACACGGTGGCAGGGAATGATCAGCGGGACGGGGTTCGTCGCCATGGCCTGTCCCACCGCGCGCGCATGTTCGGGTCCCGCATCCAGCGCGCGCGCCACGGCGCCATAGGTTGTCGTTTCGCCCCAGCCGAGCTTGCGGACGAACGCATAGACCTGCGCGAAGAAAGGGGGCTGATCGCCGAGGTCGAGCGGGGCGTTGAGAAACTCGATCCGCTCTCCGTCGAAATAACGGATCGCGGCGTCGATTACCGCCGCGATTCCCGCCGACGGTTCGGCGCGAACCGCATCGGGCAGGCGCCGCTCGATCGACCGAATGGTTTCAGACGCGGTCGGCGCGGGCAGCCGCAACGCGGTGACGGCGGCGCCCGCCCAGCCGATCGCTGCGATCCCCGCGGCGGTTTCGAAAAGCTGATACTGGCTTTGCCCGGCCATGCGCGTTTCTCCGTCCTTGGCGGAGATATAGGGCCGGACGGCGCCGAAGCCATAGCCACCGAAAAAGGGCGGGCAGTCCAGCCGTTTTGAGGTGGTGAGCGGACCTTCCTTTTTCCGTCATCCCGGCGAAGGCCGGGATCTCGCCGGTGCGTAAAACCGTCATGGTGAGATCCCGGCCTTCGCCGGGATGACGATCGTGGTATGGCTGCAATCGCTTGTAACCCGACCGCTGCCTTACAGCCTCACCCCCGCAGCACCGCCCCGACCTTTGCCGCCGCTGCGACCACCTTGTCGGCGATCGCCTTCAGCTCGGCGTCGGTGAAGCTCTTGTCCACCGGCTGCAACTCGACCTCGACCGCCAAGCTCACCTGCCCCTCGGGCACGCCCTGCCCGACAAAGCGGTCGAACAGCCGCGCGCTCACGATCGCTGCCTTGTCGGCGCCGCGCACCGCGCGGACCAGTTCGGCGGAGGTCAGGCTCGTGGGCGCGAGGAAGGCGAAGTCGCGGCGCACCGCTTGCAGCGCCGGGGGCGTGAACGCCGCGCGCGCGGGACCGCTCGCGCGTTTTGCCGGGATCGCATCGAGGAAAATCTGCACCGCCATCACCGGACCGTCGACATCGAATGCGCGGGTCAGCGCGGGATGGAGCGCGCCGAATTCGGCGAGCACCGCCTTGGGGCCAAGCCGCAAGGTCGCCGATTGGCCGGGGTGCCAGATCGCGCCGGGCGTCACCGCTTCCATGACCTGCAACCGGTCGGCAGGCGCCCCCGCGGCGTCGAGCAACGCCAGCGCCGCGGCCTTGGCGTCGAATGCGTCGAAGGGCGCCGCCTTGCCGGCCTGCCACCCGCGCGCACTTTTGTCGCCCGCCATCAGGATCGCCAGCGTCGGATGCTCGGCATCGGAAAGGTAGCGCCGACCGATCTCGAACAGGCGAATGCTGTCGGCACCGCGATTCTGGTTGCGCGCCGCCGCGGCGAGCAGGCCGGGCAGTAGCGACGGGCGCATGACCTTCAGATCTTCGCTGATCGGATTGGCAAGGCTCCACGCGCCGCCGCCGAAGGGTGCGGCTTCGGCCTCGCCAATGAACGACCAGGTGACCGCCTCATGGAAGCCCGACGATGCCGCGGCACGGCGCAGGCGGCGTTCGAGCATCTGTTCGGGGGTCGCGGTCGGTTTCGCGACGCCATCGGTGCGGGGCAGCGCGACCGACGCGATCGCGTCGAAACCGGTGATGCGCGTGACTTCCTCGACCACGTCGGGCGCAGCGTCCATGTCGCGGCGCCAGGTCGGCACCGCCACCTGCCAGCGGCCGCCCCGTTCGGTCACACCGAACCCGAGCGCGGCCAGGATTTCCTGCTGTCGCTCGGGTGCGATCGCGATCCCGCCGAGCGTCGCCGACAGCGCCGGGTCGTAATCGATCGTCTTCACCTCGGCGGGCGGGGTACCCGCGCGTGTCATCGTCGACGGATGACCGCCGCAGATATTGAGGATATGCTGCGTCACGATCGCGGTCGCGTCGTCGAGGAATGCGGGATCGACGCCGCGCTCGAACCGGCTGCGCGCGTCGCTCGACAGGCCGAGCGCCTGCCCCGTGAGCGCGATGCGCTCGGGGGTGAAATAGGCGACCTCGATCAGCACGTCGGTCGTCGTCTCGCTGCACCCACTATGCTCGCCGCCCATGATGCCCGCGATGTCGTGGACCTCATTGTCGTCAGCGATCACCGTCATCGTGTCGATGAGCGTATAGTCCTTGCCGTTGAGCGCAGTGACCGTTTCGCCGTCCCGCGCGCGCCGTGCAACGAGCGCGCCCGAAAGCTTGGCGCGGTCATAGATGTGGCTCGGGCGGCCGAGGTCGAACATCACATAGTTGCTGATGTCAACGAGCGCCGAGATCGACCGCTGACCAACCGCTTCCAGCCGGCGGCGCATCCATTCGGGGGCGGTGCCGTTGGTGACGCCGCTGATCGTGCGGCCAAAAAAGGCGGGGCAGGCTTCGGGGTCGAGGGTCGCGATTTCGGTCGCGGGGGCGCTTGTCCCGATGATTGTCGGGACGTCGAGCGGTTTCAGCGTGCCGAGCCCCGCGGCGGCGAGGTCGCGCGCGATGCCGCGCACGCCCATGCAGTCCTGCCGGTTGGGGGTGATCGAAATGTCGACCACCGGATCGCCCGCGCCGCTATAGTCGGCAAAGGGCGTCCCGATCGGCGCATCGGCGGGAAGTTCGATGATCCCGTCATGATCGTCGCCCAGTTCCAGCTCGCGCGACGAGCACATCATGCCGTTCGACTCGACCCCGCGCACCGCGGCGACCTTCAGTTCCATACCGTTCGCAGGTACCACCGCACCGGGCAGGCCGAGCACACCGATCAGTCCCGCGCGCGCATTGGGCGCGCCGCACACGACGGTGAGCGGCGCGGCGCCGTCGCCGGTGTCGACGGTCAGTACCTGCAATTTATCGGCCTGCGGATGCTTTTCCGCGGTCAGCACTCTTGCGACGCGGAAACCGGCGAGTTTCTCGGCGGGATTTTCGACGCCTTCAACCTCGTGGCCGATGCGGTTCAATGTCGCGACCACATCGTCGACGCCGTAGGTGCCGTCGAGATGCTCGCGGAGCCAGTCGAGGGTGATCTTCATGCCGAAATCCCCCCGCTCAGCGTGGGGACATTCAGCGCGTTGAACCCATAGTGCGACAGCCACCTGAGGTCGCCGTCGAAGAAGGCGCGGAGGTCATCCATGCCATATTTGAGCATCGCGAGCCGGTCGACGCCGACCCCGAAGGCAAAGCCCTGCCATTCATCGGGGTCGAGCCCGCAATTGGCGATCACGCGGCGGTTGACCATCCCGCTGCCGAGCAGCTCCATCCACGCATGACCCTCGTCGTCGCCGTTGCCGCCGACGATCCGGCGCCCCTTTTCCTGTTTGTAACCAACATCAACCTCGGCTGACGGTTCGGTGAAGGGAAAATAGCTCGGGCGCAGCCGCAGCACGATGTCGTCGCGTTCGAAATAGGCCTTCAGAAAGGTTTCGAGCGTCCATTTGAGATGCCCCATATGGATGCCGCGGTCGATGACGAGACCTTCGACCTGGTGAAACATCGGCGTGTGTGTCGCGTCGCTGTCGCTGCGATAGACGCGGCCGGGGGCGATGATGCGGATCGGCGGTTCCTGCGTCATCATCGTGCGGATCTGCACCGGCGACGTATGCGTGCGCAGCAGCATCTTTTGCCCGTCGGCGTTCGCGTCGGGGAAATAGAAGGTGTCGTGCATCGCGCGCGCCGGATGCGTCTCGGGGATATTGAGCGCCGTGAAGTTGCGCCAGTCGTCCTCGATCTCGGGACCCGTGGCGACCGCAAAGCCCATGTCGGCGAAGATTTCGGCGAGTTCGTCCATCACCTGGCTGACCGGATGCACGTTGCCGCGCGGAGTGTCGGCGGCGGGGAGCGTCATGTCGATCGCTTCGGCGGCGAGTTTGACGTTGAGCGCCGCGGCGTCGAGCGCCGCCTTGCGGCTGGCAATCGCGGTGGTGACACTTTCGCGCAGGGCGTGGATCTGCGGCCCCTGCGCCTGTCGCTCTTCGGGGCTCATCCCCCCCAGCGTTTTCAGGAGCGCGGTGATGCTGCCCGCCTTGCCGAGCGCGGCGACGCGCAGCGCTTCGAGCGTGTCGAGGTCGCTCGCCGCATTTATGTCGTCCACCAGCCGGGCCTGAACGGCCTGAATATCACTCATCATCATTCGTCCTGCAGCGGCGACCAAAAGCCGCGCCGCCGCTTGCACCGAACGCAATGCGTGGGTCAAGCCCCGGGGGTTATCCGCCGGGCTTGTGCAGCCCCTGTACCGGCGCGCCGATCGCTGCGGCGCGCGCCTTTGCGGCGGCGCCCAGGATCGGTTTGGCGCGCGCGGCATATTCGCGCGGGCTCATTCCCATGAACTTGGCAAAGTCGCGGGTGAATTGCGCCTGGTCATAATAATGATGATCCATCGTATCGATCCACGCCATCGACGGGTCGAGCATGAAGCGCGCCAGCGAGCGTAGAAAGCGCTGGCGGCGCAGCAGGAGCTTGGGCGAAAAGCCGAAGGCGCGGTGGCTGAGGCGTTCGATCGAGCGTTCGGACAGCCCCAGCTTGGCCGACAGGTCGGCGACGGTCGACAGGTCGTCGTCAACAAGCGCACGGTGCGCCGCCAGGATCGCGGGATCGTCGGGCGGGGCGTCGCCCAACAAAGCGCAGAAATGGGCGTCGATCATGGTAGCGGCGGCATCGACATCGTTCACCCCGCGCAACTTATTGCCCAGCGGCGCGAATGCGGCAAAGGCGGGGTGCGCGGCACCGTCGCAGAACTGGTCGGCCATTTCGTCGGCCGACAGCGGGATGAGTTTTGCCCACCCCAGCGGCACGATGCCGATGCCCCAGACGCGCGTATTGCCGACGGCGAAATAGGTGGCGGTGCTCGTCGGACCGGTCGCGATAAAGTGCGGCGTCGGGATCGCCGGGGCGCCGCCGACCGACGCCAAAGGGACGTCGCCGTCGACAAAGCGCAAATTGGCCCATTCGGGGTGAAGATAGTCGTCGACGCGGGTCCCCGCGGGTACCGACACTTCGGTGAGATAGATGGTGCTGAGATAGGAGCGCAGCGCCGACGACACCGCGAAAAAGCGGGTGGCGATTCGGACGTCGGACGGGGTGGCATCGGGCGTGGTGCGTTCGGGCATCGACATCCCTCTAACGAGCATTAACGACGAAAAACAACATTTTGACGCCATTCTCTGTCGGGTTTGTACAATTTTCTACGCCCCAACTTCTTCATAGTTGCGCCAGTCATCCTTTGGAGGTGCGCTCCGACGGGCAAAAATTTGCAAACTTCGCCTGGCCGGCAGCTTTCTGCGACCCACGGCTTTTCGGAACGGGCGGGGGGGCGATGGTTTCCCACTGGAACCATTGTCGAAGCGGCGCGAGGCGAAAGCTTCGCGCCGCTTCTTCGTTCGGGGTGAGAAGCGGACGTTGATGGGAATCGTCGCCTCCGCGCAGGCGGGGGCCGCTCGCCGTCCAATCCTGCATCGCTGTGTAAACCAACAGCGGCCCCCGCTTGCGCGGGGGCGACGGCCAGTTTTGTCCCCCGCCAATACCCCCGCCGCCCAGACGCCAACGAAAAAGGGCGGCCCCGCCGGGACCGCCCTTGTTTCGTGCCGTTCGGCCGAAAAGCGTCAGGCTGCCTTGGGCAGCGCCGCTTTCGCCTGGGCGATGATGGCGGTGAAGACCGCGCCTTCGTTCATCGCGAGGTCCGCCATGACCTTCCGGTCGAGTTCGATCCCGGCCAGCTTCACGCCGTGCATGAACTGCGAATAGGTCAGGCCTTCGGCGCGGACCGCGGCGTTGATGCGCTGGATCCACAGGCCGCGGAAGCTCCGCTTCTTAACCTTGCGGTCGCGATAAGCATATTGGCCGGCCTTTTCGACCGCCTGCTTGGCGATGCGGATCGTATTCTTGCGACGGCCATAATAGCCCTTCGCCTGCTCCAGAATCCGTTTGTGCTTGGCGTGCGTCGTCGTGCCGCGTTTGATGCGTGACATGGTCTAGCGCTCCTTACTTCAGGCCGTAGGGCGCCCAGAGGCGCACATGGGCTGCGTCCGAATCGCTGAGCACGCTGGTGCCGCGGTTGGTACGGATATACTTCGCATTGTGCGAAATCAGGCGGTGGCGCTTGCCGGCGACGCCGTGCTTCACCTTGCCCGAGGCGGTGAATTTGAAGCGTTTCTTCACACCGCTCTTGGTCTTCATCTTGGGCATTTTGGTCTCCTTTTGAAGTCCGTTTGCGTATCGGCCTGGCAGCCCTTGTCGCCAGCCGGTACAATCGGAAGCGGCGCGCTTAGGGGGATTCGCACGGAAATGCAAGCGTTGCGGGTGTCGCAGCGCCGGGTGCGCATTCAATGATGGCAGGCAAGCCCCTCGATCACATCCTCGAGCCGCGCCGGATCGCCGAGCGCGATGACATGGCCCCCACCGTCTTTGGCACTGTCGGCGCTCAGCGGGTCACCGTTCCAGTCGCACATCGTCCCGCCCGCACCCTCGACGATCGGTGCCAGCGCGGCAAAGTCGTGGAGCTTGAGGCCAGCCTCGACCACCAGATCGATGTGACCGCTCGCCAGCAGGCCGTAATTATAGCAGTCGCCGCCGAACACCATGCGCTTGTGCGCGGTCTTGGCGGCGAGCGCCATGAAATGCTCGCCGTCATGATCGCTGAAATATTGCGGGCCGGTGGTCGCGAGCACCGCGTCGCCCAGCGTGCGGCAGCTTCGCGCCCGCGCTGGCTGGCCGTTGAACAAGGTCGGTTGTCCGACCGCGCCGACCCAGCGTTCGCCCGCGATTGGCTGGTCGATGATGCCCAGCACCGGCCAGCCGTCTTGCAGCAGCGCGATCAGCGTGCCGAAGATCGGGCGTCCGGCCATGAAGCTGACGGTGCCGTCGATCGGGTCGAGCACCCATTGGCGCGACGCATCCGCGCGCTCCGTCCCATATTCCTCGCCGATGATCCCGTCGCGCGGCGCTTCGGCGTCGAGCAGGCGACGCATCGCGGCTTCGGCGGCGCGGTCGGCCTCGGTCACCGGTGAGGCGTCGGCCTTGGCTTCGTGCGCCCAGGCCGAACGGAACAGCGGGCGGATGGCCGCGCCCGCCGCATCGGCGAGGCGATGGGCGAGGGCGATGTCGGATTCGAGCGTCATGCGATCAGTCGAACAGCGACGAAACGCTCGATTCGTCGGCGATGCGCTTGATCGCCTCGCCAAGCAGCGGGGCGACGGTCAGCGCGCGAACTTTCTTGCTGTCGTTGACCGCATCGGTCGGCTGGATCGAATCGGTGATGACGAGTTCGGTGAGCTCGCTCGCTTCGACGCGTGCGACGGCGCCGCCCGACAAGACGCCATGGGTGCAATAAGCGACGACGCCCTCGGCGCCCGCGGCCTTCAGCGCCCCGGCGGCGTTGCACAAAGTGCCTGCCGAATCGACGATGTCGTCGATCAGGATGCAGAAGCGGCCCGAAACGTCGCCGATGATATTCATCACTTCGGATTCGCCGGCGCGTTCGCGGCGCTTGTCGACGATCGCCAGCGGCGCGTTGTCGAGCCGCTTGGCGAGCGCGCGGGCGCGGACCACGCCGCCAACGTCGGGCGACACGACCATCAGATTGCGGTCGCCAAAGCGCGCCTGAATGTCGGCGCTCATCACCGGCGCGGCGTAGAGATTGTCGGTCGGAATGTCGAAGAAGCCCTGAATCTGCCCGGCGTGCAGGTCGATCGCGAGGACGCGGTCGGCGCCCGAGGTGGTGATCAGATTGGCGACAAGCTTCGCCGAAATCGGCGTGCGCGGGCCGGGTTTGCGGTCCTGGCGGGCATAGCCGAAATAGGGGATGACCGCGGTGATGCGTTTCGCCGACGCGCGGCGGAGCGCGTCGGTGATGATCAGCAACTCCATCAGATTGTCGTTGGCCGGAAAATTGGTCGGCTGGACGATGAACACGTCCTGGCCGCGAACATTTTCATGGATTTCGACGAACACTTCCTCGTCGGCGAAGCGGCGCACGCTGGTGTCGGTCAGCGGCAGTTCCAGATAGTCCGCAATGGCGCGGGCGAGAGGCAGGTTGCTGTTGCCGGAGATCAGTTTCATGGGGTGCGCGGCCCTTTCGCGGCGGATAGGATTGCGCGCCCCTTAGCCAGCGGGGGGCGATAGGGGAAGTGCTTAAAGCCATCCAGCGGCGCGAAGCTGCGGCATCATGTCGCGCGATACCGGCACCTCCTGCCCGCCAGCCAGCGTCAGGATCGCGGTCCGTCCGTCGCGGCGCACCGCGGTCACCCCGCCGCGCGCCACCCACCAGCTGCGATGGACGCGCAGGCCGTCGGCGTGGCCGAGCCGCTCGATGGCGTCGCGCAGCCGCATCAGGATCAGCTCTTCGCGGCCGTCGCCGATGACGCGGACATAATGATCCTCGCCTTTCAGCGCGCGCACCGGGCCGAAGCTGGGCGGGAGCGGCAATGTCGGCGCCGTCGGTGCAGCAGCGCTGCCCCCGGCATTCGCGGCGACGGGTTGCGGCGTCGGCGGAGCCACCGGGGCCGTCGTCGGTTCGGGATCGGCGGCGGGGCGGAAAAGCAGATACATTGCCGTGTGGATGATCACCCCGATCACCAGCACCTGCAGATAGATTGCTCCGAGCAGCGGCGACTGGAGCGCCTCGCCAACCGATGCGCGCCGCCAGAGCAGCATGACGAGCAGGGTCATCGGCATCGAACCGACGATCAGCCCCAGCGCGACGGTCACCGCATAAGGGATGCGCACCGCCTCGGCGAGCCAGCGTGCCACCGCGCCGAGGCCGCCAAAGATCGGATAACCGCAGAGGACCAATAGCGGCCACAGGATGAGCCGCTGCACCAGCGGCAATTCGTAGCTGCCGAAAGGGCCGATCAGCGCGAGGATGATCCCCGCGACGATCATCAGAAAGCTTTCGATCGCAATTTTCCGCGCCATGACGCCGGTCTGGCTGCCACTTGGCGCTTCGTCAATTGGCAGATGCGCCGGATTCGCGAAGTTTTCGGCCGGACCGGCGAAGTTGCGATTGCCCGCCAATCGCCGTGCGGCATCTGCGGTGCATCGACCAGCAAGGACTATCCGATGACCACCCATGCCGCAGCCGCCTCGCCCATCCGCCGTTACGCCCCCTTTATCCGCGCGGTCGCCCAGACTGCCGCGGTCACCGCCGCGGTCCTGGCGCTGGGCTATCTGATGCGCGGACAGGGCGAATATCGCACCCCGGCCTGGGCGCTGTGGATCCATCTTGGCACCGTGATCCCCGCGGTGCCGCTCGGCGCTTTCGTGCTGTGGGCGCCCAAGGGGACGCGCGGGCACAAGGCGGCGGGGCGCGTCTGGGCGCTGCTGATGCTGGTGACCGCGATCGACAGCTTCTGGCTGCGCGGGCTGACGGGCGGCATCGGGCCGATCCACATCTTTTCGGTGATCACGCTCTATTCGATTCCGATGGGCATCTGGCATGCGCGGCGCGGCAATATCATTGCCCACCAGCGCGCGATGCGCGGCGTCTATATCGGACTGATCGTTGCGGGCGCCTTTGCCATGATGCCGGGACGGTTCCTTCCCGATCTTCTGTTCGGCTGAGCATTGCAATCGCCGCCGCCGGGCGTATGGCTCGGCGGCATGACCGACGCCGTCCAAACGCTCACCATCGTGATGGCCCAGATGACGCAGGCGGTCGGCGACCTTGCCGCCAATGCCGACGCGATGCGTGGCGTTCGGGCGCGCCACCCGGAGGCCGACCTGATCCTCTACCCCGAATTCCAGTTGATCGGTTATCCGCCCGAGGATCTGGTGCTGAAACCTGCGCTCGCCGAACGCGCTGCGACCATGCTTGCCGAACTGGCGCTGGAAACCGGGGATGGCGGCCCGGCGATGCTGGTCGGGTCGGTCGAACGCGATGGGGCGGACCTTTATAACATCGTCGCGCTGCTCGATGGCGGCAAGATCGTCGCCACGCGGCGCAAGCACGAACTGCCCAATTACGGTACTTTCGACGAAAAGCGCATCTTTGTCCCCGGCCCGCTCCCCGATGTGGTCGATTGGCGCGGGATCAAGCTCGGGCTGCCGATCTGCGAGGACGGGTGGCTGCCGAAAGTTTGTCGGCATCTGGCCGACCAGGGCGCCGAACTGCTGATCTCGGTCAATGGCAGCCCTTATGAAATCGACAAGGACGAGCGGCGGCTGACACAGGTCTTCGCCAGCCGCGTCGCCGAAACCGGGCTGCCGCTGATCTTTCTCAACCGCATTGGCGGGCAGGATGAGATTGTGTTCGACGGCTGCTCGTTCGTGCTCAACGCCGATGGCACGACAGCACACCGGTTGACCGATTGGGAAGAGGAAGAACGGGAAACGCGTTGGACAAAGGATGGCGCCGGTTGGACCTGCGCCCCCGGTGCGATTGCGGAATGGGAGGCGCATCCCGCCGACATCTATAGCGCGATGATCGTGTCGCTGCGCGACTATGTGACACGCAACCGCTTCCCCGGCGTTGTGCTCGGGCTGTCGGGCGGGATCGATTCGGCGATCTGCGCCGCGATCGCTGCCGACGCGCTGGGCCCCGACAAAGTGTGGTGCGTAATGCTGCCGAGCCGCTTTACCAGCCAGGCGAGCCTCGACGACGCGGCGGGCTGCGCCGAATTGATCGGGTGCAAGCTCGACACCATCCCGATCGTCCCGGCGGTCGAAGCGTTCGACACGATGCTGGCGGGCAGCTTTGCCGATGTCGATGTCGACATCACCGAGGAGAATGTCCAGTCGCGTATCCGCGGCGTGACCCTGATGGCGCTGTCGAACAAATTTGGTCCGATGCTGCTGACCACGGGTAACAAGAGCGAGATGAGCGTCGGCTATGCGACGATCTATGGCGACATGGCGGGCGGGTATAATCCGCTCAAGGACGCTTATAAGATGACGGTGTTTGCGGTCGCCAAGTGGCGCAACGAAAATGTGCCGCGCCTGTCGCGCAATCCGGTGGCGCCGGTGATGCCGGAAACGATCATCACCAAGCCACCAAGCGCCGAGCTGCGTCCCGACCAGAAGGACGAAGACAGCCTGCCGCCCTATCCCGATCTCGACCGCATGCTGCACATGCTGGTCGAAGAGGAAGCCAGCGTCGATGATGTCGTCGCGAAATATGGGTTCGACCGCGATGCGGTGGTGCGGATCGAACGCTTGCTGATGCTCGCCGAATATAAGCGGCGTCAGGCGCCGCCGGGGGTCAAGCTGTCGACGCGCAATTTCGGGCGCGACCGGCGTTATCCGATCACCCACGGTTTCCGCACCGGCTGACCCCCCATCGCCGATTACGGGCGGGTACCGGTACGCCTCCCCTCTTCGTTCCCTTGCCGCTCGCCGCTAAGCTCGCGGATCGGGAAATAATGAAGGGGGAGCAAGATATGGCGTTATTTGGTGAAAAGGCGTCACCGCAAAAGGCCGAGCGGGCGCTCGACGTGCTGCGGATAACGGTCGCGGTGCTGATTCTGATTCATGGCGCTTTCCGCTTGATCGCGGGCGGCGTGGCGCCGTTTGGCGTCTGGCTGGAAAGCCAGGGCTTTCCGATGGGATTCGGCTGGGCGCTGGCGGTGACCCTGTTCGAACTCGTTGGCCCAGTACTGATGCTCGCTCGGCGCTGGACCAGTTTTGCCGCGCTTGGCCATGCGGCGATCCTGACGCTCGGCATGATCATGGTCCATTTGCCTTTCGGCTGGTTCGTGGTCGGTGCGGGGCGCAATGGAATGGAATATAGCGTCATCCTGATCGTCTCTTTGCTGACCATCGCCTGGGCCTATTGGCCGGAGCGCCGCCGCGGCGCCTGACGCGGCACGGTTGGGGTCGCGCGGGGCGGGCGAAGTGGTTATAGGCGCGCGGCATGACCGTCGTGACCCGCTTCGCCCCCTCGCCGACCGGCACCCTGCATGTCGGCAACGTCCGCACCGCGCTCCACAACTGGCTATGGGCGCGGAGGCATGGCGGGCGTTTCCTGTTGCGCATCGACGATACGGACCTTGAACGGTCGAAGGACGAATATGTCGATGCGATTCGCGCCGACCTCGCGTGGCTCGGTCTCGACTTCGACGGAGAGGCGCGGCAGTCGGCGCGTTTTGCGCTGTACGAGGCCGAATTCGACAAGCTCAAGGCGGCGGGGCGGGTCTATGCCTGTTACGAAACCCCCGAAGAGCTCGACATCCGGCGCAAGATCCTGCTCTCGCGGGGATTGCCGCCGGTCTATGAACGCAAGGCGGCGGATGCCCCCGTGCCCGACGGCGTGGCGCCGCATTGGCGTTTCCGCCTCGACCATGACGCGCCGATCGAGTGGGCCGATCTGGTTCGTGGAGAACAGCATTTCGAGCCAAAAACCATGTCCGACCCCGTGGTGCGCCGCGCCGACGGCAGCTGGCTGTACCTGCTGCCCAGCGTGATCGACGACATTGCGATGGGCATTACGCATGTCGTGCGCGGCGAGGATCATGTGTCGAACACCGCGACGCAGATCCAGATGTTCGCCGCGCTGGGCGCCGCGCCGCCGCATTTCGCGCACGAGGCGCTGCTGGTGGGTACCGAGGGCAAATTGTCGAAACGGCTCGGTTCGCTCGGCATGGCCAGTTTGCGCGATGAAGGGATCGAACCGATTGCGCTCGCGGCGCTGCTCGCGCGGCTGGGCACCAGCGATCCGGTCGAGCCGGTGACCAGCCTGACGCCGCTGATCGAGCATATCGACTTTGCGCGCTTTGGCCGCGCCCCGGCGCGCTTCGACGAGGCCGAGCTGGCGCTGCTCAACCAGAAGATTCTGCACCAAACCGACTATGCGGCGGTCGCCGACCGCCTGCCCGCCGCGATCACCGCGGCGCGCTGGCATGCGATCCGGCCCAATCTGATGACCGTCGCAGAGGCCGCCGATTGGGTGGGGGTGTTCGACGGACCGCTTTCGCCGCTGCCCGCCGATGCGGCCGATCGCGCGGTGCTGACTACCGCCGCTGCCGCTGCGCCCGCGATCGACTGGAGCGCCGACCCCTGGCATGCGCTGACCGCGGCGGTGAAGGAAGCGACCGGGGCAAAGGGCCGCAGCCTGTTCCTGCCGCTCCGCCGCGCCCTGACCGCGCGCGACCATGGCCCCGACATGGCGGAACTGCTGCCGTTGATCGCGAAAGATCAGGCGATCGCGCGTCTGGCCGCCAGCTAGCCAAGCAACAACGCTAAGCCCGCGCCCTGCTTCCCTACCCTTAAGCTTGACATAGATAGTGATGATATATTATCACTCGTACCGGACTTGGCCGATAGCAGTGGTCAAAGCACGGCGGGGCCGGGTCTGACAGGCAAGGAGAGATGCCATGACCCTGATACCCTTGATTTCGACCATCATGACCGCGCCCGAGGCGACGACGGCGCCAGCGGCGGAACCGACCTTGCTGCCGCGCAACAGCTATGGCAGCGACCATCGCCGCCATCCGGTGGCGGCGCTCTTTGCCGTCGGCCTGCCCGCTGCGCTCGTCGTCGCGGTCGCACTGTCACCGATGGTCATGGTGGCGCCGCCGAAGACCGAACCGCTGCTGGGCACGCTCATCGACCTTGCCAAGCCGATCGACCCGCCGCCGCCGCAACCGGCCAAAAAGGCGGAACCGATCGAACGATCGTCCTCCGCAATCGATACCGTAAATTCGCCGATCGATGCCGATCCTACCACCGACAATCGGGTCACCGAGGGGCCGGTCGTCATCGACCCGGGCCCGATCGATCCCGGACCTCCGGCCCGGCCCGCCGATCCGCCGCCGCTTCCGAAGCTGGTTCTCGCCGAGCTCGACCCCCGTTACGCGGGCGCTTTCCAGCCCGACTATCCCGCGAGTGAGCAGCGGCGCGAGATCGCGGGCGTGGCAAAGGTCCGCGTCCTCATCGGCACCGACGGGCGGGTAAAGGCCGTCGAGCTCATCAGCACCGACAGCCCCGGCTTCTTTGTCGAAACCAAGCGGCGCGCGCTGGCAAAATGGCGCTTCAAGCCCGCGACGCGCGGCGGTGTGGCCGAAGAAAGCTGGAAGGTGATGACGGTTCGTTTCGAGATCAAGGCGGCCTGATCGCCCGGCAAGACCCCTCCCGGGCGGACGGCTCGCTGCTGTCCGCCCGCTCTTTTGCTTGACAGAAGCGTCGAATCCGGTCAGAGGCGCGCGAAGTTTTGGGGGCGGCGCGGTGTCGCGCGGCCCCTGAGTTTTTTCACACCAACGTCGGGGCCCTTAGTCCCGCCGCGTCCTCCGGAGCTCCGGCGGATGTGCAGTTATTTCGAGGAACAGGGCCATGGCCAAGCCGACGACCGTCAAGATCAAGCTGGTTAGCACCGCCGACACGGGCTTTTTCTATGTCACGAAAAAGAACCCGCGCACGATGACCGAAAAGATGTCGGTGCGGAAGTACGACCCGCGCGTGCGCAAGCATGTCGAGTTCAAGGAATCGAAGATCAAGTGATGCATCGACCCGTTCGGCAGTGCTGGACGGGCTGACGATGCATCATCCCGGCGAAGGCCGGGATCGAGGGGCGGCCTTTTGCGCCGCCCTTTTTCGTGCCTGAACGAAGCGCCCCCCCCCCCGCCGCTCTCACCCGTCGCGTAGCGGGCGCCGCGCGACGTCGTTATCGATGATGTTGCGGATCGCGATCAAGGTCGTGAACGAATGAACGCCCTTGTCCTCGCCCAGCGCGCGGCGGGTGAAGGCATCATATTCCTCCATCGAGCCGACCTGCACCTTGAGCAGGAAATCATCCTCGCCAGTGATGTCCCACGCCCCGGTAATTTCGGGATGATGCACGATCGCGCGGGCAAAATTGTCCATCGTCTGCGGCCCCGCCTGCTGCATCTGGACCAGCACATGCATGGTCAGCGCCGAACCGGTGAGCGCCGGGTTGACCACCGCTATGTCCGCGACAATCACTTTTTCGTCGCGCAGGCGGCGTAGGCGGCGGAGCACCGCCGAGAGCGACAGGCCGATCTTGTCGGCGAGCACGCGCGCGGGCTCGAGGTTGTTCTGGCGGACCAGCGCCAAGAGCTGCCGGTCGAAACGGTCAAGGTCGACGATTTTTCGCATGATTGATCAAATAGCGCAAAAATTGGTCGCCGGCACGGTCAATTTTGGCGCCAATCGCCGTTCCCTTCGGCCTAAAAATCGCCCGTCGGGCCCGCCCTCTCTCCCTTGCTGCGGCGCCCGACGCAGGAGACGAACAATGACGATAATCCCCGAGTCGAACCGGTTCCATCGCCTGTGGAGCGCGGTGATCGAAGCATCCTCCGCGATGGTGGCGATCCATTATGCTGCCCCGTGGAGCGAACGCAGCCCGTCGCGTGGCGCGGATAGGGTACGGCGTTGTAACGGCTGACGTCGCGGACTGGCCGGGCCTCGCTTTGGCGGGTGTGCAGGCGTTAGGGTTGGGGTAGGCAGCGGACATGCTAACAACGTCGCCCCCGCGAAGGCGGGGGCCGCTAGCCGCCTATTTCTGCGCTGCCGTGTAGATCGACAGCGGCCCCCGCCTGTGCGGGGGCGACGTGTTGCTTCGACCGCGCGCCCGCGCCTGCCCGCTCAGGCAAACGCCCCGACGCTTTCGATGAACTTGATCACCGAAATCGGTTTCGACACATAGGCCTCGGCGCCTGCGGCGCGGATCTGTTCCTCGTCGCCTTTGCCGGCATAGGCCGTGACCGCCATGATTGGCACGTCGCGCAATGTCAGGTCGGCCTTCATCTGGCCGATCAGCTCCAAGCCGCTGACATGTGGTAGCTGGATGTCCATGATGATCAGGTCGGGGGCAATCTCGCGCGCCTTGTTGAGCGCATCGCGCCCGTCGCGGACCGGGTGGGCGGTATAGCCATGGGCGTTGAGCAGGTCGCAGAACAGGCGCAGGTTCAGCTCATTATCCTCGACGACCAATATGGTCTTGCCCATGATACTCCGCTTCCCCACCTTGCGTTCGCGGCCCGTTTAGGCGAATCGGCCGCACGACACAATTGCCTCCCGTTGAAGGGAAAAATGCCTTGCACGACGATGACGCGGCTCTGGCGCTTCAGGCGCTCGGCTGGATATTGACCGACGAACCGCGCGCCGAGCGGCTGCTCGGGCTCACCGGCCTGGCGCCGAGCGACCTCCGATCCTCACTGGGTGAGCAGGCGACACTCGCCGCGATCCTGTCGTTTCTGACGAGCCATGAAAACGACCTTGTCGCCTGCGCCGATGCGCTGCAGGTGCCGCCCGCCGCCATCTCGGCGGCCTCGCTGCGCCTGGAAGGATTGCACCCATGAACCGCCCGCTCGTCATCACCGATTGCGACGAGGTGCTGATGCACATGGTCGTTCCCTTTGCCCAATGGGTCGATGCCGAACATGGCGTGCTGTTTCGCATCGAGGATGCGAGTTTCGCCGGGGCGCTCAAGCGCAAGGAATGCGGCACACCGCTCGAGGCGGCCGAAGTCTGGCCGCTGCTCGACAGCTTTTTCCGTACCGAAATGCCGCGGCAATATCCGATTCCCGGCGCGCTCGCCGCGATGACGGCGATCGCCGAACAGGCTGACATCGTCGTCCTGACCAATGTCGGCCCCGACCATCAGCAGGCGCGGATCGACCAGCTGGCGAGCCATGATTTCCACGCGCCGGTGATCGGCAGCCGCGGCGGCAAGGGCGAACCGGTGCGCCACCTGCTCGAACAATATCGACCCTCGGTGGCGATCTTCATCGACGACCTCGCGAACCACCACAGCTCGGTGGCGCACGAAGCGCCCGAAGTGTGGCGGCTTCATCTGGTTGGCGAACCCGCGATCGCCGACAAGATCGCTCCCGCCCGGCATGCCCATGCGCGCATCGACGATTGGAATGTTGCGCGCGACTGGATATTGGCGCGGCTGACCGAAAATATCCCCGCCCCCACCCCTGAACTCGCATAAAGGACGCATCATGGACATCGCCGCCAAACTCGCCGAACTCGGCCTCGAACTCCCCAAGGCCGCCGCGCCGGTTGCCGCCTATGTCCCCGTCGTCGAACAGAATGGCCTGCTTTATGTCAGCGGCCAGCTGCCCTTTCGCGACGGGCAGGTCGTGACCGGGCGCCTCGGTGATGACATGGACGTGGCGGGCGGCCAGGACGCGGCGCAGCGCGTCGCGCTGATGCTCGTCGCACAGATCGGGCAGGCGATCGGCGGCGAATGGTCGCGTATCGAGCGCGTCGTCAAGCTCGGCGTCTTCGTGAACAGCGCGCCGAGCTTCACCGATCAGGCGAAGGTCGCCAATGGTGCGTCGGAACTGTTCGAGACGCTGTTCGGCGAAGCGGGCCGTCATGCGCGCGCCGCCGTCGGCGTTGCGGTGCTGCCGCTCGGGGCTGCGGTCGAGGCCGATGCAATCGTCGCGGTGAAGCCCGCCTAAGGCTGGCGATGGCCGAAGCCGACCCGCCCGCACGGACGATCTCGCTCGGCACCGGTGTCGCCGCAATCGACGCCGCGGCATGGGACGCGCTGGCCGGCAACGACAATCCGTTTGTCAGCCATGCCTTCCTGTCGCTGCTCGAGCACTCGGGCAGCGTCGGGCCGGGCACCGGCTGGCAGGCGGCGCCGCTGCTGGTCGAGGACGCGGCGGGTGTGCTGCTTGCCGCCGCGCCTGCTTACCTCAAATCGCACAGCCAGGGCGAATATGTGTTCGACCAGGGCTGGGCCGACGCCTGGGCCCGTGCGGGCGGTGATTATTATCCCAAGCTTCAGATCGCATCGCCCTTTACCCCCGTGCCGGGCCCGCGGCTGCTGGCGCAGAGCGACGAGGATGCGGCGCTGTTGATCCGCGCGGCCGAAGCAGTGGTGCGCCAGAACGGCCTGTCCTCGGCGCACGCGACCTTTGTCGCGCCCGACCAGATGCCGCTGTTCGAAAGCGCGGGCTGGCTGGTGCGCCGCGACATCCAATTCCATTTCGCCAACGCGGGCTACGCCAGCTTCGACGATTTTCTCGCCACGCTGACCTCGGCAAAGCGCAAGCAGCTGCGCAAGGAGCGCGCGCGGGCGGTCGAAGGGTTGCGGATCGAGGAGTTGACCGGCGCGGCGATCCGCCCCGAGCATTGGGATGCGATGTGGCTCTTCTATCAGGACACCGGCGCGCGCAAATGGGGGCATCCCTATCTGAAGCGCGCGGCGTTCGACCTGATCGGCGCGCGGATGGCCGAGCAGGTGATCCTGCTCATCGCTTATGACGATGACCGGCCGGTCGCGGGGGCGCTGCACTTTCTTGGCGCCGACACGCTTTACGGCCGCTATTGGGGGTGCCTGACCGACATCCCCTATCTGCATTTCGAGCTATGCTATTACCGCGCGATCGACATCGCAATCGCGCGCGGGCTGCGCCGGGTCGAGGCGGGCGCGCAGGGCGGGCATAAGCTCGCGCGCGGCTATGGCCCCGTCGCGACCTGGTCGGCGCATTTCATCGCCGATCCGGGATTCCGCCGTGCGGTCGCCGATTTTCTGGAGCAGGAGCGCCGCGCCGAAGAAGCCGAAATGGACTGGCTGGAAGGGCATACGCCCTTCAAGCGGAAGGACTAGGCGGCGAAGCGGCGGGCGGCAGGACGGCGCGCCGTCTCGTCGAGCCAGGCGCGCGCCTGGCGCTGCGCTTCGGCGATTTCGTCGCGGCTCATTTCGTCGGACAGGTCGGCGCGGCATTGCTGGCCTTCCTTGTTGCCGCCGAGCGCCGCAAGATTGAACCATTTATGCGCCTGGATCAGATCGACATCGACCCCGCCGGTCCCGGTGGAAAATGCGATCCCCAGATCGAAATAGGCATTGGCGTCGCCGCGCGCCGCATCGAGCAGGCGGCTTTCGATCAGAAATTGCGCGGACTTCAGACTGTTGGCCATAAAAACCCCCTGTCGCCTCCCCCCACAGGAGGCTTCGGGGTCTAACCTTGCGACTTATGGTCAACAAAGCGTTAACGCGGGGCGCGATTTCTTGTGGATAGTGCGCCAAAGTAGCGCGATTCTGCCGATTTTCGTCGGAATAAACTCACCGGATAATTGTCGATCAGCCGCGTTTTGCCCATCCGCGCGGCGGCGAGCAGGCGCGCCGGGTTCCGAAAAACGGTCAATCTTTCAAGGCTGTCGGCATCGGCGAGCGCGACATAATCGACGCTGTCAAAGCCGCCCGCGACGATCGCCGCGGCCGCTTCGGTCAACGCCGCATCGACCTCGCCGCCCTGGGAAATCGCTTTTGCGGCGGCTTTCAAGGCATCGGGAAAGGCGGTCGCGACAGCGCGCTGCTCGGCCGACAGATAGGCGTTGCGCGACGACAGCGCGAGGCCGTCGGGATCGCGCGCAATCGGTGCGCCCAATATGTCGAGGTGGAAATCGAGGTCGCGCGCCATGCGGCGGATGATCGCGAGCTGCTGCCAGTCCTTTTCGCCGAAGATCGCGATGTCGGGACGAACCTGATTGAACAATTTGGCGACGACGGTCGCGACCCCGTCGAAATGGCCGGGGCGCGCGGCGCCGCAATAATCGGCGCCGAGCTCGGCAACCTCGATATGGGTGCTGTGGCCGCCGGGATACATGACCGCGACGTCGGGCGCCCAGAGCAGCGCGACGCCTTCCTCGACCAGCAGGGCCGCATCGCGCGCTTCGTCGCGCGGATAGGCGGCGAAATCCTCGTTGGGGCCGAATTGGGTCGGGTTGACGAAGATCGAGACGACGACATGGTCGGCGACGCGCCGCCCCATGTGGACGAGCGAGAGGTGGCCGTCGTGCAGCGCTCCCATCGTCGGTACCAGCGCAACGCTTTTGCCGTCCTGCTTCAGCGCCGCGATGGCGCGGTGCAGCGTTGCGATGTCACGGATGATTTGCACGCTTGCCCGCCCTCCGATAATGGCGACGCAACGGCCACCCCGAGCGGCTCCCATGCGCCGCCAACAGGAAAATCGCAACGCTCATGACGAACCCCGCCCCGCACCGCATCATCTTTGCCAATGAAAAGGGCGGGACCGGCAAATCGACCTGCGCCGTTCATTTCGCGGTCGCGCTGGCGAGTCAGGGATGGAAGGTCGCGGGGCTCGATCTCGACCCGCGCCAGCGCACCTTTCACCGCTATCTCGAAAACCGGATCAATACGGCGAAACGCCGCGATATCGTCCTGCCGACGCCGCATTTCGAGGTGTTTGAGGGGGCGACGATCGAGGAACTCGACGCGCAGGTCGCGCGGCTGTCGCACGACGTCGACTATTTCATCGCCGACACGCCCGGCCGCGACGATGTGTTTGCGCGCCATCTGGCGACCTCCGCCGACACGCTGGTCACCCCGATCAACGACAGCTTCATCGATTTCGACCTGATCGGTCAGGTCGATCCTGAGAGTTTTCAGGTCACTCGCCCCAGCTTTTATTCGGAACTGATCTGGGACACGCGCAAGGCGCGCGCCAAGAGCGACGGGCGGACGATCGACTGGATCATCCTGCGCAACCGCCTCCAGCATGTCGACGCGCATAATATGCGCCGTGTCGGCGAGGCGCTGAACCAGCTGTCACGCCGCGTCGGCTTTCGCGTCATCCCGGGGCTTGGCGAACGTGTGATTTATCGCGAGCTGTTTCCTGCGGGCCTGACCCTGCTCGACAAGGCGCATCTCGGCGGCATGGGCATCGGCCATGTCGTTGCGCGCCAGGAGCTGCGCGAAGCGATGGGCGGGCTGAACCTGCCCGCGCGCGAAAGGCTGCACCCCGACGGCGATCTGTTCGCCGCTGCCTGAGATTTCTTCCTCCGCAAGGATTTGTGATGACGCATATTTTCCACCCCACGATGCTGCGCGAATATGACATCCGCGGCGTGGTCGGCGACACGCTGTCGGACCAGGACGCCTATGCGATTGGGCGCAGTTTCGCGACACTGGTGGCGCGCGCCGGGGGCAAGCGGATCGCGGTCGGTTACGACGGGCGGCTGTCGTCGCCGATGCTCGCCGACGCGCTGATCGCCGGGATCAACGCGGCGGGGATCGACGCGTTGAACGTCGGGCTCGGACCGACGCCGATGCTCTATTTTGCCGCATCAACCGAAGAGGTGGATGGCGGCATCCAGATAACCGGCAGCCACAATCCCCCCGACTATAATGGCTTCAAATTTGTGATGCAGGGGCGTCCTTTCTATGGCGCGGACATTCAGCGGATCGGCGAAATGGCCGCCGCAGCCGATTGGGAAACCGGCGAAGGTGCCACGCAGAGCATCGACATCATCGACGCCTATGTCGACCGACTGGTCGAGGGTTTCGCCGGTAGCGCCTTCCGCATCGGCTGGGACGCCGGCAATGGCGCGGCGGGGACGGTGATCGAAAAGCTCACCGCGAAGCTGCCGGGTGAGCATTTCCTGTTGTTTACCGACATCGACGGCCATTTCCCGAACCACCATCCCGATCCGACGGAAGAGAAGAATCTGGCCGATCTGCGAAAGCTCGTCGCGGAGAGGAATCTCGATTTCGGCGTCGCTTTCGATGGAGATGGCGACAGGATCGGCGCGATCGACGGCGAGGGACGGGTGATCTGGGGCGACCAGTTGCTGCAAATCTATGCCGCGGCGTTGCTGCAGGACATGCCCGGCGCGACGATCATTGCCGATGTGAAGGCCAGCCAGGCGCTGTTCGACCGCGTTGCGGAACTCGGCGGGACGCCCTTGATGTGGAAGACCGGCCACAGCCTGATCAAGGCAAAGATGAAGGAGGTCGGCAGCCCGCTCGCGGGCGAGATGAGCGGGCATGTCTTCTTCGCCGACCGCTATTATGGCTATGACGACGCGCCTTACGCCGCGGTGCGGCTGATCGAGGCGGCGACGAAGCTCAGGCAGAGCGTAACCGAACTGCGCGGCAATATGGCGCCGATGGTCAACACGCCCGAACTGCGCTTCCAGGTCGATGAGGTGCGCAAATTCGCCATTGTGGATGAGGTTCTCGCACGGCTCGCCGCGTCGGGGGCAAAGGTCGATCGCACCGACGGCGCGCGCGTGCTGACCGACGACGGCTGGTGGCTGCTCCGCGCGTCGAACACGCAGGATGTGCTGGTGGCGCGCGCCGAAGCGAAGGATGAGGCGGCGCTGGCGCGGCTGATGGCGGCGATCGACGAACAGCTCGGCCTGTCGGGGGTCGTGCGGGGGCCGCAGGCGGGGCATTAATCTCCAACTCCGCTCCCTTTTAGGGAGGGGACGGTGGAGGGTATGCGGCGGCGAAAGAACGCCTGCCGCGACCCACCCCTAACCGCTCCCTAAAAGGGAAGGGGACAGCCCTGCAAAAATCTTGCCAGATTGACCTTGGCGGCGATCCTCGGGTAACGCCCGCACAAGTCTCCTCAGGAAGCGACGTGTAAATGACCGACGACGAAGCGACCCCGCCCGTGCTGACCGCCGACGCCGATCACGGCATCGCCGAGCATAAGGCGCATGTCCGCGACGACGCGGCGGCGGGCAATGGGCTGGCGGTCATTTCGATCGCCAAAAGCTATGACAAGCGCGTCGTGCTCTCCGACGTCTCGCTGTCGGTGGCAAAGGGCGAGGTGCTCGGGCTGCTCGGTCCCAATGGCGCCGGCAAGACCACCTGTTTCTATTCGATCATGGGACTGGTGAAGCCCGACGCCGGGCGCATCATGCTCGACGGCGCCGACATCACCGCGCTGCCGATGTATCGCCGCGCGATCCTCGGCCTCGGTTATCTGCCGCAGGAAACCTCGATTTTTCGCGGTATGACGGTCGAACAGAATATCAGTGCGGTGCTGGAACTGGCCGAGCCCGACAAGATCGCGCGCGAGCGGCGGCTCGAAGAATTGCTCGACGAATTCGGGCTGACGCGGCTGCGCAGCGCGGCGGCGATGGCGCTGTCGGGCGGCGAACGGCGGCGCGCCGAGATCGCCCGCGCGCTCGCCGCCAACCCTTCGATCATGCTGCTCGACGAGCCTTTTGCGGGGATCGACCCGCTGTCGATCAGCGACATCCGCGACCTCGTTGCCGATTTGAAGACGCGCGGCATCGGGGTGCTGATCACCGACCATAATGTCCGCGAAACGCTCGATCTCGTTGATCGCGCCTGCATCATTTACGATGGCAAGGTGCTGCTCGCGGGTTCGCCCGAGGAACTGGTCGCCGACCCCGAAGTGCGGCGACTGTATCTGGGCGAGGGTTTCTCCTTGTGAGCGATGTGGGCCGTATCGGTGCCGAATGAGCCGCTTTCCGTTTCCGTTCGTGTCGAGCGAAGTCGAGACACGACGAGTATGTGCATGGCTTCACGTGTCTCGACTTCCGGCAAAGCCGGAAGTTTATCCCGAGCGACTGCCAAGGCAGTCGAGGGGCTCGACACGAACGGGGTAGAGGGTTGCTGATACCCGATGGCGTTGGGTCCACGCCTCGATCTCCGCCAGTCGCAATCGCTGGTGATGACGCCGCAGCTGCAGCAAGCGATCAAGCTGCTGGCGCTGTCGAACCTCGAACTCGAAGCCTATCTCGCCGAGGCGCTCGAGGGTAATCCGCTGCTCGATGCCGCGTCGGCGGACGGTGATGGCGGTGTGGGCGATACGAACGATGGCCCGGGGGACGACGCGCCGATCAGCGACGCGGCATCGCTCGATGCCGACCAGGCGCTGGCGTCGGACAGCGGCACCGCGAACGACCTTGACGTCGACATGACCGCCGAGAGCTTTCACCACGACAGCGCCAGCGACAATGTCGGCCTGTCGGGAAGCGATAGCGAAGGCATCGATTTCGACAGCTTCGCCGGTGAGGATGCGACGCTGCACGAACATCTGCTGGCGCAGGTCGGCGAGCGGTTCAGCGGGCTGGAGGCGATGATCGCCGAACAGCTCGTCGCGCTGATCGACGAAGCCGGCTATCTGCGCGCCGACCTTGCCGAGGTGGCGCAGCGGCTCGGCGTGCCGCTCGCGCTGGTCGAGAACGTACTCGCGGGCGTCCAATGCTTCGATCCGTCGGGGGTAGGCGGGCGCGACCTTGCCGAATGTATCGCGATCCAGGCGCGCGAGGCCGATCGCTATGACCCGGCGATGGCGACGATGATTGCGCACCTCGATCTGGTCGCCAAGGGCGCCTTTCCGCAGCTCAAGCGCATCTGCGGGGTCGATGACGAGGATCTGGCGGATATGATCCGCGAGCTGCGCGGCTATGATCCCAAGCCGGGGTTGAAATTCGGCGGCGATGCGTCGCAGGCGGTGGTTCCCGACCTCTATATTCGTCGGACCGCGCAGGGCTGGGCGGTCGAGATCAACAGCGGCACCTTGCCGCGCCTGCTCGTCAATCGCCGCTATTACACCGAACTGGCCACCGGCGCGGCGGCCAAGAGCAAGGCGTGGCTGTCCGAACAGCTCGCGAGCGCGAACTGGCTGGTGCGCGCGCTCGACCAGCGCCAGCGCACCATCATCAAGGTCGCGAGCGCGATCGTGAAGCAGCAGGAGGGTTTTTTCCTGCACGGCGTCGCGCACATGCGCCCGCTGACGCTGCGGCAGGTCGCCGAGGAGATCGGCATGCACGAATCGACGGTCAGCCGCGTCACGAGCAACAAATACCTCAGCTGCGCGCGCGGGCTGTTCGAGCTCAAATATTTCTTTTCGTCGGGCATTTCGGCGACCGAGGGCGACGGTGCGGTGTCGGCCGAAGCGGTAAAGAGCCGAATCAAGGCGATGATCGAGGGCGAGGATCCAAAGGCGATCCTGTCCGACGAGACGATCGCGCAGAAACTGTCCGCCGAGGGGCACGACATCGCGCGGCGCACGGTCGTCAAATATCGCGAAGCGATGGGCTATGGCTCGTCGGTGCAGCGGCGGCGGCAGAAGGCTTTAGCGGGTTAACGCCACCTCAGATTCCGTTCGTGTCGAGCCCCTCGACTGCCTTGGCAGTCGCTCGGGATAAACTTCCGGCTTTGCCGGAAGTCGAGACACCCATCGGGGCGGCGCGAGGCATAGGGGCATCTCGACTTCGCTCGATGCGAACGGAAAATGGGGAATTGGCTCAAGGGCCGGTTGACTTTTCGGCCTTATCCCCATAGGTGCGCCGCTTCGCGTCAACACGCCAAGATTTACGGAACAGAACGATGAAGATTCGCAACAGCCTGAAGTCGCTGAAGGACCGCCACCGGGATAACCGCGTGATCCGCCGCCGTGGCCGCACCTATGTGATCAACAAGACCAACCGCCGCTTCAAGGCGCGCCAGGGCTGATCGTCCTGTCGGGGCGTTTTCCGCCCCGCGCGCATAGCGAAGTCAGCGTAACGCCGTCGGATGCTTCCGGCGGCGCTTTCGCGTGTCCGGAGTGCCCATGATTCGCCGATCGGTGATTTTTGATGTCGGCCGCGTCCTGTTCGACTGGGACCTCCGCTACCTGTTCGCAAAATTGATCGACGACCGGGACGAGCTCGAATGGTTCGTCACCAATGTCGTCACGCCCGAATGGCATTTCCAGCACGACGCCGGACGCCCGCTCGCCGCGATGCTGCCCGAGCTCAAGGCCCAATTTCCGGGACATGACGATCTGATCGACGCTTATGCGGCGCGCTTCAACGAAACGATTCCCGGGCCGATGCCGGGCAGCCTCGAGCTGGTGGCGCGATTGGACGATGCGGGGGTGCCGCTTTTTGCGATCACCAATTTCGGCCATGAATTCTGGGAAGGCTTTCGTCCGACCCAGCCGGTGTTCGACCGGTTTCGAGGCATCATCGTGTCGGGCACCGAGAAATTGATGAAGCCCGATCCCGCAATCTACCGCCTCGCGATCGAGCGCTTCGGCATCGATCCCGCGGGCGCGCTGTTCATCGACGATGTCGCGGCGAATATCGCGGGTGCCGAATCGGTCGGCATCGCCGGCCATCTGTTCGGCGCCGCGGCGACGCTCGAACGCGATCTGGTCGCGCGCGGCTATCTGCCCGGCTGATCGAACCACAGCACCAGGCGGCGCGTCGTGGTGATTGGCGCGGCAAAGCTGCCGTCGGCCTGCGCACGCAGATCGGCGATGCCGAACGGATTGACGATCCCCGCGCGGCTCAGTCCGCCTTTGGGGTCGAGCCCGACGATCGTCAGCGGCGCGTCGCTTCGCTGCATCGCGGTGCCGAAATAGGCGAGCATCGCGGGGTGCTGGTCGGCGGTGCCGACGCACAGCCCCGCCTCGATCCGGAAGCGCACCGTGCCTTCGACCCCGACGTCGCCGAAGGTGCCGCGATAGCGCTGCGCGGCGAGCGGGCATTCGGCGGCGACCAGCCCGGGGGGTGCGGCACGGAAAGGCGCGGCGATCATCTGCGCGGTGGGTTCCATCCGCGACACCCACGACGCATTGGACAGTAGGCTGACGGCGGTGCGCTCGCCGCGCCACAGGCCGAGCGTGCTGCGCGCGCCAAGCGCCACGCCATTGTGATGGACGATGGGCGCGCCGTCGGCATCGCTCCCGATGCGCCAGCCGAAACCGACCTCATAATCCTCCGCCGCTGCTGCTTTGCCGTCGGCGAGCTTCACCGGCACGAGCATCGCATCAAAGGTTTCGGGTCGCACGACGCGGCCGTCGATCATCCGCCCGCCGAAACTTGCGACCGCACTGGCGGTGCCGCTGAGCCCGCCGCCGCCCCAGGTGTAGCTGAAATCGTGGCGCGGCAGATCGACCACGCGCCGCTGGTCGAAGCCATAGGCGCGCGAGGCGTCGGGGTCGCCGCTGTCGGTCGCGTCGGCGCGGATCGCGAGCCCCGGTGCGACCTCCGTTCTGACATAGTCGGTGAAGGGGCGCCCGGCCTTTTCCTCGACCAGCGCGCCGAGCAAAGTATAGCCCCATGACGAATAGCTGTACGCGGTTCCCGGCGGGCTCAGCAGGTCGCGTCCCGCGAAAATCGCGACGGCATCGCGCCCCGTGGCGTAGTGACGCGATCCGCGATCCGCATCGACCGCCTGATAATGCGGCAGGCCCGAGACATGCGCCGCGAGCTGGCGCGGGGTGATCGCCGGCCAGCGCGCGCCGAGCCACGGCAATTGATCCTGCACAGGGGCGTCGGGATCGATCTTGCGCTGTTCGGCGAGCTGCATGACCGCGGCGACGGTAAAGATCTTCGACACGCTGGCGAGCCGGAACAGCGTGTCGCGCGTGACCGGCGCCCCGCTGGCCAGGTCGCGCTGCCCGCTCGCGCCGTCCCAAATGATGCGCCCATCCCGCCACACCGCGGCGGCCATGCCGGGGACGCCGTTGGTTTCGCGCAATGTGTCGAGCAGGCGCTGCGCGACGGCAGCCCGGTCGGCGTTACCGCCGGTTTGCCCGCCCGCGGGCGCCGCGCTCGCGAGCAAGGCGGTGGTGCTCAAAATATAAGCGATCGGTCGTAACATCATCGAATCCCCTCCCTTTGGTGGAAGGGCGGGATGAGTCCGATCTGTCGCGCCGATGTGCCGAAATGTCGCGCGCCTGTCGCAGGCTTCGCCGCTATTGGTACCGGTACTTTATTTCTCGACTCCGAGCTGTGTCAGCACAAAGGCAAATTCCTCGGCGTCCTCGCGCAGCGCGCCCCAGCGGCCCGACTTGCCCGCATGGCCCGCGCCCATGTTGGTGCGCAGCAGCAGGGTCGCGTCGTTCGTGCGCGTGGCGCGGAGTTTGGCGACCCATTTCGCGGGCTCCCAATAGGTGACTCGCGGATCGTTGAGCCCTGCCGATACGAGCATGGGCGGATAGGCCTTGGCGGTCACATTGTCGTACGGGCTGTAGCTCAGCATATAATCGAACGCGGCCTTGTCGGTGATCGGATTGCCCCATTCGGGCCATTCTCCGGGGGTCAGCGGCAGCGTTTCGTCGACCATCGTGTTGATCACGTCGACGAAGGGCACGCCCGCGAGCACCGCGCCCCACAGTTCGGGCGCCTCGTTATAGACGACCCCCATCACCTGCCCGCCCGCCGAGCGGCCTTCGATCGAAATCTTGCCTGCGCTGGTATATTTGGCGGCGATCAGCCCCTTGGCGACATCGATGAAGTCGTTGAACGTGTTCTTGCGCGCGGTGGTCTTGCCCGCGAGATACCAGGCGCGGCCGAGGTCGTCGCCGCCACGGACATGCGCGATCGCATAGATCATGCCGCGATCGACGAGGCTGAGGCGGGTGGTCGAAAAGCCCGGCGGCACGCGATAGCCGTAGGAACCATAGACATAGAGGTGCAGCGGCGCGCTGCCGTCGCGCGGCGTCCCCTTCTTGTACACCAGCGACACCGGCACCGGGGTGCCGTCGCGCGCGGGCATGTTCACCAATTCGGTTGCATAGTCATCATGATTATAACCGGATGGAATTTCCTGGACCTTGAGCGTTTCGAGTTTTTTGCTCGCAATATCAAAATCATACACGGTGTCGGGGGTGACCATCGATTCATAGTCGAGCCGCAGCTTGTCCTGATGATATTCGGGATTGTCGCCCAATCCCGCGACATAGGTCGTCTCGGGAAATTCGGTGCGGCCCGGGGTCAGCGGCGCGTCGTATCGGCGCACATCGACCTGATCGACGCCCTTTTCGCGCGATTCGAGGACGAAATAGTCGCGGAAGATTGACAGGCCGGTGATGTAATTGTCGTCCGAGCCGGGGATCAGCGTTTGCCATTCGCCGGGGGTGTCGAGGCTGGCGGTCGCGATGCGGAAATTGGCGTGGTCGTCGTTGGTGTGGATGTAGAGCGTCTTTTCACGGACATCGACGCTATATTCGCGGCCCTTCTTGCGCGCCGAGACAAGCATCGGTTCGGCGCCGGGATCGCCGGCGGGGAGCAGATAGACTTCGCTCGTTTCATTGTCGCCGGTCGCGATCACGATATAGGCGTCGTCGGCGGTCTTGCCGATGCCGACCCCGAAACCGATGTCGGCTTCCTTGTAGATGCGGACATCTTCGCTGACCGGGGTGCCCAGATAATGGACATGGACATTGTCGGTGCGCCAGTTTTCATTGGCGAGGCCATAGAGCAGCGCGTCGCTGTTTTCGGTCCACACCAGCGACGACAGGGTGCCGGGGATGACGTCGGGCAGCGCCTTGCCGGTCGTCAGGTCGGTGAAGCGCACCTCGAAGCGTTCCGAGCCATTGTCATCGACCGCATAGGCCATGAGCTTGCCATTAGGGCTGATCGAGACGTCGGACAGGCGGAAATATTCCTTGTCCTTCGCCATCGCGACTTCGTCGAGGATCAGCGCGGCATCACCGCCCGCAGCGGGCCGCCGGTACCATTTCTTATATTCGGCGCCTTCCTCAAATTCGACCCAATAGACCCAGTCGCCGTCCTTTTGCGGCACCGACGAATCGGCCTCCTTGATGCGGCCCTTCATCTCCTGGAACAGCGTCTCGACGAGCGCAGCGTGCGGCTTCATCGCGGCATCGAACCACGCATTCTCGGCTTTCACATAGTCGAGCACATCCTTGTCATCGATCACCGGATAGCTCTCGTCCTTCAGCCAGTGATAGGGGTCGGAGAGCTTTTTGCCGTGCAGCACCGTTTCGTGCGGGCGCTTCTCGGCGACCGGGGCGGCAAGCGGGGCAGGGGCGGGGCTGGTCAAGGCGGCGTCTTTCTGTTGGGCAAGCAGGGGCGGCGATGCGACAAGCGGGGTGGCAATTGCCGCCAGAAACATCCAAATAGCGCGCATCGAAAAATCCCCCGCGGTGTCGCCCGGTTCGGGCGGGATCGCCCGCGATGTAGGAATAAGGAACGTCTGATGTCCAGCACCATCCATGCCAATCGTCTTGCCCGCGTCCGCGCCGAACTGAAAGCGCAGGGTCTGGACGGCTTTGTCGTGCCGATCAGCGACGAGCATATGAGCGAATATGTCGGTGATTATGCGCAGCGCATGGCGTGGCTGACGGGCTTCGGCGGATCGGCGGGGACCGCGGCGGTGCTGCCCGAAAAGGCCGCGGTCTTCGTCGACGGACGCTACACGGTGCAGGTGCGCGATCAGGTCGACGGGTCGCTGTTCGACTATGTCGGCGTGCCGCAGTCGAGCGTCGCCGAATGGCTGGGCGCCAACGTGAGCGCGGGGCAGAAGGTCGGCTATGACCCCTGGCTCCACAGCATCGACTGGGCGCGGGGGCTGGAAAGGGCGCTGGCGGCGAAGGGGGCGAGCCTCGTTGCGGTCGATGCGAACCCGCTCGACGCGGCGTGGGACGACCAGCCGGTGCCGAGCGCGTCGGTGGTCACCGTCCACGACGCGGCGCTCGCCGGGCAGGGCGCGGTAGAAAAGCGCGAAATCATCGCTGACTGGCTGAAGGCGAACGGTCTCGACACGACGGTGATGACCGCGCTCGATTCGATCGCGTGGACCTTCAATATTCGCGGCACCGACGTCAGCCACACCCCGGTCGGGCTGGCTTTCGCGCTGCTCCATGCCGACGCGACCGCCGACCTGTTCATCGCGCCCGAGAAAGTCACCGACGCGGTGCGCGCGCACCTTGGCAACAGCGTGCGGATCCACGATCGCGACGCGTTCGAGGCGGCGCTGGCGGACCTTAAGGACAAGACGGTAGCGGTCGATCCCGACCGCGCGGTCGCGGCGATCTTTACCGCGCTCGAGGGTGCGGGGGCGAAGATCGCGCGGCATCGCGATCCGGCGGTGCTGCCCAAGGCGATTAAGAATGACGCCGAATTGAGCGGTACGCGCGCGGCGCATGTTCGCGACGGCGTCGCCGTGTCGCGCTTCCTCAAATGGATGGAGGAAGTGGCGCCGCAGGGAGGGCTCGACGAGCTCGGCGCCGCGGCGAAGCTGCGCGAATTTCGCGACGCCAACGGCGCACTGCGCGACCTGTCGTTCGACACCATCTCGGCCGCTGGCCCCAACGGCGCGCTGCCGCACTATAAGGTCGACGAAACGACCAACCGTGCGATCGAGACCGGCACGCTGTATCTGGTCGATTCCGGCGGCCAGTATGACGACGGCACGACCGACATCACGCGCACGATCGCGATCGGCGCGCCGACTGCCGAAATGCGCCGCCGCTTCACCCAGGTCCTGAAAGGCCATATCGCGCTGGCGACGGCGCGCTTTCCCAAGGGCACACGCGGCAGCCAGCTCGACATCCTCGCGCGGCAATATCTGTGGGCCGACGGGGTCGATTATGCGCATGGCACGGGCCACGGCGTCGGGTCCTATCTCGCAGTCCACGAAGGGCCGCAGCGGATAGCCAAGCCCGCGGGCGGTCAGGCAGGGACCGAGGAGCCGCTGCACGCGGGCATGATCCTGTCGAACGAGCCCGGCTATTACAAGGCGGGGCATTTCGGCATCCGCATCGAAAATCTGGTGGTCGTCACGCCCGTCCGCATCGATGGCGCCGAAGAGGATATGCTGGGGTTCGAGACGATTACCTTTGCGCCGATCGCGCAAAATCTGGTCGAAACCGCGCTTTTGTCGCCTGCCGAGGCCGATTGGCTCGATGCCTATCACGCCGAGGTGTTCGCCAAGCTGGCGCCGGGACTGAGCGCGGACGATCGCGCCTGGCTCGAAGCGGCCTGCGCGCCGCTCGACCGCACCCCCGCCGCACTCGCGGCCTGAGGCGGCGATGGACCGCAGCAACGGCGAGGTGCCGCGCGAGGATTTTCGGGTCCACGAAACGGTGCGCGTGCGCTTCAACGAGATCGACGGCCAGAACATCGTCTTCAACGGCAATTATCTGGTCTATGCCGATATCGGCGTGACCGAATATTTTCGTGCGTTGGGCGAAGGTCAGCCCGGCCCCTATTTTCACCAATATGGTACAGATATTCGTGAGACGCGGTGCGAAATCGAATATCACGCCCCGGCGCGGCTCGACGAGCAGATTACCATCGCGGCGCGGGTGAGCCGGTTCGAGCGGACGAGTTTCACCGTCCATTGCGCGATTTTTCGCGGTGCCGAGCGGTTGACCGATATCGCGATCAGCTATGCGCATGTCGATCTCGACAGCGGCGGCGCGACGCCCTTGCCCGGCAGTTTCATCGCCGAAGTGCGCCGATTCGAAAAGCGGATGCCGTTGCAGGCGTGATTCGCGAATCACCGGGAGAGCCGACTAGCGGCATCTCTCAACCAAAAAGGTCGAAAAAAAGGGCCGCCCGAGGGGCGGCCCATGAAAGTTTTGGGAGAGGATGCCTAAAAGGCATGCTCATATTGCAGCGCACAAAAAATTGTGCAACTGCGAAATGAACATCTGCAATTGCATTTTTTGCAATCGACGACCCGCAATGCAATCGTTCGGCGCAATCGTCGCCCTCTCGCCAATCGCCGCGAGATCGCCTAAATTGCCACCATGGGAATGTTCAATAACGTCGATATCGGCGGCGGCCTGTCCGATTTCTGGGCCTATGTCCGCGAACCGCGTCCGCACCGCTGGGCCAGCTGGGGTGTAGCGATCGTGCTGCCGATCGTCGTTTTCTACGGCTTTTCCGAACATCTGATCCGCACCGAGGAGCCGAAGGCGCAGATCATCTATTTCGAAAACTGGTCCGCCGACCGCAGCGCCGCCGAAATCCGCGCCGATTGGGTCGCGCGAGCGAAAGAAACGACGCGCGCCAATGCCGAAAAGCGCGCCGAATATCAGCGACTCGCCGATATGATGGGGGTCGAATATGATTCGGCCGAGGCCGACAAGGTAACCCGCGAAACGCTGGGCGAAGCGGAAGCGGCGGCGGCGAAGCAGAAAAAGCCCGTCGCTGCCGTACGTTCGACGCTCGCCGAACGCGCCGCGCGCGGGCCGCAAGCGCAGGCAGCCGACTGAGCGCATGCAACGACGGCCCGCCGATGCCGACTGGATGGCGGTCGCCATCGCGCTGTCGCGGCGCGGACGACCGGCGGCGGCGCCCAATCCCAATGTCGGCTGTCTGATCGTCAAGGACGAGAAGGTCATCGCACGCGGCTGGACGCAAGCGGGCGGGCGCCCCCATGCCGAGGCGATGGCACTCGCTGCTGCCGGCAATGCGGCGCGCGGGGCCACTGCCTATGTGAGTCTCGAACCCTGCGCCCACGCCAGCCCGCGCGGCCCCTGCTGCACCGACGCGCTGATCACCGCTGGAATTGCGCGCGTCGTGGTCGCCGCGCAGGACCCTGACCCGCGAACCAACGGTCAGGGTATCGCGCGCTTGCGCGACGCGGGGATCGACGTCGTCGAAGGCGTCCTTCCCGCCGCAGCGCGCGCCGCGATGGCGCCGTGGTGGACGCGGCAGGCCGAGCGGCGTCCGTTCGTGACGCTGAAGCTCGCGACGTCGCTCGACGGCTGCATCGCGCGGGCAGATGGGTCGAGCCGCTGGATCACCGGCGAACGCGCCCGCGCGCACGGCCACCTCGAACGCGCGCAACATCAGGCGATTCTGGTCGGACGCGGAACGCTCGCGGCCGACGATCCGAAACTCGACGTGCGGCTGTCCGGACTGGAAGCGCGCAGCCCGAAAAGGCTGCTGCTGACGCGCGGCAGCGCTCCGCCAGGCTGGACCGCGGTCGGATCGCCCGAAGCGATCGACGGCGTCGATTCGGTGCTGGTCGAAGGTGGCGCCGGGGCGGCGTCGGCTTTTCTGGCCGCCGACCGCGTCGACCGGCTCTTGCTCTACCGCGCGCCGATCCTGATCGGCGGCGGCAAGCCCGCGCTCGGTGACATTGGCCTCGCCGATCTTGCCGATGCCCATGGTCGCTGGCGGCTGACCGACAGCCGCCTGCTTGGCAGCGACCGACTCGACGTTTACGAGCGGGTCAGAGAAGGATAAGCGCCCCCCATGTTCACCGGCATCATCACCGACATCGGCACCGTTCGTTCACGCGAGGATCGCGGCGACACGCGGCTGATCATCGCCACGGCCTATGACACCAGCACGATCGACCTCGGCGCATCGATCGCCTGTTCGGGCGCGTGCCTGACCGTGGTCGACAAGGGGCGCGATGGCGACGGCGACTGGTTCGCGATCGATGCCAGCGCCGAAACGCTCGCGCGCACTGCGCCGGGCATGTGGGACGCGGGCCGCCGCCTGAACCTTGAGCGCGCGCTCAAGGTCGGCGACGAATTGGGCGGGCATATCGTCACCGGGCATGTTGATGCGGTGGGGATGATCGTGTCGGTCGTGCCCGTCGGCGACAGTGTGACGGTGACCGTTGCGGCGCCCGCCGCTCTCGCGCCGCATATTGCGCCGAAAGGTTCGATCACCGTCGACGGGGTGTCGCTGACCGTCAACGACGTCACCGACCAGCCCGATGGCAGCGCCCACTTCACGCTGAACATCATCCCGCACACACAGGCGATGACGACGCTGGACGAGGCGGCGGCGGGGCGTCCGGTCAATTTGGAGATCGACATCCTCGCGCGCTATCTGGCGCGGATGCAGGCGCGGCCAGCCTGACGCTAACTCGTCATTGCGAGGAGCCGTAGGCGACGCGGCAATCCAGAGTGGCGTAAACCGCCCTGGATTGCTTCGCTTCGCTCGCAATGACGATTTCGAAGCGGCGCCTAGCCCTCGACCCAGCCCGCCGCCAATTCGGGATCCATCGCGATCATCGAGCGTCGCATCGCCAGCCGACCGATACGCAGCAGTTCGGCCTTGCGCCGCGCGGGGGCGAGGTTGCAGCTTGCGGCTTCGCGCACCACCGCCGCGCCATAGCGGTCGGCGATGATCAGGCCCGAGCTTTCGGGGCGATAGCCCTCGGTTTCGAGGATCGCGGGGTCGAGCCCCGATGCCAGCGCCCAGTAGAAGCGGTCGCACCAGTCGCAATAGTCGGGCCATTTGCCGTCGCCGTGCAGGTCGGCGCGGCTGACCTTGATCTCGACGATCGTGATATTGCCCCTGGCGTCGATCGCGGTGAGGTCGGTGCGCCGCCCGTTGGGCAGCGGCACTTCGGGGATCGCAACCAGCCCCTGCTGCGCGAACAGGCGGCACACGCCGCGCGCGACATCGGCGGCGGTGATGACATCAATCGACATGGCCGGACATCTGCATGATGCTGGACGCGATCCAAAAGCCGTAGCCCTGAGCCTGTCGAAGGGCGCCTATCCGATAAGCGCCCTTCGACAGGCTCAGGGCTACGGTTTCAATCCAGTCGTCGGCAGACGATCAGAACGGAACGTCGTCGTCCAGATCGTCGTCGAATGGCGGGCGTCCGCCGCCGCCGCTGCTGCCGCCGCCAAAGCCGCCGCCTGACGATCCGCCCGACGAACCGCCGCCCTGGTTCCAGCCGCCGCCCGAGCTGCCACCGCCGCCCCAGCTGTCGTCACCGCCGCCGCGCGATCCGCCGCCGCCGGGGGCGCCGTCGAGCATCGTCAGCGTACCGCCCATGCCGGCGATCACGACTTCGGTCGTGTAGCGGTCGTTGCCGTCGCGATCCTGCCACTTGCGGGTGCGCAGGCTGCCCTCGATATAGACCTTCGAACCCTTTTTCAGATAGCGTTCGACCACGCCGACCAGCCCGTCGCCGTTGATCACGACATTATGCCATTCGGTGCGCTCCTTGCGCTCGCCGGTCATCCGATCCTTCCACTGTTCGCTCGTCGCGATGCGGATGTTGGCGATCTTGCCGCCGTTCTGGAACGACTTGATTTCGGGATCGGCGCCGAGGTTGCCGATGAGAATTACCTTGTTGACGCTGCCAGCCATGCCGCTCCGCTCCGCAATAATGTTGGAAGGATCAGCCTAGGCCAAAGGCAACGGCTGTCCAGTAAGTGATTCCAGCAGCGGCATAGGCGAGCAGGAACAAATAGCCAACCATGAACAGCGGCCAGCGCCAGCCATTTGTCTCGCGCTTGGTGATTGCGATCGTCGAAATGCACTGCGGCGCGAACACGAACCAGGCGAGGAAGGCGAGCGCCGTCGCGATGCTCCAGCGGCCCTGCAGCCGTTCGCTCAGCGATTGCGCCATCGCTTCCTCGTCGTCGCCCGCCTCGATCGCGTTGGCGGTGGCGAGCGCCGACACCGCGACCTCGCGCGCCGCCATTGCCGGGATCAGCGCCAGCGCGATGTCGTGGTTGAACCCGATCGGTTTGACCACAACCTCCAGCCCGCTCGCGATGCGACCGGCGACGCTGTAATCGACCTGGCTTTCGGCGCTGCCCTCCGGCACCTTCGGATAGCTCAGCAGCAGCCATAGCGCGATCGTGGTCACAAAGATGATCGTCCCGGCGCGGCGCAGGAAAAGCCACGCGCGCTGCCACAGCGCAATTGCGACGTCGCGCAGCCGCGGCCATTGGTAGCGCGGCATTTCCATCATGAAGCCCGCGGCATTGCCCTTGGCGACGGTGCGGCGCAGCACCAGCGCGACGACCAGCGCCCCGACGATGCCCGACAGGTAGAGGCCGAAAAGCACCAGCCCCTGCAACCCCACCGGCGATCCGCCGACATTGCTGTTCGGAATGAAGCCGCCGATGATCAGCGTGTAAACGGGAAGCCGCGCCGAGCAGGTCATCAGGGGCGCGATCAAAATCGTCGTCAGCCGGTCCTTGGGGTCGGGGATCGCGCGCGTCGCCATGATCCCGGGGACCGCGCAGGCGAAGCTGGAGAGGAGCGGGATGAAGCCGCGCCCCGACAGACCGACCTTGGCCATGATGCCGTCCATCAGGAAGGCGGCGCGGGTCATGTACCCCGACGCCTCGAGCAGCAGGATGAACAGGAACAGGATCAGGATTTGCGGCAGGAAGACGATCACCGACCCGACCCCGCCGAGGATCCCCTCGATGATCAGCCCGCGCAGGAAGCCGTCGGGCAGCGCGGCATCGACCGCGCCCTGCAGGGCGCCGATGCCGCCCTCGATCCAGCCGATCGGCGCTTCGGACCAGGCATAGACGCCCTGGAACATCACGAACATCAGCGCGAGCAGGATCAGGAAGCCGAGGGCAGGATGCAGCAGCACGGAATCGACGCGCTGGGTCCAGCGGCGCACCGGGGTTTCGGAGACGGTCACCGCGCGCGCGATGGCGCGGGCGCGCTGGTGCAGCGCGGCGTCGGACGGCGGTGGCGCGGACTGCGCGGTTGCTTGCGTCTGGTGCGACAGGATCGCGCCATCGACCGCCGCGAGCAGGTCGGCGAGGCCGCGCTTGCGGACCGCGACGGTCGGCACCACTGGCACCCCGAGTTCTTGCGACAAGCGCTGCGCATCCAGCACCAGCCCGTCGCGCTCGGCGAGGTCGAGCATGTTGAGCGCGACCACCGTCGGCAGCCCGAGCGCGACCAGTTCGAGCGCGAAGCAGAGATGGTTGTCGAGGTTGGCGGCATCGACGACGATGACCAGCGCATCGGGGCGGCGCTCGCCCGCCTGCTGGCCCAGCACGACGTCGCGCGTCACCGCCTCGTCGGGGCTGGCGGGGGTCAGGCTGTAACTGCCGGGCAGGTCGACCAGCGCCAGCGGCCGCCCGTCGGCAAAGCTGGCGTGCCCCGCCTTGCGCTCGACGGTGACCCCCGGATAATTGGCGATCTTTTGCCGCGCGCCGGTCAGCGCGTTGAACAGGCTCGATTTGCCGGCGTTGGGATTGCCGACCAGGGCGATCGTCGGGATGGCGCCGGTCATGATGCGGTGGACGCCACTTCGATCATCGCCGCCTGACGCGCGCGGATGATGACCTGCATCCGCCCGATCGCCAGCGCCAGCGGATCGCGCGAAAACAGGCTGCCACGGTGCAGCGGAGTGACTTCGATCCCTTCCATCAACCCGAATTCGCGCAGCCGCCGCCCTTCGTCATGCGACATGGCGTCCCAATCGATACGGGAAATACGGACGGCGACGCCCAATGGCGCGGAGTCGAGCTTCGAGTTCATTTGCGAGCGATTATCAATAACACTGGGGGAGCGCCAGTGCTTTATCGTGTCGCTAGCGCCCCGGATAGCGCAGCCGCCCGACAAAGCGCGCAAGGCTGGGGCGTTCGGTGCTGCGCGAGGCGCGGCGGTATTTCCAGCTTTCGAAGCGCATGACCTGGTCTATGCGGCGCGCGAGGAAGGCGCGGGTGTCACCGTAACCATCGCTCTCGTCGTTCAGGAACACCGCCATCGTCGAGGCATAGACCGCGCCGAGGATCGCGCGCTTGCTGTAGTGATTATAGTCGGTCGCGGTGTCGCCCGCGAGCCGCCACATCGCATCGGCGCTGCGCCAGCCGAGCTTGGCCGCGAACGGCACATTGGTGGGAAGCGCCAGCAGCGCGAGCGCGCGGCGCAGCGATTCGCGGTCGGGGGCGAGCAAGTCGAGGCGCGTTTCGACCAGCGCCGTGATGCGCTCGCGAATCTTGAGCGTGGCCAGTCTGTCGGCGGGCCATTTTGCTGCCATGCGATCGTCGATATCGGCGAACCACGCATCGACCATGTCGCGCCCGCCGCCGGGAAAGGCGAGGCTGGCGACGTCGGGGTCGACCGCGGCGCGGCGCGCGGCGTCGGCGAGCGCCGCAGCGCTGAAGCCATCGAACGCCGCCGACGACGCGATCAGCGGCGCGAGCGCGGCGCGAATCTCGTCGAGGGTCGGATCGGCGGGAAGGATCGAAGCCATCGGATTTAGATAGGCGCCGCGCGGCGGTTCGGCAACCGGATCAGCACCAGCGCCGCGCCGACCATCATGCCGCCGAAAATATCGATGGGGCCGAGCAGCTCGCCGAATGCCAGCCAGCCCGCGAGCGCGGCCACTGCGGGCTGGACGAGCAGGGTCAGTCCGATCACCAGCGGTGAGAAGCGCGGCAGCGACCAGGTCATCAGCCCCTGCCCGATGATCTGGCTGGTCAGCGCGAGCAGGATCAGCGGGGTCCAGTTCTGCGGCATGATCGCCTCGCCCAGACCGAAGGCCGTGCCGAGCAGGATCGGGACGCACACGACCGACGAAATCGCGAGTGCGGTCCAGGGTTCGAGCGTGCCGCGCACGCGCTGCATCAGGATGACATAAACCGTGTAGAGCACCCCCGCGAGCAGGCTGAGCAGGTCGCCGACCAGATAGGCGGGCGACAATTCGTAGCTCTGCCCCATGAGCAGCGCCGATCCGGCAAAGGCGAGCAGGATCGCCAGCGCCTGCCACCCGCGCGGCCAGCTGCGCGCGAGGAAGATGCCCCAGATCACCAAGAGCAAACTCGCGCAATTGCCGAACAGCGTCGCATTGGCGACCTTGGTCTGGAGGATGCCGATGTGCCAAGCGACGAGGTCGAGCGCGAAAAAAATGCCCGCGGCGCTGGCAACGACGATGGCATTGCGCGGCGGCATGCGCCCGCCGCTCTCGCGCCACGCCAGCGCGAGCAGGAAAGGCAAGGCGATCGCCATGCGCCAGAAGGCCGAGGCGGTTGGCCCGGTGTCGGCGAGGCGAACGAGCAGCGCGCCGACCGACAGCGAGATATTGCCCGCGAGCAGCGCCAGAAATGCCCAGCGTCCGGCGACCGGGATCGGGCGTTCGTCTGGGTCGAGGCTTTCGATCTTGGCTGTCATTTAGATTTTCTTTTGATACTGACCATTGTGCAGGCACCGCAGCGTCCATAGCTTTGCGGGCCATAGCGGCGCCCCGATCGGTCGTCGCCGGAAATTTGGAACGTGGAGGATTTATGGCCGTATCGCTTTTCGACCCGATCAAGCTGGGCGCCATCGAGGCGCCGAACCGCATCATCATGGCGCCGCTGACCCGCGGCCGGGCCGGTCCCGGATTCGTGCCGAACGAACTGGCGGTCGAATATTATCGCCAGCGCGCCTCGGCGGGGCTGATCATTTCGGAAGCGACCGGTATTTCGCAGGAAGGGCTCGGCTGGCCGTCGGCACCGGGGCTGTGGACCGACGCGCAGGTCGAAGGGTGGAAGCCGGTGACCGATGCCGTCCATGCCGCGGGCGGGCGCATCATCGCGCAGCTGTGGCACATGGGCCGCCTCGTCCATTCGGTGTTCAACGACGGCAAGCCGCCGGTGTCGGCTTCGGCCACCGTCGGCGCCGGGCGGGCGCACACCCCGGTCGGCCGCCGCGATCTGGAAGTCGCGCGTCCGCTGGAATTGAACGAGATCCCGCGGGTGATCGCCGATTATGTCCACGCCGCCGAAAATGCCAAAAAGGCCGGGTTCGACGGGGTCCAGCTGCACGGCGCCAACGGCTATCTGATCGATCAGTTTTTGCGCGACAATTCAAACCTGCGCGACGATGATTATGGCGGCCCGGTCGAAAACCGCATCCGCCTGCTGCGCGAAGTCACCGAGGCGCTGACCGGCGTCTGGGGCGCCGACCGCGTCTCGGTGCGCCTGTCGCCGAACGGCGAAACGCAGGGCGTCGACGACAGCGCGCCCGAAAAGCTGTTTCCGGCGGCGGCGGCGGCGCTCGATGCGCTCGGCATCGGTTTCCTCGAACTGCGCGAACCCGGTCCCGACGGGACATTCGGCAATACCGACGTACCGAAGCAGTCGCCCGCGATCCGCAAGGTCTTCAAGGGGCCGCTGGTGCTCAACAGCGATTATGATGTGGCCAAGGCCGAGGCGGCGCTCGCCGACGGGGTTGCCGACGCGATCGCCTTTGGTCGCCCCTTTATCGGCAACCCGGACCTAGTCGAGCGGATCAAGAGCGGTGCCGCATGGGCCGCCGATAATCCGCAGACCTGGTATTCGCCGGGGGCCGAGGGTTACACCGACTATCCGGCGTTGGTGGACGCGTAAAACGGTGTCGATCCTCCCCGTGGCGCGGCCATGGGGAGGTGGCAGCCTCGGAGAGGCTGACGGAGGGGCATTGGCGCGCGGTCGGCGCCCCTCCACCACCGCCTGCGGCGGCGGTCCCCCTCCCCATCGCTTCGCGACAGGGAGGATCAGCTAGCCCTTCTCCGCAATCGCCTTGTCGACAATCCCGGCGCCCAGCGGACCGAGGATGTTGCTGCCGAAACGGAACAGCAGGAAGGCGCCGACGAATAGCAGCAAAGGCTGGATGAACAGCGCGACGATCGCTGCAATCACCGCGACCACGAACAACGTCAGGAAACCACCGCTCAGCGTCTGCTGACCCTTTGGGCCAAGCTCGATCGTCCGCGGACCCTTCGCATCCCACCATTTTCCGGTGACGATCGTCTTGCGACCGCCGCTTTGCGGCGCTGGGCGGCTGGGGACGCGGGCGGGGGTTGGCGGGGTATCGGCCTTTAGCGCTGGCCGGTCTTTTGAGTCGGTCGCCCACGGCCGCTTGCCCTGCTCAGGGGTCGTGGCGGCAGCGCGCGGTTTAGCGGGGGGGGCCGCATGTTGCTGGTTCGGCGCGGGCCGCGCGCTCAGCCCCGATTCGGCACGCGCCGCGGCTGACAGGTCGGGTGTCTGGCTGGGCCGTTCGGGGCGGATCGGTTCGACGCCCAGCTGGCGATCGTGAATTTCCATGCGCTCAGCGGCGCTCAGCGGCGTCTGGCCGGTTTCCCTGTCGATCACCACCAGCCGTCCGCCGCGCTCGACGACGGAAAAACGGCTGGGGGGCGGGCGATCAACCAATGCCGAATTGTTCCTTCAGGGCCAGCATGGCGATCGCGGCCTTCGCCGCTTCGCCGCCCTTATCCTTGCGCGTCTTGTCGGCGCGCGCAAGCGCCTGTTCCTCATTCTCGACGGTCAATATCCCGTTGCCGATCGCCAGCCCGTCGAGGGTCAGCGCCATGATGCCGCGCGCGCTTTCGTTCGACACGACCTCGAAATGATAGGTTTCGCCGCGGATCACGACGCCGAGCGCTACATAGGCGTCAAAGCGCCCGCTGTCGGCGGCGAGCGAAATCGCCGCGGGCACTTCGAGCGCGCCGGGGACCGTCACCGTCTCATGGCTGTGCGCTTCGGCTTCGAGCGCGCTGCGCACGCCGTCCAGCAGCATGTCGTTGAGGTGCGAATAGAAACGGGCTTCGACGATCAGGACGTGCGCCATGTCATGCTTCTCCGGGGATCGAGCGTTCGCCGACGACCGACAGGCCATAGCCCTCGAGCCCGACGAGATTATTGTGCGACGGGGTCAGCAATTCCATCGCGTGGACGCCGAGGTCGGCGAGGATCTGCGCGCCGATGCCATAGGTGCGAAGGTCCATGCCGCCGGTCGGCGGCGGGGTCGCTTCGGCCTCGGCCGATCCGGGCAGCGGGCGCATCAGCATGACGATCAGGCCCGATCCGGCTTCGCCGATTGCCTCCATCGAGCGTTGCAGGCGCCGCTTCTTCGGCCCCGGACGCCCCATGATGTCGTCAAAGATCGACACCGGGTGCATACGGACTAGGGTCACCCCGGCGGGATCGACCGCGCCCTTTTGCAGCACCAGATTGACGCTGCCGTCGATCTTGTTGCGATAGGATTTGAGCCGCCAGTCGCCGCCATAATCCGATTCGAACGGTTCGTCGGCGACGCATTCGACCAGCCGGTCGTTGCGGTGGCGGTACTCGATCAGGTCGGCGATCGTCCCGATCTTCAGCCCGTGGCGTCGCGCGAAAGGAATGAGGTCGTCGAGCCGCGCCATCGAGCCATCGTCATTCATGATCTCGCAGATCACCCCCGACGGATTGAGCCCGGCGAGCCGCGCGATGTCGACCGACGCCTCGGTATGCCCGGCGCGCACCAGCACGCCGCCGTCGCGCGCGATCAGCGGAAAGACGTGGCCGGGGGTGACGATGTCGTCGCGGCCCTTCGATGCGTCGATCGCGACCGACACGGTGCGCGCGCGGTCGGCGGCGGAGATACCGGTGGTGACCCCCTCGCGCGCTTCGATCGAGGTGGTGAAGGCGGTTTCGTGGCGGGTGCCGTTCGCGCGGCTCATCAATTCAAGGCCGAGCTGGTCGACCCGCGCCTTGGTCAACGTCAGGCAGATCAGCCCGCGGCCGTGGGTCGCCATGAAATTGACCGCGTCGGGGGTCGCCATCTGCGCCGGGATGACCAGATCGCCCTCATTCTCGCGGTCCTCGTCATCGACCAGGATGAACATGCGGCCGTTGCGCGCCTCGGCGATAATCTCCTCGGGCGTTGCCATCGGCGACAGGTCGCTGCCGTGTGCCAGCCAGTTTTCTAGCTTGCGCAATGTTTCGGCGGTGGGATTCCAGCCAGGCGATTCGAGGTCGCGCAGGCTGTTGGCGTGCAGCCCCGCCGCACGGGCAAGGCCCGACCGCGACATGCTGCCGTCATCGACGATGGCGCGGATGCGCTCGATAAGCTGTGTGGACATGATCGGGATGTCTCACACTGTAATGTGATTGTCAATCAGGGAATCACATTGATCTTGTCAGTTCGGACCGAAGCTCGGCCCCAGATCGCGGACCGGACCATCGGGCTTGGCGTCGAGAATCGCCGTCAATTGCCCGGTGCGGTCGTCGCGCTTGGCATAGTCGCGCGCCGACATGCCGGTGACATGATCGGCCTTGTCGGGGTTGGCGCGGTTGCGCACCAACAGGCGGACCATGGCGACATTCTTGGTCTGCACCGCCAGAATCAGTGCGGTTTCGCCGCGCCGATTGGTCTGATCGACCGGCGCCTTGGCGTTCAGCAGATCCTGCGCGCCGTCGGTGAAGTTGAGCAGCGCGGCGTGCATCAGCGGGGTCATGCCCTGGCGATCGGCGATCGCCGGATCGGCATCCTTGGCGAGCAGAAAACGCAGCCAGGTCGCGTCGCGCCGCTTGGCGACGATCGCCAGCGCGGTCTCTCCGGTGTCGGCATTGCGCGTGTTGATCAACGTCGCATCGTCTTTCAGCGCTTCGGTCGCCTTGGTCCCGTCGCGGTTTTCGACCGCCTGCAAAAAGGCGTAGCCGCCGCGGAACTGCGCTTGCGCCGGGCCATGGAGCAAGCCGGTCGTGGCAACGAGCGCGAGAGACAGGGCGGCGAGGCGGAACTCCGCGCGTCGGAACATGATCGGGGTGACCCTTGGCAAGCATCGGCGCGACGTCGCGACGACAATGGTTGATTTTCGCGGCCTAGCCGACCAAGGCTGGCCGCATGATGAATATTGCGAATATGGGACAAAAGCTTGTCCGTGCAAGCCTGATCGTCGCTTTCGGCGCTATGCTGGCCGGATGCGGCGGTCCCGTCGATGCGCCGCCCGCGACCCCGCCGCTCGAAGGGGCGCGGATCGGCGGGCCCTTCACGCTCACCGACCAGAATGGCAAAACGGTCCGCGACAGTGATTTTGCGGGCAAATACCGCCTCGTTTATTTCGGCTACAGCTTTTGTCCCGACATCTGCCCGGTCGACCTGCAAAAGCTGATGCGCGGGCTGGCCGCATTCGAAAAGGCCGACGCCGCGCGCGGGGCCATGGTCGCGCCGCTGTTCATAACCGTCGATCCGGCGCGCGATACCCCCGAAGCGCTGAAGCCGTTCGTTGCGCGCTACCACCCGCGCCTGCTCGGGCTGACCGGCACCCCCGAACAGATCGCGGCGGTCGCGAAGGCCTATGTCGTCACCTATAACAAGGTCGATGGTTCGGCCCCCGACCGTTATCTGATGGCGCACAGCCAGCTCGCCTTCCTGATGGACCCGGCGGGCAAGCCGCTGGCGCTGCTGCCGCTCGACGATCCGTCGACCGATGCCGATGAAGGCGCGCCCGCAGCGGTTGCCGCCGATCTGGCGAAGTGGGTCAAATGACCGCGGATGCGGCGCCACCCCCCTTTTGGGAAGCGCCGCTCGCCAGTCTCGACGCGGGGCAGTGGGAGGCGCTGTGCGACGGGTGCGGCAAATGCTGCCTGCACAAGATCGAGGATGAAGATACGGGGCGTATCTATCCGACCAATGTCGCGTGCCGCCTGCTCGACCTGACCACCGCGCGGTGCGGCGATTACAAGCATCGCCGTCGCCATGTCCCCGATTGCCTGACGCTGACCAAGGCGAAGGTCGGGACCATCGAATGGTTGCCGCAAAGCTGCGCCTATCGCCTGCGGGCCGAAGGCGAGCCGCTCCCGGCCTGGCATTATCTGGTATGCGGCGACCGCGACGCGGTGCACCGCGCCGGGCAGTCGATCGCCGGCTGGACGGTCAGCGAGAATGTCGCGGGACCGCTGGAAAATCATCTTGTCGAACGCGTGGTTTAACTCGCGCGCCGAGGCGCCGCACATCCAGGTCGGCGACGACGCCTGGCCGGTGCGTGTCGTCCAGCACGCGCAATCGCGGCGCTACCGCCTGGTTTTCGACGCGGCGCGCGGCCAGTTGCGGCTGACCGTGCCGCGGCGGACAAATATCCGCGCGGCGCTGAAATGGGCGAGCGAGCAGCAGGCTTGGCTGGCCGAACAGGTGGGCAAGGCGGCGCTGCCGGTGATCGTCGGTCCGGGCGCTTCGGTGCCTTTCCGGGGCATCGATCGCCGGATCGAATGGCTGCCCACGGCGCCGCGTGCGATTGCAATGACGCCCGATGCCCTGCACGTCGGCGGTCCCGCGGAAACCGTCGGTCGCCGCGTCGAACGCTGGTTAAAAGCGCAGGCGCTCGATCTGCTCGACCGCGAAAGCCGCGACATCGCCGCGCGGGCGGGGCTGGCGGTTGGCCGTGTCGGGGTCGGCGATCCGCAGAGCCGCTGGGGCAGCTGCACCTCGGGTGGCGATCTGCGCTATAGCTGGCGGCTGGTCATGGCGCCCGACCATGTCCGCCGCGCAACCGTCGCGCATGAGGTCGCGCATCTCCAGCATATGGACCATGGCCCTGCCTTCCATGCGCTGGTCGACGAGCTGCACGACGGTGATGTTGCCGCCGCACGCGGCTGGCTGCGCCGCGAAGGGCGCAGCCTGCACCGCTACCGCTTCGTGGCCTAGACCTTAGTTGAACTCTGCGGGTGGCGGTCGCTGCGGGGGCGCCTTCGTCGCGGGCGGTTGCCCCTTGGGTACCGCGCCATTTTTGGGCGCCGCGCCGGGCTCGCCGGGGCCGCGCCGTCCGGTCTGCTCCTCGATCCACTGCTGATCGAGCACCGGGCCGTCTTCGGGCGCGGGCGCGGCGCTTTCGGGCGGGCGCATGTCATAGGGCAGCTCGATCGGCATGCCATTTTCATCGACCAGCCCACCTTCGCCGGGTTCGCCCATATAGGCCTCGTCCTCGTCCTCGAGCTGCCATTCGGGCAGCACGACTTCGGTGTCGAACGCCTCGACCGGGCGCCGCGCCACCGCGACGCGCATATAATCGGCAAAGGCCTGCGCGGGCGCCCGCCCGCCCTGCAATCCGCCGACCGCCTTCGCATCGTCGCGGCCCATCCACACGCCCGTGGTCAACCCGCTCGAAAAGCCCAGGAACCAGCCGTCCTTGTTGCTAGATGTCGTGCCGGTCTTGCCGGCGACGGGGCGGCCGATCTGCGCGGCGCGGCCGGTGCCGGTGTTGACCGCGGTCTGCAGCAGGTCGGTGATGCCCGCGGCGACCCAATTATCCACCAGCACCTGCCCACGCTCCGCGGGACGCTGATAGAGCAGGCGGCCGTCGGCGGTCGTGACCTTGGTGATCGCATAGGGTTCGACCGAAATGCCGCCGCGCGACACCGCGGCGAAGGCGGCGGCCATGTCAATCACCCGCACCTCGGCGCTGCCCAGCACCATCGACGGGTGGGTGTTGACCGGGGTGGTGATGCCGAACCGGCGCGCCATGTTGGCGACCGCGGAAAAGCCGATCTCGTCGCCGAGCTTCGCCGCGACGGTGTTCACCGAATAGGCAAAGGCGCTGCGCAGATCCATCGGGCCGGCGAAGCGTCCCGACGAGTTGCGCGGCGACCAGCCGTTGATCGTCACCGGTTCGTCGACCACCGGGTCGTCGACCTTATACCCGGCCTCCAGCGCCGCCATATACACGAACAGCTTCCACGCCGATCCCGGCTGGCGGAGCGCCTGAGTCGCGCGATTATAGTTCGACGTCACATAATCGGTGCCGCCGACCATCGCGCGCACCGCGCCGTCGCGGTCGAGCGAAACCAGCGCCCCCTGCACCCCGCGCGGCGTATTGGCCTGGATCGCCGCGGTCGCCGCGCGCTGCATATTGAGGTCGATCGTGGTGTAAACGTCGAGCGCCTCGCTGCCTTCGTCGATCAGCATGTCGAGCTGCGGCAGCGCCCAGTCGCTGAAATAGCGCGCGCTGTTCTGCCCGGTTTCCTGTGCCAGCTGGACGTCGGCGGGCTTGGCACTGTCGGCCTGGCTCTGGGTGATCACCCCGGCATCGACCATCACGCTCAGCACGACCCCGGCGCGGCCGAGCGCAGCGGAGGCGTCGGCGGTCGGCGAATAGCGCGACGGCGCCTTCACCAGCCCGGCGACGACGGCGGCCTCGGACAGCGACATTTCGGTCGCGCTATGGCCAAAGAAACGGCGCGATGCGGCATCGATGCCGTAGCTGCCGCCGCCAAAATAGACCTTGTTCAGATAGAGTTCGAGGATCTCGTCCTTCGAGAATTTCCATTCGAGCGCGAGCGCGAGGATCATCTCGCGCGCCTTGCGCTTGAAATCATAGCTGTTCGACAGAAAGATGTTGCGCGCCAGCTGCTGGGTGATCGTCGATGCGCCCTGCAGGCGCCGCCCGCTGCCGCGATTCTGTACCGCGACGACCGCGGCGCGCGCCATCCCGACCGGGTCGAGTCCGGGGTGATAGCGAAAGCGCCGATCCTCGACCGCGACCATCGCATCCTGCATCACCTGCGGGGTTTCGCGCAGCGTCAGCCAGCGGCCATAATTGGGGCCGAGCGACAGGAAGACTGTGCCGTCGGCGGCGCGGACGCGGATGGTTTGCCCGGCGGGCGATTTCTTGAGCTCTTCGAAGCTCGGCATCCGCTGCACGGCGATGCCGACCGCAACCGCCAGCGCGACGAGGCCGACCACCGCAAGCCCGAGCCCCCAGCGGAAAATGCGGCGCACCCAGACGCGAAAGCGCGACGGCGCGGCGTCGGACGTGCCGCTCCGGTTAGTGGACGATGGCGATTTCTTCGACGAAGCCTGCTCTCTTTCGCGGCGCAAAGCCCGTATTCCTTCCCTCGCTTCGCCCCTGATCTCTCAGTCCGGTGGCAGCGTTTCAGCCTTCGCCGGTCTCAGCCTCATCCGGCCCGCGCTCGGCGAAGTCAAGCGCCGCGCTGTTGATGCAATAGCGCAGCCCGGTCGGGCCGGGGCCATCGGGAAAGACATGGCCGAGATGGCCGTCGCATTTGGCGCAGCGCACTTCGGTGCGGACCATACCGTGGCTGGTGTCGGTCAGTTCGGTCACCGCGTTGTTTTCGGCGGGTGCGGTATAGCTCGGCCAGCCCGAGCCGCTGTCATATTTGGTGCGGCTGTCGAACAAGGGCTCGCCGCATCCGGCGCAGCGATACAGGCCGTCGCCCTTGTGGTCGGTATATTTGCCGGTGAAGGCGCGTTCGGTGCCGCCTTCGCGCAGCACATGATGCGCCATCGGGTCGAGAGGTCTGTGGTCGGTCATGGCGGATTGCTCCTTGGTGCGAGCCAGTCTTGGGCGGCATCGCGGTTCGCCCGCAATATCGTGTCGAACCCGCGATCCCGCAAGGGGGAGCTGCTCAGCCGTCGCCGATGCGCGTCGCGCGCGAGGCCGCGCGCACCAGTGAAGGAAAGGCGTTCGCGAGCGATGTCAAACCGCCCGCGGTCCGGGGGTTCTCGCCGAGGCGCCAGACGGCGCTCGCGATGGCGAAGGGCCGCCGCAGGCGCGCCGCCAGCGCTTGTTGGAACGCGGGGGCGGCCTCGCTGCCGCCGCGCCGCCACGCCGCCACCGCCGCGTCGCCACTGGCAAGCGCCAGCCCCATGCCCTCGCCCGCGAGGCTGGGGATCACCCCCGCCTGATCGCCGAGGCGGAACAGTCCGGGCGCGGTATCGGCGCTGCGCCAGCCATAGGGGACGTGGCCGATCGCATCGATCGACCGCGACCAGTCGGCGAAGGCGCACCGCTCGCCAAGGTGCGGATGTGCGGCGCCGAGTGCCCGAAGCAGCGCCGCGGGATCGCCGCCCGCCGCGTCGAGCCGCGATTTGTGCGTGGCGAGGCATAGATTGGCGCTGCCATCCTCCTGCCGCACCAGTCCGGCATAGCCGCGGTCGAACAGGTGCAGCTCGACCGCGTCGCCGATCAGGCGATCGAGCGTAGGGTGCGGCGGCACCCGCAGCCGCAAGCCCATGACAGGGTCATGTTGCTGCCATGCCGCTGGTTCGCGCACCTGGCCGCGAAAGCCATGCTTGCCCGACGCCAGGAATAGCGACGGCGCCGAAAGGGTCGCGCCGTCGCGCGTCTGCACGGTCTGGCCGTCGATCATTGTCGCATGAACGCCGCGCCGCATATCGGCCCCCGCCGCGACCGCCGCCGCCTGCAGGACAGTGTCGAGGCGACGGCGCGACACCCCCAATGCGGCTTGTGGAAGGTCCGTCTCGCTGCGGCGCGACCCGGCAAACAGCCGCACCCGCGTGACCGGCTGGCCGCCGAGCGCGGCGCGATCGATCCCCAGCGCATCGAGCCGCGCCAGCGAATGCCAGCTCAGGAACCCGCCGCACAGCGCGTCGCCGGTTTCGCGTGTCCTCTCGAGTAACTGCACGGCGGCGCCAGCGCGCGCCAGTCCGATTGCCGCGACGGCGCCCGCGGGTCCAGCGCCGATGACAATCGCGTCGGTCACCGGATCCGCTCGACGCAAAGCCGATAGGGAAAGCTACGAAAGACGCGCGCTTCGGCGGCACTGTCCGGCACGGCGTCCGCCAGCATCGCGTGCCATTCGGCGCGGCGAAAGCTGCGTCCGACCGACAGCTGGCCGTCGCGGCGCACGATCGGATCGACCTGCGCGAGCGCCGCGAGCAGCGGATAGCCGGCAAAGGGCAGGCGCTGGCGGTGGAGGTCGTTGACCAGCCAGCCGCGTGCGCTCTCGGCGTCCATGAAGCGCAAGAATTCGGTGCGATCGGCGGCACCCATATGATGGGTGACGAGGCTGGAGAGAATGATGTCCCACCCCTGCCCGGCCAGATCGCGGTAGTCGCCGGTGATCAGCCGGGCGCGCCCGCCCAGCCGCGCCGCGGCCACCGGGGCGCTATTCGGGTTGAGATCGATCCCGACCAGATCGAGCGCGACCCCGCGCTTGCTCCCCCAGCGGGCGATCCGCGCCAGCATGTCGCCGCTGCCGAAACCGACATCGAGAATCCGCCACGGCCTTGTCCCCACCCCGCGCGCGGCAACGCGGTCCAGAAACCCCAGCGTCGGCCGCGCCGCCAGCGTCAGCGCGTTGATCCGCGACAGGTCGGCGAGCACCCGGGCGTAGCGCGCGGGCGCCAGCTCTACAGCGTCCATCTCCTCCTCCGCGTCGATCGGCGCGCGAAGGCTGGTGAAGGGGTTCATGCCGTGAAGCGGATCGCTTCGGCGGCGAGGCCGGGACCAAAGGCAATCGCCAGCCCCTCGCCCGTCGCCCCGCGTGCCATCATGTCGGCGAGCACGAACAATATCGTCGCCGAGGACATATTGCCAAAGCGTGCGAGCACCGCGCGGCTGTCGGCGAGCGCCGCCGCCGGGACGCCAAGCGCCGCCTCGACCGCGTCGAGCACCGAACGCCCGCCCGCATGGACCGCGAGCAGCGGCGGCGGGCTCCCGGCGCCGAACAGCCGGCTGCGAACATCGGGCGCCGACAGCGCATCGCGCAGCCGCCCCGGCACTTCGCCCGACAATTGCATGGCGAAGCCGGTGTCGCCGATGTCCCAGCGGATCAGATCGGCGCTGTCCTCAAGGGCCAGGCTGGCGCCCTCGCCCAATGCCAAACCGACGGGATCGGCGGACACGATTGCCGCCGCGGCGCCGTCGCTGAACTGGAGCATCGCGAGCAGCGGCTCGGGCGTGTTTTCGAGCTGCAGGTGCAGGGTCGACAATTCGACGCTGACCACCAGCACCACCGATTGCGGCTCCGACCGCACGATATGCCGCGCGGTGCGCAGCGCGGTGACCCCGGCGTAGCAGCCCATGAAGCCGATCAGCACCCGCTCGACCGTCGGCGCGAGGCCGAGCCGCCGCGCAAGGATCTGGTCGATCCCCGGCGCGACAAAGCCGGTGCAGCTCGCGACGACAATATGGGTGATCCGCTCCGCATCGAACGCGTCGCCCAGCGCGGCAATGGCTTCCATCGCGAGCTCGGGGGCATGGTCGGCATAGGCGTGCATCCGCGCTGACGTCGGCGGCAGGCCGGCGACGTCATAGAACCCGCCCGACGCGACCGGCGATCCGCCGTCGGATGTGGGGGGCAGCACCGACCAGCGATGCTCGATCCCCGACCGCGCGGTCATCCGCGAAAAGACCGCGCGCACGCGCTCGTCGGCCAGTCGCGGGGTCGCCCAGTCGATAAAGGCCTGGTGGATGTCGTGGCCCGGCACCGCGGTGGCGAGCGCGTTCAGCCGGGGGGACGGCGGGGATGTGGTCATCGCGCACATGTGGCCGAAAAGCCGGAAACTAGCCAGCCATTAGCGGTGCGGCCATTTTACGCGGGGTTAACCATGATCATGCTAGGCAGTCCGCTGTGAAACTGCGCCTTTTCCTTGCCTTTGCGCTGACCAGCCTCAGTGTACCCGCGGCGGCCGCACAGTGCCTGCTCTGCGCGCCCGACAAGGCATCGGGCGCGGCGGCGCGCGAGGCCGAGGTGCCGCTGCGCGTCGAGGTCGAAACCCGCCTCGACATGGGGCGCGTCGCGGTCGGCGCGACGGGCGGCGCGGTGACGGTCGATCCGGTCTCGGGCGCCCGCCGCCTCAGCGGCGACGTCGTCGATCTCGGCGGTTTCGCACTGACCGGTATCGTCACGGTACGCGGCGCGCCCGGCGCCGAAGTGCGCGTCATCCTGCCAGCGAGCGTCGATCTGGAAGGCGGCCACGGCCGCACCGCGCGCGTCACCGACCTCGCCACCGACCTGTCAGCGGCCCCGCGGCTCGGCCCCGACGGCCGCCTGCAATTCCGCTTCGGCGGGCGACTACAGATCGCGGGCGCCGACGACGGCGACTATCGCGGGCGGATTCCGGTGACGGTGGAATATCAATAGGGCGGCACGCGTCCGTTTTGGGGTGGGGGCGGACATCTGGATCCTCCCAGGAACGGGGAGGGGGACCAGCGAAGCTGGTGGAGGGGCACCATCGGTTTACCTTGCCGCCGAAGTAATGCTCCACTGCTAGGTTCCCGGAAAGCTTAGTTCTTTCAACCCAGCCCAGCGTAATCCGCCTGTGCCCCTCCACCACCCTTCGGGTGGTCCCCCTCCCCCCTTTGGGGGAGGATCGCTACGTCCCCAATCGGTTGTTAGCTGTCGGAGGCCATCGACCTACCCCCGCGCCCCGAACAGCGCGGTCCCGACCCGCACATGCGTCGCGCCCAGCATTACCGCGGTTTCATAGTCGCTGCTCATTCCCATCGAGCGCCCCGGCAGGCCGTGGCGTTCGGCCAGCTCGTCGAGCAGCGCAAAGAAGGGTGCGGGCTCGATGTCGGCGGGGGGGATGGCCATCAGGCCGTCGATCGTCAGCCCCGCCGTCGCGGCTTCGGCGAGTAAAGCGGGCAGGTCGGCGACCTTGCAGCCACCCTTTTGCTCCTCGTCGCCGATATTGACCTGGACGAACAGCTGCGGCTGCTTGCCCGCCTTGTCGCAGGCTTTCGCGAGTGCCTGCACCAGCGACGAGCGGTCGACCGAATGGATGGCATCGAACAGCGCGACCGCTTCGTCGGCCTTGTTCGATTGCAGCTGGCCGATCAGGTGGAGCATGATGCCGGGGGTTTCGGCGCGCAATTCGGGCCATTTCGCCGCGGCTTCCTGCACCCGGTTCTCGCCGAAATGGCGCTGGCCCGCCGCGATCAGCGGGCGGATCGCCGCGGCGTCGTGCGTTTTCGATACTGCGATCAGGAAAATGTCGGCCGCCTTGCGCTGCGCGCGCGTCGCCGCGTCAGCGATTCGGGTTCGTACGTCGCTCAGTCTGTCCGCCGCGTCGCTCATCATTCTTCCGATCCCGGCGCGTTGCGTGCGCCCACGACGCGCCTATAGGAAGGGCGATGGTCCGACGCCACCCCCTGCCGCCGCGATGGCTGTTCAGCGACGAGCGGCTCGCGGTCGGTGTCGTGCGATTGGCGGCATTGCTGCCGCCGGGCAGCGGGATTGTCCTGCGCCACGACAGCCTGTCCCGCGGTGCGCGCTGGCGCCTGTTGCGGCGGTTGATCCGAATGGCGCGAGCGCGGGGGCTGGTGATTTTGCTCGCCGGGTCGCCCGCCATGGCGCGGCGCTGGGGCGCCGACGGGGTTCACCTCCGCCAGCATGATGCGCGCCGCGCATCGCAGGCGCGCCGGCTCGGTCTGCTTGTCACGATGCCGGTGCATGACGCGCGCGAGGCGCGCGCCGCGCGCCGCGCAAAGGCCGACGCGGTCTTCATCTCACCGCTGCACCCGACACGCTCGCACCCTGGCGCCAAGGCGCTTGGCACAGCGGAGTGGTCGCGGCTGGCGCGGCTCGCGGGCGGTCAGCCGATCGCGCTGGGCGGGATGACGCTCACCCGTGCCCGAGCGCTGACCCGTCGGACGAGCGGCCTGAAACCCGGCTGGGCAGCAATCGATGCGTGGGAGAAAAAGGCGGCGCGGCGCGGAGTAAAGGCTGCGTCGCTATTTGGGTCAGAGCGAGTCGAAAATGGTGGCGTTCCGTGACCCGGAGCGCAGCGCACTTAATGTGCGTGAGCACCGGAAGCGCGGAAGGTCGCCATTTGCAGGCCGCTATGGCCCGAATAGCGATGCAGCCTAGAAGCGGAAGGCGGTTCCGACATAGACCGCCTGGCTGTCGCGACGCGAGTCGGTCAGCGGTTCGACGCGGTCGTCGGCGCGGTAACGGACGCCGGCCGTGACATCGATATTCTTGGTCAGGCGATAGCTGCTGACCACATCGACTGCCGCGGCATCACCCGGTGCGGTGATACGATCGGTCGCGCCGCTGGGGTCGGCGGGGCGGTTGATCATCCGCGTCGCAAAGCGCGATTTCTTTTCGGCCTGTTCGGGCGCCCTGGCGACCGGCAGGTTCCTGAGGTCGGTACCGCGCGGCAGTGTCGGGGTGACGAATTTTTCGAACCCGACCGACGCGCCCAGATTATAGGCGACCGGGGTGATCGCGATCGGCGCGGTGCGACCCGCGGCAATGGCCGAGGTGCGCGCGGCGCTGGATGCGTCGTCGCGCGCCCGAATCACGACGGTGATCGCGCGGTTCTTGCGGCTGTCATCGGTGAGCGCGGGCGTAAAGCTGAAGCTGCGGCGCTGTTCGGCCGACATCTTGGCATAGCGCGCGATCAGGCGGGGGTCGCCCGAAGCCGGGGTGAATTGACCGAGCAATGTTTCGGACAAGGCGGTGTCACGGATGCGCTCCGAGCGCGACATTGCGGCGAGCGCAGGCGGCAAGGCAAGCGAAACCACCGCCAAAGCGGTGAGACTGCCCTTCCAAAAATGCCGCGGTTTCCGCGTCATGACCCTGCGACTCCAACCCCAAGTGATTCACGAGATAGGCTGCCTGCGACCATTTTGCCAGTGATTCCCGGCTAATTATTATGGCCAAACCGCTTTTCGATGAAATTGTTGCGCGATCACCACAGTCGCTCGGCGAATCTGACCAGAATCTGAACCGCGCCAGCGCCGAAATTGCCGCGCTTGCGGGGCGGCGGCAAGGGCGATAGAGACGCTGGCAATATCGTTCTGCGCGGCGCGGTTCTCGCGATCCGGCCGCGCCCAAATAGATAAGGTGTTACCGGCATGTCCCAGCTTTCCGTCCTTGCTTCGCGTGGTCGCCGTCCGATCGCGTTCGCGCTGCTCGGGCTTGCCGCGCTTGGGCTTTCGGCATGCGCCAACAAGGATCGGCCGCGCGCCGACCTCGCCGCCAGCCAGGTCACGACGATTGGCGTCAACAGCTATTTGTGGCGCGCCTCGCTCGACGCGCTGTCGTTCATGCCGCTGCTCCAGGCCGATTCGTCGGGCGGCGTCATCATCACCGACTGGTACGCGAACCCGGGCAATCCCGGCGAGCGGATGAAGGTGACGGTGTCGATCCTCGACCGCGACCTGCGCGCCGATGCGCTGCGCGTTGCCGCCTCGCGCCAGGTGGCGCAGGGCACCGCATGGGTCGACGCGCCGGTCCAGGCAGCGACCGTTCAGAAGCTTGAGGAAATCATCCTCACCCGCGCCCGCGACCTGCGCCGCAGCGCCTTCAAGGACTAATCCGGCGGCGCGGTTTCGCGCCGACAACCAGACAAACGGGGTAACCGACAAATGACCCGCGAACCGCGCTTTGGCGCCCTCGCCGCTGACGCCCGCTGGCAAAAGGCGTGGGAGGCGGCGAACAGCTTTGCCACCGCCGACAACAGCGACAGGCCCAAGGCCTATATCCTTGAGATGTTCCCCTATCCGTCGGGGCGCATCCACGTCGGCCATGTCCGCAATTACACGATGGGCGACGTGCTCGCGCGGTTCAAGAAAATGACCGGGCATGACGTGCTCCACCCGATGGGCTGGGACGCGTTCGGGATGCCGGCCGAAAATGCCGCGATGGAAAAGGGCGTCCATCCAGGCGGCTGGACGCGCGACAATATTGCCGCGATGCGCGCGCAGCTGAAACGCCTCGGCCTCGCGATCGACTGGAGCCGCGAGCTCGCGACGTGCGAGCCCGATTACTACGGCCAGGAACAGGCGCTGTTCCTCGACCTGTTCGCGGCGGGGCTGGTGACGCGCAAGGAAAGCTACGTCAACTGGGATCCGGTCGACATGACCGTGCTGGCCAACGAGCAGGTCATCGATGGTCGCGGCTGGCGCTCCGGCGCGCTGGTCGAAAAGAAAAAGCTGTCGCAGTGGTTCCTGAAGATCACCGATTTTGCCGACGATCTGCTCGAAGGATTGGGCAGCCTCGACAAATGGCCCGACAAGGTGCGGCTGATGCAGGAAAACTGGATCGGCAAGTCGCAGGGGCTGGAATTCAGCTTTAAGCTGGCGGGCGGCGCGCCGGGTTTCGACGTCTTCACGACGCGCCCCGACACATTGTTTGGTGCCAGCTTCGCGGCGATCTCGCCCGACCATCCGCTTGCAGAGAAACTCGCGAAGGATTCGCCCGAGCTGGCGGCGTTCATCGCCGAATGCCGCCGTCAGGGCACCGCCGCCGAGCAGCTCGATACCGCCGAGAAAATGGGCTTCGACACCGGCATTGCGGTCGAACATCCGCTCGATCCCAATTGGCATCTGCCGGTCTGGGTCGTGAACTATGTGCTGATGGACTATGGCACCGGCGCGATCTTTGGCTGTCCGGCGCACGACCAGCGCGACCTCGATTTTTCGCGCAAATATGGCCTGCCCGTTCACCGCGTGATCGCCGATGGCGACGAAACCGCGCAGCATTTCACCAGTGACGAGGCCTATACCGGCCCGGGCCGCCTCGTGAACAGCCACTTCCTCGACGGCATGAGCATCGACGAGGCCAAGGCGACGGTCATCGCGCGCGCCGAGCATGAAGGCTGGGGCAAGGGCACGACGGTGTGGCGCCTGCGCGACTGGGGCGTGTCGCGCCAGCGTTACTGGGGGACGCCGATCCCGTTCATCCATTGCCACGCGTGCGGGACGGTGCCGGTCCCCAAGGGCCAGTTGCCCGTCGTGCTGCCCGAGGATGTCGATTTCTCGGTCCCCGGCAATCCGCTCGACCGCCACCCGACGTGGAAGCATGTCCAATGCCCGTCGTGCGATGGTGAGGCGGTGCGCGAGACCGATACGCTCGACACCTTTGTCGATTCGTCCTGGTATTTCCTGCGCTTTGCGAGTTCGCCGAGCGACCGGCCCTTCGACCCGGCGGTGATCCGCCGCTGGCTGCCGATCGACCAATATATCGGCGGCGTCGAACATGCGATCCTTCACCTGCTCTACGCGCGCTTCTGGACGCGCGCGCTGCACAAGATGGGGATGATCGACATCGTCGAACCCTTCGCCAGCCTGTTCACGCAGGGGATGGTGACGCACGAAACCTACAGCCGGTCGCAGGGCGAAGGCCTGCCGCCGATCTTTTTCACGCCCGACGAGGTTCGCCGCAGCGCCGATGGCGCAACGCTCGAAGCCGATGGCGCGCCGGTCGACGTCGGCCGCGTGATCAAGATGTCGAAGTCGAAGAAGAATGTCGTCGATCCCGACGCGATCCTCGACCAATATGGCGCCGACGCCACGCGCTGGTTCATGCTGTCCGACAGCCCGCCCGAACGCGACCTGCCGTGGAGCGAGGCGGGGATCGAGGGGGCGTGGCGCTTTGTTCAGCGTCTGTGGCGCCTGTTCGGCGATACCGAAAATGTCGGTGATGGCGGCGAGGACTTGGGCCTCGCGCGCAAGCTGCATCAGGCGATCGCCGGGGTCGGGGCCGACATCGAGGCGCTGGGCTTCAACAAGGCGGTCGCCAAAATCCATGCGCTGGCAAACGATATTGAAAAGGCGAAACCTTCGGCGACGCGCGCCGAAGCGTGCCTGACGCTGATCCGCCTTGTCGCGCCGATGCTGCCGCATCTGGCCGAGGAAGCCTGGGCAGCGCTGCCCGAAGGTCGGCGCACCACGACGCTGATCGCCGATGCCGCCTGGCCGACCGCCGATCCGGCGCTGCTGGTCGACGATGAGGTCACCATCGCGATCCAGATGGCGGGCAAGCTGCGCGATACGATGACGGTGGCCAAGGGGCTCGACAAGGAGGCCACCGAAGCTGCCGCGCTCGCGCGCCCCCGCATCGTCGAACTGCTCGGCGGTGCGGCGCCGAAGAAGGTGATCGTGGTCTCCGACCGGCTCGTGAACATTGTTGTCTGACGGAATTTGAGGGAACGAACCGCTTTAATTCCCGTTCGTGTCGAGCGAAGTCGAGACACCCCAAGGCATGCACGACCGACGGGTGTCTCGACTTCGCTCGACACGAACGGAATAAGGGTTACTGGTGCACAAGATGCGTAACCTCCTTCTCTCATCGCTCATCGCGGCTTCACTCACCCTTGGCGGCTGCGGTCTGCGGCCGCTCTACGCGAACGGCAGCCGCGGCGCGGTGGCGACGGTGCTTGCCGATGTCGATGTCGCGCCGATCGAGGGGCATTCGGGCTGGCTCGTCCGCAACGCGCTGCGCGACCGGTTGCAGGCGACGCAGGGCGGACAGGGCGCGGGCAAGCGTCTGCGGCTCGACGTGCGGCTCGAGGATTCGATCACCGGCTTTGGCGTCCGCGCCGACGATGCGGTGACGCGCGAGCGCCGGACGCTGCGCGCCCGTTACCAGCTCGTCGATGCGGCATCGGGCGAAGTGCTGCTCGACGCGACCGCCGCCCAAGATGCCGGGATCGACGTCGTGGGCAGCGAATATGCGACGATCGCCGCCGAATCGTCGGCGCTCGAACGACTCGCGTCGGGGATTTCGGATCAGATCGTCACGCGGCTCGCGGTCTATGTCGATCGTGGCGGCGGTCGGACGGCAACCTCTGCACCGACGCCGTAACCGGCGATGAAGAGCGTCAAGCCCGCCGATCTCGAACGCCAGTCGCGCCTCGACCCCGCGCTTCGCTTCACGCTGCTGACCGGCCCCGACGAGGCGACAATGGCCGCGGTCGCCGGCCATCTGGTCGGGCTCGCGGGCAAGGATGCCGAACGGGTCGACCTGTCGGGGACGCAGCTCGCACAGGACCCCTCGCTGCTCGCCGCCGAGGCGGCGTCGATGTCGTTATTTGCATCCGCGCGAATCATCCGGCTTGAACTCAGCGGCAGCGGCGACGACAGCCTGGCGGCGGTCGAGGCGCTGCTCGCCGCCGAGACCGCGATCAACCCGGTGATCGCGACCGGCGCGTCGGTCACCGCCAAGTCGAAACTGGTCAAGCTGGTCGAGGGCTCCGACAATGCGGTCGCGGCGATCTGTTACCAGCCCGACCGCCGCGCGCTGGTCGGCATCGCGATGAGCGCCGCCGAGGAGCAAGGATTGCGGCTCGCCAATGCCGAGGCGCAATTGCTGGTCGATCTGGTGTCGGGTGATCAGGCGCTGATGCGGCGCGAGATCGAGAAGATGGCGCTGTATCTCGACGCAGCCGCCGATCGCCAGCGCCAGGTTACCCCCGCCGACATCGCCGCGCTGGGCGCCGCGACGCATGAGGAAGACGTCAGCGAGTGCATCAATGTCGCGCTGGGCGGCAAGGTGCGCGACCTGCCCGACATGCTGGCGAAGGCCGCGGCGGTGGGCGTCGCCGAAATCCGCATCATTCGCGCGCTGGCGATCCGCGCGCTGGCGCTGGCGCGGCTGCGCGCCGAGGTCGATGCCGGGGCGCATCCCGCCACCGTCGTCGCGGCGCGCACCAGCGGCATCTTTTGGAAAGAGCGCGACGCGGTGACGGCGCAGCTGCGCATCTGGGATTCGGTGCGCGTCGCCCGGTTGATGAGCCGCCTCATTGAATGTGAACGCGCGCTCAAATCATCGGGGACGCCGGGCGGGGTGCTGTTCCGCAAGCTGATGACCGACATCACGCACCAGGCGGCACGCGCGCGGTAGCGACAACAAGCCGCTGGCAACCGGTTGCGGTGGCGAGCGATCCTCCCCCAATGGGGGAGGGGGACCGCCCGAAGGGTGGTGGAGGGGCACAGGCGGTTTACGCAGCGCCAGCTTGATTGAACCATATTCTCCGGGAACCGAGCCGCAGAGCGCGACAGTAGCGGCAAGGCAAACCGATGGTGCCCCTCCACCAGCTTCACTGGTCCCCCTCCCCGTTCCGGGGAGGATCGGAAACACTCCTGAAGGCGGCGCCCAAAGGAAAGGGTCTGACGCAACAGTGCCCGGCTGCGACAGACCCTCCCTACGCCCTCCCCGACCGGGGAGGGGGAGAGGCCGGATCAGAACTGGCCGCGCAGCGTCACGCCATAGGTGCGCGGTTCGCCGGGGAAACCGACGAACAGCTGGTTGGCGGTACCGCTGAGCCCGGTGGATGCGGGCGCCGCGACGGCGCGGAAGGTGCCGCCACCCTGCAGCGGCATGTCGGCGCCGATCTGATAATAGCGCTTGTTGAACAAATTCTGCCCCCACAGCTCGACGCCCCAGCGGCGATCGGGGCCGTAGAGGCCGATCCGCCCGTTGAAGATCGCAAAGCCGTCCTGGACCTTTTCGATGTCGAGGTCGGAACCGGTGTTGGTGTCGCTTTGCAGGCGGGTATCGAAATAGACGAGGCCGCTCATCCCCGAACTGCCGATCGGCGGCGTCCAGCTGATCCCGGCAGTCGCGACATAGCGCGGTGCGTTCGACACCCCGCGGCCGGGCAGCTGGAACAATACCGGCGACAGCGGCCGTCCGCCCGTGCCCACCAGGTTACGGCGATAGAGGGTGTCGACATAGGTCAGCCCCATATTGACCGACAGGTAGCGGGCGGGGCGAATGAAGGCCTCGATCTCGACCCCTTTCGACCGCACCCCGGGCTTCAGACGGTTGGCGGCGCAGCCCCCGGTGGTCGCCGATCCGTCGGCGTCGGCGCCGCCCAGATCATCCTTGCACGCCTGGATATTGGTGACCTCGAAATTCACCCCGTTGAAGGTGTTGAGCTGGTAATTGCTATATTCCTGAAAGAAGGCCGCGACGTTGAGATCAAAGCCCGGACCATCAAATTTGACCCCGATTTCATAGGCGTCGACCTTTTCACTGGCGAACTGCAGGTCGCTCGCTTCGGGGCGTCCGTTGCCGCTGGTGTTGGCGGGCAGCGCCAGCCGCGCCGCGCAGGCGGTGTCGAACGTGACGTTGCAGGTGCGGTCGAGCGCCGAAAAGTCGAGGTTGAACCCGCCCGCCTTATACCCCTTGGACACCGAGCCATAGACAAGCAGCTCGGGGGTCGGTTTCCAGCTGAGCACCGCGGTGCCGGTCCATTCATTGTCCTTGAACTTCGTTCCGGCGGTGCCGCGCGGTAGATCGGGCGCGGTGCCGTTGATCACGCAGGGCAAGGTCGCGAGCGACTGGAAGGGCGAATTGACCACCAGCGGACAGATGCCGTTGTTGAAATTGGCGTCGGCATCCAGCGTCTTGCGTTCGCTGGTATAGCGCGCGCCGATCGTCAGCGTCAGCATATCTTCGACGATGTCGAAGCTGTTGTGGGTGAAGACCGCGAAGTTGCGGCTTTTCTGGGCAAAGGTCGATCCCTGGTTGCCGGTGCCGTTGATCGCCAGCGCCGGTTGACCCAGCGCCGCCGCGAGCGAGCCGAAACCGGGGCGCGCCGGGTTGGCGATCAGCGCCGACAGCAGCGGGATCGACGCGCGGCGCGGGTCGCCGACCGGCAGCGCCGACAGCGCGGTGATCGTCCCCTGCACCACCGGCACATTCACGCATTGCGGGTTGGTCGGCAGCACCGCGGTCGGCAGCGCGCTGGCGAACAGCAGGCAGTTGGCGAACTGTTCGTAGTTGTTGCCGTAAACAATGTCGTCATCGACATCGAGTTTCTCATTGGCGTAATAGCCGCCAACCAGCCAGTCGAGCCGCCCGTCGAACGCCTCGCCCTGCAGCCGCAGTTCCTGCGTGAACAGGCGGAAACGGCGATCGAGGTCGGTGCGGCGCAGGATGTCGAGGGCGCTGAAATCGGCGTCCTGGCCCTGCGCATTCTTGTAATCGCGATAGGCGGTGATCGCGGTCAGCGATGCGCCGCCCAGATCCCAGCTGAGCTCGCCCGACAGCCCCCAATCCTTCGTATCCGAGCGATAGGTCACGCCGGGGGTCGTCGCCTGGGTCCGGATGAAGCTGGTGCTGGTGGGCGGCACCTGATGGTTGGCGCCCAGCGCCTGCAGCACCGGCAGCAACGTGTTCGCCGATGCGACGGGGAAACCGTCGGGGCCGCGCGTCAGGTTGCGCACCGGATTGAGCAGCACGCCGCCGCAGCAATTTTCGCTGCGCTCGCTGTAATCGGCAATCAGGCGCAGCTTCACCGTTTCGCTGGGTTCGAGCAGCAACTGGCCGCGCGCCAGCCAGCGGTCGCGGTCATTGATGTCGGGCTCGCCCGCGGTCGCATTGTCAATAAAGCCGTCGCGGCGTTGCCATACCCCGTCGACGCGCACCGCGGCCTTTTCGCCCAGCGGCGCATTGACCATGCCATCGACGCGCCAATAGTCGTAATTGCCGAAGCTGACCGACCCCTTGGCACCGAACGCCCCAAGGTCAGGTCCCTTGGTGACGATGTTGATCAGCCCCGCGGTCGAGTTGCGCCCGAACAAGGTCCCCTGCGGGCCGCGCAGCACTTCGACGCGTTCGATGTCGCCGAGTTCGGACAGGCCGACCCCGGTGCGGCTGCGATAGACGCCGTCGATGAACAGCCCGACCGAGCTTTCGAGGCCGGGGTTTTCACCCACCGTACCGATGCCGCGGATACGCGCCGAGAAATTGACCTCGCTGGTCGCCCCCGACACCAGCAGCGACGGCGCCACCTGACCCAGCGCGCGGACGTCGGTTGCGCCGGTCTTTTCCAGCGTCTCGCCGGTGACTGCGGACACGGCGATCGGCACGTCGGACAGCGCCTCGCTGCGCCGGGTGGCGGTGACGATGATCGTCTCGTCGCTCGTTTCGGCCCCGGCGTCCTGCGCCGTGGCGGGCGTCGCCAGCAGGGCAAATGACAGCGACACGCCGACCGCGCTGGCGCGCAGCAAACCGGCGGTCCGGCTGGAAATATTGGTCATGGATCTGGCCCTCCTCAATCGGTCAAATTTTGCGGGAGAGCGGCACGATTTCTTGTTTGTGGCGGAGCCTATCATGACATCGCGGTGGCTGGCCAGTACCAGCCCGCGCCGTAACGTCATTGCGCGCCGAGCGCGGCTTTTCGGTCACAGCTGTCAGAGGTGACAGCTTGACTGGCGCGGCAATATTTCAGGGCAAAAAAAGAGGGCGGGACCGATGGCCCCGCCCTCGCTGTCGTCAGGGACGATGTGCGATCAGAACTTGCCGCGCAGCGTCACGCCAAAGGTCCGCGGTTCGGCCAGGAACTGCGAGAAGATCTGGCGGCCACCCGGATATTGCGGGTCGACGAACGGCGCCGCCGTCGTCCCCGCCTGGAACGGCGAGTTGAACGCGACCTGGGCGTAGTTTTTGTTGAAGATATTCTGCGCCCACAATTCGACGCCCCACTTCTCGTCGGGGCCGCGCAGGCCAAGGCGCGCGTTGAACAGCGCATAGCCATCCTGCGCCTTTTGCGGGAACAGGTCGGACCCGGTGTTATAATCGCTGGTCATGCGGCCATCGATATAGACCAGGCCGGTCAGCCCGCTGCTGCCGATTTCGGGCGTCCAGGTCACGCTGCCGGTCGCGACCAGTTCGGGCGCGTTCGACAGATTGTTGCCGGGCAGCTTGCGCAGCGCCGAATCGAGCGGCGTGCCATTTTTGGTGCCGACCAGGTCGCTGCGATATTTGGTGCGTGCATAGGTCAGGCCCGCCGCGACGCGGAAGTTGCGCGCCGGGACCAGCTGCGCCTCCAGCTCGAACCCCTGCGTGCGGACGCCGTAGGTGACATCGTCGGTCGCACAGGTGCCGGTGGCGTTGCTGAGGTCGGTATCGGCGCCGGGGCCGCCGACCAGATTGTCACAGCCGTTGATCGTCTGAACCAGGAACACGGTGCCGTTGAAGGTGTTCAGCTGGAAATTGCTGAAATCCGACCGGAAGGCCGACAGGCTCAAGCTGAACGGGCCGGTCGAATATTTGGCACCGATTTCATAGCTGTCGACCAGTTCGGGGTCGAACTGGAGATTGCCGACCAGCGCCTGCGCACCGCCGACCGAGGCGAAGGAAACGACCGGCGGCTTCAGCGCCGAGCGGTCAAGGTTGAAGCCGCCCGCCTTATAACCGCGCGCAAAGCTCCCATAGACGAGCAGATCGTCGGTCGGCTTGTACGACAGGATCGCCGTGCCGGTCCATTCGTCCTCGCTGCGATCGTCGTTGATCGACACGCCGTTAAGCTCTGCGGTCGAATTGCCTTGGCAGGCCAGCCCGATCAGCCCTTGCGACACGGCCGCCAGCGCTGCAACGCCCGTGAAGCCGCCGACAAGCCCTTGCACCGTGGTACAGCCGGTGTTGTCGTTGCCGAAGGTGGCGTTGAACTTCTTTTTATCGTTGGTGTAGCGCAGCCCCAGCGTCAGATCGAGGCGATCGGTGATGTGCACGATATTATGCGTGAACAGCGCCCAGTTGTTGCCTTCCTGGAAATAACGATCGTTGGTCGTGCCGCGGTCGTTGATGCTGTCGAGGACGTCGAACGCGGCGTAGATCGCCGGCGACGCCGCGCCAAAAGCGGCCGGACGCGCGGCGAGACAGCCGGGCGACGTTGGCGAATAGAGCCCGGCAAGACCGCCGCCCGAAATGATGCGGCAAGTGGCGAAGCGCCCGTACTGGCTCCCAAAACGCAGATTGTCGCGCACCGTCAGCTTTTCGTTGGCGTAAAAGCCGCCGACCAGCCAGTCGAGCGTTCCGTCGAACGCCTCACCCTGCAGGCGCAGTTCCTGCGTAAAGGTGTGGAACTGGCGATAGGCGTCATCGCTCGGGGCGCGATAGAGGATGTCGACCGCGCCATAGTCGGTGTCCGACGCCTGGCCCGAACGATATTCGCGGTACGCGGTGATCGAGGTCAGCGTCGCGCCGCCGAAATCATAGTCGATCTGGCCGGAGAAGCCGTAATCCTTGGTCTGGCCCTCGAAGCTGCGCCCCGGGCTGACCGAGATCGCGCGGCCATAGCCCTGATTGAACGCCGACAGCGGCTGCCCCAGGTCGCGCAGCACATTGATGATGTTGTTGCCGTTGGTTTGCAGCGGCGTCAGCGGCGTCGACGGGTTGTTGAGGTCGCCGATATACGGGTTCACGCTGTTGTCGACATAGGTCGCGGCGCAGCATTTTTCGTCGCGATAGGTGTAATCGGCGATCAGCCGGATCGACAGTGCGTCGGTCGGTTCGAACAGGATCTGGCCGCGCAGGAAATAACGGTCGCGGTCGTTGACGTCGGTGTTGTTCGTCGTGTCGCGATAGAAACCGTCGCGCTGGACATAGACGCCGTCGAGGCGCGCCGCGATCGTTTCGCTGAGCGGGCCGGTGACGCTGCCGGTAAAGCGCAGAAAGTCGTAGTTGCCATAGGTGATTTCGCCGTTGGCGCCGAAATCAAACTCGGGCTTTTTCGAATAGATGCTGATGAGGCCTGCCGACGAGTTGCGGCCGCCCAGCGTGCCCTGCGGCCCGCGCTGCACTTCGACGCGGTCGATTTCGCCAAGTTCGTTGAGGCCGATCCCCGAACGCGACCGGTAAACGCCGTCGATGAACACGGGGACCGAGCTTTCGAGCCCGGGGTTGTCGCCGACGGTGCCGATGCCGCGAATACGCGCCGAACCATTGGCTTCCGACCCGGTCGACGAGACGAGCAGCGACGGGGCGACCTGGTTGAGCTGGCGAATGTCGTTGGCGCCGCTGTTCTGCAGCGTTTCGGCGTTCACCGCCGAAATCGCGACCGGCACGTCGGACAACAGCTGCGAGCGACCCTGCGCGGTCACGATGATCGGCGTGTCGTCGCTGTCATCGACGGTTTCGGCGGCGGGGGCGTCCTGCGCAAAGGCGGGCGCGGCCACGACGGCCATGGCGATCGACACACCCAGCGCCGTGGTGCGCATAAATCGGGCAGCACAAAGGGAAGATGATTTCATGTCGGGCACTCCTCTCAACATTTCATTATTTTTGTTGCCGCGGGAACATAACTCAATTGCGTGTTCGATCCAGCGAAACGCCCGCATTTGCGTCGTTTTTGACGGGGTGATGCTTTTTGGCCACAGCCAAAAAAGCGCCCGTTCGGTGATGTTTAGCGGCTAGTTTGCGCGTCGGATGCGGCTTGCCGTAGCGTCATCGCGCGTGCGGTCGGCGCAGGGGAAGCAAAGTTGGCGGTCCCCCGCCACCAGCATCGCGCGATAGGGTCCGACAAAATTTTCGGCGATCACCGGGTCGGTGACCGCGAGTCCGCCGGTCAGGGTGCCGAAGGCGGGCAGAATCAGGCGCCGGTCGTCGCCCGCGAAGCAGGGGCGCGACACATGGCGGCCGCGGACGGTCAGCCGCAGCTTGGGGTGGAAATGCCCCGACACTTCGGGGCGGGTGTCGTGGGCCACGCTCTGGTGCCGAAACACGATGCCGTCGGCGACATGCTCGTCGGCGATCTCGCCGCCCCACGCGCCGCCGGTCAGCCCGTCATGGTTGCCCGCGATCCACAGGAGCTGCGTCGCGCTCGCCTGTTCACGCAGGCGCGCGGCGATTGCCGGGACGATGCGCGCAGCGGCATCGCGGTCGTGGAAACTGTCGCCGAGGCACCAGATCGCGCGCGCGCCGGTTGCAGCGGCGAGCCGCGCCAGCCGGTCGAGCGTATCGTGGCTGTCATAGGGGGGCAGCGGCTGGCCCAGCGCCGCATACCAGCTGCCCTTTTCCAGGTGCAGGTCGGCGACGATCAACGCGCCGTGGCGCGGCCAGAACAGCGCGCGATCGGCCAGCATCTGAAAGGACTGACCGGCAAAGGAAAAGGGCGCGGCGGCGGACATCGCGCCGCTATGGCAAAGCGATCCGGGTCTAGCTACCCCGCGCGGGCATATTCGCGGCAAAGCGTTGTCCGGTTTGCCGGGTCGCCCCGTCGGGCAGGTCGAACACGACACGCCGGTTCGGGAAATCGATCTCGACGCGGTCGAACAGCGACAGGCTGTCCATGCCGAGCAGCAGCGCGGGCCGGTCGTGGAGGCCGAGGACGCGGAACGCCTGGCTGTCGGCAAAGCTGACGGGCAGGTCGTTGACGTCCATGCCGTTGATGACGATGCGTTTGATCGCGGTGCGCACCGCGGGGACGTCCTCACCCGTCACCGCGGTGAGCTCGGTCGCGTCAAAGGGCAGGCGGTTGGCACGCCGTTCGGCGACGAGCCTCTGCAGCGCCATGTTGCCGACGCTGGTCTGCGCGCCCGTGTCGACGATCACGTCGATGCGTTTGCCGTGCAGCCGCGCATCGGACAGGATCAGGCGCCCCGCCGAATTGCGCGCGGTGACGACGATCGCGTCATCATCCTTGATCAGCGACGGGGCGCGGCGGCGCGTTTCCAGAATCTGCATCGATTCCTTGCGGAAATCGATCAGCACCCGGCGTTCCTCCAGCATGTCGACCCCGATCAGGCCCGCGGCGCCGATATGGCGGCCGTGAAAGGCGGGCGCCTCGACCGACGCCAGATGCAGGTTCGACATTTGCAGCGCCGCGATGCGGAAACTGGGGACCGTCGCCGACCCGCCGATCGTCGCGAGCCGCAATTTGCCGCCCTCGGCAAGCCCAAGCCGCGCCGCCAGTTCGCGGGCGATGACCGTGCGTTCGGCGCCGGTATCGACCAGAAAGGCGAACGGGCCTTTGCCGCCGACCATCACCTGAACCGACATCCGCCGCGTTGCGTCAAGGTCGAACGGCTGGATGAAGGGGACGATTTCGCTCGTGGTGGCCGGTTCGATCAGCGCGTCGACCGCGTCGGCGGCGGTTGGCGGCGGGGTCGGGGCCGCGATGGCGGGCGGCGCGGCGGGGGGCGTTTGGCTGGCGCCGATCAGCACCGGCGCGGCGAGTATTGCCGTCCAGAACATCGACCGCCTGAATAGGTGGGTCATCGCGGGCATCCTCTGTATATTTTGCCGCAATCTACGCCTCATCCGGGCTGGCAGCAAGCAAAACGCCGTACCGCTACACGGACCCCATCGCCTGATCCGCAAGTGTGTCGGCGAGCTCGCCGAGCAGCGCGTCATCGACGTCGGCGCCCGCGACGCTTTCGCGGCCGATCAACACCAGCACCGGGATCGCCAGCGGACTGATCCGCTCCAGCCTCTGGTGCAGCATCGTTCCCGCGGCGCGGTCGAGCAGGTCGCCAAGCCGCGCGACGTCGGTCAGCCGCTCGCGCGCGTCGGCCCATGCGGCCTCGAGCAGCAGATGGTCGGGTTCATATTTGCGCAGCACGTCAAAGATCAGGTCGGTCGAAAAGGTTACCTGCTTGCCGGTCTTGCGCTTGCCGGGATGCTGGCGCTCGATCAGCCCGCCGATCACCGCGACCTCGCGGAATGCCCGCTTGAGCAGGTGCGATCCCCCGACCCACTGGGCAAATTCATCCTCCAGGATCGCGGGGTCGAACAGCGCGGCGGGGTCGGCGACCGGGCGCAGCGACCAGATCGCCAGCGCATAGTCCGACGCGACGAAGCCCAGCGGCTGCAGCCCGGCGCGTTCCATCCGCTTGGTGATCAGCATGCCCAGCGACTGGTGCGCGTTCCACCCCTCGAACGGGTAGGCGACCAGATAATGATTGCCCTCGTGCGGAAAGGTCTCGACGAGCAACTCGCCGGGTTGCGGGAGGACCGATCGCAGCGCCTGCATCTCCAGCCAGAAGCGCACATCGGCGGGGAAACGCTGCCAGCTCGCCGGGTCGGCGAGGAACCCGCGCACGCGGTCGGCGAGCCGCGTCGTCAGCGCCATGCGCGCGCCGACATAGGAAGGGATGCGCGCCGGTTTGCTCGTCGCACGGACAAGAATGTCGGTGTCGCGGATGCCCTCGACCTCAAGGCTGAGGCCGGCAAAGGCGAAAGTGTCGCCCGGCGACAGCGTGCTCGCGAAATATTCCTCGACCGTGCCGAGGCGCCGTCCGTTCCTGAACCGCACGTCGAGTGTCGGGGCATCGACGATGATCCCGGCATTGAGCCGGTGCTGCGCCGCCAGCCGCGGATGCGCGATCCGCCAGCCACCCTGTCCGTCGGGGGCAAGGCGGCGGAAGCGATCGTAGCTTTTGAGCGCATAGCCGCCGTCGCGGACGAATCCGAGCAGGCGGGCGAACAGCGCGGCGTCGACCCATTGATAGGGCGCGGCGCGGCGAATTTCGGCGAGCAGCGCATCCTCCCTAAACGGCGCGGCGCAGGCGAGCGCCATCACATGCTGCGCGAGCACGTCGAGCGCGCCGGGGCGAAAGCGGTCGGCGTCGCGCTCGCCCGCCTGCACCGCATCCAATGCCGCCTGCGCCTCCAGATACTCGAAGCGGTTGCCGGGGACGATCAGCGCCTTGCTCGGCTCGTCGAGCCGGTGGTTCGCGCGCCCGATGCGCTGGAGCAGCCGCGACGACCCCTTGGGCGCCCCCATCTGGATCACGCAATCGACGTCGCCCCAGTCGAGCCCAAGGTCGAGGCTGGAGGTTGCCACCAGCGCGCGCAGCCGCCCCTCGGCCATCGCCGCCTCGGCGCGCTGGCGCGCCTCGCGGTCGAGGCTGCCGTGATGGATCGCGATCGGCAGCGACAGGTCGTTGACCTTCCACAGCTCCTGAAAAATCAGTTCGGCCAGCCCGCGGGTGTTGCAGAAAATGATCGTGGTGCGGTTCCTTGCGACCTCGGCCATCACCTGATGCACCGCGTAGCGCCCCGAATGCCCCGCCCACGGGACCGCGCCCTCGGGCAGCAGGATCGATATGTCGGGATCGGCCCCCGCCTCGCCCGCGACGATCGTGACGCTGTCGCCCGCCGCGCCCGGCGCCAGCCATGCAGCATATTGCGCGGGTTCGGCGATCGTCGCCGACAGCCCGACGCGGCGCATGGCGGGGGCGATGTGCTGCAATCGTGCCAGCGCGAGGCTCAGCAAATCGCCGCGCTTGCCGGGTGCGAAGGCATGGATCTCGTCGATCACCACCGTCTTGAGGTCCGCAAACATCGTGAAGCTGTCGGGATAGGACAGCAGCAGCGACAGCGATTCGGGGGTGGTCAGCAGGATATTCGGCGGTCGGCTGCGCTGGCGCGCCTTCTTGTCCGAACTCGTGTCGCCGCTGCGGCTCTCGACGCTGATGTCGAGGCCCATGTCGGCGATCGGACCGAGCAGATTGCGTTCGACGTCGGCGGCCAGCGCTTTGAGCGGCGACACATAGAGCGTGTGCAGCCGGTCGGAGGGATGCGCCGCGAGATCGACGAGGGTCGGCAGGAATCCCGCAAGCGTCTTCCCCGCCCCCGTCGCCGCGACAAGCAGCGCATGCTCGCCCCGCTCCGCCGCGTGGAGCATATCCACCTGATGGCGCCGCAGCCGCCACCCGCGCGCGGCGAACCAGTCGGTAAATGGAGCGGGGAGGGCCATGGACAGGATGTGGCGTGCCTGAGGGTGAGGGGCAAGCTTTCTCGCCTCCGGCTCACGGACCCTCTCTTTCGTCGTCACCCCGGACTTGATCGGTGATTGTCCCATTGGAACAACTATATGCTCCCCGGCGAAAGCCGGGGTCCAGGGCGTTAGCAGGCGGATGCTGTTGTCTGGCGCTCTGGACCCCGGCTTTCGCCGGGGAGCAGCCGCTTGTTTGGCGCAAGTGGACAACGATGACGAAGGGGTTCAAATGGCTTCATTCCATCGCGCTCCTGCGGTACGCACCGCGCATGACCGAAAACCTCCGCCAGCATATCGACGAAGCCATGCAATTGGCGACCGCACAGCTCGGCAAGGGTCGCGTCGCCGACTATATTCCGGCGCTGGCCAAGGTCGATCCGAACAAGCTCGGCTTCGCGCTCGCGCTCCCCGACGGCAGCGTCCTCACCGCGGGCGACGCCGACAAGCCCTTCTCGATCCAGTCGGTGTCGAAGGTCTTCACGCTCGCACTCGCGCTGCGCCGCGTCGGTAGCTCGCTATGGGACAGCGTCGGGCGCGAGCCGTCGGGCAGCGCCTTCAATTCGGTCGTCCAGCTCGAAAGCGAGCAAGGCATCCCGCGCAATCCGCTGATCAACGCGGGGGCGATCGCGACGACCGACCGGCTGATCGACGGGCGGGGCGGCGACGCGGTGGCCGAGGAGATTGTCGAATTCATGCGCGCCCGTGCGGGCGATGACAGGGTCGAAATCGATTTCGGCGTCGCTTTTTCCGAATCCGAAACCGGCGCGCGCAATCGCAGCCTCGCGCATTTCATGGACGCCTTCGGCAACCTCCGGCATCCGGTGGAAACCGTCGTCGGCGTCTATTTCCGCCAATGCGCGATTGCGATGTCGTGCCGCCAGCTCGCCCGCGCCGGACTGTTCCTCGCAATGGAGGGCCGCGACCCGCTCACAGGCGAGCAATTGATCGAGCCGCACCGCGCGCGGCGCATCAACGCGATCATGATGCTCTGCGGCCACTATGATAATTCGGGCGAATTCGCCTTTCGCGTCGGCCTGCCGGGAAAAAGCGGCGTCGGCGGCGGCATCCTCTGCATCGCGCCGGGGCAGGGGTCGATCGCGGTGTGGTCGCCGGGGCTCAACGAGGCGGGAACCTCGCTGGCGGGCGCCGTCGCGCTCGAACATTTCGCCTATGCGGCGGGGTGGTCGGTGTTCGATTGACCGCGCCCGATCGCGGCGCGGCTCATTCGGCGCCGACGTCGAGCCCGAAAAATCGGGCTGCGACCGGTGTACACGGCTCACCGCACAGCAGGTGGATCGCCATCGTCCAGTCGAACCCGGGCGGCAGGTCGACCAACGTCACGCCCGCCGGTTTGATGCGTTCCAGGCTGGCCTGCACGATCGCAAGGCCCAGCCCGGCATCGACCATTTCCAGCGCGGCAAGCGGGTCGGCGGCCTCATAGCGGACATCGGGTTCGAACCCCGCCGCTGCGCAGGCCGCGAAAAATTCGTCTTTGTGGCCAGCCGCCGCCGTGCCGGGCAAGGCGATGAACCGCGCCCCCTGCAGGTCGCGCGCGGTCGGTGCGGCGCGACCATATCGGTGCGCGGGTACGGCAAGTTTGAAGGACTCGCGGCAAATCGCCCGAGACGACACCCCGGCACCCAAAGCAGGGCGCGCGTGCGCAAAGCCAACGTCGATCTCGCCGGAGCGAAGCTGACGCTCCTGTTCGGCGGAACGCAGTTTTTTGAGCATGATGTCGACGTCGGGTGCCACCATGCGGAACGCCCGCAGCCAGCGGGTCACGACCCCGGCATGGATGGCGCCCGGGACATAACCGATGACCAGCGCCCCCGCCGACCCCATCGCGATCGCGCGCGCCTGCTGTTCGACCCGCTCGCCATGCGCCAGCAAGGATCGGGCCTCGGCCAGAAACTGCCGCCCCGCAGCGGTCAGGCGAAGGCGCTTTTTCGCACGGTGGAACAGCGCGAGGCCCAGATCCGCCTCCAGGCTCTGGATCTGCCGACTGAGCGGCGATTGGGTCAGGTGCAGCCTTTCCGCGGCGCGTCCGACATTCTCTTCTTCGGCCACCGCGACAAAATAGCGCAGCCTTTGCAGATCGAACATCAGTCCTGTTCCGTCTCAACTTCACTCATAATGGCATTGGACGCGACTATAGTCGCGCGCCATTCGGGTGTCGATTGGGGGCCAGTCCTTGGCCCCGAGGATGGACAGGACAAAGGCCATGGCACTGACAAAATTCGGCTTCATCGTGACGGGCGGCGGGCTCGACCCCGCCAGGCATCGCATGGCGATGCAATCGGATCGGTTCGAAATGATCGCCGTCGGGATCGGCGATCCCGCCGCGGGACCGGCCGCGGCGCGCGCGCTGGTCGATGAAGGGATCGAATTGCTCGAACTATGCGGCGGATTTGGTCCCGTCTGGACCGCGCGGGTGATCGAGGCGATTGGCGGAAAAATTGCCGTCGGATCGGTCGGCTATGGCCCCGAAGCGATCGCGCCGATGCACCGGCTTTTCGGCGACGGATAGACGGCAGGTCGGTATGGCAGGCGCAGCGTCGCGGCGTGCGGATCGCTCAGTCGTCGAGCAGCGCCAGCTTCACCCGCGCGGTGCCGCTGCGGTGCATGCCGATTTCGCGTGCCGCGGCGTGGCTGACGTCGATCACGCGGCCGTGCGAAAAGGGGCCGCGGTCATTGATGCGGACGACCACGCTGTCGCCGTTCGCGACGTTGGTGACGCGCACCATGCTGCCGAACGGCAGCGTGCGATGCGCTGCGGTCAGGTGGCTAGGGTTGAAGCGCTCACCGCTCGCAGTGCGGTTCCCTGCGAGTTCCTTGCCGTAATAGCTCGCCATTCCGCCACCGATTTCGGTTTCTTCATCGGCGGCCTGGACGATCTCGACGATCGGATTGTCGGTGATTTCGGCCTCCTGCGCTGCGGCAGAAGCCGTGAGCAGAAGCGGAAGCAGCATGGCTGAAAAGGCCCGCATGACATCATCCCCTTGTCAGAGGAGGCGCCCAAAGCAGCGGCGGCCTGCCGAAACAAGCCGCCGCGCGTTAAACGGAATAATATTTGCGTCCGAATGCGCGATTTCGTCCGTTTTAACCGAAGAATAACCGAGTTTACACGTCCAGATTCGCCACCGACAGCGCGTTGGTCTGGATGAAGTCGCGCCGCGGTTCGACTTCGTCGCCCATCAATCGCTCAAAGATTTCGTGCGCGATGTCGGCCTGTTCGGCCTCGACGCGCAGCAGCGAGCGATTGGCGGGGTCGAGCGTGGTTTCCCACAGCTGTTCGGCGTTCATCTCGCCCAGCCCCTTGTAGCGGCTGATCGCGAGCCCCTTGCGGCTGTGCGCAAAGATCGCCTCGAGCAGTTCGGACGGGCGCGTGATCGGCGTGACCTTGCCGCTGCTCGTGGCGGGCAGGTCGTTGTCGCCCGCGTCAGTATCGTCGTCCACCGGCTCGGCTGCGGCCTCGGCGGCAGCGAGCGCGGCGGCGCCGCTGCCCTTCACCAGCCGCGCCGGGTGCGCATAGCTTTCGGCCTGTTCGGACGCGAGCTTGTGGAGGCGGCGCGCTTCCTGGCTCGCCAAGAACGCCGCGTCGATCGTATAATGGTCGCTGACCCCGCGCCACCGCTTTTCGAGTGTGTAGCCGCCGTCGTTCGCTACCACCGTCCAGGTCGCTTCGGCGCCGCCGGTCAACGCGCGCTCGGCGGTGTTGAGCCATTCGGCGGCGCGCTGTGCGGCGGCGGTGCGCCCGGCGCTGTCGAGCGCGGGATCGAGCGCGCCGTTCAGCGCCAGCGCCTCGACCAGTTCGTAATTATGGCCGCGCGGCACATAGCGCATCAGCGCGCGCAGGCGGCGGCCATGTTCGATCAGCTCGCGCAGGTCGGCGCCCGACCGCGCGCCGCCCGTGGTTTCGAGCATCAGCGCGTCGATGCCGCCATCGACGAGATAGTTTTCGAGCGCGCTATCGTCCTTCACATAGACTTCGCTGCGGCCCTTGGCGACTTTGTACAGCGGCGGCTGCGCGATGTAGAGATGCCCGTTCTCGATGATCTCGGGCATCTGGCGATAGAAGAAGGTGAGCAAAAGCGTTCGGATATGCGCGCCGTCGACGTCGGCGTCGGTCATGATCACAATCTTGTGATAGCGCAGCTTTTCAAGGTTGAACTCGTCGCGGATGCCCGTGCCGAGCGCCTGGATCAGCGTGCCGACTTCCTTCGACGAGATGATCCGGTCGAACCGCGCGCGCTCGACGTTCAGGATTTTGCCCTTCAGCGGCAGGATCGCCTGCACATGCCGGTCGCGGCCCTGTTTCGCACTGCCGCCTGCCGAGTCACCCTCGACCAGGAAAAGTTCGCACTTGCTGGGGTCGCGTTCCTGACAGTCAGCGAGCTTGCCGGGCAGGCTCGCGATGTCCATCGCGCCCTTGCGCCGCGTCAGTTCGCGCGCCTTCTTCGCGGCCTCGCGCGCCGCCGCGGCGTCGATGACCTTCTGGATCACCGCCTTGGCGTGCGCCGGGTTTTCCTCGAGCCATTCGGTCATTCGGTCGGCCATCAGGCTTTCGAGCGGCTGGCGGACTTCGGAGGAAACCAGCTTGTCCTTGGTCTGCGACGAGAATTTGGGGTCGGGCAGCTTGACCGAAACGATCGCGGTCAGCCCCTCGCGCATGTCGTCGCCGGTCAGCGACACCTTTTCCTTCTTCAGCATCCCCGACTTGTCGCCATAGCCATTCAATGTGCGCGTCAGCGCGGCGCGGAAGGCCGCCAGATGCGTGCCGCCGTCGCGCTGCGGGATGTTGTTGGTGAAGCAGAGGACATTTTCGTAATAGCTGTCGTTCCACTCCAATGCGACGTCGATGCCGATGCCGTCGCGCTCGCTGCTGATCGCGATCGGATCGGGCAGCAGCGCATTTTTGTTGCGGTCGAGATATTTGACGAACGCCGCGATCCCGCCTTCGTAGAACAGGTCGTGCGTCTCATGCTCGGCGTGACGCGCATCGACGAGCTTGATGCGCACCCCCGAATTGAGGAAGGCGAGCTCGCGGTAGCGATGCTCGAGCTTTTCGAAATCGAACTCGGTGACATTCTTGAACGTCTCGGTCGACGCCATGAAGGTCACCCGCGTGCCCTTCTTGCCCGCGGGAGCGGGACCCGTGACCTTGAGCGGCGCGACCGAATCGCCATGTTCGAAGCGCATCCAATGTTCTTCGCCGTCGCGCCAGATCGTCAGTTCCAGCCATTCCGAAAGCGCGTTGACGACCGACACGCCGACGCCGTGCAGGCCGCCCGACACCTTGTACGCATTGTCGTCGCTGGTGTTCTCGAACTTCCCGCCGGCGTGAAGCTGGGTCATGATGACCTCGGCCGCCGAAATGCCTTCCTCGGCGTGGATGCCGGTGGGAATGCCGCGACCATTGTCCTCGACGCTGACCGATCCGTCGCTGTTCAAGGTGATCAGGACCAGGTCGCAATGCCCTGCAAGCGCTTCGTCGATCGCATTGTCGCTGACCTCGAACACCATATGGTGCAGCCCCGACCCGTCGTCGGTGTCGCCGATATACATGCCGGGGCGTTTGCGCACCGCATCCAGGCCTTTGAGAACCTTGATCGAATCGGCGCCATAGGCGTTGGTGTTGGGCTGGTTGGAAGGCGCGCTTGGCGCGCTGGTTTCGGGCGTGTCCGTCATATCGATTATATAGGGTCGAAGGCCGCAAAACCCAAGCGAAAATGCGGGTCTTGGCCAGTTTGTGACGAGCGTTGCATGGTCCCGTTGCGACGGCTAGATTCGGGATATGAAAACCACCCCTTCCCATCGCTTTTCGTCCCGCCTTTCGCTGGCGTTCGCCGCCGCGCTCGCGGTGCCGCTGGCGGCATGCAGCCAGCCCGCGCCGCCCGCCGAAAATGCTCCCGCTGTATCGGGCGAGCCGCTCGCGACGCGCGCGGTGATGATCGGCACCGAGGGGCCAAGCCTGCCCGCCTGCTCGAGCATCAGCCGGGTCAAGCCGGGCGGCACCGATGTATTCTGGGCACCGGGCGAAACGCGCGCGGTCAAGGCAAAGCTCGCCGGCGGTGCGAATGTGTCGCTCTGCGAAGCCGCCGAGAATGACGCGTGGTTCGGCATCGTCTTTGCCGCGCCCGGCACCGATCCCGACATGTGCGGGGTCGGCAAATCGGTGGCCAGCGCCCGCGAATATCAGGGTCCGTGCCGCTGGGGCTGGATCCGCGGCGGGACGGTGCAGCTGGGGGGATGATGTAAGCCGTCGCCCCCGCGAAGGCGGGGGCCGCTGTCGTTTTACACAGCGAAGCAGAATTAGGCTGTTAGCGGCCCCCGCCTTCGCGGGGGCGACGGGCAGCTACCGGCAATCCTCGATTACCCGCCCGATTTCCGATTGCACCGGCAACGTCATCGCGCCGCCCCCCGGCACTTCGAGCGCAAAACGGCCGCGGCTGAACGCGATACGGTCGAGCCGGGGATCGCGGCTCGGCAGGGCGGCGCTGCCGCCGTCGAAGCGGATCTGGTCGGTCCCGGCGCTGGTGCGCAGGCTGACCGCTCCGGACAGCGCCGATGTCAGGCGGATCATATCGCCGCTGCACGCCATGGTGAGCAGCGGACTCGCGCTGCCGGTCGGGACGAACGCGGCGGCGCGGCTGCCCGCGTCATAACGCCAGCTACCCGCATCGACGGCGCGTTCTTCCCAGCCGCGCGTCGGGGTCGGCAGCGGCGCCGGGGCTGGCGTCGCAGCGACCGGGGCGGGTCGCGGCGGCGGCGGCGCGGGGGTCGGCACCGCGGCGCAACCGGCGACCGCCAGCAACAGCGGCACCATCAGCCCATATCGTGTCCACCGCACCTGCCGTTCCATACTCAAAATCCCTGCCAATCGATCACTTCGTCCAGTCCCACGCGCGGCACCGGCCACTGGTTCACCGGCGCGCTTTCGTCGGCATAGCCGATCGCGAGGCCGGTGAACAAAATCTGGTCGTCGCCGAGCGCCAGCGTCTGCCGCACGGTTTGGCCATACATCGCCCAGCATTCCTGCGGGCAGCTGGCGAGGCCTTGCTCCACGAGCAGCAGCATCACCGATTGCAGCCACATCCCCATGTCCGACCATTGCGGCGGCCCCATGATGCGCGAACAGTGGAGGAAAAGCATCACCGGTGCGCCGAAACCCCGGTAATTCTCCACGAACTGAGCGAGGCGCCCCGCTTTGTCCTCGCGCGGGATGCCAAGCGAGGCGTACAGCGCCTCGCCGACCCCGAAGCGCCGTGCTTCCCACGGGTCGGTCAGGCCTTTGGGATAAATGTCATATTCGGGCTGGTAGCCTTCGCGCCCCATCGCCAGTCGCGCGGCGACCGCATCCTTTACCGCTTGCCAGCGGGCGCCGGTGAGCACCGTCGCCTGCCACGGCTGGAGATTGCCGCCCGACGGCGCGCGCTGCGCCGCGGCGAAAATCTCGCGGAGCAGTACGGGATCGACGGGCTGGTCGGTGAATTTGCGCACCGAGCGCCGCTGGTGCAGCGCGGCGGTTACGGACATCGGGTCAGTCGCTGGCATATTTATCCTCTCGCCGTTTGCCGAACAGCAATTTGCGTTCGAGCCGGGCTTTCAGTTGGCGGTAGTAGCTGAGCAGGAAGACGTCATCCTCTTCGGCGACCGGGCGGCCGATTTTGGCGCGGATCGTGTCGGCGACCTCGCGCATCGCGCGCGCGTCCTTGCTGCGCAGCACGCGTTCGAGCTCCTGCAACTCGAAAATGCCATAGACCGAAAGCTCGGCTTCGCTGAAAATCATCGCGTCGCCCGCGGCATCGGTGGCGATGTCGGCGTCGAGCTTCACCCGCTGCGCCATCACCACCCAGGTTCCGGCGATCAGGTCGCCCATCCGCATCCGGTCGCGGTTGAACAGCAGGAACAGGCTGAGCGTCAGCGACCACAGCACCCCCGCCAGCATCGTCCACCCCGACACCGCATCCTCCGCCGCGCCGACGCCGACCATCATCAGCGGCAGGAACAGCTCAAGCTCGCGGATCAGGTTGCGCGCGACCACCGCATCGGCGGTCAGGCGGCCGCCATCACGCGCGACGACGCGAATGCCCATCAGCCGCTTGCCCGGCGTCGCGGCGCGCGATCCGAGCTCGAAGCCGATGAACCAGAAGGTGCGCAGCACAAAGGCGCCGAGCATCCACACGACGATGGTGATGTCCGATTGCGACGCAAAGCCGATCCACAGCATGACCAGCGAAAAGAGAAACAGCGCCAGCACGATCAGGATGAGGTCGACCAGCAACGCGCCGAACCGCAGCCCCGAACTCGCGATCTTCAGCTCCAGATCGACCCCCTCGGGGGTGATGAACTGGCGGATTTTTTTCGCCCGCGACGCGCGCGACTTCGCATTGGCCTGCGCGGCGGTGGCGTTCATGTCACATCCTCGCGGCGCGGGAGGTAATAATAGCCGATCCAGAACAACAGCATCAGCGTGCCGATGCCATAGCGCAGCATTGTGTCGGTGATCAGCTGGCGCCCGAATCCTTCGAGCAGCCCGGCCATGAACAGCATCAATATGACGCCGATCATCACCTTGCCCGCGGTCCGCCCCGCATGCGAGGCCGCCTGCAACCGGCTGCGCGCGCCGGGGAATACCACCGCGGCGCCGATGCGCAGCCCGGCGGCACCCGACAGCGCCGCGGCGAACAATTCGGTGGTGCCGTGGATGAACAGCCAGCCGCCGAAATCGAACCCCAGCCCCTTGCCCGCAAACACCGCCATCATCGCGCCGAGCCCGATGCCCTGATAATATTCGAGCATCATCGTCGGCACGCCAAAGGCGAACCCGAGCGCGAAGGACATGATCGACACGCGGCTGTTGTGGGTGAACAAATAGGTTGCGAATATATGCAGCCCGCTTTCGCTCTCGCCCGCCGCCTTGCCGTGGCCGAGCGTCGACTGCAGAAATTCCTTGGTCGCGCGCGGGTCGCGCCCGCCCGCCATGTCTTCGCCGACGAAATTATAATACCATTCGGGGTTGCTCGCGACGAGCGAATAGCTGGTGATCGCGCCGAGCAGGATGATCAGCGAAATGATGATCGTCTCTTTCCACACCGACCGCACCGCCGCGGGCCAGTCGTAGAGGAAAAAACGTCGGACCCGGTTCCAACGCGTCTCGCGCACGCCATAGACGAGGAAATAGCCGCGGATCGACAACGCCTCGAGATGGTCGAGCAGCGCCTTGTCGAGGCTGGTCGCGCGCGCGATCGACAGCGACGACAGCGTGGCGCGATAGAGCAGGGGCAGCTGCAACAGCTCGTCGCTGGTCAGCGCCGTGGCGCCCTTTTTCTCGAGCTTGGTCAACAGCAGGTCGAACGCGATCCAGTCGGCCTCGCGCTCGGCGCGAAAGCGGCTGGCCGAAAAGCTGGGGGCGTCGAGCGCGCGGGTGGGGGGCGCCGCGGGGATCACAAGCTGCCCGCCCGTTTGATGCCCAGATAAGCCTCGATCGCACCTGCCCCCATCGCGTCGGCGGGGACTTCGAGCACGTCGGCGCCCAGCCGCTGCAACCGCGCGATCACCAGCTGGCGGTCGCGCAGCATCGCCGCGGCGACGTTCGACCGCGTGACATCGGCGCCGGTTTCGGGACGGCGGCGCTCCTCGCCCTCGACTTCCTCGTCGCGGATCACGACGAACAGCAACCGGTGCTTCTTCACCAGCCGTCCCGCCGCGCGGATCATCAGGTCGGCGCTCGTCGCATCGGTGAATTCGGTGAACAGGATGATCAGCGAGCGGCGGTTGAGCTGCGCGCCGAGCGTGGTGAGCGCGAGGGTGAAATTGCTCTCGACATGGGCATAGTCGATCAGGCTCGCGGCGCGTTGCAATGCCGGGAAATCCTGCGTGTGCATATAGGCGGGGGTCAGCGCCTGCGGCTTGGCCGCGAACGAGAACAGGCTGATCCGGTCGTTCAATTTCAGCCCGACATAGGCGAGCAGCAGCGCCGCCGACACCGCGCGGTCGACGCGCGGCATGCCGCCGACGGGTTCGGCCATCGTCCGCCCGCCGTCGATCGCCAGCACGACGCGGTTGTCGCGTTCGACGCGATATTCCTTGGCGAGCAATTTGACGTGGCGCGCCGACGCGTTCCAGTCGATCGCGCGCCGGTCCATCCCCGGCTGATATTCGGCAAGCGCCTCATATTCGCTGCCCTCGCCGCGCAGGCGTTGCTGGCGGAGGCCGAACCAGCTGTTGCGTTGAAACAAGCGGCTACCCTCGTCGGTCACCGCGCGCAGGCTGGGGACGACGCTGATCGTGCCGTCGATCGCAAATTTGCGCTGTTTCCAGACCAGCCCCAGCGGTCCCGCCCAGCGGATCCACAACGCCTCGATCGCCGCCTGCCCGCGCCGCGACGCGGTGAGCGGCAGGGTGCGGGTCAGCGCTTCGCCGTCGCTCGTCCGGCGCATGTCGCTCGCGAGCCGTCCACCCTCGACAAAGCGCTCGTCGAGCGCGAGCGCCAGTTCGGCGCGCGCCGGCACAGCGGGGCCGCGCGCGGTCAGCGTCAGGTCGAACGGATCGCCGACCCCGACCTGATGCGGAAAACGCGCGTCGAGGCTGAGGTGGCGCGGACTGGCACCCGCGATCGTATCGAGGATCAGGCACGCCAGAACCACCCCGATCCACCCGGGCGCCACCAGCCACAGCTCTGGCCGCACGAGCCCCAGCGCGAGCGCCATCGGCGCGCCGAGCAGCAGCAGGTAGATCGCGCGGCGGGTGGGGTAGATCATGCGAGACAATCCCCTATTTGTTCGTCATTGCGAGCGGAGCGAAGCAATCCAGAGCGGCTTGCCACGCCCTGGATTGCTTCGCTCCGCTCGCAATGACGGTGCAATGATGACGAGCTCCCGTTCACCGCGGCACTTCCTCGCGCTCGAGCAGCGCCGCGACGACCTGTTCGACGCTGCGCCCTTCGATCTCGGCGGCCGCCGACAGGATAACGCGGTGGCGTAGCACCCCGGACGCCAGTCGCTGCACATCGTCGGGGATCACATAATCGCGCCCGTCGAGCGCCGCTGCGGCGCAGGCCGCGCGCGCGAGCAACGTCGCGGCGCGCGGGGATGCGCCGCACTCCAGATCGGCGCTTTCGCGCGTCGCGCGGACGAGGCGCACGATATAATCGACGATCTCGTCGGCCAGTCGCACCGTGGCGATGGTGTCGATCGCCGCCGCGATCGCTTTGGCATTGGCGACCTCGGTCACCCCGAAATCGGCGACCGCGGGGCTTTTGAAACGCCCGCCATGGTCGGCGACGATACGCCGTTCTTCGTCGGCGGCGGGATAATCGACGACCAGCTTGAACAGGAAACGGTCGAGCTGCGCTTCGGGCAGCGGATAGACGCCCTGCTGTTCGATCGGGTTCTGCGTCGCCAGCACGGTGAAGCGCGGGCTCATGACATGCGGCTCGCCGTTGATCGTCACGCGGCGCTCCTGCATCGCCTCGAGCAGCGCCGCCTGCGTCTTGGGCGGGGTGCGGTTGATTTCGTCGGCGAGCAACAGCTCGGTAAAGATCGGCCCCTTGGTGAGGGTGAAGCTCGACGTCTGGAAGTTGAACAGGTTCGACCCCAAAATATCGCCGGGCATCAAATCGGGGGTGAACTGGATGCGCCCGAAATCGAGTCCCGTCGCGCGCGCGAACGCCTGTGCGAGCAACGTCTTGGCGGTCCCCGGCGGGCCTTCGAGCAGCACATGCCCGCCCGCCAGCAGCGCGATGGTGACCATGCGGGTCAGCGGTCCCTGCCCGAACACGACCTTGGCGACCTCGCCTTCGATCGCGGCGCCGAGCGCCTGAACGCTTTCGATGGGATTAGCTGTCACGCAGTAGATCCTTCCTGATGTCGTGCAGCGCCTGCGCGTCTGCCAGAAATTCATGGGTGTTGCGCGCGAGCGGCAGTCGCCGGGCGAGCGCGGAAAATGTTTCGTCGCCGCCGCGCAGATGCTTGTCGATCCAGCGGTCGGTTGCGGCGTCATCGAGCCCGGCGGGGGCGTGCAGCCGCCGCGCGATCGCGCTGCGCTGGCTGCGGACATAGGCATCGGCGCCGTCGAGCTCGCGCCGCGCCTGTTTGATCAGGTCGGCGCTGTTGGCGATCAATGCTGCTTTCGACACCGCGATGGCGCGCGCCGGTTTCAGCGCCGGGCCGAACCGCATCCACGCCTGCCACAGCGCGAGCAGCCCCGCGGCGATCAGGCACAGGGTGATACCGATGAACGGCGGGACAAACGCAAAGCGCAGCAGCGAGCGCTGGCTGCCGAACCCGTTCAGCGTCAGGTCGAACGCGATCCCGTCGGCGTCGGCATCCTCCGCCACCGCGTCGATCAGCATCGCCGCGGCGCGGGCGCGATCGCGGTTCGCAAAGGCCAGGTTGTTGACGAAATCGGGGTCGGACAGGATGTAGATTTCGTCGTGGGTGCGCTTGGCGAGCAGCGCGCCGCCGTGCGGAAAGCCGATCATCGTTTGAAAGTCGTTGGAGGTCATGACCTGCGCTCGCAGCCTGCTGAGCGGCAGCGCGACGTTGCGCCCCCCGACGAAGCCGGTCGCGGTGGCGCCGCGCGCATGCGGCTCGCTGACGATCTTGTCGATCGCGCCGATCGTCGGCGGCAGTAATTTGGGCGACGGGGCGCTGGGAAAGCCTTGGCCCGACCAGCCTGCCTTGTCCGGATGCCGCCCCGCCTGCCATTTCGGCAGCACGATCAGCACCGGTCCGCCGCGGTTGCCCTTGATCACCCGCGCCAGATCGTCGGGCTTGGTCTGGTGCGAGGGGGTCAGCACCAGCAGCTCGCGCCATTCATCCTCATATTGCGGCGCCTCTTCGCTGCGGCGCAGATCGACCACCGCATCGCTGCGTTCGAGCAGATCGACGATCCCGGCATAGCCCGGCGCCGCCTTCGACAGCGCGTGGCCGCCGCCGTCGTTACCGCTGCTGAGCTGCGGGCCGAGCGCGATCAAAGCCCACAGAGCGATGAACGCGATCACGCCGATCACCACGACCCCCGCGATCAGCCGCGGGTTGAACCCGCCGTCGCTCGTCGCCCCGTCGTTCATGCCCGCGCCCAATTCTTCGGCACCGTCAGTTCGGCATAGGCGCTACGGCACTGTTGCCACGCATCCGCGTCGATCGATCGTCCACCGAACAGGCTGATCTCGACCGCGCGCGCGATGCGGCTGAAGGCGCCCTGCGCAACCACCGGCAGGTCGCGCGCCTCGGCCAGATCGCGCGAGGTCATCGCGGGTTTGACCAGCCCCGGACGGCGGCCGTCGATATCCTCGACGCTGCGATAAAGCAGCAGATGTACCGCCTCGGCAAAGCGCCCTTCGGCGGCCAGCGCATCGGCCTCGCTCAGCAGCGCGCGCGCGGCGCCCGCTTCGGCCAGGCCGATGTCGTCCGCCGCGTCATCCTCGCCGCCCTTGCGCCGGAACGGCAGGTTGTCGACCCACCGCGCAAAGGCGGGAACGAAATGATAGAGCAGGAACAGCGCGAGCAGCGCGACGCCGACCCACAGCAGCGGCTTGGCGGCAGGCGCGCTCCACTGGAAAAAGCTGCCGATCATGTCGAACAGCGATTTCAGCCATTCGGGGGTCGGCGGGGGTGGCGGCGGGGGCGGCGGGAAAGCAGTCTGGATTTCGCCGCCCGCGATCGTCTGGCTATAGGCGGGATCGACGAGTTCGGGATCGATCAGCCAGCCGCCACCGGCGCCCGGCGCTTCGGCGGCCGCTGACGCCTGGGCGATCCACAGCGACATCATGCCCAAAAGACTGTTCCGCCGTGCATTGTCATCGCGCCAAGGCGTAGCGCGAGGCGGCGCGCGAAGGCAAGAGATGCTTGCGTAGGCGACTGCCCCGTTATAGCGCGCTGCCGCAAGGGTCCGATGGTTGCGGGCGTAACCAGCCGCCAGAATGGGCGAGGCCGAACGGGAGGAATTTAAGTGGACGCGGCGCAGGCAGTACATGAAAAATTCCTCGCCGCGTTGGCGACCGGCCGCTTGCCGGGCCGCGCCGATGCCCCCGATCCCGCCGCAATCGGACTGTCGCGCGCCGACGCCACCGACATTTTCCTGTCGCAGCTGACCAGCCGCCAGATGGACCGCCTGTCGCGCCACCTGCAGGCGCGCGGCGAGGGCTTCTACACGATCGGATCGTCGGGGCATGAGGGCAATGCCGCGGTCGCTGCGGCGCTGCGCGTCACCGACATGGCGTTCCTCCATTACCGCTCGAACGCCTTCCAGCTCCACCGCGCGCGCCAGTTGCCGGGCGGGACCCCGACGTGGGATATGCTGCTGAGCTTCGCCGCGTCGAGCGAAGACCCGATTTCGGGCGGCCGCCACAAGGTGATCGGGTCGAAACCGCTGAATATCCCGCCGCAAACCTCGACGATCGCCTCGCACCTGCCGAAAGCCGTCGGCGCGGCTTTTTCGATCGGCATCGCGCGGCGGCTCGGCATGGACGGGCTGGCGCTGCCCGACGACGCGGTGGTCCTGACCAGCTTTGGCGACGCGTCGGCGAACCATTCGACCGCGCAGGGGGCATTCAACACCGCGGGCTGGGCGGCGTTCCAGGGCTCGCCGATGCCGCTGATCTTCCTATGCGAAGACAATGGCATCGGCATTTCGACGCGCACGCCGACGGGTTGGATCGAGGCGCAGTTCCGCCACCGCGCTGGGCTGCACTATATCAAGTGCGACGGCAGCGACCTCGCCTCGGCCTATGCCGGGGCGTGCGAAGCAGCCGATTATGCGCGCCGCTATCGCAAGCCGGTGTTCCTCCATATGGCGACGGTGCGGCTCTACGGCCACGCCGGGTCGGACGTGCAGGGCGCCTACCTGCCCAAGGCGCTGATCGAGGCCGACGAGGCGCGCGACCCGCTGCTCGCGGGCGCGGCATTGATGGCCGAGCAGGGGTGGATGACCCCCGCCGAGATCGCCGACGTCTATGAAGACATCGGCGCGACGCTGGCGCGGCAGGCCGAGGCCGCGATCCTGCGCCCCAAGATCACCACGCCCGCGCATGTGATGCAGAGCATCGTGCCGCCCAAGCGCGAACTTGCCCGCGCGAACACCCCCTCGGACGAGGATCGCACCGCGATGTTCGGCAGCGATGCGGGTGCGATGGACAAACCGCAGCATATGGCGCGGCTCTTGAGCTGGGCGCTCGCCGACCTGATGCTCGCCTATCCCGAAATTGCCGTAATGGGCGAGGATGTCGGGCCGAAGGGCGGGGTCTATAATGTCACCGCGAAGCTCCACCAGCGCTTCGGCTCGGCGCGCGTGATCAACACCTTGCTCGACGAACAGGCGATCCTCGGGCTCGCGATCGGCATGGCGCACAACGGCTTTGTCCCGATGCCCGAGATCCAGTTCCTCGCCTATGTCCATAATGCCGAGGACCAGATCCGCGGCGAGGCGGCGACCTTGAGCTTCTTCTCGAACGGCCAGTACACCAATCCGATGGTGATCCGCATCGCGGGGCTGGGATACCAGAAAGGCTTCGGCGGCCATTTCCACAACGACAACAGCCTTGCGGTGTTCCGCGACATTCCCGGCGTTGTCCTCGCAGTCCCGTCGAACGGCAGCGACGCGGTCGCGATGCTGCGCGAATGCGTGCGGCTCGCGCGCGAGGAACAGCGCGTCGTCGTCTTTGTCGAACCGATCGCGCTCTACATGACCCGCGACCTCCACGAGGAGGGCGATGGCCTCTGGACGAGCGTTTACGAGGCGCCGGGCGCCGCCGCGCCGATCGCTTTCGGCGACGTCGGCGTCCACGGCGACGGCAGCGACCTCGCGATCGTCACCTATGGCAATGGCTACTACCTCTCGCGCCAGGCCGAAAAGCTGCTCGCCGCCGAAGGGGTGCAGGCGCGGGTGATCGACTTGCGCTGGCTCGGCCCGGTCGACGAACACAAGCTCGTCGCCGCGGTCGGCGATGCCAAGCGCGTCCTGATCGTCGACGAATGCCGCATCACCGGGTCGCAGAGCGAGGCGTTGATGGCGACCTTTGTCGAGCGCACGCCGGACAAGAAGCTCGCGCGGATCGCTGCCGACGACAGTTTCATCCCCTTGGGCAAGGCCGCAACGCTGACCCTGCCGAGCCGCGACAGCATCGTCGCGGCGGCGAAAGAGCTGCTCGCCAAGGGCTGATGAAAAAACCGTTTGCCCTGAGCTTGTCGAAGGGCCGTTCTTATCTTTGACGACGCAGAAGGAAAAACAGTGCTTCGACAAGCTCAGCACGAACGGATGAGGGGACGGAGATGAGCAGCACCCGCAAGACCGCGCTCGTCGTCGCCCCCGGCCGCGGCACCTATGGCAAGGGCGAACTCGGCAGCATCGCGCGTTTCCACGGCACGCGCTTCGCCGAGCTAATCGCGAATTTCGACGCGCAGCGCACCGACCGCGGCCAGCCGACCGTCACCGAACTCGACGGCGCCGACCGCTTCAGCGTCGCGACCCACATGCGCGGCGACGTCGCGGCGCCGCTGATCTACACCGCGACCGCGTTCGATTATCTCAGCATCGACCGCGAAAAATATGACGTCGTTGCGGTCGCGGGCAATTCGATGGGTTGGTACAGCGCGCTCGCGCTCGGCGGTGCGGTGTCGGTCGCGGACGGCTTTCGCATCAGCAACGCGATGGGCCTCAACAGCCAGACGCACGGCCCCGGCGGGCAAATCCTGCTGCAGGTCGTCGACGAGGATTGGCGCCCGGTTCCGGGCTTGCGCGAAACCCTGTTCGATCTGGTCGATGCCATCGCCGCGCGGCCGGGTCACGCCCTCGCGCTGTCGATCGACCTTGCCGGGATGCTCGTCATTGCGGGCGACGAAGCGGGCCTCGCCGCGCTCCTCGCCGAAGCGCCGCCGACGCCGGGGCGCGATCCGCTCCGCCTTGCGGGCCATGGCCCGTTCCACACCCCGCTGATGTTCGGCAGCGCGGACAAGGCCAGGGACGAATTGCCGCCCGCGCTGTTCGGCGCGCCGACGATCCCGATGGTCGACGGTCGCGGCCATGTCTGGCGCCGCTTTGCCAGCGATCCGGCGGCGGTGTGGGATTATACCTTCGGCCACCAGATCCTCGCGCCGTACGACTTCGCGCTGTCGGTGCAGGTCGCGGTCAAGGAATTCGCCCCCGACGTGATCATCCTGCCCGGTCCCGGCGACACGCTCGGCGGCGCGATCGCGCAATCGCTGATCGGCATCGGCTGGCAGGGGATTGCGGGCAAGGGTGAATTCATGGCGCGGCAGGCATCGGACCCGATCCTGCTGTCGATGGGCCGACCCGAACAGCGCGCGCTCGTCACCGGCTGACGTTGCACCGGAAAGGAATAGGGTCGGCAAGGGAAGGAACATTCCCCTGCCGACCCTGTCGGTCGCGCGCGGTCAGGTGGGGTGGACCGCGCGCGGGTGAACGGCAGCGCCCATGGGGACCAACTCAAGAGCGGTGCGCCGTTCATGTGCCTTATAGGCGGGACGGCGCGCGGCTGGCCGCCTGCCGCGGCGATCATGCACCATAATGGACCAGATCGACCGCCGCGCCGCGCGCCTGTTCGGCGATGAATTGCCAGCGCAGCAGTTCGGCGACGCTGTCGGCCCCGGCGCGGCGCATGATCTTGGCGCGGTGAACCTCGACCGTGCGCGGGCTGAGATCGAGCTGCCGCGCGATCGCCTTGTTGCCGAGCCCCGCAGCGATCGCGTCCAATATGCTGCGCTCGCGCGGGGTCAGCGCCGCCAGCCGCGCTTCGGCCTCGCGGCGCCGATGCAGCGCCGCTTGCCGCGCCTGCCAGTCGCCAGCCGCCGCGTCGATCACCCGGCGCACGATGCGCGGGTCGAGCGGCGCCGCGAGCAGGTCGCGCGCGCCGCCGCGCAGGATCGCACGCGATTCGGCGATGCTCAGCTGCTCGGCGGCAACAAAGACCGCCAGATCGCTGCGCCCCGCGATCCGTTCGAGCAACGCCGCGCCGCTGACCCGCCCGGGCTGGTGCCAGCGAAAGAGCAGGATCGCGCCGCCGCCCTTGCCGTCGTCGCCGTCGCCGTCGCCGTCGATCCAATCATCGGCGCTGGCAAAACAGCGGACAATCCGCCCGGCGCCCACCGCCAGCGCCCGAAAACAGGCCGCGCGCTCGGCGGGATCGGGCAGGATCAGGTGGATATGGCCGCCACAGTCGCTCACCCGGCGGTGCTGCCGCCGCCGCGCCGCCGCGACCAGCGCGGATCGATCGGGGGCGGTGCCGTTTCGGAGCGATCGCGCGCTGCTTGCCGCGACCGGTGCGATCAGCCGGTGATCAGTTGAACCGCCGCAGGTCCGTAAAGCGCGACCATGAAGATGCCGCCGGTCACCGCGCCGACGAGCAGGCTGCGCCGGTCCTTGATCGCGAATGCGACCGGATCGCCCTCGACCTCGCCGCGCCGCGCCATGATCCAGATACGGTTGAGCCAATAGAGGAGCGGCAGGCACAGCAGCCACAGCATCTGCGGCTGTGGGTAATTTGCCGCGGTCGCCGGATCATGGGCAAAGAGCGCCAGCACCAGGATCGCGACCATCCCGGCGGAAATGCCCGACATCATCACGACGTCGAGGTCGCCGCCAACATAGCCCCGCCCGCTCAGCAGGCGCTCGGGCTCGATCGCGTCGCGCATTTCGACATAACGCTTCAGATAGGCGAGGCTGAGGAACAGGAAGACCGAAAACAGCAGCAACCAGAAGCTCAGCGCGACGCCGATCGCAATCGCTCCGATCCAGATGCGGATCGTGTACAGCGACGCAAGCACGATCGCGTCGCCGACCATCACCGCCTTCAACCGGAACGAGTAAGCGGTCGTGATCGCCATATAGGCGAAGAACCAGAGCATGAGTTCGGGCCCGCCGAGCCACCAACCCCCGGCCAGCCCGATCGCTGCCAGCAGCAGCGACAGCCCCAGTGCGGCGGGAATGGTCAGGTCGCCATGCGCCAGCGGGCGCTTCCATTTGGTGCGATGCGCGCGGTCGGCGTCGATGTCGAGCAGGTCGTTGAGCAAATAGATCGACGAGGCGATCAGCGACATCAGCAGCGCCGCCGCCACCGCGGTCAGCAGCGCCGCGGGATTGGTGAACTGGCCCGATGTCATCGCGGGAACGATCACCAGCGCGTTCTTGGCCCATTGGTGCGGCCGCATCGCCTTGACGATCGTCCGTACGGCGCCGGGGCGCGGGTCGCCGAGCCGCGCGACCGTCGACCCTGCCGGAACATGGCCGACCGACCAGCCACGCCGCGCCTCGCGCCACAGGCACGTATCGGCGCGGCTGTCGCCGACATAGTCGAACGGCGCGTCGCCGATGCGCGCGCGGATCGCGGCCAGTTTCGCCGAACCTTTCAGATTGGACCGGCCGCGCGTTGCGATGACCGGATCGGCAAGCCCCAGATGATCAGCGATGCCGCGGATGTGGCGCCCGTGGCTCGCGCTTGCGAGGATTACCGGGCGACCGTCGGCCTTTGCCTCGTCGATCAGGCGGAGCACTTCGGGCCGATAGGGCAAGCGCGCGGCGTCGATGCGGTCGCGCCGCGCCGCCAGCGTCTTGGCGACCCCGCGCCCCGCGATCAGCCAGCCCAGCACCGCGATCAGCGCGGCGATGCCCGACCGGCCGATCCGTACAAAGCTTTCGAGCGAAAGATCGGCGCGCACCAGCGTCCCGTCGACGTCGACGAACAGCGGCACCGGCTTATCGGAGCGGAGGGGCTGCTCAGGCGGCATCGGGCGATCCCCTTCGCGCAAAAAACCGCTCGATCCAGGCGGCGACCGGCACCGCCGCCAGGACGATCAACAGCGGAATCACCGGATCCCGGTACCGGACGATGATATAGGCGGCGGCGTGGATCAGCCAGAAGCCCGCGATCATCGCCGCAAAAATCCATTTGGCGTCGGGCGCGATCCGCCGCGACGCAAAGGCGAACAGCCCGAGCAGCAGGATCAGGCCATATTGCGCGACTTCGACCAGCCGGATCGCGGCGACCGCTTTCGACGCCGCCATCTCGCCCGCGTCGGGAAGATTGGGTTGCCAGAAATAGACGAGTTTGAGCGCCGCCAGCCGCGCCGCCGTGCCGGGGTTCGCGGCGATCCAGTCGAGCGCTTCGGCTTGCAGGCGGTCGGCGTTGCCGACCTCGCCCAGCCGTAGGCGCGTCGTGTTCCAGTCCTTGCCCAGCGGCGTGTCGGCGATGCTGACGAAGCGGCCCGTCGCGGCGGGGTTGTTGCCCAGATACAGGTTGAAGGCGGCGTTGGTGGTCATCACCGGGCGCCCGACCATCTGGTGCGTCGCATATAGCCACGGGGCCATCAGCACCGCGGCCCCGGCGACGAAGCACAGCCCCGCGGCAAAGGCTGGCGCAAATCTGCGGCGCGCGCGCCACAGCAGCAGCAGCAGCAGCGCGGCGCCGACGCCAAGGCAGAGCAGCAGCGCCGATCCGCCGGTGATCAGCGCGGCGCCCCATGACAGGCCGGCGACCAGTGCCGCGGCCTTCGGACGCTGGTTGCGCGCGATCGCGATCGCGCACAGCGCGATGCCGAGCAGCAGCGGCGTGGTCAGATTCTCCTTCGCCAGCATCGTCGCATTCCACAGCCCGGGCAGCCAAAGCGCATAGGCGGCGGCGGCGAGCAGCCCCGCGCTGCGCTGCGCCGACAGCGCAAACCCAAGCCGGTAGATCAGCCCGAGACTGATCGCGCACAAGAGCAGGTTGATCGCGATGGCGGCGCCCGCCGAGCTCCCCAATATCGTGAAAAAGGGCGCGAGCAGCAGCGGGTAACCCGCGCTGTAAAAGACATGCTGCCCATAATGATCCGCCAGTTCGCCGCGCTCCGCCAAGCCTTCGGCCATCGTGAAATAGGCGAGCGCGTCGCTTTCCAGCGGATGTTGCAAGGCCCACGCAGCGGCCAGTCGCAGCCCGATCGCGACCAGCATGATCGTGACGAGCAGGATCGCGCGCGTCCGCGGCGAAAGGCCCGATGACGAAAGGTTCACGGCGGGCGCGGGCGCGGTCATTGGTCGGTGTCTGAGCGCCGCGGCAAGGAATTACGCGGACCGCGCGACGAGCACGCAGCCCGCTGCGATCATTAAGGTTCCGGCAATGCGCGCCGCGCTCAGGCTTTCGTCGAGCCACCAGGCACCGGCGAGCATCGTCAAAATGAAGCCGATCCCGACGAACGGGTAGGCCAAAGACAGCGGTGCACGCCCCAGCACGAACAACCAGAGCAGCGCGCCGACACCATAAAGACAGAGCCCGAGCAGGATCATCGGCGATTGCACCAGCCCGCCGATCTCGCCGCCGATTCCCGCCGATCGCCCGCTCGCGGCGGACGTGGTCCCGACTTTCAGCGCCAGCTGCGCGAGCGCCGAGAGGCTGACGCTGGCGAGAATGAGCAGGAACAGGCGCGCAGTCATGGGCGATCTTTCGGTTTATCAGCGGTTTGCCATTAGTCGCGGCATTTCAAGATAAGATTAATTTTGCCTGGAATGTCGAGCGAAATCCTGCGCGTTTGGCGGGGCTGCCCTCCATGCGCTGCCAGCCTATTCGATCCCGATACGCCCCTCATATTGGGCGCGTATAGCGCGCGAGCTATATCCTTTTCCCGCTTTGAAGATGATTTCCGGGCTGCGCAGTGCATGCGGATCGACGGTGAGATCGCCGCGCACGAACACAAGGTCGGCGCGTTTTCCGGTTTCGATCGAGCCGATATCGTCCGCGCGGCCAAGATAGATCGCACCGTTCAGGGTCATGGCGCGGATTGCTTCGGATGCTGTGAAGCCGGCTTCGACCATGAGTTCATATTGCCTGGCCGTTGCACTGCCGGGGACGACGCCACCAAAACCCGTCGGGTCGGAACCCGCGATCAGCAATCCGCCCTCCCGCACGAAGCGCAGCTCCATCCGGCCGAGCCGCGGCAACAATGCTGCCACAGCGGGGCCGAACGGCGATCCCCGTGCAGCCACCGCCGTCGATCGAAAGAAATGCTTCAATCCGTCAGAAAGTGGCGCTAGCGCGTCGGCATCGGGTAACGGACGGTCGGCCGCAAGCGTTTCAAAGATCGCGAGGGTAGAGGTCAGCGCGACTTTGTGCTCGACCAGCATGCGGATCAGCTTGCCGATTTCGGGTCCATCCGGATCGAGCCGGTTGAGCGACTGGATCCGTTGGATCCATGGCGGGCAGACACCCGGCACGCGTCCGGACACAAAATCGCTCGCCGCGGCAAAGGAATGCTCGATGTTGTCGATACCCGCCATGGCCGCCTCGGCATAGCTCACGGCGCACAGATGACCGGTGACGCGCATTCCGTGTCGATGCGCTGCGGCGACGGTTGCCGCGAGGGCATCCAGCTTCAGCATTTCATAGGCCTTGAACGACGTCACGCCTTCGGTCGCCCAAAAGTCGACGAAACGCGCCGCATGGTCAGCGCCATCGATGACGGGCATCCGCGCCACCGAGGGCGGTTTGCCCTCGACATAGGCACCGGTGACATCGATATCGGGGCCGATCCGGCTGTTTGCCGCAATGGCGCGGGCGGTGGCGAGATCGGCGTAGGGATCGATCGATCCGGCGGTTCTGATCGTGGTCGCTCCGCCCGCCAGATACAGCCGGGCGAAGGCCTCCGGATCGGCGAAATATCCCCCTGCGGAATCGGGATAGAACAAATGTTCATGCATCATGACGAAGCCGGGAAGCAGCGTCCCCCCGTCGCCGTCGACGATGAAACTGTCCGGGGGAATTGTTCCGGCCTGTGCCGGAAATAGCGCGACGATGCGACCGGCGCGAATCAGCACCGTCATGTTGGGTCGCGGCGGTGCTCCGGTGCCATCGATGACGGTCACATTATTGATTGCGATGGCATTTTCGGTCCGAACGATTTCGCTCTGTCCGGTGTGATTCTGCATGGCGAAAAGATCTGGTGAGGTGGTGATTGAAACCACCGCCAGCAATGTTGCAACGGCATATCTGATCATCGACCGCTCCCTCATCGAGCCGTGCATATTCGTTTCAAATCGCACGGACTTGCGAATCATCTACAATTGATTGTACAATAAGATGTATAATTTTGTCGGGCAAGGGACGGGCTGAATTTATGAGCGCGACGAACTTCATCGAGTCGCACGAGCTTCGCGACGCCTTTGTCGGGAAGCTTCTCGACGGGCTGGTCAATCGGATCGTCGAACAGGGCGACGACCTGTTATCGCGGGCCGGGGTGGTCTTTCCGTCCCGATCGGCTTCCACCGTTCTGTTGCTGGGCAGCGGCAAGAATCTGTCGGCCGCAGATATCGCCAAGATACTCGGCGAACCGCACCAGCTCGCGACGCAACGGGTGGATCTGTTGATCACGCTTGGCATCGCTAGCCGCGTCGATGATCCGCGCGACGCACGGCGAAAAGTCGTCAGGCTGACGCCGAAGGGGCGACGGCAGCTGCAAAAGCTCGAGGCTAGCCTCGTCCTGGCGCGCGCCGCGATGGCGGCACTTTTCGACGAGATAGGGTGCGATCTTTCGGCCGCGGCTTTGCGCGCGATGCGCGCGCTTGATCACAAATCCCTGGCCGAACGCACCCGCGCTATCGCCGCTGCTGCGGCCTAGAAAGGTTGCCCCAGCCATGTCGCATTCCCGGTTGATAGCGTCGCTTGCGGCCGTCGCGCTTTGCCAGGCGGGTTGCGGTGGGCCCGTTCCGGCCGGGGTGCCACAAGCCCCGGGGCTGTTCGCCGAGCGCTGGCGCAGCGGAGCGTCGCCTGCAGAACCTTCATGGCAGGCCCAGGCGATCGACGACCGGACATTTGCTATCCGGCAGTCGATCCAAGTGACGTTCGAGGCGCCGTTCGTATATCTGGTAATCGGTCGCGACCGCGCGTTGCTGATCGATACCGGCGTTGCGGGTGCGTCGCTGCGTACCGAAGTGGACCGCCTGCTCGAGCGACGCCGCGCGCGCGACGGCAGCTCGCTGCCGCTGGTCGTCATGCACACGCACGGTCACAGCGACCATGTCGGCGGCGACGCCGACTTCAAGGCCCGTCCGGCCACCCAAATCGTCAAACATGATCGGCAGGACGTCGTCGACTTTTTTGGCATAAGCGACTGGCCCCAAAAGTCCGTCCCATTTGATCTGGGGGGGCGGGTGGTCGATGTCATCCCGACACCCGGCCATCATGGATCGCACGTCATGGTCTATGACCGTGCGACCCGCATCCTGTTCAGCGGCGACGCCGTTTACCCGGGAATTCTTCGCTTCCAATGCGCTGCGGCGGACCAATATCGGGCGTCAATTGACCGCCTGATCGCTTTTTCGGAGGGGCACGACATCCAGTGGATCCTGGGTGGGCATATCGAAATGAAGACGACCGCGGGCGCGCATTTTGAATCGCAGGACGTCGTCAGGCGCGATGAACGTCAACTCGAACTGCCGCCAGCGATCCTGCGCGAAATTCACGGTTCACTAAGGCAAATGGGCGATCGGCCGCGAGTGAAGGCACACGCCGATTTCCTGCTTTTCCCGCATCCTGCCGACCCCCGCGGGCGCCAGCCGCCCGACTGGTGCAACCCTTAGAACGGCTCGGTTGCAGGTGCTGCTCAAGCCATTGGCTTGGCCCGACGATCCTTGTTTCCGGCGATCAGGATGACGCCCGGCGACGAGGTCGACCCGGTTCGACTTCGCTGGCGGCTCGCGCTTTCCTCTCCCGGTCGTCATGGGGGAGAAATCGACGCTCGGTGTAAATATTGGCGGCTGGTCAACCGTGAGCAGACAGGCGCCGGACGAGCGTTCCCAATTTGCCGACGGCCAAGATGTGCAGGCGTCGGCCTGCCTGATACACGATGGCTTCCTCGGCAAGCAGTCCTAGTTCGCGAGTGACCGACTCGCGGTTCGTTCCAATCCGCGCCGCGAGGTCAGCGTGCGTCGGTGCGTTCTCGATCGTTGCCTGGTCATTCTCGATGCCATGCTCAAGACAAAGACGCATCAATTCGCATTGCAATCGGCTCCCAACCGACATCGTCGACAGCTCATAGACACGAGCGGTGAGAAAGCGGATCTGGGTGGTAAGATGCATTGCGACCCACCGCGCAAGTGCGCCGTTCGACCCGATCAGGTCCACGAAGGTCGTTCCGGACAGCATCGCGACCTGGCTCGGTTCAATGGCGGTGACATTGGCCGATCTTACTTCGCCGTCGATTGCCGCCAGCTCGCCAAAAATCTGGCCGGGGCCGATTTCCCGAATGATCGTCTCACGCCCTTGCGGTGACAATAAGCTGACCTGCACGCGGCCCTCGCAAACGAGGAAAACATCGTTGGCGTCCAGGCCGGCGGCGATCAATATATGTCCCTTGCGCACGCGCACGGGGCGCGCGTGCGCAAGCAGGATGTCGCGTATTTCGTCGGGGACGATTGTCTCCGACATCGGCACTCGCGCATTGGCTTGCTGCATTCGACCCCCCATCACTTAGTGCGCGAATGTGCAGAAAATCACAAGATCGCTGTGCGGTGTGCGACCGACAAGCCTCCGACCTCCGCGCAGAACGCCGGGTAGTGATTGGAGGGGAAAAGACATGTCGCGCTACAAGGTCTGGCAAGTGGGGCCGGGTGCTGTCGAACTTCAGGTGCGCACGCTCCGGCCGTTCGTCATGAGCCCGATGCTGCGATTGATGATGCCCGGCCCGGACATCGATATAGCCTTCGTGATCAACGGCCCGATCGCGATCGCGACGATCAGTGCCGCGAATGTCGCGACGCTCAGGAGCGCGCCCACATCAAGCAATCCGCCATCGCTGCTTTTTTCGTGCGGTGCCGCGAAAGCGCCCGGCGCGCCCGACGACAAATGGGGCTGGTGCATGCGGGTTGTTCGCGACGGGCTGGTTTTGCCGGTCTACGACGATCAGGGTACGCCGCTGCCGCTGGACCCCGACGGTTGGCTCTGCACCGCGCTTCGTTCTTTCCCAGCCGGGAAATCCGTGACGATGGGCTTCGACATCATCACCTTCGCTTGAGGAGCATCGCGATGCGTTTCTTCCAACGGTCGATTGTGTCGGTCGCGCTCGCCGCCTCAGCGGCGGCGCCCGCCATTGCGCAGGAACCCGCCGCCGAGGCTGAGAAAATTGTGACCCTTTTTAAGGATGCTGCGCTCGACGATTCGCTGTTCGAATTCGCCTATGACTCGCCGAATTCCCCGGTGTTGCCACTGATCGGAGTGACCAACGACCAGATCACGCGCGTCGACTCACTACGCAAATTCGGCATCAACGTCCTCAGCGGGGTGGGGTCGGGTGACGCGTCGCCCGCCATCGCGATAGATTTCTCGCCCTATTGGCTGATGTCGACGGCGCCGACCAGTCTTTGGCACTATCGCCGCCAGTCCGCACTCGGACGGATTGCCGCGCGGACAAAGGTCGGGCTTGCCGTCAGCGAAGGCGACAAGGCCGCAGGCAAACCCTCATCTTTCGTGGCATCACTCAGCGCCAAGCTGCTCGACGCTCAGGATCGACTTTATGATGCCGACTTCGACACCTGCATATTGACCGGTCCCGTCAATCGCCATTTCCGCGAAGCGGAGGCGTTCGTGGCCGCGGCGATTGAGGATCTTCCGCTTGCTGAACGTGAGGTTGCCGCCGAGGCCAAATATGCTGAATTCGCCAAAACGAAAGAAGCGGAGATCAGCAAGGCCTATGCCGAGTGCGTGACGCAACAGGCCAAGCGCATGGTCGCGCGCCCTTCGCTCGACGCCGGTGTGGGCATACGAATGTCGGGCGAGCCTGGAAAGTTTCGCGGTCTGGAGTCGTCCGGAACAATCTTATGGGCCACTTTTGCCACGGGTGTGCTCGGGCGTTCCGCTGCTCGCGAGGAAGGGCCGCTGGGCGCGCTTCACATCAGGGCGCTGGCGCACGTTCGTTACACGCTGAAGGAGACGATCTACGACGACGCCTTTCTGCCTCAGGGCAAGCGCAACGCGTTCTCGCTTGTCGGCGGCATCGAGTCGGTTCCTTCCGACGATCCCAAGCGAACCGAGCGGTTCCGCTGGAGCTTTCAGGCGGGCTGGAACCGGCAGAACGCCGTTTTGCCTGCCGAGGAAGACCGGAACTATTGGCGGTTTCTGGGCAATGCAAATTTCCGGATCAGCAACGGTATTTGGGCGACGGCATCGCTTGGCCGCGTGACCGGCAAAGGTATCGAAGATGATACGAAAGCCTTGATCGGCATTACCTTCACGCCGCCGACAAAGGCATCAGCGATCACGTCCTATTACAACAGCCGCAATTGAGGGCGCAGGGCGCGAGTTCGCAGGATGACGGCGCACCTCCGGGTCGAGCGGGTCAGCCAATTGGTGCGCGAAGGCGGGGAAACACGCTGCGTCCTTTCGCCGGTTACGGCGAACTTTGCCGCCGGAATGTTCCATATCGTTTCGGGCGATCGCGGATCGGGCAAATCCAGCCTGATGTCGATTCTTTCGCTCACCACAGCTGCCGCGCGCGGCGACATATTTTTCGGTGACGATCGGCTGTCCGCGCTGGATCCCGACGAAGCGCAACGGTGGCGCGCGCGCCATATCGCGACGATCGGATCCGACAATGTTGTCGTGCCACTCCTGACGTTCCGCGAGAATCTGAAAATGACCGCTGCGCTTCGCGAGCGGCCGGAGGCCGTCCGGCGCGGCAAGGCGATGGCAGCGCGTCTTGGCATCGAGCATCTTTTGGACAGCTTTCCGGCCGAGTTCGCATCCGCCGACCTGCGCAGAACGGCTCTTGTTTTGGCGCTTTGTTCCGAACCGCTCATCGTGCTGGCGGATGATCCGACAAAGGGCATGCGCGATCCGGATGCGCGCGGCGTCGCAGCGCTGCTTCGATCCTACGCGCATGACCGCCACGCGATCGTTGTCGCCGCTTCGAACGACCGCCGAATGCTCGCTGCGGCGGACGCCGTCCTGCGGCTGGCTGTACCCTGACCAGTGCCATGATGCTTGGTCTGAATGCCGTTTCGCGCTTTGTACGAGAGCGAAAACATAATAGCTAGCAAGCAAGGGGGAGCAGATGGAACGCACGAAGATTGCGGTGCTGGGCAGCGGTGCGGGCGCTCTCGGTGCCGTATGGGAGATCACCGAATCGCCTGGCTGGCAGGACCGGTTCGAGATTGACGTGTATGCAATGGGGTGGCGCCTTGGCGGTAAGGCCGCGTCGGGTCGCAATGCCGATCACCGGTATCGGAACGAAGAGCATGGCCTGCATATTCTTGGCGGCTTCTACCATAATTTCTTTCAGCAGTTGCGCCCACTTTATGCCGCCTGGAATGCGCATGATGAAGATCTGCCACTGCGTTTCGACGAGGCGTTTTTTCCATATGGCCGCTTTTCGATCATGCAACGCGAACCCGGCGCCGCGATGCGCGAAACGCGTTTCGACATAGCCGGCGACGAACGGGTTCCGGGTGTTGACCCGGAGGACGTCACGCCGACGATGATCATTCGGCGACTTTTGTCGTGGGCGCGCCTTGGATTTACGGCGATGAAAGAGGGGAGCGATCCCTTTGGCGGCGGGCTTGTCGATAAGGCAGCATCGCGGCCTGCGGCGTTCGCCAAGTTTGAATCGATCGAGCTGGGCACGCTCGCAGCCACGCTGGTCGCTGCCGAGGCGGCGGCTGCCGAGCTTGGAAAATCCGATAAGGACGCGCTCATCGCCGAAGAGGCCGTCATCGACGCCGCGAGCAATGCGTTGCAATGGATAATTTCGAAAGACGACGGACTGGTGCCGGTAGAAAATGCCGATTGGCTCGGTCTTGCCGGACTCGCCATGGTGATCGTCCGTGGGCTTGTCCGGGACCGCGTGTTTGCAACGGGCTTCCAGGCGATCGACAAATATGATGCGCGTGAATGGTTGTCGCGCCACGGTGCGAGCGAGAGGGTTCTTCGCAACGGAAACTACATGGCAGGCTACAGCTACGCCTTTGCCTTTACCGACGGCGATCCACTGCAAAAGAGTTTCGCCGCCGGTACGGCGTTGCGGGCCTATTTTCGTATGCTTTTCGCATCACACGGCAACCTGTTTTACCATATGAACGGCGGGATGGGGGAAGTCTTCGTCCTGCCATATTATGACGTACTGCGTCGACGCGGGGTTCGTTTCCACTTCTTTCACAAAGTAACCGCGCTGCGTCCCGACGACTTCGGCAGTTTGGGGTCTATCGAATTTCAGATCCAAGCCCGGCCGAAAGGGGAATATGAACCGGTAATCCGCTATCGACCGGATGCTCAAGCTACCGAGCGGCGCTGCTGGCCGACCGAACCGCTTTGGGATACACTTGAAAACGGCGACGAACTGCGCGCGGCAAATTTGGATTTTGAAGCTTTTTATGGCCCCGTGCCACCGGGCAGCCATACCAAGCGACTGGATGCGGGGGTAGACTTCGATCTTTGCATTCTTGCGATTCCTTCGGGCATGCTGCGTATCATCGCGCGCCCGCTGGCCGATGCCAACGAGGCGTGGGAAAAAATGCTGGCGACCGCTGGGACCGCCCCGACGCTCGCGGCGCAATGCTGGCGGCAGGAGCGGGTCGATAGCTTTGACGGGCTTTCGGAGCGGGGGCTGATGACCGCGCATGAGCTGCCGCTCGACACCTGGGCCGACATGAGCTTCCTGCTGCCCCTGGAACAGGCCGATGCCGCCGGCGACCGGGCGGGCAGTCTTTCCTACTTCTGCGGCGCCGTGCCGCTCGCTAAGGCAGATTTCGCTGATGCTGAGCCGGCTGACGAACCCAAACGGGCGGCGCAGCTCGTCGAACAATGGATGCAATTGCACCTGTCCGACATATTCCCCGGTTTGCTGCGCGACGACGACGGGCTTGAACCTGATCGCGAGCGCATGACGGTGATCAATTCCGATCCGGCGAAACTCTATGTCACATCACCCGCCGGTTCGACCGACGCGCGCCTCGCCCCCGATGGCAGCGGCTTTGCCAACCTGTTCTTGGCCGGCGACTGGACAAAGCACAATTTCGACTGTGGCGCTGTGGAGAGTGCGATCATGTCTGCCCGGATATGTGCGCGCGCCATATGCGGTTATCCGCGCACCATCTATGGCGAGACTGACAGAAATTGACGATGCCATATTCGCCTGTGTCCAGCGTCGACGATGTGCTGGTGGCTGGATATGACATCAACGGCTTTTCCCAAGTCGTCGACGATATGGCTCTCTGCCATGGCCGCGAGGCGGGCGAAGTTGCTGCCGCAACCTTGTTGCGAGGCAGTGAAGCAGTTGTCGAGCAGCTCGCGCAGATTGGCCTGACGCCCTTTGAAAGCAGCGGCGACGGCCTGCTTTTTGCGGGACGAGCGGAGGCCGGCAGCGTGAACGAGGCGCTGACCGCCGCTGAGCGTGCGCACGTCGAGGCGTCCGGACTTGCGATAAGGTCCGCTTGGACCGTCGGGAGGCTGCGCCGCACCGATCTTGAAGGGCTTGTTCCGGGTCAACCATTCCTGTTTTGGGGCGAGCCGATGTATCGGCTGCATTCGGCACTGGCTGCCGCGCCGCGGCGACCTGGCGAGCCCCGGCTCAACAGTCCCGGCTTCATGCAGAAGTGGGTCGCCGACAGTGATGGCAAGCTTCAGACCGAACAATGTCTGTTCGTGCGCCTTTGCGACGGCGCGACCTGGCAATCGCTCGTGGAGCATGAACTCCACACCTTTTTGACAGCCATCCGCGATTGGTGCGACCCCGTCGGTGGGAATATGGAACGACTGGGTCATGACGAAAAGGGCATCATGCTGCGGTTGTCGTTGCGGTCCGGACACCGCCTAACGCCCGCGGATTTCGGCACGCTCGCCGACGCATTGAATGCACTAGGAGCGAACTGCGCCGTGGCGCATGCCGAGGGCGACATATTCAGGGGGCGGTTGCGCGGGATCGCAATTGTCCATGGGCAACCCATCAATCAGGCAGCGAAACGATGTGGGGCGCTGGATCGCGGCGCGGTGGATGTCAGAAACCCTGTGAGCTCAGCAACCGGACGCGACAGCGAAGCGGTAGGGAAGCATCTATTTGGCCGCGATGCCGAGCTGGCCGAGGTCATCGCCTGCTTCGCCGCTGGAACAAGGCGTGTGGTAATTGTCGGTGATGCGGGCATCGGGAAAACGCAGCTGGCTCGGGCCATCTGGAACCAGTTCCGAGACACCGGCGCAGCGAGCTATTGGATCGAATGCGGCGCTCGCCACAGGCTTCAGCCATTCGCGGCCGTTAGAGAATTGATAAGGGGTCTGGTTCGTGGCGGATATTCCGCGAACGCCGAAGTCGATGCGCCGCTCCTGCGCTCGATCATGGCGGACGCGGGCCTCATTGGCGACGACTTCAGCATTGCGGATGGCCTCTGGCTGCTCGACACCCGCTCTTCTCCCATCGCCGCCGACGGGACAGGAAACCAGGCTGACCGCGCGGTACGAATGCAGAAGCTGGCATTAGCGATCATAACATCCTTGGTGCGCGGGCGAGCGACCTTGGTCGCGGTCGATGACGCTCATCTGGCGGATCGATATTCGGCGGAGGTGTTCGATCGATTGGCAAGCGAGCAGCCTGCCTTGCAGATGCTGTTCACGCGCCGCGAGCTTGGTAGCGGAGCGGGTTTTCAGGATGCCATCGCCATCGCGAAGGTCATCGAGCTTCGGCCAATCGATCGGATCGCTGTTGCCCATCTTATCCGCTGCGAGGCTCCTGCGATCCGGGACGCTGATGTGGCCCATATTCTCGATCTCGCTCGGGGTAACCCCTTTGCCGCGCGCGCGGGTGCCGCTTGGGCGCTGCTGGGGGGCGATGCCGCCGATAGTCTGGCGGACATTCTCGGTCAGCGCATTGCTGTTCTGTCCCGGGTCGATCGCCTCGTGCTGCGTATCTTGGCGATCGCGGCAGACGCCATTTCGCTCGATCGCATCGACGAAATATTGCGCCGCTTGGGCCAGGCAACCTCAGCAGCCGACCCTGTCGAAAGGCTTGTCGCCGCCGGCCTTGTCGAGCACGCTGGACGCTCGACCTTGTATCGCCCGTCGCACGAACTGATACGCTCTGCAGTGCGCGGCGAGATGTCCGCGGGCGCGACGGTCATGGCCGCGGAGGCTCTGGCCCGCGTTTCGCGCTTCGACGTTCCGGCGGATGCGCGCTGGGGTGCAATGGCGCAACAGTGGGATTTGGCGCGAAATCCTCGCCGGGCGGCGCAATGCTATGGCCATGGCGCCCAAGCCGCATTCGACACCGGTTTTGCCGCTGCCGCTGCGGAAATGTACGCTCTTGCGATCGACAAGGCCACGAGCGTAGGCCTCGCGGCAAACTTTGCCGTTGCGCGCTGGCGGTCGCGGTTGGCCGAAGCCTATTGGGCGGCGGGCGAGCTGGCGAAGGCCGGTCAGGCGGCAACCCTCGCGGCGATGGCGCTGCGGCCCTTTGCGCGCTCTGGTCGCGGGAAGAAGGCGCTGGTGCGCACGGGCGGCATCCTATCCGAAACTGGCTATTTCACCGGTCGCATAGCCGATGTGCTGCGCGGTGGATCGATGGCGACACGATATGGCGGCCTGCAAGATGCGCGAACGCTTGAGCATTGCCGCTCCAATTCGACCATTGCCTATGCGGCGGGGTTGCTCCGGATTCCGGTGGTGCCGGGCATCCTGTTTTCGAGGGCGCACCGGCTTGCTGCGGATCGGCGAGATTTGCGGCCGGAAGCTTATGTCAGGGCGACCGAGGGTATATTGAATATGATCTTTTGCCGATGGTCGGCGTGCGATCGACAGCTTGCGCGGAGCATGGCCTGTCTCGCCGAATGGCCCGCTGAGCGACAGCTGCGCGAAGTCGTCGTCACGGCGATGGGCCATAGCGCGACCTTTCAAGGCAATTGGACTGCCGCCGAAGCACGGTTTGGCGAATTGGGCCGGCTTGCCGCCGAACGTGAGAACAGGCTTCACCTGGGCTGGTCCGCCTACATGCTTGGGCTGATCCATCTTTCGAACGGCAAATGGGACGCCGCGTCGACGGAAATCGAGGCGGCGCACATCCGGCTGAAGGAATCGGGCGACGTGCTTTCGGACCATATCGTGGCGGGGCTGCGCGCCCGTTTGCTTTGCGATATCGGCGATGACACCGGCGCCCTCGCCATGGCAGAAGCGGCTGGCGAGCTGTCGCTTGTGACGCCACCGACCAATTTTTCCTCTCTCGAAGGGTTTGCGGCCCCACCGCTTGTCGGCGCCCGCCTAATGGATCGCGAAAAGGGCATATCAGATCGCGCGCGCCAGCTCGTCGCACGCTATCGGCCGGCCCTTCGCCGTTTCGCTTGCCTGTTTCCCCACGCGCGGCCGCGACTCGCCACTATCGATGCGCTACTCGCAGCCAATGGCCGCAGTTGCGGTGCGGCGCGGGCCGCGCAGCGCGCCAGACGTTGCGCAGCGCGCAGCGGCATGGCGGGAGAATTGAACCTAGCCGAAACCCTGTTGGGTCCGGATTGATCGGGAGAGCGAAATGTCCCTGCCCTCACCCTATGCGCGACTACCCAACGATCTGCTCGGAACGCCTCCGATGGAGGCGCGCGGAGCGATTATGCACGCGATGTTGATCGACGGGGACCGTAGCGCGCAGCAACGCTATTGCGACGCGGCGCTCAACGGATTCCCGAATGCGCGCTATAAGTTCAGGGTGGTCGGTAACACGGTTCTCGTGACCGCCATCTACGTGCCCGAAATGCGCTCACTCGACCCGCTGGAACGTCAAAACGGCTTTGTAGGCGAGGCCGATATTGCCTTTTGGAGCATCGTTCTTTGCAGTGACGTCCAACAGCAAGAGCCCGATCGCATCATGTGGCTCCCCAGCTTCATGTTCGTCGATTCGGGTCCGGCTATGGCATCGGGGCGCGAGATATACGGATATCCCAAATGCGCATCCCAGATTGTTCGTGCATCCGCCGATCCTGCGCGGGCCGACGTCAGCGTGGCCACTTTGCACTTCGAGCGATTTGGACCCGATGAATATGCCGCGGTCAGGCCGATCTGCTCGGTCGGTGGTGCGTCATCCGTCTTGGCCGACAACAACAAGTCGGTCGCAAGTTTCGCGGAAGCGCTCAGTATCGAAGCGGTCAGCAATGTTCCGCCATTTCCTCAGCTGGGCATGCCGCAAGTGATGCTTCGGCAATATCGCGATGCAACGCGTGCCGGGATGGCTGCGCTAAAGGAAGTGCTAGTCGTCACGCCCTCGGCCGGGCCGGTCATCGATAGCGGGATGCTACCGCCGGGCCTCGAAATTGGCATCAATCCATCGGCAAGCCATGACGTTCGGTCAACATTGGGGCTGACGGAGGTAAATCCCGTCTCGCTCGGCGCATGGCTCCGCTTTGATTTCAAGGTCGGGTGGGCTCGACGACTATTGCCGTGAATGCGCTTTCCAGGTGGGCATGGGGCAATTGACCTAAACGGCTTGGCGTTCAACTGTACGAGGCGTTTTGGTTGGATTGGCGACCCCTGCGGGCGCCTCCAATATCATCTAAATGACTAATAATATAGAATTATTTTTGGAGCCTGTGAAATTCTGCTATCAGAAGTACCATCCATTCGGCGCGGACAATAAGTGGTCGAGGCTGGCGTCAAGTGTTAGCTCTTGGGAGCGATAATGACGCGAAACTTGATCCCGCTGGAGATACTCCGCGGTCATCTCAGCCGCTGCCTCGGTCATCGTTGGGCTGCTTGTCTTGATGGCGATCTTTTGGTTTTCGACCGCCGGTCCGATCGGCTCCTCCTTCGATCTGCTCGCTGACCGCGATCCGCCGACACGCCTCTGCGGTCGTGGCACCCTGCGCCAGAACAACCTCCGCTTCACGCAGCTTGCCGATAATCTCTTCCGGGCGATGCTTTTTGCTCGGCATTCATAATCTCCTTCGCAATCCAAAATGTCATCAATTTTGGACCACTCAGAAGGGGGCAGATCAGGCGCGTTCTCCATAATCAAGTTTAATAGTTATGACCCACAATGGATTCATCTCTCATTGACAACACATCCTGAATTATCTCGACTGGGACATGGCTCGCATACAAGTTAACTCACAATCGCAAAGAGGGGGTTCGTCACATGTTTTTGTTAAGCAGAACTCAAACCTCGATTGCGGAGACATCATCGAGATACTTGGAATAACGGGGCTCGATTTCAATCTAATCAAGGATATTTCGATATGCGGAATGCTTTCATGGAGTTGGCGGCGGATGAAGTGGATTGCGTCTATGGCGGTGATGGCCCAACGCAGGGGCCGCCCAACATTCCGCCGACGCCCCCGGGTGGAAACCCGGGCGGACCTGTTGGACCGTTTCCGAATCCCAACCCCGATTTTCCGAAGCCGATAATCGTTATCAAGATCCCGAACAATTAGGAAGGGAAGCTGCGAAAGTCCTATACGCTGGACTTTCGCAGCTATTTCCAAAACGACCGGTTCCCTACATGAGAAAAATAATCCTTTCGGCCTTAGTAGCCGTTGCTTCGACGATTCTTATAAGCACATCGTTCGCGCTGGACGGGTTCCAACAACGAAAATCGCAAATCATGCGACTGGTAACTGACATTGACCAGCGCGCCGTCCTTCTAGACCACGATGGCAAAGCTTATCAGATATGGGTGGAAGGCAAGGAGGTTCGGCTATTTGAGGCAGGGAGCAGTGGCGAACCAGTTGGCATCATAGAGTTTGATCGAAATATAGATGGATTAAAGGACGCCTCGTCCTTTCCGGGATGGCAATATCTCCCTTCTAATGAAGACGCCATTCTCTGTTGGTTCGTTCAGGATGGAAAAACCTTTCTGCTGTCGTTCCGATTGCGATCGGGCCATTTCCAGTCGAGCGTTATCGAGATTGACGGATACATATATCCAGTCGCGTATGATGACGGATCGATCGGTGGAATGTGGGGCAATCCTTGGCGGGTTTCGTTTGACGTTGCGCGAGTCACAGAAACAGGGCTGGCTCGGTCCTCGGGTTCGTCTTTCGAGCCAGCAGGCGCGCCAAATTACGTAATTGGCAGCATCATAGAAGAAATGAAACAGCCGCACATTCGAACGACAGCCTTTTCCAACTGGAGCAACGTAAAAACACAATATATAACGGTTTTATCGTCAAATGGAGAAAAGCACGTCTATAATCACGACAATAATTATGCACCGTTAGCATTATTGTCGTCGAACGAATTGCTGATGCTCGATGTGACAGGCTGCGTCTCGTCCGGAGAAGAATCGCCAAGAGAACGCGCCGTCTGTTCATCATCGATCGTTTCGGTCCCCATTCCTCCACAAGACGGAGCAATCGACTTTGCCCGGAAGCGCCTGATACGAAAATTTGATGCTCCCGAAATTCTTTTGCAGACAACCAGCCCCTCCAGCTTACGCGACAGCACATCGCTCGCGCTGGTGGGCGACCGTCTTTTTACCGTTTCAAGAACGGGCAAAATGCCGCATCTTAGCTGGGTTTCGCTGAGTGATCCATCGCAGACGGGTCAGATAAAGCTGGGAGAACGCGCGGGCGACGATATTGTAATAGCGATGAACGACCGCCGGTCCGGCAGGCTGATCGTCACCCTCGATGGTTTCCTATCGCCGCTGCGATACTTCGGCGTTGCGGCCCCGAGAGGAGACAAGGCGGCTCGCCCGCATGTCGAAACCAGCGTGCAGGTTCGTTTTCCGACTTTTCGATCGACCCCATTTGGCATCACACAAATCGACAATAAGGCGACGGGCTCGGTGTCGTTGATGGTAACGCGACGGGATTCCAATCGCCCAGCAGCATGTCATGGCCGCGCACTTATCAAGGTCTATGGCGGCTATGGCAGCCCTACACACGCAGACTATTTGACCTCTTATGGTCCCTTTTGGCTTGCTAAAGGCAATAGTTATGTTGCTGCCCATGTCCGCGGTGGCGGGGATCTTGGTGAGGCTGCGTATCGGCAAGGCACAGGCTTGAATTTCGTGTCGTCTGTTAGTGACCTGATCGCCGTTGCTCGTGAACTACGCAAACGTGGTTGCATAGACGTAACGGTAATGGGGAATAGTCATGGCGGAAATCTGGCGGCCCTGGCAGCACTAGCAGCGCCCCGCGATATTAATCGCGCGATCATCAACGCATCACCACTCGATTTGGAACAAGGATTGAAGGATCAAACCTTTAATACGAACATTTATCCGAGTTTCAACAACGACGCTGATAAAGAAAAATTTTTGGCCACAGCATCACCGCTGGCCGCTCTCAACCTATTTACGGCTAAGCAAGGCAAGCCAGCATTTCTCCTCTTCTATGGAGATAAAGACAACGTAGTGCAAAAACTCCACGGAGAGAGGTTTTCTCAAGCGGCGATCAATAAGGGCTTGGAGGCGAAGATGGTCGTTTATCCGGACCTCGAACATGATTCACCCTTTTCGGTCGCGGACTATGCGGACCAGATGAGTCGGATTCTGGCTTTCATCGATGGCGACCCTTGAGAGTGACGGCCAGTAAGCGCGGCCTGTTCCGGCCTGAAGTCGTTGCCAATCGCGCCGACCGCCTCTCGGGCGATGTGGCAATTGCCGTGCCAGTGTCGTGGCTGAGCATCGGCTATTTGCTCTTCGCGGGTGTTACAGTTGCCATCGCTTTCTTATCGCTAGCCAGCTATTCGCGTGTCGAAACCGTCACCGGCACAATTACGCCCGACAAGGGTGTCGCCACGATTCTACCGACACGCAGCGGCGTTATCGCCTCCTTGTCGGCCCGTGACGGACAACTGGTCGAAGCCGGTGCCGAACTCGCGTTTATCCGCTCGGAGGAAGACAGCGCGAGCGGAGTTTCGACGGCAGCGCAGATCGAGGCTGCCGTCGCCAATCAGGATGCCAGCCTCGCCGCGCAAATGAATGCCGCCAATGCCGCGTCCGAAGCCCAACTTCGCCAACTTGCAGCGCAGGGCTCGGGCCTCACCGCCGAGATCGCGCAACTCCGGTCGCAGATCGGCCTGCAACGCGACCTGATCGCATCGGCTCAGAAGGACTATGACCGCGCGAGCACGATCGCGGCACGAGGCTTTATCAGTCAACGCGATTTGCAGGTTCGCGAAGAAACCCTGCTTGCACGTCGACAGGGCCTGTCACAATTGACCCAATCGCTCGCGACCAAGCGGTCTGCCCTGGAGGAAACCGAACGAAGCGCGGCGCACGTCAGCGCGCAGGCGCAGGCACAACGTGCAAGCCTCGCAGCAAGCCGCGCCGAGGTCGCTCAGCAGGCGGCGAGCACAGCGGGATCGCGCGCTTATGTGCTCCGCGCGCCGGTGGCGGGCAAGGTTACCGCGCTCACCGCGCGCATCGGACAGCCCGCCAGCACCCAGACGCCCCTGATGACCATCGTGCCGACGGGATCGGTATTGCGCGCCGAACTGGCGGTGCCGAGCGCCGCGATCGGCTTCGTGAAGCCGGGGCAGGCGGTGCGCCTGTCGGTCGATGCCTTTCCCTATCAGCGTTTCGGGACGGTGAAGGGGAAAGTGCTGACCGTTGCGACGAACTCGATCGGCACAGCCGGTCAGGGTGGGACAACGGTCCAGGTTTACCCCGTTATGGTTGCGCTCGACCAGGCGGTGGTATCCGCATTCGGCCGCGATGAACCCTTGGTATCGGGGATGACGCTCACCGCGCGCATTATAACGGAGAAGCAATCGCTCCTCGAATGGCTGTTCGAGCCCTTGTTCGCCGTGCAGCGGCGATAGGTCGGGTGTAGGGGGCTGTTCATGCTCGATCTTGGATTCCTGACCCGTTCGCGGGTGCGACTCGTCCGCCAGACCGAGATCGCCGAATGCGGCCTTGCTTCGCTGACGATGGTCGCGGGCTATCATGGCCTCGACATCGACCTCGGCACAATGCGCCGCCGCTTCGCGCCCTCGCTACGCGGCGCTGCACTGCGTTCGCTGATCGGGCTTGCCGACAAGATCGGGCTGACACCGCGCGCGGTGAAGCTGCCGCTCGAACAACTCGCCAATCTCTATGTCCCCTGCATATTGCACTGGGACATGAACCATTATGTCGTGCTCGAACGGGTCAAGGGCGACCGCGCGCTGATCCATAATCCCGACGGCCGCTCGACATGGATGCCGATGGCGGAGGTGTCGAACCACTTCACTGGCGTCGCGCTCGAACTGCGGCCGAGCGACAATTTCGAGCCGGGCAAGCAACGCGAGCGGCTGAAACTGTCGCAGCTCTGGCGGCGCATGACGGGGATGAAGCGCGCGCTGGCGCTGGTGCTCGTGCTCAGCCTCGTGCTGCAAGCCTTCGTGCTTGCCTCGCCCTATTATATGCAGATCGCGATCGACAATGCGCTGCCCGCGCTCGACAATGATCTGCTCACCGTCCTCGCGCTCGGCTTCGGGCTGTTCACGCTGATCAACGCAGGTGCGACCTTACTGCGCTCGTTCGTGCTGCTCGTCGCGGGCACGACACTGGGGTTCGGCCTTGCCTCGAACATCGCGCGGCGCCTCTTTCGCTTGCCGATCGACTGGTTCGAGAAAAGGCATACAGGCGACATTCTCTCGCGCTTTCAGTCGATCCTGCCGATCCAGAATATGCTGACCCAGGGCGCGATCGCCGCCCTCGTCGATGGCGCGATGGCGATCCTCACACTGGCGCTGATGGTTTGGTACAGCCCGCTGCTCGCTTTCGTCGCGCTCGTCGCGTTTGCGCTCTATGCGTTGGTCCGCCTCGTTTCCTTCGCCTTCGAGCGCGAAGCACAGGAAGCGGCGATTATCACCGGTGGCAAAGAACAGACGACGCTGATCGAGACGCTGCGCGGAATGACCACGCTGCGCTTATTCGGTCGTGAGACCCTGCGCCATGCGCTGTGGCAGACACGGCTTACCGATGCAGTGAATGCCGACGTGCGCGTTGCCCGCATTGCCATCTGGCAGCAAAGCGCGAACATCCTGATCTTCGGGATCGAGAATATCGTCTCCATCTGGTTCGCGATCGGCTTGGTGATCGACGGCGCCGGGTTCAGCGTCGGCATGGCCTTCGCCTATATGGCCTACAAGACGCAGTTCATTCAGAAAGCGGCGGCGCTGATCGATCAGGGCATTGCGTTCAAGATGCTGGGGCTGCACCTTGAACGCCTGTCGGATATCGCCTTGTCCGACGAAGACAAGAGCTTCGGCGCCAGCGCCGACATCGACACCGCCCTCAAGGGCCGGATCGAATTACGCGATGTATTCTACCGCTACGCCCCGAGCGACCCCCTTGTCCTCGAAGGCGTCAACCTCACCGTCGAGCCCGGCGAACATGTCGCGATCACCGGCCCATCGGGCGGAGGCAAGTCAACGCTCGTCAAGCTGCTGCTCGGCCTTGTCGAACCCGATAGCGGCGAGGTATTGGTTGATGGCCTGCCACTGTCCCGCTTCGGCTACAAGAGCTTCCACGGTCAGGTCGCGGCAGTGCTCCAGGAAGACAGCCTGTTCGCGGGCACGCTCGCCGACAATATCGCGCTGTTCGACGAGTCGGTCGATATGGAGCGCGTGGCCGCATCCGCCGTCGCGGCGTCGATACATAACGACATAGCAGCAATGCCGATGCAGTATGAAACGCTCGTCGGCGATATGGGCTCGACGCTTTCGGGCGGGCAGAAGCAGCGCGTGCTGCTTGCGCGCGCGCTCTACCGCCAGCCCAAAATCCTTGTCATGGACGAGGGCACCGCGCATCTCGACGCGGCGCACGAGCAGGCAGTCAATGCCGCGATCAGCGCAATGGGCATTACCCGCATCATCATCGCGCACCGCAAGGAAACGATCGAGATTGCCAAGCGCATCCTCGTAATGGTCGCGGGCCAACTTCACGAAATTCCAAAAGAGCAGTTCGTGCCTTCGGCAGTTTTATCGGGCGAACGTGAAAGCACCGAAGGCAAATCCGAATGAAATGTCTGAGTCCAGCGATGCTAAGTCCGTGTTCATTTCGCGATCTGAAGCATGTTATAATAAAGGGTGTGCCCGCGAACGCGCGAAAGACATGGTGAGCGTCTATGCGCGTATCGACCCGGCCAAGGAGTTCGCCGAGCGGCGCGGCATCCGCCTTGGCGACTGCATCGCGGACATCGACCGCGCCGGCGCGGAGAAGGCGCGTGGGATCTTCGATGGGCTGCGCCTCTCGCTGCCCGGCCAGTCGCGCGAGCAGGGCATGTTCGCGGGCTTCCGTCCGCCGGAACGGACGCGCGAACAGGCGCAGGCCCAGCCCCAGCCCTCTTCTGCCACCGGCCGGCGTCGCGCCGTCGAACGCTATGCGCGCGCCGTCAACGAGGTCACCCGGATGTGCGACCGGGGCTTGCCGGTGCTGCCCCACCAGCATGGCGCCCTGAACAGGGCGGGAGAGGCGTTGGACGCGATCCGGCCTCACGCCTCCACCGATTTGCAGAACGCCCTCCAGCGCCAGCCGGAGCTTATTCGCAGCGGCCGAATATCCTGACGCGAAGCATTGGCTTCATGCGTCACCACGACGCCTTCAGCTTCTAGCCTACCGCGAGCAGGGAGATTGCCAGGAATGGTGATTGGCACTTTGCGTCGTCATTCATTCGGGAAGACGTTACGTGGCTTGGTCCGTTCGATTGCCGGGTCGGCCACATACTCCTTACAGGAGAGCCACCTTGCCCGGATCGGCAGGTTGGCGTTGGGCGTCGCCCCAACTCTTGATGCTGATTGCCCGTGTGCGAGCGTTGGCAACGGTATGTTGCGACGTAACGAATCGTCTCACCGGAATCCAAGATCGCCCACTATCACGCACGTAAAATGTGGGAACAACTGTGGTTCCGTATTTGGTGATATGGAATTTTCTTACAGAAGATCAACGCGATAAGCCGCGTGACTGGTGACCCCTACGGGAATCGAACCCGTGTTTCAGCCGTGAGAGGGCCGCGTCCTGACCGCTAGACGAAGGGGCCGCAGGGGGTCGGAAATTTTCGGAGAGAAAGCCCGCCGACCGCGCGCTTGACCGTGGTGACCCCTACGGGAGGGGTCGGATGGGCTACAAGCCCACGGTTTTCCGTCATTTTCTGCGACGTGAGACGACGCATGTGTACTCAGTGGGTGTACTCACGATCGTGAGCACACTGTCGCGATAGCCGTTGATGAGGTGATCTGTAAAGGCTGCTTTGCGCCCGATCTCGGCCGTTTACGCCTCAATCATTCTGGGCCCGAAAGCGGTCATTCGATTGACATACGGACCGCAGCTGCTTCGCGCCCGATAGTCGCCGTTCGCGACCACAGGGCTAATCCCAAAAGCACAAATTCGTTTAGGCGCAGCGCGAATATCCCGCTATTGCAAAGTTAAATATCCGGGCCAGCATCGGCAAAGCAGCACAGGCGGCCTAAACAGATCTGGGGGGATCATGACTGACCAATCCGACGCAGACGCTCGCGGGTCACTTTGGCGCAAATGGGACTTTCAGGTTCATACGCCCGCGTCTCACCTGAATAACCAGTTCGGGTCCGATTGGGACGGCTATGTGCAGAAGCTGTTCCGAACGGCAATCGCCAAGGACATCTCCGCGATCGCGCTGACCGACTACTTCACCATCGACGGCTATAAGCGCGTGCGCCTCGATTACCTCGACAAGCCGGACAAGCTTGAGGCTCTGTTCACTCCCGAAGAGATCGTCGCGATACGCGATATCCGCGTCTTCCCGAATGTAGAGTTCCGGCTCAACAAGATCGTCGACAACAGCAATCGGGTGAACGCTCACGTCCTGCTTTCGGACGAGTTGGCGATCCGCGACATCGAGGAACATTTTCTCCACGACCTCGAATTCACCAATGAGGCTGAGCCTCAGGCCACCGCCCAGAAGCGCAAACTCAAGGTCGACAATCTGACCGCGCTCGGCTCCCGTCTGATGGAGGAGCATGCGGGGTTCCGTATGGACGGCGACGCCCTGTTCGTCGGAATGAAGAACGCCGTGGTGGACGACGACGCCATTCTCGCGGCGCTCGCTGACAGCCGGTTCAAGGATAAGTTCCTGTTTTGCGTCGTCTCAGACGAAGACCTGCCCAAGCTCAAGTGGGACTCGCAGTCGCATCACACTCGAAAGCTACTGGTACAGAGGTCGGATGCCCTCTTCTCGGGCAATCCAAAGACGCGATCTTGGGCGCTTGCCCAGTCTCCGTATGAGGAAGGCGAGGCGCACTTCATCAAGGAGTTCATGAGCCTCAAGGCCTGCCTGCACGGTTCAGATGCTCATGGGCCCGACGAGATCGGTCATCCATGCGCCCAGCGCGGCAAGCAGACCCACATCTGCGACCCTCAAGCACCCGAGGTATGCGACCTTCGCTATTGCTGGATCAAGGCGGACGCGACGTTCGAGGGCCTACGGCAGATCCTCCACGAACCCGCAGCCCGCGCCTTCATTGGCCCGAGCACGCCCGACTATCACGATGAAGCTAGGACGTTGTCATCGGTCAGCATATCGAATGGCCAAGGATGGTTCGCCGACGCGGAGATACCGCTCAATCCCGGAATGGTTTCGATCATCGGCCAGAAGGGCTCGGGGAAATCCGCGCTGGCAGACCTGATCGCCTATGCCGCCGGGTCTTGGATCGATGATGATGAGGGTTGCTTCCTGCGGCGGGCCGATCCGCATCTCGACGGACTGACCGTCACACTCAACTGGGCGGACGGCGCGACGACCACGGAGACTGTCGGTGGACCGCTGTCAGACGCGAAACTGGTCCGCTACTTGTCCCAGAACTACGTCGAACGGATATGTGCCCGCGACGGAGTAACCCGCGAGCTCGTACGAGAGATCGAACAGGTCATCTTCAGCTATCTCGACCCCGTCGATACTCTGAACGCCTCAAACTTCGCAGAACTGCGGGCGCTAAAGACCATGACCGTTGCGGCCGAAAGCGAGCGACTAAAGACCGAGATCGACACCATCATTCGCGACGAGTTTATCATCCGAGACCTGCAGGCCAAGCTCCCCGAAAAACGCACGCGCTTGCAGACGCTCAGAACCGAGCGGGACGGCCTGACCAAGCAGATTCCGTCTCCCGCCTCGGAGGCCGAACGAAAATTGTTGACCGATCTGCAAGCTAAGCGGGAAGCGCTCACTGCCGTCCAGCAAAAGGCCGGCGCCGAGAAGCAGGCGATCCAGCGGGTGGCCGATTTAGAGACCCGTGTGGACGCGTTCGGTCTTGCCATGGATCGGTTCTACGATGAGCTAAAGGTGGCGTTGAAAGAGGCCGGCATCCCTGAAGCGGAGTGGGCTGCGTTCAAACCCGGCTTCGCTCACGACTATCGCAAGCCGCTGCGCGAACGAGATGCGGTGATCCGTCACAACCTATCGGCTCTCGAGGGCGGCGATCCGCCGGCCGACGGCACGATCCGAAAGATTGCCGCTGAGATAGAGGATCTTTCCAAGCAGGAGCTGACGGACAAGGCGCGGCAAGAGCGAACACGCCAGATCCAAGTCCGGATCGCTAATATCAATCTGGAGATCGGCCGGCTCGAAACCGAGATCGCAACGACAGAAACCGAAGAAGCGCCGCGACTTGAGGGCGTCCAGACACGTCGTCTGGACGCCTACCAAGCCTACTTCAGCAACCTAGCTAAGGAACAGGCGGTTCTGCAGGCGCTCTACGAGCCAATCCGCGACCAGCTCGACGAACGCGCCCTGCTCAAGGGCAAGGATCTGGAGTTCGCGATCCGCTGGTCGGCTAATGTTGACGGCTGGCTGTCCCGCGGCGAGGTCCTATTCGACCAGCGTAAGACCATTCCATATGGGTCCATCGACGCTTTGGCGAAGGCCGCTCGCAAGGTGCTTCTGCCCGCTTGGAACTCAGGCGATGAAAAGAAGGTCCGCGCGGCTCTAGACAGTTTCCTCCAGCCTTTCCGCGACGGCGGCGCGCCGCAGACTTACCTGCGGACCAACGTCACAACAAAGGATTTGATGTCTTGGGTCTTCGAGGTAGACCATATCACGCTCGACTACGGCCTAAAGTTCAACAATTCTGAGCTCGAAAGCCTTTCGCCCGGCACCAAAGGCATTGTGTTGCTGATTTTGTATCTCGGCTTGGACGTGAACGACACGCGGCCACTGATTGTCGATCAGCCGGATGAGAACCTCGACAACGAGTCGATCTATGCATTGCTGACGCCTTATTTCCGGACGGCGAAGATCCGGCGCCAGATCATCGTAATCACACATAATCCGAACCTGGTCGTGAACTCGGACACTGAGCAGGTGGTGATCGCGACGGGCGAGAAGCAGGAATCTGGCTTCCCCTTAATTCACTACGTAAGCGGGGCGTTGGAGAACCCGGTGGTACGGCAGCAGGTCTGTAACATCCTCGAGGGCGGCAACGAGGCCTTCCTTAAGCGCGATCGGCGCTACGCCATCCCACGGCGCTGAACGTCCGAACGTCTGGGGAACAGAGGTAGGGCTTGGTATTTTGAGTTTGGCTTTAAGGGGGAGCTATGGCGGTAATTTCATTCCAGGACGCGCTTGAAGCCACAAAGGACAAGGATCGGACGCTCCTTATTGGCAACGGATTTTCAGCCGCCTATTTCGCGTATCGGGATCTGTTGGCTGCATCAGGTCTTCCCGATGATGGCCCGATCCGAGCTCTTTTCGGAGCGCTGGACACCGTCGATTTTGAGAAGGTGATCTACTCACTTGAGGTAGCTTCGACTGTTGAAGTCGCTTACGGGAATGCCGACCATTCGCAGCAACTGACTGACGATGCGCAAGTCGTGCGTGAAGCACTCGTCCAAGCCATCAATCACACTCATCCTGGCCATCGCGAAGATGTAAGTTTCGCGAGTTGCGCCGAATTTCTTGATAATTTCGGTTCGGTGTTCTCGCTCAACTATGATCTGCTTCTTTACTGGGCCGTCCTAGAGAAAAATAAGCTGCATGATGGCTTCGGGCTGGGCGAGCAAGCCGGCGCCTTTCGCGGGCCGTTCCGCCAAGACGCTTACTGCGAGATTTACAACCTGCACGGCGGCCTTCACCTGTTCTCGACGGTTGATGGGGAGATCGAAAAGGCACTTCATACGGGCAACGGCGTGATCGCGACGATCTCGGCTGCGATCGTCGGCCAGAAGCGGCTGCCGGTCTATATCGCGGAAGGCACGTCCCGGCAAAAGATGCTCAAGATCGATACGATTAGCTATCTTCGGCACTGCTATTCGAAGCTTCGAGAGAATGCGGCCGCTGTCTTCGTCTATGGACACAGCGCCGATGACAATGACGCGCATATCTATCGCGCGATATTCGAGTCGAATGCCAAGCAGCTGTTCTTCGGAGTTTATCAGCCTGACGAAGCCAAGCTCAAGGTGTTTGAAGGCCAGCTGGCTAAATACAAAGCCGTCACCGGATCGGAAATCGATTACGCGTTTTTCGATAGCGCCAGTGCCGAGGTATGGGCCGCTTGACGCAAAATTGCTCCATGATTTTGAATTCCCTCTGTCGGTCTTCGCGAGGCCGGCCATGAGCCTATTGAAGACAGTTATCATCTCGCCCGATAGCGCCCATTGGGCAAAATGGTTCGACGCAGCGCTCGGCCCGGATGGCCCGCGCCGGGATCGAGCGCTCGGCTTTCACGACGAGCTGATACAACGCGGGCGCATCCCGCTTATGACGTGGCACCAGTTCGAAGAGCTGATGACGGTGGATAGTGATGACAGTGCGCGCGAGCGTGTTGGCTTTATTCAAGCGATTCCTCTTCTCGCTTGGATGCGGCTCGATAAGCAGAGCGCGGGTCTTGCCTCTATCGGCCATATCCTCGCCGCCGAGGCGATCGCGGCGAGTGAAGGCCACAACGATCTGATGGCCATTCGCGACCGCGCTCGGAGCCTGCTAATTTGCACAGGTCCCGGCCGGGAAGCGATCGGTGACGAAGGATGGGTATGGGAGGCTGTTCGCCCGCAGCTGCGCGCGCGCAAAGGCAGGGACGATTTCGTGGCAGCGGTTTCGCCCGTTCGCACCTTCGATGAAAACCGTACTATCGCTGAGATTTGCAAGAGTGAGGTCAACTCGCCGAGCGAGAGCCGTGAACAATTGAAGCGCATCTACACCCGCGTCTTCAACGAGTCCTTCACGAGCAATGGAGGTGACTCCATTCGTGCCCGGCAGTGGGCGGAGGCCTTCATGGACATGGTTCTCCCGCTTTTGCCACAGCCGGGAACATCGCCACGCGAGCTCCTTGTTTCCTTATTAGTGGCCCAAGGAATAGACGAGAGCGAGATTCACGATGATAGTGTTCTCGCCGATCTGAGCCGGCTGGGGACCTTTCGAAGTCAGCTTCGGACGATCGCTTCCGAAACCGGTCGATCTTTCGACGACTTGAAGCGCATACCGATGGAGATCCTTCCGAGCCGAGTAATCAGCGAAGCCTTGAGGAGCCACGGACAGAAGCGAGCTCTGCGACCGGGGGGCGATATGCACGATGGTCATCTCGCTGTTCTCGCGGCCTACTGCGACACGCTTTATGTCGACAAGCGGACTGCTGAGGATTTTCGGCGCGCTCGTCAGAAGGAGCTGCGGTTGGACGGCCTGATCGGCGAGATCGCGAAGGCGCCCGACTTCATGGGGCTGTTGGGAAGCGATTGATGCTTGTCGCGCTTGCGCCTGATGGCACTCGTGTCGAGGCACCGTCGGCGATGAAAGGCCCCAACTTTTCGTGTCCCGGATGCAAGGGGTCGGTCAAACTTGCGAAGGGGCGTATCCGTCGCCATTATTTCGCGCACCTGAGGGGCTCGGCTTGCAGCTATGCGACGAGAGAAACCTGGCAGCACGAACAGGGAAAGACCGACATCGCCGCGGCTCTTCGGGCGCGCGATATCGAATGTGATCTTGAGGTCGACGTGCTGTCGATTGAAGGAGACCGTCGCGCTGACGTTCTCGTGACGGCCCCTAAGGCCGAGTATCAGATCGCAGTCGAGGTGCAGCACAGCCCTGTGGACTATTCGGCGCTTGAGGCCCGAACCAGGGCCTATATCTCAGCGGGCATAGCGGTTGTCTGGGTCCCGGTTCTCGACCGCGGTAAGCTGGAGACACCCGGCCGCATCGAGGGAACCGACTTCTATTATTTCGCGCAATATTCTGCGCCGCCGTGGCAGACGTGGATTAACGCCCTGCAGGGTCGGCTCTGGTTTTACGATCCGGTTATCCGCGCGTTTTGGCTTGGCCAGCTCGACAAATCCATGCTCTACGAGAATCCGCGCACATGGTTTGATGGCGGATCAGAGCAGAGTTCTGGAGGATATTGGCGTTCTTCGAGCCGATGGAGCACTCTTTTTCTCGAGGGGCCTCTCGACCTCGCGCAAATGCGCCTCCGGCGGTTTAAACGCCCCGCTGGAAAAGGCCACGGGTTCATCCTGCCGGAAGGAAGGATCGCGGATTTCACTCGGTTGAATGAGGCAGTTGGCGAGCGCATGCCTCTTCGTATCGGTTCCGCAATAGCAGGCGTGAACTCGGTCTATTATCGTCCCGAGATCCTGTCGGGAGGCGAATGGATTGGGGCGGCTTATCGTATCGTCGACCTTCCCGGTGTGGTTATCGATCAAACGGCGTCTGCCGACCACGCCTGAACAAGACCATTCTCCGCTCAGAGGGGACACGAACTGGGGCCGATGATGCGATTCGAGACATCAAAGAGCGAGCAAGAGATATTCGGAGACCTCGAACGCCTTTGTGCATCGCCTGGCTATATTCATGTCCTCGCGGCTCTTTCTTTCCGCGATAACTTCGTGACCTTCCCAGGAGAACTAACACCAGAAGCACTCGCCGCCTCCTATGTGGAAGGTCGCACGGTGCGAACCGAATTCTCAACCCTGATGGGCCTCATGCTCAAAAGCCCCATCGACTTCGAGAAGCCGCCTTCTGCCGAAATCGAGCGGATGATCAAGCGGACTATCGAAGTACTGGAGGAGCTCCACGCCACCTTCAACATGCCGATGATGGCGTCACTTAGGCGCGGCTTCGAGGAAGCGAAGGCCGGCGTGCCGTTGGAAAGGGCGACACCCTTTCTTCAGGGTGAGGTGCTGCGCGAGCCGATCTTCTATGGCGGAGAATCGGCTTATGACTTCCAGTACCGAGCATTCGCGGTCCAGCGTTATGTGCCAGATGACGATTGGCTCTTTGCGAATAGGGGCTTCCGGATTGACGATGCTGCGAAGGTGGCGCGCGCGTTGAACCGATACCGCGAACTCGAGGCTGCCGAGTGCTGCCGTGTCGAGGGTGTTGCCGGCATTTCGTACGATGAAAAGTTCGCCCAGGCCGCGTCCGAACAGCAGTTCGGGAGGGACGCGCGAATCCGAACAACTGACATAGGCTGCAAATGGGGATTGCCCCGCGGCCAAACGCAGGCGCGTATCGCGATCGAGCGAAGGAACGATCGGCTGATCGTTCAGGAACGCCTGATTGCCGTTGCGCAGCAGCGCCAGCGCTTCTTCTGGTGTTATGCTCATGCGGCCACCACGGCGATGGCAAGCAGCGCGGCGGTCGCAGTCCGCCCCACGTAGGGACTGCAGTTGCATCGGGGAAGCGCGACCTCAGCAAGGGTGATCTCAAAGGCGCACAGATCCTTAGCCTTCATTCGTCGCATCATCTGCACCGGCAGGTCGCGGCCCTTTGTACTGACCTCGATATGGTGATGCTACGCGACTATGAGGGGACGAGCCTGGACAGCCTGCGGCAAATGGCAGGGACGGGGCTAGCCCTCACAATCCTCCCGGATCTCTATGTCCGCTCGGAAGTCGGCGGCAGCGCCGGCGTGAAGATGCTGCGTGTCCAAGAGTGGCAGCCTACGCGGAGTATCGCCGCTGCCTGGCGCCGCGGTGCCGCCTATTCAGACGCGTATCGAGGCATCGCGGAGGCCATTCGGGAAAAGGCGCTCGCTCTGATAAATGGCTAGTCCAAGAGAGCGGGCCTGTCCCCTGGCGGGCTGGATCTTGATTGGCCACCCACGTGAGTCGCCCGCAATTTCTGCTTGGGCGGAAGACCTTCCGGCGCGGCGCCCAATCTGAACGCGCTGACCCGACGAGCCCGGTCCAGTCGGCGACCTTGTCAGGCGTCTCCACGTGACGAAGTCAGCGGATACTCGCTCTCCCGAGCTGCCGGGAGCTTCTGTCAGATGAGGTCGGCTTTTCCCATGTCCCCAAGCCTAAGACCGCCGCGACCGGGCGCAATCTTCGGCCCAGGTCGCGATCACCTTGCGGACTTAATCGAGGGCGAGCAACGACGCCTCGCTCAGGAGCTCTTCGCGAATCCGCGTAGATCATCCTGAGCGAGGCAAGACTCCGCACGGCCCGAGAGGCGCCTCAGAACGAGAAGCCGTAGCGCACGCCATATGTCCTCGGCGGGCCGTAGTGGGTGTAAAGTGGAGCGCCATCGAGCGGGCCCAAGAATCGCGCCACATCTTCAATCGAGGTAGCGTAAAGCTTGTTGATTAGATTCTGGCCGTAGAATGACACATATTGTTTGCCGTCGTCGAACTCGAAACGGACATTCGCATTGAGAAGCCAGAAACCAGGCTGTGAATGCGGCTCATCCTGGAAAGGAGTGTAATAAGTGCGCGAGCGATAGACGGCCTCGCCTCGGAACGAAAGTTCCCCGATGCCCACATCGGCCCGGTAGTCGAGATAGGTCATGACTGAAGTTTTGGGTGCCCGCTTCAGAACATTGCCCTTCACGCTGACATTGGTCGGAACGGCGAGCAGGTCGTTGAAGAGGGTAAGGTCACCATATTCGCTGTGCATCAGCGCAAAATTTGCGCCGAGCGTCAGATCTCGCGTCGGGCGAAGTGCGATTTCGCCATCCAAACCATAGATTTTTGCCGACGCGGCATTGGTGACGATCGACTTGCCCGAAGGCAACAGGACCTGCTGGACCTGCAGGTTCGAATAGTCGTAATAGAAGGCCGACAGGTTCGTCGTCAGTACCCGCCCCCAGCTCGCCTTGAAGCCACCTTCATATGACCAGATGTCTTCGGGGGCGAACTCGTTCGTCGGATCGTCAGTGTTGAAACCGCCGCTCTTAAAGCCCTTGGTCGCCGTCGCGAACAGCATGATATCGCTTGTCGGCTTATACTCGATACCAAAGCGCGGCGTGAACTGGCTCCAGCTGGCGCGCCCGGTTACTTCCGTCCCGCGTCCTGTGATATTTCCGGTCGAGGCGTCCACGGTGAGCGGGGTGAGGCTGTAGGTCTTGCGCTCGTGCGAGTATCGCGCGCCGGCAGTCAGCGTCACCGACGGCGCCAGGTCATATTTGAAATCGGCATAGGCCGAATAAGCCGGATTGTTCAGGTAGCGGTCGGAATAGCGGTAGGCAAAGAAGATGCTGCGCTGCAGTTCGGTGGACTTTTCGAGAAATACGCTCGCTCCCACGATAGCGCGGAACGGCTTGTCGGAATCGGTCGCAAGAAAGGTTTCGTGCGAGAATTGCTTCGAGCTTTGGACGGATCCATTCACCCAAAGTTCTCCGAGCACGATTGGCGGGGTTGTCGGTAATGAAAGCGGCATGCCAACATCGTCATTGTCATAGGTGAACGGACCATATTTGAACTTGCGATAGCTCGTGACCGACGTGATATCGCCAAGCCCGGTTTCCCAATCCATGCGTAACTTGATGCCGCGATCCTTAACGGGCGCGTAGCTGTCATGTTGGCCGTAGCGCTTCCAGGGGTCCGCAATATATTGCCCGACGGTTGCCTGATAGTTCCACGCGTCGGGGTTGGGTGTCTTCACATAGTCGCCCGTCTCGATCTTGGAATAATCAGCTGAGACGAGAACGCTGAGGCGATCGGTCACATTCGCTAGAAGCGAACCGCGAATGGCGAAATTCTTGAAGAAATCCTGATCCTTGCCGCTGGGCAAGTTGACTCCGAACCCGTCGCGATCGAGATATTGCATCGCCAGACGGCCCGCTATCTTGTCTGACAGCGGACCCGTCACCGCGCCGCGGATCTGGAAGTCGTTGTAGTTGCCGTAGGACACATCGCCGCTCGCGCCAAAGTCGAACTCGGGCTTCTTGGACGTGATGAGGATCGTGCCGCCCGTCGCGTTGCGGCCATAAAGAACCGCTTGCGGACCCTTGAGCACTTCAAGCCGCTCCAAGTCATTGAACGCTTGGAAACTTTGCGTGGAATTTGGTACATACACGCCGTCGACATAGGTTGCGACGCTATTGCCCGAAGCGATACCATAAAGGTCGTTGCCAATCCCGCGCAAATAGGGCCGCTGGGTCGGGCCGCCGAGGCGCGATGTGACGAGCCCCGGAACGCGAACCTGCAAGTTCTCGGTATCGACAATCCCAATCTTTGTCAGGCTCTCTCCGGATACGACTTGGATCGAGGCGCTGATGTCCTGAACGGATGACTCTCGTCGCTCGGCGGTTACGATGATGGTATTGCTGTCGTCCGTAACCTCGTCGGCGACTGGCGCTTGCGCTGCGGCGACTTGCGGACATGCCAGAATAGCCGCTGCCCCGGCTAATAGATGTGCACGATTTTTCATCATTACCTCCCCAAAAAGCCGTCGCTGCCCGTGCGGCAATTATTTTCGATCGGCGGTCCAAAAACGAACGTATGAAAATATACTCATTGGTATATATGATCAAAAAGAGGGGCGGCCGAAGCCGCCCAGTCAGGAGTATTCTACTTCTTGCCGCTAATCGTACGCATCAGCAGGTCGGCATCGATCGAACGCGCAATGAGATATTGTCCGGAATCGCTCGGATGAATATTGTCGAAGCTTGCACCAGGCCGATAATATTCTTCGTCCAGCGGGTTCTGCACCGCGGCGGCGAAATCGAACACTTTGTCAAAAATGTTTGTGGAGCGAAGCCAGGCGTTTATTTTCCGCCGCTTCTCCTCCTGAGCTGGGCTCCAGTAGGGGTGCCCCTGATGCACATATCCTGATCCAGGCGTGATCGTGGCCCCGAATATCGGAACTCCGCGCGCCCGCGCCATGGCCACGATTTTCGTATAGCCCGTGATCATTTCGTCCGCGCTGACATCATTGGTCGGCGAGTAGATATCTACCGGCGGCATCTGGGGGACCCCCAAATCGTTGACGCCCACGAAAAGGATAACCGCGCGCAAATTGGTTTCCGACAGCACATCGCGCTCAAAGCGCGACAAGGCGCTTTCGGCATAATGGGACGATGTCAGCAGACGCTGTCCGCTGAGCGTTGTTTGAACTACGCTCGGCGCCGCGCTTCCCCAGCGTTCCTGAAGAAGGCGCGAGAGAATCTCGGGCCAGCGCATACCTGCGTCGACTTGCCCTGTGATACTCACCGAATCGCAGCAGGCTACGACGGTGCCGGCCGATGCCTCGTTTGCGACCTCGATTCCGTCGAGAATATACCAGCTTGTCTGGGGTTCGAAATATCTGCTGACGGGATCTCCGACGCGGTTGCCATCGGCGATGTAGCTTGTCGTGGCGGTAGCGAAGTTGAATGGGATTGGACCCGTCGCCTCGGGCAAATAGAGGTCGATCGCCATCAGCTGACTTGGAAGAACCTTCATATCCATGGGGTCGCTGATCACGTCGGCTCCCGGGGCAATCGTCACGGACGGCGCTCCGCCAAAGCTGAGGATGCGAACTTCGGATCCAACAAGGTCAGCGTTAAACGGTTTGTGACGTGGCGCGATCGCAGCTTTGCCGATTGTGAGAGGCTTGGTGCCAAACCGATTGGTCAGCCGGATCCGTACCGACGTTCCACCGGCACTGGTAAGGGCAGTGAGACGCAGTGTCTGATCGCGGAAACCGTAATTGCCAGGATTGCTGAACACGAACGTCGGCTTCAGAAGCGCCGTCGTCCAAGTCGTAACCCATGGCTGCTCTCGTTCCGCTGAACCTGTCTCCCTCGCGGAGGCGGGGCCGGCGATCATGCCAGCGGCAGCAACAGCAGTTACAAGAAGGCGACAGGTAGGATTGATCATCTGGGCGCGTCCTAGATTATGTGGTCGAGATGGTCGCGAATATCATCGAATTTCTGGCGATTGCGGGTCCCTTTGGCTACGGTCACCGCTGCTGCAGGGGAAAGCATCGGCACCGATGCGGCGCTGCCAGCCGCTGCCGCCAAAAAGCTCCGCCGGCTGACCTGTCGCCGCGAGGCCTTCATATTATGGCCGTCGGATTGACAGGTGAGCCGGTACCATGTTCGATGCGTAGCGGTGCGATTGTCAGCATGAAGCTTTTGTCGGCGCGATCGGCAAGCTTGTCCGCCAGCCGCTCCAGATTAAGCGTATGGACGAGCGGCATACCAAGATAGCCCTCTGAGATGACATGGATCGGAACCGAGCATTCGGCCGTGGTGCTCGGAAAATTGTCGCCCGGGCCATCGGTTCCGACGAGCGCTGCATCCCATTTGGCAACCACGTCCATGCAGTCGACGTGGAGGCCGGACCAATTGCCGTGATTATCCTTGGCGCGCGGATCGTCGGCTGACACGGCTGCCACGCGGTGGCGGCCGGTGCGGACGATCAGAGCGTCGCCCGGCGCAAACTTGCCTTCAAGGAAAGCTAGATCGGCGGGCAGAACCGGGGACCCGGGCTCGAGCGCATCGATGCCGCGCTGGCGCGGTGCGTCCACGAGCCAGGCCCTGGTAACGATCGAAGCCATATCGAGAATGGTGAAACGGGACACGCCCTTTTCACTGGCGAAATCGGTGAACGCCACGTCGTTGAAAGACACGCCGCGATGACCGACATGGCTCAGTGCATCGATGTGCGTGTTGACCATACCATGAATGTCGACGGTTATTCTGTCTGCAGCGTTCTGCAACTGCTCCTCTGCCGCGCTGAAGGAGTAGCTGCCGAAAGACGTCATTTCATGCCGATAGACGATATTTCCCGGCGAAGAGCCTTCCGAGACGAGATTGTTGCCGATCGAGAGGTTCTCATAGCTTTGCACCGACCGGAGCGCCCGTTCGACGCTGTCCTTGCCGAGAAGATTAAGCGTGCCAAGATCATTGTCCCAACGCCCTCGATTATAGGTGCGGTACGGCCAGACAGGCAGCTTCTTCATTATCGCTCTCCCCTTATTGATCACAGATATACCAGTGAGTATATTTTCCGTCAATTGGTAGTTTTGACTGCGCCGATGCGATCTCTTTTGATGGAGATCCCCGATTTCTCGCGGTCCCAGCTATCAACGGTAACGCCTTCTCCGCGCAGCAAGGCCTTCTGGACTTTTGCCGAGGGCGTCTTCGGCAGTTCGTCGAGTACCCGTACGTAGCGCGGCACCATGAAGTAGGGCATGCGATCGGATAGGAAGGTGACAAGCTCGGCGGGATCGACCGTGTGCCCGGGAACAGGAGCGACAACGACCATCACGTCGTCCTCCGAATACTCGCTGGGCACGCCGATCGCAGCGGCCTCGCGTACCGCCGGGTGCGCGCAAACCTCTACTTCCACCTCGAAGGATGAGATATTTTCACCGCGCCGGCGAATGGCGTCTTTCACGCGGTCGACAAAATAGTAATAGCCGTCTTCGTCACGCCTGAAGGCGTCGCCGGTATGAAACCAGCCATTTCGCCAAGCTTTTTGCGTCGCCTCCGCGTCCTTATAATAACCGCTGTTCATTCCCCACGGCCGGTCCGTGCGGACGAGCATTTCGCCGATCTCGCCGACTTCGACTTCGCAATCATTTTCGTCGACCAAGCGCACTTCGACGCCGTCGCGAACTCGTCCGCACGTGCCTATTTTCTTGGGATTGGCATCCGATACGATCGGCGATGAAATCTCCGTCATGTTGAAGATTGTGTAGACGTCGATACCGAACCGGCTCTTGAACAGGGCTGCGTCGTCCGTAAGCGGCACCATTAGCGCTGTGCGTACACAATGATCGCGGTCCGCCGGCGAGGGGGGACGTTTCACCAGAAAGGTGGCCATTACGCCGAGTAGGAAGATGACCGTTGCCTCTGTCCGCTTGACGATCGCCAGGAAGCTGTCCGTGGTGAAATTTTCGACAATCGCCACCGAGGCGCCGCGGGCCAGCATCACGACAGGCGGCCCCATCCCGCCGATATGAAAAATTGGCGCTACTGTGAGATAGCGGTCATCGGCTCTTACCATCGGCCAGCTCTCCGGGCCGGCATTGGTGTAGAGGTGCAGATAGGACGACAACACGCCCTTGGAGGGGCCGGTGGTGCCCGATGTGTAGATGATGGACTGAAGGTCCCAAGGATCGATCGGTCGATCCAGCTTCGGAAGGCTTGGCTCACTCGCCGCGAGCGTGTCGAAGGCTATTGTCGAGAGCGGAAAGCCCTCGCCGACTTCGCCGCCGACAATAACCGCTGCGGTAAGTGCTGCATGATCGATCTCACCAAGGCGTGGAGCGAGATCGGCATGCGCGACCAGCAGACGTGCGTCCGAGTTGGCAATGACGTGGGCGAGCAGGTTACCGCGATAGGCGGTATTAAATGGCACGAACACGGCGCCCAGATAGTTTAGCGCGTAAAGAGACAGAATTGCTTCCCGGCCGTTCGGAAGCCACACCGCCACCTTGTCGCCGCGCGCGACTCCCAGTGACGCAAATCCGCTTGCCACCGCGATCGTCCGCTGCCTTACCTCCGAGAAGCTCCACGCTTCGCCGTCTTCGAAGATGATATGGATCTTGTCGGGCGTCTCCGCTGCCCAGCGATCCAGCTGGTAACGTAGCACGCACTCGTTGCGGTCAGGAATTCTCGGGTCGCTGAAATCGCGGGACATGGCAGTCTCCATGTGCAGGATGATAGGGAAGGGCGACTGCAAATCGCAGCCTTTGAAGAGGGGTCAGCCGAGGCCGACGAGGCGAAGGCAGGCTTTGACCGCCTGTTCGATCATCTCTTCTTTGGGCTTTCGGCTGCCCGGGCGGTAGAAATTGGGCAGCCACGAGAGGAGCCCACCCATCCACACCGACATGGTTGGCGCGTCTTCGAAGGTAACGGAGCCGTCACGCTGACACGCTTCCACTAGCCGTGCGATGCGAGAATCAAACTCATGGCGGAGACGCAAAATCTGCTGCGCGCGCGCGCGCTCTAGATACATCATCTCGCGTTGGTACACCACGATATACTCGTGGCGTTCTATAATGATGCGCGCCGTTTCCCTTAGTACCATCTCAAGCCGCTGCGCCGCTTTCGCATCGGCATTCTCTGACGCCTCGAGCGCGGCCAGAGATTCTGTAATTCCGATTTCGCAAACTGCGGCGAGGATATCGCCCTTGTTACGGAAATAGGAGTAGAGGAACGGTTTGGTCACATGCAGACGGTCCGCAAGCATATCCAGCGTCGTGCCGTCGTAGCCGTGCGCATGAAATAGCGCGCTGGCTTCTTCTAAAATCCGGCCTCGTTTGAACGCCACGATCTCGGGTTTGAGTCTGCGCGAGGGTCGGGTGACAGGAACATCGTCCTCCAGAGCGACGTCCCTCATGCCGCCATCCTCAGTATCTCGAGAATATCCGCGGGCGTGGATACCGGTCGCGGGTTCGTCCGCCCCCAGATGTCGAGCATGGTATAGTCGGCGATCTGTTCGAATCGATCAGGCGTCACGCCGATCTCGCTCAGGCTGCGCGGCATTCCGAGATCCGAAATAAACCGATCAAGAACCACCGAAGCTGCCTCACCCTCCGCTCCCATCGCGGCGCTGATCCTGCCCTGCCGACTTGCATCATCCTCTGCGTTCCAAGCCAGCACAAATGGTGACATCACACAAGATGTATAGCCGTGCGGAACGTCACATGTACCACCGAGAATATGACCGATCGCGTGACTCGCACCCATCGGCACGCCGCCGATGATCGGAATCATCGACTGCCACGCACCGATCTGGCATTTCAGCCGTGCCTCCATGTCTGCCGGGTCGGCTGCGGTACGGGACAGACCGTCGGTCAGCAGGCGGAGCGCGCTTTCGGCCATGCCGTCCGCAAAGTGGTTTGAGCGATAAGACGCGAGTGTCTCGACGGCATGATCAATGGCTCGAACGCCCGTAGAAAGCCAAAGCCATTCGGGCGTATGCCGGGTCAGCTCAGGATCGAGCACGACGGCAATCGGGGCCATGCCGCGATGCTCATAGCCTTGCTTGTGCTGCGTTGCTTCATCGGTCGCACCCGACAGCGTATTGAACTCGCCGCCCGATAAGGTCGTCGGTACGCAGACGACAGGAATGTCGGGCCCGTCGGCAATCGGGTTCACCACATTGCCATCCGCATCGACGTAAGTTCGCAGCGAGTCGAAGCCGTCGATCGAGCGTACGTCATGCCGGAGCAGAAGCGGTACGATTTTCCCAGCATCGGTGACCGAGCCGCCTCCCACCGTGACCACAAGGTCGGCTGACGCCGTGCGCGCCGCTTGTGCCGCAGCAAGAACATCGGATCGCGGCGCATGGGGCTGGATGCCGCTGAATGTGGCGGCATGGCGCTTACCGAGCGCTTCTTCGATCGCGGTTATCTCGGATGTATTTTCTCGCAGCGTCGTCCCAGCGATGACAAACACCCGCGATGCTTCGCGCTCCGCCGCGAGCGCGGCTATCGCGACGGGTGCCCTTGCGCCCAAAGATACTTTCTCGGTGCCCGTCAGGATCATGTTGGCAGCCTGCATGGCCATCCTCCCTCTCAAACTTTCATCCAACCTGCCAGAGTGACAATCTACTGTCCAGTAGATTTCCTGAAACAATATATTGATACGCCTTGACCTGAAATATACTCGCTAGTAGATCAATTCACCGCGCAACGGGGGAATCTATGGAAACCAGTGACATTCTTGACGTGGCCGTCATTGGCGCCGGCTTCGGCGGAATTGCCATGGCGAATGCGCTCGCGAACCGCGGCTGGCGGAATTTCGCCATTCTGGAAAAATCAGCAGGTCCGGGGGGTACCTGGCGGGACAATGTTTATCCGGGCTGCGCCTGCGATATTCCAGCGCACTTATACTCGCTGTCGTTTGCGCCGAACCCGGAATGGTCCCGCATGTATGCCGGCCAGGCCGAAATTCTTGCCTATCTCGAAGATGTCGTCGACCGGTTTGGGCTAGCGCCCCATTTTCGCTTCGGCTGCAATATCCTCGCGGCACGATGGGTCGACACGACCTCGCTTTGGGAACTGGAGACTGAAAGCGGCGAGATCATACGCGCCCGCGCACTCGTCTCGGCCATCGGAGTTCTCCATCACGCAGCCTTTCCCGACATTCCGGGGCTCGAGGATTTCGAGGGGCCGCTGATCCACACGGCGCAATGGGACCCGTCCTTCGATCCGGCGGGGAAACGCGTCGCGGTCATCGGTACAGGCGCGAGCGCCATCCAAGTCATTCCCGAAATAGCCGACAAGGTCGCCGAACTGAAAGTCTTCCAGCGCACGCCGGCCTGGATCGCGCCTCGCTTCGACCGAGGCTTCGGCGAGGCCATGCGAGACAAGTTCCGCCGCAGTCGGCTAGCGCAATGGTGGTTTAGGGCTAAGCTATTCTGGGCGCACGAGAAGCGTGCCACGGGATTTACCAAGTCAGATCCCGAAGCACTCGCGAAGACCGAGGCGCTTTGCCGGGGCCTCCTGGAACGTCAGGTGAAAGACCCGATACTGCGCCGGAAGCTCACACCGAACTACAAGGTGGGCTGCAAGCGGCTCATAATTTCTTCGGATTATTACCCTGCGCTACAGAAGTCGAACGTCGAGTTGGTGACTGAAGCAGTGGTTCTCGCGGAACGCGGTGCCATCATCGATGGCGCAGGACGCAGGCATGGCGTCGACGCGATCATTCTTGGAACCGGGTATGACGCGCAAAATCCGCATGCGCATCTGCCGATAATCGGACGCGACGGAAAATCTCTGCAGCAGGCTTGGCGGGATGGCGGCAAGAACGCGCTTCTGGGGAGTGCCGTCGCTGGCTTCCCGAATTTCTTTCTGGTGACAGGCCCCCATACGGGAGGCGGTCATAATTCGCAGGTGTTCATGATCGAGGCGCAGGTGCACTATATCGTGAAGGCCCTGGCGATGTTGAACGGCGCGCGCTCGATCGAAGTAACCCGCGCCGCCCAGGATGCTTTCGGCGCTGATATGGACCGCCGACTTGAACGATCGGTATGGAAAAATGGCGGCTGTATGAGTTGGTTCCTGGATCCCGATACGGGCCGCAACACTCTGCTATGGCCAAGTTACAGCACAGATTATTGGCTCAAAACCCGCCGTGTTCGCCGCCGCGACTATCATATCGTGAAATGACAAGGTCTTCGCAACAGTTGGCGGGCCCGCTCGCGGGTGTCCGGGTCGTTGAATTTGCTGGCCTCGGTCCGACGCCCTTTGCGTGCATGATGTTAGCCGACTTGGGTGCGGACATCATAAGGCTCGATCGGCCCGGCGGTCCGGCGATGCTCGCCGGCGACCCCGCGCTCGATACGCTCAATCGCGGTCGCTCATCGGTGTCCATAGACCTCAAGGCCCCAGAGTCCGACGCTCTGGTTCTGGAACTATGCAAAAAGGCGGACGTCCTGATCGAGGGGTTTCGGCCCGGGGTCATGGAACGGCTTGGCTTCGGTCCTGATCGGCTGCTTAGCGCGAATTCCCGTTTAATCTATGCGAGGATGACGGGGTGGGGACAGGAGGGCCCTCTCGCACAATTCGCAGGTCACGATATCAACTATATTGCCATGACCGGCGGACTTCACCTCATCGGTTCTGAGGAAGCTCCGCCGCCGCCGCCGCTCAATCTTGTCGGCGACTTCGGCGGCGGGGGCATGCTCGCAGTTACCGGCATAATGGCAGCCCTGATCGAACGGCAAGTCTCTGGACTGGGACAGGTGATCGATATCGCGATGATCGATGGGACTTCGCTCCTGCTTGCTCAAGCCCACGCTTGGAAGCAAATGGGATTCTGGAGCAAGGAACGCGGCGCAAATCTCCTGGATGGCGGCGCATATTTCTATCGATGCTATGAAACGCTTGATGGACGCTTCCTGGCTGTGGGAGCCATCGAAAAGCCTTTTCACGATGCTTTCATCGCGGGACTGGGACTTCCTGCCAACGAATATTCCAATCATATGGACCGAGAGAATTGGTCAACCCGCGCCCAAGCGGTCGCAGAAATAGTCCGCAGAAAGTCCTTATCCGACTGGGTTGAAGCGTTTGCTAAGCTTGACGCATGCGTCAGCCCGGTCCTGACGCTTGATGAGGCGATTAGCCACCCTTTCAACATTGCCAGGAATATGTTTGCCAATCAGGCTCCTGCTGCAGCGCCTCGTTTTTCGAGGTCGCGAGCGCAGGCCGGGCAACCGTCTCTGGTTGGCGAAGGAGCAGAGGAAGCGCTCGCCAGATGGGGCGTTGCAGATAGTTAAAGCGGCGAGATTCCGTGGGCCGACCCCGGCGATTTGACCGGACATATGATTAAGGCGTGGGAAAACAGCCTGAACTTTGGCTATCTCATCTGGCTGATGGGCCGCCGCTTATCTTCTGTTACTTCATGCCGGCTTTTTGACCGATCAACTCGGCTAGGCGTTCGAATCCCGATAGCCTCGGACGGTTTTGCATTGAAGACATTAGCGTTGCTCATCCGCTACCAGAACGCCCCATCTTAGACCGGCGAGGCTCTCGCGGATTCGATCTATGTCCAGTCGGATCGTTGGCGCGACTAAGTCCCGCATCGCAAACGATCCGTCAGGGCGAACGGCTGTTATCCTGTGCTTTTCGAGACGCTCAAGATCGTCGATCCCGTAGCTTTTACTTGGCTTCAGATTTTCACCCTGCGGTTTTATATATTTTCGTATGGCAGGCGGCGCCAATGCGCGCGTGACGACCACAAGCCATAGAATTCGCTGATCATCTCGGTTTGCTGCTCATCGAACTGGGCGAGGGTGCCCTCAAGTATTCGATCCACGAGCCGCTGAAAATCGTCCTCAATATCCTTCATGAACCCATGCTCCGCGCCATGATTCCAAGCGCGGTCAGCGCAGAATATGGCATCGTCCGCACGTGCTGGGCGGTACATGTTGCGAACCCGATCGAACAGCTCAACGGCATTTTCGTGCTCGAACCGCTCTATGCTTCTACTGGGAAAGACATGCTGCCTGACCGTGAGTTATGCGGATTTCCGCGCTGGGTCTTCTCGGATCGACGACGCATTCACGTTCACCATTGGAACAAAAGCGCCGAGGTCCAGCGCTGGCTAGTTACTAGGACATGCTCACGCTCTTTTGATTCTGCAATGCCTCCGGAGCGTGAGGGCAGCTGCCCTTTACTCGACGTCAGCTATCCCAGATCCGCGCCTAAAAGCAGACTGACCGCAAACGGCCAGCTTTGGCGCAATCGGTAGCCACTGAGATTCCCAACTTATTGGCGCTTACTGACTACCTCTTGGCAACAGAAATACAGGTCGCAAGTAAGTGCAGCGCCTAAGAGCGGAGCGAAAATTCGCTAAATCTATCCGGAACAACTCGGGGCCCGCGGCGCCTTCGGTGATGCCAATTCTGACCGGGTCGACGCTCAGGAATCGAGGCCCATCTGGCAAGATGGCGCCTTCCAAATCTATCAGAGCAGATATCGAACGGAAAATGCGTAACAATAGGACGGTTTTGCTTCCTATCTGCATGCACAGTGCCACATGCGCATCGCCCGGCCAGCGACTAAGAATTGGATTTAATCGAAATTGGATTGCGCCGCGAAGCCCTCCGCTGGCGAGGCTTGTCTCGCCCGTTATTACGTTTCGCATGCGATGAGCCAGCTCGCTATCAACAAAGCTATCGCCGCACCAACGGAATATCAGTTCATACGCGATCTTGAGCACGCCAAGTTTATACCGAGCGATGTCCACCAGCATCTGGCCATGAATTTGCGGCCTATCGAGCGTATGCCTGTTGGCAAGCACCTCTGCGACGGTCGTATCCATCTCTTGGTCGCTGAGCGGAGGCTTGCCCTCTCGCTTGCGTTGCCGTGAGATGATCTTGGGCAATTTGTCGCTATCGCGAGCGTCGAGGCTAATCTGGCGCATGTTAGCACCATTCTCGCCGAGATACTCGCGCTCCTGATAAATGAGATGTGCGATGAGCCTGCCGTCCGGTCCGCTATAAGCGCGCACTCTCTGCCCACTGCCATCGTCTAGCTGGCCTTGGCCGAACAACGCCCGAAACGGATCAGGAACGGTGCGACTATTACCGGCTAGCTTGAGTTGCGCGCGCCGCGCGACGATTATTGGATGTGTTGTGAGATAGGTGTCAACCGTGTTGCCAAGCGTCGAATTGCATGTCTCGCAGACACGGTCGATAACTAGGGAGCCGCCGATTGCGAGTGGGAAGATATGCTCAAGAGACGGAGGGCGCTCCTGTAGGCAGAAGATGCATCGCATAATTTTGTGTTTAGGTTCTGCCAGTCACGATGTCACGGCTACGTGTGCTCGGTAGACATCGATCTATGGCAGAGCGCCGGATGCCCCGCGATTGGTCAATTTATATCCTCCCCGCAGACAACATCGGCAACGACCGCTTTAGCCAGTTTCGCCCTAAAAGCGGCCTGACCGTAAACGGCCAGAGTCGGCGGTATCCCACGCCTGAATGTGAGTTCCGGGGGTGATGCCTATTCCGTAGGATGTTGTCGCCACCAGGCGTGGATTAATCGCTTTCCTACAATGGTTCGCGCTGTCATGCCGAGCCTATGCAAGAACGCGGACCCAAATGGCGCGACCGGGCGCTCGCTATCGAATTCTGGATTGCGACCGCGTTGGTGGGCAGCTCATTCCTCGTCGGGGCGTGGCAGGCGCTCAAATATTTGTTCTAGCGGTGCAGGTGGCGCAGTGGGGCTACGCGCCGGCCGCCAGCGGCGAAGACGCAATATTCTCGGGAGCCACACCGTCGACATCGACCAGGTCTTCACCGACCACGATGCCGGTAATGCGCACACGCTTTTCGATATGATCGACCGGAACGCGGTGCAGGTCGAGGCGCCACCGACCGCCAAGGTCACGGCGAAGCGAGAAACCGCCCGCGTCGCGGAGCAACGTCCCTGTTTCTTCGATTCTCGTGCCGATCATCGTCATGTCTTTGGCCTACGCAATGTCGCAACACCGCGCCAGAAACTTTGCCTGAAGGCCTTTCAACCCAGCCTAAATGCTCAGCGACGCCGAAATGGCTCGCAAGCTACCCCGTCACCGTCGCCATCCATTTCTGGTCGATATCCGGGCTGACCGCGGTATAACGGCGCGGCACCCGCTGCCCATGCCGCATTGCAATTGCGGTAATAGACGCCGGACGGCGCCGACGATGCAGTAGGCCGGCGCACGGCGGATGCCTGCGGCTTGGGCCGATGTGCCCTGGGATTGGCGGCCCGATAGTCCGCCGGCTGCTGGAACTCGGAAGCCCAGATGCCTAGTCTGAGTGCCTTGGCGCGCGCCTCGGCGCTGAGATAACGATCGCTGAAATGTGGCAATGCGACCGCAAGGCCTGCTTCGACCATGGCTTGGCCCAAATCCACTTGCCGCGCGGTGCAGATGGCGACGATCCGGGCATAGTCATCAACATCGCGCTGCTCACAGCGCAATTCGGCACCACTGACCAGTTGCGCCAGTTTTGCCGACGATTCTTTGCCGCATGCCCAGCTCTGTCCCTCGCGCGCGCAAGTCTGGTTAAGCTCAGGGGCGTCCACACCGTGCAAGCGGATGGCGATCCCCGCCATATTGAGAGAGTCGCCGTCCATCGCCCGGCCCGAGCCACTAATGTCCTGCGCGGATACGGAAATCGGCGACAGCGCCAGCCCGATTACAAAAAGCCATTTCATGCGAATGAATTTAGCGCGGTTAGCTTACCAATTTCTTGAACATCCTCGATCGAGCCGAATGTCCTCTATGCGAATACAGCCGATCTAATCCAGTAGGCGGCAAGGCCTCGGTATGCTCAGAAACGGTTGCAGTGCATTTTTCCTTTCCGCCCATAACGGGCAGCAAACGCGCGCTGCCTTGGCTGGCTCGCGGCCCATGAGCTGTTGCGCAAGATCGACCTCATTTTCTCTGAATGGTCCGATCCTGCGAAGCTTTGCAGCGTCGCTGGTACGACAATGGCCTATATTGCTCGCGGCCGCGAAGGTGCCAAGAATGCGAGAGCAAAATGTCTCCTAAATGATGATGAAATCGAGCTCGCCGGGTCCCCAAGAGTTATCACCGTTAAATTGCCCCGTCAGTTCGAATGCGTGATCCTCTTCATAGGCCGAACCGTCAAACACCAGGCTCGGGAATTCAGCGGCAATTGCATCGAAAGCGGCGGTAGGAAAGTCCCATGCAGTGGTGAACTGGAAGTGCAGCGTCCCATCCTGACAATCGCGGAAATCGACATCGAATCCGGGCCATTTTGTACCCCAATTTTCAACGCACCAATCCTGACCTTCGCCGGAGGGAATCGGCAAGATGGCGCCAAAATCCAAAATTGTTTCCTGGCGATCAAGTCCGTCAATATAGTTTGATCCATCAGTCGTTGTTGTCTTGAACATCGTCCGCTTAAAGCGTTCAATTTCATTTTTATCGCCTTCAACGTGGAAGCCGCAATAAACGTAGTTAGGCATGCTACTATCCTTTCTTCAATTATATATTTGTTTCTTTCATAGTCTAATATCTTACTCGTTATTCAATAGATTCTCCCTTTGTAGATTTTCAATGGAACGACCGTTAGTGATCAGAGCCTCGGATCACCCGTGAATTGCCTTCCACACCACGAACACTGCCATTCCGAAGATCAGGGTCAGCACGATGAGGAGAAGGCTCGAGCGAGCGGCCCAGATCAGCCCATCGCGTGCCTCGTCGCCGTCGCACCGGCTGAACGCGTGCCGAAGATAGCTGAGCACAGGAAATATGCGGGTCGGATCCAAGGCCTCGATTGCACCAAAGGATGTGTGGTCAGACCATTCAGGACGTCGCGGAATGCGGCGGACGTCAGCAGTCACCTGGCCCACGAGCCGCTGCAGTTGATACCGCAGGTTCCCAAGTTCTTCGCGGTGCGCGGCAAGCTCCACAATGAACGCCTGCTCTTCGACGCTGCGCTTCTTGAGCACGGCTTCCACCTGGTCGGCGATACCCAAATTGCATACGACAATTTGCGTTAGAAGCTCGTCGTCCTGCAGCCCGAATATAGCTTCCATGGTTTGCAGATGGAGCAGCGTTTGCGGGGGCGGGTCCCGGTGGTATATCGCTTGGTAGAGCCCGGCGACGTTCGAGATCTTACTCATCAGAACATCCCCCCCAGCGTGTCTTCGACATCGCGCTGCCACATACGAAAGCGCGCGCGGGTTCCACGAGATAGGCCCGCATCGATTTGATCGAGACCCATATTATCGGTGCGAAACTTGTCGTAGATGTGCTCGGGCAACGCCGGACAGCAGAAGACATCGCCCCCAGTCTTCGCGACTGCTTCGAGAAGCTCGGCGTCGACGAGCACGAACTTATCGGGCGGCCCGTGCCAGGCTGGGAGGTTGAGCAGCACGCGGCCTGGCGGATCACCGGCGAGCATGGCATCGAGCGTCGCGCGTGACGCCTGATCGAGGCCCATAGTCCAGACGATATCGACGTCAATATCGAGCGGGTCTTCTTCATCCTCAATCGCGAAGCGGAGAAACTCGTGGACCCGATCAAGATCCTCAAATCGCCCGCCGGGAACGTTGACGAGGATGTACGCGTCATCGGGCGCGTCATCGATGATCGTGATGAGCTTCTCCTGATCGGATTCTTCACCCAGGTCGATCGGCTCGACGCGATGTCGATTGCCATAGGCATGTTCGATGTCGCGCTGTGACAGGCTCGCTTCGATGAAGATGACGGGAATGCCGCGGTGCATGAGCGAATGTGCAAATGTTGCCAGCGTGCCGGTGCTGCCGACGCCGCCCTTCTCCTTCTCGTAAAGCATGAGGCGCTTGCGCCGGTGCTCCTCAACCTGTTCTTTGGTCGCCATGGGTCACTTCCTTTCTGCGTTGAATAGTTTGGCCGCCTGGGCCGCAGAAGTGCGGCTACCCGCGTGAAATTTGCGGTCATGATTTGGGCCTGCCGTGCTTGGCATGCGCGTCGGCAAGACGTTGCCGGGCGTCGCTCTGCGATCGTGCTTGCCGGACAAATTTCGCGGCGAGATTCGCCCCACGACCCGGCGCTGCGGCTTCGTTCGCCGTCCTTTGCGGAGACCGCGTCGAAGGGCTGTATGTTGCCTTGTCCGCGTGTTGCGCCGTTGTAACGGGCTGTTGCCGCGAGGGGACGGTGGGCGGCGGACCGGTAGGTGGCAAGGGAGCAGGCGGCGGCTCGGGGAACTGCTGCGACCCTGTCGAGAACATGGCTGGATCGGCAGCGGGGGAGCTCGTCTGGCGGGTGTAACCCGCTGAGAGCAGACGCGTGATGATTTGATTGAATATCTCAGGTCCGTCCTCGAGTTCGGCGAGGGCCGAGAGCTTTGTCGCAATCGCGCCGACGTCGAGAGCGGTGCCGCGAATGGCCGCGAGATTGGTGATCGCCGCGGCCCAGTGCTCTGGCCCTTTCGTCGAATTCAGGAGGATCTCAGCAATCTCGTCTGGAATATCGGCCGCAGTAATCTTGCGGCGGCGGAGCGAGGGTGCGCTTTTCTCTTGCTGACCTGGCGGTGCTGGTTCGACAATGCATTCAGGTCCAAGCGCTATTGTGACGGCGCGGATCCGGATAATAGCGACCACGATGTTGAAGATGCGGGACGGACAGACTAGGCCGGACGAGTTGAGGATCGCATCATGGAAAGTTTTCTCAGCGTCCTCGAGTTCGAACACGAGCGCCTCACGGCGATACCGCGGATGGAGCCGGTAGGCGTTGAAACGCGGGACCGTCTTGCGGCTCGCTTCACCGATGATTCCTTGTAATAGCCTGTTTAAGCGTGGTCCGAGCAGCGCGTGCGCAACAGCGCCATTGCGCAGTTCAGCGCCCGTCGCTCGCGATGCTTGATGCTGATCCACCGCGGCGTCGAAACCGGCGAACGCCGCTTCGCACAATAGATCACCAATGGCATCAAGAGCGTCGTCAAGGTAATCCAAATCGTCCTCCCGCACCGAGAAGACCGGGCCTCGCAAACAATCTCGCGGAGGCCTGACGAATCGGGCGGGCTACCATTTATGGTAATGTCAAAGCGATCTCCACAATAACCGTTACTTTCGCATGTGGAAATATCGCAGACGGGTGGTTTATTTGTCACCGATATCTCGGTGTAAGGCGAAGTCCGTTTCACCTTACATCCGCCATTTTCGTGTATGGTGAAATGAAAATCCCTTTACATTATCGATGGAGTTTCCAGCGCAGGAGATTTTCGGATTCCTGAAGATGTAAGCTATATTCGATGCGGTCTTACTTGTTTTGCGAAATAGGTTAGCTGCCCATTCTTCGATTGTGGAAGCTAACATCAACATGATATCCTTCGGATTAGGAAGGTCGGTTTCGCTCGGGACTTCCCGAGCGGGCGCCTGCCGCGGGCTGGTGGGACGGGCACGGCCCGCCTTTGGAAGCGTGGACTGGAGATCATGGATCCGATCGGAACTTTTCGCAGGCGGGCAGCAAAGCGGATCATCCGTGACTTGCCGCTCGACCTAGCGGAGACCGAACTCGATGATCCGTTGGGGCTCCTGCGCGGCAAGGTCCGAGCGAGTCTCGATTCCGCGCAGCGGTGGGAGCGCGGGAAAGCAGCTCCCGCCCGGCGCGCCTGGTTCGGCATTCCGAGCGTGCCGGACATATCGCGGCTGACGAGCGCGGCGGGGGAGCGCAGCTTTCACCTGGCGCGCAACGTAACCCGCGAGCGATCGGCGGCCGCCTTCGATGATTATGCGACCGGTAAGATCGGCGATGCGAATGCGGAGCCGAAACTGGCGCCCGAGGAGCGGCCTGCTGCGGCGTTCGACCGTTACTCGCAGGATCATGGCCATGACGATCGCCAGATCTTCGTCACGACGCTCGATCCGGATCCGGTCAAACGGGCCAAACAGTGGGACGAGGTCGAAGCGCATGAGTTTGGGCGGCGCAAGAACAAATCGGCCGGGCCGCCGCGTCTCAACATCAGATATGAACTCGCGCCTGCGTTACTGGCCGGCGCTGCGCGTCACAACGATTGTCCGGAAGGTCTGCGTGACATCCTCACCGCCGAGCAGAGGCGGGTGGATGGCGGCAAGGCGCTCGGCAAAAAGCGCCAGTTGGTTGGTGTGCCGTGGATCGATCCGGAGGCGCCTGCTGCGCTGACGTGGCTCGCGGCGCTGCCGGGCTGGCCGGACGCGGATCCGCCGGTGAAGCTCAGCGAAGGTCGCGGCAGCTATGCGGTCATCGCGGGCGAGGCGGAGCTGCCCGCCGATCTCGACGGCGCGGCGCATGAACGCATTCTCGTTGGCGCGAACGCCTGGGTGCAATCGCTCGCCAATTCTGACAGCGGCGATGCTGACGCAAAGCGGGTCGTGCCCGCCCTGTTCGTGCGGCATGAACCCGACGCGCTCAATAACCTGACGAACTGGCACCTGCACTTTCAGGTAGGTAAGCGTGCGGTGACCATTGATGACGACGGTGAACTGGCGTTCGACGCCCACGTCGTGCCGCAAATCGCGACCAGCTTCATGAAACCGTTCCGCTGCGAGATCGCGCGTCTCGTTAACATCGAACTGAAGGCCACGGGTGCCGATTATCGGCTCTCGCCAGAAACCTATGCGAAGATGGGGCTGGATGCGCAAACCATGCGTAAGGTCGGTGGCAAAGCCACCGTACTCGAACGTGCCGGAGATACGCCCGATGTGTCGCTCGACAATGCGGCGATCGGCTGGGCGCGCCTGCTCGCGCAGCATGTGGCAAAGCGCGATGCGGATTTCGCAGATGCCGATACGGCTTTCGAATTACGCGAAGCGCGCGTGCGCGAAGTCCGCACTTCGAACGACTGCGACCGGCTGGAGCGGTTATCGCTCGACCTTCGCGATCTCGAGCATACCGCGATCCGGCGGCGCGCCGAGGCCGCCGAGATCGAAACACTGTGCGCTATGGCGCGCAGCCATCCGCGTGTCGTTGCGAGATTTGCCCCGGGCTATGCAGACAAGGCGCGGAAGGACGGACACGATACCTATCTGTCGCACGCGTGGACCCGGCGGGGTAACGAGGCCGAAGCCTATCTCGATGAACTCAACCGGGAGTTGGTCGTTGAACAGGCGGCGATGGCCGAGCGCCGCGAGCAGGCGATGCTTCTTGAACGCAGCGCCGCCGAACTTCGCGAGCGCCTCGAGCGAGACCTGGGTCTTGCGGTCCAAGACCCTGAGCCGACCCGCGTTGTCGATGCAATATTGTCCAGCGAGGTCAGGTCCGCAACGATGCTGGATCCCAATGCGGTGATGAAGCGCATCGCCGAGACGCCGCTCCTTCTCAGCGAAGTCGACGGACGCTTGGTCGTGCTTCCTGCCGACGATCCTCAGGATTTGATCCACGGTGTCGATCTGAATGCCGCGCCCTATCGAAAGCGCCTCCCAGCGATCCGCGACACCCAGCAGAAAGAACTCGCCCAAGTCGGCGCGTTGCTGACCAAGCGCGGCCCGGCAGGTCTGGATGATGATAATCTCGGCGACAAAAGCGCGTGGCTGCAGAAGGTGGTGCGGCGCTGGCGCGATACGCCCGAGATTGGGCGGCGGATCAAGTTGCGCGATCTGCGCATCCAAGCGGCCCGCAAAATGGCATCAGACCTCAAGCGGGAGGCTGACCAAGAATTTGCGTTGTCGCCGCCTCGCTCGCTCGATCAGCCCTTGCCGACTCTTGCATCCTTGGACGCGCGCGGGTTCGACATGGTTGGGCTGGGCAACATCAGGCCCGGCCGCGAACCAAAGCCGGTGCCCGCAAGGCTCTCGCTGCGTGCCGAGCTGTCGCACCAACTCGCTATTCCCGCCGACGAAAATGTTCCGGTCGCAACGGAGCGCACCAAGACGCTGCGCGATGTTCGCGCTGACGACCATCTCCCCATCCATAACAACGGGCGAGAAAAGTTTGCCCATCTGTACCAGCGGCTTGCCGACACGCCAGTCGACGGGCCATTTCCCGACGAGCCGACCAATGAGCAGCTCCAAGCGCTAAAAGCGGTCATCGAAACCTATCCTGTTCGCATCGCGCTTTGGCGCGGCGCGCTGCAGATCGATCTGCGCGACGACCCCCGCCGCTGGTTCGATACTCCGTATATCCGGGGCACTGCGGGTCAGGACCTGTTGTCCTCGATCGTCGTTAAGCGTGCGCAGATGTTCAGGAACCTACCCGATATCGATCCGGCGCGCCGGCCAACGGCTTGGGACGTGGAGCAGACGCGACGGGCATCTTGGCTTGATCGACCTGCTGCTCGCGTCGCGCCGGTGCCTGCCGAATTGATGGACACATACCAGGAAACCGACCCTGCCGCCCTGTGGCGGCGTTCGCCTGTCCCTTTTCTGTTTGCGCGGCGTTCGGATGCCGAAGCACCGGACACCGTGGAGACGCTGCGCGACGCCCTCGGGTCTCGCGCCGCGTGGCTGGCGCGGCCCGACATACAAGCCCGGACCCGGGCCGCCTGGCTCGTTCAGCAGGAGACACGGAGCGATATCCTGCATGATCTTATGGTCGATGCAGGCTTGCTTCCAGCCGCGCCGCTGCGGGCAAACGAAGCGGACCGCTTGCTGCACATGGGCGATCCGCTGCTCGACGAAGAGTGGCTGCTGGTCAAGCGCGGTTCGGTGCGGTTCGATCCGCCGAAGGCGGCGGACCGGTTGAAGCGCGCGTTGGCATCGGCGCGATCCAGCGAGGATATGGCGGCTGCCGCGGCGATCATGGCGTTCGGGATCAAACGGCGAACAGCGAAACAAAATGCGAAACGGTCGAAGTCGTCGAAGGGTCCTCATCCGTCCGCCCGCGGACTGTCCGGCCGAGAACCCGGCGGTCGCGGACGCTGATCGGCAGACCCTCAGGGAGGGTCTGCTTCTCTTAAAATGAAGATCACCCCTGCGGCGCCGCCGCAGACCGATCTCGCATGTCCGCCGGATGGAAAAGCGGGACGCGGCTGCGCGCCCGCCGAACAGTGGAGACGCTGACGCGGGAAGCGAGGAACAGGGTGAAAGGAAAAGAGGCAGGAGTCCTGTCTCGGATCCCTGATCCTCCGAAAGGAGAGTATCGTGAACGAGTATCAACTTCCCAAATGCCTGCAGGTGATCGGTCTGGCATGCATTCCCATCAACGACATACCCGACGAGCATTCGGCGCTGGCACGCAGGCCGGTTGCGGCGGCGGTCCTGACTATTGTCGAACAGGATGATGGCCATCGCTGGATAAACGCGATCTGCGTCTCCGACGCGCGCAAATCGGAAATCCCATTGCCGCACTTGCTCGACAAGACGCTGTTGCCCGGCGCGGTCCAGGTCGCGTCCACGGCCGATCGCATGACGTTGGCGATGGACGCGATGAGCCGGCGCTTTTTCGTCGAGCCGGCGCTTGCAGAACTCTGCTTTGGCGAGACGGCTATCGATCCCGCCGCAATGGGTAACCATGGGTTCGATGAGCGAACAGCGTGCCGTCGCTTCTCGATCCCGATGCCCGAGATCGGCGATGCGGACATCGAGCTTGCTTGGTCGCGCTCGGCGCCAGCGGCAGCGGAAGACCATGCGCTTCGCGTTGCGACCGCGCGGCTAATGCTGTGGGCGCATGTCGAGGCGTTCCGTACCGCGCGACCAGAACCCTTCTTCGAGACCATGCTGGCGCTTCGCGACTGGATCTTTGCCAGCGAGTATCTCAAGGCCGCGCTCGCGGATATCGGGAACTCTCGCCCCATCCGCCGTGCAGACTCGTTCGCGCATCATTATCGCGACTATCGTCAACGCCTTGCTGCGGGCGATGAGACTGCACGATGGGTCAGCTTCGAAGACGGCCTGTTCCACGCCTGAGCGAGCCTAACTCGTAGGCCCACAATCGACGGAAAAAATGGCCTCGCTGCTCGGGTCGCGCGAGCAGCGAGGCCTGCGAGCGTGCAATTGCACAACGCTTCGCATGCGATGGGCCGCTGTCACGGCCGACGGCGCACCGTCTATCGACCACCCTTAAATATCCGGTGAATCGGCGCCCAGTAGCTGCTTCTGCGTCGGCTCGCCATTTCTCCATCACACACAAACTCAGCAAGGGGACCGCAGCGATGCGGCCCCTTTTCATTCGTAGAAAGACGTACCAAATGACGACCATCTATAATATCCGTCCGTTCAACACCCGCTATGTGATCCGGGACCGGTCAAGCCGCTACACGCCCGAACTCTTGCGCACGCACCGCACGGCGCAGGCAAGTTACGCTTACATCAACCGCCAGAACAGTGTCGATGAATGGGGTCCGACACCGAACTGGGCGTCGCGCTCCGACCTTGCGGCGGCGGGCCGATGTGCTCCTGCCCGCGCCGCCGGGCCCAAGCTGTCGGGGATCGCGCTGTGGGCACAAGCGGACGAGAATGCGGCCCGGTATCGGCCCGACGAGCCGACCATCGCGCATTGCGTCGGCAGTCTCCCGCGCCACGAGGATCTCACATTCTGGCGCAATCTGATCGAAGGGTTTGCCGAGGACTATCTCGTCGCCCGCGGCATGGTGGTCGACTGGGCGATTCATCACCAGGCGGAAAGCGATGACCAGTCCGAAATCTCACCGCACGTCCACCTTCTCATTACGTTGCGAGGATATGACCCCGAACACCGTGATTATGGCAAGGTCCGCCAGAACTGGCTGCGGACGGACAACTCCCGCAAACGCCTGGCCGAGCGTTGGTGGGATCGGACCGGGATCGTCCCGCCGGAGTATGTCATGGCGGCGACGGCCCAAAAATCTCGCTGAGAACCTGCCGGCGCCGAGTGCCGACATCGCTCGGTGCCGAAAACCCTGCATATCGCTTGACCGTTTCGGACGCTTCGGAAGGGTCGGTCAGCGATGCCTGCAGGCCAAAGGGGAGAGGAGTTGAGCGGAGAGGAGAGGGTGATCTTAAGGTCGGAGGAGAAAATAAATGTTTAGCGTTGAATCGATGGTTGTGGTCGTTGCCGTATATGCCACGGTCATTTTTGTGCGTGAAATGCCGCGCCTGTTCGCATGGCTGATCGTTCGGCTCGCTGACCGGCTGTTGGCAGCGAGGCACGCTGGCATGGTGGAAGCACTTACCGGTCGCCACGTCCCCGTTACTTGGACGGCGGCGCCGGAAGACCGCAAGTTGTTGCGCGCTGGCATGCGCTCCACCATGCGGGTGACCATGTTTCGTTCGCTCTATCCGAACCGTCGCTAACGGATTTTGCTGAACCCAGGCGCTGGCAATCGGATCGCCGACGCCTGGGACAGCCGGATATATATCATGAGCCCCATATCAGTGGCTCATCAGATGGTCGGTGTTGTCTCGCGCTATGATCGTTATTTCCTCTCCGAACGAGATCATGACCTGGCCAACTTCCTCTCGTTACGGGCTGCGCGATCAATTTATCCTGACATAAGGATTGGGATCACATTCCATAATCTGCGGCATCAGTGACAGAATCTTACGCGCCATTTTGATCCGATCAGCCCGATGGTCCAACGGGATGTCCAATACCCGACAAAGTGCCGCATCGTGATAAGCGAAGCCGAAATCCGCGCCCTTGGGAACTATCAGAGCCGGGCCTTCCTTGGAAAGAACCCATACCGAGCATCGAGGCCACGTCTTCACTTTACCGTCATAGTTCTCATAAACCGCGATATTGACGGGTCCACGGCGTTCCTGCCCAGGTTTGAAGGCAAGCACAATCAGATCTTTGTTGGCTTCTTTCGCCGCCTGCTCAAAACCATGCTCATTCCCCGCCGCGGCAACAGTGAAAGCAGCCTCTCTGGAGGGAATTCCATCTACTTCCCACCTGAGTGTTATCATTCTACCGAGGCAAATCACGAAATCCATCGCGATTTTTCTATTAAACCTTTTTTTCATTCTCATTATCCTTGGAGCTAATGTTAAAGCTCGTCGGACGAGATTATTTCGCCGACCCTGAGGTATAGGATCGTCACAAGGTTCTCCCAAGCTAATCGGAATATTTTTTTCAATTATTTGAGTTTCAGAGGATTCTAAGGCAATCTAGCGTGCTTGTCGCCTCGAGGGCTGAACACATCAAGTTTTGCAAGGAGAGTCATCGCGGCGCTGCTGCATAAGTGAATGTGCGCACTTGGCCCTTGGGCAGGCAAAGTCACTTTTCTGATCTGCCAACCGCGATGCCCCATGCAGAGTGGACGCTGCCTGAAGCCAACGCCCGAGACGGTCGCGGCGATGTACCGCGGCGACCTGTTTTGGCTTGCCCCCCGCAGTTGAGGCGGTCGTAAGGCGGTCCTCGATTGCCAGCAATCCAGATCAACGTCACTCGCAGCGATGTCCTTGCCAGTATCTGTCCCATTTCGCGGCAAAGCCATCGCGGACCATCGCGCAGGATAGGTCGCCCGAACGGGGCGACGTGCAGAAGGCCGCGGTTCGATTGCCGCCAGCGCTGCCTGCCGAGTGGCAGCGCATCGTCGGACCGCGCACCGATACATGGCCGGTAGGCCGAACGCCGCCGCGCGTGCCGAGCAGCGCCACCAGATGATCGCGCGCCGCAATCGGGTTTGCCGCAGGGCACGGATGCCCCGGACGACACGTCCCGTCCATCTCGCGCGCCGCGATGCCGGACAGACGGATATGCGGCCCCTCGGCGCACCAGATCGGCCCGTCGCCATCCCACACTGCGGTCGGGGTGCAGTCGAACGACTGGCCGGCAGGAACGAGGGTGGCGAAAAGCAAGAGCGAGACGATCATCGATTGGCCCTCGCCTCTTCGATCGATCGCCGCAGCCCCTCGGGCGTAACCCACCAGAGGTCGGCGAGCAAGGCGACCTCGTCAGGAGTCGGCTCGGCATCATTGTTCAGTGCGTCGATCCGCTCGCGCGCAATGCCGGTCCTTTTCGTGATCGTCGGCCACGGCGTGCACATCTGCCCGACCCACGCCGTCAGCCAGTGGTCGCCATCGGCGATCCATTTGGCGACCGGATGGTCGGGCGTGTAGGCGCGGACCTCTTTCGCGACCGGGCGCTCGCCTTTTCGGTACACCATGTCAGTCGTCGAACAGACGGGCGCGGATGTCCGACGCGACAGCATTGAGCGTCGTGGCGCGGGTCAGCAATTCGGCATTGCCCGTCGCGGCGGCGCGATCGATGAATCGTTCGGCCCGATGTTCGATATAGTCGGCAATGCGGTCGGCCACCGGCGTGCCATTATGTCCGGGCGTCATATCCTGGTCGGATCCGTGTCGCGCGCTTGCCACTCGCCGAGCGCCCAATCTGCCACACCGAGCATGAGATAGGGTTCGGCGCGGTCAGGTGCGAGCCGTTCGATCACGCGGCGGGCGGCGTTTTCCGCCGCGCGGCACGCATCGAGATGCGACATGTCAAGGCCGAAGTCCGCGGGGTCGCCGCGGTCGAGCACGCCCTTGTCGTCCATCGCCTCGAGCGTGAACTGCGCAACGCGGGCTTCCAGCGGCGATACGCCTGCGCGATCGAGCACCGCCAACGCAGCAGCCGTCGCTTTGCCGCTGATCGCGGGCGCGATGTCATCGCAGTTCCATAACTCAAGCCCGCGATATGGGCGGTCGATCACGTCCATCGTTCAAACTCCGACTCGAATCCCTCTTGCCCATTGTTCCGCTTTCGTTCTCATTTGTCGAGTCATGAGTCGGACCCTCGTCAACCCTATCAGCAGCCTGTTCGATGTCGCCTGCCGCCATCACACGGTGCAGGTTTCGTGCGCGTGCGGGAACGTCGGCATCTTCGATCCGCACGCGCTTTGGTATCTATTCGAGCGAAAGGGCTGGAACGATCGATTGCCCGAGGTGCGCCGACGCATGCGCTGCCTGCAATGCTATCATGCCAAGCGGAAGCGAACGCTGGCAACGCTCGAGCTGGTGACGCTCGATCATACCCGCCAACTGCCGATGCCCGATATCATCGAGTGGAAGCGCCAGCTTCGGCGGCGACGGTAGACCTCTAGTCGGACAGGCTTTCGTCCTCGATCGCGGCGGTGATCACCCGATCCCAGATATCGGCGTCGCCAACCGCAAGCATGCGGCCGCTCGGTTCGCGCAAGCTCCGCAGCACGGCAAGCGCCGCCGGCGCATAATCGGGCCACAGGTCCTCGACCGCGCGGCCCGCCGACGCCAGATCTCCCTCGGCGTTGCGGCTCAGCGCATGCCCTGCGAGCACGCGGGCGACCCGCTCGACGGGCGCGGTACGGGCGGCATCATAATCGGCGGTCATGGGGCGTCTCCTTCGCGTCGCGAACGCGCAGGCCTCCGTGCGGGTTGCCGATTGACAGGCCGTGTCGGTGCGGCATGATCGCAGGCGTGTGCAATCTCTACACCAACAAGAGCACGGTCGAGGAGATGGCGAAGCTGTTCGGGACGCCAGCGACCTACCGCTTCAACGCCCCTGCCGACGTCTATCCGCAATATCCCGGCATCGTCGTGCGCGAGGTTAAGGGGCAACGCATCCTGCAGCAGATGACCTGGGGGTTCCCGCGCCACTCGACCAACAAGCGCACCGGCAAACCGAACAAGCCAACCGCGACCAACAACGCCCGCGACGACAAATTGTGGACGATCTGGCGCCAGTGGTTCACCGACCCCGCGCAGCGCTGCCTCATCCCGTTCACCTCGTTCGCCGAGGCGGAGGGCGAGCTCGGCAAGATGACGCGCACCTGGATTCGCGTCGCCGACCAGCCGCTGGCGGCCTGGGCGGGACTCTGGCGCCCGACCGACGAATGGGGCGACGCCTATACCGGGGTCATGGTCGATGCGACCAAGGAGCTTTGGGACATCCACGACCGGATGCCGGTCATCCTGCCCACCGAGGCCCATGACGCCTGGCTGCGCGCCGACGCCGAGGATGCGATCAAGCTCGTGACCCAATATCCTGCGAGCCAGCTCGTGGCCGAGCGCACCGATGAGCCGTGGTTTGCGCGAAAGGCAAAACCGGCGGACGACAGAAGGCTGATCTGATGCCCCGCCTCTGGCCCGACCCGCGCGACAGCGACCCTGAAAGCCCGCTGTGGCTATGGTCGCTCCTCATATCGCTGGCGATCATTGCCACCGCGACTATCTACTCCCGCATTCCCAGCTGACGGGCCGTGTCGTCGCTTCGGGTTAAACCGAGCAGCGTGTTTCTAGGTCAGCAATGCGCCCCAATCCCGGTCATTCAGCGCCTTGCTTGGCTTTCCCAAGAGCAGTCGTTGAAGGAACGATGGCAAGGTCCGGTTTCGCGCGACGCATGGCAGGTCCTGTCCGTTCTACTTCGTGGCCACTCTCGGCCATGGAGAAGCATCATGACCTATTCACACCTTGACCCATCCATGCAAAACCGTGCGGTATGGAATGCCGGTAAGACGGTCGGCACAAAGCGGCCCCTGACCCAGAAGCAAATTTAGGCGATCCGTTTCTTCCTTGATCGCGAAGAGCGACTGCGGGATCGGGCACTGTTCGACCTCGCAATCGACAGCAAGCTCCGCGGCTGTGATCTGGTGAAGTTGAAGATAGGTGATCTCCTGGCCGGGTCGGAAATCCGAAACCGCGCGATGGTGATCAAGCAGAAAACCGGTCGGCCAGTGCAGTTCGAGATCACGGCTGACGCTCGCAGTAGCCTTGCTGCATGGCTCCAGCGACGTAGAGGTACAGCTGCCGACTATGTGTTTCCAAGCAGGTTCGACCATGGGCGGCCAATGAGCACGCGGCAATATGCCCGGCTTGTCGACGAATGTGTGACTGCGATCGGCTTACGCCGCGAGGATTATGGCACGCACTCGATGCGGCGGACAAAGGCCGCCATGATCTACAGAGCGACTGGCAACTTGCGCGCGGTGCAGATTTTGTTGGGACACAGCAAGATTGAAAATACTGTACGTTTTTGCCAGCGCGTAACCGGGCCCTTTCGGCATGATCTGCCAACCGAAAACGCCTTGGTAGAAGTCCTGCAAAGCGCCAATGTCCGGGCCGCAAACCCCCGCAGGCACGGCCAACGGCGCCCTCAACGAGGCAGAAGAGGCCAAGGTTACCATCGGAATTGTGGTGGCCGATATCGAGGCAGCGCTCGGCGAGGCTGTGAAGCATGGGGGTTCGGTGACGATGCAAGTGGTGGACAATGGCTGAGTGAGGAAAGCAACGCTCGCTGACCCGGCCGGAAACCAGATCACAGTCATCCAGTCTTGACGCTGCCTGACGAGGAACTGGACGAATTGCTGCGTGCGCTGTCGCACCGCGAGCGGCGCATGTTCCTGCGCCTGTGCTGGGACGAGCCGGTCGCGGCGGGCGATCTGGCGGAGCGCTCGACCCTGTCACTTGCTACGGTTTCGGAACATCTCAAGGTTTTGCGAAAGACGGGGTTGTTGACCCTGGAGAAGGATGGGCGATATTGGCGCTACAAGGCCGATCCCATCCGCATCGAGGCTGTGCGCGCATCGCTCGCGCACTTGAGGGGAAGGGTGCATGGGACGTGAAACGGTTGCCGTAGCGCATTGGCGCGGCGAAGTTGCTGAAGTGAAGGCGCTTCTGGAATCGCAGGAGATTATCCTGCGGGGCACCATCCGGGCGCGCATGGCGCGCAGCGGCATCGCAAACGTGGCGGTTGATGGCGAGGTTCTCACCCTGCTCTCGGACGGCGAACCACTCGTGCTTGGGCTTGGTGCGAAAGAAGCGGCGAAATGGCGCGACACCTTGACCAAGCCGCCGCCAAGCCTTGCGAGCAAGCTTGGCATTGGCGAAGGCCGGCCCGCCTTTGTGATGGGCACTGGCGACGATATTGCTCTGGCCGATGCGCTCGAGGGGGCGCGCTGTGCCACGACCGCAGAGGCCGGAGTGCTGCTGGCGATCCTTGCCACCGAAGCCGATCTGATGTCCGCTTACGCTGTGGCGGAGCAAAATCCGCAGCTCATGTTGTGGTGCGTATACCCGAAAGGAAAGGGCGCGGCCTATGGCGACACCGCGATCCGCAACTTCTTGCGCCAGCGTGGCTATGTGGACAGCAAGAGCTGCGCGGTTTCTCCCGAGCTCACCGCCACCCGCTACGGACGAAAGGGGTGACGCCATTGGCAAGGCGCAGTCGTTGGCCTGCGCGATCTGGTCATGGTTGCGGGGGCGTTTGCCCAAACCTGGTCGAATGGCTGGCTTGTCGCCGCGATAAGCAAGATGTGTTTGGTCTCATGGTTTGACGCAATCCCTGTCAGTTGCGATCACATGGCTGACTGAAGCGGGTGATCTGGGCATGACCGACAAGGGAGTCTTCGGACAAAGATATGAAGCGCGAATTGCGCGAGCCATATCTTATGTCGACGAAAATCCAGCTGACCATATATCGCTGGAAATACTCTCATCTGTTGCTTGCCTGTCTCCTTTCCACTTTCACCGCGTTTTTCGATCATTGACTGGTGAATCCGTCCGCGAATTTGTCGAGCGCCGAAAGCTGGAGCACGCCATTGCTTTGGCAAACAAGGGCAAGTCGTGGAAATACGCCGCAGCTGCGTGTGGCTTCGCATCGCCCATCAGCTTCACAAGATCGTTCAAGCGCGTGTTCGGCGTGCCGCCGTCGGCGTTCGACCTCTCGGCATGGTGGAACAAGCGTGGTGATCGCGACGACGCGCACAGGGTTTCATCCTATTTTCTGCGGCCAGCTCCGCCGCTCGACCCTGAGTTCAAGGTTGAGCTCATGGAGCGTCCCGCAGTCAGGCTCGCGGTCTCACGGGCCTGGGGTGGATACCTCCACCCCGAACGTCTGATCGGCGCCTATAGTCGGCTGCGCAACTGGGCGGAAAAAGCTGGCATCAGCGCCTCAGACGGCAAGATTTCGGGCGCGTCGCGCGATGATCCGGACCTGACGCCCTTGTCCCGGTGCCGTTACGATTTTCTGATCGAACTGCCTGAGGGAGTTCTGCCGCCTACCCATTTCTCTCTCACCGAGCGCAAGGCCGGTCTTTGGGCGGTTGCCCATGCCACGGGCGGGCTGGATATTGTCGATCGCGCTTGGTCGACATTGTTCAAGAGCTGGCTCCCCGCCTCCGGCCTCGATCTGAGGGACGAACCGGCCGAGGAGGTCTACCTCAAATTGCCCGAGGACATTGGCTGGACCGAATTCGACCTGCTTTGCTGTGTCCCTGTGGACTACCCGAAAGACTGAAGGGATGGATATGCGATTCAATCCGATCACCACCTATGCCGGTATCTTTTCCGGAGCCGGCGCAGCGCTTTGGACGCTGTTCGAATACGCGATGGGCTGGCACAACGCGCATCTCGAAACCGGCGCCATGACGGGTTTCGTCGGCATCATATTCCCGGTGGCCGCTATCCTTTGGGCATTGCGTGCCACAAAGCGTGCGCAGGGCGGAAGGTTGACCATGCCGCAGGCGTTGAAGTGCGGCGTTGCGGTCTCCGCAATCAGCGCTGCCATCGGCATCGTGTTCTTCTATTTCTACTATTCGACGATCAATCCCGAATTCCTCGAATTGATGCGGGCGAGGGGGCAAGAGGTCGATGTAACGGGGCAGCTTGTGGCCGTGGTGACAGGATCCTTCATTTTCGGCATCCTGTTATCGGGTATCGCAGGCCTGGTGATGAGAACGCGGGGAGATGAAGCAGGATGAGTGATGAATTTCCCGCGATTTTTGCGACACTGCGCAGCCTCATGCTGGAAGCGGCGCCGGGCATGGTCGTCACCGACGACACCCCCACCAATTTCACGCTGAAGACGCCCTGGATCGAGGCACGCACCAAGCAGCCCGCCTGGTTCGGCTGGATCGCGATCAAGAAGTCCTATGTCGCCTATCATATCATGCCGCTCTATGTGCTTGCCGCGCTGAACGATGCGGTTCCGCCCAGCCTCGAGAAACGTCGGCAAGGCAAGACCTGCTTCAACTTCAAGAAAGCCGATCCGGCGCTGTTCGAAGATCTCCGCGCGCTCACCACACTGGCCGCGCAAACGGAGCCCGATCTGCGAACAGCAATCGGCACCTGAATGTGCCTGCGCGTGAAGAGGGTGCGCGCATGGCTCAACCCGTGCGACCAGGACCGGAAAGTCGATTGCCCATTTGGCGCGGCTATCGCGTCAGCGCGGCACAAAGCCCATGATCGCGAGCATGTTGCCGTCCGCATCCTCGAATTGCTGGAGCCTGAGTGACCCGGCCGCCGTCGACTGGACCGTCTCGACGCCCCTCGCCAGCTTGGCCCGGGTGCCTTGCAGACGGACAAGGGCAGCCGCAAAATCGTCGACATGAAAATAGAGAATGCCGCTTGGGCGCGACGACCGCTGCCGCGCCTCATCCTTGGCAATCATCAGCCGGGTTCCGCCGACATCGAAAAACAGCATGGCGTTCGCTTCGAACATCAGCCGCAGCCCAAGGCGGTCGCGATAGAAGGTGCGTGCCGCATCAAGATCGGTGACCGTAAGCGCAACCTGCTCGAAGCGGGCCTCGCTCAGCACCGGCGCGGCCATATCCTCGGCTAGGGCTATATCCGGCACACTGGCCAGGAAAAACGGCAAAGCCATCCAGACCTTCATGTCCCCTATCCTTCCTCACTACGGATGACGCTCATCAAGCCAAACGGGCTGCCGTCCGGGTCATCGAAAAAGGCCATCCATTCCTCAGTACCATCGCCATGGACGTGGATGCGATGCGGCGCGCTCCTGATCGTGACGCCCTTCAGGCGCAGCGCCTCCAACTCGGCCGCGATGTCTTCAACCCGGAAGTACACCAGCGAATTGTGCGCCGGATCTCCAGCCGACAGATAGAGCCTGACACCGCCGCAATCGAAGAAGGCGGCGGTTTCAAACCGCATGGTCTCTGGCAGTCCAACGATATCGCGCAGCCAATCAGCCATCGCTGGAAGATCGCGCGTCGTCCGGGATATCTGCCCCAGTGACCACGCTGGCGGTCGATCCGCATGGCTGACCTTTGCAAGGGCGCTGTCGGCGCGGACACCGGACCATTGTTGTAGGTCCTGACGCGAATCCAGTCCGAGCTTGCCGAGGGCGCTGCTGACATGGAATTTGACAGCGTCGAGAGAAATATTGCAGCGTGCGGCGATTGCAGGATTGGTCAATCCGTGGCGCACGCCTTCGACAACCCGCCACTCGGCTGGCGTGAGGATGTCTGGATGGGGAGGTCTGCCGCGTCTGGTCATTGCGCGGTGATAGCTGCTTCAAAGGTGAATTACGCTACCCGATCACTTGCCGGACGCTTCGCTGCGCCGACAGTGCTTCCCATCTGCATGTCGCACAGGTCGGCGCTGGCATGCGGTCCCCGTGCGCTGAGGTATAGATCGGCAACGATCGGGTTTGGGGCATTCCGATTGATCGATAACAGACGGCATGCCGACTGACCCGGGATCGCTGACACAGGTCAGCTAGCTCAGCCCCGGAACCTTCTGAAAACCGCCCTTCAGCTTACCACCCCTCTTTGGACGAGACCTGAGCCTTGCTGCCTGCCTTAAAGCCGACCTTCGGCTTCGGCTAACTGCTAGCCAGAAGCTGCCGATCAGCAAACGGCCAAAACTTATCAATATCTTGTGCAAATGCGACTGGCGCCCTTGGCCGCGGCGGCGCAATTCTCCTGATACTGGCGCTGGCTGAGTGCGCGCGCATTCTCGAAGGCCTTCTCCCATGTCGGAACGAAACTCGACCCGGAAGAGGAGGCGGACGCGCTCGCGCTTGCGCTGCTGCAAACGCTTGACTGGCGCTGCCAGCAGATCTCGCGCCGAATGTCATCACTGAGCGTCATGCCCGCGCTTTCATATTCGCCCTCGAGTCCTGCGGTCATCACATCGCGCTGCAAGAGGATCAGCAGGAGGCCGGTCAGCCGCCCCGCCTTCGCCTCGCGGATGCGGCCACGCACCTGCTCGCGATAGGCCTGCGCTGCGGCTGCCTGCGCCGCCTTCGCATCGACCTCTGCACGCGCCTGCGCGGCGACGCGGGCATTTTCCTCGGCCATGACTGCCGCGACGAATTGCTTGCTTTCGGCCTTGCGCGCCGCGAGCACAGCTTCGGCGGTCGGAAGAGTATTGCGGTGGAACGGATCCATCCAGCCCGCCGCGGTGCGCACCGCGACATCGCCATCCTTGTCGACATACAGATCGAGAAAGGCCTCGCCGACGGGCGGCGCCGCAAGGATCGGCTTGCCGCCGACATGCTGGTAGAAGCGGACGCCTTTCGGGGTGCGCCGGATGATCCACATCCAGGGGCCTGCCTCGACCATACCGATGACATCGGCGGGATGCGCCTGCGGGCGCAAGTCGCTGCCGATCGGGGTCAGGAGCGGACCCGCTCCCGAGCCTTTCACCTCGGCGGGCGGCGGGCCGCGCTTCACGAAGTAGCCAAGCCCGCCCCGCACCTTCACCATCTCCATGCCTGCGAACGGGTTCTCGCCGCGCTCGTTGACGATCTCCCCGTCGATCCCGAGAAGATTATAGGGCAGGCTCAAGACTTTGGTGACGCCCGAGAAGGGGTTGAAATTGTCGACCCTGAGGCCGGTGTCGGTACCGGTCGGCGTGAGGATCGCGACATCATAGGGATGGATGCGGGTGTGCGGCAGCACGCCCATCAGCCAAGGCGGTCCATCGGCGTCGGCTGTCAAGGTCGTGATGATGCGCCGCCAAGGCGTTGGACGATATTCGCCGGTCTTAAGATCGATCAGGAAAGCGCGCTGCGATCCCGCGGCATCCTTCGGGTGCAGCGGGGCTTCCCCGACCGCGAGGTTGCGGCCGACGGCATAGACGCGCTCGAAGCGCGGCGGCACGATCTCGCGCCCGCTCATGTCGGCGATGCCGACAAGGGGCAAATCCTTTTTCTTCGCGCCGGGGACCACCACCGCTCGGTAGAGCGGCTTCCCCTTTTCGTCGTTCAGGATCACCTGGCCATTGGACTGGGGCCTGTAGAGATAGTTGACCGCCGTCGGGCACCCATAGGGCACGAGCCCCGCCGCATCGAAACAGGGCTGGGCGGCGGCCGCGACAGGCAAGCCGGCAGCAAGGGCCACGGCGAGGAAAAAGCGCTGCACGGTCATGATGCCCCCAATTTGCACGACCCTTTACCGTCATAGCGATAGCCTCGGGCGAGCGAAAGACATCGAAGTCTTAAGCTCAAATCTCGATAGCGTAGAGAGCGAGCGCTCTGGGGCGTATTAGAACGTCCGCACTCACTATTTTATTCCAGAAAGCCGCCAGTCTCTACCCGGCCAAGCCCGGTCGGCCGAAGGGCATTTTGATCTCTGGCGGCTAGCTTTGGAGGTGTGCGAATCAAGAGGTAATTGTCAGCTGTCGCGAACTGTGATCTCCCTGTAAATTCGACGACCACTGCGGGAGGGGACCATGGTTTGGTTTAAAGTTTTTCTTGGGGCGTGCCTGCTATCGATCCTCGTTTATACCGGCGTCACGATCCATGCGCACGGATGGAATCTGCTACCCATATTCTTCGGCGACATGGCTGCCATGGCGTGGCCTGGCCAGTTCAATTTTGACTTTTTCACTTTCCTTCTGCTGTCAGGTCTTTGGACAGCCTGGCGAAACGGCTTCACCCTTGGCGGTCTTGCGCTCGGTCTGATCGCGGTATTCGGCGGAATGCTGTTTCTTTCGATCTACCTGATCATTCTCAGCTATCGTCATCAGGGGAATATCAGCGCAATGATGCTGGGGGCTGAGCGCGCAGGTGAGCTAGCGGTGAGGCAACCCCCACTTTCGCATCGGGGGGTCCAAATTGCGGACTGACGATTACCGGCCACCTTAGTTACAGGTAGACCATCTCGTTTACACCGAGAGGGTCGGTGGCATCCGCTTTCCCCGACGAATAGCATTGAAATGCTCACTGCGGGAACCTGGACCCGGCTTGCCGCGTATCGTCGCCGAGCTTCAAAACGATAATGGTTTGAGTGCTTTCCACCGGGCCGCGCGGGAGCGCGGCCCGGACTATATCGATATCTTAGATCGTTTGGGTTGCCGTTGTCAGGCGTTGGCATCGACCGGCGCGAGCGCTGCGATGATCGCGTCGCAGAAGGCCGGCAGATCGTCGGGGCAGCGGCTCGTGATGATGTTGCCATCGACGACCACTTCCTCGTCGACCACTTCGGCGCCGGCATTGGCGACGTCGGTGCGGATGGATTTGTAGCTCGTCATCTTCTTGCCCTTTGCGAGCCCTGCCTCGACGAGCAGCCAAGGTGCATGACAGATCGCCGCGACCGGCTTGCCGGCGTCGGCAAACGACTTGATCAGCGCGATTGCCTTGTCGTCGACGCGGAGCAGGTCGGGATTGATTTGGCCGCCGGGAAGAACGAGTGCATCGTAATCCTCGGCCTTGGCATCGGCGATCAGCAGATCCACTTCGATCTCGTGGCCCCAATCATCTTCATCCCAGCCGGTGATGTCGCCGGTCTGGAGCGAGGCAATCTCGATTTGGGCGCCCGCGTCCTGCAGTCGCTCCAGGGGGACTTCGAGTTCGGATTGCTCGAAGCCGTCGGTCGCCATGATGAGGATGCGGCGCGTATTGAGGGGATTGGACATCTGATTACTCCTTTATGTCCTTGGACAATGCTCGGCGCCTTCAGATGTTGCACCCGGCGCGTCCTTCATCCGGCCACCGCCATCGCGATGCGGTGGAACCGATCAGCCCGTTTCGTGTTCGAGCCAACATGACCTCGCCAATCACGAATCGCCGGGCTGACCTTCGCTTCGACATTGCGCTCGTCGTCGTTGCTGCCATATCGCAGATACTGGTCTCGTTCCTGTCCACGCTGGGCATCGGAACCCCGATCGGCGCCAATTCCGAGGCGGTGTCGACGTTGGTTACACCGGTAGGTTGGGCCTTCTCGATCTGGGGCGCGCTTTACCTGGGCGCTCTTGTCTTTGCCATCTTTCAGGCGCTTCCGGCACAGCGAGACAACGAACTCATTGGATCGGTCCGCAGGCCTGCTGCCGCGGCATTTTTGGCAAACGCGTGCTGGGCGACCTACGTCCAACTCGATGCCGTCACGTTCGTGTCGGTTCTCATCATTCAGACCGGACTTGGCGGGGCCTTGCTCGCTATGCGCAGACTGTCGAGTGCCGCGCGCCCGCTCTCGAAACGGGAGCGATGGTGCGCGGCGCTTCCACTCACCGCGCTTGCCGCCTGGCTGACGGCCGCCGCGATCGCGAACATAGCTTCGGCGCTACGCTATCATGGCATCGAAGCAGATGCTGCGCTCGCGCCGATCGTTTCGGCCGCTGTATTGATTGTAGGCGGCTTAATCGCCGGTACCGCGCTTGCACGCTCGAAAGGGTGCCCGCCCTATGCGCTCGTTTTCTTATGGGCGCTTACGGCGATCTACGCCAATGGAGGGCAGCGCGCGTCGGCCGTGGCTGCCGCGTGCGCGACCGCGGCGTTGATCGTTATCGCTGGCACGATAATCGGCTGGCGGCGGAGCGAGCGCTATTGGTCGTCGTGATACTCCATAATCGAGCATGCGAATGGAGATTGCGGCAGGGCGCCCGAGCTTATATTTTCTCACCATGAGGGAAGACGGGGCGACTCCGGACTATATGTCCGTTCCGCGCGAAGGCCATTTCGCGGCCATCGTCGCGAGCAGTCTCGATGCTATCGTGTCCAAGGACCTCGATGGCCGGGTCCAGAGCTGGAACAGTTCGGCCGAGCGCATCTTCGGCTGGACCGCCACCGACATGATCGGCAACAGCATCCGCGCCCTCATTCCGGCAGACCGGCAACACGAAGAAGATGATATACTTGGTCGCATTCGCAAAGGCGAGATGGTCCCCAAGTTCGAGACGCTGCGACAACATCGCGACGGCAGGTTGGTTCCGGTTGCAATTACCGTGTCGCCGATCCTCGACGAGGGTGGCAGGATCGTCGGTGCGTCCAAGATTGCGAACGACATTTCAGAGACGGTTGCGATGCGCGCGCGTCTTCATGATAGCGAACTCGAGTTCCGGACACTCGCAGACAATATATCGCAGCTCGCGTGGATGGCCGACCGCGAAGGATCCATCTTCTGGTATAATCGGCGCTGGTTCGATTTCACCGGAACGTCACTTCAGGAGATGCAAGGCTGGGGATGGCGCGCCGTTCATCACCCCGACCATGTTGATCGCGTCGTCGAGAAGATCAGCCGCTGCTTTGCGAGCGGCGAAGCATGGGAAGATGTGTTCCCGCTGCGCGGCGCTAATGGTGATTATCGCTGGTTCCTGTCGCGAGCCGAGCCCATCCGGGGCAAGGACGGCAGTATCCTGCGCTGGTTCGGCACGAACACCGATGTGACGAAGCAGCGCGAGGACGAGCAGCGCATCGAGATGCTGATGGGAGAGGTCAGTCATCGCGCCAAGAATATGATGGCGGTGATCCAGGCGATTGTCAGCCGGACAGCCGACAAACACTTTGCCGAGGGCTTCACAGTGCGCCTTCAGGCGCTCGCCGCCAACCAGGATTTGCTCGTCCGGCGCAACTGGACCGGTGCGCCTATTGGAGCACTGATCTCGAGCCAGCTTGCGAGCGTCGCCGACCTCATCGGATCGAGAATTCACCTCGACGGAGATATGGACCTTGTTCTCCTTCCTGCGGCGGCTGAGACGATCGGACTCGCGATCCACGAGCTTGCGACAAACGCTCTGAAATATGGCGCCATCTCCTCCAACGTCGGCGAGATCAGCGTGTCTTGGGCGATCGTGGGGGATGGACCTAAAGAGCCGAGGCTGCGGATAAGGTGGGTCGAGACCGGAGGCCCATCCGTGGCTCCCCCGTCTCGCCGCGGATTCGGTACTATGATGTTCAAGCATAGTCCCCGCATCGCACTAAGCGCGACGGTGACGACCGAATATCTCTCGGAGGGATTTCGCTGGATTGTCGATGCCCCTGTCCGACGCGTGCTCGTCGATTAGGCAGTTAGCGCTCTGGACGTCGCGTCATATTCGAATTCGCGCCGAGTGAGCGTGTGGCGGAGGGTCACGTAATGCGTTTTCTCCGCGACAGATCTCAAATCCGCGTTCGGCTACACGGGCGCGTCGGTCACCTTCAACTTTGGCGGCAAGCGGAAAGGCTTTGGCATCCGGGCGCAGAGATATCCGTTGAGCGCAATTGAAGTCCGCTTTCTGACAAATTTGCCTTGAAGCAGACCGTCTTCAAGCGGCCACCAGTCGATGTTTACGATTTTGCCTGGGTTGACGCCAGCTCGCGAGCGACAGACAGGAATGCGGCCAACCCGGCGGAAGGATGCCTTCGGCCGGGATAGTAAAGACAAAGGCCCGGAAAAGGCGGTGTCCAGTCTTCGAGCAGGCGGACGAGCGTTCCTGATTCGGTATCGGCGATCACATCCTGTTCGAAATAGAAGCCGATACCGAAGCCCGCCAGCACAGCGGCGCGCGACAGGTTGAGTTCGTCGAACGTCATCGGGCCGTTCACCTCGATCTGCGCCGTGTCGCCGCCCTTCTCGAAATGCCAGCGGTAGAGCGCGCCATCGGGCAAGCGGACACGAATGCAGTCGTGTGAAACGAGATCGGTCGGCACGAGCGGTGGTGATCGCGTGGCCAGATAGGCTGGCGAGGCGACCACCGCGAAGCGCTGCGCCTCGCCGAGTGACAGGGCGATCATATCGGTCGGAACGAGCGAGGCCACACGAATGCCAAGGTCGAAACCCTCGGCGACGATGTCGCGCAGTTGTCCCTCGGTCACGACATCGACATGCATGTCGGGATAGCGGCGCGAATATTCCAGGAGAAGAGTGGTGAAGGCAGGCGAACGCGCGGCGAATGGCGGCGCGTTGATCCGCAGCGTTCCTGTCGGCGTTGCACGGCGCTCGCGGACGATCTCGATGGTTTCGCGAACGTCCTGAAGCGAGGGACCTAGGCGATCGACGAAGATCCTACCGGCGTCGGTCAATGCGACGCTCCGTGTTGTGCGGTTGAACAGGCGCACGCCAAGCTCGGCTTCGATCCGCGCAATCATGTGACTGAGCGCCGTCGTCGACATGCCCAGATCGATTGCGGCCTGCCGGAAGGATCCGCGGCTTGCAACGCCCAGAACGGCGTCGAAGTCCCGAAGCGCCAGTCGCGACATTATCCCGAATCCTTCACTAGCTCATGCCGGATTGGCCTACTTATCTGGATAGTGCGCTGATCTTACAACGGGGGCAAGTCAAATGAAGGAGACTTGTCATGCAGACCAAGAGCGAATCCGACACCAAGCAGCGCGGCACCCAAGCGGTTGTTGCATCCCTGCCCAAACCCATTGCCGACTTTGTCGAGGCCAATGCACGGCTCGACGTTGACGGCATGCTGAAGCCGTTCGCAGCCGATGCGCTCATAGTGGACAACGGCCACCGTCACGCGGGCCTCCCCGAAATCAGGACCCTGTTCGAAGACGAGGTCGTCGCCGTAAAAGCGATCTTCACGCCGGACAGCGTGCGCCAAGAGAACGGCAAGATCGTTGTCGAGGGCCCCGCACATGGCGACTTCAAGGGCAGCCCGATCCGCTTCACCTATGACTTCACGCTCGAGAACGACGCCATCCAGACGCTGGAGATCACGCTATGAGCGTCACCGTTGATCCGACCGAGTTCGCCGGCAAGCGTGTCGTCGTCAGCGGCGGCACCAAGGGGTTGGGCCGCGCCACCGTCGAGCGTTTCCTGGCAGGTGGCGCCAGAGTGATAACCGCGGCCCGCGGAAACCCTGACCCCATTGCTGGCGTCGAGTTCGTCCGGGCCGACCTGACGACAGCGGCGGGCGGGGAGAGCCTCGCTGCAGCGGCGCTCGCGCATATGGGGGGCGTGGACATCTTGGCCCATGTGATAGGTGGTTCGTCCTCGCCGGGGGGCGGCTTTGTCGCCCTGACCGACGATCACTGGCTCGCCGAACTGAACCTCAACCTTCTGGCCACGGTCCGGCTCGATCGCCTTCTGGTCCCGCAGATGATCGAGCGTGGCGCCGGCGCGGTGGTGCATGTCACCTCCATCCAGTCGGTGCTGCCGCTTCCTGAATCGACGACTGCCTATGCCGCCGCGAAGGCCGCGCTCAGGACCTACAGCAAGTCCGTGTCCAAGGAGCTCGGGCCGAAGGGCGTGCGGGTCAACGTCGTTTCCCCCGGCTGGATAATGACCGAAGCGTCCGAGGAACTGCTGAAGCGGCTGCAGGCTGCCAATGGCGGTACGATCGAGGACGCGCGGCAGGTCGTTCTCGACGGCCTAGGCGGGATCCCAATCGGGCGTCCGGCCGATCCTCATGAGGTCGCCGACCTCATCGCCTACCTCGGTTCGGATCGCGCTGCCGCGATCCACGGCGCCGAGTTCGTTATTGACGGCGGCACGGTGCCGACCGTCTGAGGTCATCGCCCCGACGTTCGCAGCTTTCAGCGGACGTCGAGAAGCGACGAGTTTGGCAGTGCCTGTCCCGCACGTGACAATGCGAGCGGCATATCTATGTCTGTTTCATCCAAGATCGTACCGAAAACGGACAGTCCGCAAACGGCCAATCCGCGTCGGTTGATCCGCGTTCGCGTGGAACGTCAAACCGGTTCAGGCATTTTCCTTGCGGAAGGAAATCAACGATGCCTGCACGCGCATACTGGAAGGGCCAGATCCGCCTCGCGCTGGTGTCGATCCCGGTCGAAATCTATTCGGCGACCAAATCTGGCGCCGCGGTCAGTTTTCGCCAGATTCACGAGCCGAGCGGTAAGCCGGTGAAGTATGAAAAGACCGTGCCCGGCATCGGCGCGGTCGACCATGACGAAATCGTCAAGGGTTTCGAACTGTCGAAGGGCAATTATGTCCTGCTCGACGAAGAGGAGATCGAGGCGGTCAAGCTGGAGAGCAAGCGCACGCTCGAGCTGGTCCAGTTCGTCGATGCCGGCGACATCGACATCCTCTATTATGCCAAGCCCTATTATGTCGTCCCCGCCGACGAGCTGGCCGAAGAAGCCTACATCGTGCTGCGCGAAGCGCTCCGCCGCACGAAAAAGGTCGGCGTCGGCCAGCTTTCGCTGCGCGGGCAGGAACAGCTGGTCGCGCTGCGCCCCTGCGGCAAGGGCCTGGTGCTGGAGGCGCTGCGTTATGCCGACGAAGTCAACAAGGCGGCCAATTATTTCCGCGACGTCGGCAATGCCAAACCCGACGCCGACCTGCTCGACCTCGCCGAAACGCTGATCGAAAAGAAAAGCGGCGCGTTCGACGCCAGCGATTTTCGCAACCATTATGTCGATGCGATCGAGCGGCTCGTTGCCAAAAAGGCGAAAGCCAAAGGCAAACGCGTGCTGGAGGATGTCGAGGAGCCCGCCGCCGCCGACCGCGAGTCGAACGTCATCGACCTGATGGCGGCGCTGAAAGCATCGGTCGACGGCAAGAAAAAACCGCCCGCCGCCGCCGCAAAGAACGCGCCCGCAAAGAAACCGGCGGCGAGAAAGCGCGCCTGACATGGCGCGCACCGATCCCCTCGCCCAATATAATGCCAAGCGCGACTTCAAGCTGACCCCCGAGCCCGCGGGCAAGGTCGCCAAAGGTGCGGGCAACCGCTTTATCGTTCAGAAGCATGACGCGACGCGGCTCCATTACGACTTCCGGCTCGAGGTCGACGGCGTGCTCAAAAGCTGGGCGGTGACCAGGGGGCCGAGCGCCGATCCGGCCGATAAGCGGCTTGCGGTGCGCACCGAAGACCATCCGATGAGCTACGCCGATTTCGAGGGCGTGATCCCCAAGGGCGAATATGGTGGCGGCAGCGTGATGCTGTGGGACCGCGGCACGTGGACGCCCGTCGTGGGCAAGAGCGCGAAGGACATTGAGCAGGGCCATCTCCACTTCATCCTCGACGGGACAAGGATGAAGGGCGAATGGCTGCTCGTCCGCATGAAACCGCGGCCCGGCGAGAAGCGCGAGAACTGGCTGCTGCGCAAGATCGACGACGCCTATGCCGGCGGCCCCGACGATCTGGTCGGCCGGCATCTGACGAGCATCCTCACCGACCGGACGATGGCCGAGATTGCGGGCGACGAAGGCGGCGAACAATCGCTGAAGGGCGCCAGCGCCGCCGCCTTTACGAAGAAGATGCACGCCGCCGCCACGCACAACAAACGGGTTGCGAAGCCCAAAGCCAGGGGCAAGCCGCCCAAATTCCGGCCGCTTCAGCTCGCGACGCTCGTCGATGCCGTGCCCGCAGGCAACGGCTGGTTCCACGAGATCAAGTTCGACGGCTACCGCGCGGAGATCGCCGCCGCGGGATCGGACGTGCGCGTCTACACCCGCAATGGCCTCGACTGGACCGACAAGTTCGCCCCGCTCGTCGGCCACATCGCCGCGCTCGATCTGCCGCCCTGCCTGATCGACGGCGAGATCGTCGCTTATGGCAAGGACGGCAATCCCGACTTCTCGTCGCTGCAGACCATCCTCAAACGCGGCCATGGCGCGCAGGACGCGGGCACCGATCTCCATTTGTTCGCCTTCGACCTCATCGAGCTCGACGGCAAATCGCTCACCAAGCTCGGCAATCTCGAGCGCAAGGAGCGGCTCGAAGCGCTGCTCCGCGATGCCGCGCCGCCGGTTGCGGTCGCCGACCATGTCATCGGCGCGGGCGAGAAGCTTTACGCCGCGGTGTGCGGCGCGGGGCAGGAAGGCATCATCTCGAAACGCGCCGACGCCGCCTACACCGGCCGCCGCAGCCGCAACTGGGTCAAGGTCAAATGCACCCGTCGCCAGGAATTCGTCATCGTCGGCTGGAACCCCTCCTCGGCCAAGGGCCGCCCCTTTGCCTCGCTCCTCCTCGCGCAGCGCGAGAAGGGCGACCTCGCCTACAAGGGCAATGTCGGCACCGGCTTCGATACCGCCACCATGGCCGACCTTGCGAAGCGATTCGCGCGGCTCGAACGCAAGATCGCCCCGCTGGACGTCGACGCCGCCACCGCGCGCAAGGCGCATTGGCTCCGGCCCGATCTCGTCGCCGAAATCGCCTTCGCCGAATTTACCGCGAGCGGATCGGTCCGCCACGCAAGTTTCCTCGGCCTGCGCAGCGACAAGGAGGCAAAGGACGTGACCCCCGAAACGAAACAGCCCGCCTCCGCGCCGGCCAGCGACGTCACGATCAGCAGCCGCGACCGCGTCATCTTTCCCGAGGCAAAGGCGACCAAGGGCGACCTCGCCGACTATTACGCCGCGATCGCCCCGCTGATGCTCCCGCATATGGCGCGCCGCCCGATCAGCCTCGTCCGCTGTCCGCAGGGGCGCGCGAAGAAATGCTTTTTCCAAAAGCATGATTCGGGCAGCTTCGGCGACCATGTCCATCATGTCCCGATCCAGGAGAAGGACGGCGGCCATGAGGACTATCTCTATGTCGATGATTCGGACGGCATCCTTGCGTGCGTCCAGATGGGGACGATCGAATTCCACGGCTGGGCGAGCCACGTGGATGCGATCGAGCGGCCCGACCGCCTGATCTTCGACCTCGACCCCGACGAGGGGCTGGGTTTCGACGACGTCAAAAAGGCCGCGACCGACATCCGCCGCCAGCTCGCCGACATCGGCCTCGTCAGCTTTGCGATGCTGTCGGGCGGCAAGGGCGTGCACGTCGTCGTGCCGGTCGATCCCGGCCACAGCTGGGACGCGCACAAGGATTTCGCCAAACGCTTTGCCGAGGCGCTGAGCCTTGCCGAGCCCGACCGCTATGTCGCGACGATGAGCAAGGCGAAACGCAAGGGCAAGATCTTCATCGACTGGCTGCGCAACCAGCGCGGCAGCACCGCGATCATGCCCTATGCCGCCCGCGCGCGCGAAGGCGCGCCGGTGGCGGTACCGATCGGCTGGGATGCGCTCGCCGATGTCGACAAGGCTGGCGCCTGGACGATTGGGGACGTCCAAGAGCTTCTCGACCGCGCGGCAAGCCCCGACCTCAAGGGGTGGGCTTTCGCAAGCCAGTCACTTCCTTCAATTTGACAGTACAACCCCAAATTCACTCGACTGGCTGCTTCTCGGTATCATTCGCCATAAGCTGTCGGTCCGCAATCGGCCAGCGACAGCCTCTTGTGTACCAACCTTGCCAGTCGGTAGTGGCGTCATGCCAAACAGAAGATTATTTCCTCGCCGAGTTTGGAAATGGCGGCGGCGAGGCTTTCCAGTTCACGCTCGGTTCGGGGCCCGGCGAAAAAAGATGCCGTAAGACAAAAGCCGGGCGCTACGTCGGCGAGTGCCGTCGCGACCGTCAGCACGCCGCGATGTGCATAGCCATCATCGACCGCAAATCCGTTCGCCCTGGCTTCGTAGACCTGACGTGCATAGGTTTCGAACGTGAGTTTGGATTGCCAGCGCACCGACCCGAAGCGTCGGGCGAGTTCAGCTTCGTCGATGTCCTGAGCCGCTGCAATCGCTCGTCCGGCCGCACCAGCTCCCAGCGGTTGACGCTGACCGTCGGCGAGCGTCAGCCTCATGCCCGCCTTGCATTCACCGCGCGCTGCGAGCTGCAGGCGGTCGCGCGAGACAATTTTCCATAGCCCTATTGCTGCTTCATTCGCCTGAGCGAAGCGGCCAAGCAGGGGAAGGGAGCGAGCCACCAACCGCGCCGCCGCGCTGTCGTGCAGAGCATCTACATTCTTCCATGGCAGGGCAAGACGATACCGCTTCGTGCGCAGCTCGCGTTCGATAACGCCCTCTGCTTCAAGGGTTTTCAGCAGGTTGAAGGAACTGGAGGGGCTGGTTCCGATCAGTTTTCCAATGTCCGTTAACGTAAGCGCGTCTTCGTCTGCAAGTAAACGAAGGATCGCAAAGGCTTGCGAGACGGAACGTATCGAGCCGGTCATAATCTGAATTATATTTCATATATATGAATTTTCAATTCGAAATATTGAAAATGCGAGCCAGAGATTCTATTGCCTTTGTGAGGGTTTGGCGGAGAGACGCATGAGCGGGATTCTGGACGGTAAAGTTGTGGCGATAACTGGCGCGGGCCGTGGCATCGGCCGGGAACTGGCGCTCCAATGTGCCGCGCTGGGCGGCGCGATCATCGTCAACGATCCGGGCGTGGCACAGGCCGGCGAGGGTGGCGATCGCGCCCCTGCACAACAAACGGTGGACGATATATTGGCCGCTGGTGGCAAGGCGGCGGCCAATTTCGGCAATGTCGCGGATCCCGGCGAAGCGGCAGGCATCATCGAGGGCGCGGTGCAGCGTTTCGGCCGCATCGACGCGGTTGTGAACAATGCTGGAATCCTGCGCGACGCCATCTGGCACAAGATGAGCTACGAGGACTGGAAGAGCGTCATCGAGGTCAATCTGACCGGCGTGTTCAACGTGTCGAAGGCCGTGACACCCTTTTTTCGCGAGCAGCAATCGGGCAGCTTCATCCACTTCACCTCGACCAGCGGGCTGATCGGCAATCTGGGTCAGGCCAATTATTCGGCGGCGAAGATGGGCGTCGTCGCATTGTCGCAATCGATCGCGCTCGACATGGCGCGCGTCGGCGTGCGCTCGAATTGCATCGCGCCCTTCGCGTGGAGCCGGATGACCTCGTCGATCCCCGCCGACTCGCCCGCGCAGCAGGAACGGGTGAAGCGGCTGCAGGAAATGTCGGCCGACAAGATCGCGCCGCTGGTCGCCTATCTGGCGTCGGATCGTTCGCGGGACGTTACCAACCAGATTTTCAGCGTCCGCAAGAACGAGATATTGCTGTTCTCGAAACCGCGCCCCATCCGCTCGATGGCGAAGCTCGAAGGCTGGACCGCCGAAGCGATCGCCGACGAGCTGATCCCGGCGTTCCGCCCCGATTTCGCACGCGCCGACGAGGTGTCGGCGCATGTTTTTCCCTACGACCCGATTTGAGGACATCAGTGATGAGCAATCCCGGCATGGACGCCGACATCTTTGACCAGTTTATCGAACAGCTCGAGCGCTATGTGCGCGACCGGCTGATCCCGGCCGAGCAGGGGATCATCGAGACCGACCAGATCCCCGCCGATATCTTGGCCGAAATGCGCGACATGGGGCTGTTCGGGCTGACGATCCCCGAAGAATTCGGCGGCGCGGGGATGAACATCAGCCAATATGTCCGCACCATCCACACCTTGTCCTATGCGATGCCGGCGTTCCGTTCGATCATCTCAATCAATATCGGCATGGTCGCCTCGGCGCTCAAGAATGGTGGCACCGATGCGCAAAAAGCTGAATGGCTGCCGCGCATCGCGGCAGGCGAGATCGCCTGCTTCGGCTTGACCGAGCCGGGGTCGGGGTCCGATTCCGCGGGATTGCAGGCGACTGCGGTGCAGACCGACAATGGCTGGGTGCTCAATGGCACCAAACGCTACATCACCAATTCGCCTTTTGCGAAGCTGGGCCTGATCATGGCGCGGACGAGCAAGGAGAACCTTCCGAAAAACGCCCATGTCTCGGCGTTTCTCGTTCCGTTCGACAGCGCGGGGGTGACGATCGGCAAGTCGGACAAGAAGATGGGCCAGTCGGGCAGCCATATCGCCGACGTCATCATGGAGGATGTCCGCGTTGGCGGCGAAGCGTTGCTCGGCGGCGAGCTGGGCAAGGGTTTCGCTTATGCGATGATGAGTCTCGACAATGGCCGCATGTCGGTTGGCGCCGCTGCGACCGCCTATGCGCGCCGCGCGCTGGACAGTGCGGTGCGATACGCGACCGAGCGCAAGGCGTTTGGCGAGCCGATCGCCAACTTCCAGCTGATCCAGCAGATGCTCGCGCAGAGCGAGATCGACATCTACGCCGCCGAATGCATGATGGCCGACGTCACCGCGCGCGCCGACGCGGGCGAAAATGTCCTGCGCAAGGCGGCGGCGTTCAAGGTGTTCGCCTCTGAAATGTGCGGCCGCGTCGTCGACGCGTGCGTGCAGGTTTATGGCGGTGCAGGCTATCTTGCCGAATATGACGCCGAACGCTTTTTCCGCGATGCGCGCATCTATCGCATCTACGAAGGCACGACGCAGATCCTGCAGCTCCAGATTGCGAAACATATGCTGCGCGAGTTCGCGGTCGCGAACTGATCGACGCCGACCTGTCCCTGTCTGACCGGAGATCCCAAGCCATGACCCTGCGCCGCGCCGCCATTGTCGCACCGATCCGCACCGCCGTCGGCAAGTTCGGGGGCGCGCTGTCGTCGATGACTTCGGGCGAACTCGGCGCGGTGATCCTGAAGGCGCTGATCGATCGGACGCGGATCGAACCCGCGCGCGTTGACGATGTCGTCTTTTCGCAAGGCTATGGAAATGGCGAGGCGCCGGCGATCGGCCACTGGTCGTGGCTGGCCGCGGGGTTGCCGCTCGAAGTGCCGGGATACCAGCTCGATCGCCGCTGCGGATCGGGGCTGCAGGCGGTCGTCAACGCCGCGATGATGGTCCAGACGGGGATGGCCGATGTCGTCGTCGCGGGCGGGGTCGAATCGATGTCGAACGTCGAACATTACAGCACCGATATCCGAAAGGGCGTGCGCGCCGGCAACCTGACGCTGCACGACCGCCTGACGCGCGGACGCCTGATGTCGCAGCCGGTCGAACGCTTCGGCGTCATCACCGGGATGATCGAGACCGCCGAAAATCTGGCGAAGGACTACGATATCTCGCGCGAACAGGCCGATGCCTATGCCGTGCGCAGCCATCAGCGCGCCGCCGCCGCATGGGCGAACGGCCTGTTCGACGACGAGCTGGTGCCGGTATCGGTGCCGCAGAAAAAGGGCGACCCGGTCGTCTTCGCGCATGACGAGGGCTACCGCGCCGACGCGACGCTCGAATCGCTCGGCAAGCTGCGTCCGCTCGAAGGCGGCGTCGTCACCGCCGGCAATGCCAGCCAGCAGAATGACGCCGCGGCGGCCTGCCTTGTCGTGGCGGAAGACAAGCTCGACGAACTCGGGCTCACGCCGATCGCCTGGTATCACAGCTCGGCGGCCGCGGGCTGCGACCCCAGCCGCATGGGCATCGGCCCGGTGCCGGCGGTCGAACGGCTGTTCGCACGTAATGGGCTTGGCTGGGGCGACATCGACCTAGTCGAACTCAACGAAGCCTTCGCGCCGCAGGTGCTTGCGGTGCTGAAGGGCTGGGGCTGGTCGGAGGACGACAGCCGGAACGAGATCCTCAACGTCAACGGATCGGGCATCTCGCTCGGCCATCCGATCGGTGCGACCGGAGGCCGCATCCTCGCGAACCTCACGCGCGAGCTGGTGCGCCGCGACGGCCGTTACGGGCTCGAGACGTTGTGCATCGGCGGTGGGCAGGGCATCGCCGCGATCTTCGAACGCGCCGCCTGACGCGCGGGCCTTTCATCGCCCACAGGATAATGACGATCGGGGCGCCGCGCGATTTCGCCAGCGCGCGTGGTTGCGGCACTGTCCCCGCATAATTTGCGGGAGAGTCATCATGGAAGCGGACATCGGGCAACTCTGGGATCGCGAGATGATCCGCGATTGCCTCTATCGCTATTGTCGCGGGATCGACCGCGCCGACGAGGCAATGTTGCGATCGGCCTGCTGGCCCGGCGGCACCGACGATCATGGCGCCTATAACGGGACGACCGACGGCTTTATCGACTGGGCGATGCAGGCGCTGCCGCTGATCGAGCGCGGCATTCACCAGCTCCACAATATCGTGATTGACCTGCGCGGCGACGAAGCCGCGGTCGAAAGCTATTTCACCGCCTTGCAGCGCCAGCCCGGCAGCGACGGCGGGTTGGTCGAACTCACGATGCACGGACGCTATGTCGACCGGTTCGAAAAGCGCGGGCAGGAATGGCGGGTCGCCGACCGCGTCGTCGTTTTCGACTGGATCGACGAACGCCCGGCACCGGACAGGAGCGAGGCCGAACGCTTTGCGCACCGCAAGTCGGTCGGGCGCCCATGGCCCGACGATCCAGTCTATAAGTTGTTCGGTGCGGGAACGAAGGGAGAGGCATGATGGGGATCGACACGCTGGCGTGGGAGCCGCTGTTCGTGATGCGGCTGAACGTCGCCTATGATCAGGCGCAACCGATCGGCGGCGAAAGCCGGCTCGGGATTTTTCCCGTACATGGCGGGACGTTCGAGGGGCCGCGCGTGAAAGGCCGCGTAATGCCCGATGGCGCCGACTGGGTCACCTGGAGGGCGGACGGCACGATGATCATCGACGTTCGCACCTCGCTCGAAACCGACGACGGCGCGCGGATCGCGATGCATTACACCGGCCTCACCGTCCCGACCTCGCCCGAAGCGGCCGAGCGTTTCCGGCGGCGCGAGCCCGGACCCTATGAGGATCTGTACCTGCGCACGACGCCGCGTTTCGTAACCTCGCATCCCGATTATGACTGGATGAACCGCATCGTCGCCGTCGCCAATGGCATGCGCACTGACGACGGCCCGATGTATCACGTCTTCGCGATCAGGTGACCGGATCCGCCGCTGCGGCGAAATGATCGCCGTGGCGCTTGCGCAGCTCGGTCTTGAGCAGCTTGCCCGTCGCGGTATGCGGCAATTCCCCGACGAAGATCACATCGTCGGGCAGCCACCAGCGCGCGACCTTGTCGGCGAGATGATCCATGATCTCGTCCTTCGTGCACGCTTCGCCAGCGTGGAGCTGGACGAGCAACAAAGGGCGTTCCTGCCATTTGGGATGCGCGACGCCGATCACCGCCGCTTCGGCGACCTTGGGATGCGCGACCGCCGCATTTTCGAGGTCGATCGACGAAATCCATTCGCCGCCCGACTTGATGACGTCCTTCGCGCGGTCGGTGATCTGGAGGAACCCGTCGGGATCGATCTTCGCGACGTCGCCTGTGTCGAACCAGCCGCCCGCGTCGAGCGCGCTGCCCGCCGTCTGACCGTGATAGGCGCTGAGCACCCACGGCCCGCGCACCTTGAGCAGCCCCGCGGCTTCGCCGTCGCGCGGCAGCTCGTTGCCGTCCTCATCCTCGATGCGCAGTTCGATGCCGAACACCGAACGGCCCTGCATCGCGCGCAGGTCGATCTGCGCTTCTTCGTCGAGTTCGGCGTGATGCGCGAGCGGGCGGCAGACGGTCGCGACCGGACTCGTTTCGGTCATTCCCCACGCCTGCATCGTCTCGACGCCGAGCAGCTTGCGGAAGCGTTCGATCAGCGACCGCGGTGTCGCGGCGCCGCCGGTGAAGATGCGGTCGAGCTTCAGCGCCTTGCGATCCTCGACCGCGCGCTCGCGTTCGAGATAGTCGAGGAAGGCGAACCAGATCGTCGGGACGCCGAGCGAGAAGGTGACGCCTTCATCGCGCATGAGTTCATAGAGCGATACCGGGTCGAGCGCCGATCCGGGCAGCACCAGCTTCGATCCCGCCATCGCCGCGGAATAGGGAATGCCCCACGCATTGACGTGGAACAGCGGCGTGACGACGAGGATCGAGTCCGCCGCGCCCAGCGACATGCTGTCGTTGGCGAGCGCGCTCATCGCGTGCAGCACGGTCGATCGGTGGCTGTAAAGGACGCCCTTCGGATTGCCCGTCGTCCCGCTTGTGTAGCAGAGCGCGCTGGCGCTGTTCTCGTCGAGGTCGGGCCAGGTCGCGATCGCGCGCGGGCCATCGATCAGGCTCTGGTAGGAGATGGGATCGGCGACCGTGGTTCCGGGCATGTCGGCCTGATCGGCGAGGACGATCACGCGTTCGATCTTCGGCAGGTCGGCGAGCAGGGGTTCGACGACCGCGAGCAGATCGGGGTCGACGCAGAGGACCCGCGCCCCGCCATGGTCGATGATATAGCGGATTTGTTCGGGGAACAGTCGCGGGTTGACGGTGTGCAGCACCATCCCGGCGCCGCTGACGCCATAGTAGAGTTCAAGGTGGGGCAGGCGGTTCCACGCCAGCGTCGCGACGCGGTCGCCGGGTTTCAGGCCGAGGTCGGCGAGCCCGGCGGCGATGTGGCGCGCGTGGCGTTCGACCGTTTGCCAGTCCGACCGCTCGAGCGATCCGTCGGCGCGCCGCGACACGATCCCGCGCCGCGGATGGTTGGTCGCCGCGTGCCGGATCAGCATCGCGGTCGTCAAGGGCTGCGCCTGCATCAGGCCGTACATGAAACCTCTCCTTTAATGACTTGATTGGCGGCGACGATTGCCCAGCACCGCGCGGGTGCGAAGCGTCGCAGGGCGCACAGGCCCACAATCACATTTGCGAAATTGGCGCTGTCGTCCGCCGTCCGCGAGCCAGCAGACGGATGCTGCGGCTAAGCCCGGCGCAATTGATGGGAGATGCGATCATGAATCTGGACCTGGCGCCCGAAGACCGGGAGTTTCAACAGGAGGTGCGCGAGTTTTTCGCGAACTCGATTCCCGAAAACTGGAAAAAGACCGTTCGCGCCGGGCTGCGCCTGTCCCCCGAAAATCTCGTCGCCTATCAGCGCCGCCTTGCCGAGCGCGGCTGGGGCGCACCGACCTGGCCGAAAGAATATGGCGGCACCGGCTGGACGCCGCAGCAATTGCATATCTTCTGGTCCGAAGCCTCGGCGGCCGACGCGCCCGCGCAATTCCATCAGGGGCTCGAACTGATCGGCCCGATCATCTTCACCTATGGCAGTCAGGCGCAGAAGGATTTCTACCTGCCGCGCATCATCAGCGGCGAGGATTGGTGGTGTCAGGGTTATTCGGAGCCGGGCGCGGGGTCCGATCTTGCGGCGCTGCGCACCCGCGCCGACCGCGACGGGGATGACTATGTCGTCAACGGGCACAAGATGTGGACCAGCTACGCGCACGTCGCCGATCGCATGTTCATCCTTGCGCGTACCTCACACGAAGGGCGGCGCCAGCAGGGCATTTCGCTGATGCTCGTCGACATGGATACGCCGGGCATCCGCATCAGCCCGATCCACACGCTCGACGAAAAGCATCACACGAACGAGGTGTTCCTCGACGACGTCCGCATTCCCGCCGCAAATGTCGTCGGTGAAGAGGGCATGGGATGGAATTACGGCAAGGTGCTGCTTGACCGCGAGCGCATGGTCGCGGCAGCGACCGCGATGTTCCTGCCGCAGACGTTGCGTGCGGTGCGCGAGGCGGCGACGCGCCGCAAGACGGCGCGCGGCCTGCTGATCGACAAGCCGGAGTTCAAGGCCAAGCTGGCGCAAGTCGAGATCGAGGCGATGGCGGTGCAGGCGATGGTATTGCGGCTGATGGCCGATGCCGCATCAGGAGCCGACTCCGGTCCGCGTGGGTCGATGGTCAAGCTGCGCTGGTCCGAACTGACGCAGCAGGCAACCGCGCTGTGGGTCGAGGCGCTAGGTCCGAAAGCGCAGCATTTCGCCGCGCTCGACGACGAAAACGTACTGCCCGACGATATGCCCTTTGCGCTGAAGGGCGCGCTCTATGCGCGCGTCACCACCATTTATGGCGGGTCAAGCGAGATCCAGCGCAATATTATCGCGCGCCGCGCACTCGGGCTTTGAGGGAGATGACCCATGCAATTTGCCTTTAACGACGAGCAGCAGATGCTGCACGACAGCGCCCTGCGTTTCGGCTCGGACGAATGGAACGCGGCCGACCGGCTGAAGCGTCTTGCTGAAGGGCCGGATGGAAATGCACGGCGCTGGGCGCAGATGGCCGAACTCGGCTGGCTGATGCTGCCCATCGCCGAAGCGGAAGGCGGACTGGGCGGTGGCCCGGTCGAAATCATGGCGATCATGGAAGGTGTCGGTCGGCATCTGATGAGCGAGGCCTATGTCAGCCATTGCGTACTTGCGCCGGCCCTGATGACGGGCGGGGGTGATCATTGCACCGTGCTGCTCGAACAGGTCGGGGCCGGGCAGGTACGGATCGCAGCCGCGCTGATCGAGGATGAGGGCTTTGACACTGCCGCGATTTCGAGCACTGCGTCGGGCCAAGGCGACGGCTTCAAACTGACCGGCGCAAAGGCCCATGTCGAGGATGGGGCGGACGCTGACTGGTATCTGGTGTCGGCGCGCACGTCGGGCGTTTCGGGCGAGCGCGAAGGCGTCAGCCTGTTCCTTGTCCCGCGCAGCGCAGATGGCCTGGCAGTCCAGCGCTTCCGCTCAGTCGATAGCCATCGCCATTGCAGCCTCGATTTCGCCGGCGTTGCGGGGATACCGGTCGGCGCGATCGGGAGCGCAGCAGACCGTATCGACGCCGCGCGCGATCACGCGATCGTCGCGCATCTGGCCGAGGCGGTCGGGTCGATGGAGGCGGCAGTCGAAGCGACGCTCGATTATGTCCGCACGCGTCAGCAGTTCGGCGCGCCGATCGGCAGTTTTCAGGTCGTCCAGCACAAGGTCGTCGACATGAGCGTCGCGTGCGAGGAAGCGCGCGCGCTGACGATGGTCGCGACATCGCAGCTTGCGCGCGGCGGTGATGCTTCGTCGCTGATCGCCGCGGCGAAAGTGCGTGTCGCGCAATGCGGCATTGCGGTCGCGCAACAGGCGGTGCAACTGCACGGCGGAGTCGGCACCAGCGAGGAACTGATCGTCAGTCACCACCTCCGCCGCCAGATGATGCTCGACCTCGCGCATGGCGACCGGGATCATCACAGGGCGCGGTTTGCCGAACTTACCCGATAAGCACGGGTTTTGCAGGGCGCCCTTAGGCGCCCTGCTTTGCTTCGTCGGCTTCGATCCGCCGACCCGCCAGCCAGAACAGCAGTGATCCGATCGCGAGCGGCAGCGCGACGAGCGCCATTGCCGCGCGCAGGCCCTGTTCGGTGCCGAGCGACGGCGCCAGCAGGTCGCTGGCGATGCCGACGAAGAGCGGCCCCAATGCCAGGCCGATCGCGTTGGTCACGAATAATTGCACCGCCGCGGCCATCGCGCGCACCTGTGCCGGGACGAGCGTCTGCACCGAGGCGAAGACCGAACCGTAGTTGAGCGCGTGAACGAAGATGGCGCAGCTGAGGAATGTGAAGGACAGCGCGACGGTCGGCGCGAGCGCGGCGCACGCGAACAGCGGGGCCGCGATCACGAGCGAGGTCGAGGGCACTAGCGTGTAGCCCCGAATCCCGCGCCGCGCCGCGCGGTCGGCAAGCTGGCCGCCGACGAACGTCCCGACCATGCCGACAAGGCCGACGATCAGGCCGAGGCTGAGCCCCAGGAAGACGGTCGGGGGAACGCCCCAATCGGAGGCCATCGCGTCGATCCCGGCGACATGCGTGCGCATATAGAGCGAACCGAAGAAAGAGGCCTGACCATAATAACCGAAGGCGCCCATCGCGGTGCCAAAGGAGATCAGCCAAAAGCTGGGCAGGCGGCGCAGCGTTGCGAGCACCTGACCCAGCGGCATATGCGGGGCGGCAGTCTGCGTCATGACGGCATGCTTGCGGGGTTCGTCGAGCGCGAACCACACGATCGCCGCGAGCAGGATGCCGGGAACGCCGGCAATCAGGAAGGCGGCGCGCCAACCGAGGCTTGCGAGCAATATGCCGCCGAGGACGAGGCCCGCGAGCGAGCCGACCGGAACGCCCAGCGAATAAAGGGCGAGCGCGCGGCCGCGCTGTTCGCGCGGGACATAGTCTGTGATCAGGCTGTGCGCGGCGGGGGTGCAGCCGGCTTCACCGACCCCGACCCCGATTCGCGCGAGCAGCAATTCGGTGAAGTTGCGCGCCAGGCCGCAGAGTGCTGTAAAACCGCTCCAGACCGCGAGTGCGATCGCAATCATCCCGACGCGGTTGCCGCGGTCGGCGATGCGGGCGAGCGGGATGCCGAGCAGCGTATAGAAGAGCGCAAAGGCGAGGCCGCTGATCATCCCGATCTGCCAGTCGGCCAAGTTTAGATCGGCTTTCATTGGCTCGACCAGAATTGTCACGATCTGCCGGTCGAGCATATTGAAGGCATAGACGATCATCAGTAGCGACAGCGCGCCATAGGGCATACGCGTCGGCTGGACGTTGCTTGGGTTGGTGATGGGGTCGCCGGTCATTCGTCTCTCCGTCGCGGGCGGGCCGCCCGTCGTTCATGGCGGCACCTTAGGCGCGAGTTTGGCGGACGCGGGGGCGAGGCAGCCGTGCGCAGCGATTATCCCTATGCGGATATGTCGTGCGCCCTTCGTGTCGCGCTCGCATGGCCTCCGCGGATCGAGCAGAGCGGTTGGCGAGGAGACACGCGCATGGCTTTTGCAATGAACGGCCCCGTTCGCATCCATTACCAGCGCATGTCGGCGGGGGGTGGTCCGGTCGTGATCCTGCTCGCAGGGGCAGGGCGCCCCTCGACCGATTTCGACTATGGCTTCTGTGCCCCGATCGTCGCCGCGGGCTTTATACCGATCTGCATCGACAGCCGCGACACCGGTCGTTCGACAGCGTTGGCCGGTATGATGCCGGATCTTCATTCGATCAAGGCCGCAGCGCTGGGGACTGGCGACGCTAGGCCGCCCTATGGCATCGCCGACATGGCTGCCGACGTGCTGGCGGTGATGGACGCCGAGGGCGTCTTGGCGGCCCATTTTGTCGGGCGGTCGATTGGCGGCCTCGTCGCGCAGCAGCTTGCGGTTCGGCACCCCCAACGCGTACTCAGCCTGGCGCTTGTCATGGCGATGAGCCGCTCGATGGCCGATGCGGTCCCCGATGCAGCGCTCGACCGGCTGATGGCCGAAAATATTCCCGATGAGGACGCTTACGTCGCGCGTCAGCTCGCGGTCGCGCAGACAAACGGCATGGCGGCGGATTTCAATGCAGATCGCATTGCCAAAGAGGCCCGGATCGCTTGGCGCCATGGCGTTCATCCGGGCGGCACCGCGCGCCATTTCGCCGCAAGCCTCGCCGCCCCGGACCTCCGCTGGGAGCTCGGCTCGGTTCGCGTGCCGGCGCTGATCCTGCACGGTCGTCACGACAAGATGGTCCCGCCAGCGCGCGCAGCCGAGACGGCCGAAGCGATCCCCGGCGCGGCGCTCGAGATCGACGAGACGATGGGCCATGACGGTCCGCTGCGGCTTCGGCGTGCCTGGGGCGAGCGGATATCCGCGCATTTAACGGCAGCAATAGTGCGCGCCTGAGGGTCGCAAGGAAATCACATATGTGATATGGACCGCCAAACCCGCGGTTTTGGCCGCTTCGCGGTCTTTGAAGTTATCATGTCTTCATCAGAGACCGTCGCAGGACGGCGATTGGACCGACGGTTCAAGGCGGTGACGCCGTCAGGTTGTTGGGATGGAGAGATGAAGAGAAAACCTGTCAAATCGGCGTCGCGCACGTTCGAAGTGCTCGAACTGTTTCGCGATCGGCGCGCGCCGCTGCGGCTCAACGAAATCTATTCGGCGCTCGGCTATCCGCAATCGAGCACGACCAACCTGCTCAAAAGCATGGTGATCGAGGGCTACCTCAACTACAACCGCAACTCGCGCACCTATCTGCCGACCTTGCAGGTCGCTTCGCTCGGTAGCTGGCTTTATGGCCATGTAGCGTTCGGAGGTGGTTATAGCTGGTTGATCGACGAGCTTTTCCGCAAGACCGATGAGACCATCGTCCTTGTCACGCAGAACGATCTGTTCATCCAATATGTGATGATGCGGGTGCCCGACCATCCGCACAAGCGCCCGCCCAATCCAGGAGAAATGCGCCTGATGCTCGATGCGACGTCGGGTATGGCGTTGATGAGCCGGATGCGCGACCGCGAGATCGACAAGATTTATCGCTATTCGAACTATTACGAGCTCAATCCCGACCGGCGGATTACGCTGGAGGATGTGATGAGCCGCATCCGCTGGATCCGCCACACTGGCTATGTCTACTGGCCCGAACATCCGGTGCCGGGCATCGCGTCGATCGCAATGCCGCTGGGCGAAAGCATCCACGGCATTCCACTTGTCATCGGGATTGGTGGCACAACCGAGCGTTTGTCGCCGCGCCGTGCCGAATATGTCGAAATCATGCGCGAGACGATCGCCGAGTTTCATGAGCGTTTCCCGCAGGATCAGCGACTGACAGGCGCCGAGGACAACGACGAATATGCAATTGCCGCCGAATAAGCATTCCATCTGAAATAATCCCGGCCCGCCGCCCGCGATCCGCTTCGCGTCAGGACCCTTCGGCTATCGTCGCGGCGAAGGAGACTTTCCATGCCCGTCGAAATCGATTTGCTGAATGCCGGCGTTGCCGGCCTTGGCGAAAGCCCGCTGTGGGATCACCGCTGCCATCGGTTATGGTGGGTCGATTCAACCGCAGGACGTCTTCATTCGAGCGATGCCGACGGTCGAGAGCAGGCCGAATGGACGCTCGACCAGCCCGTCGGGAGCATCGGGCTCGCCGACGGCGGATTGATCGTCGCCATGGCCGACGGCTTCTACCGTTTCGATACCGTAAAAGGGGAAGCGCTGCCAATCGCACGCCCCGCCCTGGCGCCCGGGACACGGCTGAACGACGGCAAGGCCGACCGCGTTGGCCGTTTTGTTTGCGCGTCGATGCGAACGGGCGATGCCTTGGACACCGCGGCGCTGTTCCGCCTCGATGCCGATGGCGCCACCGAGCAACTCGAGAATGGGGTCGGGATCGGCAATGCCATCTGTTTCTCGCCCGACGGCAATATGCTCTATTTCGCAGACAGTCTCGACGGCCAGTTGCGCCGCTATGCCTATGATCAGGCGACCGGCGCGGTCGGCGAGCGGCACAATCTGGTGGACTGCCAGGCGCATGGCGGTTCGGGCGCCGATGGCGCGACGGTCGATGCGGCAGGACGTATATGGGTTGCGCTGGTGCTGGCGCAAGCGGTCGGTTGCTATTCGCCCGAAGGCAAGCTGTTACGCTCTATTCCCGTGCCGCTCCCTTATCCATCCTGTCCCGCCTTCGGCGGACCGAACCTCGACATTCTATATCTGACGAGTATCGCCAATTCGGGGCATCGGCTGGTGGCCGATCATCCTGATGCTGGCCGGATCACGGCAATCCGGGGACTCGACGTCCCCGGCATCGCTGAAGGAGTGTATCGCTGAACGCGCTTAGCGAAGCGCGATAGAGATGCCGCCGTCGACCAGCAGCGACTGGCCCGTGACAAATCCAGAGCGGTAACTGTCGGCGAAGAAGAGCACTGCTTCGGCAATGTCCGCGGTTGCGCCGAGCCGGCCGAGCGGTGTGCTCGCGACACGGGCCTCGAAAGTGGCATCGTCGAGCATTGCGCGCACGCCCTCGGTCGCCACTGTGGATGGGGCCACCGCATTGACGCGGATCGCCGAGGGTGCGAGTTCGATCGCCGACGAGCGCGTCATCCCCTCGACAGCTGCCTTGATGCCACAATAGACCATCGCGTTCGGCAGTCCGAGGTGCGCCGAGACCGACGCGATGTTGACGATCGACCCGGCGCCGCGCGCGCGCATGTGCTTGGCGGCCGCCTGTGTGCCCCAGACGATGCCGGCAATTCCTACCCCGAGCATGCGGTCAAGGCTTTCGGCATCGATGCTTTCGATCGGCGCATATTTTGTCCACATGGCATTGTTGACGACAATGTCGATTCCGCCGAGCTCCGTGGCCGCGCGATCAAAGGCACCATGCAGCGCATCGCCATCAGACACATCACAGCCAAACGCGACGGCCTTGCCGCCATCGGCGGCTATCTGCGCGACCAGATCTTCGGCCCAATGCGCCTTACGGTCGAGCAGCGCAAGCGACGCGCCATTGGCGGAAAGCTTCAGGGCGATGTCACGGCCAAGGCCGCGCGAGGCGCCGGTAACGAGCGCGACGCGCCCTTCAAGTGGTTTTGTCATGGAGAGCCCCATAAAAATGGAGCCCGCTTTTGGCGGGCTCCAGTGGGAGAGAAACTAGAATTTGTAACCGACCTCGACGCCGTATACCCGGCCCTTGTTGAGCGGAGAAAAGGTCGAACCGGCAAAGAAGGGCAGGGGTGCTTCCGTGCCGAATGTCGCCTCGTTCAGAAGGTTGTTGCCGTAAACCGATACCCTGACCCGGCCGTGCGTGACAGCCAGGCTGGCATCGACCATCGTGGCGGCGCGCAGCAGCCCGGTATTCTGGTCGTTGTAAAAGGCCGCGTCGCGATGGTTCGCACCGACCCTAGCTTCGGCGTCGAAATCGCCGCCGATTGCGGTCGCATAGGTGATTGATCCGCCATAGCTCCACGGCGAAAGACGCGGCAGTTGCAGGGCGAAATCGCGGTCGTTGATCACCCCGTCGGCATTCAGGTCGAACAGGATCTTCTCATATTTGCCCTTGGTATATCCGAACTGCCCGGCGATCGTCAGACCGGGCACCGGCTTGAACAGAACTTCGCCTTCGATTCCCTTGATCGACACATCGGCCGCGTTGGTGATGATCTGGAAATTGCCGAATGGCGCGAAGGGTGCCTGAAACTCCCGCTGCGTGCCGTTGATGCGGCTGTAGAAACCGGACAGGTTGATCCGCGCCACGCCCCCCACATCCTGCTTCAGGCCGATTTCATACGCGTCCTGCTTTTCCTGATCGAACGGGCCTGGGGCGACATTGGGATTGAGGTTGCGGAAGTTGTAGCCGCCGCTGCGGAAGCCCTTGGCGAACGATGCGTAGAGCAACGTGTCTTCGGTCGGCTTGAACTGCAATCCGAGCCGCGGGGTGAAACCGCTCCAATTGTCCTTGTCACGAAAGTCGTAGCTGCAACGCAGCGTATCGAGATTGCAGCCGCCAACACCAATCGAGCGAACCTGGACGTCTTTTTCTTCGGCCGAATAGCGCGCGCCGACGCTCAGCGTCAGCATATCGGTCAACTTCCAGTCGACCGTCGCAAAAACGCCGCCAGTCCGCTGCTTCTGTCGTCCGCCTCCCGATACCGTCAGCGCGCCGCCCGACAGCAGCCGCTGTTCGGCATAATTGATGTCCTGGTTGAAGTAGAAAAGGCCGGCCGTAACGTCGAACGCGCCGAATGTGCCAGCGTAGCGCAGTTCGTTGCTGAATTGCCACTGGTCGATATTGTTGCGCGAATGAAGGCTGGTTGCCGGTGAACCGTCGACATCGGCACCCGAGTCGTTGCTGAGCGCGCGCACGGCAGCGATGTTGGTGATCTTGCCGTCGCCGAAGGCGGTGTCGATGTTAAGTTCGGCGATGCCCTGGTCCCAATCGGTTTTGACGAAGCCGGCGTAATTCTGGTTCACGCGGAAGCTGTCGCGCGGATAGAGGCCGTGGTTCGTGACCGCCGGGCCGTCGCCGCGAATACGGCCATGTTCGTAGCGCAAGACGAGGTCGAAGCTGTCGCTGGGCTGGAGGCGGAGCGCGTTGCGGACGATCAGCGTTTCGCTGCCGCCGATCTTCTTGCCGTCGAAATCATTGCGGAACCAGCCGTCGTCGTCGTTGTAATAGACGGCAACCTTGCCGCTGAGCACATCGCCCGCGAGCGGACCCGAAACCGAGACGCTCGCCCGCTTTTCAAGGCCGGTCGACAGCGCCGCCTTGGCATCGAGGCGGAAGCGGTTCGACGGGGTGGTCGTGCGCAGCAACACCGCGCCGCCGGTGACGTTGCGGCCGAACAACAGGCCCTGCGGCCCGCGCAGGATCTCGACACCTTCAAGGTCGAAGGTATCGAACAGAACCCCGGCGCTGACGCCCAGGTAGACGCCATCGACGAAGACACCGACGGTCGGGTCGATCGAGGGGATCGAGCTGTTGATGCCGAGGCCGCGGATCGAAAAATTGGCGTAGCCGGGCGTCGTGCCGACGCTCTCCAGCGAAGCGTTGGGTACCGCATAGCTGACGCTTGCGATCGACCGCGCGTGGATGCTGTCGAGCTCGTTCGAACCAAAGGCGGTAATCGCGATCGGTACATCCTGAACATTCTGGGCCGAACCGCGCTTGGTCGCGGTGACGACGATGTCGGTGAGGCCGCCGCTGCTTTGCTGCGCCTCGTCCGGCGCGACCGCGTCGTCCTGCGCGAGCGCGGGCGAAGCCGTGAGCATCGCAGCGGATGCGACGCCCGCGAACAGAAGCTTGTCATATTTCGTCATCATCCACTCCCTGGTCTGAATCGCGCGTTTCCGTTGTTCCTTCGGTGGGCGATTCGCCGTGAAGGGGTGCGCGGATATTAAATCGTGTAGCCGTTCGGTAACCTAACTGGCGGGCCCCAATTCTGGCGTTCCGGCGCCGAGAGCAATGAGGGTGGGGCGCAGAGCCCGATAATCACAATCGCGATTCCGCCGACGCATGCTCAATCCTGAATGAGATTTTTGGCGCCCCGGACGGCTTTCGCGTCCCGATCGCACCGAGCCGATGCCATGAACCCGACCTATTGGGAGATAAGATCATGAGCAGTATTCGAACTGAAATTGAAAACCATATCGCGCTCGTCACGCTCGACAATGCGCCGGTCAACGCCGCCGCGCTCGATATGCTTCAAGAGCTGACCGACGTATTCGACAGCTTCAACGACCGCGACGATGTGCGGGTCGCGGTTCTGACCGGGGCAGGCAAATGCTTCAGCGCCGGAGCGGACCTCAAGAACCGCCCTGATCTTTCCATTCCCGGCAAGCGCTGGAGCCGCAACCGTATCGTGCGCGAAGTCGCCTATTCGATTGCTGATTGCGCAAAACCCGTGATCGCGGCGGTTAACGGACCAGCACTTGGGGCAGGTTTTGGTCTTGTGGCAAGCTGCGACATCATCGTCGCTTCCGAAAATGCTGTCTTCGGTCTGCCCGAGATCGATGTGGGCCTGATGGGCGGCGGCAAGCACACGTCGCGCATCGTTCCGCATTCGCTGACGCGGCGCATGATGCTGACCGGCTATCGCGCGCCGGCGGCGGAAATGTATCGTCGCGGCATCATTGAGGCATGCCTGCCGGCCGACGAGCTGCTGCCCTATTGCATGGAGATGGCGGCGGTCATCGCGTCGAAGAGCCCGCTCGCGACGCGCTACGCCAAGGACAGCATGCGCACGATCGAGAATATGACGCTGCGCGACGGCTATATCTACGAACAGGGCAACACCGCGAAGCTCTCGACCTCCTATGACGCGCAGGAAGCCGTCGCGGCCTTCGTCGAAAAGCGCGCGCCGGTTTTCCAGGGCCGCTGAGGACAAACGTCATGGACTGGAATTTCGGCGACTTGCTGGACGCGACCGCGGCGAATGTGCCGGGCGACCGGCCGGCGATCATTCGCGGCGACCATGTCACCAACTGGGCGGATTTTGACGCGCGGTCGAACCGGCTGGCGCGTGCGATGTTGGCGGCTGGGCTGCCTGCGGGCGCGCGCATCGCGATCCTCGCCCGCAACATTCCCGAGTTCATCGAGATCGCCGCCGCCGCATTCAAGGCGCGGCTGACGCACGTCAATCTGAACTATCGCTACACGACGTCCGAGATCGACTATGTGCTGCGCGACTGTCAGGCTGCGGGTCTCTTCTATCAGGCCGAGTTCGCACCGGTTGTTGCGCCGCTGATCGGCGGGGCGATCGACCATGTGACCTATGCGGTGCAGATCGGCGGCGAAGGGGGTTATGACGCCATCGTATCGGACGGCGACGCGTCGCCCCTGGGGATCGCGCGGTCGCCCGACGATGGCTATCTTCTCTATACGGGCGGCACCACCGGGCGACCGAAGGGCGTGATGTGGCGCTCGGCGGATGCACGCCGGTCGCAACTTGAATCGCCCGTCGCGGTTTCGACCCCCGCGAGTATGGACGATCATATCGCGCAGGTGCTGAAAGGCGTCGCGGGGCGCGTCATGCCCGCCTGTCCGCTGATGCACGGCGCCGGGCTCAATAGCTCGCTCGCCGAATTGCTTGTCGGCGGCACGGCGGTATTGCTGCCGTCGGACCGGTTCAGCGCCGAGGAATTGTGGAGCGAGGCGGAACGGCACCGCGTCACGCGCATCCTGATCGTCGGCGACGCCTTTGCGCGGCCGATGGCTGACATGTTGCTCGCCAATCCGGGGCGCTGGGATCTGTCGGCGTTGCGGCTGATTTCGTCGGCGGGGCTGATGTGGTCCGAACAGGTGAAGGCGGCGCTGCTCGAAGCGCTGCCGCAGCTCACACTGCTCGACATTCTTGGTGCTTCGGAAGCCTCGGGTTTTGGTTATGCGATCACCAACAAGGACCGCGCGACGCCGACTGGCCTGTTCGAGCCGGGTCCGCAGACGGTGATCGTCGATCAAGACAGCGACCGCGTGCTTGCCGATGATGAGGTTGGTTCGGGCTGGCTTGCGCGCCGCCCTCCGTTCGGCGCGGGCTATCATGGCGATCCCGAAAAGACCGCAAGCGTCTATCGCACGGTCGACGGTCAGGCCTATGCGGTCCCCGGCGACATGGCCGAACGCCTGCCCGACGGGCGCTTTCGCCTGCTCGGCCGCGGTAGCATGTGCATAAATACCGGCGGCGAAAAGGTCTTCGTCGAAGAGGTCGAGGAGGCGCTGAAACGCGTCGACGGCGTCGCCGACGCGATGGTGTTCGGCTTGCCCGATCCCAAATGGGGCAGCGTCGTCACCGCGCTGATCGAGGCGGGCGACAGTCCGGACGACGAGGCGCTACGCGCCGCCTTGTCCGAAGATCTTGCGGCCTACAAGCAACCGCGGACGATCATCCGCGTCGCCGTCCTACCGCGCCATGCGAGCGGGAAGAGCGACTATCGCAGCGGCATGGATATCGCCCGCGCGCGTATCGACGCCGGCTGAGCCGCGTCGCGTCAGAACCGACATTCCCCGGAAAGAAGAGCATGCAACAGGCTGATCAAAATACCGAAACCTCTCCCCGTCGTCTCGACGCGCTGATCATCGGCGCGGGCTTTGGCGGCATGTATGCGCTGCATCGCACGCGCGGCATGGGGCTGGATGTCCATCTGATCGAGGCGGGCGACGACGTCGGCGGCACCTGGTACTGGAACCGTTATCCCGGCGCGCGCTGCGACGTGATGAGCATCGATTACAGCTACTCCTTCTCGGACGAGATCCAGCAGGAGTGGACGTGGAGCGAGCAGTTCGCGGCGCAGCCCGAGATCCTGTCCTACGCACGCTTCGTCGCCGACAAGCTCGACCTCAAACGCGACATCAGCTTCGAAACGCGCGCGACCGCGGTGCACTATGACGAAGAGGCGGCGCTGTGGCGGATCGAGACCGATCGCGGCGATGTCTATGAGGCGAGCTATTGCCTGATGGCGACCGGCCCGCTGTCGGTGCCGAAGCAGGTCGACATTCCCGGCGCCGACGCGTTCAAGGGTGAGCTCTATCTGTCGGGCAAATGGCCGCATCACGACGTCGACCTGAAGGGCAAGCGCGTCGCGGTGATCGGCACAGGGTCGTCGGGCATCCAGATCGTTCCCGTCGTCGCCGAACAGGCCGAGCATCTCTACGTCTATCAGCGCACGCCGAGCTTCACGCTGCCGATGCGCAACCGAAAGCTCGATGACGACTATGTGTCGCACATCAAGGCGCATTATCCGGGGCTGCGGGCTGCGGCACGCCACTCGCTGACCGGCGGCGTGCGTCCGATCACCCACCGTCCGGTGTTCAGCGTGACGCCCGCCGAGCGCGAGAAGCTGATGGAAGACGCCTGGGCGCACAGCGGCCTGTCCTTCCTCGGCCTATTCTCCGACCTGCTGACCAATCGCGATGCGAACGAGGTCGTCGCGGAGTTCGTGCGCGGCAAGATTGCCGACGTGGTGAAGGATCCCGACACCGCGCGCCGGTTGACCCCGCGCGGCTATCCGATCTTTGCGCGCCGTCCGTGCCTCGATACCGGCTATTATGAAGCCTATAACCGGGACAATGTGACGCTGAAGGATTGCCTCGAACATCCGATCGTCGAGATCACCGAAAAGGGCATCCGCACCGCCGAAGGGGAGGTCGAAGTCGACATCATCATCGCGGCGATCGGTTATGACGCGCTGACCGGCGCGATGCTGTCGATCGATATCGAGGGCCGCGACGGGCGCAAGCTCAAGGACAAATGGGCCGATGGCGGTCGCTCGCACCTCGGCCTGATGATCGAGGGTTTCCCGAACCTGTTCGTCATCGCGGGCCCGAACGGCCCGTCGGCGCTGGCGAATTTCATCTTGCTCAACGAGCAGAATGTCGACTGGGTCTGCGACTGTATCGAGCATATGAAAACCGACGGTCTGCGCTCGATCGAGGCGAATGCCGACGCCGAAGACGGCTGGATGCAGAAGGTGACGACACTGGGATCGCTGTCGCTCTATCCGACCGCAAACACCTGGTACACCGGCGCCAATGTGCCGGGCAAGCCGCGCACTTTTCCCGTCTACATCGGCGGCCTTGGCCGCTATCGCGAAATCTGTTCCGACGCGGCGGCGGACGGCTATCGCGGGTTCACGCTGCGATAGGCCCGGCGCAGGCGTCCCGAAATGGAGTGAGCGATATGTCGTCCGGAAGGCTGTTCGAGCTGCTGTCGTTTGCGCGCGGTGCGCCGATGAAGAACCGTTTCATGCTCGCGCCGCTGACCAACCGGCAAAGCCATGCCGACGGCAGGATGTCGGATGACGAGCATCGCTGGCTGGAGATGCGCGCAGCCGGCGGTTTCGCGATGACGATGACCGCCGCCTCGCATGTCCAGCCGGTCGGGCAGGGTTTCACGGGGCAGCTCGGTGTCTTTGCCGACGACCATCTCGCAGGCCTGACGGCGCTCGCCACCGCGATCAGGGCGCAGGGTTCGCTCTCGTCGCTGCAATTGCATCACGCCGGCAGCCGGGCCGAGCCCGAGCTGATCGCGGCGCCGGTCGCGCCCTCGGAGGTGCCCGAACGCAACGTCCGCGCGCTGTCCGAAGCCGAGGTCGAGGCGCTACGCGACGATTTCATCACGGGCGCGAGGCGCGCCGAACAGGCGGGCTTCGACGGCGTCGAGCTTCACGGCGCACATGGCTATATTCTTGCCGAATTCCTGTCGGCGACGAGCAACCGGCGGACCGACCGTTATGGCGGAAGCCTCGAGAATCGGGCGCGCATCATCTTCGAGATCATCGACGGCATTCGCGCCGTCACGGCCCCCGACTTTCAGCTTGGCCTGCGGCTTTCGCCTGAGCGTTTCGGGCTGGAGCTGTACGAAATCCGCGATGTGGCGGCCGAAGTGTTGCGGCAGGACAAGATCGACTTCCTCGACATGTCGCTGTGGGATGTCCGCAAGGAACCCGAGGAGGAAAGTTTCAAGGGCCGCTCGCTGATAAGCTTTTTCACCGATCTGCCGCGCGGCAATGTCCGTCTGGGCTGCGCGGGCAAGGTGATGGACGCCGAGGATGCAGCATGGGTGCTAGATGCCGGATGCGATTTCGCCGTTATCGGCCGTGCCGCCATATTGCGCCACGATTTCCCCGAACGCGTGCGCCGCGATCCGGCCTATCGTTCGCCCGCGCTGCCGGTGTCGGTGCAGCACCTGCGCAATGAAGGGCTAAGCGACACTTTCATCCATTACATGCGCCGCTGGCCGGGATTCGTCGATCCAAGGTGAGTAGCCGCGGGTATATACTGATCCGCCAACCTGCGTGGGCGCGATGTCATTTTCGATGATGGCTATTGCACGTTGAACAGCTCATTGCCGAGCTGGATACTATGGCTCCATTTGTCGTTGGCATGCGCCTGGGTGATACGGCAGCTATAGCGCATTCTGTTTCCAAAAGGCGACGGTCTGCAACCGGCCACCTCAAGCCCATCGCAGCAAGAAGTTGGTCAAGGCGACGTGAGGATATCGGGTGTCGTCCCAAGGAATCGGGCGGTCGAGCGGATCCTCGTTCAGCGGACCATCAACATTCTGGAAATCGAGCGACAGTGCAGTGGGCGTGCGACCGCCCTGCATCATCGCGAGAAGTCGGTCGAAGGCGGCGGGCGACAGATCGATCGAAACCACATAGTCGGGCGCGTCCGGGGTGCCTGTCCCGAAGGCGCTCCGGCGGATGCTGCCGCTCCAGTCAGAGCCGTCTTCTTCGGCGTCGAGGATGACCAGCTTTCCCTGAAGCGCGTCGAGATGCTGCGCTGCGCTGGTGATCGGCTGGCCGGCGATCGCACTGAGCGAAGCGATGATGCCTCGCTCCAGCCGTTCGTAGTCGCCGTGAGCACCGCCCAGTTCGAGGCCGATCGTACCGACCTCGAAACGGAGGAAATCCGGCACGATGGCGTAAGTGGCTGCGCCGCTCATGCCATCGTCCGATAGAGCGTTCGCATGATTTTTTGATCAGAGGTCACGGACTTTTTTCCAGTAAAGCGCTGAGATCTGGCTCCCGTCGTCGGCCGTATACCAATCGACGACAGCCTTGCTGTGCTCGACGCGAAAGACGCGGTAGCCCTTCTCGGTTCGTAGATAATCGACCTTCTGAACATTGCCATATCCTGCGACCATCCTGCTTTCTTCGGCGCGTTTGGGGTCGGCGATGCGGCGCAGCGACGCGGACATGCGGATCGTGGAAGGATAGTCGCTGCGAAGCCAGTAGAGGAGGATCGTATCCTCCAGCATCGCACGAGACCGGGCGTTTGGATCGGCGGCGACGGACGTGAACCGGATAGAGTCGTAGATGCGGGCGGAATCGGCGGGAACGCCGCCGGCGTCACCCCATACCCAGTTGAAGGTGTAAAGCTTGTTTCCCCGCGCCACGATCAGATAGCGGTGGGTTGCCGGGGTGTTGAAATAGTCGATGTTGAAGGAAAAGATGACCTCGCGCGCCGGGAGGCCCTGGAAGGTCAGGGGACGGTTCTTGAGAACCTTGAAATTGTTGAGGCCGCCGCGGGCGATCTGGTCGGCCTCGTCCTTCAGCAGACCGGCAACGTCGGAAATTTCATAAATGCCGAAATCCACGACCCCGAAGTTGAAGCTGCTGCAGCGGCCATCGACAGCATTCCCGGGCCGCCCACGTTCGGTCACCTCGACATTGACGAAATCCTCGCGGCCCAAGCTATAGGTCTGATGCACGTCGCTGCTGACGTCGAGCGTAACGCCGAGCCGCGGATCGGCGAAGCGTTGCCAGTCCGGCCCGTAGCAACTCATCTTCGCGGCGGCAGGTGATGCGGCCAATGTTCCCGCGAGAGCTACGAGACCAAGGTGCCATCTTGTCATTTACGTTTCCTTCCCAGGCACTTGCGATTGGCAAGAGCAGCGACCCTTCGTCTGCTTTGCCTATCCTGTCGCCGTTCGCAACATGCCTGTTTCTTGATGATGACCTCATGCTTGCCGCCGCCTGGTTACGCCTGAACTTGGCTGACGGTTGATGGCGGCTGTGGATCAGGCCGTCCTGGGCCGATCAGCCGGCATATTTTCGATTGGCCTCATAGGCCTCGAGTTCGAGCGGGGACTTCTCATGCCCATATCGGGCCAAATCCGAGATATACTGGCCCGCGTAGGATGCGAAGTTCGTGCTCCGCTCGATCTGCATCACATGGACGAGCTCATGTGCGAGGCGCGGCCGGTCGAGCGTGAAGCCCTTCCGCACCCAGATCGTATAGCCAAAGGCCTGGGCATTGTTGACGATATCCGGACCGATGAAACCGAACTTCTCGCCAGCAAGCTTGATCTCGGGATTTTCCGTCGGGAAGGGCACTTCGTCTACGAAAACGATGCGCACTTTTTCGGGATGTTTTATGCCGATCTCTGCGGCGAGGCGCGCCTGGTCCGGATCGAGAGGGGTGCCCGCAGCTTGACCGCGCGCTTCAACTCCCTCCGCCCATTTGACATAATAGGCCATGAATTTGCTCAGAAACTCTTCATGGCTGGCCAAAGCTATATTGCCCTGAGCTGCCTGCTGCTCGGTCGCCAAAAGCGAGCCTGACGGAATCAGGGTGAACGCAAAAAATGCCGCGACGGCAAGGGATCTCTTGTGCACGCCGTGACGCTTTGGGCGCCCCGAAAGATCGGCTTGATTCCTGATATGCTGCAACTTTTCGACCTCCTGTTATGCAATGTTCTTCGGTGATCGTGGGGGCTTGGGTGCCGCGCCGCCGTTGACCGATGGAGCCGGCTGCTACGGTTTCTTCATCGCGTCGTCGAGACCGGAAGCGCGACGGGTTCGTAATGCCATCCATCAACATTGTTGCTTCGAACCTGGCGAGCTCGCACGGTTCGCAAGCTGGGGCGAAGGGGCATTCCGCAATAACAGCTTCTCAACATCATGCTGTCATTGCCTCGCCATCGATCAGGTGGGGACCAACTTTGAGACATGATGAACGAGGGGCGCGGATAACGGCGGACGGGTTCGCGCAGGCAGCGGGGCTGCCATTGTTCGAGGATGCGACGGTAGCGGCCGATAGGCGGGCCAGCGAGCGCGACGGGCCGTCGCGGCGACGCGGTCCACGCGTCGAATTGCACGCAGCTGTCCGGCTGAGGGGGGCCGAGCAGGGGGCTGTCGAAGCCCGCATCCTCAATCTTTCGGCAGAAGGCTGCGGGCTGGCATTGAAAGGAGGCAGGTTCAACGCAGGGGCTCTGGTCACGATCAAGATCGAGGGCGTGGAGCATTGGCCGGGCACCGTGCAATGGTGTGCCGGCGACGAGACAGGAATCGCATTCGATCGTCCATTCTATCCGGCGGTGTTCGACGCGATCGTGGCAAACCATAAGGGCGATGCGGCAGACGCGGCGCGATGAAGGCGGCAAGTTGCAGGAGTATGTGTTCGATCTGCCAAATCCACCAAAATCGACTTTGCGGCAGAACCGGCCATGCCGCTTCAGACATACCGTAACGGTCAAGGCCATTGGTCGCATTGGTCGAATGATCATGCAGCGCGAATGAGCGCGCATCCCTGAAATGTGAAGCAAGCCATCATCGCCGCCCTACCAGTTGCGAACGTCAGCTTCTGCTGGTCGTTCGATCAAAACCTGACAGTCCGCGAACGGCCAGCTGGAAGCAAACTTCTCCATCGTAGGATCGGCGCGCCCTAGCAGCTAACCGAGATCCTGCTTGATAGACGCGGGGATTTGGTTTGCCGGGCAGAATGTGTGTCGGATGCCGTCCTCCTCGCGAACAAAGCTAGTCCGGTCCTTCACGACGATCACGAAACTTCCCGACGTCCATTTGCCATTCTCGTCTTGCGACCGGTCGGTCACGCGGTAGCGGTTGGCACCCAGGCTTTCGAAGCCCTGAATCTGTGTGAAACCGTCCCAGCTCCCAAAGCGCTTCTCGTCGAGATAGGCAATCATGTCGCCGCCGTCGGCGACGGCTTGGGCACAGCCCATATTGATGGCGTAATAGCCCTTCTCAAGGGGCGGAAAGGCGATCTTACCAGTGGCCGTCGAGACCAGCGCGGCGGTGCCAACCGAAGAAGCGAGCGATGCGCGCTCGGCGCGAATCGTCGACTGCAAGGCGCGCGAAAGTTGGGCAAACTGGCATCTCTTGTAAGGCGTCTCGTCGAACGAAATTATCGTGTTGCCGCTTGTAGTAAGGCGGGTGAAGTCGCCTGCCTTCCCCGGCTTGACCGCCAGCGTGGGAAAACCTTCCATTTGGCCGCCCGTCCAGGCGATCGTATATCCGCCGGCATATTGCGCATATTCGGAATCAAGACCCTTGGCGCCGATGCGCGTTATCTTATCGAAGCTCGAAAATGCTCCGTTAGCGCTATTCGATATTCCCGAGACGATTTCGCCAATCTCGCCGCCATCATAGACAAAGACTCTCGATGCCTCGCCGCACGTGCGTTGCTGCATCTCATCGATGTAGATGCCATGCGCGATGGGTAGCACCGGCGCGGGCTTGGCGGCTGCAGCCGTCCCGCCGACCGCTCCCCGGTCAGCCTGCTTCCCCTCTTCCTTGGCATCGCTGCCCGAGCTGCAGGCGGCCAGCGCCGCGGCGATGACTGCAATTGAAAGAGACATCGCTCTGCTGACTGTCATGAAGGATACCCCTTGTCGCTAGTTAGACTGCTTGCTGTCGCATATGGCTGGCGATCAGCCAGGCTGATCGGGATAGGAAGCATCAAGCGCGCTGGAACGAATATAGCCGTGGCGTCCTTCGAAGCGGACGAGGCGCCATTCGCCATTCGCGCGTTTAGAAAGCTGGATAGTCGCCTTGGCGGGGATTTCAGCGATGCGCTCAGAAGTGGTGTCCGGCCACCGATAGAGGATCACTGCCTCGGGAAGTGTCATCTCGCCCGCCGGACCATCAGCGAATTCGATCTGCCGGTCAAAGACTCGGGCGTAGCTGTTCGGCACGCCCGCTTTCCAGGACACAAACGGGAGTGCTGCGGCGACGGCTATCGTAAGAAGCGCCGCAATGATTCCGCCGCGTCTCGGCCATCCGTGGCGCGGCGGCGTCAGGGGTTGCAGGAGATCGAGCTTCTCGCTGACCCGCTGAAGGTCACGGCGGACCAGCCAATGTCCGGCAACCCCCCAAACGGTCCCGGCAACCGCCGTCCCCATGAGAATCTGCGCCGCAACCTTGAACCAAGTCTGATTGACCTCTTCTTGCTGCAGGATCGCTGCGATGATGACCAGCGCGGCTGCAAGACCCAGCGATGCCGCCACCCCGAGATTTTTCCGCCAGCGTGTGCGCGTCACCCGATTTTTGAGTGGCTCAATGCCGCGCATGACGATGTGCGCGAGCGCGCTCGCGCCTGCCGGCCCCAAGAGCGCGCCATATCGGCGCATCATCTCGGCGCGAATTTCGGCGCTCTGCGCTTCCTGATAGGCCTCTTTCGATTTCCCCTTGTGATCGGCTGCCCGGTCCTCGGTCACGTCAATCGCTTCGCGTAAAAGGCGCTTCCCAGCCAAACTGTCCGTGAGCGCGACCCAGTCCGCCCCGTCTTCCGTTTCAGGCAGATGAAGCGCGCGCGCCAGAAGCGGCTCACCCTCCACGACCAACGCGTCGGAGCCCACGGCATGAAGCGCCGCTTTCGTTTCTTTGGCATGAACCGAAGCGCGTGCAGCATTGGCCGCTGCTGCAAAATCGATCCTGAGGATCGCCCCCGCCGGTTCGTCCGCCGCCCGGACGTCGGAAAATGCGACCGCGCCGCGTGCCACAAGTTCGGACCAATTGTCCCGGACGATATCGGCCCATCCCACGAATTCTATCGTGTCGAGCGCTGGCGTACTTCGCCCGTCGACGAGCGCCTGGCGGACATAGAGATACAGGCGGCTGCCGCGCCCCCGGCAATCCGAGCAAGTTATCTGCCCTGATCCGCCGCAGCTGTCGCAGTCCACTTCGCCGGATCCCCGGCAAGGGCGGCAAGTCTCGTTGACCCGTCCACGGCCCCCGCAGCCCCAACAGGTGTCGCGATAATGTTCAGTCTCGTTGTTGGGGCCGGTGCGTGTGCGCGGGAAATAGCCTGGGCCGCCGCACCCCTTGCATAGTACTTCGATCTGACGGTTACCCGAGCAATTCTTGCATGTGACACGGCCCGTGGCTGAGCAGCTACCGCAGTTTACGGTTTTCCTGCCTCGACAACTGTCGCAGGTTTCAATTCTGGTGTGCCGGAACTCATAATCCGGCAAGGCCTTTCGCGACACTGGACGAAGCCATTCGTTCGGGTGGGAACAGGCGCATTCGGTCAGCGCGACATGGAGGGGCCGGGCTTCGAGGGCTGCCCTGACCTGTTCGTCGATCGGATCATGGGGTAGCGGGGTATCGGCCCGCGAGCGCGTGTCTTCCCAGTCGAAGGTGAAGTCGGCTTGACCTCGCAGCGAAAGGCACTGCGATTCCGCGCCCACCACATGCCATTCATCGACATTATCATCCAGTCGGGCCTGCAGCCAGGTCTCAAGCCCCCGCAATGCCGTGTCTGGACTCTCCACCCCATTTGCTCCCCCGACCGACGCTTCCTGATCTATGCCATCGTTTTTCCATATTCTACAAGCCTTTCCGAGCCGACAGGTGGGGTTACGATATCGGCGTAGCGAAACTTTCGGGAAGCCGGGCGCGCGGTGCCAAGCTTCCCTATGGCTAGTTTTTCAGCGGTCCTCGCTTTCCAGCGCGGCCCACGCTTGCTCCGTACCAGCCGCATCATTTCGTCGATTTGGGAAGAGCGCCTTTCGCTGATTTCCCTCGATCCAAGCAAGCGTTAGATGTCGCCTGTGCAAGGTCCGCTAACTGCAGTTCCAAAATTGGAAGCGGACAGACCGCAATCGGCCACTAGCAGCCGGACGGCCACTCGCTCGATTGATATGTAGAAGCCGTTGCCGAGTGAGTCTGAGCGCGCACGTGGGCTATCCATCGAAGGTAGAGCCAGCACCGAAAGTTGCGCGGATGAAAGATGCGACTCGACGGAAAGCGCGATCTCCGTTCTCTATAGGTGCGACAGCGCTCGCGACAGAGGATACCATGCCACCGCAAGCTCCAATTCCAGGGTCTCGTCGTCATCAGGGTGCATTTCTGCGGACACAATGGTGGTGTGCTTGGAACCAAAAAATATACGGTCCTCGGTGAAATCTATGAGTTCCGCGAGTCTTCGACCGCGTAGCGCCGTTAATACGGTTGTTGGGAATTGGTGATTGCTTAAAAACAAACGTGCAAGAGGTTTGTTTGATACAGCGTTCTGGGGACTATGATAGTCCTCTAAGACTTCAGAATAATGGTATGTTGGCGATAAATAACCTAGGAAAAACGTGTTTTTTCCGTAAGTGTCAAAGCTGCCGACCCCGTGATGAATTTCGGATTGTCGGCTTACCAGCGTACGCTTGGGGGACGAGCTGTATCCCAAGCTCAGCACCTCAGAGTCTCGCCGCGACCGAATGCCAGCGAGAAAATTGGATCTACTGGTACCGGCCATCTTCAAAAATCTAACCGCATGGGCCGATATCAATGGGTTGCTCGCCAGCAGCCGATCTGCCGCGACAGTCATCGAACAGCCCGCCGACCGGGACGGACCGACATTCTTCCCGACGATCGAGTGCCTGCGTGGGCGTCGGGTAATGCTTCAGGGCGTTCGGCAGCCACCTTAATTGCATCCCAATCGACGAAACTGAACCCAATCCGCTTTAAGTGGGCTGCAAGATTGTCGATCGCCCGTCCCAAACCGTAGCCACCGCCAACATCTGCTGGTGAATGGCCCATAAGCTGGTCGTGCACGTCCTTAGGAATGTCGGCATCACGGCAGAGGTCCTTGAAGCTATGCCGAAAGCTATAAAATACCAGGCGCGGGTCGTCGCCCACGGTCTTATCGATCAGGCGATTTGCGCGGCGGCTAGCCTCCTTGGTTTTTACGCCCAACGAGTCCGCCACGAGGTCTGGAAACAGGCGAATCGCGCCTCGCGACCGCATCCGCTGGGCGTAGTCGAGGAACCCGAGCATGATGAGTTTGGGGTGGAGTGGTATCACGCGTTTTGAACCATCGGTTTTCACTCGATTGTGCTCTTCAATCTCTGCCATGACGTAGTCGGTGACGTCGATATAGGGGACGCCCTGCTCGGACTTGATGTCCGCGAGCAATACTTGGCCGAGTTCCTCAATTCGAGCGCCTGTGCAAAGGCCGAGCAAAAACAGCCAGCGTAGAGTTGAATCGGAGACCTTCGATTTGCTGAGAGGGTCAGACCACGGAGCGGTGAACAGCTCGGCCGCAAACAGCTGAGCGAGTTCGTCCCTGGTAAATGGGCGCCGTTTGCTCTTTTTTGTGTATCCTTCGACTTTGATACCAGCGCCGGTGTTCGCAGCGATGAAGCGCTCCCGAAAAGCGAACCCAAGGAGAGCCTGGACCGCTCCGAGATATTTTTTGATCGATTGCGGGGATATGCGGTCTACTCCCGACTTGTCGGCATAGAGCGCGTGAATATCGACGAAATCCATCATACGATGTACCCGCGACATGCTTTTCGGCAGCACCGCTACGGCGTCACGAAATTCGAACAGATCGTTGGGCGTGATTTCGCCGATGCCGACATCGCCGATATAGCTCTTGAAATAGCGCACGGCCGTGTTCGTCGCGGCCTGCGCTTTGAGCGTCGGCTTCCGCGCCGCGATCCATTTGGCCTCGAGGGCGTCGAGCTTCATGTCCGGCTGGAGGCGGCTCGAATTTGCGCGGCGCCGGGCCGAGGGGAGTACGGCAACTTGTTCGCGGACTTGCGCCGAACCCAGCGCATCAGCCAGTGCATCGGCAAGGGGTTCGTCGATTCCGCGATTGGCCTCCTCGGGTAGTTTTAATTCACGTTTTATTTTCGCGACGGCGAAGCTGAGCAAGGGACGCCAACGGCGGCGCGGCACCCGTTTCTGAAAACTGAACCACAGCTCGCCAGGGTCTCGATGCACCGAAGCATGGTGAGCCTCGATTCGAGCGAGTGTTTCGGGAGAAAACTCATCGCCGTGATCGCTTCCCGCCAAGTTTTTGCGATAAGCGATCCATTCGGCGGGGCTCATGTCTTGTGCAGTGGACCGATGGTCTCCCGCTTGATCCGCGACAGCGTCGTCGAGGTCCTTGAGGAAAAAGGCAACCTCCATACCGCCGCTCGCGAACCCGGTAGCGGACCTGGCGGTGAGGAGTCGGTCGACCAGGACACGCGCCTCGTCGGAAGTGAAGGATCCTGGAGCGCCGTTTGCGAGCGTGGCGCGAAATTGTTCGCACTTTTGCTCATATTCACCATTGGCAATCGCCAGCTTGCGTTCTGCATCGCGCGGATCCGCGGTGCCGAGGCTCACCTTATAGAGTTGGCCGCAAGCGAAGGCGCTTTGCAACGGTAGCGGGATACGGCGGCGAAGATAAAAAATGCCGCTGCGAGGGTCGCGCCAGAGTCCCTTCGGATTCATGATTGTTCGTCCTTTGTGTACTCATTTGGTGTACCCACCGAGTCACTAACGAACAGAAAACCGAGACTTCTGCGCCTTTCCGGCGATTTGGTGACCCCTACGGGACTCGAACCCGTGTTTTCGCCGTGAAAGGGCGACGTCCTAGACCGCTAGACGAAGGGGCCGTCATTCGGTGAAGCGGCGCATTAGACGCGCATCCGCATGCGGTCAAGCATGGTGGTGCGGTTTTTGCGCATTGCCGCGTCAATCGGCCCAGGCGGCGTCCTCCAGGTGCAGCTCGGCGGCCGGGCGGCTGCCCCAATCGTCGCGTTTCGCGCGGCCCGCGAGCCATAGTTTCCGCCCCCCCCGTGCATGGAGCAAGGTCTGGCCGAGCTCGGTTTCGGCGCTGCGGAACGCGACCGCCTTGAACCGCGCGCCGTCGTCGCCCGCGACGATCAGGCGGACATGGTCGGTGCCGACGATCCCCGCCTCGACGATTCGCACTGGTCCGGTCGCGACGCGCGGCGCGGGCCAGCCGGCACCATAAGGCCCGGCGCTTTCGATCGCCTCGCACCAGAGCGGGCTGATCCCGCGCGGCGCGAGCACCGCGTCGATCAAGAGCGACTTGTCGCCGCTCGCGCGTTCGACGTCGGCGGCGAGCCGGTCGTTGAGGAAGGCGCCGAGCGCGTCGACCTTGTCCGCCGCAACCGTCAGCCCGGCGGCCATCGCATGCCCGCCGCCCGCGACGAGCAGCCCGGTCTCCTTGGCGGCGAGGATCGCAGCGCCGAGGTCGACGCCGCTGATCGAGCGCCCCGACCCCTTGCCGACGCCCTCCTCGTCGAGTGCGATGACGATCGCGGGGCGGTGGAGCCGTTCCTTCAGCCGTCCGGCGACGATGCCGATCACCCCGGGGTGCCAGCCCTGCCCGGCGACGATCGCCACCGGCGCGTTGCCGCATGCGGCGCTGGCGGTCAGCGCTTCGTCGAGCACCCCCGCCTCGATCGCGCGGCGTTCTTCGTTGAGCCGGTTGAGCTCCCGGGCGATCTCTGCCGCTTCGTGCGGATCCGACGTGGTGAGCAGGCGGACGCCAAGGTCGGACTTGCCGACCCGCCCGCCCGCGTTGATCCGCGGCCCCAATGCAAAGCCCATGTCGCTCGCGGTCGGCGGCCTGGTCAGCCGCGCGGCGTCCATCAGCGCCGCGAGCCCCGTGTTGCCGCGCCGTGCCATCACCTTCAGCCCCTGCGTCACCAGCGCGCGGTTGAAGCCGGTCAGCCGCGCGACGTCGGCGACGGTGCCGAGCGCGACAAGGTCGAGCAGGTCGATCAGCGCGGGCTCGTCGCGGGTGCTGAAAAACCCGCGCGCGCGCAGCGTACGGAGCAGCGCGGCGCCGAGCAGGAAGGCGACGCCGACGGCGGCCAGATTGCCGTGCATCGCCGCGTCGGGCGCCTCGTCGAGCCGGTTGGGGTTCACCAGCGCCAGCGCCGCGGGCAGCGTCGTCGCGCATTGGTGATGGTCGACGACAATCACCTCGACCCCCGCCGCATTGGCTTCGGCGATCGCGTCGAACGCCTGCGCGCCGCAGTCGACGGTGACGACCAGCTTCGACCCCGCCTCGCCGATTTTCACCAGCGCGGCGCCCGAGGGGCCATAGCCCTCCATCAGCCGGTCGGGGATATAGGCGCCCGCGGGCAAGCCGAGCCCGCGCAGCAGCCGCACCAGCAGCGCCGCCGAGGTCGCGCCGTCGACGTCATAGTCGCCGAAGATCGTCACCGCCTCGCCGGCTTCGACAGCATCGGCGAGCCGCGCCGCGGCGGCGTCCATATCGCGAAACAGCGACGGGTCGGGCATGAAACCGCGCAACGTCGGATTGCGCTGGCGGTCGAGGTCATCGCGCGCCACCCCGCGCGCCAGCAGCAGCTGGGTGACCAGATCGTCGGGCGCCAGATTTTCGGCGGCCATATCGGCGCTCGCGCGCCGCCAATGCCACGGCTGACCGAGGATCGACCGGGTGATGCCGAGCGCCGCCTCGCTCATGCGCGCGCTCGTGCGGCGAGGATGCGCGCGCGCAGGCCTTGCGCGGTCGCCAGCGGGATCGCCGGGATCTCGTGCGTCGCGAGCGAGCTGCCCCCGGGGACGCCGAACACCAACGTCGCGAGGCCCAATGGGCGCAGGATGAAGTCGGTCTTGAGATCGACACTCTGCACCGACGCATGCGGCAGCAGGGTGAGTTTGGGTTTCCAGAAGCCGCGCCCGATCACGACCTGTTCGCCAAGGTCCGCCCAGCGGTATAGCCTTGCCGTCCAGAAGGCGAGCAGCGCGACCGGCGGGGCGACGCCGAGTCCCAGCCAGCCGACCTGATTGCCGAGGTAGAGCGCGATGCTGCCGGCAATCGTCGCGCATATCGCGCCGATGACCGGTCCGACCGCGACGATGCGGTGGCTGCGGTGCCAGCGTATATCCGCCCCCGGCCGGGCGATCGCAACCTCGGCGAGCACCGGGTCGATCGCGTCGAGCCGCGCGAACGGCACGACCTGATGGTCGCGTTCCTTCTCGCCGTCGCTCGCCAGGCTTTGCAGCCGCAGTTCGTGCCAGCCGAAGCGCTGGCGAAACCAGCCGGTGATCAGGATCGCGGCTTGCACGCGCTTCACCGGCACCGCAACGTCGGTGCGCGTCGTCAGCCCGCGGGTGCGGCGCAGCGCGCGCGGCTCGCGCGTCAGGCGGAAACCCCAGTTCGCGAAAACCATCGTCGCGATCCCGCTCGCAAAGCCAATGAAGAGCAGCGAGATGCCCGCGCCGACGCCTGCGATCCAGCGATGCGCGATCACCCACTGGTCGAGCCCATATTGCCCGGCAAGGTCGATCCAGTCGCGCGGGTTGAAGACGTTGAAGTCGAAGGGCAGCAGATCGTCGAAAAACTGCATCGCCGCGCCGACCACCGCCAGCGCGGCGAGCGAGAAGTTGAACAGTCCGGCGATCAGCAACGCGCGCGGCGACATCGCAAAGAGCAGCCGGTCGTCGGTCGCCGGGCTGACGTCGGGGGCGTTGGCCGCCACGGGCGCCGCGACCTCGCCGCTGCGATGGGCGCGGATCGTCGTGCGCAGCGCCTGCGCGGCATCCAGCGCGATCGCGTCGAGACTGGCATCATTCTCCTTGCCGCCGGCGCCGGTTTCGAACCCGACCTTGGCGATGCCGAGCGCGCGCGAGACGAGCCCCTGTTCGATGCTGACGTCCTGGATGCGGTCGAACGGGATGGTGCGGTGCTGGCGCGCCAACACGCCGCTTTCGATCACGACCTCATCGTCGCCGACGCGAAAGCGGAAGCGCAGCCACTGGAACCACGCCGCGAGCAGCGAGATGAGCAGAAAGGCGAGGATCGCCGGGACGATATAGCCCCAATTGCCGGTGAAGCCGAGCGCGGCGACCGCGGGCAGGAACTGGAACGAGCGCGGCCCCAGCTTGACGATCGCCAGCGCCAGCGTCGCGGGGTGCAGTCGCTGCCAATCGGCTGCGTCGTCGGGAAGGGGGGCGGCCTGAGCCGCGGCGGCGTCGGTCATGCGAAATCGGTCTGGATGTGCCGCCGGATCGTCTCGCGCATCGTGGCGGCCAGGTCGGCGGGCAGCCCGGGCAGCGTCACCGTGCTGTTGTGCGTCCCCGATGTGTGGACGATCAGGTGCGACAGGCCAAAGGCGCGCTCGACCGGCCCCTGCCCGACATCGATATGCTGGACGCGCACGAAGGGGACGATCGTGTCGGTGCGGAACAGCCAGCCGCGCGCGACGCGCAGCTGTCCTTCGCCGATCCGATAGCCCCAGCGCTGCACCCGCCGCGCCGGAAAGCTGATAATCATCAGGATCGCGACCAGCCACGCCAGCGCGGTGATCAGCCCATAGGGTCCCTCGACATGGCGGATCAGCAACCAGTCGAACAGGCTCGCGCCGATCGCAAGCGGGATCAGATTGAGCGCGGTCGCGACGCGCAGCACCTTGGCATAGGCGGGATCGACCGGATCGAGCCCCTCGGCGGCGTTCACCGCTTCGGGGTCGAACGGGTCGGTGGGGTGGACGGCGGGGGTGTCGGTCATGCTATCGCCTTTAGAGCGTGATCGGTCGGGACTGAACCAATATCTAATCCCGCTCGACACGAACGGATGTCCGAATCAGTCCCCAGGCATAAGCGATTATGGCACAACCACATTGAACCGCGGGTCCGCAGGCGGATGCAGCGCGAACCAGCTGAGGAACGCCATCCGGTCGCCGTCGATCCGAATCGCGCCCGATTGCATCAGCGCCGGAAACTGCGCCTGCCCCAGCATCACATCGTCGAGTGTCTTGCGGTCGAGCGTCACCGTCGCGGTCGGCGCGGCGTCGGTGACGCCGTAACGCGGCACCTCGACCCCGCCGCCGACGACGATCGCCACCGTCTCCTTGCTGTCGGGCAGTATGAACTGGAACGTGCCGTTCAGTGCCGCGCCCTTGGCCGCATCGAAGCGCGTCGCCAGCGCGTCGAAAAACACCGCGGTCGGGATCGCGCTGACGAAGCTGCGGCTTTGTCCGTTGCCGGTGACATTGTCGATCGCGGTGCCGCGCAGCGTCGCTGCGGCGGCGAGATAATAATTCCGCCACGCCCCCGATTCGGCCTGATACCCCAGCTGGTCATAGGCCGACGCCAGCGCTGCGCGCGCGTCCTTGTTGCCCGGCTCCGCAAACACCAGCTTGTTCAAAAGCTCGGCAGCCCAGCGATAGTCGCCCGCCGCGATCGCCGCCTGCCCCGCCGCGAGCAGCTTGTCGGCGCCGCCCGCCAGCGCGACATATTTGGGCGCCGATTGTTCGGGCGGCAGCGGGTTGAAATTCGCCGGATTACCGTCCCACCAGCCGAAATAGCGCTGATACACCGCCTTCATGTCGTGATTGACCGTGCCATAATAGCCGCGCGCGCTGAAATCCTGCGCCTGCCCCGGCGCCTCGGGGGTCGCATCGGCCAGCTCGTGCAACGTCGCACCGCGGTTCGCCTGAAACAGCGTACGGTCGTGGACATAACGATAGATGTCGCGCTGGCTGGTGAGCAGCGCCGACACCTCGCCCGCGCCCCATGTCGGCCAATGGTGCGACGCCAGCGCAACCTCGGCCTTGCCGCCCCATTTGAGCAAGGTTGCGTCGATCACCTTCGACCAGTGCAGCGCATCGCGCACCTGTGCGCCGCGCAGGGTCAGCACATTGTGCAGCGTGCGGGTGACGACCTCGGTCGTATGCAAGGCCTTGTAGGCGGGGATGTAGAACACGAACTCCGACGGCGCCTCGGTCCCGCCTGCGTCGAGAAAATCGAACGCCAGCCCGTCGATATTGAGCGTCCCGCCGCCGGTGCCGACCACCTCGGTTGGCTCCATATAGCCGATCGTCCCCGACGACAGTTTCGGCCCCAGCCCGGTATCGACCTGCCCCGCGGGTCCGGGCGGCAGGATCGCGCCGAACATATACAGCGCGCGCCGCCCCATTGCGGTGCCGGCCAACACATTTTCGGCGGTCGCTTCCTCCGAAAAGCCGTGCGGCGCGATGATGCGGATCTTCTCGCGCTTCACCTGCTCGGGGCTGACGATCCCGCCGACGCCACCGAAATGGTCGCTGTGGCTGTGCGAAAAGATCACCGCCTTGATCGGTCGCTTCCCCAATTTTGCCTCGACCGTATCGACGAACAATTTCCAGCTTGCCGCGGCGGCTTCCTCGGTCAGCAGCGGGTCGACGATAATCCACCCGCTCTTGCCGCGGATGATCGTCATCACCGAAATATCATAACCGCGCACCTGCCAGATCTTGTCGGGGACGACCTCGAACAGGCCGTGCACCGCATTGAGCCGCGCCTGCCGCCACAGCGACGGGTTCACCGTATCGGGCGCCTCTTTCGCGTCGAGGAAGGCATAGGGCCGCCGGTCCCACACCGTCTTGCCATTCTTGTCGAGGATGACCCCGCCCGGGATCTCGGCCAACTTGCCGCGCAGTACATTGGCCTCGTCGCGCGGATCATCGAGCGGCAGGCGCGCCGCAATCTCGGCCTGCGCGGCGCGCGTCGCCTCGCTTGCGGCGTCCTGCGCGATCGCGGCAAAGGGCAGGGCGCTGGCGAGCAGCAGGGCGGTCAATCGGCGCATATCGTCTCTCCCCCTTATTTTGACGCCAGCTTGCGCCGCACGTCGGCGCTTGGCAAGCATCGCTGCATGACCGACACACCGCCGCTCCTGATCGTCTGGCATAGCCGCACCGGCGGCAGCGAAGCGCTCGCCCGCGCCGCCGCCGCAGGGGCCGGGGAGGCGGGGCAGCTGGTCCGCGCCGAGGACGTCACGCCCGATCGTCTCATCGCTGCGCGCGGCTATCTGTTCGTCGGCCCCGAAAATCTCGCCGCGCTGTCGGGTGCGATGAAGGAGATGTTCGATCGTTGCTACTATCCCTGTCTCGGCCGGATCGAGGGACGCCCCTATGCGACGATCATCTGTGCGGGCTCCGACGGCGAAAACGCCCAGCGCCAACTCGACCGCATCGCGACCGGCTGGCGCCTGAAACGCGTCGCCGAGAGGGTAATCGTTAACACCGCCGCCCAAACCCCCGAAGCGATCCTCGCGCCCAAGACGATCGCGCCGGACCGTCTGGCCGAATCGCGAGATCTGGGCGCCGCGCTGGCCGAGGGGTTGGCAGCGGGAATCTTTTGAGGCTCGCGATGGCGGATTTGGGGTGGGGAGCGGACGGTCCGCCATTAGGATAGTAACCTCCGAGATAGACATACACCTTCTTGCGACCACCCTCTTGCGACCGAACGCTTGGGGCGCGACGGTGTTGACGCGCGTGGTCGACTGCCTCTGTCTGACAATCAGGATTGAAAGGAGATTTAGGTGCTCATTGAGGAAGTAAGGTTTCGCTTTGGCGCTGGCCAAGGGTCAAGCCCACTGGTGTTGGACGAGCCTGCAGTTACCATCTTCGTCGGACCTAACAACTCCGGGAAGAGTATGGTTCTGCGCGAGATTGCCGACTTTAGCAGACACGGAGATACCCATCGCACGATTCTTGACGGGCTCAAATTCCGTAAACACTCAGTTGAAGAAATCGACGCGATCCTTGAAGCTTGGACGGACCAAAGGCGCAATCCGGGAGAAGTGGACCACCCTGACCACACATACCTCAAGTATGGATCCTGGCGGTCGCACATCCACGTCCCAAGTTTCCGCCAAAGTCTGCAGAATCCTGAGGGGAACATAAATGGATTCGCTCAACTTTACGCGGCCCGTCAGATGCTCATTCTCGATGGGCCAAGCAGGATTGGCCTGACCGCGGAACAAGGTAGAGGCAACCTAAAGGACCCGCAAAACACTTTTGCTCGGCTCCTAACGGACGATTCTCGTCGTCAGTCGCTACGGGAGATTCTTTTCGATGCCTTCGGCCTTTATCTAGGCATGGACATTTCCGAAGGTGCAGCCATCCACCTGCGATATGGGCAAACGGCCCCACCAAACGAGCGCACCGTAGAGGACACCACACTGGAATGGATGAACAATGCTCGTCCCATCAACGAATGGAGCGATGGAATGAAGGCCTTTACGGGCATGCTGTTGGAACTGCGCGCAGGCGACCCGAAGATCATGGTCATCGACGAGCCTGAGGCCTTTCTGCACCCCACGCTGGCCTACAAACTTGGCCGCGAAATCGCGCAGACTGCGAGCCAAGGCGACAAGCAGGTTTTTGTATCGACCCACAGCAGCCAGTTCCTGATGGGCGCAATCCAGTCGGGCGCGAAGGTCAATGTCGTCCGCCTGACCTATCAACAAGGCAGTGCAACTGCTCGCATGCTTTCGAACAACGACATCCGTGTCATGATGCAAGAGCCACTTTTGCGGTCTGCAAATGCTCTGTCGGGCGTGTTTTACGAAGGCGTGGTGGTCACCGAAGCGGACGCAGACCGCGCCTTCTACCAAGAGCTCAACGAGCGACTTCTGGCAGAAGAATCTGGGCGAGGCGCGCCGAACACCCTCTTCCTTAACGCTAACGGGAAGGATTCAGTAAATAAGATCGTCGGACCACTTCGGGCACTCGGGATACCCGTTGCCGCCATTCTTGACATAGACGCACTCAACCCCGAGACCAACTTCCCAGTTCTCTTGGAAGCCACAAATTACCCTAAGCCTCACGATTCTATAAAATTGGAGCGCGCGGGTGTTTGGTCAGACCTTGTCTCAGACGGCAAGAAGCCCAAGTCGGATGGCGGAATTGCTCGGCTCAATGGCGATGCGAAGGAAAAGGCCGAGAACCTTTTCGGCCGCCTCAATCAATATGGGCTGTTCGTTCTGACGCATGGCGAAGTCGAGCACTGGCTGCCGGGATTGGAGGTGCCCAGAAGCAAAAGATGGCTGCGCAACATCTTCGAGGCGCTCGGCAACGACCCGAAAGTTCCTAGCTATGTTCATCCAGGTGACGATGATGTCTGGGCATTTCTCGACAAGGTTGCCGCCTGGATTAGGGACAAGGCACGACGCGGGATTCCTCTTTGACGCTCAGCGTGCGGAGGCGGATTGCACTTTCCTAAGCATGAAGCATTCCCGATCGATTCCCCACGCCGTTACCAATCAGCGATCGCAAGGCCGTCTCCTCCTTGCTGATCTAAGGGACACTTGAACGTCTGAAAGCTCGTTAGGCGAACAAAAAGGCGGTGTTTCGCCGACGTTGCCTGAAATCGCGGAATGGCAGGTTTCGGGGCTGGGAGGATACGAGTCGTATGACAGCAATCGGTCGTTATCCGCATTTCAGATATTTCGCGCAGAGGCGTAGAGATCGCAGAGTTGGAGCGTACTCCCCTCTGTGATCTCTGCGCCTCTGCGCGAATCTCAAAGAACCTAACAGCAGCTATCCGCCGAAAACCATCACCCGACGCGGTGCTCGCCCTTCACCCAGCGCACCGTCCCCGACGAAGCGCGCATCACCACCGTTTCCGTCGTCATCACGCCGTCGCGGCGGCGCTTGACGCCCGACAGCAACGATCCGTCGGTCACGCCGGTCGCGGCGAAAATGACGTCACCCTTGGCCAGATCCTCAAGGTCATAGACGCGGTCGAGATCTTCGATGCCCCATTTTTTCGCGCGCTTGCGCTCGTCGTCATTGCGGAACAGCAGGCGGCCCTTGAACTGGCCGCCGACGCAGCGCAGCGCCGCCGATGCCAGCACGCCTTCGGGCGCGCCGCCGCTGCCCATATAGATGTCGACATTGGTTTCGGGATTGGTCGTCGCGATCACGCCCGCGACGTCGCCGTCGGGGATCAGCGCGACGCCGCAGCCGATGCTGCGCAGTTCGGCGATCGTCGCTTCGTGGCGCGGACGGTCGAGCACGCACACGATGATCTCTTCGGGCTTGCAGCCCTTTTCGCGCGCCACGGCTTCGACATTCTCGCGCACGCTATTGTCGAAATTGACGATGTTCGGCGAATAGCCGGGGCCGACCGCCAGCTTGTCCATATAGACGTCGGGGGCGTTGAGCAGGCAGCCTTCTTCGGCGATCGCCAGCACCGCGAGCGCGTTGGGGCCGGCCTTGGCGGTGATCGTCGTGCCTTCCAGCGGGTCGACCGCGATGTCGATCTTCGGACCCTTGCCCGGCGCGTTGCCGACCTTTTCGCCGATATACAGCATCGGCGCTTCGTCGCGTTCGCCTTCGCCGATGACGATGGTGCCGTCCATGTACAGCGTGTTGAACGCGGTGCGCATCGCTTCGACCGCGGCGGCGTCGGCGGCTTTCTCGTCGCCGCGTCCGATCAGCCTGGCGGCGGCGATCGCCGCGGCTTCGGTGACGCGCACCATTTCGAGCACGAGCACCCGGTCGAGGTTGCTGCCGCTATTCGTCATGTCCGCTGATCTCCGTCATTTGATCTTGCCTTGTCGCCCGGCTCGGGCATGGTGCGCGCCATATGGCCGGTCGCTCCGCTTGTCGAGGATGCTTCGCCCGATTCGGAGCGGCTGTCGCGCTATTGAGCGTCATCCCCGTGACGGCCATGGCGCAGGTGCAGGGGCCGCCCGCGCCGCCACCGCCGCGCAATGCCGAAACCGCCGCCGCCAATGCGAAGGAGCTGGTCGATCCGATCCGCCGCTGCAAACCCGCCGACGACGGATCGATCAACGTGTGCGGCACCGATACCGAACGCCACCGGCTGACCCCCGAATTGCGCGCCATCGCCAACGAAGGCCGCGAAGCGCCGCCGAAGCTGCCGCGCGCCGAGGCAAAGGCGATGAGCCTCGACAAACTGCCCTATAACTGGATGTCGATCGGCGGGCGGATGAAGCCCGGCCCCGAATATAATGCACTCTACGAACAGGCGAAGCGCGCGACCGATCCCGCCACCGGCACCCCGCCGCCGCCCGAAGGCGAACGCTGAACCCCCGCCCTGTGCTGCCATCACCGTAGCCCTGAGTTTGTCGAAGGGCGCTTCTCGGATAGGCGCCCCCTTCGACTGCCTTGCAGGCGCTCAGGACAGGCTTCGACAAGCTCAGGGCTACGGTGATGGGGCACGTCAGGCGAAGATTTCGCTCGCCGCGACCTCGGGCTCGCTGGCGCGGTAAAGCCCCGCGGGGATCAGGATCTGGCCGAGGAAATAGAACGCGAACAGCAGGATCCAGCCAAAGCTCATCAGCGTTTCGATCGTGCTGCCCGGCGTATTGTTCAGGATCACCGCGCCGTGGACGATGATCAGCCCGGTCGCTGCGATGCCATAGGGCAGGCCGTAGAGCAGGTAGAAACCGAACAGCGGCCACTGCGCGGTGCGCGTGCGCCGCCACGATTCGACGAAGGCCGAGAGCGGCTCGAGTTTGCCACGCCCGCCCATGATCGCCCCCGCAAGGCAGAGGCGCGCCGCGATCCAGCTGCCGACGAGCGCGACGAGCAGGCGGTAAAGCGCGACGACGATGTCGAGCACACCGCCGGTGCCGAACAGCGCGTCGGGGCCCAGCGCGAACAGCGGCAGCGCCGAGGCCAACCCGAAGAGGATCGCGAGCACCAGATTGGCGAGCAGATAGGCGACGCCCGCGACCATCCCGTACATCACTTCGGACAGATAGCCTTCGCGGAGTTCTGCCTGAAGGCCGTTCCACGCCGCCAGCATCGCGCCCGCAACGACTACCGCGACGATGCCGAGCAGATAGAGCGGGCCGGTGATCGATCCGCCGACGCGGTACGTCCAGGGATCGGACAGGATCGCCATCACCGCGCGCAGGCTGAAGATCGGTTCGCTCGACAGCAGCAGGAAGGGGACGACCACCCCGATCGCGACATAGACCGCCAGCATATTGCGGTGCGCGGTCGCCAGCGCCCACGCCTCGGCCAGCCCGCGCCGAATTTCGATGTTCATGCCTGCCCCCTGCTCCCCGCCACCGGGGTAACAGCGCGCGCGGCGATTTCAAGCGGGGTTACAGCGCCAGTATGGGCATCAGCATCGGCGTCCCGACGACATGGTCCGACCCCGCGAGGATCGCGAGCGCCGCGTGGATCGCGCTTGCCGGTCCTTCATGGGTGACCAGCACAATGACGACGCCGTCCTCTTCATCGGTGCCGCGCTGGATAAAGCTTTCGATCGACACCCCGGCGTCGCGCATCGCCGTGGCGATCTCGGCGAGTACCCCGATGCGGTCCTCGACGATCAGGCGGACATAATGTTTGCCGACCCGCGCCCCCGCATCGGCGACCGGCGCCGCGTCGAGCGAATCGACGGGCATGGCAAAGGCGGGGCCATATTCGTCGCGCGCGATGTCGATGATGTCGGCGACGATCGCCGACGCGGTCGGCCCCGCCCCTGCGCCGGCGCCCTCGAAGAACAGCCGCCCGACAAAATTGCCCTCGGCGACAACGGCGTTGAGTGCGCCGGGGACATAGGCCAGCGGGTGATCGGCGGGGACGAGGCACGGCTGGACATGCTGATAGAGTCCGCCTTCGCTGCGTTCGGCCATGCCGATCAGGCGGACGCGGTGGCCGAGCGCTTCGGCCTCGCGAATATCGGCGGCGATCAGCCCGCGGATGCCGTCGGCGGCCACTGCGGCGATGTCGAGCCGGGTGCCGAAGCACAGCGCCGCCAGGATCGACAGCTTGTGCGCGGCGTCGATGCCGTCGACGTCGAACGTCGGGTCGGCCTCGGCATAGCCTTCGGCCTGCGCGGCGCTGAGCGCATCGGCAAAGCTCGCCCCGTTCCGCTCCATCTGCGTCAGGATATAATTGCAGGTGCCGTTGAGGATGCCATAGACGCGCGCGATTTCGTTCGCCGACGCGCCTTCGCGGATCGCCTTGATCACCGGAATGCCGCCCGCGACCGCGGCTTCATATTTCAGCGGCGTGTCGCGCTCCTCGGCGATTCGCGCGAGACCCAGCCCGTGATGCGCGATCATCGCCTTGTTCGCGGTGACCAGCGCCTTGCCCGCGCCCAGCGTATGGCGGGCGAGGGTGAGCGCCGATCCGTCGGCGCCGCCGATCATCTCGACAACGACATCGACATCGTCGGCGGCGACCAGCGCGTCCATATCATCTTCCCAGCGATAGCGCGAAAGGTCGATGCCGCGGTCCTTGTGCCGGTCGCGCGCCGACACCGCGACGATCTCGATCGCGCGTCCGGCGCGGCGGGCGATCAGGTCGCGGTTCGTTTCGAGCAGGCGCACGACCCCGCCGCCGACCACCCCGATTCCGGCAAGCGCGACGCGCAGCGGCGGGCGGGGAGCGGTCGGGGCGGGATGGGGCGACATGCTGGACTCCGTATTTCAATGCGGAGCCGCGCCCCGCCGTCGCCAGCGCCCTATCGGCTTTTGCCATCGAAACAACCCCGGCGCAGCTAGGCGGCGCCCAAGCTGGTCTTTATCACCCCACCGGCGGCTTGCGCGTCCGGGTGCATTGGCCGAGCGCGCCGAGCACGATGCCATAGTCCGAAGCCGCCTTGCGGCGATCCTCGGGCGCGGTGCCCGCCAGCTTGTTCAGCGGCAATTGCCGCGGCAGCCCGCAGGCGAGTCGGTACCAGGCGAGCGTCCCGCGCGCCGGCACCGCCGCCGACCCATCGACGATCTCGCCGAACGCCGCCGCCCAGCGCCGCGACCCGTCGGCGGCGGTCAATATGGTCAGCGACACCGGCTCGCCGGTGCTGGTGTTGAGGAACAATTGCGTCTCGCCCTCGCCGGGCAGGGTGCCGGGGACGTGAAAGCCATTGGCAATGCCGGTGATCGCGGGCGGCGCGCCGGGTTTGACCAGTTCGGTCAGCACCGCGCGCAATTGGGCCTCGGTCGCCGCATCCCATGGCAATTGCGCATCGGGGGCGACCAGCCGGACGCTGCTCGTGCTGTTGCTGCCTGCCGCGGCGCCCGCGACGGGGCGGGCAAAGAGCAGGACCGGCGCCTTCTTTTTCAGCTTCTGCGGCTTGCCCTTGGCGTCCAGCGGCAGGTCGACCAGATAGGAAATGCGCGACGCCAGCGGACCCGCGCCGCGAATCAGGCTGACCACATCGGCCTCGACATAGAATCGGCTTTGCCCCGCGCCGACGCCCGGCGCCTGCGCGGCTTTCAGCGCCACCGCGCTGTGGATACGCGCGTGCAGCGCGATCGGCGCCGCGGTCGCCAGATCGGCAATGTCGGCATAGCTGTACGGGCTCGCCGCGGCGGTCGGCGGCGTCGGCTGCATCGCGGAAACGCCAGCGAATCCGGGGGTCAGGGCAAGAAGTCCGGCGATCATAGCCGATCGGTACACGCGCATGGTCGATTACTTTCCGTTGCTTTCGGTCAAATATGACACCGGTGGCGCCGTATCAGTCCCCATCATGGGACAAGCCACATTAACCGCTGATAAAGGGTTTGCGAACTCGGCGCCACCGCGATAGGACGGGCGACGAAGCGTCCGGTCAGAACATAATAAACCGAACGTAGCTCCGCCGGGTCTGTGGAACGCATCGGAATCATCCGAGCATTTGGCAACAGGACCCGTCGGGTGGGAATTGGTGTCAGGATGATCTAGCAAGGAGCGTCGTCCCTGAATGGCTTATGGTGATAATGTCGACCCTAAAAACAGGGTAGTGGCGATTGTCTTGGTTGGTTTGCTTACGGCGGTTCTGGGCTATGGCCTGGTCAACGGCCTGAATATCAGCATCGTCAAGAAACTCGCCGAAAAATTGGACGTGGTGGACGTGGAAGAGCCGCCGCCGCCGGAAGAGCCGCCGCCGCCGCCGCCGCCGGATAACCAGCTGCCGCCGCCGCCGCCGGTCGTGACGCCCCCGTCGCCGATCCCGCCGCCGGTCACGACCAATACGGTCCAGTCGGTGCCCAAGGCGCCGCCGACGCCGCCGCCGCCGGTCTATACGCCGCCTGCGCCGCCCGCGCCGCCGCCCGCGCCCGACCTCAGCCAAGCGGGTACGCCGCGCGGCAACCCCGGTCGCTGGGCGACGAACGACGACTATCCGGCGCGCGCCATGCGTGAAGAACGCGAAGGCACGACCGGGTTCCGCGTCACCTATGGCGTCGATGGCAAGATCACGTCGTGCGACGTGACGTCGTCGAGCGGCCATGCCGATCTTGACGCGGAAACGTGCAAGCTCATCCAGCGTCGTGGCCGCTTCAACCCGGGCAAGGACCGGGCGGGCAACCCCACGGGCGGAACTTACAGCAATCGTATCCGGTGGCAGATCCCGCGCTGATCCAGCGCGCGGTCGTCTGACTTCGAATTTACCAGAATTTCTTGAGAGGGAATATCCAACATGTTTAATCTGATCGCAAATGCCGCTGCTGCGGCGCCGGCACATGATGCAGGGCTCAGCCTGATGCCCGCTTCGATGTGCGTCAAGGAAGAGGGCGCCAGCCCCTATGGTATGATCCCCGCGCTTTGCGAGGGCGGCATCGTGTCGCAGGTCACCTTCCTGGTGCTGCTGATCATGTTCGTCGGCACGCTCTACATCCTGTTCACCAAGCTGTTCGAACAGAATAAGGTGATGAGCCAGGGCAAGGCGGTCGACGCCAATTTCTGGCGCGCCCCGACGCTGGCCGATGGTGCGGCGAAGCTCGAAAAGAACAGCGCCTATCGTCAGGTCGTCGAAGACGGTCTGCGCGCCAACGAAGAGCATAACAAGCTGACCGACCCCGTCGAAGCGCATGACTGGATGCACGGTACGCTCGAGCGTTCGCAGAACCACATCAACTCGAAGCTCAACGGCGGCCTCGCCTTCCTCGCGACCGTGGGTTCGACCGCACCGTTCGTCGGTCTGTTCGGTACCGTTATCGGCATTCTGCGCGCGCTGGTGAAGATCGGTGCATCGGGTCAGGCGTCGATCGACACCGTCGCCGGTCCGGTCGGTGAAGCGCTGATCATGACCGCGATCGGTCTGATCGTGGCCGTTCCCGCCGTGCTCGCGTTCAACTGGCTGCAGAGCCGCAACAAGGCGATCGCTCGCCGTCTGTCGACCTTCTCGAACGACGTGCTCGGCTCGATCATGTCGAACGGTCAGGTGAAGCCGGCGTCGACCGCGGCTGCCAAGCCTGCCGCTCCGGCCGCCGCGCCGAAAAAGGCCTGATTGGTCTGAATGGATCCCTGCCTGTCGCCCGGTGGTGGCAGGCGGGGTCCGCTGGACAGGGCGCTACGCCGACGGTGTACTGACCCGATGTCCGTGACAGAAATTTAGTGACAGGATACTGATCCTATGTCGATGAGTGTAGGCGACAAGGGCGGCGAAGAAGCCCCGATGTCCGAAATCAACACGACGCCGCTCGTGGATATCATGCTTGTGTTGCTCATCATCTTCCTCATCACGGTCCCCGTGGTGCTGGAAACGGTGAACCTCAAGCTGCCCGACGTGGCGTTCGAGGTGACGACGACCAAGCCTGAAAATGTGTTGCTGTCGATCCGCTCGGCGGACACCGATGGCGATGGCGAACCCAATCCCGAAAGCACCGCGTGCGAAGTCTATTGGGGCCAGGCCCCGGTCGATTCGAAGCAGTTGCTGGAACGTGGGCAGGCAAAGCTCGAGCAGCTGCTCGAAGATATTGGCGGCCCGCAGAATATCACCGAAGAAAATTTCCCCGAAGTGCACATCCGTGGCGACGTCAACACGCCGTACCAGTGCATCGGCGGGGTGATTTACACGATGCAATATGCCGGCTTCCAGAAGATCGGGTTCATTTCGGAACCGGCTCCTGGTTCGGGTACGGTGGGCCGCCTGTAAGGGCGCCCGACGTTTAGGAACGAAGGAATAATCGCATGTCCATGGCAGTTGGAGATCGGGACGAAAATGAACCGATGATGGACATGAACACGACGCCGCTCATCGACGTCATGCTCGTGCTTCTCATCATGTTCATCATTACCATCCCGGTCCAGACCCACGCGGTGAAGATCGACCTGCCGGTGCCGACCGATGCCGAAAGCAACGTCGACCCGGAAAAGAACAAGGTGATGATCGACCCCGCCGGGACGATCACCTGGAACGGGACGCCGGTCGACCTGGCGCAGCTGGCGCAGTATCTGGAACAGACCAAGGCGCTGCCGGTCGAGCCCGAACTGCAGGTCCAGCCCGACCCCTTCTCGCGTTATATCGTCGTCGACAATGTGATGGCGGTGATCAAGCGCAGCGGCGTTGGCAAGCTGGGCTTCGTCGGCAACGAACAATATGCCCGCGTCTTCTGATCTTTGATCAGCGCCGTTCGGCAAAACAGATGGGGCCGCGAAGCAATTCGCGGCCCTTTTCTTTTTGGGGTCGGCAAGGGTGAATGGCGGCGTTCGACCGGAAACTGCCGTCAATCCTCCCTGTCGCGCAGCGATGGGGAGGTGGCAGCGCGGAGCGCTGACGGAGGGGCTTTGGGGCTACCGTTGCGGCCCCTCCACCATTCGCTTCGCGAACGGTCCCCCTCCCCAAGGCTTCGCCACAGGGAGGATCTATAGCATCGTCATCCCGGCGAAGGGTGTTCAGAGGCACGTGACTCTGAAACACGATCTCGCCTGTGCGTCGTTCTGCGAGGCTGAGATTCGTGCCTGGGCCGGAATGACAGATAAGAAGCGGTCGGTTGCTACTGTCCGGCTGGCAGAGGGCTAGCGCGGAAACGCGGAGAAAAGCCGTGAAATCTCTACGCTCTCTGCGTCCCCGCGTGAAATATGTAATGGGGCGGCTCCCTAATGGGCGGACCGAAAGCCCCTCTCCTTCAGGGGAGGGGCAACGAAGACTTGGCAGCTTGCTGCCTAGTCGTAGTGGGGTGGGGGCCAGCGGCCTTGCGCGAGGCCGCTGGCCCCCACCCGCTGCGACTAACGAACAAGTTCGTAAGTCTCGCTGCCCTCCCCTGAAGGGGAGGGCGTGTCCTTGCCACAACGCCCGCCCCCCACCCCAAACCGACTATGCCCTTGGAACTTGCGCCAAAACGCGCCATCGTCGCCGCGAGGGGATCGAAACGCGCCGACCGGACGTTTTGATTCCGATGTTGATGACAGGGAGCAGCATGATGACGACGGGTTCGTACCATAAACCGGCCATGACCGCGGGCCTCGCCCTCTTCGGCGCGCTCGCGCTCGCGGGCTGCGCCAATATGGGCAAGGCGCCGACGTCCAAGCTGCCCGTCCCCGACGCCTATGCCAATCTGGTCGACGCGCGCGGCGCCGACCGCGGGCGCGTCGACATTTTCAAGGATGGCAGCGGGCTGCGGCTCGAACTCGTCGCGCGCGGCTTTGGCGCGGGCACCTATGGCATGCACGTCCACGCCACCGGCCTATGCGACGCCCCCAAATTCACCACCGCCGGCCCGCACTGGAATCCCACCGGCGCGCAGCATGGCCGCGAAAACCCGATGGGCGCGCATCATGGCGATTTGCCCAATCTGCTCGTCGAACCCGACACCATCGGCCGCGCGACGCTGCAACTGGTCGGCACCCGCCTGACGGGTGACGGCGCCATGCTCGACGCCGACGGCGCGGCGTTTGTGATCCACGCCGGTCCGGACGATATGAAAACCGACCCCAGCGGCAACAGCGGCGACCGCATCGCCTGCGGTGTGATTACGGCGACGCCTGCGGGCTAGGGTCTGTCCTGCTCAGCCTGAATCAAACCACCGTAGCCCTGAGCCTGTCGAAGGGCGCCTCTCGGCGAGAACCGCCCCTCGACAGTCTCAGGGCTACAGATAAATTTGAGCAGGACAGACTCAAGGGCGCGATCATTCCGATTTGAATCGTCATCCCGGCGAAGGCCGGGATCTCGACCTTGCAACCGAACGCCCCGATGAAATCCCGGCCTTTGCCGGCAAGGCATGTCACCCCGCCTGCGGATCAGCCCGCGGCGGCGCGTTCGACGATCGTCGCTTCGGCCTGCGGAACGGCGCGATAGGCATAGAGCAGCAGGACCAGCGCGATCGGCGCGACGCCGATCAGCGACAAAATCCCCGTGCGCAGGTCGCCGACCGGCTTGCCGTCGACGATCGTCCCCGCCAGATCCGAAATCTGCCCGACCATATACGGGCCGAACGACAGCCCGACCAGCGTGGTGCCAAGGAAGAAGGCGGCGGTTGCCGTCCCGCGCATCCGCGGCAGCACCAGATCCTGCGTCGTCGCGGCCGCGGCGCCGAGCGCGGTCGCGCCGAACATCCCGGCCAGGAAGTTCATCACATAGAATAGCGTGCTGTTGTCGGTCGTGTAGCCGATCCAGATCGGGATGATCGGCGCGACGACGCCAAAGATGATCATCAGGATGCGCCCCGCCGGGTTCTTCGCGCGCAGCGCGTCGGCAAGCCGCCCGCCCAGGATGACGCCGACGAAACCGCTGATCGCGCCATTGGCGCCCAACCAGAAGGCCAGTTCCTGTTTGGGCAGTCCCAGCACGATCTCGGCATAGGGCGCCGACCAGAAGGCGAGGGCATAGGCGGCGAGGCTGACCATGCCGTAACCCAGCGTCGTACAGATGAACGCCGGGGTGCCCCAGATCAGCCGGAAGGTCGCGCTGTCGCGCGCGCGGAGCGTGCAGGCCCAGGAAAAGACCGCATAATAGCCAAGGCCGACGGCCGACCATTGCGGCAAATTGCCGGTCAATTCGATCATCCACCAGGCAAAGGCCGCAATGGCCGCGGCAAAGCCGATGTTGATCGCCAGCGCTGCGGGGCCGCGCTGCCACGCCCCGATCAGCGTGAAGGGCGGGACGATCGTCGACAGGTCCTGGGCAAATTGGCGGAACGGCGCGGGCGAGCTGGGGCTCGCCACCCCGTCCATCGCGCCGCGCACCGGTTCGCGCAAAGTCGCGACCCACAGCGCCACGAGCAGCCCGGGGATGCCGACCGCCAGGAACGCCGCCTGCCAGCCGACGAGGCCCAGCGGACCGCCGCCCGGATAGGCATCGTTCCATGCCTTGACGATCAACGCGCCGATGAACAGCGAAACGCCGCCGCCGATATACAGCCCCGACGAATAGATGGCGAGCGCGGTGGCGCGCTGTTTCTTGGGGAAATAGTCCGAAATCAGCGAATAAGCGGTGGGGCTCGCGGTCGCTTCGCCGACGCCGACGCCCATGCGGGCAAAGGTCAGCGTGATCTGGTCGCGGGCAAAGCCCGACAGCGCGGTCATCGTCGACCAAAGCGCGAGCCCGATCGACAGCAGCTTCACCCGGCTCCAATTGTCGGCGAGCCGCCCGAGCGGAATCCCGAACAGCGCGTAAAAGACCGCAAAGGCGGCGCCGCCGAGGAAGCCCATGTCGGCGTCGGTCAGCCCGAGGTCGGCCTTGATGTCGACGGCAAGGATGCTCAGGATCTGCCGGTCGATGAAATTGAGGATATAGACGACGACCAGCACCGACAGCACATACCAGCTGTAGCCGGTGGCTTTCGGCTCCTGAAATTCCGGCGCTGCGGCCGCGTTGGTTTCGCTGGCGGTCTCGGCCATCTGGCAACCCTCTCCCTGACCCACTATCTGTTATCGCTCATGGCTAGCAGAGCCGAAAAATGGCGCAAGTTGAAAGTCGGTTCAACTTTGGCGCGAACAGGAGCGACATGAGCAACGATAGCAACAATGGCCCGGCGATCCTGTTCCTCTGCCTCGGCAATATCTGCCGCTCGCCGCTCGCCGAGGGCGCAGCGCGCGCGGCTTTCGCCGCCGCCGGGATCGCTGCAACGCTCGATTCGGCGGGAACCGGCGACTGGCATGTCGGGCATCCGCCCGATCGCCGCGCCGCGGCCGAAGCCCGGCGCCGCGGTAGCGATATTTCGGATCTGCGCGCGCGGCAATTGACGGCGGACGATTTCTACCGCTTCGACCTGATCCTCGCCGCCGACGCGACGAACCTGCGCGATGCCCGCGCGCTCGCGCCCGCCGACGCGACCGCGCGCGTCCGGCTGATGCTCGATCTCGTCGCGGGGCGGCAGGGCGAAAGCGTGACCGATCCCTATTATGGCGCCGACGATGGCTTTGCCGCGACCTGGGCCGATGTCAGCGCGGTCGCCGCCGCGCTCGTCACCGAAACGTCCAAAGGATAGCGCGCCACGGGGTGATAGCGCGAACCGCCATGGCCCATCTCGCTTTCGTACAGGATGACGTGGTCGAAGACGAACGGCGCGCTCGCCAGATCGCCGTGCTGTGCCAGGAAGGGCGCGACCGGCCCCGCCGACCGGTTGAGCCGCGCCAGCGTGATGTGCGGGACAAAGGCGCGGGCTTCGGCGTCGATGCCGACGCGCCCAAGCAATTGATCGACCTTGCGGTGCAAGGCCGCCAGCGCCGCCGCCGGTTCGACCCCGGCCCAGACGGTGTGTGGCCATCCTTTGCGCTCGAACATGCCCACCCCGGCGATGCGCGCCGTGATCGCGGGCGCGTGGAGCGCGCCGAGCGCAGCGGCGATGTCTTCGCCGCGGTGGCGGTCGACTTCGCCGATGAAGCGCAGGGTCAGGTGCAGCTGGTCGTCATCCTGCCAGCGCGCCGCCGATATGCCGTGCATCGCGGTGCGCAGCAGGTCGCGGACGGGGCGCGGCGGGCGCAGCGCGACGAACAGGCGGTGGGTCGACATGGCCCCGGCAGCATAATCGCTCGTGCAGCGGCAGCCACCGAAACTTGGCACATTTCCGGTTTCGCTTGAAAGCCGGAGAGAAAATCACGATATTGCCCCCTACGGTCGGTATGGGCTGACCGGTGATGGAGTAATGACAATGGCGAATTGGAACGACCCCAATATGGCGGCTTCCGGTTTTGGGGCCGGCGCGAACGCAATGGACCAGGCCGTCGATGCCGGCCTGCGGTCGTACATGCTGTCGGTTTACAATTATATGGCGTCGGGCGTGCTGCTGACGGGTATCGTCGCGCTGCTCGCTTTCCAGTCGGGCTTTACCCAATCGATGATTGGCAGTCCGCTGATGTGGGTGGTGGCTTTGGCGCCGTTGGCGTTCGTACTGGTGCTGAGCTTCGGCATCAACAAGCTGTCGACGACAGCGGCGCAGGCGCTGTTCTGGACCTTCGCCGCGGTGATGGGCTTGTCGATGTCGACGATCTTCATCAATTTTACCCCGGACTCGATCGCAGCGACCTTCTTCGCGACGGCGGCGGCCTTCCTTGGTCTCAGCCTCTATGGCTACACGACCAAGAAGGATTTGTCGGGCTTCGGCACCTTCCTGATCATGGGCGTGGTGGGCATCCTGGTTGCGATGCTGATCAACCTGTTCGTGCAGTCGAGCGCGCTGGCGATGGCGATCAGCGTCATCGGCGTGCTGCTGTTCGCAGGGCTGACCGCCTATGACACGCAGAAGATCAAGAGCATGTATTTCTATGTCCGCGGGACCGACTTTGTCGGCAAGTCGGTGGTGATGGGCGCGCTGACGCTCTACCTCGACTTCGTCAACATGTTCACGTTCCTGCTCAATCTGCTGGGCAGCCGCGAATAAGCGGACGGACATCGAACAAACAACGGAGTCCGGCGGAGCGATTCGCCGGGCTCTTTCTTTTTGCGAGGGGGATGATGATGACGCGGATATGGGCGGCGGTGGGCGCCGCGGTGTTGCTGACGGCGCTGCCCGGCGCGGCAAACGCCAATGAAGCTTGCACGGTCGCGCGGCCCGACGATGGCGATCTCAAGGCCTTTGCCGGTCGTTATTTTGCAGCCGCCGACAATGCCGCGATCGACGCGCTCATTGCCTGCCTCGGTAACCCCGACTCCGCGATCCGCGACGATTTCGCCTTTGCGCTGTGGACGCAGGGACTGCGCGGCAAACATCTGCAACCTGATGGCCTCCGCCATGCGATGCAGCGGCTGACGGCGACCCTTGCCGCCCCCGACGACCCCGCGGGCTTCCGCCGTCCCTTCGCCGTACTGGCGCTGTCGGAAGTCGCGCGCGCCGACCGCGTCGAACCCTTTTTGACCGAAGCCGAATTGCACGCGCTCGCCGCAACCGGCGCGACCTATTTGCGCGGCGTCACCGACTATCGCGGTTTTGTCGAGGGGCAGGGCTGGCGGCACGGCGTCGCGCATGGCGCCGACCTGTTGATGCAGCTGGCGCTCAACCCGCGTCTGGCGCGCGCCGATGCCGACCTGCTGCTCGGCGCGATCGCCGCGCAGGTCGCGCCGGCGGGATCGCACGCCTATGTCCATGGCGAGGCGCGGCGGCTGGCGCGGCCGCTGCTGTTCCTGGCCAAGCGCCCCGACATCGACGATGCGGCGTGGGCGGCGTGGTTCCAGACGCTGCACCCCAGCGATGCAGCGCGCTGGAAAGCGCCCTATGCCAGCACCGCTGGACTCGCCGCGGTCCACAATAGCACGGCCTTCGCCGACGCCGTCTATGTCGCGGCGAGCGAATCGCAGGATCCGCAGGTGCGACGGCTGGCGCCGCTGGCTGTGGAATTGCTGAAGGCGCTGCCTTAGCTCCGCTGCTTCATTCAAACCATAGCCCTGATCCTGTCGAAGGGCGCTTCTCGGCGAGGCGCCCTTCGACAGGCTCAGGGCTATGGTGAGAATTTACGCCGGATTCGCCGCCTGCATCTCGGCGATCAGCGCATTGTCGATCTCCTTCGCGCGCTTGTAGGCGGTGCGGTCACGCAGCGGCGCGACATAGGCTTCGAACGCCGGGCGCGAGGGGATCGTCCCGAATTGCAGCCCCCAGTCGAGCTGGCTGCCGACATAGACGTCGGCGGCGCTGAACCTGTCGCCCGCCACAAAAGATTTGCCCGCCACTGCGGTTTCGAGCGCGTCGAGTGCCATCGCCAGCGAACCGAAACCCGCCATCCGTTGCTGCTCGCTTGTCGGTTCCAGCCCGAAATGCTTCGACGTGATCGCCTGTTCGACCGGCCCGGCGGTGAAGAACAGCCAGCGATAATATTCGGCGCGGTCGGCGGGCGCGGGTGCCAATCCGGCAGCGGGAAAGGCATCGGCCAGATAGGCGCAGATCGCGGCGCATTCGGTCACCACCTGACCGCCGTGGACGATCGCGGGAACCTTACCCATCGGATTGATCGCCAGATAGGCGGCGTCCTTCATCGTCGTGCCATAATCCAGGATGCGCGGTTCATAGGGCGCGCCGACCTCCTCCAGCATCCAGCGGACGATCTGGCCGCGCGACATCGGGTTGGTGTAGAAAATCAGCTCATCGGCCATCGCGTTTCTCCCTTGCGCATTACGAGTCGAGATTGAACATAACAAGAACAAGGATGCGGGTCCACCGGACTTGTTTTGTCACGGGGTGCGGTTAAGGCAGAGCGATGAGCGAAGAACGCATCTGGACCGCCGCCGTGCTGGTGATTGGCGACGAGATTCTCTCGGGCCGTACCCAGGACAAGAATGTCGCCCAAATCGCGACCTGGCTGGACGCACAGGGCATCCGGCTGCGCGAAGTGCGCGTCGTGCCCGATGTCGAGGACGAAATCATCGCTGCACTGAACGCGGTGCGCGCGCGCTACGACTATGTCTTTACCACCGGCGGCATCGGCCCGACCCACGACGACATCACCGTCGATGCGGTGGCGAAGGCGCTGGGCGTGGGCGTCATCATCCACCCGGAGGCGCGCGCGATCCTTGAACGCTATTATGGCGGGCGCGGGCTGGAACTCACCGAGGCGCGGCTGCGCATGGCGCGCACCCCCGACGGCGCCGAACTGATCCCCAACCGCATGTCGGGGGCACCGGGCATCCGCATCGGCAATCTGTTCGTGATGGCGGGGGTGCCGCATATCACCGCGGGGATGCTCGATGCGCTGACCGGTCAGCTGGAGGGCGGCGCGCCGCTCGTCGCCCACACGATTGGCGCCTGGTCGCCCGAAAGCGAAGTCGCCGACCTGCTGCGTCAGGGCGAAAAGGAGCATCCGGGGGTCGTGATCGGCAGCTATCCCTTCTTTCGCGACGGCAAGGTCGGCGCCAATTTTGTCATCCGCTCGACGTCGGCCACCGATGTCGCCGCTTGCGTCGCGATGCTCACCGCAGGGCTCGAGGCCGCGGGCTATGCGGTGACCGAGGGCGGTATCTGATCGACAGGCTGCGCGCGCGGCAGGCGGCGCAGCATGGCAATCGCGAGCAGGCCAAAGATCGCGGCGACGATAAACGCGGCACCCGGGAAATGCACAGGGGCGGCGTCCGCGGTGAAATAGGCCATCGTTCCGGTCAGCAGCAGCGGCGCGACAAGCTGGCCCAACCCCATCGCCATCGCCGAAATCCCCTGCACCTCGCCCTGCGTCTCCGCCGTCGCCCGGCGCGACATCATCGCCATCAGCGAGGGCTGCACCGGCGCCTGTAGCGCGACGGGGATCAGCAGCAGGAAAGCGCCGAGCGTCGAGGTGGTGAAGGCATAGCCGATGTAAACCGCGACCGCGACAAGGATACCGAGCGTCGCGGCGTCGCGCTCACCGAAGCGCGCGACAGCGGGGCCGACGACGAAGACCTGTCCCAATGCGATCATCACCCCGACCGCGGCGAGGCTCGCGCCGATCATCCCCGGCGTCCAGCCGAGCTGCGCGATGCAATAAAAGCTCCACGTCATCGGATAGACGAGGCTCGCGATCTGCCACAGCACGAGCACTCCGGCGACGCCGTCCATGCCGGGCAGCGCGCGCATCGTCTTCCACGCGCCGAGCGGATTGGCGCGGCGCCAGTCGAAGGCGCGGCGGCGTTCGGCGGGCAGCGTTTCGGGGAAGATGAAGAGGCCATAGAGCATGTTCGCAGCGGCGAGGATCGCGGCCGCCACGAACGGCGCGCGGGGGCTGATCTCTCCCAGAAATCCGCCGATCGCGGGGCCGACGACAAAGCCGACCCCGAACGCCGCCCCGACGAAGCCGAAGTTGCGCGCGCGCTCCTGGGGCGCAGTGATGTCGGCGATCGCCGCCTGCGCCGCGGCATAGCTGCCGCCGAAAACCCCCGACAGCGCGCGCGCGACGAACAGCCAGGGCAGGGTCTCGACCACGGTCAGTAGCGCATAATCGACCGCGAGTCCGGCGAGCGCGAGCAGCAGCACGCGCCGCCGCCCGAAGCGGTCCGAGAGGTTGCCGAGCACCGGCGACGCCAGAAAGGTCGCGACCGCCATCACCAGCCCGATCCACGCCCCGACCTCGATTGCGTGGGGCAGGTCGATGCGCCCGACCTCCATCACCAGCTGCGGCAGCACCGGCATGATGATGCCGAAACCGACCGCGTCGATAAAGATGGTGGCGACGATGAAGGGGATGGTACGCGATGCGATCACAAAATTCCCCTTGCGTGAACGGGTTGGCGGCTCATAGCGCCGCGGTATCAAAACGCGCCAATGCTTTTCGCTCATGTTTTCGATTGTGCCGATGTTTTTCTCGCCCTAGCGGCACCGATCCCGCTTTGGAGCGTTGCTCGCCGATGAAACTCGAAATAACCGCCGCGCTCGACTATCGCCTCGGCGATCCGGTCGACCTCATGCTGCACATCGAAGCCGCGGCGATCCCCGAACAGCTGATTCTGGACGCCGTACTCGACGTCGGCAATTGCGAATATTTCGCCCGCGTCCCCGCGCAGGATATGATCGGTGACCGCATCTGGCTGCGCCGCGGCGGCGAGCTCAATGTCCGCTACCGCACGACGGTCGAAATCGTGCGCGATGTCGTTGACTACCGGAGGCTCGACAAGGTGCCGATGCACCGATTGCCGGGCGAGACCGTCCAATATCTCAACGAATCGCGCTATTGCCCGGCCAATAAATTCATCCACTTCGTCCAGGACGAGTTCGGCGATGTCGAGGGCGGCGCCAAGATCGGCCGGATGCGCGACTGGATCGAGGCGCATTTCACTTATGTTTCGGGGTCCAGCGATGCCGAAACGGGCGCGCTCGACAGCTTTGTCGAACGGCAAGGCGTGTGCCGCGACTATGCGCATGTGATGGTCAGCCTGGCGCGCGCCGCGGCGATACCGGCGCGCATCGTCAGCGTCTATGCGCTCGGGGTTCAGCCGCAGGATTTCCATGCGGTGGCCGAAATATTCCTCGGCGGCGCCTGGCATCTGGTCGATGCCACCGGCATGGCCAAGGCGGACGAAATGGCGAAGATCGCCGTCGGCCGCGACGCCGCCGACATCAGCTTCCTGACCGCCTATGGCGAGATCGCGATGCTGAACCAGCAGGTGACGGTCACGAAGCTGGGGTCGTGAGCGATGCGGCAAAGCCACATATTCGGTTACATGGAAAAACTGGAGCGGGTGAAGGGAATCGAACCCTCGTCGTAAGCTTGGGAAGCTTCTGCTCTACCATTGAGCTACACCCGCCCGCGGCTGCGCGATTGGCACAGGCGGGGGCGGCGGTCAATATGGCGGTCAGCGTGCCGTTTCGCTGATCGTTTCCATCGCGACGAAGGTTGAGGTGCTGGCGACGTGCGGCAGGCTGGAGATTTTTTCGCCCAGCACGATGCGATAGCGGCGGATGTCCGGGGTGCGGACCTTGAGCAGATAGTCGAAGCTGCTCGCGATCATGTGACATTCCTCGACCTCGGGGATCGCGCGCACCGCGGCGTTGAATTGCTTTAGCGCCGCCTCGCGCGTGTCGGACAGCTTGACCTCGGCAAAGGCGACATGATCGAGCCCGACCTTGGCGGGGTCGACGATCGCAGCAAAGCCCGTGATCACGCCCTTGTCGACCAGCCGCCGGACGCGCTGCTGGCACGGCGTCTTCGACAGGCCGACGCGCTGCGCCAGATCGGTGAAGGTGATACGCCCGTCCCGGCGCAGAATCGACAGGATCTTGCGATCGAAATCATCCATATCGACTGTAATTTGCGCATCTTTCATGTCATTCGCCTAAATCTGATCCCCAAATAGGTCAAAAGATAAATTGGAGTGCGGACAATTGGTCGGATTGCCGCGCCGTCGTGGGTTATGGTGCGGCATGACCGATCTCACCGACCGCGCGCCGCTTCGCGCCCTCGCCCGCCGCAACGAATCCGACATCGTCGCCGACCTGCGCGCTGCCCTTGCCACCGCGCCCGCCAGCGTCGAGGCCGTGACCCGCCGCGGGCTCGACCTGATCCGCAAGGCCAAGGCCGAGGGCGACCGCGAGACGCTCGTCGCGCAGCTGATGAACCGCTACCGCCTGTCGACCGAGGAAGGCGTCGTGCTGATGTGCCTCGCCGAGGCGTTGCTGCGCGTTCCCGACAGCGCGACCGCCAACGCCCTGATCCGCGACAAGATCGCCGGGCGCCACTGGAAAGAGGGCGAGGACGAAGACAGCCCGCTGATTGTCGCGCTGTCGGCGCGCGGCCTGTCGCTGGGGTCGGCGACGCTGATGCTGGATGCGATGGGCAGCAAGGCAAACCCGCTGACGCTGCTCAAATCGATGGTCCGCCGATCGGGCGAGCCGGTCATCCGCCAGGCGGCGCTCGCGGCGATGAAGCTGCTCGGCCAGCAGTTCGTGATGGGCGAAACGATCGACGCCGCGGTCAAGCGCGCCAACAAGGAAAAATGGGAACTCGCAAGCTTCGACATGCTGGGTGAGGCGGCGCGCACCGCCGAGGATGCAGCGCGCTATTATGACAGCTACGCCGATGCCATTGCCCGCATCGGCAAGGATGCGAAGCCGGGCGATCCGCACGCCAACCATGGCATCTCGATCAAGCTGTCGGCGCTCCATCCGCGCTATGAATATCTTCAGCGCGACCGAGTGATCGGCGAGCTGGTGCCGAAGGTGATCGAACTCGCGAAAGCCGCGCGCGCGGTGAACATCCCGCTGATGATCGACGCCGAGGAAAGCGACCGGCTCGAACCGCATATGGATGTGTTCGCGGCGCTGATCGACGCCGGGATCGCCGACGGCTGGACCGGCCTTGGCATTGTCATTCAGGCCTATCAGAAGCGCGCGCCCGCGGTGATCGACTGGCTCGCCGAACGCGCCCGCGCGCGCGGGGTGAAATTGTCGATGCGCCTCGTCAAGGGCGCCTATTGGGATACCGAGATCAAGCGCGCGCAGACGTTGGGCTTAAGCGACTTTCCGGTGTTCACCGCAAAGCTCCATACCGACCTCAACTATATGCGCTGCGCGCAGCTGCTGCGGGACGCGCAGGATTGCATCTATCCCGCCTTTGCCAGCCACAATGCGATGACGCTCGCCTTTGTCGCGGAGCTGTTCGCGGGCGCAGATTACGAGCTGCAGCGGCTGCACGGCATGGGCGAAGGCGCGCATGATGCATTGGTCGCACTATTCCCCCCGCCGCGCCCGGTGCGCGTCTATGCCCCCGTCGGCACGCACCGCGACCTGCTCGCCTATCTGGTCCGCCGCCTGCTCGAAAATGGCGCGAACTCGAGCTTCGTGCACCAGTTTTCCGACCCCGACGTCAGCGCCGAACAGCTGGCGGTCGATCCGCGCAGCGTCGCCAGTGCGGCCTCGTCAAAGATCGCAACCGGCATCGGCCTGTTCGATCCGGCACGCCGCAATTCGCGCGGCTATGACCTTGGCCAGCCCGGCGTCCCCGAAGCGCTGGTCGCCGCGATCGGCGCGGCGCGGCGCAGCGACCGGGTCGCGGCGCCGATCGTCGGCGGGGCGACGCGCGGCGGCGCTGCCGAAGCGGTGCATAATCCCGGCACCGGTGCGGTCGTCGGTCAGGTGGTCGAGGCAGACAAGGCCGTGGTCGATGCGGCGGTTGCCGCGGCCATCGCCGCGCAGCCCGACTGGAGCCTCGCCGGCGGGGCTTTCCGCGCCGCGCGGCTCGAACGCGCCGCCGACCTGCTCGAGGAGCATGACGCGCTTTTCCTCGGCCTTGCGATCGACGAAGCGGGCAAGACGATGGTCGACGCGATCGCCGAAGTGCGCGAGGCGGTCGATTTCCTCCGCTATTATGCGGGCCAGGCGCGCGCCGACTTCACCTATCCCGTCGAACTTCCCGGCCCGACCGGCGAACGCAACGAGCTGATGCTCGAGGGCAAGGGCGTGTTCGTGTGCATCAGCCCGTGGAACTTCCCGCTCGCCATTTTCTTGGGGCAAGTGTCGGCAGCGCTCGCGGCGGGCAATGCGGTGCTCGCGAAGCCCGCCGAACAGACGCCGCTGATCGCCCACGCCGCGGTCGAGCTGCTGCTCGAAGCGGGGATACCCGGCGATGTGCTGGCGTTTCTTCCGGGCCGCGGCGAGACCGTCGGCGCGGCGCTGACCGACCATGCCGACATCGCCGGGGTCGCCTTTACCGGATCGACCGAGGTTGCACGCGCGATCAACCGCGCGCTTGCGATGCGCGACGGCCCGATCGCGACGCTGATCGCCGAAACCGGCGGCGCCAACGCGATGATCGTCGATTCGACCGCGCTGCCCGAACAGGTCGCGCGCGACGCCGTGGCGTCGGCGTTCCAGTCGGCTGGCCAGCGCTGCTCGGCGCTGCGCCTGCTCTGCGTGCAGGAAGATGTCGCGGACACGATGATCGAGATGGTCGCGGGCGCGATGGCCGAACTCAATATCGGCGATCCGTCGATATTGGCCACCGACGTCGGCCCGATCATCGATGATGAAGCGCAGGCGAACATCGCCGCCTATGTCGCCGAAGCGCGCGTCGCGGGCCGCGTGATCGCCGAAGCGGCGCGGACCAACCTGCCCGCGGGCGGTCATTTTGTACCGCCGGTGGTGATCCGCCTCGATCATGTCACCGACTTGAAGCGCGAGATTTTCGGCCCGGTGCTGCACGTCGCGACGTGGAAGGGCGGCGAGCTCGACGCGCTCATCGACGCGATCAACGCCTCGGGCTATGGCCTGACGCTGGGCGTCCACACGCGCATCGACGGCGTGGCTGCCCACATTGCTGCCCGCGCTCAGGTCGGCAATGTTTACGTCAACCGCAACCAGATCGGCGCGATCGTCGGCTCACAGCCCTTCGGCGGGCGCGGGCTGTCAGGGACCGGGCCCAAGGCGGGAGGGCCGCACTATCTGCACCGCTTTGCCGAGGAAAAGACGATCAGCACCGACATCACCGCCGCGGGCGGCAATGCGGCGCTGATGGCAGGGTAAAAGGGGTCACGCGGAGACAAGCCGCGGTCGCCCCCGCGAAGGCGGGGGCCGCTGGCAAGGTAGCGCAACGCCGACTGCGGCCCCCGCCTTCGCGGGGGCGACGAAATAATTCTCCGCGCCTCCGCGTGAAAAATTACGCCCCCGGCACGCCCAGCAACTGCGCTTGCGCCTTGAGCCGCCCCGCCGCGCCGGGGTTCGCCGCAATCCCGTCCTTCAGCGCCTGCGCGGCTTTCGCGCTTTCGCCCAGCGTCATCCGGCTGCGCATCAGCATGATCCAGCGGTCGACATCGGCCGGGTTCGCTTTCAGCTTGGCCTCCAGCCCGTCGACCATGCCCTGGATCATCGCATCCTGCTGGCCCTTGGGCAGCTGTGATGCCGCTTCCATGTCGGCGCGGCTCGGCCCCGGAATCGCGCGCGCCGCGACGGGCATCTCGTCGGCGGTGAGCGGACGCGGCTGCGTGCTGGCGAGCCGCGCCGCGACGTCGATCTTGTGGATCGCGCCAACCTGTTCGATCGTGCGGCGCAGGTCCGCTTCCCACGGCGCGCCCTGCGGCGTATCGGCGAGCAGCGCGAACCAGTCGTTGATCGCGCCCTGATGATCGCCGCCGATGTCTTTCTTGACTGCCAGGAAATAGCGCGCGCGCGGATCTTTGGCGTCGAGCGCGATCGCCTTGTCGAACGCGGCAAGCGCCGCGGCGGGCATCGGGTTGCTGTCGCTGCCCATCACCCGCGCCTCGCCCAGCGCCGACCACAGGCCCGCCGAATTGGGGGACAGCGCGGTCGCCTTTTCATACGCCGCCGCCGCCCCGCCAAAATCGCCAAGGTCGAATCGCGCCGCGCCCAGCGCGGTCCAGGCGTCGGCGCTGTTCGGCTCGCTTTTCGTTCGCGCCTCCAGCGCGGCGAGCTGGTCGCCGGGCGCAGCTGCATTTGGCGCCGCCGGGTCGATCGCGGCAGGCGCCGAATCGCGCCAAATCGCATATCCGATCGCGGCGGCGAGCAGCACGACTGCGGCGATCAGGATGGCGCGGTTGGTACCGGTCATGCCGCGCTGCTTGTCGTCGGTCATGCTCTTGGTCTCGCTCATTTTTGCCCCTTTACCCGGCGCGCGAAAAAATGCCGCCTGTGCGCGCTGTCATATTGCCTTTGCTTGGCGATGGTGTAGCCTTTGACATACAAGGTCGGTCAACGATTAAAATATCGTCGGGGTCGCACCGGCTTTCCCAGTCATCAGGGGAGGGGTGCATGGCAGTATCGGATCACGTCGATTTTGCGACGTTCATGGAGGGCGTGAAGAAACGCAACCCGGGGCAACCCGAGTTCGTCCAGGCGGTGCAGGAGGTGTCCGAGGACATCTTTGATTTCATCGCCGACAAGGAAGAATATCACGCGCAGCAGATTTTGCGGCGGATCGCCGAACCCGACCGGGTGGTGTCGTTCCGCGTCTGCTGGGAAGACGACAACGGCAATATCCGCGTCCAGCGCGGCTGGCGCGTCCAGAACAACAATGCGATCGGCCCGTACAAGGGGGGCATCCGCTTCCACCCGTCGGTCACCGAATCGGTACTGAAATTCCTGGCGTTCGAACAGACGTTCAAAAACGCGCTGACCGGGTTGCCGATGGGCGGCGGCAAGGGCGGGTCGAACTTCAATCCCAAGGGCAAGAGCGTGCGCGAGATCATGCGCTTTTGCCAAAGCTTCATGACCGAGCTCTATCGCCACATCGGCGCCGACATCGACGTCCCCGCGGGCGACATCGGGGTCGGCGGGCGCGAGATCGGCTTCATGTTCGGCCAGTATAAGCGGATCACCAACGAATTTACCGGCGTACTCACCGGCAAGGGGCTGGAATGGGGCGGCTCGCTCATCCGCACCGAGGCAACGGGCTATGGCGCGGTCTATTTCCTCGCCAACATGCTGGCGGCCAAGGGGCAGGATCTGGTCGGCAAGACGGCGGTGATTTCGGGATCGGGCAATGTCGCGACCCACGCGGCGGAAAAGATCGTCCAGCTGGGCGGCAAAGTGCTGACGCTCTCCGATTCGGGTGGCTTTATCCACGATCCCGACGGCATCACCCAGGAAAAGATCGACTGGGTGAAGGCGCACAAGACGCATCGCCGCGGCCGGATCGAGGAATATGTCGACGAATATAAGGGCGCGAGTTTCACCGCGGGCAAGACCCCCTGGGGCGTGCCGTGCGACGTCGCGCTGCCGTGCGCGACGCAGAACGAGCTGCTGGGCGAGGATGCCAAGACGCTGGTCGCCAACGGCTGCATCGCGGTGTCGGAAGGCGCCAACATGCCGACGAACCTTGAGGGCGTGCATGTATTCAAGGACGCGAAAATCATGTTCGCGCCGGGCAAGGCCGCCAATGCCGGCGGGGTCGCGGTGTCGGGGCTGGAAATGAGCCAGAACAGCGGACGCCGCAGCTGGAGCGAGGCCGAGTTGCAGCAGATGCTGAAGGACATCATGGACGGCATCCACAAAAGCTGCCTGACCTATGGCGATCGGGGCGGCGGCTATATCGACTATGTGAAGGGTGCGAATATCGCCGGTTTCAAGAAAGTCGCTGACGCGATGCTGGCTTTCGGGGTAGTGTAGTTGCGGTCCTGAGCGCAAAAGCGCCGGACCGGGGGAAAAGGGGTATTCGCGAATGACGACGCACGCTGGAAAGGGGCGCGGCGATCGGGTCTGGGCGGCGCTTGCTGTTCTGGCGCTGATGCTGCTCGCGATTGCGGCGTTCGCCTTCGCTCCCCCGGCGCAGTCGCAAGGCGACGTCGGCGCCCGCTACACCGGCGTCGCTTCGTGCGCCGGATCGACCTGTCATGGCCGGATGGAGGGCGACGGTACCGTCGTCCGCCAGGACGAGCTGATGAAATGGCAGGAACCCTCGACCCCCGGCGGCGCGCACAGCCGGGCCTGGGCGGTGCTCAGCAACAACCGCAGCCAGTTCATCGCGCGCAACCTCGGCATCGGCGACCCCGCCACCGCGCAAATGTGCATCGGCTGTCACGCCACCGCAGGTGCCGTCGCCGCCAAGGGCGCAATGCGCGGCAGCGTGCCGACCGAGGATGGGGTCGGGTGCGAATCCTGCCACGGTCCCGCGGGCGGCTGGCTTGCCAGCCATTATGCCGGGGTCGGCACCAGCGCCAATCCCGACGCCGAAATGCGCCAGAAACATCTCGCCAACCTAGCGGCGGGTCTCAAGAAACTCGAGGATCCGGTGGTGCGCGCGGGCGTGTGCGTCGATTGCCATTTCGGGTCGGCGGCCGACGGCCAGTTTGTCACCCACCGCATCATGGCGGCGGGGCATCCGCGCATTGCGTTCGAGCTCGACCTCTTCTCGACGCTGCAGGCGCATCATCAGGAAGATACCGATTATGGCTGGCGCAAGTTCGGGTCGGCGACCGGGCGCACCGACCATGTCCAGATGTGGGCGGTGGGACAGGCGACCGCGATCGAGCGCAGTCTGACATTGTTCCAGTCGCGCCGCGGGACCGAAGGGATGTTCCCCGAATTCTATTTCCTCGACTGCCACAGCTGCCACCGCCGCATCTTCGACCAGGCGAAGCCAGTGCGCACCGGGGTCGATAATCCGGGACGCCAGATTCCTGAGGGGATGCCGCCCTATAATGACGAAAATCTGATCATGCTCGCCGCCGCCGCCCGCATGGCGTCGCCCGCGCTGGCCGATCAACTCGCGGCGCGCACCGCAGCCTTCCACAAGGCGATGGCGACCGACCGGGCGAGCGCGGTGCAGGCGGCGGCGCAGCTGTCGCAGACCGTTGCGGCGCTCAAAAGCGCGTTCGCGGCGCGCAGCTTCTCGGGCGCCGATGCCTTTGCGATGGTCGACGCGATTTCGGCGAAAGCGATCAACGATCGCTTCACCGACTATTCGGGATCGCAGCAAGCAGTGATGGGGGTCGATACATTGCTCAACGCGATGGTGTCGTCGGGGCGCGTCACCGTCGGCGCAGCCGCGGGCATCCGCGGCGACATCGACCGCGCCTATGCCGCAGTGAAGGATCCCAACGCGTATAAGCCCGCCGAATTCCAGGCATCTTTCGGCAGCGCGGTGCGCGCCATCCGGGCGCTGCGGTAAGTCATGCAGGGCAAGACGCATCTTTTCCGCTCGGCGGCGTTTGCGGCGATGGGAGCGCTGCTGCTGACATCGTGTGGCGGTGGTGGGGGCGGCGGCAGCACGCCGACCCCCAGCCCGGCGCCCGCACCGACGCCGACCCCGACCGGCGGCCTCTACACGCCGCCCGCTGCCGAAGCGCTGACCGTCGCCGATGTCGAACGCGTGATGGCGCAGGCGATCGCCGAAGCGCAGGCGCGTAATCTGCCGTCGGTGATCGCGGTAACCGACCGCGTCGGCAATGTGCTCGGCGTCTTCCGCATGACCGGTGCGCGCGCCACCGCGACGACCTCGGCGGCGCCCAATGGGGCGAATATCGACGCGCAGAATGTGACCTTCCCGGCCGAGGGCGGCGCGATCGCCAAAGCGGTGACCGGCGCTTACCTGTCGAGCGGCGGCAACGCCTTTTCGACCCGCACCGCCAGCCAGATCGTCCAGGAACATTTCCCGCCCGCGCCGACCACGGTCGGGCTGGAGAGCGGCCCGCTGTTCGGGGTGCAGTTCAGCCAGCTGCCGTGCAGCGACCTCGCGGCGCGGTTCGGGGCGGCGGGCGGCGCGGCGCTCATCGGCCCGAAACGCTCGCCGCTCGGCCTCGCCGCCGATCCCGGCGGGCTGCCGCTCTACAAAAATGGCGTGCTCGTCGGCGGCATCGGGGTGATGGGCGACGGCGTCTATGGCAGCGACCCCAATATCCTCGACATCGACAACGACGCCGAAGAGTTCATCGCGCTCGCGGGGACGCGCGGGTTCGAGGCGCCGTCGACAATCACCGCCGACAAGATCACCGTCGACGGCACGTCCTTGCGCTTTTCCGACGCGACCTTTGCCGGGGTGATGACCAGCGGCAGCGCCAGCTTTGCCAGCCTCAACGGCAGCGCAGGCAATCTGGTGGCGGTGATCGGCTATGCCAATGCCGCGATCACCGCGGGGGTCGCCTATGGCAGTGAGGCGTCGGGTATCCGCGCCGCGACCGCCGCCGAATTTTCGAACCGCGACGCCTTTATCCTGACCGACGGCAGCGGCGCGAACCGTTATCCGCTCCGCGCCGGGACCGATGGCGCGACGAACCCCTCACCATTGACGCAGGCCGAGGCGCGCGCGGTGCTCGAGGAAGCGTTCACGGTGATGAGCCGCGCGCGCGCCCAGATTCGCCGTCCGCTCGACAGCCGGGCGCAGGTGACGATCAGTATCGTCGATACCCATGGTTCGGTGCTCGGCATCGTCCGCTCGCCCGACGCGCCGATATTCGGCACCGACGTCAGCTTGCAAAAGGCGCGCACGGCGGCCTTCTTCTCGCACCCGCAGGCCGGCGCCGAGCTCAGCGCCAATGCCAGCGCCGACATCCGCCAGTTCGTCCCCGCGACGCGCAGCTTTCTGAACAATTCGGCGGCGCTCACCGGGACAATTGCCTTTTCCGACCGTGCCAATGGCAACCTGTCGCGCCCCTATTTTCCCGACGGGGAAGTCGGACGGCCGCAGGGGCCGCTGTCGCGCCCGATCGCGCAGTTCAATCCCTTCTCGACCGGGCTGCAATCGGCGCTCATCATCGGCAATCTCGGTGCGCATCTGGGGTTTGTTTCGGGCGCCAGCGCGACCGATACCCCGGCACGCTGCACCACTTTGCCCGACGTCGCGGCGGGGCAGAACCGGCTGCAGAACGGCATCCAGATTTTCCCCGGCTCGGTCCCCATCTATCGCGGCAGCCAGCTCGTTGGCGCGATCGGGGTTTCGGGCGACGGCATCGATCAGGATGACATGATCAGCTTCCTTGGCGCGCATAATGGCGGCGCGCGCGTTGGCGGCATCGGCAATGCGCCAAGGGCGATCCGGTCGGACAATGTGGTCGTGACGCTCGCCGACAATCGCACCGTCCGGCTGCGCTATATCAGCTGTCCGTTCGCGCCGTTCCTCGACAGCGCGACGCAAAATGTCTGCGACGGGCTATAGGCGATGATGACGGGGGGCAGCCTGTGGCCGATCATCGCAACGCTCGCGGCGCAGGGCGCGCCGGGCGGCGAGGTCGCGACGCCGCCGCCCACGCCTGCCGATCCCGCAGTCGCAACGGACACCGCGACCGCCGAGCAGCCTGTCGACGAACTGACGCCACCGCCGCCGCCGGTCGACTGGCAGGAGATGATCAAGGACGATCTCGTCACCCAGATCATCGAGGGCCGCCGCCGCCCCGGCTATCGCCCCGACCTGCCCGATGCGTTGACGCAGGACAATGTCGGTGCGCTGCGCCCGCCGCCGCCGCAGGCATTTCCGGGGATGGAGGACCAGTTGCCGGTCCCCGACCGCTGGCGCCTGATCGAGAGTCTGGGGGTGGTCAAGGAACGCTGGTTCGACCCCTATCACCAGAACACCTACAAGGGCGACCGCGCGATCGATCCGGCCAAGGTGCCATGGCTGCCGATCAAGGGCGACGACTGGTTCATCGTCGCCAATGCGGTGTCCGACACCGTGTTCGAACCGCGCACCTTTCCGATCCCCGTCGGGGTCCAGACGACCGAACGGCCGGGCAGCCTCGACGTGTTCGGCAAGGACCGCAGCTTTGTCTTTGCCCAGACCTTCATCGTCGGCGCGGCGCTGATCAAGGGGTCGACCGCGTTCAAACCGCCCGACATCGAATATCGCGTCACGCTCGCCTATCAGGCCAATTATGTCGACGTCCCCGAACGGCGCGTGCTCGACGTGCGCCCGTCGAAGGCAAGCCATCGCTACGACAGCTTCCTCGGCGTGCAGGAATTGTTCGTCGACAAACATCTCGGCAACACGTCTGACCGTTATGACTTTTACTCGGTGCGGCTCGGCATCCAGCCGTTCCAGAGCGACTTTCGCGGTTTCCTGTTCAACGACAGCCAGCTGGGGCTGCGCTTCTTCGGCAATCGCGACAATAACCGTTTCCAATATAATTTCGCCGCCTTCTGGCGGCTCGAAAAGGATACCAATTCGGGGCTGAACGACATCACCCAGACCCCGCGCGACGATTTCATCCTGACCGCCAATCTTTATCGCCAGGATTTCCCGGTCGTCGGGCTGACCAGCCAGGTCAGCGTGACCTACAACATGAACCGCGAAAAAAATGACGTGCAGATCGATCATAACGGCTTTCCGGTGCGTCCGGCGCTGCTCGGCGACCTGCGCGGGCGCGAATATGATGTCGTTTACCTTGGCTATAGCGCCGACGGGCGGATCGGGCGGATCAACCTGACCGCCAGCTTCTATGCCGCGCTGGGCGAGGACCGGAACAGTTTCTTCACCAGCAAACCGGCGCAGATCCGCGCCGGGTTCGGCGCGGTCGAACTCAGCTATGATGTCGACTGGCTGCGCTTTCGCCTCTCCGGCCTTTACGCCACCGGCGACGGCGACCCGTATAACGACACCGAGGGCGGCTTCGACGCGATTTTCGAGAACCCGATCTTCGGCGGCGCCGACACCAGCTACTGGATCCGCCAGACCATCCCATTCGCGGGCGGCGGGCGCGTCATTTCGATCAATGGCCGCAACGGCATCTTGAATTCGCTGCGCTCGTCGAAAGAGGAAGGGCAGTCGAACTTCAACAATCCCGGCACGGTGTTTGTCGGGGTCGGCGCTGATCTGGACCTGACACCCGAATTTCGCGTCAGTGCCAACGCCAATCATCTGTGGTTCGAAAACACTTCCTCGTTGCAGGCGCTGCGCATGGAAGGCTCGATCCCCAAGGACATCGGTTTCGACCTGTCGGTGGCGACGATCTGGCGCCCGAAAGCGACGCAGAACATCGTCGGCCGCCTCAGCGGCGCGGTGCTGCTGCCGGGCAAGGGGTTCAAGGACCTGTTCGACAATAAACAGAAGAACGATGCCTATGTGTCGATCCTCGCCAATGTGATCTTGAGTTTCTGAGATGCTGATGCGCAAACTCTTTGCCCTGTTGGCCTTCGCCGCGATGTGCGCGGCCTTTGGCGTCAGCGTCACGCGCGCCGCCGAGGAAGAGAAGCCGCTCAAGATCACCTATCGCTTCACCCCGCCCGCGCCGCGCGAGCAGAGCGAGGCCGACGTCGCCGCCAAGTCGGAGGGGTGCTACAGCTGTCACACGCGCACCGACCAGCCGTCGATGCACGCGACCCCCGCGGTGCGGCTCGGCTGCACCGACTGTCACGGCGGCGACGCGAGCCAGGTCGGTACGCCGTCGCTGGGCTATAAACATCCGACGAACAAGGCAGTGATGGCGCTCGCGCATCCGCAGCCGACGCTGCCCGGCGCCTGGCACGACAGCTCGGCCAACCCGGTGCGCAGCTACACCCTGCTCAACAAGGAATCGCCCGAATTCATCCGCTTCGTGAACCCCAGCGACTACCGCGTCGCGCGCGAGGCGTGCGGCGCGTGCCACCTTGAGGTGATCGAGGCGACCGAACGCTCGCTAATGTCGACGTCGGCGATGCTGTGGGGCGGGGCGGCGTATAACAATGGCATCGTGCCGTATAAAAATTATGTGTTCGGCGAGGCGTATACACGCGACGGCAAGCCCGCCTGCATCCTCTCGCCATCGTCGCGGCTGACGAAAGAGGAATATGCCGAGGCGTGCAAGCCGAGCTTCGGCTTCGACAAGATATTGACCGACGAAGAGAAAAAGCGCGGCGCGCTCGCGAAAATGTATCCGCTGCCGCGCTGGAGCGTGATCCCGCCGGGCGACGTGTTCCGCGTCTTCGAACGCGGCGGGCGCAATATCAACACGCAATTCCCCGAAATCGGCCTGCCCAATCCGACCGGCAGCATCCAGCGGCTGGAGGAGCCCGGCCGCCCCGACCTCAAGCAATCGAACCGCGGTCCCGGCACCGGGCTGCGCGTCGCGATCCCCGTGCTCAACATCCACAAGACGCGCCTCAACGATCCCTTGATGTGGTTCATGGGCACCAACGACCAGCCGGGCGACTATCGCCACTCGGGCTGTTCGGGGTGCCACGTCGTCTATGCCAACGACCGCGAACCGCGGCACAGCCTGACCTACGCCAAATATGGCCGCGACGGCGAAACCGACACGGTCGACCCGACGATCCGCGAGAAACTATGGACCGGCGGCGGTTACGATGGCGGCAAGAAGCCCGCGGGCGGCGGTCATTCGGACGCCTCGCATATGGCCCCCGACGACGGCTTTGTCGGCGGCACCGGCCATGGCGGCTTGATCGACCCCGCCGCCGCGGCGCCCGGCGCGCCGCAGCGCGAGCCGCGCCCGCGCCGCGAATCGGGACATCCGATCAGCCACGCCTTCACCCGCGCGATCCCGACGTCGCAGTGCATGACGTGCCACATGCACCAGCCGAATATCTTCCTGAACTCGTACCTTGGCTACACGATGTGGGATTATGAATCGGACGCGCCGCAGCTGTGGCCGGGTCCCGACAACACCGCGCCGCGCCCGCCGGGGATGAGCGACGAAGACTATCAGAAGAAATACAAGCAACAGCGCTACCCGACTGCCGCCGAGGCGCATGCGGTGCTCGAACGCAACCCCGAAGGCGCGGCGACGCGCGGGCTGTGGGCCGATGTCGAATTCCTGCGCGACGTCTATGACGTCAACGACACCAACAAGGACACCCAGTTCGCCGACTATCACGGCCATGGCTGGAACTTCCGCGGCATCTTCAAACGCGACCGCAACGGCAATCTGCTGAACGCCGACGGCAATATGTCGACCTATGGCACCGACACCGCGAACATCATCGATCCTAAGGATCCCGAAAAATGGCGCAAAAGCTGTAGCCATTACAGTGATCCCAAAGAGCGCGACCTCTGCCTGGCGAGCGCCGATCCCGAGAGGCCCGGGGTTGAGGGCAAGTTCGTCGCGCCCGGCATAAACCCCGGCAAGGCGGTCCATATGATGGACATCCACGCCGAAAAGGGCATGCAGTGCGCCGACTGCCACTTCGCGCAGGACAGCCACGGCAACGGCTATATCCAGGGCGAGGTCGCGAACGCGGTCGAGATCAGCTGCAAGGATTGCCACGGCACCGCCGACGCCTTCCCCAACCTCTTGACTTCGAACGTCGCGGCGCGGCCGCAGGGCAATAATCTCGCGCTGCTCCGCAATCCCGACGGGCGCCGCCGCTTCGAATTCCAGTATAATGACGATGCCGAAGTCATCGGCCTGATCCAGCGCTCGATCGTCGATCCCAAACTCGAATGGCAGGTCAGCCTGGTCAAGCAGGCGGTGACCCCGGGGCCGCATTTCAACGCCAAGGCAGCGCGCGCCAAGCTGATGGCGCGCAGCGGATCGGACGACGGCAAGTTCGAATGGGGCCCGGGCGTCGCGAAGGAAGATCGCGCGCATGGCGACGACAAGCTGACCTGCTTCACCTGTCACCTGTCATGGACGACCAGCTGCGGCGGCTGCCATTTGCCGATCGAGGCGAACTGGAAAACCAAGATGCACCATTTCGAGGGTGAGGAGACGCGCAACTTTGCGACCTACAACCCGCAGGTAGCGCGCGACGAAATGTTCCAGCTCGGCCGCCACCAGCTGACCAAGCCCGGCGAACCCGGCCCGAACGGCGAGGTGCGCGGGATCATCACCCCGGTCCGCTCGACCTCGGCGCTGATCCTGTCGTCGACGAACATCAACCGCGAGCGCATCTATGTGCAGCAGCCGCCGATCTCGTCGGCGGGCTATTCGAGCCAGGCCTTCGCGCCGCATTTCCCGCACACGGTGCGCCGCCAAGAAACCAAGCAGTGCAGCGACTGCCATGTCTCGGCGAATGACGACAATAATGCGGTCATGTCGCAGCTGATGCTGCTCGGCACCAACTTCGTGAACTTCGTCGGCCTTAACGTCTGGTCGGGGATGGAGGATGGTTTCCAGGCGACCCGCGTTACCGAATGGGACGAACCGCAGGCGGTGATCGGCAGTTATCTGCACAAATATAGCTATCCCGATTACTGGCGCCTCCACGTCGACCAGAACGGCCGCGAGCTCAAGAATTGGGTGCGCGGCAAGATTTTCGACCAAAAGGGGTCGGGCGAGACGCAGGCGCTCGAGGAATTCGCCAATATCGTCCAGGGGACCAGCGGCCGCGTGAATTGCCTGCAACAGCGCGGCGAATATATGTTCGCCGCCGAGGGCAAGGGCGGCTTTCGCGTCTATGACGTCGCCTCGATCGGCAACAAGGGCTTTTCCGAACGCATCGTGCGCGCGCCGTTCTCGGCGCTCGGCCACGACACGCATGTGAAGACCAAAAACGCGACCTGCATGGCGCTGGCGACCACGCAGCCGATCAGCGTGTCGCGCAACGAAGCGATCGTGAAGAATTTCCCCGAAAATCACGAACAGGTGATGCACGACATCTACCGCTACGCCGTCATCACCGACAGCGTCGAGGGGCTGGTGCTGGTCGATGTCGACACGCTCGCCGACGCAGAGTTCCGCAACAACAAGCTGAAGCGCGCGCTGACCTGGAACGAGGGTAATGTGCTGGCGGGCGCGCGGCATGTGACGCTGGCGGGCAGCATCGCCTATATCACCACCGATGCCGGATTGGTCGTGCTCGACCTGTCGTCCCCGCTCGCGCCCAAGGTGACGGCGCAGCTGCCGCTCACCGACGCGCGCGCCAGCGCGGTGCAGTTCCGCTACCTCTGGGTCACCGACGCCGAAGGGGTGAAGCTGTTCGACGTCACCAATCTGGCGCAGCCGGTCGCGGTGCCCGAAGGGACGGTCCGGCTTGCCAATGCGCGTAAGATCTATCTCGCGCGCACCTATATGTATGTCGCGGCCAAGGCGGACGGGCTGGTCATCGTCGATGTCGCGCGCCCCGCGGCGCCGCTCGTCTGGCCGGGGCTGACCTTTGGCGGCAGCATGACCGATGCCGAGGACGTCATCGTCGCATCGACCAATGCGTCGCTGTTCGGTTACGTCGCCGACGGGCGCGGCGGGATCAAGGTGATCCAGCTGACCAGCCCCGACAATCCCGGCCTCTACGGCTTCTCGCCCAAACCGACCCCCGAGCTCATCGCCTGGGCCAAGACGCCGTCACCGGCGCTCGCACTGTCGAAAGGGCTCGATCGCGACCGCGGCGTCGACGAGACCGGCGGCCAGATGGCGGTGTTCGGGCGCCTCGGCTCGCGGCCCTTCACCCGGCCCGAGATGGAGAAGCTGTTCCTGAACAGCAAGGGGCTGGTGTACAAGGTCCGCGACGAGGTTGATCAGCGCGGGTGGCGACCGCCGTTGTTGTACGCGAACTGAGGATCGCGACAGATTACGACCGATAGCTGCCGTTTTCATTCCTCCCCGGAACGGGGAGGGGGACCGCCGCGAAGCGGTGGTGGAGGGGTCGGGACGGTGCGTCATCACGAGAGGTTTCGGCCCCTCCGTCAGCCCTACGGGCTGCCACCTCCCCGTTCCGGGGAGGAACGAACTACGCCCGCTCCCCACCCCAAAGCCGACGTCGCCGCACAAAAGTCTTTCCTACAATTTTCGGCTGTGCCAGCCTGCGTCCCTGCTCATTCATTCGGCGGGCACGGGCGGTCAATGTGCGGCTTGCGGGTGCCGCGTCAGCCGGGTGACAGGGCGGGTCCAGCACGCTGTGAGGTCCGAACGGGAACGCACAGGGCTGAACTTTCCTGAACTTTGGAACGGCGTTGGGCGCGGCGACCTGCGCTCCGCCGCAGAGTTGCCGTCGCGGACCTAAAGCCGCTCCGCCTGCACCACCGTGTCCGACGCGCGCAGCGCCGACAGGATCCGCATCACATGCTGCACGTCGCGCACCTCGACGACGACGTCATAGGTGTGAAAACCGCCCTCGCGGTTCGACAGCCGCAAATTGGTGATGTTCGCCGAATTGGCGGCGAGGATGCCTGACATTTCGGCGAGCGTCCCGGGTTCGTTCAGGATGACGATGCACAGCCGCGCGTTGCCGCCTTCGCTGTCTTCCTGCCAGCGGAGGTCGATCCAGTCGGCATCGACGCCGTCGGCGAGGCTGGGGCAGTCGATGACATGCACCTCGATCCCCTCGTCGGGGCGCGCCAGCCCGACGATGCGGTCGCCGGGCACCGGGTGGCAGCAATCGGCGAGCTGATAGGCGACGCCGGGGGTCAGCCCCGCGATCGACACCGCGGCACCCTGCGCCAGCTTGCCGGGCTTCGCTTTCATCTCGGCGGTGATGCCGGGGACCAGCGCTTCGAGCACCATATTGTCGGTCAGCCGCTGCTTGGCGATCGCCACGTAAAGCGCGCTGTCATTGTCGAGCTTCAAGCGGGTCAGTGCCGCCGCGCGCGCCTTGTCGCCGACCTTGTTGGGCAGGCGCGCGACAATCTCGTCGTACATCTTGCGGCCGAGCGCCGCGAGCTCGACCTTTTCCTTTGACCGCACGTGACGGCGGATCGCGGCGCGCGCCTTGCCGGTGACCGCAAAGCCGAGCCATGCGGGCTGCGGCGTCTGCTTGTCCGACGACAGGATTTCGACCGTATCGCCGTTGTTGAGCTGGGTGCGCAGCGGCACCAGCCGCCCGTTGACCTTGGCGCCGACGGTACGGTCGCCGAGGCCGGTGTGGACGGCGTAGGCGAAATCGACCGGGGTCGCGCCCTTGGGCAGCTGATGCAGGCTGCCCTTTGGCGTGAAGGCAAAGATGCGATCCTGATACATCGCGATGCGGGTGTTCTCGAGGAACTCCTCGGGATCGTGCGTCTGCTCGAGGATTTCGATCAGGTCGCGAATCCACCCGGCCTGGCCGTCGGGCGTGCTGCCGCCCTGCTTGTACGCCCAATGCGCGGCAAGCCCGAATTCCGATTGCTGGTGCATGCCGAGGCTGCGGATCTGGATTTCGATCCGCATATTCTGCTGATGCATGATCGTCGTGTGCAACGATTTATAGCCGTTGCGTTTCGGGGTAGAGATATAGTCCTTGAACCGCCCGGGGACCATTTTCCATTTGCGGTGGAGCAATCCCAAGGCGGCGTAACAATCGGCGTCGGTCGGGGTGATGATCCGGAACGCGATGATGTCGGTCACCTGTTCGAAACTGACGTGGCGTTCCTGCATCTTGCGCCAGATCGAATAGGGGTGCTTTTCGCGGCCGGATACTTCGGCCTCGATGCCGCTTTTCGCCAGCAGTTCCTTGAATTCGCGGCTGATCTCGGCAACCTTGTCCTTGCCGCCGGCGGTCAGCTTGGCGAGGCGCCCGGTGATCGTCGCATAGGCCTCGGGTTCGAGCTCGCGAAAGGCAAGCAGCTGCATTTCGCGCATATATTCATACATGCCGATCCGCTCGGCGAGCGGGGCATAGATATCCATCGTCTCCTTGGCGATGCGGCGACGCTTGTCGGGATTTTTGATGAAATGCAGCGTCCGCATATTGTGCAGCCGGTCGGCCAGCTTGACCAGCAGCACGCGGATATCGTCGGACATCGCGAGCAGGAATTTGCGCAGATTTTCGGCCGCGCGCTCATTCTCGGTCTGCGCCTCGATCTTGCTGAGCTTGGTGACCCCGTCGACGAGGCGCCCGACGTCGGCGCCGAACAGCCGTTCGATTTCCTCCGGCGTGGTCAGCGTGTCCTCGAGCGTGTCGTGAAGCAGCGCGGTGACGATCGTCTCGCTGTCGAGGTGGAGGTCGGTCAAAATCCCCGCCACCTCGACCGGATGGCTGAAATAGGGGTCGCCCGAGGCGCGCTTCTGGCTGCCGTGCTTCTGGACGGTAAAGACATAGGCGCGGTTGAGCAGCGCCTCGTCGACGTCGGGATCATAAGCGCGCACGCGCTCGACAAGTTCATATTGCCTCAGCATTACGTTCAATGTCGTTCATGTCGGCGCAATTGCAATGCGAAATTTGATTGCGCCGTTCGCCAGTGCGTTAGCAACTTTGATAACGGCGATTGGAAGCATCGGTCGCGCGGGGGCGCACCATCGCAGGCGCGAAGCGAGTCGCGCGCGCCATCGGGCGGATTCGCATGGTCTGCCGGAGCGAATGTATCGCGTTGCGAAATGAAACGAAGCCCTTATATTTTTTTGGCGCAGGGGTCGATTTTACGTTAGGGCATAGGGCATGGGAAAATTACGCGAACTGCTGAACGACATGGACGGGGGCAATTGCGCCCTGCCGCTGGCGCTGGAAGCGATGGGCGAACGCTGGTCGTTCATGATCCTGCGCGCTGCCTTTAACGGCGTCCACCATTTCGAGGAATTTCAGCAGGAACTGAACATCGCGCGCAACATCCTGTCGAACCGGCTGTCGCGGCTGGTCGATCATGGCATCATGGCGCGCGAAGTGATGACCGAAGACCGCCGCAAGGTGCGTTACCAGCTGACCCAAAAGGGTATCGAGCTGCTGCCTGCGATGATCGCGCTGCGCCAATGGGGCGAGAAATGGGGCGCCGGCGTCCCGTCCACCCCGGTGCTGGTCGACGCGCGCGACGAACAGCCGATCGGGCCGGTGACGCTGACCGCGCATGATGGCCGCGTGATCGGTTACAAGGAATTGCTGTGGAAGCATCGCGCGGAGCTCCAGCCGCTTGGCCAGGCGCGCCAGCGCGCCGACGGTGCGATGGCGCCGGTGGCCGCCGAATGATCGGCTGCGCCGGGTTCCGGCTGCGTATCCGCGGCCGCTGACCATCGCGACCTACCGGACCCCCATGCCGCTGTTTCGCCTGTCTTCGCCGGGACCCTTTTTCGACAACAAGGTCCGCGCCTTCTGGAACCTCCAGCTGTTGGGCTGGGCCGCGTGGCTTGGCCTGCGCGGGGTTTCGGGCCTCGCCAACGGGCAGCCGTTGACCTTTCTGATCCCGCAGACGATTTCGGCGATCACCGGCTTCTCGCTCTCGCTCATTCTGGCGGTCTGCTACCGCGCCTTGATCAGCCGCCGCCCCTTGCTGATGTGGGGCGTGAGCTTCGGCCTGTCGGGGCTCGCGACGGCGCTATGGGCGTTCATCGACGCCTGGGTGGCGCAGATCCAGAATCCGAACAGCGAGGCGGGGTTCACCAGCCTGCTTCTCGGCGCCGTCTATATCGACGCGACGTCGCTCGCGGCGTGGTCGGCGCTTTATTTCGCGATCAACTATTTCCTTCAGCTCGAAGAACAGAATGACCGCGTGCTGCGGCTCGAGGCGCAGGCGGCGTCGGCGCAGCTTGCGATGCTGCGCTATCAGCTCAACCCGCATTTCCTGTTCAACACGCTGAACAGCATTTCGACGCTGGTTCTGCTCAAGCAGACCGAACCCGCCAATGCGATGCTGTCGCGGCTGTCGGCGTTCCTGCGCTATACGCTCGCGAACGAGCCCACCGCGCAGGTCACGCTGGCGCAGGAGATCGAGACGCTGAAGCTCTATCTCGACATCGAAAAGATGCGCTTCGAGGACCGGCTGCGACCCCATTTTGCGATCGATCCGCTCGTGGCGCGGGCGCGATTGCCGTCGCTGTTGCTCCAGCCGCTGGTCGAAAACGCGATCAAATATGCGGTCACGCCGCAGGAGGAGGGCGCCGACATCACGCTTTCGGCACAGCTGGCCGGTCAAAATGTCCGGATCACCGTGTCCGACACCGGCGCGGGATTGCCAGTCGAAACGACGGACCCCACCACGGGTCTTGCAACGGAATCGACCGGCGTGGGTTTAGCCAATATCAGGGACCGTCTGGCGCAGGCTTTTGGCGACCAGCACCGGTTCGACGCTCAACGTGGCGCTGATGGCGGGTTCACGGTGATTATCGAGTTTCCGTTTCAGCCCGATGGGCAAATGACGATTGGAACCGAACGGACATGACGATCAGAACCATCCTGGTGGATGATGAAAAACTGGCCACCCAAGGCCTGCAACTGCGACTCGAACCGCATGCGGACGTTGAAATCGTCGACACCGCGCAAAATGGCCGCGAGGCGATCCGAAAAATCAAGACGCACAAGCCCGATCTGGTCTTTCTCGACATCCAGATGCCGGGTTTCGACGGCTTTTCGGTGATCCAGGGCTTGATGGAAGTCGAACCGCCGCTGGTGGTGTTCGTCACCGCCTATTCGGACCATGCGATCCGCGCGTTCGAGGCGCAGGCGGTCGATTATCTGGTGAAGCCGGTCGAACCCGAACGGCTGGCCGATGCGCTCGACCGCGTGCGCCAGCGCCTCACCGAAAAGCGCGGCGCGGCCGAGGTCGAGCGGCTAAAGACCGTGCTGGCCGAGGTCGCCCCCGATGCGGCGGACGATTATGGCAGCGAGGCGGCACCCGACGCGCACGCCGCCGACCGCTATGAAAAGATGATCAATATCAAGGATCGCGGCCAGATCTTCCGCGTCGATGTCGACAGCATCGAACGCATCGACGCCGCGGGCGACTATATGTGCATCTACACCGCCGACAACAGCCTGATCCTTCGCGAAACGATGAAGGATCTGGAAAAGCGGCTCGACCCGCGCAACTTTCAGCGCGTGCATCGCTCGACGATCGTTAACCTGTCACAGGTGAAGCAGGTGAAGCCGCACACCAACGGCGAATGTTTCCTCGTGCTCGGGTCGGGCGCGCAGGTGAAGGTCAGCCGCAGCTACCGCGATGTCGTTGCGCGGTTCGTGCATTAGGTAGTTTCGCACGAAGACACAAAGACACGAAGATGGCAGTTGGGGCCGTCAGCCCCGCTTTCACTCGGGCGGGCGCGCGCGAAGGTGCCAATAATCGAGAAGGCTGCTTCGCAGCAAACACTACATCTTCGTGGCTTTGTGTCTTCGTGCGAACAAATTTATACACCCTAACCGTCTAAAGCTGGTGTCCCGTCCTGTCTCGCTTCGTCGCGAGATATTGCTCATTGTGGGGGTTGGTCGGCAGCGCCAGCGGCAGGCGTTCGACCACCTCGACGCCCTCCTTTTCCAGCCGCGCGACCTTTTCGGGGTTGTTGGTCATCAACCGGATGCGCGGGATGTTCAGCAACTCCAGCATCCGCCCAGCGATCGCAAAATCGCGCGCCTCGACCGGAAAGCCGAGCCGCAGATTGGCATCGACGGTGTCATAGCCCTGATCCTGCAATGCATAGGCGCGCAGCTTGTTGACCAGCCCGATACCGCGCCCTTCCTGCCGCAGGTACAGCAGCACCCCCCACGGCGCATCGGCCATCGCATGCAGCGCGGCGTGGAGCTGCGGCCCGCAATCGCACTTCAGGCTGCCGAGCACATCGCCGGTCAGGCACTCGCTGTGCAGGCGAACGACCGGGGGATTGCCGTCGCGCTTTCCGATGACCAGCGCGACATGGTCGGAGGCTTCCTCGGGCGAGCGGAAGGCGACGATCTCGGCGCTCTCGCTCGCCGCCACGGGCAGGCGCGCGCGCGCCGCAATCTGAAGCCGCGACGGGTCGAGCAGCGCCGCGACATCGTCGGCATGGCACGCCGTTTCGGCGTCGCCCGCCGCCGCGCGGACAAAAAAGGCAGGGAGCAGCCCGGCGTGGCGCGCCATCGTCATCGCGGCGGCAGCAGCGCTTTCGCCCCCGGTGGCGATGGTACGAAACGGCCCCTTGAGCGGATTGGCGAGATCGAGCGCCGGATCGGCGATCGCCAGCGCTGCGGTCACGGTCGCGGCGGCGGCATCGAGGCGTACCGGACCCGGGGTCGCGGCGACGCGCTGGTTGGTGAGCTTCAGCGTGACCGCGCGCTCGCCCGACAGCAGCACGTCGTGGCTGGCAAATTCGGCGAGCGCGTCGTCGCGCGCGCTTTCGAGCGCGAGCAGGTCGAGCGTCCCGTCGGCGCCCTCGACGCGAAAGGGCCAGCCGCGGCGCAAGGCGTCGATCGCGCGCGCGGCGCGGCGGGCGCCTCTATGGTCGGTGTCGCTCAAAAAGCGAATTCCGTGACCAGCGGAATATGGTCCGACGGCCGCTCCCAGCTGCGCGCCGGCTGCACGATGCGGTGCGACACCGCCTTGTCCTTGAGGTCGGGGGTCACCCACATATGGTCGAGACGGCGGCCGCGGTTCGACGCCTCCCAATCCTTGGCGCGGTAACTCCACCAGGTATAGAGCGGCGCTGGTGCCGCGATGAAATGGCGACCAAGATCGACCCAGTTCGACGCCGCCTGCAGCCGCGCGAGCGTTTCGACCTCGATCGGCGTGTGGCTGACGACGTCGAGCAGCGCCTTGTGGTTCCACACGTCGCTTTCCAGCGGCGCGACGTTGAAGTCGCCCGTCAGCACCGTCGGCGTGCCGTTCAGCGCCCCCGACCACTCGGTCATCCGGCCAAAGAAATCGAGCTTCTGCCCGAATTTGGGGTTGAGCTCGCGATCGGGAATGTCGCCGCCCGCGGGGATATAGACATTGTCGAGCCGCACGCCTGACGGCAGGGTGACGCCGACATGGCGCGCCTCGCCATTCGCCTGCCAGTCATATTTGCGCACGTCGGTCAGCGGCACCTTGCTGACGATCGCGACGCCATGGTGCATCCGCTGGCCATGCGTGACGATGTGGTCATAGCCTAGCGACCGGAACATATCCTTGGGAAAGATGCCGCATTCGACCTTGGTTTCCTGCAGGCACAAAATGTCGGGCGCTTCTTCGCGAAGGAATTTCTCGACGATGCCGATGCGGGCGCGAACGCTGTTGATATTCCACGATGCGATGCTGGTGCGAGTCATGCGGTCGGCTCTATCGGCGCCACGCGTGCGGCGCAACGAGGATGCTCGGGCTGCGCCAGTACCGGGAATCATAAACCCCCGTCCCAGGGGCGGTGGAACGGGGGTTCAAGGTCAGCGTTCGTCACGCTCTTGAATGAAGACACCGGGCAATCCGGGTGGGGCAACAGGGGGAAACCCAAATCCGGGGCCGTGTTGGCGTCTTCGAGAGTTGAAATAGCCCGCTTTCCCTGTCGCCAAGCTGAACAGAAATTGGCCGCAAAGCGCCGATTTTGCAGTTCGTCGATGCTGGGCGACGGTTCGGCGGAAAAAGGCGGGGGAATTTTGCAAGAAAACGCCCCGGCCTGAATTTTTCGTTCAGATTTGCTCAGCGACCGCGCTTGTTCGGGCGCGGGTCGGTCCAGCGGAACGCCGAATCGGCGACCGCGACGTTGAATTTCTGGTTGCTGAGGTCGATGCGCGTCCGGTTGTTCTGCGAATCGAGCGCGACCCAGCCGCGCAGGCGCAAGCCCGCTGGCGCCGATCCGTCGCGCACGAACACCATCGTGATCGTGCCATATTCGGGGCGCTTGGGATCCTTGACCTCGACGCTCAGCACGTCATTGCTGCCGGTGGGCAAGACTTTCGCATATTTGGTCAGGTCGCGGTCGGGGTCGAGCAGCGCGCCCAGCGGCGAATTTTTCACCGGCCAGCGCTGCACCTGCCGCACCTCATAATCGATCATGGTCAGCGAGCTGCCGTCGCCGACGATCAGCAGCGGCACGCCCTTTTGATACTGGAACCGGATCTTGCCCGGACGCTTCAGGGTGAGCTTGCCCGACAGGCGCTGGCCGTTGCGGTCGGTCTGGACAAAGTCGGCGGTCATCGATCCGGTCGATTTCAGATGCGACTGCACCGACGACAGCGCGCTCGCCGATTGCGCGATCGCGGGCGCGCCGATCGCCAGCCCGGCGACCGCCAAGGGGATGAGCGTAAAGGCAGCGAGGCGGGTTATATTCTTTTTCGAGATCATCTGGCTTTCAATCCTATGTAATTTCTGGTGATGCATCGCAATCGGGCATTGAACCTGCCGTGAACCCAACTGTCAGCCAAATGCTAGGCGGCAGGTTCGGTCGCGTGTCATCGAGAAATCGCACTGGCTGAGAATATCCATGCCGATGATAGCCTCAAAATGTTCACTGGGTCCGAAACGCAAGCCCATCACCGCCTCGAATACATAAGGAAAGGCCGGGATGCTGGTATCGGGAGCCGAATCTGGAAACAGCTCGATACGGAAAACGAAAGTATCGACCATCGCCTCGCCATGGGCCGCGACAACAAGTCGCTTGCCGACCGGCGCTAAATCGAGCGCTTCTACGACGTGCGGCATAATGCCGCTCCGTGTTGCGCCTGTATCGACGAGTGCCGTTACCTGTTTATAATGCAGGTCAGCAGGATTATCCGCGCCCAAGATTGCGGCTTGGATCAGTATCTGACGGCCATTGTGCCGCCAGTCTAAGTCAGGCATGCGACCACACACCCAAGTCGATGGGTTCGTCGCTAACCTCTTGAATGGAAAATTGCCTGTCGGGGAAGCGCGAGTTGCCGGCGAGCAATGCGTTGCCGGGTTGATCGAAATAATCGACGATTTCGCCATGACGCATCAAGGCATATTCGCCTAAGTGCGCGCCCAAGCTGGCGCCTAGCTGGCGCTGAAACGCGTCGAAATTGGAATCGATTTCGGATCGGATCATCGACATGCAACAGCCCCCTTGCATCTTCCTATTTTTGTGTCAGCCGCCGACAAGTGCGTTGCGACGGGACGTTCTGCCAGTGAGTCCGGCAGAGATCACCGCGGCTGGCCATATTGATCGGTCAGCACGTCGCGGCGGCCGACATGGTTCGGGGGGCTGACCAGCCCTTCCTCCTCCATGCGCTCGATCAGGCGCGCAGCGCTGTTGTATCCGATGCGCAGCTGGCGTTGCAGCCAGCTGGTCGATGCCTTCTGGCTTTCGACGACGATCTGGCACGCCTTGGCATACATGCGGTCCTCGGCGCTGTCGCCGCCCGCCGGGGCGCCCTCCATCGCAAAGCCGCCGTCCTCGGGATCCTCGGTGACGCTTTCGATATAGTCGGGGCGGCCCTGCCCCTTCCAGTGATCGGCGACCGCGCGGACCTCGTCGTCCGACACGAACGGGCCGTGGATACGCGTGATCTGCTTGCCGCCGGGGACATAGAGCATGTCGCCCTTGCCGAGCAGCTGTTCGGCGCCCGCTTCGCCCAAGATCGTCCGGCTGTCGATTTTCGACGTGACGTTGAAGCTGATGCGCGTCGGCAAATTCGCCTTGATGACGCCGGTGATGACGTCGACCGACGGGCGCTGGGTCGCAAGGATCAGGTGGATGCCCGCGGCGCGCGCCTTTTGCGCGAGACGCTGGATCAGGAATTCGACCTCCTTGCCCGCGGTCATCATCAGGTCGGCAAGCTCGTCGACCACCACGACGATCTGCGGCAGCGGCGCATAGTCGAGCGTCTCTTCCTCATACACCGGCTGGCCGGTATCGGGGTCGTATCCGGTCTGGACGCGGCGGCCGAGCGACTTGCCCTTGGCAAGCGCGGCGCGCACCTTGTCGTTGTAGCTCGCGAGGTTGCGCACCGACAGCGACGACATCATCCGGTAGCGGTCTTCCATCTGCTCGACCGCCCATTTCAGCGCACGGATCGCCTTCTTGGGTTCGGTGACGACGGGGGCGAGCAGGTGCGGAATATCGTCATAGACGCTGAGTTCCAGCATCTTGGGATCGATCATGATCATCTTCACCTGATCGGGGCCGAGCCGATAGAGTAAAGACAGGATCATCGCGTTGAGCCCGACCGACTTGCCCGATCCGGTGGTCCCCGCAATCAGCAGGTGCGGCATCGGCGCGAGATCGGCGATCACCGCGTCGCCGCTGATATTCTTGCCCAGGATGATCGGCAGCGCACCGGTCTGGTCCTGGAACAGCGCGCTGCCGATGATCTCGTGCAGCACCACCGATTCGCGGTGCGCGTTGGGCAGTTCGATGCCGATCACGGTGCGGCCCGGGATCGGCGCGATGCGCGCCGACAGCGCCGACATGTTGCGCGCGATGTCGTCGGCGAGGTTCGAGACGCGGCTGGCCTTCGTTCCCGGCGCGGGTTCGAGTTCGTACATGGTGACGACCGGCCCGGGGCGGACCGCGGTGACGACGCCCTTGACCTGAAAATCCTCGAGCACCGATTCGAGCAGCCGCGCATTGCGTTCCAGCCCCGCCTTGTCGATCTGGCCGGTCGGCCCCGGCGGCGGCGGCGCGAGCAGGTCGATCGATGGCAGCTGGTAGTTGGTGAACAGCTCGGTCTGCGGCTTGGGCCGGGGCTTCGACGGTGCGGTGCGCTCGGCTGGGTCGGCGATTTCGGGCGGTGCACGGTCGCTCGGTTCGGCGATCGCGCGCGGGCGCACGACGCGCTCCATCAGGTTCGGCGCGCGGGCGCCCTCGTCGGCGACGCGCACTGGCTCGGCGACGCGGCTGCGCTCGGCGGCGGGCAGGCGGAAGCGCGAGGCCCAACCCTTTTCCAGCCGCAGCGCGCGCCACGCGAGCCACAGCCCCGCGGTGACCAGCAGCAGGATGGTGGCAATGCGGATCAGCGCGGCGGCGGGTTCGCCCGCGGCGACGAACAGCGGCGTGATCGCGCCGCCGACAAGCAGCGCGATGATGCCGCCCCACCCCGCGGGCATCGGCGCGCCCGTTGCGGGCGACCAGAGTTCGGCGCCTAGCCCCACAAGGAGGATGCCGACGAAACTGTACGCAAGCTGGCGCGGCCAATAGGGTTGGGGCTCACCCAGCCACAGCCGCCAGGCGAGCAGGCCGAGCAGCGGCAGCAGAAACGCGATCCCGACGCCGCCGATCGACAGCCCCAGATCGGCGAACCATGCGCCGGTGCTGCCCATCCAGTTGGCGGCGGTGCCGTCGGCGGCGGTATTGAGCGCCGCATCGGTGCTGTCGTAGGTGACGAGCGCAAGCGCCAGGAACAGCGTGAACAGCCCAAGCGCCGCCGCCGCGGCGATCACCAGCGATCGCGCGATGCTCTGGCGGAAAACGGTGCGCCAATCGGCCTTTACCGGTGCGGCCTTGCGGCTAGCCATGTTCTTCACGGTCCCTGTCAGTTAACCACGGCGATATGCGCATGGGGGGGAGTCGCCGTCAAGCGCGGCCCGGCGCGCGCACGGCCTTTCCAACCGCCCTGCCGCGCGCTAGGGCAGCCCCATGAGCGAAACGCTGCGCAGCGATGTCCTGATTTCCGGCGGCGGCCTCGTCGGCCAGGTGCTTGCCCTCGCCCTGTCGCACCATGGCCTGTCGGTCCAGATCGTCGATCCCGCCGACCCGGTGGCGACGATCGCACCGGGATTCGACGGCCGCGCCTCGGCGATCGCGAGCGCGACCTGGCAGATGTTCGAGGTGCTGGGGATTGCGGCGCGGCTGGCCGGTCACGGCTGCCCGATCCGCGCGATCAAGGTCGGCGATGGCGCGCCCGACAGCGGCCGTGGCGGCGAGCTCGATTTCGTCACCGCCGACGGCGATCCGCCGCTTGGCACGATGATCGAGAACCGCCAGCTGCGTCTGGCACTCGCCGCGGGGCTGGCCGATGCACCGCTGGTGCGGCTGCATATGCCCGCCACCGTCACAACGCGCGACATTGGCGTCCATGGCGTCACGCTGACGCTCGCCGACGGGACGAGGCTTGCCGCGCCGCTGCTGATCGTCGCGGAGGGTCGCCGCTCGCCGACGCGCGATGCGGCGGGGTTCAGTATCGCGAGCTGGTCGTACCACCATCACGCGATGATTGGGGCCGTTGCGCACGAGAAGCCGCACGGCCATGTCGCGCACGAAATCTTCTACCCCTCGGGCCCCTTCGCGCTGCTGCCGCTCGTCGATGATGGCGAAGGGCGGCACCGCTCGGCCTTTGTGTGGACCGTCGGCGAAAAGGACGGCCCCGGATTCGCCAAGCTGGGCGACCGCGGTTTTGTCGCCGAACTCGAAAAGCGCGCCGGCGGGGTGCTCGGCGCGATGGAACTCGTCGCGTCGCGGATGACCTATCCGCTCGGTTTCCACCACAGCGCGTCGATCGTCGCCGAGCGGATCGCGCTCGTCGGCGACGCTGCGCACGGCATTCATCCGATCGCCGGGCAGGGGCTCAATCTTGGCCTCCGCGATGTCGCGGCGCTCACCGAAGTGCTCGTCGAGGGTGCCCGGCTCGGGCTCGATCTGGGTGATGCGGCCTTGCTCGCGCGCTATCAGCGCTGGCGCGGGCTCGATAATATGATGGTCAGCCTCGCGACCGACGGGCTCACCCGCCTGTTCGGCATTCCCGGCCGCACCGCCGCGGCGGTGCGCCGCACCGGGCTCGGCGCGGTGCAGCGGCTGCCGATGCTCAAACGCTTCTTCATGGACGAAGCGCGCGGCGAGGCCGGCGATCTGCCCAAGCTGCTCGCGGGGGCGGAAGTCTAAAGTCTGTCCTGCTCAAGCAGAACCATATCACCGTAGCCCTGAGCCTGTCGAAGGGCGCTTATCGGCGAGAAGCGCCCTTCGACAGGCTCAGGGCTACGTTTCCGTTTGAACAGGACAGACTCGAAACGGTTTTGTTCATCGGTCATCCCGGCGAAGGCCGGGATCTCAACCTCGCGGATCTACGCACCGGCGAGATCCCGGCCTTCGCCGGGATGACGGAACATCTAAGCCTTGTTCGGCCGCGGTACGTATTTCTACCTAGCCCTCCAGCAGCCCACCGCTCACCCTGTTTCCCTATCCCCATCACCGCGGCACCCCCGCCGCAGCACGATGGGGACGGACCATGTCGGCAAAAAGCGATGCACTCGAAACGGCGGTGACGGACTATATCCAGGCGCGAACCGCGCTCGATGCCGCGCCCGGCGCGCGGGCGCGGATGCGCGCCGACCGGGCCTTCGCGCGCCTCGCGGAGCTGGCAGCGCCGCGCATCCGCTATTTCACCCGCCGCTACGGCCTCTCCGATGTCGCCGACGACGCGGCGCAGGTCTGCGCGATCGCGCTACACCGTGCCGCCGCACGCTATGATCCCGCCCGCGCGCGCTTCACCACCTATGTGAACTGGCAACTGCGCGCCGAACTGCAGGCGCTGCGCCTGCGCCTCCATGGCGACCAGCGGACGGCGGGGCGGCGGCATGTCACCGCAACCTTGTCGCTCGAAGCCATGGAGGCCGATGGCGCCGACGACTGGCTGATCGATCCCGCCGCCGAAGCCGCGACCGAACAAGCCGCCGCCGACGGGCTGGCACTGCTCGCCGCCGATCGCCTGGTTGCCGATTGGGCGACGCGGCGCCGCGCGACAATGTCGCGGTCGGCGCGACACTCGAATGACCGGATCGAGGCGCGCGTCGCAGCCGAACAGGCGCTGGTCCGCCACCAGCTGACCGTGACCGAAACGAGCGAGCGCCTATGCGAAAGCGACCGCCATATCGTGCGCCGCGCGCTCGCCGACATCGCGCGCCACGCGGCGCCGCGCAAATTGCACTGAATGCCGCCTATTGCAGCGTGGCGCGGCCGTCGTCGCTATCGTAGCGACCGAAAAACTGCATCAGCTGGACGACCAGCTCGGCGCGCGCGTCGATCGGCGATGCTTCCAAGAGCGCCTGCTTGGCGGCGGCGTCGAACGGCGCGACCTGCGCGATGCCATTGACCAGCGTCGCATCATCGAGCTGCCCGACCGAATCCCAATCGACGACATAACCCTGCCTTGTCGCAAAGCGCTTTGCCTCGCGCTCCAGATTGGCGCGCTCGACGCTCGACAGCACCGCATCATCCTCGATTTCGGCTTCGATTTCGGCTTCGACCTGACGAAAGGGAGTCGTGACATCGAGTTCGCGGCGGACGCGAAACCGCGCCACGCCTTCGAGCACCAGATTGAAACGCCCCTCGTCAAGCGCCTCGACATCGACGATGCGACCGACGCAGCCGACGTCATAGAGTGCGGGCGGCTCGCGGCTTTCCTCGCCCGGCAGCATACGCGGCTGGATCATCCCGATCTGGCGATCGCGCGCCAGCACTTCCTGCACCATCGCCGAATAGCGCGGCTCGAAAATATGCAGCGGCAGGTGCAGCCCGGGAAACAGCACCGCGCCGGGCAGCGGAAAAATCGCGATCCGCTGAATGGTCAGGGGCGCGTCCGCGTTCATCAACCGAACAGCACGAGCGACAGGCGGCGGCGCTGCGCCGCCACCCACGGGTCTTCCAGCCCGACGGCTTCGAACAGCGACAGCAGCTTGGCGCGCGCCGCGTCCTCCTGCCACTCGCGGTCGGCGGCGACGATATGGAGCAGATTGTCGGCAGCCGCGTCGCGTTGCCCCGCCCCGATCTGCGCACTGGCGAGGTCGAAGCGCGCCTGATGATCGGCAGGATCGGCGGCAAGAGCGGCTTCAAGTGCCGCCAGTTCGCCAGCATCGGGGGCGTCGGCTGCCAGCGCGAATGCGCTTTTCGCCTGCGCGATCGCGGGGTCGTCGGCGATTTCAGCGGGCAGCATGTCGAGTGCACCTTGCGCGCTGGTCAGGTCGCCTGCGAGGACAAAGGCGCGGATCAACCCGCCATGTGCCGCGGCATTGTCGGGCGCCATTTCGAGGATCTGCCCGAAGATGCTCGCGGCACGCTCGCCGTCGCCTTCGGCCAGCACAGTTTCACCCATGTCGATCAGCGGCGCGATCTCGACCGCACGCGCCGTCGCTTCGCTTTCGATCGGCAGCTGCGCGAGCAGCTGGTCGAGCATCGACTTCAGCTGGCTTTCGGTGCGCGCATTGGTCAGGTTGGCAACCGGCTGGCCCTGGAAAATCGCATAGACGGTCGGGATCGACTGGACCTGGAACTGGCTGGCGATGAAGCGATTCGCATCGACGTCGATCTTGGCGAGCAACACGCCCTTGTCGGCATAATCGGCGGCGACCTTTTCAAGGATCGGGGTCAGCTGCTTGCATGGTCCGCACCATTCGGCCCAGAAATCGAGGATCACCAGGCTGGTCATCGACGGTTCGACGACGTCGCGGCGGAACGCTTCGACGGCTTCCTTTTCTTGCGAACTCAGACCCAATGTGGCCACGAAATCATGCTCCTGTTACGCGTTCGCGGTCGTCGGCGCGCCGACCGCAGAGACTCTTGTCCTGCTTATGTGGGAATTGCGGGCGATATGCCAACCCTTCGGCAAAAAACGCAAACAGGGCTTGCCGAGTCAAAAAGCCGGTGCTAATCGCCCGCCTCACCCGCTGGAACCGACCGGTTTCCAGCCGCCAGAGCGGGCGTAGCTCAGGGGTAGAGCACAACCTTGCCAAGGTTGGGGTCGAGGGTTCGAATCCCTTCGCCCGCTCCAGTTTTCTCAAATTATGTGAAGTTCTGCCCCCTTTGGGGAGGCGATGCGGTTGCTGCGTAGTCGGCCATGCCGCTGGATGCCGTTTCGCGGCTGGGCTTATCCCGATCGACAGGATTCGGTGGCGCGCTGTGGCCGCAGTGCGGTGCGCTGTGACGATGCTTCGCTTCGGCGTCGGTCGTCCATAGCACAAGGGCTCCGCCGATGGTTCAGCGGAGCCCTGCGTACGGCGTTGAGCCGCAATCGATCAGCCGTGGATCAGCCGTTCAGGCGGTCCTTGACGGCCTTGGCCGGGCCAAAGGTCAGCTTCTTGGCGGCCTTGATCTGGATCGTCGCGCCGGTCGAAGGGTTGCGGCCTTCGCGCGCCGGGGTCGCCTTGACCTTGAACTTGCCAAAGCCGTTGACCGAAACTTCGTCGCCCTTGGCGGCGGCATCGGCGATCGCGGCGAAGACGGCGTCGACGGCCTTGCGCCCGTCGGCTTTGCTGAGGTCCAGCGACGCGGCGACGGCGTCCGACAGTTCGGCGTGGTTCATATATTCTCTCCTGGTCTCGACCGGGCGATTCCCGGCCAATGCGCTGCCATAGACGCATGATACGGCGTTCGCCAAGCCTCGGTTTTTCAGGCAGGCAAAGCGCGAATCCCCGCGTTATGGCGCGATCGCGCGCGGCTTGAGCGTCAACGGCAGCCCCGCGGCGAGCAGCACGACCTCGGCCGCGGTCGCGGCGACCGCCTGATTGAGCCGACCGGCGGCGTCACCAAAGCGCCGCGCCAGCGCATTGGCGGGGACGATCCCCAGCCCGACCTCGTTGGATGCCAGGATGATCTGACCGGAGAACTGTTTGATTGCCCTGCATAATTCGGCTTCGGCCAGACCCGGATCGGCGCCCGCGAGCAGCAGGTTCGACAGCCACAATGTCAGGCAATCGACCAGCACCACCGCATCGGGCGCATTCAGTGCATCGAGTACCGCGGGCAGGTCGCGCGGCGCCTCGACGGTTTGCCAGCGCGCGTCGCGGTCGGCCTGATGCCGCGCGATACGCTCGTGCATCTCATCGTCGAACGCTTCGGCGGTTGCGACAAAATGATGGCGGCCGACCAGCATCTCGGCGCGCGCCTGCGCATAACGGCTCTTGCCCGATCGCGCCCCGCCGAGGACGAAGAGGCTCGATCCCGTCATGCGTGCACCCCGGCGAGCGCCAGCAGGCCGTCGAGATCGGCATGGCGCGCCAGTTCGGCGGCGATGTCGTCGAGCGCGGCATCGACATCGGCGGCATAGTCGCGCGCGCCGCCTGCGACGCCGATGTGCGCGAGCAAGGCGCGGCGCAGGTCGGTCGAGGCGAACAGGCCGTGAAGGTAGGATCCGATCACGCGGCCACCGCTGCCGACCGCGCCGTCGCGCGCGTCGTCGGCCAGTATCGCAAAGGGCTGGTTCGTGCCGGGGCCGCGCGTTTCGCCCATATGCATTTCATAGCCTTCGAGCGCTGCACCGAGCGCCGATCCGGTGACGTGGCGCAGCGTCTTGGCTGGCGAAAGCGTCGTTTCCACATCGAGCAACCCCAGCCCGTCGACCGCCGCCGGCACGCCCTCGATCCCCAGCGGATCGGCGATCCGCCGCCCGAGCATCTGATAGCCGCCGCACAGTCCGACGATCATCCCGCCGCGTCGATGATGCGCCCGGATGTCGATGTCCCACCCCTCGGCGCGCAGCGCATTGAGGTCGGCGATCGTCGCTTTCGACCCGGGCAGGACGATGATCGCCGCTTCGGCGGGGATCGGCCGCCCCGGCGGCACCATCACCACTTCGGCCCCGGGTTCGAGCTTGAGCGGGTCGAGGTCGTCGAAGTTGGAAATGCGCGGCAGGATCGGACAGGCGATCACCCGCCGCGCCTCGCGCGGGTCGGCGGGGCGCTCGAGGATCACGGCATCCTCGCTCGGCAGCCGCGCTGCGGCGCCGAGCCAGGGAATGACGCCGAAACCCGGCCAGCCGGTGCGCCGTTCGATTTCGCGATAGCCATCGTCGAACAGCGCCGGATCGCCGCGGAACTTGTTGATCAGGAACCCGCGGATCATCGCTGCATCGTCGGGATCGATCACCGCGCGCGTCCCGACGATTGATGCGATCACCCCGCCGCGGTCGATGTCGCCGACCAGAATCACGGGGACGTCGGCGGCGCGGGCAAAGCCCATATTGGCGATGTCGCCGGCGCGCAGGTTGATCTCGGCGGGCGAACCCGCGCCCTCGACCACCACGATGTCGCACTGCGCTTGCAATCGTTGGTAGCTTTGCATGACCTCGGTCAGCAGCGCGCCGCGCGCTTCGCGGAAATTGCCGCTGCCCAGCGTCCCGCGCACCCGGCCATGGACGATCAGCTGCGACGTGCGGTCGGCCTGCGGCTTCAGCAGCACCGGGTTCATGTCGCTGTGCGGCGGCACACGGCATGCAATCGCCTGCAGCGCCTGCGCGCGCCCGATTTCGCCGCCGTCGATCGTCACCTCGGCATTGTTCGACATATTCTGCGGCTTGAACGGGCGCACCGTCAGCCCACGGTTGGCAAAGGCGCGGCACAGCCCCGCGACCAGCACCGACTTGCCGACGTCGGACCCGGTGCCTTGCACCATCAGCGCAGCCATGCGGCGACCCCTGCAATTCCCCACAACAACAGGCAGGCGCGGAGATAGAGCGCGAGCGCGCGGTCAATGTCGCCGCTGTCGGCGTCGTGGCGGCCGTCGCCGATCCAGGGCTTGTTGTGCATCACCCCGTCATAGGCGACCGGTCCGGCCAATCGAAGCCCCAACGCGCCCGCCATTGCCGCTTCGGGCCAGCCGGCGTTGGGCGACGCGTGGCGCCGCGCGTCGCGTCCCATCACGCGCCACCCGCCGCGACCGGCAACGCAGATCAGGGCGCCCGACAGCCGCGCAGGGATCCAGTTGGCCAGATCGTCGCTGCGCGCCGCGGCCGAGCCGAAGGCACGCCAGCGCGCCTCGCGGTGGCCGATCAGGCTGTCGGCGGTGTTCACCGCCTTATACGCCCATATGCCGGGCAGGCCGAGGAGCAGGAGCCAGAACAGCGGCGCCGCAACCCCGTCGCAGAAACTCTCGCCAAGGCTTTCGATCGCAGCGCGCGCCACCCCGGCCTGATCCAGCGTGGCGGTATCGCGGCCGACGATCGCGCCGACCGCCCCGCGCGCGGCGGGCAGGGCGCCGCAGTCCAGCTCGTCGGCGACCGCGCGGACATGGTCGAACAGGCTGCGCTGTGCCAGTGCGGGCCAGGCGAGGATCACGACGCCGAGCCAGCCCCAGCCGCCGAAGGATGTAAGCAGCCAAGTTTGCGCCGCCCACGCGGGGCCGGCGGCGACGATCACCAGCAGCAGCAGGGTGAGGATGCCGCGCGCGCGCCGCGCCGAATCGCTGCGCTGGGGGTGGTTCCACCGCGCCTCGCAGGCGCAGATGACCCACGCGAATAGCCCGACCGGGTGGCCGATATGACGATAGAGCCGCCGCGGCCAGCCGAACGCGGCGTCGAGCGCCAGCGCGGTGAGCGCGATGGGCTCAGCCATCTGCGAGCGCCGCGTCGAGCCGCGCCAGCGCATCGCCATCGGCAGGCAGGCCGATGCGCAGCCACCGCGGCTGGTCGTCAAAGGGCCGGGTCAGGATCGCGCGCCGCGCGAGCCGTTCGAACAGCGCGCGCGCGTCGTCGACCGCGATCAGCCGAAACAAGGGGCAGGCGCTGACGGGCTGGTGGCCATGGCGGCCCAGAACCGCATCGAGCGCGGCGGCTTCGCGCGGCAGCTGCGCGCGCGTCGCAGCGATCCATTCGTGGTCGGCGTAAGCGGCGGTGCCGATCGCAATCGCCGCCGCAGACAATGGCCATGCGCCCAGCCGGTCGCGCAGCGCCGCGATCATCGCGGGCGGCGCGATAACAAAGCCCAGCCGGACGCCCGCAAGCCCGAAAAATTTGCCGAATGAGCGAAAGGCGACCAGCCGCCTGTCGTCGCCGACTGCCGCCGCGACGCTGTGCGCCGGATCGGTGTCGGCGAACGCCTCGTCGACCAACAGCCAGCCGTCGCGGTCGCGCAGCAGGCCGAGCATCGCCTCGCCGTCGATGATGCGCCCGTCGGGATTATTCGGGTTGGCGAGGATCAGCGTGCCGCGACTATCGCGCGCTGCTTCGGGATCGACCGTCGCGCTGCCCGCGATCATCGCGCCATGGGTGCGGTATCCGGGGGCGATATGCTGCGCCGGACCGCCCACCAGCGCGCCGACCAGCCGCAGCCCGATTTCGCTGCCCGGCACCGCGCAGATGCGGTGCGGATTGACGCCGAAAAAGGACGCCGCGGCGGCTTCCAGCGCCGCCAGCGCCGCGGGGTCGGGCAGGCGCTGCCAGTCGAACGCCATATCGGCGGCGGCGGGCCACGCGTGCGGGTTGATCCCGGTCGACAGGTCGACCCAGTCCCTGCCGCCAAAATGGCGCTGCGCCGCTGCCAGCGCGCCGCCGTGCCAGGTCCATGCGTCGCTCATGCCGATTGAACGACCAGCAGCGCAGCGGCGAGCAGCACGCTTTCGCCAAGTTCGATCCCCGCGCCATGGCCGTCGCCCGAAATGCCGCCGATCTTGCGCTTCAGCCACCAGCCCCACAGCAGAAAGACCAGCGGCGCAGCCAGCAACGACGGCGACGCCCATGCCGCCGTCAGCAGCAGCATGCTCCAGATCGCGAAATCAACGGGACGCACGACATTGCGGAACCGCGACCCCAGCCCGGCGTGCAGATCGGGCAGCGCGCGCGACCAGATGAGCGGGCCGATCCGCGCCGCAAAGGGGATCAGCGCGATCGCGGTGAAAGCGTGATGGTCGATCAGCGCGCGAAGCAGCACCAGCTTGGCCAATAGTTGCAGCGCGATCGCGACGACCGCAAAGCTGCCAGCGTGCGGGTCCGCCAGCACCGCTAGCAAGCGTTCGCGGTCCTTGTGCGCCGCGCCGCTCGCGTCGGCGATGTCGCCCAGCCCGTCGAGGTGCAGCGCGCCGGTGACCACAACCCAGACCAGCAGCGCGAACAGCGCGCCCGTCCACAGATCGATGCGCCCGCCGACCCAGCCTGCACCCGCAACGAGCGCGCCGACGATCAGCCCGACCGCGGGGAACCAGCGTATCGATGCGGCGAACTCCTCGCCCGACACCGCGATGCGCGGCGTCGGCAGCCGGGTCAGGAACTGGATCGCGATCAGCAAGCCCTTCATGGCACCAGTCCGACGATCTGCGCGCTCATCGGCTCGCCCGGCCAGATTTGGAGCGACAGCCGCGCCGCATAGGGCAGGTCGAACGCCCACAGCTGGCGCTGGTCGAAGCCGCAGAGGATGTGCAGCGCCGCGCGCATCGAACCGCCGTGCGCGACGACCAGCGTCGGGACCGGCGCCAGATCGGCCAGCGCGGCCGCCACGCGCGCGACCAGCGCCGACCAGCGCTCGCCGCCGGGCGGCGGGCTCGCGTCGGGATCGTCCCAGAACCGCCCGAGCGCATCCCGATCGACCTCGCCGCTCGCGCGCCCGTCCCAGTCGCCGAAATCCAGCTCGCGCCAGCGCGGATCGATCGTGAGCGGCCGGGCGAGGGCGCGGCTGATCGCCTCGCCCGCAGCGCGGCTGCGCATCAGGTCCGACGCGACGAGCCGTTCGATGCCCAGCCCCGCCGTCTGCGCTGCGCACGCCGCGATCCCCGCCGCCGTCGGTGCGCCATCGGTGCGTCCCATGAGCAGCCCCGGGGTGTCGGGCGCGCCGTGGCGCAGCAGATGGAGCGCAAAGCCGCTCACAGCGACGCCGACACCTCTGCCTCGGCAAAGGTCGCCATTTCGTCATGCGCGGCGAGCGCGCTGCGGATGACGTTCGCCGCCACCGCCGCACCGCTGCCCTCGCCCAGCCGCATGTTCAACATCAGCAGCGGATCGAGCCCGAGCTGACCCAGCAGGCGCCGGTGTCCCGGCTCGGCCGAACAATGGCCCGCGATGCAATGCGCCGCGATTGCCGGATTGTCGGCGGCGAGCGGGGCGAGCGCTGCGCTGCAGATAAAGCCGTCGAGCAGCACCGGGATACTCAATTGGCGCGCGCGGACAATCGCGCCCGCGATCGCCGCAATCTCGCGCCCGCCGACGCGGCGCAGCGTCTCGAACGCCGTCATCGGCGCTCCGCCATGGAAGGCGAGGGCGCGCGCGACGACCTCGGCCTTGCGCGCGACACCATGGCCATCGACCCCGGTGCCGGGGCCGACCCACGCCGCCGCGTCGCCGCCGAAACTGCGTGCGCAGAGCGCTGCTGCCGCGGTCGAATTGCCGATCCCCATCTCGCCCAGCACGATCAGGTCGAGTTCGGCATCGACCGCCGCGGCGCCGCGGTTCAGCGCATCGAGGCACTCCCCCTCGCTCATCGCCGCCGCCACGGAAAAATCGGCAGTGGGCCGGTCGAGGTCGAGCGCGACGACCGCCAGTTCCAGCCCCGCCGCGCGCGACAGCGCGTTGATCGCCGCGCCGCCGCCGGCGAAATTGGCGACCATCTGCGCCGTCACGCTCGCCGGAAAGGCGCTGACGCCGTGCACGGTGACGCCGTGGTTGCCGGCAAAGACGATGGCGCGCGCGCGCTCGATCCGCGGCCGCGCCTTGCGACGCCATCCCGCGAAAAAGATCGCCAGATCCTCAAGCTTCCCGAGCGAGCCCGCGGGCTTGGTCAGCTCGGCCTGCCGGACGCGTGCATCGGCCGCGGCATCCGGATCGGGTTCGCTGAGATCGGCCAGCGCCGCCGCGAAGCCCTGGGGCGAGGTAAAGCTGGTCATTCGGCGATATATCCTGGCGGCGGCGTGCGGGTGATGAAATGGCCTTTGACGCCCTCGGGCCACAGCGAATAGGGGACGCGGCCATCCTTGCTCGCGGCGTAATGGACCGCATAGTCGAGGATCGCGCGTGCCGTGTCGTCGCCCGCAGCGAAGCGGCCCAGCACATAGGCGATTTTTCCCGGCGCGCGCAGATGGACGGTGCAAAAGTCCTGGCACGCGAACAGGCACGCCATCTCCTGCACCGCAATTTCCGCGTAACGCGGGTCGGCAGCCTTCGCGTCGTGCAGCGCCGCGACAAGCCGCGCGCCGCCGCGCACGCCACCCGCGTCGACCTGCGCCTCGCGGCTGTGGCGACAGCTATTGCACACCACCACCGCGGGACCCGGATCGACGCGCGTCAGCATCAGGCCGCGCTCGCTACGGGCTGCGGCGGTGCCGGAACCCCCACCGCGACGAGCAGGCGATAGAGCGCGTACAGCCCGATCAGGATCGCGCCATTGCGGACAAATTGCTCGGCCAGCAGGTCGGGTGCCGTCGCGGTGTGCAGCCCGCCGAGCACCAACGCCCAGCCGACGATGATTGCCTTATACGCGGTAAAACCCGCCGCATAAGCCAGGCTCAGCCGCGCCGCGACCGATCGGTAATTCAGCGCGCGCACTGCGGCGTAACCCGCCAGCGCCGACCCCACCGCCGCGGTGCCGAGCGCGAAGCCCCACGCCAGCGTGCTGCCGTCGCGCGGATAACCGAGCAGGAAAAAGCCGACGCACTGGCTCGCGAGCCATGCCAGCAGCATCAGCGCTACGCCGCCCGGGCGGCGCATATGCACCGCCGCGAGCGCCGCGAGCGCGGGAAAGGGCGTCGCGCAGGCGAGCGCCAGCGTCGTCGCCGTGCTCGCCGCAGTGAGGAGGGCGACCCACAGCGCCGACGCGCCGCGTTGCGACAGCGTCGCCATCAGAACCGCCCCCGGATGCCGGCATAGATGCTGCGCCCGATCGAACCGTAGCGGAATGCCGTCATATATTGCTCGTCGAAGACATTTTCGGCGCGCGCGAACAGCTTGACCTCGTCGGACAGCGCGAACTCGGCGCGCAGGTCGACGAGCGTATAGTCGTCGAGCCGCGTCGCGTTGCTCGCATTGTCATAGCTCTTGCCCGACCAGCGCAGCGCCGCGCCGAGCTCAAGTCCGAAACCGAAGCCATAGCTGACCGAGGCATTGGCGGTCTGGCGCGGACGGCGCGGCAGCCATTTGCCGAAATTGGCGGTACCCGGCGATCGGTCCTCGCTCGCGATCCAGCTATAATTGCCGTCGAGGACCAGCCCGCCCAGCGTCAGCGCGGCAGCGGCTTCGACGCCCTGCGCCTTGCTGCGCGCGACGTTCGAATAATAGCCGAAGCGCCGCGTCGTCGGATCGCCCGGAACAAAGCACAGCGGGTTGGTCGAGGTGCCCGAGCAGCTGTTGTAAATGATCTGGTTCGTGGTCGTGCGGTCGAACCAGCTCGCGCCGACAACCAGCTTGCGATCGAACAGCGACTGCTCGATCCCCGCTTCCCAACCATCGGCGGCCTCAGGATCGAGCGCCACATTGCCATATTCGCTGAACAGCTGGAACAGCGACGGCGCCTTGAACCCTTCGCCATAGCTGGCGCGGAGCACCGTCCCGGTCGGCAGGCGCCAGACGCCGCCCGCCGCGAACAGCGTCTGACCGCCATAGCGGTCGTGATCGTCGTAACGGACGCCGCCGTTCAGGATCAGCCCGTCCACCGGTTCGACGCTGAGCTGGCCATAGGCGCTGGTCAGCTCGGCCTTGCCGCGCGCGAAAGCTGGAAGCGGGACCGCGAGCGAGGCCGAAGGCGACCGGCTGCGAAAATCCGAGCGCTCGTTTTCGGCCCCGAAGATCGCGGAGATGCGGTCGGAGAGGGCGAAGCTGCCCTGATATTCCCAGCGCCTGTTCTGGCCGTCGGCTTCGAAACTGCGCGGCCGCGCGCGGTCGGGGTTGAAATTGTCGCGGTTGGTGTCGGTATGAGCATAGGCGATGCGGTTGCGGAAACGCCCGCCGACGAGGTCGAAATTCAGCCCCGCATAGCCGACGAATTCCTTGTTCAGCCCGTAATCGTTGCTGTCGACGTTGAAGCCGTCAAATTCGACGCGGCCGCTGGAATAATGGCCGCGCACCTCGGCGCTGACATTGTCGGCGAGCGTCAGTTCGGCGCGGCCTGATAGGCTATGGTTGCGATACCCGTCGCGTTCGACCCCGCCGAACGCCTTTCCGTGCGACGAAATGCCGTCGGTGGTGAAGCGCTGCCCGCCGATGCGCCAGGCGAGTGGCCCGGTGCGACCACCGATTGCGGCGCGCGCGCTGACCGTGTCGCGCGATCCGGCCTCGAGGTCGAAGCTGCCTTCAAGGCCTTTTTCGGGCGATGCGGTCACGATATTGACGACCCCGCCGATCGCCTGGCTGCCCCACAGGATCGACTGCGGGCCGCGCAGCACCTCGATCCGCGAAATGTCGCCCACCAGTAAATTGGTGAAGTTGAACCCGCCGCCGGTCGACGACGGATCGTTCAGCTTTACCCCGTCGATGACGGCGACCGTATGGTCGGACTCGGCGCCGCGGATGCGCAGCGACGTCGCGGTGCCATAACCGCCGTTGCGCGAGATGCTCACGCCGGGGGTGCGCAGCAGCAATTCGGTGACCCCGATGTCCTGCGCGCGGTCGATCGCAGCCTTGTCAAGCACCGCGATCGCGGCGGGGATCTCATCGAGGGTCAGCGGCGCGCGCGTCGCGGTCACGACGATGCTGTCGCTGTCGGCAGCGACGGCATGCGCCGCTTCCTCGGCAAGCGCGGGGGATGACGCCGCCAGCACGGCGAGCGAAACGGAGTGACGGAAAACGCAATTCATCTGGGTAACCTCATCGACAACACCGCACGCACGCGGGATCGATGTCTGGGCCACCGGGCGCACGACAACGTCCCCGCGCGAACGCGGTCCACTTTGTCGTCATGCGGGTTCACCCCCGTCCGCCCGGTGCACCCTGCCCGCGCGAAAGACGACGGCGACGGGCAGGTCTCCTGGCTTGCGGGTCAGCGCCGTCCGGCCGCCTTCTCGGGACGGAAAGTCCCAATGGCATGTGGCCGATGGCTCGCCGCGTACAGTTGCAGGGGCAGCCGGGGTTTTCCCGTTCCCTCTTAGTCCCCGTTGCCGGGGAACCTGTCGCTTGCCGCCCGTTAGCTTGGTTTGGGGGCGGCGGTCAATCACCGTACCGCATCGGTCCGATACGGATGGCGCCGGATGAGTGTTTTGCTATCAAAGAAGAGCAGTGAGCAGCGGGTTTTGGCCGATAGCTGCCGTCGATCCTCCCTGTCGCGCAGCGATGGGGAGGTGGCAGCGCGGAGCGCTGACGGAGGGGCTTTGGCACTACCATCGCCGCCCCTCCACCATTCGCTTCGCGAACGGTCCCCCTCCCCATGGCTTCGCCACAGGGAGGATCTGTAGCATCGTCATCCCGGCGAAGGCCGGGATCTCGCCGGTTCGGTTCGACGATAGGGTGAGACCCCGGCCTTCGCCGGGGTGACGACAAAAGGTGACCGTCTGGTCCCCACCCAAAGCCGACGCTTACGCCGCGCGTCGGCGCGACCCTAAAACAGCCCCGGCAATTCGCGCTGCGCAACGCTCGGCCGCGCGGGGACCAGCATCTCGGGTTCCGCCTGCACCCGCGTACTGCTGCGCTGCGCGGCGGCCCCGACGCTCGCTTCGGCGATCCGCGTCGTGCAGCTGCCGGTGGCCAAAAAGTCGATCGCCGCGCGCACCGACGCTTCGCGTGCATCGCCCAGCGGCAGGGTCAAATCGTCGCCCGCGGCGCAGCTGTTCGAAATCTGGGGTGCCAGGCCGTTGTAATAATTGCCCGCCCCGGTCGAATTGGCGGTGGCAAAGGCGACGACGCGCATCCGGTCGTCGCACTCGGCCTTGTCGAGCGCGATCTGGCCGACCGGCTTGCCGAAGGTATTGCTGCCAACCAGCGTCATGTTGGTGCCGAGGTACGGCAGCATCGAATTGATCACCAGCTCGCTCGCTGATGCGGTCGATCCGGTGCCGATAAACGCGATGCGCGTCGGGGCGATCGATTCGGCGGTGGGGGCAAAACGATGCTCGTCATTCTCCACCGCTTTCGACGGGCGGAACACGGTCTGCGAAAACAGCGACCCGCTGCGCCCCTCGCCCATCAGATCGCCCATCAGTTCGGCGGTCGAAACCAGCCCGCCGCCGTTATAGCGGAAATCGATGATGATGTCGGTCACCCCCTGATTGCGGAAGTTCAGGAAGGCGGAGCGGAGCTGCGGGTTGGCCGACGAGATGAAGCTGCGGAGGTTCAGATAACCGTAATTGCGCCCGCCCTCGCTGATGATCTTGGCGCCATAACGATCCGAAACCGGGTCGAGTGAATAATCGGCCTTGGCGACGGTGACGTCGCGGGTGCCTGCGCTGTCCTGAATCCGCAGGATGCGCGTAACACCGGGGTCGCTGGGGCCGAGGGCGTTGGTGATCCCCTGCGTGCCTTCGGCCGCGACGATGTTCGCGATCGTACGCATGTTGCTGGCGGTGGTGCCGATCGCCACGATGCGCGTGCCGCGGTCGATCCCCGCGGCGATCGCGGGCGCGCCTTCATAGGCTTCGGCGATGACGACGACATTGGCGCTCGGGTCATAGGTCAGGCGGACGCCGAACCCCGCGCTCGATCCGCTGGCAAAAAACGCATTCTCCTCGGCGATCGAGGTGATGTAGGTAAAGAAACGATCCTTGCCGAGCGCGCGCGCCGGGGCGACCAGCGCGTCGATATAGGCGTCGACATTGCCGAAGCTCGACGGATTGATCCCGGTCGCGACGTCGCTCGGGAACAGATACCATTCGTCGATCACCGCCTTGGCAAAGCCCTGCCGCGCAGCAAGGCCGCAGCCTCCGGTCGGGGTCGGGGTCGGCGAGGGGGTCGGCGTGACGGTCACCGGCCCGCCCGTGCCGCCCGTGCTCGAACCGCCGCCGCCCCCGCACGATGCCAGCACAAAGGCGGAAAGGGTAAGCAGGGCAATGGATTTGCGCGACCGATGCGTCATGGATCGTCCTTGGGAATGGCTATGCGACCGGCGCCGGATCCCGAAAGATCCGATCGCCACCGTCGTATCTATGCGCGATTGAATGACCCGGCAATGAACTTGGCGCCAGCGCGGGATCGTATCGACGGCAATTTGATTTCATTCGTCATTGCGAGCGGAGCGAAGCAATCCAGAGCGGTTTACGCGGGCTCTGGATTGCCGCGTCGCTTCGCTCCTCGCAATGACGATTCAGCTATCATCACCGCGGCCTTTGAACCCCTGCGCGATCACATAAAGCTCGGGCGATCCCTTGCGGCTCGCGGGAGGCTTGGCGTGCTTGACCGTGGTGAAATATTTCTTGAGCAGCGTCAGCAGCGTGTGATCGGCGCCCCCGGCAAACACCTTGGCCACGAACGCACCGCCGGGCAGCAGGTTCTGCACCGCGAAATCGGCGGCGGTTTCGGCCAGCGCGATCGTGCGCAGATGGTCGGTTTGCTGATGGCCGACGGTGTTCGCCGCCATGTCCGAAATCACCAGGTCGGGGGCGCTGCCCAGCGCTTCGATCAGCGCGTCGGGGGCGGCATCGTCCATGAAGTCCATCTCGAGGATCGCAACGCCCTCGATCGGCTCGCACGCCAGCAAGTCGATGCCCGCAACGCGCGCCCGCGGGTTGGCCTTGCGCACGACCTGCGACCAGCCGCCCGGGGTAATGCCCAGATCGACGACGGCGCGGGCTTTCTTGATGAAACCGAATTTGTCGTCGAGCTCGATCAGCTTGTACGCGGCGCGCGACCGATAGCCCTCGGCCTGCGCGCGGCGGACATAGGGATCGTTGAGCTGGCGCTGCAGCCAGCGCGTCGACGACGTGCTGCGCCTTTTCGCGGTCTTGACGCGGACGTGCAGCCCGCCGCGACCGCTCGAACCCTTGGCGCCGCCGCCGCTCTTGCCGCTGCCGCCGCTCATTTGCGATACTCGCGGCGGGTCACCGGGACGTCGCGCCCCTGCATCGCCAGCGTCCGCAAGATCCCCTCGCGGATGCCGCGGTCGGCGACCCCGACGCGCGCTGCGGGCCACAGGTCGATGATGCTTTCCAGGATCGCACAGCCGGCAACGACCAGGTCGGCGCGCTCGCGGCCGATGCAGGCGATCTCGGCGCGGTCGGCGATACTGGCGTCGGCCAGGCGGCGGCTGATGCCGCGCATCGCATCGGCCGGCACGACCAGCCCGTCGACCGCGCGGCGATCATATCGCGGCAGGTTCAGGAACACGCTGGCCAGCGTCGTCACCGTCCCGCTGGTGCCCAGCAAGCGCAGCTTTTGCCCGGCGAACTGTTCGGCGCGCCCGGCAAAGGCGGCAAAGGCGGTGCGCGTCACCTCGCGCATATGCGCATAGGCGGCTTGGCGGCCCGCCAGGCTGTCGTCGGGCAGCGGCGCATGTTCGGTCAGCGACACGACCCCCCATGGCACGCTGATCCAGTCGCGAATTTTGACGTCATGGTCGGATACATCGACGCGCATCAGCTCGGTCGAGCCGCCGCCAATGTCGAAAATCAGCGCCGGACCGTCGCCGGGTTCCATCAGGTTGTGACAGCCGAGCACCGCGAGTCGCGCCTCTTCGGCGGCGGAAATAATATCGAGGACGATGCCCGTTTCGCGCCGCACCCGCTCGGCCAGTTCGGCGCCGTTCGCCGCGCGGCGGCACGCTTCGGTGGCGACCGCGCGCGACAGCGACACATGGCGACGGCGCAGCTTGTCGGCGCAGATCGCCAGCGCCGCGACGGTGCGATCCATCGCCGCCTCGCTGATCCGCCCGCTGCCGTGCAACCCTTCGCCCAGCCGGACGATGCGCGAAAAAGCGTCGATGACGACCAACTCGCCGTCCTGTGGGCGGGCGATCAGCAACCGGCAATTGTTGGTGCCAAGGTCGATCGCGGCATAGCTGCGCGGTCGGACGAAATTCGCGGGACGCGTGGCGGCTTCCGCCTTGGTTCGCGTCTTTGCCGTCGGCCCCGTCCTCGAACTTGGCCGCGGCGGTCGCCCGGATGGCGCTGCCATTTGCCGCATGGCTAGTATTACCTGTCTCTACTCACGCATCCGTCACCTGCGGATGTGCACTTGGATGAGAACCTAGGCTTTGGTGGCGTGCAAGGCAACCCCGCCCCCTTTGCGCGCCGATCGGATAAAGAAAACCCCGCCCGGCGGGGGCCGGACGGGGTAAAGGAGGGAAGGAAATTTATTGGAGGTCGGGACTACCCTTAACGGCAGCCGTCATTCCCCTTGTCGATGGCGCGGCCAGCGATGGCGCCGACAGCGCCGCCGATGATCGTGCCGACGGTGCGGTCACCGCGACCGGCGATTTCATGGCCGGCGAGACCACCGGCGATCGCGCCGATGATCGTGCCGCCGGTGCCGTTGTCGCACTGGCGATAATTGCGGTTGTTGTACCGCTGGTTGTAATAGCGGCGGTCCTGACGGTAGTCGCGGCGATCGGCGCGGCGATCGTAACGACGGTCATAGCGGCGGTCGTCGCGGTCGTAGCCGCTGTAATAGCTCGAATAGCCGTCACGGTCATAATAACCATTCTGTGCGGCGGCGGGAGCCGCCATCCCCAGCGTCGCGGTGGACATCAGGGCGGCGATCGAGAGGGTCACCATCTTTTTCATCGTCGTTCTCCTTCTTTCGTCGTTGGGCCCTTCTGGGCGTTGTCGATGAAGGGGTTATGCGCGATTCGCATTGAGCCGAGCCTGAACGCGCCTGTTGGCTGGCGTTCAGCTTCGCCGCCCGAAATGCTTCCCTTTCGCGCGCCGCCCCCCTAACCCGCGCCGATGCGCCGCCTGTTTTTTGCCGCCCTGATCTTTGTTGCACTCGGCCCGGTGCCGGGAACGGTGCAGCGCTTTCCCGTCGACAACCTCACCCAGCGCGCCACCGCGCGGCCGCTGGCGTCGGCGCCGGAGACGAGCGGCACGATGCGCTTTGTGCGCGGCTGGCATCTCGTCAGCCCGCACAGCTATTTCGGCGGATTTTCAGGTCTCGCGCGGACCGGCCCCGGCACGTTCAGGCTGATCGGGGATAATGGCTATACGACGCGGCTCGTTATGGGCGCCCGTGGCGGCGTCACCGCGATCGACATCCGTCCGCTCCCGACCCCCGACGGTCGCCGCGCGAGCAAGGCGATGGCGGATACCGAGGCGCTGTTAGTCGATCCGGTGAACGGCAAGGCGTGGATCGCGCTCGAAGGGATCAACCAGATCTGGCGGCTCAACGCCGACCTGACCGCCATCGAATCGCGCCGACGGTTGCCCGAACCGCGCTGGCCCGCGAATCGCGGCGCCGAGGCGCTGGCGCGCCTCAGCGATGGGCGGACGGTGATTTTCTCCGAAGATGCCGACGACGACCCGCGCGGGACCGAGGCGCTTTTGTACGCCGATGATCCTGCGGTGCCCGGGCCACCACCGATGCGCTTCTTCTATGATTCGCGCGGCAAGGGGCTGGTCAGCGATGCCCTTGCCTTGCCCGACGGCCGCATCCTGCTCGTCCATCGCCGCCTTGGCTTCAGCCCCGTGTTTACGACGGTCGTGGCCGTGCTTGATCCGGCAGCGATCGCCAAAGATGCCGTGCTGCGGTCACAGACGATCGGAATCGTGCCGCGCAGCCTCGCCGAAAATTACGAAGGCGCCGCGGTGACGGTCGAAGACGGTCGTACCTGGCTGTGGCTGGTCTCGGACGACAATTTCAACCGCTGGCAGCGCAGCCTGCTGCTGCAATTCGAGCTGGTGGACCTGCCGCCCGCTCGGACGCCAGGCAGCAAAAAGGCGGCTCGGTAACCCGGCCGCCTGATTGCGTGCAGCGATGAAAATGCGCTCAGGCGGCCTTTTCGGCCAGCTTCTTCGCGACTTCCTTCTTCACCTTGCGCGCGCCGGCCGAAAGCTGGTCGTCGCCGGCCTTCAGCAGCCAATTGTCGAGACCGCCATTATGCTCGACGGTGCGCAGGCCGTGGGTCGACACGCGCAGCTTGACGCCCTTGCCCAGCGCATCCGACAGCAACGTCACATTCTGCAAATTGGGCAGAAAGGTGCGCTTGGTCTTGTTGTTGGCGTGGCTGACATTGTTGCCAACCATACGACCCTTGCCGGTCAGTTCGCAGATGCGCGACATGCTGTTTGTCCTCGTACAAAATTTCGGTTCGGCGTCCGGATGCGTCCCGCAAAATCGGGGGCGGCAGGACCGGAGTGAGCCGGGAAAGGCGCGCGCTTATCGGCTTGCCGCAGATTCGTCAAGGGACTAGCGGGAAAAGCGATGCCACAATTTCCACTCCTCGAACCGATGCGCGCCGCGCTGAATCTCGCGAAAAGCGCCGCTGCGGCGGGCGAAGTGCCGGTCGGGGCGGTCGTCGTCAAGGACGGGATGATTGTCGGCGAAGGCCATAATGCGCCGCGCACCGCGCATGACCCGACCGCGCACGCCGAAATCGTCGCGATTCGCGCCGCGGCGCGGGCGCTGGGCAATGAACGGCTCGACGGCTGCGATTTATACGTGACGCTGGAGCCTTGCGCGATGTGCGCCGGGGCGATCGCCCACGCCCGCATCGCGCGGCTTTATTACGGCGCCGACGATCCGAAGGGCGGCGCGGTCGTCCACGGCCCGCGCGTGTTTGCCCAGCCCACGGTGCATCACCGGCCCGAGGTTTATGACGGCATCGGGGCAGGGGAAGCGGCGGCGCTGCTCCGGGATTTTTTTGCGGCGCGGCGGTGACGGCGGAGGTCTGTTTGGGGGCGCTGCCCTAAACTCCTCTCCCCTTGAGGGAGAGGATAGCGCAGCTTGCTCCGTCAGGAGCTAGCGAAGCTTGGAGAGGGGATGCGCCGCCAGCGGACGAAGAACCCCCTCTCAACTGCGGCTAGGCAGCAAGCTGCCAAGCCTTCGTATCTCTCCCTCAAGGGGAGAGAGGAAATGGCGCACGTTTACCTGCCGCAGTTACCTCCCCAAAACCTCCTCCACCCACACCGGCACCAGCACCCCCGCCGGGCCGTGCCGCGCTTCGGCGAACCAGTAACTCCCCTGGCTCGGTTCCATATTGAGTTCCAGCGTCCGCGCCCCCGACTGGCGCGCCTCGCGCACAAATCCCGCGGCCGGATACACCGCCCCCGACGTGCCGATCGACACGAACAGGTCGGCTTGGGTAAGCGCGGCGTAAATCTCGTCCATCCGGTACGGCATCTCACCGAACCACACGATGTCGGGGCGCAGCGTGCCGCCCGCGCCGCATGCCGGACAGGCGGGCCGGTCGAGCAACGTCCCGCTCCACGGCATCCGCGCGTCGCACGCGGTGCACCAGGCGTTCAGATGCTCGCCATGCATATGGATCAGCCGCTTCGCCCCCGCGCGCTCGTGCAGGTCATCGACATTCTGCGTCACGATCAGCAACTCGCCCGGCCATTCGGCGTCGAGCCGCGCGAGTGCTTCGTGCGCGGGGTTCGGCACCTTGGTCTGGATCGCCTCGCGGCGCATGTCGTAAAAGCGCAGCACCAGGTCGGGGTCACGCGCAAAGGCTTCGGGCGTCGCGACATCCTCGACGCGGTGCTGTTCCCACAATCCGTCCGCATCGCGAAAGGTATCGATGCCGCTTTCGGCCGAAACGCCGGCGCCGGTCAGGATGACGATGTTGTTTATGTCCCTCATCCGGCCTCTCTATCCGTTCGTGTCGAGCGAAGTCGAGACACCCACCGTCAAAACCTCCAGTGCGCACCCCCTTGATCGGGATGGGGCGGTCCTGTCTTCCGTTCGTCCTGAGCTTGTCGAAGGACCGTCCTTCCTCTTATGGCGGTGTCAGAACAAGTGCGGCCCTTCGACAAGCTCAGGGCGAACGGGGATTTAGGGTCATGACCAGCATCGGCGTTATCGGTAGCGAAGGACGGATGGGCGTCGCGCTCGCCGCGGCGATTTCCGAAGCCGGACAGCGGCGCTGCGGCATCGACAAGGGCGGTGATGTGGTGAAGCTCGCGGGCGACGCCGACGTCCTCGTCGACTTTTCGTCCCCCGCCGCGCTCGAAGCCACGCTCGACGCCTGCGTCGCGGCCAAAAAGCCGATCGTCATCGGCACCACCGGGCTCGAGGAGCGGCATCATTATCTGATCGACGATGCCGCCGCCGATATCGCCGTGCTCCAGACCGGCAACACGTCGCTCGGTGTCACCTTGCTCGCGCATCTGGTGCGCGAGGCGGCGGCGCGGCTCGACCCCGAATATGACATCGAGATTGTCGAAATGCACCACCGGATGAAGCTCGACGCGCCCAGCGGCACCGCGCTGCTGCTCGGACAGGCCGCCGCCGCCGGGCGCGGCATCGACCTTGGCAAATGCTCCGAACGCGGCCGCGACGGGCTGACCGGCGCGCGCGGCCATGGCAAGATCGGCTTCGCGAGCCTGCGCGGCGGCACCGTCGCGGGCGATCATGACGTGATCTTTGCCGGGCCGGAAGAGATGATCACCCTGTCGCACCGCGCCGAAAACCGCATGATCTTCGCCCGCGGCGCGGTCCGCGCGGCGCTGTGGCTGATCGGGCAGAAACCGGGACGCTACACGATGCCGCAGGTGCTGGGGCTTTGACGTTCGGGGCAGGCTGCGGGCGGCGGACCGGTCCGGTTCGCCACCCGCAGCACGCTTATCCGATCATTTGAACTTCAACTCGCGCAGCAAAAAGCTGCCCAATACGGTACGAAATTTCGCGCGGTCGCCCGATTCGGCAATCATTTGCGTGTCGGTGCGCTTCATGAAATCGCGATAGGCCTGATCACGCTTTTCATCCTCAGCCGCGTCGGGAAAGCTCGGGAAGGTGACCGACAGATACAGGTCGGGCTCGCCCGGTCGCGAATTGACATTGTTGAACACCGCGTAACTGACGATCCAGCCTTTCGATTTGGCGAATTCCTGCGCCTTGCGCCATTCGTTCGCCAGATAGGTCGCATATTGCATGCCGCCGCCGTCGGCGACGTCGATCATCGCGACTTCGGTATAATTGCCCGGGGCCAGCGGATAATTTTGCGTCGACACGGGTACGGGAATGGCGCACGACAGGGTGACGGCCAAAGCGGCCGTTTTCAACATATTGGACATGGTCAGATCCTCCAACGCCGGAACGAGAACCCCCCTGGCTCTCTTGTCCGGTCCCCGCTGTCGATGCCCCCCCACGCCAGTCGCAGCGCGACTCGGCATCGGGTGCGCGAAGGCTGCGCCTGTCGCCGGTTCGAGTCAAATTTCCCGGGTTGGAGTTGCCCCCCTGGCCGCGCTAGGGCAGGCGCCGCGCCGCATCGTTCGGGCGCGCTTTGGGGTCTATCGGATGAAACGCGCCGACATCTTCGAATTCTACCGCCGTCTTGCCGAATTGAACCCCAGTCCGGAAACCGAGCTCGAATTTGGCAACACCTACCAGCTGCTCGTCGCGGTTGTGCTGTCGGCGCAGGCGACCGACGTCGGGGTGAACAAGGCGACGCGCAAGCTCTTTCAAGAGGTGACGACGCCGCAGGCGATGATCGACCTCGGCGAGGAGGGGCTGAAGGAGCATATCAAGACGATCGGGCTGTTCAACGGCAAGGCGAAGAATGTCATCGCGCTCTCCGAAATCCTGGTCCGCGACCATGGTGGCGAAGTCCCCGCGGACCGCGATATCTTGACCAGCCTGCCGGGGGTCGGACGCAAGACTGCCAATGTCGTGATGAACTGCGCCTTCGGCGCCGAAACCTTTGCCGTCGATACCCATATCTTCCGCGTCGGCAACCGCACCAGCCTCGCCTCCGGCAAGACGGTGCTGGCGGTCGAAAAGGCGTTGGAAAAGGGCACGCCCGCCCCCTTCCGCGTCGGCGCCCACCACTGGCTGATCCTCCACGGCCGCTACATCTGCAAAGCGCGAACGCCGGAGTGCTGGCGCTGCCCGGTCGCTGACCTGTGCCGGTTCAAGCCGAAGACGGCGGCGCCGAAGGGGTGGCAGAGGGGCTGAGCTGTCCATGTTGCGCAGATGTCCACTTTGGGGTGGTTTTAAGCCATTCCCCTCCCTTCCAGGGAGGGGTTAGGGGTGGGTGCGAGCGAAGCGAGCCGAGGCGGAATGCCGCCTTCGGCGGCTACCCACCCCCAGCCCCTCCCTAAAAGGGAGGGGAGAAGACATGTCCGCAATCGGTCGTCTAAGGACATTCGTTATCCCGGACTTGATCCGGGATCCACTGCGGCGCTGAAGTCGTGGGCCCCGGATCAAGTCCGGGGTGACGATGATGGATGGGGCGGTTTCCGGTCGTATCTTGCCGTACGGCATCCGATCGCGGTGCGGCACTGGCGATTGCCACTTGCCGTCTGCCCATGACCCGCCATAACCCGTTGCCATGCGCAACCTTACCGCCCCGCTCGCCCTCGCCGCCGCCCTGCTCGCCGCCGCGCCCGTCCACGCCAAACCTGCCGATGCCGACGCCGCGAAGCAGATCTTGAAGGACAGCATCGCGATCCCGACGGTCGAGGGGCGCGGCAAGGTGCCGGAACTGGCGGCCTATTTTGCCGGGGTGCTGAAGGCCGCGGGCTATGCCGACAGCGACATCGAAATCACCCCGATGGGCGAAACCGCGACCCTCGCCGTGACGCTGACTGGCACGACAAAGAAGAAACCGATCCTGCTGCTCGGCCATATGGATGTCGTCGAAGCTGACCCGAAGGACTGGACGCGCGATCCCTTCGTGCCGGTCGAGGAGAATGGCTATATTTTCGGCCGCGGGTCGGAGGACAACAAGTTCGACATCGCGATGATGGTTGCGACGATGGCGCAGCTGAAAAAGGACGGCTTCAAGCCGCAGCGCTCGATCATCCTGTTGCTGACGGGCGACGAAGAAACCCAGATGGTGACGACCCGCGCGCTCGCCGCCAAATATAAGGACGCCGAATTTGCGCTCAACGGCGACGGCGGCGGCGGGACGATCGGCGAGGATGGCAAGCCGCAATATTACGGGTTGCAGGCGGGCGAAAAGACGTACGCCGACTTCACGCTCGAGGTCACCAACCCCGGTGGCCACAGTTCGCGCCCGTCGCCGGTCAATGCGATCGTCCAGCTCGCCGCGGCGCTCGAAAAGGTCGGCGCCTATAAATTCGCGGCGCAGCAGAACGAGCTGACCAAAATCGGCATGCCGATCGTCGCCGACCAGGTCGGCGGCAATATGGGCGCCGCGCTGAAAGCCTTCGCCGCCAATCCGGAGGATGAAGCGGCGATCACCAAGATTCGCGCCGACCCTGAATATGTCGGCCAGATCGGCACCACCTGCGTGCCGACGCTGGTCAAGGGCGGCCACGCCGAAAACGCGCTGCCCCAGCGCGCGACCGCGAACATCAACTGCCGCATCTTCCCCGGTGTGCCGGTCGAAACGGTGCGCGCCGAGCTTGAGCGCGTGATCGCCGATCCGGCGGTCAGGGTGCACACCGATCCCGATGCCAGCGCCAGCGACGCCTCGCCGCTGCGCCCCGACGTCATGGCGGCGGTCAAGAAAGCGGTTCACGCCCGCGCGCCCGGCCTGCCGATCATCCCCTCGATGAGCGCGGGCGCGACCGACAGCTATCATTTCCGGATGCAGGGCGTGCCGAGCTATGGCGTCGCCGGACTGTTCTCGAAAGCCAGCGACAGCTTCGCCCACGGCCTCAACGAACGGGTGCCGGTCGACGCGATCGCGCCCGCGCTGGCGCATTGGGACAGTTTGCTCAGGGATTTGTCGAAGTAGGCCAAGCGCTAGCCCCAAATCCGTTCGTGCTGAGCTTGTCGCGGTGCCGCTGCACATAGCACCTCGTCATTGCGAGGAGCGAAGCGACGCGGCAATCCAGAGTTTGCGTAAACCGCTCTGGATTGCTTCGCTCCGCTCGCAATGACGGGGTGGATCCTGTTCGCCGTCTCAGGTAGTGCGTTAAACCAACGCCACAACCGCCCGCTCGATCATCGCCACCGCCGCCTCGGCGCCAAAGCTGCCCGCGTCGAGCGACAGCTCGAGCCATAGTCCGTCGACCATCGCGGTCAGCATGATCGCCAGCCGCTCGGCGTCGCGCGCGCCGCAAGCGGTCAGCAGCTCGCCCAGCCGCGCGCGGTACCCGGCGTAGCTTTCGGCGTGAACTTCCGCCATCCGCGCATCGCTGCGCGCCAGCGCCCAGAAGGCCGTCCATGCCCCCAGCAGTTCGGGATCGGTGACCGGCGGGCGAAAGCTGGCGGTGAGGTACGCGGTCAGCCGGGCGCGCGGATCGGCACCGGCGTCGGCGACCGCCGCCGCAAAAATCGCGTCCATCCGGTCGCTCGTCGCCTGATAGGTCGCCGCGACCAGATCGTCGATGCCATCGAAATAATGGCGCAGCAGCCCCGGCGACACCCCCGCTTTCGCGCAAATCGCCCGCACTTTGGTTCCCGCCAGCCCATGCTCCGCCAACACCGCCGCGGTCGCCTCGATCAGGTCCGCCCGGCGGGCATCGGCGCTTTCGCGCGTAAAGGCTTGGCGAGCGGGTTGCATATTGTTATACGTTTGTACAACAAGGATCGATTCATGGCAACGCTGCGCGACACTTTGGACAACATCGACGAACTCGGCGGCTGGTCGCTCCCGGCGTGGACCTATAGCGACCCCGATTTCTACGCCGCCGAAATGGAGCGCATCTTCCGCCCCAGCTGGCAGGTCGTGTGCCACGATAGCGACATTCCGACCCCCGGCGACTGGCACAGCATCGACTATTGCGGCGAAAGCGTCATCGTCGTGCGCGGCGCCGACCGCATCGTCCGCGCCTTCACCAACGTCTGCCGTCACCGCGGCTCGCGGCTGGTCGATGGGTCGGCAGGCTGCGCGAAAAAGCTCGTCTGCCCTTATCACGCCTGGACCTATGAACTCGACGGCCGCCTGACCGGCGTTCCCGACAGTGCGAGTTATCCGACGCTCGACAAGGGCAAGGCATCGCTGGTCCCGGTCGGTCTCGAGCAATGGCGCGGCTTCTGGTTCGTCCGTCTCGTCGACGATGGCGGCCCTACGGTCGCCGCGATGATGGCGCCTTATGAGGAACAGGTCGCCCCCTATCGCTTTGAGGAGCTTGGCGCGCTTGGCCGCGTCACGCTGCGCCCGCGCGAGGTGAACTGGAAAAATGTCGGCGACAATTATTCCGACGGCCTCCACATCCCCGTCGCGCACCCGGGCCTGTCCCGGCTGTTCGGCAAAAGCTATGGCGTCGAGGCGACGACCCACGTCGACCGCATGTGGGGCGATCTGATCGACCGGCCGTCGGTCAACTGGTCCGAACGCATGTACCAGCGGCTGCTACCGCCAGTGCCGCACCTGCCGCAAGCGAACCAGCGCCACTGGCTCTATTTCAAGCTGTGGCCCAATGTCGCCTTCGACATCTATCCCGATCAGGTCGATTTCATGCAATGGCTGCCGACCGGCCCGACCAGCTGCCTGATCCGCGAAATCAGCTACGTCCTCCCAGATGATCGGCGGGAAATGCGCGCCGCGCGCTACCTCAACTGGCGGATCAACCGCCAGGTGAATGCCGAGGACACGTTGCTCATCACCCGCGTCCAGCAGGGGATGGCCTCACAGAGTTTCACCATGGGGCCGCTCAGCGACAAGGAAGTGTGCCTCAAGCATTTCTGCGCCCGGATGCGTGACCTGATCCCCGAATCCCGCCTCGAACAAGCCCCGCGTGCGGGATGGAGCAAATGACCAACAGCTTTTCCCGTTCGTGTCGAGCGAAGTCGAGACGCCGTGCGGGCACGAGGGGGCGTCTCGACCACGCTCGACGCGAACGGATTTTGACATGACCAAGCAATATGACGCCCTGATCATCGGCGCCGGCCACAACGGCCTTGTCTGCGCCTTCTATCTCGCGCGCGCGGGGCTGAAGGTGCGGATCGTCGAAGCGCGCGACGTCGTCGGCGGCGCCGCGGTGACCGAGGAGTTTGCGCCGGGCTTCCGCAATTCGGTCGCCAGCTACACGGTCAGCCTGCTCCAGCCAAAGGTCATCGCCGACATGAAGCTCGCCGATCATGGCTACCGCGTGATCGAGCGCCCGATCAGCAACTTCCTGCCGCAGGAAGATGGCGGTTATCTGAAACTCGGCGGTGGGCTCGAACGCACGCAAAAGGAATTCGCGCGTTTCTCGGCGCAGGACGCAGCGCGGCTTCCCGAATATTATGACATGCTCGAAGGCGTCGCCGACGTGCTCCGCGACCTCGCGCTCAAATCGCCGCCGAACGTCGGCGACGGCTTCAAGACCTTGATCGACGCCGCGCGGCAGGGGCGCGGGCTCACCAAGCTCACCCTGTCGCAGCAACGCGACGTGCTCGAACTGTTCACCAAATCGGCGCGCACCTTCCTCGACAGCTGGTTCGAAAGCGAAGCGGTCAAGGCGGCCTTCGGTTTCGACGCCGTGGTCGGCAATTACGCCAGCCCCGACACGCCCGGCAGCGCCTATGTCCTGCTCCACCACGTCTTTGGCGAGGTGAATGGCAAAAAAGGCGCGTGGGGCCACAGCGTCGGCGGCATGGGTGCGATTACCCAGATGATGGCGAAGGTCTGCACCCAGCTGGGCGTCGAGATCAGCCTGGAATCGCCCGTGTCGCGGGTGCTGGTCGATGGTGGCAAAGCGGTCGGCGTCAAGCTGGTCGGCGGCGAGGAAATCGCGGCGGCGCGCGTCATCGCCAATGTTGGCCCGAAACTGCTCTACGAACGCCTGTTCGACGAAGCCGACATCGCCCCCGAATTCCGCCGCCGGATCAAGGCGTTCAAGGCGGGCAGCGGGACGTTCCGGATGAATGTCGCGCTCAGCGAGCTACCCAGATTCAGCTGTCTCCCCGAACCGGGTGAGCATCATCAGTCGGGGATCATCATCGCCCCGACGCTCGACTATATGGACAAGGCGTTCCTTGACGCGAAGGAACATGGCTGGTCCAAGAAACCGATCGTCGAAATGCTGATCCCGTCGACCGTGGATGACAGCCTCGCGCCGCCAGGGAGCCATGTCGCGAGCCTGTTCTGCCAGCAGTTTGCGCCCGAGCTGCCGGATGGTCGCGATTGGGACGCCGAGGAAGACAAGGCTGCCGATACGATAATCGATACGGTCGAAGCGCATGCCCCCGGATTCCGCGCCTCGATCGTCGGCCGCCAGATCCTCAGCCCCAAGGGGCTCGAACGCAAGTTCGGCCTCGTCGGGGGCGACATCATGCACGGCAATATGAGCCTCGACCAGCTATGGTCGGCGCGCCCGGTGCTCGGCAATGGCGCTTATCGCGGGCCGGTGAAGAACCTGTACATGTGCGGTGCGGGGACGCACCCCGGCGGCGGCGTCACCGGCGCGCCGGGGCACAATGCGGCGCAGGTGATCCTACGCGATCGCGGCTGGTTCGCGCCCCGCTGGGCCTGATCGCCGCATCGCGAGATAGATCGGCAGCCCGGCGGCAGTCAGCCCGATGCTCCACAGGCTCGCGTCCAACCCGGCACCGTAAAAGGCCCAGCAGCTATAAAGGAAGCCCAGTAGGGTGAGCGTCACAAAGGTCGGTGACGCCTTGATCGCGCCTTCATGCTCGAGCTTCAGCGCGGCGAGCGCGCCGACGATGTAAAAGATGATCGCGGTCGAGGTGGTCACCAGCACCATGAATTTGAACAATTCGGCCAGACCGCGCGAGTAATTGGCATAGACGACAATGCTGGCGAGTGTGCTCGACACGATCTGCGTTACCCAAGGCACCGCAAAACGATTGTCCTTGGCAAAGGCGGCGGGTAGCAGTCCGCGGTGCGCGAGGTCGCGCGGGATTTCGCCTTGCAGCAGCACGAAGCCATTGAGCGCTCCGAGCGCCGCAACCGCGGCGAACAGCGCGACGGCTTGCCCCGCCGACGGGCCGACGAGCGCACTGAAAAAGGTCGCATAGGCGGCGTTCGACCCCTCGAGCGTCGCGAGCGGTAACAGCAAGGTCACGGTCGTACATGACAGCAGATAAAGCAGCCCGGTCGCCGCCGCGGCGATCAGCGTTGCGCGCGGCACCGTTCGTTCGGGGTCGCGCACCCGGTCGCCAACGACGCAGGCGCTCTCGAACCCGAGCAGCGCGAACAGCGTCAGCGTTGCGGCGGTGCCAATGTTATCGAGACTGACTGGCTTTGTCCCGGTCATCGTCGGCGTCGCGGCGTCGCCGGTTCCCCACAGCCATAGCGCGACGAGTACCGCGCCGACGACGGGAATCAGCTTGAGTCCGAGGGTGAGTAATTGCGCGCTGCCCGCGCGGCGCACCCCCATCAGGTTGACGAGGGTGAAGAGCCAGATGAACGTGATTGCGATCACCGCGGTGCCCGCCCCCGCATTGCCGAGTGACGGCACCAGGATCGACAGATTGCTGATTGCCGCGACCGCGAGCGTCGCGACGACGGTCCAGCAACTGATCCAGTAACTCCAGGCGACGATGAAGCCGGTACCGGGGCCGAACGCGGCGGCGGCATAGGTGTAAGTGGCGCAGCCCCGCGGCAGCCTTTTTGCGAGCCGCGCGAACGCGACCGCCAAGCAGAGCGTCCCCGCAATCGACACCCCCCAGCCGATGACCGCATTCCAGCCGAGCGGCGCCAGATCGCGGGGCAGGAGAAACACCCCCGCCCCGATCATATTGCCCATGCCGAGCGCGACGCACATCAAAAGGCCGAGCTTTTGGCCCGGCCTTTCGTCGTTGGTCACGCTGGCCGTCACCCGGTCAGAAATCCTTGCTGACCTTGATCCCGATCAGGCGCGGACGCACGATATTGTCGTAAAAGACGCCGCCGGTGCTGCTGACCCCGCCGGGGTCGCCGCAGATCGACTCGCCGCACTGGACCGCGCTGTTGATCACGCCGTTGCTGTTGAACAAGTTGGTCGCGAACAGCTCGGCATCCCAGCCTTCGCCCTTGACGCCGAAGCTGATGTCGGCGGTGGTATAGGCCTTGAAATTGCCGACGATGTCATTTTCGAACGGACGCAGGTCGGACCGGCGTTTGCCGATATGGTTGACCGCGAACTGGAAATGCCCGTCCATGCCGCCGATCGGGAATTCGTAGCGCGCGATGGCATTACCCTTGAATTTGGCGGTAACGGGCAGGCGCGAACCGGCCGGGGCGAGCAGGGCGTTGGTCTGACCCGGCGGGTTGATCGTGCAATCGAATGTCGCATTGGCGATGCGGCAGAAATCGCGGCGGATCGTCGCGTCGTTGTAACTGGCGCCGAGGTTCAGCGTAAAGCCGCCGGCGCGATAGTTGAGGTCGGCTTCGATACCGCGGATCCGGGCGATGCCGGCGTTGCGGATTTCGGTGAGGCCGTTGGCGCCCAGGAACGACAGCTGGATGTTGTTCCAATCCTCCTGATACACGGCGCCGTTGAAACGGACCGGGCCGAACGACGTTTTCCAGCCAAATTCATAATTGTCGAGCGTGTCAGGCCCATAGGGATCCAGCGTCCCGCGGCGATTGATCCCGCCCGGGCGGAAACCGCGCGACCAGGTGCCGTACAGCATCACGTCGTCGTTGACCTTGTAGTTCAGGCTCAGCTTGTGGATGAAGTCGGTGTCGCTGGTGCTCTTGTCGAGGTTGGTGCACGGCGACCCCGCGACGATCGTCGGGGCAAAGCACGCCGCTTCGCCGGTGCGGCTGCTGTACCCTGCCGAATAGCCGAAAAAGCCGACGAGGCTGTTATCGAACTTATAGACGCGGCCGCCGCCGGTCAGCGTCAGCTGGTCGGTGATGTCGAAGCTGATTTCGCCGAACGCGGCATAGTCGCGGTCGATGCGCAGCTGTTTGGTCAGCCAGATATTGCTGTCGGTGCCGGTGACCGTGATCGCGTCGCCAATGTTGTCGATGATGTAATTCTGCTCGATATTGTGCGACTGGCGCTGCCAGAACAGGCCGCCGATGAAGCGGATACGCGCGTCGGCCGGAGAGGCGACGCGGATTTCGGCAAAGCTGCGCTTATAGCGGTCGATGCCCTGAATATATTGGTTCGGGTTGACCGGATCGCCGTTATTGTCGGTGAAATAGGCGCCATAGCCATAGAGCGCGTCATAGAAATAGGCGTAGTCTGAATAGTCGCTTTCGGTCTCGGTCTTGCGGCGCATATGCCCGCCGGTGACTGTGAGGTCCCAGCTGCCGATCTTGCCCTCGATCGTCATCGCGGCCTGGATCCATTTGTCGTCGCCGCGCTCGGGATTATATTGCACCGTTTGCAACTTGCCGGCGACCGCGCTCGACCGTTCCTGGGCAAAGCTGCCATTGGCCTTCTGAATCTGCCCCATCAGGTTCGGGCGGATCGTCCAGTCGTCGTCGAGTTCGATGCCCAGCGCCAGACGGGCGCCATAGGTATCGACGTCATTATAGTCTTTTTCGACCAGATTGGCGTTCGACTGGGTGATACCGCTCGTCGCATAGGTGCGGCTGCCCGCGATATTGTCGATATAGCCCGCGTCGTGGCGGTACCAGCCGACAAGGCGCAGCGCCGCCTTTTCGCTGAGCGCGGCGTTGACGAAGCCTTCGGCGACCCCGCCGATTCCGCCCTTCGACACCGTGTTCAGTTCGACGCCCATCGAGCCGTAGGTGCCGCTGGTATCGGGCTGGTTGGTGATCAGGCGGATCGTGCCCGCCATCGAACTGGCGCCATAAAGAGTGCCCTGCGGCCCGGCGAGCGCCTCGACGCGCGCCAGGTCATAGGCGTGGATGTCGAGCGCACCCTGGATCGTGGTGATCGGCATTTCGTCGAGATAGGTGCCGACCGTCGGCAGTGAGGCCGAGTGGTTGGCGTTCTCGCCCGAGGCGACGCCGCGGAAATAGACCTGCGCAAAACCCGGGCCCGCGGTCTGGATCGTCACCGACGGCAGGAATTTCACGACGTCCTGGAATTCCTTGACCTGCAGCTCGTCGAGCCGCTCGGTGCCGATCGCGGTGATCGCCAGCGGCACATCCTGCAGATTCTGCTCGCGTTTCGACGCGGTGACGACAATGTCGCGATCGTCGTCTATTGCCGCTTCCTGCGCCAACGCCGCGCCCGACGTGCACAGGATGGTCCCGGTGAGCAGCAGCGCGCTGCTCCGTACCAGACCGGCTGAGAACTTGACCATGAGACCCCCCTCAAATGACAGCTGTATGACGCGAACATGACGCAGCGCAGCAAGAGCGCAAGCCTTGTTCGCTGACCCGGTGCGTCGTTGGTCGAAAATGTCGCCTGCTGTTGCCAAAAGGCAACGAATTTGCTCGCGCGCTCAGTCGAAGCCGAGCGGCGGCGCGGGGTAGGCGCCGAGGACCGGCCCGAGGGCGGCCTTGAGCGGGGCGAGCCAGGCGTCATAGGGGCGCCACTGATCGACCCCGTCGCGATTGATCGGTCGGCGAACCTGCTCGCTCGATGCGGTGCGGACCGCGCGCGCATTGGCGTGGAACGCCATGCAGGCGTCTTCGAACGGCAGGCCGAGATAGTCCAGCATCGCGCGGACTTCGGCCTCGGGGTCGTCGAGCAACGCTTCGTGGATCACCCGGTGGACACGGCCTGGCTGAACGGCGTCGATATGCGCCATCAGCCGGACATAATCGCGGTAATAGGCGCCCATGTCGGCGAGGTCGTAACTGAACGCCTGTCCCTTGGCATAATGCTGACGGAAATTGGACCAGCAACAGTCGAGCGGATGCCGCCGCGCATCGATGATCTTTGCACGCGGCAGGATCAGGCGGATCAGCGGGACATAGCGCCAGTTGTTCGGCAATTTGTCGATATAGAAGGGCTTGCCGGTCTTGCGCTGCACCGCGGTGCGGCGAAGGAAGGCCGCGCCCATTTCGGCCAGCCGCTCGGGCGGCGCGTCGGCGAGCGCGGCAACCCAATGCCGTCCTTCGCCCTGCGTCTCGCGCCCCAGCCCCAGCGCCAGCGCGGGAATGTCGGGCAACTCCATCGTTCCCTCGATCGCCGAATGGCTGGCCAATATCTGCTCGATCAGCGTCGATCCCGCGCGCGGCATGCCAAGGATGAAGATCGGGTCTGGCGCGGGATCGCCCATTTCGGCGCGGGCGGCGAAAAAATCGGCGGTGCAGGTCGCGATCGCGGCATCGACGATCGCGCTGGTGTCGGCGGCGTCATAGCCCAGCTGGGCGGCGCGGATCGCATTGCCCGCGGCATAGTGGCGAAATGCGGGTTCCGCCTCGCCCGCGTCGTCATAGGCTTTGCCGAGCGCGAAGTGCAGGTGCAGCCGGTCGTCGTCGCGCCCGGCGTCGCGCGTATCGATCGCGGCGAGCGCCGCCTCCATCGCGGTCCGATCATCGGCGCCGAAGCGGATCGTCTTGAGATTGGCGAGGCTCCACCAGAGCTCGCCCAGCCCCGGATCGATCGCCAGTGCGTGACGATAGGCGGCGATGCTGTCGTCCTGCCGCCCGACGGTCTTGAGCATATGGCCATAGCTCATCCACAGCTTGGCATGATCCGGAAAGCGCCGGGTCAGTTGTTCGTAAAGTGCGATCGCTTCGTCATAGCCGCCGATCCGGCCCAGCGCCGCAGCCTTCAGATTGGCATGTGCCGGATTGTCGGGATCCTCGCCCAGCACCGCATCGAGCGTTTCGGCGGCCTCGGCATAGCGGTTCTGCTTGTAATAGACGGTGGCGAGATTGGCGCGCGCGGCGCCGAAACCGGGGGCCAGCTCGAGCGCCCGGTTGAGCAATTTTTCGGCATCGCCATAGCGCCCGATCCGCCCCGCGACCTCGGCCAGCATCCGGATTGCGGCGACATCGGTCGCATCCTCGCGCAGCCGCTGGCGCAGCGCCGCCTCGGCATCGGGCAGTCGGTTGTCGGCCAGCGCCAGCGCCGCATCGACCATCGCTTCATCGTGGATTGTGGCGCCGACCGCCGCAAGCGACGCGGCTTGGGCTTCGCTGACGCGGTTCAGCGCGCGCAGTGCCTGGGCGGCCAGCCGGTGCGCGGCCGCGGATGTCGGCACCGCCTCGATGATCGCCTGCGCCTGCGCCAGCGCGCTTGCGGGTTCGGCGACCAGCAGACGGCGCGCATTGGCGAGCGCGGCATCATGGGTGACCGTCGCCATGCCCGTCGTCGTCAGCTCTGGGCCGCGCGGGCCTTGGCGACCGCCTGCTTCAATGCGTCATAGCCGATCTGCCCCTGGAACAGCTGGTCACCGACGATCCACGTCGGGGTGGCGTTCAATTGCAGCTGGGTGGCGATCGCGAGGTTGCTGTCGATTTCGCGCTGGAAAAGCGCCTCGTTCGCGGTTGCATCGGCGGTGCCGTCGGTGACGACCCCGACCTTGGCGGCGGCGGCGGTGATCGCGGACTTGTCGAGCGAGCTCGCCGCAAACATCGCGTGGTGAAAGGCGTCATATTTGCCCTGGCGCGCCGCGGCGAGCGCCATGATCGCGGCATCGCGGCTCTGCGGCGCGATGATCGGCAATTCGCGGAACACGACTTTCAGCCTTTTGTCTTCGCGGATCAGCCGGTCGACGTCGGGTACGCTCGCACGGCAGAAACCGCAGGCATAATCGGTGAACACGACTAGCGTCACATCGCCGTCGGCATTGCCCGCCCACGCCCCGGCATAGGGTTTTTCCAGCGCCGGACGGACGGCGTCGATCGCCTTGGCGATTTCGCTGTTGCGCTGTGCTTCCAACGCTTCGGGAATGATCTGCGGGTTCGCCTTGATGTAATCGGCGACGACGCCCTCGACCTCGCTCTTGTTCATCCCGCCGCCGAAGCGGCCGCCGAGCCAAAATGTGGCGGCAAGCAGTAACAGCCCGCCAAGCGCGATGCCCCAGATCCGTGATGATCCGCCGTCCATCCCCATCCCCCCGATTTGTGGCAAGCGTGGCGCGGCCATCGGCCTGGTCGCCGTCGGCTTCCTTGCTGGCGGCGCGACCATTGGCGATCGATCGTCGCCTTCGGCCATCGCCGTCGCCACCGATACGGGCGCGCGTGCCGCTTCGCCCGCGAACAGTGGCAGGTCGGGTGCCGACTGGTCTTTGGCGCGCGCCGCGGCTTCCTCGCGGGCGAGCAATTGCTCCAGGCCCGAGGGCGGCGGCGTCAGCTCTTCGCGCGGGCTCGGGCGCAGCTTTGTCGCGGCTTCGCCGATGCTGCCCCGGATGCTTTCGCTTCCCGCCTTGGCGATCTGGCCGACGCCGGCCTTCGTGCGGTCCGCGACCTCGCCGAGCCCGCGGCCCGCGTCGCTCGACAGCTTCCGGGCCTTGTCGCCGAGCGCCATCTTGTCCCACGCCGCGCCGCTGGCCCGCGCCGTGGCGCGGCCCGCCTGCGCCGACCCGCGCCCGATCGCGCGCGCCGCCCTGGCCGTCAGCGCGGCGGTCCTGGCGGTGAGGTCGCGCGTGCGCCGGGGAATCTCCATCGCTTCGACGCGCGCCGGAATGTCGGCGCGGTCGCCGACGCGGATCGTCCAGTCGGCAAAGGCGTCGGCTCCGTCGCGCAGCGCCTGCCAGACACCTGCGGCACCGGCCTTGACCTGGGCCGAGGTAACGACGGGTTTGCGCGGGGCGGGTGCGTCGGCGGCGTAGCGCGACAGGTCGATGCCGACCGGCGGGATGTCGCGCGGCTTCGCCAGCCCGTCGTCTGCGCCGACCGGCGGCCGCGGCGCGGCCGTCGGGGTCGGCTCCGCATCGCGCAGCCACGGCTGGTAATATTCGTCTTTATTGTCAGTCACTTGTTGCCCTTATGCATCGATTTTGGCGATGCGTCCCCGCAAATTGCTGGCGAATCTAGCGTCGTTTGCGCTCTTGTTCCACCTCGGCGCGCGCAACCAGCGCAATATCCTGTGCACGGATCCAGTCGGGCGTATTCTGCGCCAGACCCTGCATCGCCATTTCGGCATTACGCAGCGCCAGCGACGCCTGTCCACCCTGCAACGTATAGCGTTCCGCCGAGGCGAGCGCGGCGCGCGCCTGATCGCCCTTGTTCGCATAAACTATCCCCAGCTGATACCAGGCAAAGGGGTTCTGGTTGTCGAGCGCGACCGCGGTTTTCAGCACCTGTTCGGCCTCGGCGAAATTGGCCGGGTCTTCGGTCGCGATCAACGCATGCCCCAGCGTGGCGCTGATCAGCGGCTGCGACCGCGACAGCGTCACTGCCTTGCGCAGCGCGGGAATGGCCTCCTTCGGACGCCCGGATTCGAGCAGCACCTGCCCTTCGAGTTCGAGGAAATAGGGGTCGTTCGGATCGGTCTTGAGCAATGCGTCGACCTCCGACAGCGCCTTTTGCGGATAGGCGCTGCGGTGCCAGGCATAGGCGCGGGCGTAGCGTGCCGGAATGGTCGTATTGGTTTCGGGGAATTTGCGCAGCGTCCGGTCGGGATCGGTCATATAGCCCGACAGCTTGGCCTTGATGCGCTGGAACCGTTTTTCGATCACCGGGTCGGCGGGCTTCGCCCACGCCGGATCGATGACATAGACCTCGCGCAGCGTCTGGATGCGGTCGCCCGACATCGGGTGGGTGCGGCCATAGGCCTGATCGTCGTCCTGCTTGACCGCATAGCGGAATTCCAGATTCTGCAATTTCTTGAAAAATGCCAGGCTGCCGCGCCCGCTGATCCCCGCCTTGGACAGATATTGCGCGCCGGCGGCGTCGGCGGTCGATTCCTGGACGCGGCTGAACGCCAGGAACTTGCCGAGCGCGGCCTGCTGCCCCGCCATCATCACCCCCATGCCGGCCTCGCCCGCGCCCGCCGCGATCGCCGCGGCGCCGAGCAGCAGGCTGAGCAGCGAAATCCCGGTTGCGGCCTTTGCGCCTTCGTTGACGCGAATCGCATGGCCGCCGATGACATGGCCGAGCTCGTGCGCGAGCACGCCCTGCACCTCTTCGGCGGTGTCGGCGGCCTCGATCAGTCCCGCAAAGACATAGACGTCCTGGCTTCCCGCAACGAAGGCGTTGATGCTGCGATCGCCGAGCAGGTGGACGCGCACCTGCCCCGGTTGCAGCCCTGCCGCGACGAGCAGCGGGTCCATCATGTCCTGAAACAGCGCCTCGGTTTCGGCGTCGCGCAGGATTGACTGCGCCATCGCCGGGCGCATCGCGACCGCCAGCATCGCGAGCAGGGTCAGGAGGATGCGAAAAAGCGGGCGCAATCGATGCGCCCGCAGCGCGGTTCGCGGCGGGGACACTGTCATCGCCGACTGTCTTGCGTTGTACGCCTGAACCGCAACTGAAGCCATGCGACGACTATTGGGGGGCAGCGCGCGAGATGCAAGCTGCATGGCGTTTAATCGTCATCCCGGCCAGTACCGGGATGACGATCTCATGAGAAGCGTTGGCGCAATCAGTTGCCGAAGGTGCGCTGCCACCAGCCGCGTCGCGGTTCGCCGTCGGGGCCGACACCATTTTCTTCGGCATCGGCGGCGACCGGTTCAGCCTCGCGCGTTGCCGCCGCCTCGGGTGCCGCTTCGGCGGCAACCGCCTTTTTCGTGCGGCTGGCGCGCTTCTTCGGCGCGGGCTTGGCGGGTTCGGCTTCGGCTTCGGCGACAGGCTCCGGTTCAACCGCTTCGGGCGCCGCTTCGGCAGCCTCGGCGGCCTCCGCGGCTGCGGCGGCCTTGGTCTTGCGCGGTGCGCGCTTGCGCTTCGGCTTTTCCTCGGCTGCCGGGGCTTCCTCGGCGACCGGTTCGGTTACCTCGGCTTCGACCGGCGCAGCGGGTTCGTCCGTAACTGCCGCTTCGTCGGCGGCATCGACCGCGTCGGCCTTTTTGCGGCCGCGTCCGCCCCGGCGGCGACGCGGCTTGGCTTCAGCCGCTTCGGCGTCGGTTTCGGCTTCTACGGGTGCCGACTCGCCTTCGGCCTCCCCATTATCCTCGCCCTCGGCGTCACCATCGCGGCCTTCGCCATCGTCGCTGCCCTCGGCAATTTCATTGCCTTCCTCGTCACGGCGACCGCGGCGGCCACGACGACGCCGACGGCGACGCTTGCGGCCTTCACCGTCGCCTTCGCCTTCCTCGCGCTCGCGCGGGCGCGCGGGGCGTTCGTCGGCGACCTCGTCCTCGGCTTCGTCATCCTCGTCCTCGGGGATGTCGTCGTCGTCATCCTCGATCGGTGCGATCGGGGCAAAGCTGCGGCGGGCGACCGGCGGCGGGCCGCTGACCTCGACCGCCATGCGCGCGCCCTCGGTCTCGCCGTCGGGCAGGATTTCGACGGTGACGCCGTAAAGTTCTTCGATGTCGCGCAGTTCGCGGCGCTTTTCGTTGAGCAGGTAGAAGGTCGCTTCCTGGCTGGCGCGCAGGGTGATGCGGCTGCCCTTGCCGCGCGCGGCCTCCTCTTCGATCAGGCGCAGCGCGCTGAGGCCCGCCGACGAGGCGGTGCGAACGAGGCCGGTGCCTTCGCAATGCGGGCAGGGACGCGTCGATGCTTCGAGCACGCCGGTGCGCAGGCGCTGGCGGCTCATCTCCATCAGGCCGAAGCCCGAAATACGGCCGACCTGGATGCGCGCGCGATCGTTTTTCAGCGCGTCCTTCATCGCGCGCTCGACCTTGCGGACGTTCGAGCCATGATCCATGTCGATGAAGTCGATCACGACGAGCCCGGCCATGTCGCGCAGGCGCAGCTGGCGGGCGATTTCATGCGCGGCTTCGAGGTTGGTGTTGAGCGCGGTCTGTTCGATATTATGCTCGCGCGTCGAGCGGCCCGAGTTGATGTCGATCGACACCAGCGCCTCGGTCGGGTTGATCACCAGATAACCGCCGGATTTCAGCTGGACGACCGGATTGAGCATCCCCGCCAGCTGATCCTCGACGCCGTAACGCTGATAGAGCGACACCGGGTCGGCATATTGTTTCACGCGCCGCGCGTGGCTTGGCATCAGCAGCTTCATGAACTGCTTGGCGGCCTTATAGCCCTCGTCGCCTTCGACGAGCACTTCCTCGATGTCCTTGTGATAGATGTCGCGGATCGCGCGCTTGACGAGGTCGCTGTCCGAATGGACGAGCGCAGGGGCGCTCGACGCCAGCGTCTTTTCGCGAATTTCGTCCCACAGGCGGGCGAGATAATCAAAGTCGCGCTTGATCTCGACCTTGGTGCGGCTCATCCCGGCGGTGCGGACGATGCAGCCCATCGTCGGCGGCAGATTGAGTTCGTCGATCATCGCCTTCAGCTTGCGGCGATCGGCGCCGTTCGAAATCTTGCGGCTGATCCCGCCGCCGTGCATCGTGTTCGGCATCAGCACGCAATAGCGGCCGGCCAGCGACAAATAGGTGGTGAGCGCGGCGCCCTTGTTGCCGCGTTCTTCCTTGACGACCTGCACCAGCATCACCTGACGGCGACGGATGACGTCCTGGATCTTGTAGCGGCGGCGCAGCGACATCCGGCTTTCGCCTTCCTCGTCGTCGCCCCGGCGGCTGCGCCCGCGGCCGCGGCCGCCCTTGCGGCCGTCGCGGCCGCGGCGCTTGCGGTCGCCGCGGCCATCCTTGGCCTCTTCTCCGCCTTCGCCGTCCGCGGCGTCGCCATTTTCGGCATCGGCATCGGCCTCATCGTCGCCGTCGGCGTCTTCGCCGATGGTTTCGGGGGCGGGGGCGTCGCCATTCTCGTCCTCGTCGTGATATTCGACGTCGGCGACATCGCCTTCCAGCTCGTCGAGATCGGCCTCGGCGCGCATCGCCGCTTCGGCGGCATGCTCGGCCTCTTCGCGCAGCAGCGCGTCGCGGTCTTCCTTCGGAATCTGGTAATAATCGGGGTGGATTTCGCTGAAGGCGAGGAAGCCGTGGCGATTGCCGCCATATTCGACGAACGCCGCCTGCAGCGACGGTTCGACACGGGTTACCTTGGCCAGATAGATATTGCCCTTGAGCTGCTTGTGCTCGGCGGACTCGAAATCAAACTCCTCGATGCGGTTTCCCTTGGTGACGGCGACCCGGGTTTCTTCCCGGTGCCGCGCGTCGATCAACATGCGCGTGGTCATTAGTTACACTCCAAGCGCGCCTCGGCGCGCCATCAAAAATTCCCGCGGCCCTCCTCGACGGACGGTCGCGGCGGAAAAGGGTGAAAAGACAAAAGACGTTATTGCTGCGCGTGGCCTGCGTCCGATCGTGGACGCGCATGCAGTCGTTCCATCCGGCGACGACCGGGGCGCAAAGGCCCGCGTCGGGATGGAAAGAGGGCATGGCAAGCCTCATGCGGCATCAACCTGTTTACGGTGTTGAGCGGGCGGGCAGGGCGTGCGTGTGGCGATCGCCCCGACTGTCCGGTCAACCGGGTGGACTGACGGCAGGTTGCCGATCCCCGCATATCCGGCGCCAAGGCGGCCATGTTCCGCAGTTTTTGCGGAGCAGGCCTTCCCCTCAAAAGGCCGGACGGCACCGGGAACGACACCGTCAGTGGCGCTGTGCTAGCATCGGCACGGGCCGACGGCAACAGCGGCCGGGCAGAAAGATGGGACGCCGGCGCGCGCGTGCAAGTCCCGCGCAGCCCCAACATATGCTGAATTGCCGGTTAACCCTGCCGGTTGACGGGGGTTTGACCCCCAATGGCTAATGCCGGGTTCACGACATTCCATGGCTGGGGGCCACATGTTTTCGAATAAGCACTGGACCAGCGCGCGCGGGCGGCGGCATAAAAGCGTCATGAGCCTGCTGTTCGTCCTGATCGCGGTGATGATGAACCCGGCAGCGGCGCTGGCGGGGTCGGTCGGTGCGGTCGAAATCGGCGATTCGGACGTGACGCTGCGCTTCGACGATCTGGTGGCGGGTGCCTCGACCTTTTTGCTGGCCGGTCCCGACCGCATCGCGCTCGACATCGCGGGCGCCCAGCCAGGTCGTTCGACGCAAGGCGCGGGGCTGGTCCGCGCGGTGCGACAGGGCCAGAAGGACGCCGGGACCGCCCGCATCGTGCTCGACCTTGCGCGTCCCGCGGTGGTAACGGGCGCGCGCTTCGCTGCCGACGGCCGCAGCCTGACCTTTCACCTCCGCCCGGTGTCCGCCGACGAATTTGCACGCGTATCGCGCGGCCCACGCACCGAACTACAACCGCCGGCCGGATTTCGTGCCAAGCCGCCTGAAAAGCGCTACAGCGTCAGCGTCCCGATCGGCAAACCCAAGCCCAGCGTGGCGTTGCCGCGGATCGAGGGGCCGAATAACAGCCGCCTGCCGCTGGTGGTGATCGACGCCGGTCATGGCGGGCATGATCCCGGCGCGATCAGCCCGCACAGCGGCAAGCGCGAAAAGGATATCACGCTGGCGCTGGCGCGCGCGATCCGTGACGATCTGCTCGCGTCGGGCCGCGTTCGCGTGGCGCTGACGCGCGGCGACGACCGGTATCTGGTGCTCGAGGAACGCTTCGGCATTGCGCGGCGGCTGAAAGCCGATCTGTTCATCTCGATCCACGCCGATGCCGCCGAAAATCAGGCCGCCAATGGCGCGTCGATCTACACCTTGTCCGAAGTCGCCTCCGACCGCGAAGCGGCGCGGCTGGCGGCGCGCGAGAACAAGGCGAATGTCATCAACGGCGTCGATCTTGGCGCGCACAGCGGCGATGTGTCGTCGATCCTGATCGACCTGACCCAGCGCGAGACGATGAATGTCGCCTCCGATTTCGCCCGCCTGCTCCAGCGCGAAGCGGGCGAAGCGATCAAATTCCGCACCAACGCGCACCGCTTCGCCTCGTTCGTGGTGCTGAAAGCGCCCGACACGCCGTCAGTGCTGTTCGAAACCGGCTTCATCTCGAACAAGGAGGACGCCGAGTTTCTGGCGTCGGCGGCGGGACAGAAGAAGGTCGCGCGCGGGGTGCGCGATGCGGTGCAGATCCATTTCGCGCGGCAGATCGCGGCGCGCTGAGGGCCGGACGGGGGTCGGTCGGTGCGCGGACCCGAGCGATCGTCCAAAGTTCAGGAAAGTTCAGTCTTGTGTGCAGCGCGATCTGGAGTTGCGCTGTGCCGGATGTGCCTGACGTCCAATGGCTTTGGTACGGTGCATTCGGCAATCCGGTCCGCCGGGTGAAGGCTGGCACGGTCGGCAAATGTAGGAAAGACCTTTTTTGTGGGTGAGGTTGGCTGGGTGTAAGAAGCCGCCACAAACTCCTCTCCCCTTGCGGGAGAGGATAGCGCAGCTTGCTCTGTTAGGAGCTAGCGAAGCTTGGAGAGGGGTGGACGCCAGCAGGCGTAAACCCCCTCTCAACTGCGGCTAGGCAGCAAGCTGCCAAGCCTTCGTATCTCTCCCGCAAGGGGAGAGAGAAAATGGTGTAAGTCCGCTATCCGGTAGCAACCGGCCGTCCGGCTGATAAATATAGTCTTGACTAACTTTTCTCCCGAATCCAGCTTCCACGTCGATGGCGGGAGAGAGTTATGGGCTGGAGCAACTGGTCGGGCAGCGTCACCGCGACGGCCCAAATCGCCCGTCCGCGGAGCGAGGACGAGCTGGCGGCGCTGGTCCGCAGCGCGCACAAGCTGCGCGTCACCGGCGCCGGGCACAGTTTCATGCCGCTTTGCGAATCGGGCGAACTGATTGTCAGTCTGGACGATATGGCGGGCGAGTTGCAGGTCGCAGCCGACCGCCAGACGGCGCGCATCCCGGCGGGCTGGAGCATCCGGCGCCTGACCGCGGCCTTGTGGGATGAAGGGCTGGCGCTCGCCAACCAGGGCGATGTCAATCCGCAGTCGCTCGCGGGGGCGATGGCGACCGGGACGCACGGAACCGGGATCGAACTCGGCTCGCTCGCGACCTTTGCGCGCGGCTTCCGGCTGATCGGCGCCGATGGCGCGGCGCATTGGTGCGATGCGACCACCAATCCCGACCTCTATGAGGCGCAGCGCCTGTCGCTCGGGCTGTTCGGGGTCGCGACCGAGATCGAGGTCGCGGTCGTACCGGCCTTTCACCTGTCCGAGCGGATCGAAAAGCGCCGCTGGGCCGAAATCCGCGAAAGCTACGACGATCTGGCGGAGCAACACCGCCACGTCGAATTCTGGTTCTTTCCGCACAGCGACGATGTGATCCTGAAAACGCTCGACCTGTGCGATCCGTGCGAGCCGCCGCCGACAACGACCGATATGGAGGAGGCGAGTTTCCGCCGTATCCTGAACATCGCGGCGCGGCTGCCCTTCCTGACCCCTTCGCTCCAGCGGTTGATGATGAAAAGCGGCATTTCGGGGCGCCGCCGCGGGCCCGCGCACCTGGTCTTTCCATCCGACCGCACGATCCGCTTCGAGGAAATGGAGTATGAAATGCCGCGCGCGGCGGGGCTCGACACCCTCTTTGAAGTCGTGGGGTGGATTCGCCGCAAGCGCCTGCCCGTCACCTTTCCGTTCGAATTTCGCACCGTCGCCGCCGACGACATCTGGATGAGCCCGATGAACGCGGGGCCGGTCGCGGCGATCTCGATGCATCAATATGCCAAAATGCCGTGGCGAAACCTGTTCGCCGAGGCCGAGACGATCTTTCGCAGCCATGGCGGGCGTCCCCATTGGGCCAAACGCCACACGCTGACCCGCGCCGATGTCGCGGCGCTCTATCCGATGGCGGGGCGCTATACCGCAGTTCGCCGCGCCGCCGACCCCGGCGGCAAATTCCTCAACCCGCATCTGGAAAGCCTGTTCGCATGACCACCGACCGTGACCTCCACGCGCATCTGATCGGCCAGCAAGGGTCGCGCGCCGACCTCAACACCCCGGTGCTGGTGCTCGATGCCGATGCGCTCGACCGCAATATCGCGGCGATGGCGGCGCTGACGGCAGACAAGGGTGTCGCCTTGCGCCCCCACGCCAAGACCCACAAGAGCGTCGAAATCGCCAAGCGGCAGATCGGTGCGGGGGCGGTCGGCATCTGTTGCGCCAAGATCGGCGAGGCCGAGGCCTTGAGCGACGGCGGGGTGACGGGCATCCTCATCACCTCACCGGTTGCGGCGCCGCGCGCGATCGACCGGCTCGCGGCGCTCGCGAGCCGCACCGAAGGGCTGATGGCGGTGATCGACCATCCGGGCGTCGCGACGCGCATCGATGCCGCGCTCGCCGCGGCAGGCGCGCGGCTCGACGTGATCATCGACATCGACCCCGGCATCGCGCGCACCGGCGTTGCGTCGGCCGATGCCGCCGTCGCCCTGGCGCGGATCATCGCCGCCGCACCGAACCTCGCCTATCGCGGGGTACAATTTTACTGCGGGTCGCAGCAGCATATCGAAAGCTTTGCCGATCGCCGCGCCGCGATCGTCGAGCGCACCGCCTATCTGCAGACGGTGATCGCGGCCTTGACCGAAGCGGGCTTTGCGCCGGCCATCGTCACCGGATCGGGGACGGGAACCCACCGCATCGACCTGGAACTCGGCGTCTTCACCGAACTCCAGGCGGGCAGCTATGTGTTTATGGACAAACAATATCTCGACTGTGACCTGACCGGTGCGGGCGGCGAATCGCCGTTCGCGGTTTCGCTGTCGGTCGATGCCCGGGTGGTCAGCGCCAACCATGACGGGCTGGTGACCATCGATGCCGGGTATAAGTCGCTTTCGACCGACGGCGGCGTCGCGGTGGTTCAGCGCGGCGCGCCCGAAACCGCCTTTTTTGCCTTCATGGGCGACGAGCATGCGGCGCTGATCGCGCCGGGCATCGGCGCTGAGCTCGCCCCCGGCGATCCGGTCAGCCTGACCGTGCCGCACTGCGATCCCACGGTGAATCTCTACGACAGCTACCATGTCGTCGCGGGCGATACGCTGACCGACATCTGGCCGGTCAGCGCGCGCGGCCGGGCGCGATGATCGTTGCCCCACCGCGACAGGATCGTGCGCACCTGACCCGCGCCCGCCTGCTCGACGTCGCGGGCGAATTGCTGGCCGAGGTCGGGATCGAACGGATTTCGACGAATATGATCGCCGCGCGCGCCGGGCTGACGCCGCCCGCTCTCTACCGCTATTTCAGCGACAAATATGCGGTGCTGGAAGCGCTCGGGCGACGCTTGATGGAGCGGCAGAACGCGGTGCTGGAGGCCTGGCTGGCGCGGCACGCGCCCGCCGGGATCGCGGCGATGGCTGACCATATCGGCGACCTGCTCGCCGACAATGCCGCGGTGACGCGCGCCGAGCCGGGCGCGGTGTGGATCTTGCGCGCGCTCCACGCCTCGCCGCGGCTCGTCCATGTCCGGCTCGAATCGCACCGGCATGTGACCGACCGGCTGGCCGACGCCTGCGCTGCGCATCTGGCGGCGCCCGACCGACAGCCGCTGTGGTCGCGGCTCCGGCTGGCGGTCGAGCTCGGCTTTGCCGCCGACGAAATGCTCTATGAGGAAGACCGCGTTGCACGGGCGGCGGTGCTGGCCGATGTGGCCGCGATGCTGCGCTTCGCCATGCTCGATCTGACGAATTCCCCTACCGCTTGCGGGAGGGGTTAGGGGTGGGCGCGAGCAACGCGAGCCTCCGGCATCGCCATCACCCACCCCGCTGCAACTAGCGAACAAGTTCGCAAGTTTCGCTGCCCCTCCCGCTTGCGGGAGGGGATCGTCACACTCTACCGGCACCCGCTTTGCCACTCCGCCGCAAGCATGCTTCCCTTTCGGCGATCCACGCTTTAGAGGCTTGGCCCTATGGTCGCCGACAGCACGTCCCATTTCCGCTTGCGTCTTCGCCGCGATAGTAACGCGGTGATTGGCTGGTTCCGCGACATGTGGACGCGCCGCTGGTTCCGCTGGCTTGGCTATCTGGCGCTCGCCGGTTTGCTGGGGATCGCGCTGATCTGGGCGATCTTTGCCCGCGATCTGCCGTCGGTCGACCAGCTGCGCGACTATGAACCGGCGCTGCCGACGATGGTCCGCGACGGCGAAGGCAAGCCGGTGCATGCCTATGCCCGTGACCGGCGCGTCCAGCTGGAATATAGCGAATATCCGCAGCTTTTGGTGCGGTCCTTCTTGGCTGCCGAGGACAAGACCTTCTTCAGCCACGGCGGCATCGACTATCCGGGCATCGCCTCGGCGATCGTCACCAACCTCACCAACAGCGGTCGCCCGGTCGGCGCCTCGACGATCACGCAGCAGGTGGCGAAGAATCTGCTGCTCACCAACGAACTCAGCTATCGCCGCAAGGTGCGCGAGGCGATCCTCGCGATGCGGATCGAGGACGCGCTGACCAAGGAACAGATCCTCGAACTGTACCTCAACGAAATCCCGCTCGGTCGCCGCAGCTTCGGGGTGCAGGCGGCAAGCCGCGCCTATTTCGACAAGGATGTCGACCAGCTCCAGCTCCACGAGATGGCGTTCCTTGCCATCCTGCCCAAGGCGCCCGAAAAATACGGGCGCACCCGCTTCGAGCGCGAGGCGCTGGCGCGGCGCAATTTCGTGCTGGGGTCGATGGAGGACAATGGCTGGATCACCGCGGCGCAGCGCGACGCGGCGCGCGCGATGCCGCTTGGCCTGACCAACAGCGGCAACACCGCGATCGCGCAGGTCGGCGGCTATTATATGGAAGAGGTGCGGCGCCAGCTGATCGCTGAGTTCGGCGAAACCGCCGACGACGGCCCGCTCAGCGTCTATGCCGGCGGCCTCTGGGTCCGCACGCCCTATGACGGCAAGATGCAGACCGGCGCCACGATGGCGCTGCGCAAGGGGCTTCAGCGGTATGACGCGGGCAAGGGCTGGTCGGGGCCGATCGCCCGCATCGAGGCCGACGACCAGTGGCAGAGCCGCCTCGCGTCGAGCTTTATCGGGATCGATTACGACAATTGGCGCGTCGCCGCGGTGCTGTCGAAATCGGCGGCGGCGGCACAGATCGGTTTTGCCAATGGCGACACCGGCACGCTGCCCGCCAGCGCCGCGACCATGGGCTATCGCAAGACGGGCGGCAGCGCTTTTTCGGCGATGCGCCCCGGCGACCTGATCGTCGTCAAGTCGACCGGCGGGTCGAGCTACGCGCTGCGCAACATTCCCGAAGTGTCGGGCGGGATGATCGTCGAAAGCCCGCATTCGGGCCGCATCTATGCGATGCAGGGCGGTTTCGACGTCAAGCTGTCGCCATTCAACCGGGCGACGCAGGCCGAACGCCAGCCGGGTTCGACGATCAAGCCGTTCGTCTATGCCGCCGCGCTCGACAATGGCATGACCCCCGCGACGATGATCGTCGACGGGCCGTTCTGCGTCTATCAGGGCGCGCGTTTCGGCAATAAATGCTTCCGCAACTTCGGTGGTTCGGGCGGCAGCGGCGAACATACGATGCGCTGGGGTCTGGAACAGTCGCGCAACCTGATGACGGTCAAGGCCGCGAGCCAGATCGGCATGGAGCCGATCGTCGAGACGATCCAGACGATGGGAATCGGCAAGCACGAACCCTATCTGTCGACCGCGCTCGGCGCCGGATCGACGACGGTGGAAAAGATCACCAACGCCTATGCGATGCTCGCCAACCATGGCCGCGAACTCAAGCCGCGCGTGATCGACTATGCGCAGGACCGCCGCGGCAAGGTGATTTTCCCGGCCAATTGGAAGCCGTGCGAAGGCTGTAACAAAAAGGATTGGGACGGGCGTCCGATGCCGCGCTTCGCCAAATCGGGCAAGCAGCTGATGGACCCGATGACCGCCTATCAGGTCGTCCACATGCTCGAGGGCGTCGTCCAGCGCGGGACCGCGGTGCGGCTGCGCGACCTCAACGTGCCCCTGTTCGGCAAGACGGGCACGACGACGGGGCCGAACGACGTGTGGTTCGTTGGCGGCACCCCCGATGTGATCGCGGGCATGTATATCGGCTTTGACCAGCCGCGCAGCATGGGCGGCTATGCGCAGGGCGGCAGCTATGCGGCGCCGATCTTCAAGGATTTTGCGCTTGCGGCGCTCGCTGACCGCCAGCCGATTCCGTTCGCCGCGCCCAAGGGCGTGCGGATGGTGCGCATCGATCGCCAGTCGGGTCGCCGCGTCTATGGCAGCTGGCCGGGCACCGACCCCAAGGCGTCGATCATCTGGGAAGCGTTCAAACCCGAAAGCGAACCGCGCCGGACGATCCGCGAAGAAGAAATCAAGCCGGTCAAGACCCCCAGGCGGCAAGACGCGCCGGTGCGGCAAGGTCCGGCGGGGCGCACCGATAATGATTTCCTCGACGATCGTGGCGGCATTATCTGACGCTGCGGGCCCGCTTCCCCTTCGGCCTTTGAGGCCGTAAGGGCGAAACCAACATATTTCAGGAGCAAGGACATGCGCGCCGAAGCGCAGGATCATATCGACAAGATTGGCGCCGCATTGGCGCTGCTACGCCGTTTTCTCGACTGGGACCGCGCGGTGCGGCGGCTCGACGAGCTGAATGCCAAGGTCGAGGACCCGACGCTGTGGAACGATGCCAAGGCGGCGCAGGATGTGATGCGCGAACGCCGCCGGCTCGACGAGGCGATCACCGCGACGCGGGCGATCGAGACCGAATGCGCCGATACCGCCGAGCTGATCGAGCTTGCCGAGATGGAAGGCGACGAGGCGATGGTCGACGAGGCGGTGGCGTCGCTCGCCGCGCTCGCTGAACGCGCCGAGGAAGACAAGATCAAGGCGCTGCTCGCGGGCGAGGCCGACGGCAACGACTGCTATATCGAAGTCCATGCCGGCGCGGGCGGGACCGAGAGCCAGGACTGGGCCGAGATGCTCCAGCGCATGTATAGCCGCTGGGCCGAAAAGCGCCGGATGAAGGTCGAGCTCGTCGAATATCAGGCGGGCGAACAGGCGGGGATCAAATCGGCGACGATGCTGGTCAAGGGCGAGAATGCCTATGGCTATGCCAAGACCGAAAGCGGCGTCCACCGCCTCGTCCGCATCTCGCCCTACGACAGTTCGGCACGGCGCCACACCAGCTTTTCGAGCGTGTGGGTCTATCCGGTGATCGACGACAATATCGACATCGAAATCAACGAGAGCGACCTCAAGATCGACACCTATCGCGCCTCGGGCGCGGGCGGCCAGCACGTCAACACGACCGATTCGGCGGTGCGCATCACGCACATCCCGACCGGTATCGTCGTTGCGAGCCAGAACGACCGCTCGCAGCACAAGAACCGCGCGACCGCGATGGGGATGCTGAAAGCGCGGATGTACGAGGCCGAGCTGCAAAAGCGCGAGGCGGCGGCATCGGGCGAATATCAGGCGAAGACCGAAATCGGCTGGGGCCACCAGATCCGCTCCTATGTCCTCCAGCCCTATCAGCTGGTCAAGGATCTGCGCACCGGGGTCACCTCGACCGCGCCGGGTGATGTGCTCGACGGGGCGCTCGACCCGTTCATGGCCGCGGCGCTCTCGCAAAAGGTGACGGGCGAAAAGGTCGAGGTGGAGGACATCGATTGATCCGCCGCGCTGTCGTCCTGCTCGCATTCTTGCCGCTGCTCGGCGGCTGCGATGCGCCATGGGACGATAGCGGCGACCGCGCCATGACGGCGCGCGAGTTTCCGCCCGCCGACCGCCCGGTGGCGCCGACCGTATCGACCAAATGGTCGACCGAGGAAGCGCGCGACCGTGTTAACGAGGCCGAAGATGTCATGGATTCGGCCGACGTCCGCCCCGGCATGACCGTCGCGGACATCGGCGCGGGCGACGGCTATTACACCGTCCGCCTGGCGCAGCGGGTCGGCGCGGGCGGGCGGGTGCTGGCGCAGGACATCATTCCCGAGGTGATCGAGCGGCTCGCCGACCGCGTCGCGCGCGAACGGCTCGACAATGTCTCGCTCAAACTCGGCGCGGTCGACGATCCGCGGCTGCCCGCCGCCAGTTTCGACCGCGTGTTCATGGTTCACATGTATCACGAGATCGGCGAGCCCTATGCCTTCCTGTGGCGGCTGCGCCCGGCGCTGCGCGCGGGCGGGCAGGTGATCGTCGTCGACGGCGACCGCCCGATCGCCGACCATGGCACGCCGTTCCGCCTGCTCGTCTGCGAGTTCGAGGCGGTCGGGTACAAGCTGGTGTCCTATGACGACAAGCAGCATGCCGGGGGCTATCTGGCGCGCTTTGTGCCCGAAGGGAAACGGCCTGAACCGGACGCGATTACGGTGTGCGATAATCCGTGACCGCATGATCCTCCCTGCGCCGAAGGCGTGGGGAGGTGGCAGCGCGAAGCGCTGACGGAGGGGCATTTGCGCTGTCGTTGCTGCCCCTCCACCACTTGCTTCGCAAGCGGTCCCCCTCCCCATGGCTTCGCCACAGGGAGGATCAATTATTCAATACACCACCAACCGGTCGCCATCGCCGATCTCGGCCATGAAGCTCACCAGCCCGCCCGTGCGCACCTGTGGCACCAGTTCGCTCGCGGTCATGCCGGTCAGCGCCATGCCCGACTGACATACGACCAGCCGCACATCCATCGCCATCGCCTCGGCGATCAGCGACACCAGGTCGGGCTGCCCCGCCGCACGGCGCGCCGCATCGCCGGCAAAGGCGACGGGGGTGCGCAGCAACGCCGCGGCTGGTCCTTGCAGGAAGATGCGCGCCGGTCGCCCGAGCGCGGCCGCTGCCGCCGCCGCCTCGAGCGCGGCATAAAAACGCGCGCCATCGGCCGATGCGACGATGATGTTCAACCCCGGCATATCGGACACTCCGGATCCTTGGGCACCGCAACCTCGCGCCAGCGCCGGTCGAGCATATCGATGATCGCCAGCCGCCCCGTCAAGGTCGAGCCCCAGCCGGTCAGCGCGCGCACTGCCTCCAGCGCCGCCATCGTCCCGATCATGCCCGCCAGCGCGCCCATAACCCCGGTTTCGGCGCAGTTGATCCCGGGCCGGTCGGGATCGTCGCCGACCAGGCAGGCGTAGCACGGGCTGTCGGCGCGCCAGCCCTGGTACAGCGCGACCTGCCCCTCGAACGCCCCGATCGCGGCGCTGAGCAGCGGAACCCGCAAGGCGACGGCGGCGCGGTTGACCGCCAGCCGGGTCGCGAAATTGTCGCACCCGTCGAGGATCAGGTCGGCGTTCGTCAGCAGCGTGGAGGCGTTCGCCTCGTCCAACCGCTTGGACACCGCGACCGCCTCGACATGCGGGTTGATCCGCCGCGCCGCGTCCGCCGCCACATCGGCCTTGCGCGTGCCGATGTCGGCATCGGTGAAGAGCGGCTGGCGCTGGAGGTTCGACAATTCGACGACATCGTCGTCGATGATCGTCAGCCTGCCGACCCCCGCCGCCGCGAGATAGGTGATCGCCGGACAGCCGATGCCGCCCGCGCCGATCACCGCGACATGCGCGGCCTTCAGCTTCGCCTGCCCCGCGCCGCCGAACGCGGGCAGGATGATCTGGCGCGCATAGCGGTCGAGTTCGGCGTCGGTCAGCAATTACTCGCTCGATCGCCGCGTCTTGATCCCCGACAGCGAGGCCAGCCCTGCCGCATCGGCGGTTTCGTCGACGGGCTCGCTCTCGATCCCGGTCGACCCGAAGCCGCCCGCGCCGCGCACGGTCTCGTCGAGCGTCGCCACTTCGGCGAAGTTCGCGCGCTGGACGGGTGCCGGGACCAGCTGCGCGATGCGGTCGCCGCGCTTCACTTCGAAATTATCCTCACCCAGATTGGCGAGGATCACCTTGACCTCGCCGCGATAATCGCTGTCGATCGTGCCGGGCGTGTTGAGGCAGGTGATGCCGTGCTTGAGCGCGAGGCCTGAGCGCGGGCGCACCTGCACTTCATAGCCCGCAGGGATCGCCATCGCGAAGCCGGTCGCCACCGCATGGCGGGTACCGGGGCGGATCGTCAGGCTTTCCGCCGCAACGACATCCATCCCCGCCGCGCCGTCGCTGGCATAAGCGGGCAGGGGCAGCCCGCCGCCATTGGGCAGGCGCTGGATGCGGATTTCAATCGGGCTGGCGGGGGCTACGCGCATCGAGCTCATCGGCGATCTTTTCCATCAATTTGCGGGCGACGGCGGCTTTCGGCAGTCGGTCCCAGCTGTCTATCCCGTTTTTGCTAACGATATGCACGCGGTTGCTTTCGCCGCCCATCGGGTCGGAGGCGACGTCGTTGGCGACGATCCAGTCGCACCCTTTCTTGGCCAGCTTCGCCTCGGCATGCGCGATGACGTCGTTGGTCTCGGCGGCAAAGCCGATCAGCAGCGGCGGGCGGTCGGCGCTCTTGGCAACCCCGGCAAGGATGTCGGGGTTTTCGGCCAGCGCCAGCGGCGGCACCGCGCCGCTGCCGTCCTTCTTGATCTTTTGCGCGGATGTGTCGGCGGCCCGCCAATCGGCGACCGCGGCGACCATGATCGCGGCATCGACGGGCAGCCCCTGCCGAACTTCCTCGGCCATCTCGACCGCGGTTTCGACATCGACGCGGATCACCCCCGGCGGGGTCGGCAGCGGCACCGGCCCCGCGATCAGCAGCACCTCGGCGCCCGCCTCGGCGGCGGCGGCGGCGATCGCAAAGCCTTGTTTGCCGCTCGACCGGTTGGCGATGTAGCGCACCGGGTCGATCGGCTCGTGCGTCGGCCCGGCGGTGATCAGGATGCGGCGGCCAAAGAGCGGGCGGTGATTTTCAGGCGCGAAATCGGGTTGATGGTCCAGGCTTCCGTTCGGGTCGAGCGAAGTCGAGACACGTGAGGGCAGGGGCGGCGCCTCGACTGCGCTTGACGCGAGCGGATTCGAGAGGCGGCTTTCGATCGCCGCAAAAATCGCCGCAGGTTCGGGCAGCCGCCCCGGCCCATATTCGCCGCACGCCATCTCGCCCTCGTCCGGGTCCAGCACCGTCACCCCGTCGCCGCGCAAGGTGGCGACATTGCGCTGCGTCGCCGGATGCAGCCACATACGGACATTCATCGCGGGCGCCGCGAGCACCGGCTTGTCGGTCGCGAGCAGCAGCGTGGTGGCGAGGTCGTCGGCGATGCCCGCCGCCATCTTCGCCAGCAAATCGGCGGTTGCGGGCGCAACGACGACCAGATCGGCCTCGCGCGAGAGCTGGATATGCCCCATCTCGACCTCGTCCTTGAGGTCGAACAAATTGGTGTAAACCTTGTTCTCGCTCAATGCCGCGAGCGTCAGCGGCGTCACGAACTGCTCGCCCGCGCGGGTGATGACGCAGCGCACGGTCATGCCCGATTTGCGAAGCAGGCGGACAAGCTCGATGCTCTTGTAAGCAGCGATGCCGCCGCCGATGATGAGCAGGATGCGTTTAGCTGCCATCATCAAACCCCTGTGAGCAGCACATCGAGTGCATCGATGATAACAAAGCTGTGATCGTCAAGATTCGTGACGACATCGTTCAATTGACGCGCTGGAACGGCGGCCGCGAACTGCGTGTACAGGACATACTCGACGTCCTCGATAAGGAAGAGCGGATTGAACCGCCGAGCCACTACCTCGAATTCGCTGGCCGGTAGCAGCGGCACAACAAAGCGGGTATCGAGGTGGCATAGTAGATCCGACTGGCAATCCACGACAAGGCCACCGTCCAAGGTGCGCCGCACATCAAATTGCGCCATCAGAACAGCCGGTATCTGGCAAGCGGCAACCCGTGTTTACGCACATATTCGTTCGACGCTTCGATCGCCGCGCGATTTTCTTCCTGCCATTTCGCCCACCGCGCATTTTTCACCTGAGCAGCGAGACCGGTCTGGCAAGCTTCGCTGACGTTGATGCCCAGCGTGCGCGCTTCCTCGACCAATTCGGCGTTAAGCGATACATTGGTGGCCTTCTTCGGACCCTCGAATCGCATCGGACGGTTCATCGCCATTCTCCTTGCGCATAAGATATGCGCAATGACGTTCGGGTTCAACCCAGCCAGTTAAGCGCTGCCGCACCCGCCGCCGCCCCGACCACCGCGGTCAGCACATAACGCCACCACACCCGCCGCTCACCTCGTTCCCACATCAGCGGGATATCGGGCAACGGCGGCGCGGGCGGCGCGGCGCCCTTGCGCGGCAATTGTTCGTCGAGGCGGCGGATGATGTCGGGGATCAGCGCCAGCGTCTTGCCCTGTTCGCGCAGGCCATCGGCGAGCGCCGCCTCGGGGCCGAGTTCGTCACGGATCCATTCCTTCACAAACGGTCCCGACACGTCCCACATGTTGATCTGCGGGTTCAGCATCGTCGCGACGCCTTCGACCATCACCATCGTCTTTTGCAGCAGCAGCAGGTGCGGCTGGGTCTGCATGTCGAAATCGCGGGTGATCGCGAACAGGCCATCGAGCATTTGCCCGACCGACAATTCGCTCACCGGCTTGCCGCGCATCGGCTCGCCGACCGCGCGCAGCGCCGTCGCGAATTCGTCGACATTGTGATAATCGGGCACATATTGCGCCTCGAAATGGATCTCGGCGACGCGGCGGTAATTGCCCGTGGTCAGGCCATAGAGGATTTCGGCGAGCCAGTAGCGCGCCTGCCGGTTGATCCGCCCCATGATGCCGAAATCGACCGCGGCGATCGTGCCGTCGGCCTTCACGAACAAATTGCCCTGATGCATGTCGGCGTGGAAAAAGCCCTCGGCGATCGCCTGGCGCAGAAAGGCGTGGACGAGGTTGCGCGCCAGCGCTTCCATGTCGTGACCCGCGGCGATCAGCGCGTCGCGGCGCGAAATCTTGATGCCGTCGATCCAGCTCAGCGTCATCACGCGGCTGGTCGTGCGGTCCCAGTCGATTGCCGGGACTTCATAGGTCGGCACCCCGACCATCGCGTCGGCGAGCTCGGATGCCGAGGCGGCTTCGCGGCGCAGGTCGAGCTCGCGCAAGGTCCAGCGGCGGAAATTCGCGATCACCTGCCGCGGGCGCAGCCGCGTCGCTTCGCCGCCCAGCGCCTCCAGATGCGCCGCCGCCCATTCATAGGTTTCGATGTCGCGCGCGAACTGCTTGTCGATGCCGGGGCGGCGCACCTTCACCGCGACCTGGCGGCCGTCGGTGGTCACCGCGCGGTGCACCTGCGCGATCGACGCTGATCCGACGGGGTCGGGATCGAATTCGCGGTACAGGCTCTCCAGCGGTGCTTCGAACACGAATTCGATTTCTTGCCGGATGCGGTCGAACGGCACCGGCGCCAGCGCGTCCTGCAGGCTCAGCAGGTTGCGCGCGGCCTCCTCGCCCACGAGGTCGGGGCGCGTCGCGAGCGTCTGGCCCAGCTTGACGGCGGCGGGGCCGATTGCCTGAAAGGCGGCGGCATAGTCGGGAATTTTCGGCTGGACGGTGCCAAAGCGCGCGATCCGGCACAGTCGCTTGACCCCCGGCGGGGTCTGCGGCGCGGTCTCGATCCCGCGCAGCGCCCCGTGGCGCGCGAGGATGCGGCCCCATTTCAGCAGGCGCAGGATATGGGTGACGGGACGGGTCACTTCTTCTCCCCTCCCGCAGGCGGGAGGGGTCGGGGGTGGGCAGCGACGGTGAGATAGCCCACCCCGCTGCGACTAACGAACAAGTTCGTAAGTCTCGCTGCCCCTCCCGCCTGCGGGAGGGGAGAGAAATGGCATTCGGTCATGCTTTCCACCCGCTGTGGATCGCGACCAGCCCGCCGAGGATTGGCTCGACCTTCACCGCGGTGAAGCCTGCTTCGCGGATCATCTTCGCAAATTCGGGCATCGGCGGGAAGCGGCGGATTGATTCGATCAGGTAGCGATAGCTGTCCTCGTCGTCGGCGATCAGCTTGCCAAGCTTGGGGACGAGGTGGTGCGAATAGGCGTCATAGGCCTGCGCGAAGCCCGGCCATTCGTTGGTCGAAAATTCGAGGCAGAAGAAGCGCCCGCCGTAGCGCAGCACGCGGTGGGCTTCCTTCAGCGCCGCTGGGATGTCGGTGACGTTGCGGATGCCGAACGCGATCGTATAGGCGTCGAAAAACTGGTCGGGGAACGACAGCTGCTCGGCATTCTGCTCGGACCAGACGAGCGTGTCGATCCCGCGTTCGGCTGCGCGTTCCATGCCGACGCCCAGCATGTCGGGGTTGATGTCGGCGACGGTGATGCTCGCGCCAAAACGCTCCATGCGAAAGGCGATGTCGCCGGTGCCGCCCGCCATGTCGAGGATCGCCTCGCCCGCGCGCGGTTTGACGCGGCGCACGAAGCGGTCCTTCCACAGCCGGTGCATGCCGCCCGACATCGCGTCGTTCATGATGTCATATTTGCGCGCGACGCGGGTGAACACCTCGCCAACCTTGGCGGTCTTTTCGGTCGCGGGAACCTGTTCATAGCCAAAGCTGACGGTATCGGGGGTGGTCATCGTGGCGGCGCCTTTGCGGGGGAGAAGCGAAGTCTGATCGGCCTTTAGCCAAGGGTTGAAGCGCAAGCAAATGGCGCGTAGCCCGATGCGCGATATGCCCGAACTTCCCGAGGTTGAAACCACCGTCCGCGGCCTCGCGCCGCACCTCAGCGGCCAGCGGCTGGTGCGCGTGTCGACGCTGCGTCCGGACCTCCGCCGCCCGTTCCCCGTCGATCTGGCGCAGCGGCTGACCGGATCGATCGTCACCGGCCTGTCGCGCCGCGCCAAATATGGGATCATCGCGACCGACCGCGGCGACCATATGATCTTTCACCTTGGCATGTCGGGGAGCTGGCGGATCGGCGCGGGGGAACCCGGCAAACACGACCATCTGCTGATCGACACCGCCGCGGGGCAGCGGCTGATGCTCCACGATCCGCGGCGGTTCGGGTCGGTCGATCTGGTCGCGGGCGATCCGCTCACCGCTTTTCCCGCCTTCGTCACCCTCGGCCCTGAGCCCTTGTCCGACGCCTTCGACGCCGCGTCTCTGGCGCGGGTGCTCGCGGGGCGGCGCGCGCCGATCAAGGCGATGCTGCTCGACCAGACGGTCGTTGCGGGGCTCGGCAACATCTATGTGTGCGAGGCGCTCAACATGGCGCGCATCCACCCGGCAAAGCCTGCCGCCGATGTTTCGCGCGCCAAACTCGCGGCGCTGGTCCCCGCGATCAAGGCGGTGCTGGAGGCGTCGATCGCGGCGGGCGGATCGACCCTGCGCGACTATAAACAGCCCGATGGCGAGCTTGGCTATTTCGCCAAGGACTGGCGCGTCTATGGCCGCGAGGGCGAAGGCTGCGAATGCGGCGGCACGATCGTGCGCTTCGTCCAGAGCGGGCGATCGACCTTCTACTGCCCCAAATGCCAGCGTTGATGCGGGAAATCGGCGCAATATGCATTGACCAAAGCGGCCTTGCTGGCTATGGGCGCACCCTTCGAGCAGGGTCCGGTGTTCCGGAACCGGCCGTATCCGGACATTGATTCGCACGTTACGCGCGATTCGGCTGCTCCGGTGACGCTGTGCTCCGACCGACTTAGACCGTTTGAAAACCGAGGAATTTATGGCCAATACGCCCCAGGCAAAAAAGCGCATCCGCCGCAACACCGCGCGCACCATCGTGAACAAGAATCGCGTTTCGCGCATTCGCACGCTGGTGAAGAAGGTCGAGAATGCGATCATCGCCGGTGACAAGGACGCCGCGGCGACCGCGCTGAAGGCGGCGCAGCCCGAAATGGCGCGCGGCGTTGCCAAGGGTGTGCTGCACAAGAACACCGTGGCGCGCAAATTCTCGCGCCTGACCAAGAGCGTCAACGCGATCGCCTGATTTCGCTGTCCCGAAAGGGAACAAAAAAGACCCGTCGGCATCCTGCCAACGGGTCTTTTTTTGTGCCCGATATTGTGACCGGACGATGGCAAATGTGTTGCAGCGCGGTAAGTGACGGATTTACGGCGATTCGTTGATCTGCAACGCGAATGTCACATTTAAGTATATGAAAAATATGTATAAAATGTGACTTTGACGTGATTCTGGCGCCCCTGCCGAGTCAAGATTTTTATTTCAGTATTTTTACACCACCGCCCCTTGCTCGACTCGCTTCGCCCTGACTAGACAGGTGCGTCGTCGGCTTTCGCCGGTGGCCGCCACATCGACATGATTCGCACTTCTTCGGGCCTTCGGTCCCGGGCAGGATGCCTGCGTCATCGCGCGGGCGACGAATCGGCGTGTGAAGCGGCTCCGTGAAGCGCTGGGAGGCAGGGGGTTCAGCGGGGGCGGTGCGGGCGTGACAGACAGCGGGAATCGGGATGGCTATGATGCGAAGGACAGGGCGATGAGCGGCGATGCCGCGGCGCTCTGGCCGCGCGTTGCCGAAGGCTTGCGCCGCGACCTCGGCGTGCGCACCTTCGACCATTGGCTGAAACCCGTCCGCTTTGGCGATTATTGCGCGATGTCGGGGGTGGTGACGCTCGAAACCGTCAGCCGTTTTTCGGCCAATTGGATCAACGAACGCTTCGGCGACCGGCTCGAGCTTGCATGGCGTCAGCAACTGCCCGCGGTGCGCGGCGTCACCGTGCGGGGCGGTGCCGGGGCCAGCGAACGTGCTGCGATCCTCGCCAGCCCGCCGCTCCCGGCGTTCGACCCGCCGCCGCCCGCCGCCAATCCGGCGCTGCTCGGTTTCGACCCGCGGCTGTCGTTCGATCGTTTCGTGATCGCGCGCAGCAACATCCTCGCCGCCAATGCCGCACGCCGCATGGCGATGGTCGAAGCACCGCAGTTCAACCCGCTCTACCTCTGCTCGGGCACCGGCCAGGGCAAGACCCACCTGCTCCAGGCGATCGCGCAGGATTATGCCGCGGCGCATCCGACCGCGAACATCATCCTGATGTCGGCGGAAAAATTCATGCTCGAATTTGTCGGCGCGATGCGCGGCGGCGACATGATGGCGTTCAAGGCGCGGCTCCGCGCCGCCGATCTGCTGCTGCTCGACGACCTCCAGTTCGTGATCGGCAAAAATTCGACGCAGGAAGAATTGCTCCACACGATCGACGATCTGATGACCGCGGGCAAGCGGCTGGTGGTCACCGCCGATCGCCCGCCATCGATGCTCGACGGGGTCGAAGCGCGGCTGCTGTCGCGCCTGTCGGGCGGGCTCGTCGCCGACATCGAGGCGCCCGAGGATGACCTGCGCGAACGCATCATCCGCCAGCGGCTCGCCGCGATGCCGATGGTCGAGGTGCCCGACGCGGTCGTCGCCTATCTGGTCAAGCATTTCACGCGCAATATCCGCGAGCTCGAAGGCGCGCTGAACAAGCTGCTCGCCTATGCCGCGCTCACCGGCATGACGATCGACCTCGCGCTTGCCGAGGATCGGCTCGCCGAAAATGTCCGCAGCGCGCGCCCGCGGATCACGATCGACGAGATCCAGCGCGCGGTGTGCGCGCATTACCGGCTCGACAAGAGCGAGATGGCGTCGAAACGCCGCGTCCGCGCGGTCGCGCGCCCGCGGCAGGTCGCGATGTATCTGGCCAAGGAGCTCACGCCACGCTCCTATCCCGAGATCGGGCGACGGTTCGGCGGTCGCGACCATAGTACGGTAATCCACGCGGTGCGCACGGTCGAAGCGCTGCGCGTCGCCGACAGCGAACTCGACGCCGAAATCGCAGCGATCCGGCGCAGTTTGAACAGCTGATCCACAGGGTGATGCCGGGGTTATCCCCGGGATTGTCCACAGCGTTTGAGGCCGCGCGGGGTATCGACGGCTTTGGGGTGGGGAGCGGACTGTCTCGTATTTCCGTTCGTGTCGAGCGAAGTCGAGACACGCCGACCGCTCACGCCAAGCCACGCGTATCTCGACTTCGCTCGATACGAACGGGGACTGGATTGCGCGGCTGATTTCGGTCGCAACCCGACATTGCTCCACACGCCAAAACAAAAAAGGCCCGCCTTTCATCCGAAAGGCGGGCCTATTTGTCAGCCTAGCAGCAATCTTACCCCTTTTCGGGCGGCGCTACCGTGATCCGCACCCGCTCGCCCGAGTTGCCGGGGAAGCCGGTGAACATCGCCTCGACCAGATTGGGGACGATGGTTTGCAAATTGTTGTCGCGCGACTGCGCCTCGGCATGGCCTTCGAACAAGCGCGATCCGTCGGCGGCGCGGTTGATCTGCAGGTTCAGCCCGCTGGTATAGACGGTATAGCTGCTGACATCATTATAGCCGCCGAAGCCGGGTCCGAAACCGCCCCACAGGAACGGGTCGCGATAGCCATAGACATAACGGCGCCCGCCGCGCCCGGTGACGATCACCGGGCGATAGAAACCGCGGCCATAATAACCGCCATAACCGCCGTACCAGGGATCGCCGAAACCGGGGCTCGACACCACGCGTTCGCGCCCGTTGTCGACGCCATAGTCCATCCGCACGACCAGATCGGCGCGCTCGCCGGGTGCGGCGGGGCGATAACCGTATCGCGTCAGTTCGCCCGCGACCAGATTGGCATATTGGCCAAATTCGATGCCGCCGGCCAGCGCCGGGTTGTTCGCCTCGACGACAAAGCTCTGGCCCTGCGGCGCGGGCAATTGGGTCTGGAAACGCGCGACATCGGCCTTGAACGGTGTCGCGCAGCCGGCGAGCGCCAGCGCGGCGCCGGTCATCGCGGCGAGTCCCAAGCGGCGAAGGCCGAGGTGGCGAAGGGTCGAATTGCTCATCGTCTTGGCTCCGTGATTCGGGGGCGCACATCTCTGGCGCTTTATACCATGACTGCGCCGATGCGACTTAACCTTGGTTGAACCCGGCTCGTCGCATCATGGTTCCCTATCCGATATCGGGTGCCGCTGCCAATAAACAAGCCCGGTCAGACGATTAGCGGCACAGCCCCAGCGCCGCATATGCCGCATCGATCGTCGGCCGCGCGAGCGCCGCCGCGCGCGCCGCGCCATCCTCCAGCGCCGCATCGATCGCCGCCGGGTCGGCCTTGAGTTCGGTCAGCCGCGTGGCGATCGGGCGCAGGCTTTCGACGAGCAGTTCGCCCAAAGCAGGCTTGAACGCGCCGAACCCCTGTCCGGCGAAGCGCGCCAGCACATCGTCGACGCTTTCATCGGCCATCGCGGCATAGATCGACACGAGGTTGCGTGCCTCGGCGCGCCCCTCCAGCCCCGCGACCTCCGACGGTAGCGGTTCGGCGTCGGTCTTGGCCTTGCGGATCTTGGCCATGATCGTGTCGGCATCATCGACCAGGTTGATGCGGCTTGCATCGCTCGGGTCCGATTTCGACATTTTGGCATTGCCGTCGCGCAGGCTCATGATCCGTGCCGCGGCCTTCGGAATCGTCGGTTCGGGGAGCGTGAACGTCTCGGTTCCCGTATCGAGGTTGAATTTTGTCGCGATGTCGCGCGCGAGCTCCAGATGCTGTTTCTGGTCGTCGCCCACGGGAACATGTGTCGTCTGATAGAGGAGCACGTCGGCGGCCTGCAGCACCGGATAGGCGTAAAGCCCGACGCTCGCGCCCTCGCGGTTCTTGCCCGACTTTTCCTTGAACTGCGTCATCCGGTTCAGCCAGCCGATCCGCGCGGTGCAGAACAGGAGCCAGCCGAGCTCGGCATGGGCGGGGACGCGCGCCTGGTTGAACAGGATCGCCTTGGCGGGGTCGATCCCTGCGGCCATCAGCGCCGCCGCCATCTCGCGCGTGTTCGCGGTCAGCTCGGCAGGGTCATTGTGGACGGTGATCGCGTGCAGGTCGGCGAGGAAATACAGCTTGTCGCCCGGCATCTCGTCCTGCATCCGCACCCAGTTGCGGATCGCGCCCAGATAATTGCCGAGGTGCAAGTTTCCGGTGGGCTGAATGCCCGATAACGTCCGCATCATATCTGTCCCATTAGAGTTTGCGTCGGCGCAGCTGGCCGATGGTGTCGCGATTGACCACGCCGAACAGCATGGCGCAACCAAAGAATATGAGCCCGCCCAAAGCGACGATCGCGCTCAGCGCAACGATCCGCTCGAACACCCCGCCGACAAAGGCGTCGCCCGCCAGCGGGATCGCCACCATCAGCGCGGCCGCCATCGCCGCCGCGGCGAGGATGATGCGCGCGATCCGGCCTGCGACCCGACCGGTCAGCCGGAACAGGCCTTTGCGGTGCAGGATGGCATAGAGCATCGCGACATTGCACCATGCGGCGATCGATCCCGCGAGCGCCAGCCCGACGATGCCGAGCGAGGGGATCAGCGCCAGGTTGAGGCCGATATTGATGAGCAAGGAGATCGCGGCGGTCCACACCGGGGTGCGGGTGTCCTTGCGCGCGAAGAAATTGGGGACCAGCACCTTGACCAGCACATAGGCGGGCAGGCCGACGACGAGCCCGCCGACCACCGCGCCGGTCGCGAGGCCGTCGGCAACGCTATATTGGCCGCCGACGTAAAAGGCGCTGGTGATCGAAGGGCCGGCGACGAACAGCGCGACCGCCGCGGGGACGGTCAGCAGCATCGCCAGTTCGACCGCATTGCTTTGCAGGCGCGCCGCCCCATCGCGGTCATCGAGCGCGACGAAGCGCGACAGCGCGGGCAGGATCGCGGTCCCGAGCGCGATGCCGATGATGCCGAGCGGCAGCTGGTTGAGGCGGTCGGCCATCGCCAGATAGGTGATGCTCTTGTCGGGCAGCGAGGCGATGAAGAACAGGTCGACGAAGCGGCTGATCTGATAGACCCCGGCGCCGAACACCGCGGGCAGGATCAGCACCCCCATTTCGCGCACGCCGGGGGTCAGCTGCGGGCGGCGCAGCGCAGGGCGAAAGCCCGAGCGCCGCACCCAGAACAGGAGCCAGACGAGCTGGAACAGCCCGGCCAGCGACACCGAAATCGCCAGATACAGGCCGGTGGCCGCCTTGGCCGCTTCGCCGCCGTCGCCGGTGACCATGCCGAGGAGCAAGGCTGCGACGAGGCAGATGTTGAGCAGGATCGGCGCCGCCGCCGCCGCGGCAAAGCGCGACAGGCTGTTGAGGATCGCGGCGAACAAGGTCGCGACGCTCATGAACGCCAGATAGGGAAAGGCGATGCGCGCCATCATGACCGTCAGGTCGAATTTTTCGCCGTCGGCGCGCAGAGCCTCGCTGGCGAACAGGTGCATGATCCACGGCATGACGATCAGCAGCAGCGCCGAAAAGACGATCAGGATCGGGATCAGCACCGCCAGCACTGCATCGGCAAAGGCGCGCGCCTCGCTATGGTCGCCTTCCTTGGTCATCCGCTGGTTGAACAGCGGGACAAAGGCAGCGGCGAAGGCGCCCTCGGCGAACAGGCGGCGAAAGATATTGGGCAGCTGGAACGCCAGCTGCCACGCATCGGCGACCCCGCCCGCGCCGAGGATGCGGCTGAGCAGCATGTCGCGCGCAAAGCCGAAGATGCGGCTGACCATCGTCAGCCCGCCGATCGTCCCGACGCTTTTGAGCAGGCCGCTCATCGGCAACGCCCCTTCCCTTCAGGGGAGGGGTTGGGGTGGGGTTTCGCGGCGTAGAGCAAGGCCGAAAGACCCCACCCCGCTGCGACGAGGCCCGGCTTTGCCGAGCCAAGTCTCGCTGCCCCTCCCCTGAAGGGGAGGGGTTTAGTCAGGAGGGCCAAGGCCGCCAGATCAGGCCTGACCGACCGGAACCGCGTCGCCCAGTTCCCCGGCTTCGGTCTGCGCCTGGACCTGCTGCATGAACAGGCCGTGGAAATCGATCGGTTCCAGCAGAAGCGGCGCGAAACCGCCATCGCGGACGGCATCGGCGACGACGCGGCGGGCGAAGGGGAACAGGATGCGCGGTGCTTCGGCCAGGAAAAACGGCTGCAACTGGTCTTCGGGGACGTTGCGGACACCGAACAGTCCGGCATATTTCAGTTCGATCACGAACATCGTGCCCTGATCGGCCTTCGACGTGACGTCGATCTTCAAGGTCACTTCGAACAGGTTCTCGCCGACGCCTTCGGCGGCGATGTTGAACTGGACGTCGATCTGCGGCGCATCCTGCCACTGGTAAACCGCGGGCGCGTTCGGATTTTCGAACGACAGGTCTTTGACATATTGCGAAATCAGGCCGATCGCCGGGCTGGTATCTTCGCCATTGGGCTGCAGGGCGGGGTTGTTGATGTCGGCGCTGGTCTCGTCAGCCATGGTGCAATGCTTTCGCTCGAAAAGATGAAACAGGATCCGCGCTGCAGGCCGTGTCGGGACTGCGGCAGACGGTTGCGGCGGCGCTTAGCAGCGCGCGCCAGCCAGCACAATGGCATCGCGGCGGCGCTTTGCTGGGGGTGAATCGTTGACCTGCCGCATCGGCGGGGCCATGGCGTTTGAAACTTGGCCGTGCATCGCCTATGTATCGGCCTTGATGTTTCCATTGCCCGCATTGGACTTTTGCCCGTGACTGCTTTTTCGATCGTCCTGCTCGCCATGATTGCCGCCTTCCTCGGCATGCGGCTGTACTCGGTACTCGGCAAGCGCACCGGGCATGAGCAGGAACCGGTGCTGCCGCGCCGCGACGAGCGTGCGCCGCCCTCGCCGGTGCGGCTGGAGGATGGCGACGCGCCATCGGCGCCGATTGGTGCACCCGACACCTCGGGCCTGGTCTATGAACCCGCCGCCGAAATCGGCCTGCGCCAATTGCTCGCGACCGACCGCAATTTCGACGCCGGCCGCTTCATGGAGGGCGCCGAGGCGGCGTACCGCATGATCCTCGAAGCCTATTGGAAGGGCGATCGCGATACGCTGCGCGACCTGTGCGACGACGACAGCTACGAAGCCTTTGTCGAGGCGATCGAAGCGCGCGATGCGCGCGGCGAAAAGCTTGAGAATCGCCTGATTGGCATCGAGTCGGCGAAGATCGTCGCGGTCGAGATGGATCGCAAGGAAGCGCGCGTCACCGTGCGCTATCAGGCCGACATCAGCGCGGTCACGCGCGACGCCGATGGCAAGATGATCGCCGGGTCGATGAGCGATGCGTCGCGCACCGACGACCTGTGGACGTTCCGCCGCGCGATCGGCAGCGACGATCCCAACTGGCTGCTCGACGAAATCGAAGCAGCCTGACCGCGATGCCCGCGCTTGGTTCGTCCGGGAAGCGCCGGATGCGGGTTTTCGGATTGTCCTTGGTCGCGGTGATACCGCTCCTCGCGGGCTGCGCGTCGGTGATCCCCGATGCAGGCAGCCGCCCCGCCGCCTCCACCCCGGCACCAGCAGCGAAGCCGTCGGGCGCCACGCCGCGCCCCTATCAACCGCGGCCGTCGGAAAGCGGCGGCGTTGCGGCGAGGCCGATCCCCGCCACGCCGCGTCCGGCGCTGCCCGCCCCCGCGGTCCCGGCCGACGCGACGACGGCGGCGGCGAGCGGCGTCATTGCCGGCCCCGATTTTGCGTCACTTGGCATCGCTCCCGAACAGGCAAGCGCCGCGCTTGTCGCCTTTCGCACCAGCTGTCCTTCGGTCCAGCGCCGCGCCGATGTCAGCGGGCTGACGCAGGGCGCCGACTGGGCCGAAAGCTGCAACGCCGCGAAAAACTGGGCCGACAGCGACGCCGCGGCCTTTTTTGCGCGCTATTTCGGGACGGTGCAGATCGGCGCCGGAACCGCCTTTGTCACCGGCTATTACGAACCCGAAATCGCCGGATCGCGCACGAAGCGCCCGGGCTATGACGTCCCCATCTATCGCCGCCCCGCCGATCTGGTCGATGTCGACCTCGGGCAATTTTCCGACGAGTTGAAGGGCCGGACGATCCGCGGCCGCGTCGAGGGCAGCAAGCTGGTGCAATATTACGACCGCGCCGCGATCGAAAGCGGCGCGCTCGAAGGGCGCGGGCTCGAAATCGCCTACGCCGCCGACGCCGCCGAATTCTTTTTCCTGCAAGTGCAGGGCTCGGGCCGCCTGCGCCTGCCCGACGGCGGCGTCATGCGGATTGGTTATGACAGCCAGAATGGCCGCGGCTATGTCGGCATCGGCAAGCTATTGCTCGACCGCGGCGAATTGCAGCGCGGACAGGCGTCGATGCAGGGCATCCTCGATTATCTGCGCGCCGATCCGAAACGCGGCGCCGCGGCGATGAACGAGAATCCCAGCTGGGTGTTCTTCCGCGAACTTACCGGCCCCGGGCCGCTCGGCGCCATGGGGCTGCCGGTGACCGGCCGCGCCAGCGTCGCTGCCGATCCCAAATATGTGCCGCTCGGCGCCCCCGTCTTCCTCTCGCTCGACCGTGCCGAACCGAACGGCCTGTGGGTGGCGCAGGACACCGGCGGCGCGATCAAGGGCGCCAACCGATTCGACAGCTTCTGGGGGGCGGGCGAGGATGCGCGCGCGATCGCCGGCGGCATGGCGGCGCGCGGCTCGGCGCTGCTGCTGCTCCCGCGCGCCAGCGTCGCGCGGCTGATCCCGGCGCGCTGACGCCGCGATGGCGCGGCGGCTCGATCCCGACGAAAGCGCGCTGTGGAAAAAGGTCGCGGCGACGGTGAAGCCGCTGGTGAAGGCGAAAGTGCCGCTCGCGCCCGCAGCCCCGCCGACGATCCGCCCGCCTGCACCGACCCCGCGCAGCACCGCCGCCCCGGCGGCGCCCGTCCGTCCCGCCACGAAGCTGCCGCCGCCGCGCCGTACGCACAGCGCCGCAACGCTCGACGGCCATTGGGACCGCCGCCTGCGCAAGGGGCTGGTACGCCCCGACCTGAGCATCGACCTGCACGGGCATAGCCTCGCGTCGGCGCAGGCGCTGCTCGACGATGCGATCGGCCGCGCGCTGCTGCGCGGCGCGCGCGTGCTGCTGGTGGTGGCAGGGCGCCTCCGTCCCGGCGCCGACCGCCTGCCGCAAATGCACGGCGACCCCCGCCCGCGCGGCGCGATCCGCGCCTCGCTGCCCGACTGGCTCGCTTGTTCGCCCCACGCCGACCAGATCGTCGCGCTGCGCCCGGCGCATATCAGCCATGGCGGCGCGGGCGCGGTCTATGTGATCCTGCGGCGCGCAAGGGACGATTGATCCCACGCAAAGGCGCAAAGGCGCGAAGAAAAAATCTCACACAAAGACACAAAGATGTCGCCGCACATAGCGACCGTCGTCCGTCGCTGCAGGCGACCTTCTATAAAGGCGCTTCGCGCGATCCTCGGGCAACGGCGTAGGACAAAACTGCCCTCTTTGTGTCTTTGTGTGAGAAATCTCCTTCTGATCGTCTTTGCGCCTTTGCGCCTTTGCGTGAGATCAATTTAATCCAGCAAAGCCCGCATCAATATCCCGCGGTAAATCGCGGTCAGCTTGTGCAGATCCGCGACCGCCACCGCCTCGTCCAGCTTGTGCATCGTCGCGTTGGTCAGCCCGAATTCGACCACCGGGCACAGCGCGTGCAGGAAGCGCGCGTCCGACGTCCCTCCGGTTGTCGACATCTCCGCCACCACATCGGTTTCGGCATGGATCGCCTCGGCGACCAGCCCCGACAGCTCGCCCGGCGGGGTCAGGAATGCTTCGCCCGAAATCTTGCCGAGTACCTTGGCGGCGGGTTCGACGTCATGCGCGATGCGTTCGACCATCGCGACCAGATCGGCGCCCCTGTGCTGGTCGTTGAAGCGGATCGACAGCCGCGCGCGCGCCGACGCCGGAATGACATTGGTCGCGCCATTGCCAACCTCGATGTCGGTGAATTCGATGTTCGATGGCTGGAACCAGTCGTTGCCCTCGTCCAGCGCCACCGCGTCGATCGCCGCCATGATCCGCACCAGCTTGGGGATCGGATTGTCGGCGAGGTGGGGGTAGGCGACATGCCCCTGCGTCCCCGGCACGTCGATCCAGATATTGACCGACCCGCGCCGTCCGATCTTCACCATGTCGCCGAGCCTGTTCACCGATGTCGGTTCGCCGACGACGATCATGTCGGGGGCGATGCCGCGCCCCGCCATATGCTCCATCAGCGCGCGGGTGCCGAAAATCGCCGGGCCTTCCTCGTCGCCGGTGATGATCAGGCTGATCGTTCCGGCATCGACCGGGGTTGCGGCGGCGGCGGCGACAAAGGCCGCGATCGATCCCTTCATGTCGACCGCGCCGCGCCCGTAGAGCAGGTCGCCGCGAATCTCGGGGGCAAAGGCGTCGCCGGTCCAGCCAACCCCCGGCGGCACGACGTCGAGATGCCCGGCAAAGCCGAAATGGACCGGGCCGCTACCCCGCCGCACCGCGAGCAGATTTTCGACCGGCCCGTCGGGCTCGATCCCGTCGATAAAGCGCTCGACGGTAAAGCCGAGGGGGGTGAGCGCGGCCTCGAGCACATCGAACACCGCGCCGGTCGCGGGGGTGACGGAGGGCGCGGCGATCAGCGCCTGGGCGAGGGTGACGGGGTCGATGCTCATGCGCCTCCCTTACCCGTTCGTGTCGAGCGAAGTCGAGACACCAAGCGTTCGAGTGCCACCGATGGGCATCTCGACTTCGCTCGATGCGAACGGATATGAAGGGACGAGGAGTCCCCAATGCCCAAACTCGACCTCGACACCATTCCGCAAGCCAACACCACCGGTTATCCCGCGCCCTATGATCAACCGGTGCAGGGTCGCTGGTACCGCCGCCTCGCGCCCGCCACCGGCCTCAGCGATTTTGCCGCCAGCCATGTCGTGCTGAAACCCGGCGCCTGGTCGTCGCAGCGCCACTGGCACGACGGCGAGGACGAGATGCTGGTGATGATTTCGGGTGAAGCGACCCTGATCGAGGACGACGGCCGCTGGCCGATGCGCCCCGGCGATATCGCGGTGTGGCCGAAGGGCAGCACCAACGGCCACCACCTGATCAATGAATCGGACGCCGACTGCGTGTTCGTCGCGCTCGGCGGCGGCAAGAAATATGACACCGGCGGCGGCTATTCGGATATCGACATGCTGTTCGGGCCGGACGGCTATTTCCACAAGGACGGCACGCCCTATCCGACGAAGCGGATTCCGTGACCTGTCGAACGGCGGGCAAGGGGTGGGGAGCGGGCGGAGCCGATCCTCCCCGGAACGGGGAGGGGGACCAGCGAAGCTGGTGGAGGGGCACCATCGGTTTGTCTTGCCGCCGAAGTCGTGCGCCCCTGCTACGTTCCCGGAAAGCTTGGTTCTTTCAGCCCAGCGCAGCGCAAACCGCCTGTGCCCCTCCGCCACCCTTCGGGTGGTCCCCCTCCCCCGGTGGGGGAGGATCGGCTATGTCCGCTACCGGTCGCTAGCCGACACCCGCTAACCTTCGACCGGTCCTTCAAACTTTTCGATCACCCAATCCTCGGCCTGCGCGCCGCCGATCCACTCCTGCATGCACTTATGGCTGATCACCGCCTGCATATAGGCGAGCGCGAACGGCGGTAGCGGGATCGAGTAGGTGATGAAGCGGGTTACCACCGGCGCGAACATCATGTCGGCCGCCGACCAGTCGCCGAACAGAAAATCGCCTGCGCCGCCGAACCGCGCCCGCGCCTCGGCCCAGATTTGCAGGATGCGGACGACATCGGCCTGCACTTCCGGGGTCAGTTGGGCGGCGGGAAAGATGCGGCGGATGTTCATGCTGTGCTCGCGGCGCAGCGCCGCGAAGCTCGCGTGCATTTCGGCGGCCATCGAGCGCGCCATCGCGCGCGCCGCCATATCGTCGGGCCAATAGCCGCGCGTCCCGCCGGTCTTCTCGTTCAGATAATCGATGATCGCCAGGCTGTCCCACACGACGATGTCGTCGCCGTCCCACAGGATCGGCACCTTGCCGCCCGACGGCGCAAACTCGTCACCCTCGCGGCGCTGGTTCCATTCCTCATTGTAGAGCGGGACGGTGATTTCCTCGAACGGCAGGCCGCTATGCTTGGCGGCGAGCCAGCCGCGCAGGCTCCAGCTGGAATAGGCCTTGTTGCCGATGAACAGTTTCATGCGATCTCCTTTTCCCTCCCCCTTTGACGGGGGAGGGTTGCGCAGACTTGCCAGCTTGCTGGCTAGTCGAAGCTGGGAGAGGGTGATGCGAGCCGAAGGCTTGCGCGGCCTGTAGGGCCGCAACCCCTCTCCAAGGTTCGGTAGCGGGCAAGCCCGCAACCTGCCCTATCCTCTCCCGCAAGGGGAGAGGTTCATTAGATTTCCACCGCCTCCAGCACCGCGGTGCGCAGCTCGGCGATCCCCATGCCCTTCTCGGACGAGGTCATGATGACCTCGGGATGCGCGGCGGGGTGCTTGCGCGCCTCGGCCTCGGTCGCGGCATGGATCGCGGCGAGGTCACTCGCCTTGACCTTGTCGGCCTTGGTCAGCACGATCCGGTAGCTCACCGCGGCGGTGTCGAGCATTTCCAGGAACTCGCGGTCGACATCCTTCAGTCCGTGGCGGCTGTCGATCAGCACCAGGGTGCGCTTCAGCACCTGCCGCCCGCGCAGATAGTCGTTCACCAGGAAACGCCATTTCTTGACGACATCCTTCGGCGCCTTGGCAAAGCCGTAACCCGGCATGTCGACCAGCCGAAATACCAATGGCTCGCCGACGTCGAAATAATTGAGCTCCTGCGTCCGCCCCGGGGTCACCGACGTGCGCGCGAGGCCATTGCGGTTGGTCAGCGCGTTGAGCAGCGACGATTTGCCGACGTTCGAACGGCCCGCAAAGGCGATTTCGGGCATGGTCGGGTTCGGCAGATGCTGAAGCGCCGGGGCCGATTTCAGGAAATTGATCGGCCCCGAAAACAGCTTGCGCGCGCGTTCCGCCCTTTCGGGATCGGCTCCCGGCGCAAGGTCGTCGCGATCGCTCACGTCGTCGCCTGCGCCTTCAGCGCCGGGAACTTCTGGTACATCCACTGCTGCTGCGCGATCGACAGGATGTTGTTGGTGATCCAGTACAGCAGCAGGCCCGCCGCGAACGGCGCCATGATGAACATGAACAGCCACGGCATGATCTTGAACACCTGTTGCTGCACCGGGTCGGCCGGGGCGGGGTTCAGGCGGAACTGGAGCCACATCGTCACGCCCAGGATCACCGCCAGCACGCCGATCGCCAGGATCGACGGCGGGGTAAAGGGCAAGAGGCCGAACAGGTTCAGGATGTGCAGCGGGTCGGGCGCCGACAGATCCTTGATCCACAGGATGAACGGCTGGTGGCGCATTTCGATCGCCAGCATCAGCACCTTGTACAGCGCGTAAAAGATCGGGATCTGGATCAGGATCGGCAGACAGCCCGCCAGCGGATTGATCTTTTCATCCTTATAGAGCTTCATCAGCTCCTGCTGCATCTTGGGCTTGTCGTCCTTGAAGCGTTCCTGCAGCGCCTTCATCTTCGGCTGAACGACGCGCATCTGCGCCATCGACGAGAATTGCCGGTTGGCGATCGGGAACATCAGCAGGCGGATGATCAGGGTCAGCGCCATGATCGCGACGCCGAAATTGCCGACCTGCAGGAACAGCCAGTGCAGCAGCTTGAAGATCGGTACCGCGAAAAATTCGAACCAGCCCCAATCGATCGCGTTCGACAGGCGGGTGATGCCCAGCTTGTCCTGATAATTTTCCAGGATCTCGACTTCCTTCGCACCGGCAAAGATGCGGCTGGTCGTCGTGATCTGCTGGCCGGGGGCGACCTGTGCGAAGTCGCGCGCAAACAGGGTCTGGTAATTGTTGGCGCTCGGCGAGCTAATGGCTGCGGTGACGCGCTCGCCCTTGGCCGGAACGACCGCCGCGAGCCAATATTTGTCGGTAAAGCCGAGCCAGCCTGCCGAATTATAACGCACGGTGCGGTTCGGGGCTTCCTCCAGATCCTCATAATCGGTGTCGAACACCGACTTGCCGTCGAGATAGCCGGTCGGGCCGACATGGATCGTGATGCTGTCCTGCTCGTGCGGGTCGGTCGGCTTGCCCAGCCTGTCAAGCAGCGCAAAGCTGCTCGCGCTCACCGGCGCGGTGCCGGTGTTGGCGATCGTCTGCTTGGCGGTGATCAGATAATTGGCGTCGATGCTATATTCGATGCGGAAGGTCTGGCCGGTGCCATTGGCCCAGCTGAGCGTCACCGGCGTCGTCGGGGTCAGCTTGCTGCCGCTCGCGGTCCACAGCGTCGTCGGTCCCGGTACCTGAACGCCCTGCGCCGACCAGCCGATGCTGGCGAAATAGGCGGCCTTGGTACCGCCCGGCGCAAACAGGCGCACTGGCGGCGAATCCTTGGCGATCGTCTGGCGATATTTGGACAGCGTGATGTCGTCGATGCGCGCGCCGACCAGATTGATCGAACCTGCCAGCGCCGGGGTGGCGATCGGTATCCGGTTGCCCTCGGCCAGCGCCGCTTCGACCGGGCGGATCGCCTGCGTCGCGGGGGCAGCGGCGGTCGGCAGCGCGCTCGGCTGGCCTTGCGTGGCGGGCGTGGTTGCCGGGGTGCCGTTGGCGCCCGCGACCGTGGTCGTCACGTCGGGCTTGGCGGGGGTCGGGAAAAACTGCGCCGAGACGAAGTTCCAGCCGATCAGGATGGCCACCGACAATAAAATTGCCGCGATCAGATTACGCTTGTCGTCCACGCTCTACGGTCTCTCTTCGTCTCAAAAAATGTCGGGGAAAACGGCAGCTACGGCACCGGATCATGGCCATGCCCGCCCCAAGGATGGCAGCGCAATAGCCGCTTTGTCGCGAGCCAGCCACCCTTGATCGCACCATAGCGTGACAGCGCCGTGATCGCATAGGCGCTGCACGAGGGGGAATAGCGGCATGTCGGCGGCAGGATGCGCGACGGGCCAAGCTGCCAGCCGCGCGCGATGAGGATGAGCAGTTTGGCGATCATGGCAAAAGCCCGGAAAACTGCGTAACTTTACGCGCGATTTCGCCAGTTTCGTCACCCCGGACTTGATCCGGGGTCGATGACGTCGGGGCGGGAATGGACCCCGGATCAAGTCCGGGGTGACGAAGCAGGGGAGTCGGCCTCATCGCGCCAATTTCTTCGCCGCGCGCGCGAGCGCCGAATCGAGCTGCTCGCCTAGCTCGGCAAAGAGGATGTCGTTGCCGCCGGGGCGTCCGATCAGGACATGGTCGGCGCCCGCTATCCCCGATTCGGGCAGCGCGGCGCGGCACAGCTCGCGCAGCCGGCGCTTCATCCGGTTGCGGGTGACGGCATTGCCGACTTTCTTGCTGACGGTGTAACCGATGCCCATCGCGCTATCGGCGTCGCCGCGGGCGCGGACGAGCAGGACAAAGCCGGGCATGGGAAAGCGAAGGCCGCGGTTCGCGGCCAGAAATTCGCTGCGTTTTGAAAGCGTTCGCACCAGTTTCACTGGCGCCGAAGCGTCAGCGATCAGGCCGACAGCTTCTTGCGGCCCTGGGCGCGGCGGTTGGCCAGAACCTTGCGGCCGCCAACGGTTGCCTTGCGGGCGCGGAAGCCGTGGCGACGTGCGCGCACGAGGTTGCTGGGTTGAAAGGTGCGCTTCATCGCGGTTGTCCCTAAATCTCTTGCAAGGCTTTAACAGAAAAGGGCCGCCAAACGTGGGCGGCCACCGATGGAGGCGCGGATAGGCGAGAGTCGAGGCAAAGTCAATCGGCATTGGCACGGATTTCCGGCGTTTCGCGGGCGCCCTTCGCCAGCACCTCGCGTTCGCGCCGCCGGGCCGCGCTGGTTCGCCGCATCACCCGGTCGGTCCACGCGGCATAGCGCGGGTGGCGCCGCTTGAACCGGACATAGATGCGCTTCGCCCAGGCACTGTTCTGCAGGCACAGCATCAATCCGATCGGGAACAGGATCAGAAAGCCCGGACCGGGCAGCACGCCGACGATCGGCGAAATCAGGATCAGCAACACGCCCAGCACGAACAGCGCCAGCCGCACCTGCGCGGTCGACCGCAATCGCTGGTAGAGGCTGCGCTTTGCCATGACGGTCGATGTGGGGAGGAGGGCGCCGCGCGGCAAGACCAAAAGCTTTCGGGCGAGGCAGCGCCATACCCCTTATTCACCCCGGCCCGGCGGTCTTTTGGAACGGTTCGGCCAGCGCGCCACCGATACAAAGGAACGATCCCTTCACCCCACCGTTGCCGAAAGCATCGAAACGAGAGGGCGATCGGCCCTTTTGTCGGAGAAAGAGAATGAAAAAGCTTCTGACGATTTTCGCGATCAGCGGGTCGATGTTTTTCCTGTCGGCGTGCAATACCGTTGACGGTGCAGCGAAGGACGTTGAATCGGTCGGCGACTGTGCCGATGGTGTCCAGGGCAACTGCTAGGGTTCTGACCCTAGGCCGCTGCGAGCGCCCAACCCATGATGATCAGTTGAGCGCAACGAACCGCGCCATGTCGTCGCGGGTCAGGTAGCGCACCTCGTCGAACGGGGTGCTGTTGGTCAGCGCGTAAAAGGCGCGTGCCTTGGCGTCATCCATCCCCAGCTCGCGATAAAGCCCTAGATATTCGGCATGTACCGGATCGTTCGCCGCATAGTCGTTTGCCTCGCGCCCGCTGTCGTCGGCCCAGCTGTGCACCCCGAATTCGGCGTCGGGCGCAGCGCGGCGGGTGCTGCCGGCGAGCCATAGCTCGACCGCGCCCGAGCGCACCGAACCGCCACTCGGCACGACGGTTTCCAGCCCCGCGCGGCGGATTGCGCGCGCCAGGACCAGGTTCGCATCCTCGTCGAGGCTGCCCGGACAGTCAATCATTTCGAGCCGCTTGAGCGTCGGGAAGGCGGCGAGCATCGCCGCGAACTGGCGCGGCGTCGCCGATGTCACGTCGCCTGCCATCCGCGCCGTGGTCGCGTCGATCACCGCAAAGGGACCATAATGCGCCTTGGCGCGGCCGAGTGTCGCGAGCGTCGCGCTCGGCGCATAGCGCCGCGTCGCCGTCAGGTCGGCGTCTTCGGCCAGCGCTTCGTCGTCGAGCAGTGCGGCCTCATCGTCCAAGACCTCGTCGTCAAAGGCGGCGTCGCCGTCGTCGCCGCCCACCTCTTCCCACGTCCAGCTGACGGTCGTGGTGACGGTGATCCCTTGCTGCGCATGCGCCGGGGCGAATGCGAGCACCGCCGCGCAAAGCGCAACGAACAGCGTGCGAAACAAGGCGGTCGGCAAAACCATGCCCCCGCCCTCGCGCACGTGCGATGACCAAATCGCAAAGCGCCAGCGTCAGCGCGCCGTTAACCCCGTTGCGGGACGGTCACTTTGTCAGTCGCGGTCCGGCACCTCTAACGGGAAGAAGCTGCGATAGGGGCGGGCTTCCTCAATGCACCGCGCCACGCTCGGCCGCGCCAGCAGGCGGGCACGATAGGCACGCACCCGCGCATGGCGTGGATCGATCGGATGCACCCAGTCGGCGTAGAAGAGCGCTGGTGCCGCCGAACAGTCCGCCAGCGAAAAGCCGTGCGGCGTCGCCCAGCCGTCATCGGGCAGCTTCGTCTCGAGCCAGCCATAGGCCTTCTCGAGCAGGTCACGCGCGCGCGCAATGCGGGCAAGGTCCGGTTTCTCCGTGATAAAAGGAAGATATTCGGCAACCACCGCCTGAAAACGCGCCTGAAAATGGTTGTCGAAAATCCGGTCGAGGAAGCGGACGTCGAGTGCCACCTGCGGGTCGGCGGGGATCAATTGCGGTTCCGCGATTTTCTGGTCGAGATATTCGATGATGATCGACGATTCGAAATGTGGCACGCCATCGTCGACGATCAGCGGAAATTGCCCGACCGGCCAATGCGACCGCAGTTCGTCATAGTGCGTGAACGGCTCCGCGGTTTCGAGCGCGCGGTAGTCGAACGCGATGCCCTTTTCATAAAGCGCGATCAGCGCCTTCCACGCGTAGGATGAAAAGGGGTGGGCGTAGAGGATCAGCATCCGATCAGCCCTTCACCGCGGCTTCGATCGCCGCGATGTCGATCTTTTTCATCGTCATCATCGCCTCGAACGCGCGCTTGGCGACCGCCTTGTCGGGGTTCGTGGTCGCTTCGAGCAGGACGCGCGGGGTGATCTGCCACGATACGCCCCATTTGTCCTTGCACCATCCGCACACGCTTTCCTGGCCGCCATTGCCGGTGATCGCGTCCCACAACCGGTCGGTTTCTTCCTGCGTGTCTGTGTGGACGATGAAGGAAAAGGCTTCGCTATGCTTGAAGATCGGCGGGCCGTTGAGGCCAAGGCAGGGGGTGCCGAGCAGGGTGAATTCGACCGTCATCACATCGCCCGCCTTGCTGCCGGGCGAATCCGCGGGTGCGCGGTGGACGGCGCCGACATGGCTGTCGGCAAAGGTCTTGGCATAGAAATTCGCGGCGTCTTCGGCATCGCCTTCGTACCAGAGACACAGCGTCAAAGGGGTCTTGGTCATCGTTTCTCTCCTGGGGATTGGTGATCAGACCTTGCGCGGCCCGACAAAGCCGACGGCGGCGCCCTGCGGGTCGATCGCGTTCATCGCATATTCGCCGCCGGGGATTTCCATCGGCGCGTTGGTCACGGTGCCGCCATTCGCGGTCACCGCGGCATGGGCGCGGTCGATGTCGTCGACGCCGATATAGAAATTCCACACCGGCGCCGGATAACCCGCCATCAACGGCATCACCGCGCCGATTGTGTCGTCGCCGCTCTGGATGAAGCGGTAGGCGCCGAGCTCGCCCATCGGCATCTCGCCCTCCTGTCCCCAGCCGAAATGCCCGGTGTAGAAACGCACCGCGGCATCCGGGTCCGACGTCGCGAGCTCGTTCCACCGGATGCGCTGCGGCTCGGTCACCGAAAACACATCGCTGGCGCCTTCCGGGGCGCCCTCCGGCGGGATCGGGTCCATGATGTAAATGGGCGCGCCCTGCGGGTCGGTCACCATCGCGATCCGTCCGACCGGGATGTCCATCGCGGCCATCTGTACCGCGCCGCCATCGGCCTTGATCGCGTCGATCGCGGCATCGACATCCTCGACCTCAAGATAGCCCATCCAGATCGGCCGGGCGCCACCGGCGAGCATGTCGGCATTCAGCGCCAGCACCCCACCGGCGTTGCCGCCATCGCTGCGGCCGATCATGCGATAATCCATGTCGCCCGCCGCGGGGTCGGCGTGGCTGGCGATCGTCCATCCGACCACCGCGCCATAAAAGGCGGCGGCGCCGGCGGGATCGCTGGTCATCAGTTCGTACCAGATGAAATGCGCTGGCTTGCTCATCGTCCTTCTCCTTTCGATCCTCCCTGACGCGCAGCGATGGGGAGGGGTGGAAGGGGCGGCAACGGTTGCGCCATAGCCCCTCCGTCAGCGCTCCGCGCTGCCACCTCCCCATCGCTGCGCGACTGGGAGGATGTTTTCGTCACGCCACGACGATCGGGGCAAAGCCGCCATAGATCATGCGCGCACCGTCGAACGGGGTGTTGTCGGGATCGGGTTTCATCCGCTCGTCGGTCATCATCTTTTCCCAGCCCGCGACGCGCGCTTCCTTGCTCGGCCATTCGACCCAGCTGTACACGACGCTTTCGCCGTCCTTCTTGTGCGCGGCGCGCGCATAGTCGGTGACCTTGCCGTCGGGGACATCGTCGGCCCACGCCTCGACGACGCGCGTCGCGCCATAGTCGCGGAACACTTCGGACGCCTTCTTGGCCATCGCGCGATAGGCTTCCTTGTTGCCGTCGGGGACGGGCACGAGATAGCCGTCGACATAGGCGGTTTCGCCCTCTGCCCGATCGTCGACGATCGAATCGAAGCCGCCGATGATCATGCGCTTGCCGTCGAACGGCATCTCGCCGCCCATCGCCGCCATGCGCGGGTCGCTCATCATCTTTTCGTTGGCGGCGTCGCGCGTTGCCTTGTCGGGATATTCGAACCAGCTGAACACGACGGTTTCGTCGTCCTTCGCCTGCACGGCGCCCTTGAAATCATTGACCTTGCCGTCGGGGACATCGTCGCCCCAGCATTCGACCATGCGCGCAACGCCGAATTCCTTGAACAGATGGGCCGCGTCGGCGGCGTGTTTGCGATAGGCTTCCTTGTTGGCGGTCGGCACCGCGACCACAAATCCTTCTACATAGGTCATCTTGTCTCTCCTTTAGGGGGGTGGGAAATTCAGGCCGTGACCGGCTCTTTTGTGAAGGATGCCAGCTGTGCGTCCATCGCGCGCGTGAAGGCGGGACGCGCCGTGCAGCGATCGAGATAGGCGGCGAGGCGGGGGAATTCGGCAACCAGTCCCGCCTCGACACCCTCGCGCAGCACCGTCGCCATCGCGATGTCGGCAATGCTGAAATCGCCGAGCAGATAGGGTTTGTCGCCCAGCGCATCGGACAGGCGGCCAAACCGGCCGCGGATAAATTCGATCAGGCCGGGGCGGCGCAGCTTCGCCCATTCCTCGTCCTTCGAAAAAATATCGACATTGCCCAGCTCGAACATCATCGGTTCGACGCTGTTCAGCGCCGCGAACACCCAGGCGGTGGCGTCGGCGCGGCCTTGCGCATCGGTGGGCAGCAACCGCGCATCCTTCGCCGCCAGATGCAGCATGATCGCGCCGCTTTCGAACAGGGTGATGTCGCCGTCGCGCAGCACCGGCACCTGCCCCCAGGGTTGCAGCCGGTAATGATCGGCGGGGCGGTCGACCGCGCTGATCAGTTTTTCGGCATAATCGACCCCCAGCTCCTCGCACGCCCAGCGCGGACGCAGGTCGCGGACAAAGCCGCGCGCGAAGTCGGGAACCCAGTCAAAGGCGATGATTTCGATATCGGCGTTCGGGTTGACGGGCATAGTCTCTCTCCTCGGGGGGCAGGGATTCAGAAAAATCCGGCGGGCATCGGCGGGGTGGCATCGTCCAGAAAGGGGATGACCTGCGCCGCGATCGTCGCGGCTTCGGCCATGACGCCGATGTGCGATGTCGCGGGCAGGACCGACAGCCGCGCCTTGGGAGCGGCGGTCATGAAACCCTGCGTCGCGGTCGCGATGTCGCCGCCGCCGCGCAGCTTGAACAATTTGATCGCATGCTCGAGCGTCATGCCATCGGCGTCGCCCAGCACGACCATCGTCTTGCCCGGAATCGCGCGCAGCTGTGCGTCGCTATAGGCAAAGGGCGTGCCGTCGATGTGCTTGATCGCCGCGACGAGGTCGGGAAAGGCGTCGGGGGTCGGCGACAGCCGCTTATATTCGGTCTCCATCGGCGTCCCCGCGAACATTTCGGGGGTCATTTTGGCGATGCCCTCCAGAACTTCGGGAACCCAGCCGTCGAGGCTGGCGGCGCCCGAAATCACCACCTGTTTGCCGACGCGTTCCGGGTGGCGCACCGCCATCGCGATCGCCGTGCTGCCGCCCATCGAATAGCCGAGGACATCGGCGCGCTCGACGCGCAGCGATGCCAGCACGGCGACCGCATCGTCGGCCATCTGTTCATAGCTGAAAGCGCCGCCGACCTTGCCGGTGCGCCCGTGGCCGCGCGCGTCGATGGTGATGACGGGGCGCGCGGCGGCGAACAGGTTGACGAACGGCGCCATCGCCTCGCCCGACATGAAGGCGCCGTGCAGCACCAGCAATGGAGTCTGTTTCGACGCCAGATCGCCATGCACCGCATAAGCGATGCGGACGCCGTTGACCGTGGCATGGCCCGTTTTCGCGGCGCTTACGGGCGCTGCCGCGGGTGCGGGCTCCTGAGCATATGCGGGCTGGGGCTGTGCCGCGACGACGGCGGCGCTGGCGAGCAGGGCGAGCGCGGCGGCAATCCCCGGATGGCGGCGGCGGAGAATTTGGAGGGGAGGAAAGGCTGTCATGATATGTCCTCTTGGATTGGCGCGGCCTCTAGGTCCGCTTCCCTTTGATAAAGGCGACGATCGACATCGCGTGGCCATGGCCCAGGTCGAAATCGGCCTTTAGCCAGTCGATCACCGCACCGGGCTTGACCCCGGGGGCGAGGCCGCGCTCGTCGGCGAGACCCTTGTCGATCGCAGTTGCTCTTAGTGCTTCGGCGGACTTGCCGGTCTTGGCCTCGACATTGTCGAGATAGGCCTGGAAACTCATCGTCGGTCTCCCGTCGGGAGGGGAACGGCGGCCGCCACAAGGGTGGCCGTCCGCTCCCCTCCGCGGCTCGGTCAGGCAGCGGCCTCGGCGGGTTCGCCGGCGGGGATGGCGGTGGGGTCCATCCACAACACTTCCCAGACATGGCCGTCGGGATCCTCGAAGCTGCGCCCATACATGAAATCGCCATATTCCTGGGTCGGGGTCGGGTCGGCCTTGCCGCCCGCGGCGGTCGCCTTGGCAACCTGCGCGTCGACTTCGGCGCGGCTGTCGGCGGATACGCACAGCAGCACCTGCGCGCTCGTATGCGCGTCGGGGATCGCCTTCGACGTGAAGGTCGCCCATTTTTCATGGGTCAGCAGCATGACGTGGATCGATCCTTCGACGACCACCATGCATGCAGCGGTATCGTCGGTGAAGGCGGGGTTGTTGACCGCGCCGACCGCTTCATAAAAGGCCTGCGACCGGGCAAGGTCGGTCACCGGCAGGTTTACAAAAATCATCTTGGACATCGTCATTCTCCTTCTTGGGGGGATACAGGTCAGCGTGGGCGCGCCGGGCGGGCAACTACGTGCCGCGTCATGGCGCGTCCTTTGCGGCGAAAAGCATGCGGATATAGCGCTTCAGATGCGTGACGCTCTCGCGCGCAATCGCCGGGTCGTTCGTCGTCTTGGCCAGGATGAAGCTGCCTTGCAGCACCGCCTGGATATGCTGGGCCAGGCCGAGCGCGGTGACATCTTCGGGCGCATCGTAAGCGTCGATCGCGGCGGCAATATCGGGGACCAGCGCCGCGCAATAGGCGGCGATGCTCGCCTCGCACGCGGCGCGGATCGCGTCGCTCGTCGCAAAGGCTTCCTGCACCATCGTGCCGACGAAGCAGGTAAATTCCTCAACCGGGCCATCGAGCATCGCAAAGCGGAAATCGATATGGCCGATGAGCCGCGCGAGCGGATCGTCCAACTGGGTGTGCGGCGGCATTTCGAACATCGGCCGCGCGCGTTCGGTCCACGCCTCGGCCGCAGCGACCGCCAGCGCTTCCTTCGACGCGAAATGGTGGAAAAAGGCGCCCTTGGTGACCCCGGCGGCGGCGCAGATCTGATCGACCGTCGTCGCGGCATAGCCCTGCTTGCGCACCATGCTGTGCGCCGCCGCGATCAAGGCCGCGCGTGCTTGGCCACGCGGCGCGCGCGTCGCCGCGATACCGGCGCCGACGCCGCTGACGGCTTGGCCGTCGGCGCCGGACGCGAGGGAGGAAGGGGGCTGATTCGGGCTCATGCGAATCTACATACCGACTGGTTGGTATGTTGTCAAATCGCGAGGCGGCCCGCCGCCGCGCGGTAGCTTTGCCTTCGCTTGGGCAGGCTTTTCGCCACCATCCGAACCGGTGCGAAAAACGACTCGACGCCGCGCCGCTTTGCCCTCACAACGGGGAGGAACAAACAGGGGACAACATGGTCGCGATCGTTTCCACCGTCGCCTATCTGGGGCTCGAGGCGCGCGGGGTCGAAGTGCAGTGCCAGATCACCCCCGGCCTGCCGCGCTTCGTCGTCGTCGGCCTGCCCGACAAGGCGGTCGGCGAAAGTCGCGAGCGCGTCCGCGCGGCGATCGCCGCGATCGGCCTTGCGCTGCCCCCCAAGGTGATCACGGTCAATCTGTCGCCCGCCGACCTGCCCAAGGAAGGCTCGCACTACGACCTGCCGATCGCGCTCGCGCTGCTCGGCGCGATGGGGGTGGTCGATTCCGAAACGCTGTCCTCCTATGTCGTCGTCGGCGAACTCGGGCTCGACGGCCGCGTCGCTGCGTCGCCCGGCGTGCTGCTCGCGGCGCTCCACGCGGGCAGCCAGGATCGCGGGCTGATCTGCCCGGTCGCGCAGGGACCGGAGGCGGCGTGGGCGGGCAATGTCGAGGTGCTGGCGGCGCCCGATCTTCTGTCGCTGCTCAATCATTTCAAAGGCAACGCGCTGCTCCCGCCGCCGCGCCCGGGCGAAGCCGAACCGCCGCGGCGCATGGCCGACCTCGCGCAGGTGAAGGGGCAGGAAGTCGCCAAGCGCGCGCTCGAAATCGCGGCGGCGGGCGGGCATAATCTGCTGATGGTCGGGCCGCCGGGGGCGGGCAAGTCGCTGATGGCCGCATGCCTGCCGGGCATCCTGCCCGATCTCGATCCCGGCGAAGCGCTGGAAGTGTCGATGATCGCCTCGGTTGCGGGCGGGCTCGAGGGCGGGCGGCTGATCCGCGCGCGGCCGTTCCGCAGCCCGCACCACAGCGCGTCGATGCCCGCGCTGGTGGGTGGCGGTTTGCGCGTGCGCCCGGGCGAGGTCAGCCTGGCGCATCTGGGCGTCCTTTTTCTCGACGAACTCCCCGAATTTCAGCGCACCGTCCTCGACAGCCTGCGCCAGCCGCTCGAAACGGGCGAGGTCAGCGTTGCGCGCGCCAATGCGCATGTCACCTTTCCGGCGCGGGTGCAGATGGTCGCGGCGATGAACCCGTGCCGCTGCGGGCATTTGGGCGACCCCGCGCTCGCATGCAGCCGCGCGCCGCGCTGCGCCGCCGATTATCAGGCGAAGGTCTCGGGCCCGCTGCTCGACCGCATCGACCTGCATGTCGAGGTGCAGGCGGTCAGCGCCGCCGACCTTGTACTGCCGCCACCCGCCGAGGGCAGCGCCGAGGTCGCGGCGCGCGTCGCCGCGGCGCGGGCGCGCCAGTCCGCGCGCTACGCCGACCACCAGGCGCGCACCAACGCCGAAATCGACGGCGAGCTGATGGAGGCGGTCGCGACGCCGGACGATGCGGGTCGCAAATTGCTCGCGCAAGCGGCAGAGGCGATGCGGCTGTCGGCGCGCGGCTATACGCGGATCTTGCGGGTGGCGCGGACGATCGCCGACCTCGCGGGCGCCGATGCCGTCGGGCGCATCCACATTGCCGAGGCGCTGAGCTATCGGCGACAGGCGCCGCGCAATTGAAGCTCGCGTTCGAGGCCCCGATCATCGAGTGGCGCGGCCCGCCGCCCTATCTGTTCGTTGCCGTCCCCGAGCATCTGGTCGGCGATGTGGCCTATGCGGCGCGCGAGGTCAGCTATGGTTGGGGGATGGTGCCGGCGACGGTGCGTATCGGGCGCACCGACTTTACCACCGCGCTGTTCCGGCGCGGGGACACGTATATGTTGCCGATCAAGGTCGCGGTGCAGCGCGCCGAGGGCGTCGGGTTCGGCGACCGCATTGCGGTGATCGTCGAGATCGGCAGCGTCAGTCGCCGCTGAGTTCGCTGCCCAGCTTCAGCACCTCGCGCCCGTCGATCATTTCGATCAGATAGGCGGGGTTGGCGGGCGATCCGTTGCGGACGATGCGCGCGCCCTTGATGATGCGCTCGACGCGGGTTTCGAAGCGCTGGACAATCCGGCCATGGCCTTCGCCGCGGCCCCACGCCCAATGGACATGGGCGTCGATGTCGAATCGATGCGCGGTCATGGCATCGCGGCGCAGCGCCGAATCAGATGCCCAGCGCTGACTTGTTTTCGACGACTTCGAGCGGCGGCGGCGCTTTGGCCGCGCCCGCGCCGTGGCGGCGGTGCGACAGCTTGCCGTCGACCTTGCCGCCGTTTTCGATCGTGATCGTTTCGTACGTCACGTCGCCGGTGATCCGCGCGGTGGCGTGGACGATCAGCGTCTTCGCCTCGATCGATCCGTCGAGCAGGCCCGCGATCTTGGCGGTTTCGGCGGTGACCGCGCCCTTGATCTCGCTCGCTTCGCCCTGGACCAGATTGGCGCATTTCAGGTCGCCGTCGATCTTGCCATCGACGTGCAGGTCGACGCTGGCGGAGACATTTCCGGTGACGACGACGTCCGATCCCAGGATCGAAAAGGTCGTGTGACGCGCGCCGGTCGCCATCTTAGCGGGCACCGCGGGCAGCGATGGCACCGACTCGCTGCCTTGCGTCGTCTTTGACTTCGAGAACATCGGCTTTGGCCTCCAGGAAGCGGCGCGGGTTGACCGCGACGCCGTTCAAACGGACTTCGAAATGCAGGTGGCTGCCGGTCGAACGACCGGTCGAGCCCATTTTGGCGATTTGCTGGCCGGCGGCGACCTGCGCCCCGACCTTGGACGTAAAGCCCGACAAGTGGGCGTAGCGGGTCATGATGCCCTGGCCATGGTCGATCTCGACGACATTGCCATAGCCCGACTTGACCCCGACAAAGCTGACGCGCCCGGGCGCGGCGGCGAGGATCGGGGTGCCGATCGGGCCGCGGAAATCGAGCCCCGAATGCATCGCGGCGCCGCCGGTGAACGGATCGCTGCGATAGCCGAAGCCCGACGACATCATCAGCACGTCGGCGGGGTTGCCCGAGGGGACGGCGACGAGCGTGCGTTCCAGCACTTCCATGCGGAACAGGGCGCCTTCGAGCGCGGCAAACGAAGGACCGAGCGCTTTCGCCTTGCCCATCCGGCCCTTGTACGGGATGAACGGACCACCGCGGCCGGTGGCCGCGCCGCGAATGATCGCGGTGGGATTGAGCCCAAGCTGCGCCACCGCCGTTTCGGCATTGGCGGCGCGTTCATTGACCGCCGCGAGCAGGCGCGTGGAGAGCGCCTCCTGACGCGCGGCGACGCGCGCGAGCGCCTGCGCTTCGGGAGGCAGGCTGGGGTCGATGGCGCTGGTTTTCAGGGCCGGCTGGGCCGTTCCACCCTTCGTGTCGTTCACGCCTTCGGCAATCGCCGCGGGTTCGGACCCGAAATAGGTTTTCTGCCACTCTTCCAGCTGATCCTGCCGCTCCTCGAGATCGGCGGCGGTTTCGGCGACGCGATCGCGATATTGCGCGATGCGCTTTTCGGACGCGGCAGCCGCCGCCGATTGCTGCGCCACGGCGGCGCGTTCGTCGGCGGTGAGCAGCTGGTTGACCAGTACCGCGAGCGTGGCGCCCGCCCACGCGATCAGCACGACCGCGGCGATCAGCGCGACGCGCTTTTGCCAGACGGCGCTGATCCGCAGGAATCGAACGTGACCATGCGTGCGAACGAAGATTTCATGGTCCTGAAACAGCGCGTTGAAGCGCTGGCGCCAGTGGCGCAGGCCCGTGGATTTCGATGACAAGTGGCGACCCCATCTTGTTGTTCTGTGGAGCCCTCCGCCCCGATTGATGCGCGCCTTAACAGCCCGTTTGCGGCGCGGCGAATCTTTGCGGGGCGACTCGCGCCGAGTCGAACCGGGCATGCGGTGAACGGTGTCAAATGGCGGGAACACTGCCATTTTGGCGGGAAAATTCGCTGCGAATCGGCAAATAATATTGACGGCTTGCTTACCAAATTTTGCTAGGGCCAAGCGGATGAATTCCATTGTCAAACCTACTGCGCCCCACGCCGACGATCTTTCCGTCGACCCGCCGTCAGCCGCCGCGATGCGGCCGCGGTCGGCGGTCAGCGCCGGGGTGGGACTCGTCGGGCTGGTTGGCCTCGTCGGCTATTTGCTGCTCGCGCGCTATGCGCCCGAGGTCGCTGCCTTCCTCGGTGTCGAGTGGGGCGATCGCGGCCCGATGAGCGGGCCGAACTCCGCGATCGCCAGCGTGCTCGCCTGCGGCATCCCGATGGTTTTGTGGTCGGTGTTTGTCGACAAGGTGCACCGCAACCCGTCGACCGGTATCGACTGGGCGCAGCGCCGCCCGTGGCGCGAAACGCTGGACATCAGCCTGACCAAGCTCGCCGGATTATGGGCGACCTGGGGGCTGATCGCGCTGATCTATGCGACGATGCGCTATTATTGGCAGGGCGATTACGCCTTTGCGATGAATTTGCTCGAAACGGTCGTGCCGTGGCTGCTGCTCGTTTCGATCCCCTATATGGTGTGGCTCGACCGCCGCACGGTCGAACCGCGCGACGGCTGTTATCAGTTCGGTCGCCTCTTGATCGCGCCCGGCCAGCCGGTCGATGGCCGCGCGATCGGCCATCATCTGCGCGCCTGGGCGGTGAAGGGGTTTTTCACGGCTTTCATGCTGTCGATCGTGCCGGGCAATTTTTCCAAGCTGGTCGCCGTGCCGATGAGCGAGGTGCTCGCCAATCCCTATATGACGGGGCTGTGGACGCTCAATTTCCTCTATCTGATCGACGTTCATATCGCGACGGTCGGCTATATCCTGACGCTGAAGCCGCTCGACGCGCATATTCGCACGGCGAATCCCTACGGCATGGCATGGGTGGCGGCGCTGATCTGTTACCCGCCGTTTATCCTGATGAGCGGCGGGCCGCTCGACTATCAGATGTATGGCGCCGACTGGGGGCACTGGCTCGCGGGGCATGACGCGCCGCTGATCGTCTGGGCGATTCTCCTGGCCGGTCTTACGATGATCTACAGCTGGGCGACGATGGCGTTCGGGATCCGCTTTTCGAACCTGACCCACCGCGGCATCATCACTCATGGTCCTTATGCCTTCACCCGGCACCCTGCCTATATCTCGAAGAATCTGTCCTGGTGGATCGGGTCGCTGCCTTTCCTCGTGACCGCGGGCGGCTGGGTCGAAGGTGCGCGCAACGTCGTGCTGCTCGGACTGGTGAGCTCGGTCTATTATTGGCGCGCCAAGACCGAGGAAAAGCATCTCCTCGCCGATCCCGCCTATGTCGCCTATTGGAATTGGGCGCAGGACAATGCGCTCGTCCCGCGGCTGTGCGCGCGGCTGACCGGGCGGAAACGCCCCCTGATCCGCCTCGAACCCGACGAGCGGGTTGGCCCCGTCGCCTAAAAACTGAGCTCGTCGTAGATTTTCGACAGGTCGCGGTGCCACGGCCCTTCGTAGCGGTCGAGCAGGTCGTGCGCCGGGGATTTGCCGCTTTTGGCAATGCGGCGGAGCGGTTCGAGGAAGCCGACTTCATTGTCGCCCATCGAATTGACCTCGCCGCGCGCGGCGAGGCCCGCCGCGGCGATGTCGAGTACGCGGTGCGCCAGCTCGCCGACGGTGCCGCCGCCGGGCGCAGGCGCGTCGAGCCCTTCGCTGGGTACCGCATCGCGCAGCGTCTGCTGCTCCGCGATGCTCCAGCCCTTGACCAGATCCCACGCCGCGTCGAGCGCGCCCTGATCGTAGAGTAGCCCGACCCAGAGCGCGGGGAGCGCACAGATGCGGTTCCACGGCCCGCCATCGGCACCGCGCATTTCGAGGAAGCTTTTCAAGCGCACCTCGGGGAAGGCGGTCGACAGATGGTCGTTCCAGTCGCTGAGGCGCGGCTTTTCGCCGGGCAGCGAAGGCAGCTCGCCCTTCAGGAAATCGCGGAAGCTCTGCCCCGCGGCGTCGATATATTTGCCGTCGCGGAAGACGAAATACATCGGCACATCGAGCATGTAATCGACATAGCGTTCATAGCCGAAGCCATCCTCGAACACGAAGGGCAGCATGCCGGTGCGCGCGGGGTCGGTGTCGGTCCAGATATGGCTGCGGTACGACATATAGCCGTTGGGCTTGCCCTCGGTGAAGGGCGAGCTGGCGAACAGCGCGGTCGCGAGCGGTTGCAGCGCCAGGCTCACGCGGAATTTCTGCACCATGTCGGCTTCGGACGAATAGTCGAGGTTGGTCTGGATCGTGCAGGTGCGGAGCATCATGTCGAGCCCCATGCTGCCGACGCGCGGCATATGGTCGAGCATGATCTTGTAGCGCCCCTTGGGCATGATCGGCAGCTCGGCGCGGGTCTTGTCGGGCCACATGCCGAGCCCCAAGAAGCCGAGCCCGAGCTCGGCGCCGACTTCCTTGACCTGCTTGAGGTGACGGCCGGTTTCGGCGCAGGTCTGATGCAGGTTTTCGAGCGGCGCGCCGGAAAGTTCGAGTTGTCCCGCGGGTTCGAGGCTGACCGTGCCGTCATTGCCCGACAGCGCAATCACCTTGCCGCCCTCGATCACCGGCTCCCAACCAAAGCGGGTGAGCGCCATCAACAGGTCGTGGATGCCGCCGGGTTCGTCATAGCTCGGCGCGCGGTGATCGGCGGTGCGATAGACGAATTTTTCATGCTCGGTGCCGATCCGCCAGCGGTCCTTGGGCTTCTCGCCCTTGATCATCGGGATGGCCAGTTCGTCGCGATGTTCGACGATGGGATCGTTGCTGTCCGAAGCGGTGCGCGTGCTCATATCGCGCATTTAGACTGTTCAGTACAGAATGCAATCGACTGTTGAGCAGGCGCTATTTGACGAGCCCGCGGAGGTTGATCGTGAAGCTCGAACCCGGCACCATCGACCCCTTCGGACGAATGCGGACATGGGTGACATTGGCGTCGACGCCATCGGCATCGGCGGTCGGCGCATAGCTCCAGCTGGCGCCGCCATTGTTCGAAAATTCCAGATCGTCGGTCGCGCTCGTCAGGCTGGTGAAGCTGTAGGTCAGCCCGCTGCTGCCAGCGGTAAAACGTACCGGACCGGGTCCGGGCGCGTAGGTGCCGACGAACAGGCTGAGGTTCGCGGGGAGCGCGTCGGTGACGATGACGCTGTTGTTGGTCGGGCTGGTGCTGGCCGGCGCGGTGACGGTAAGCGTGTAATTGGCAAAGCCGCCGGGGATCAGTTTCGGGTTGGTCAGCCCGTTGATCGGATCACTATAGGCGGCGGAGGTCTTGGCGATCGACAAGGGCGCGACATAGCTGTTGGTGAAGGTGCAGACGATCGCGGTGTCGGCGGCGTTCACCGTCAGGACGTTGCCCGCGAGCGCGGTGCCATTGCCGGTGCAGGCGAGCAGCTGCCCATAATTCGCGCCATTGCCGACGGTGAATGTCTCGCTGAGCGTCGCGCTTTCCCCGGCATAGACCGTCACCGCGGCGTTGGTGTCGGTTTCATTTGCGCTGTTGGCGACCGACGACAGGCTGGCGTTGTTGATGAGCCCGCTGGTCGCCACCGTCACCGCGTTGGCCAGCACCGCATTGACCCAGCTTTTGCGCACGACCAGGCTGGCCGACCGGCGGCTGTTGGTCCAGGTGCAGGTGAGCGAGGTACCCGACGGCATGACGACGGTGCGACTGAGCCCGCTGCCCGCGGTCGCGACGACGACATTGTCGCTGTTGCGGCGGCATATGATGCTGCTGTTGTAATTTGCCGCGGCGCCCGACGTATAGGCTTCGGTCAGCGTGAGCGTGCTGCCGGGGATCGCCACGGCGGTGGCGTTTGTCGCCGCCCCGCCGACGGTCGATGTCCCCGCGCTGGCCGCAAAACCACCGCTGATCGCAAGGCTCACGGCATCGCCCGCGATCCCGGTGACCCAGTTTTTGGTCAGCACCACCGGTGAATCATTGTCGGTGATCGTGTAAGTGCTTGCGGTGCGCGCCGCGGCGCCGCAGCTCGACGTGCTCGACACGGTGTAGCCGGTGCCGGGGTTGAGCGCGATCTGGATCGTCTCGCTGCCTTCATTGGCGGTGTCGTCGATGATCTGGATGCCGAGCGGGACGGCGGTGTTTTGATAAGTACCGGCGGGAATGGTGACGGTGAAGTTCGCGCCGCCGCCCGGGGTCGTATAGTCGGTGCCGCGCACCGCGGTGCCGCCGGTGATGCTGACATTGACCGTCTGCGCGGTGAACAAGGTCCCATTGACGATCAGCGTCGGGAGGTTCGCAATCGCCAGCGATTCGACGCCCGAGGCCGAGGCCGTCGACAGCTCGACAAAGGGGTTGAGCGTGATCCGGATGTCGTCGAGGAAATTTCCGTAACTGCCCGGATCGGTGGTGATGAACTGGACCCGCTGGATCCCCGATGCCCCCGTATAGGTCGTCGACCCGGTGTTGACGTTCCACACATTGTTGATCGTCGACGACTGTGTCGCGAGCGCCTGGATCAGGGTGCCGCCCGTGCTCGCCACCTGAAACCGTGCCGTCTGCGTCGCCGGGCCGCCCGACCGGGCGCGATGGGCAAAGGTCCAGCCGATCGTCTCGCCGGTCACCATGCAGATATTCTGGTACAGCGCGCCCGGCACATTGGCGTTCATTTCGGCGAACACCGACCCGGCATAGGCAGGCACACCCTGAAAATTGCTGTCCCAAAGCTCGATCTCGCCCGATGCCGAGTCCCAGCCGGTCACCGATCCATTGGCATAAATCTGGTAATTGGCGGCGCCCGGCCCCTGCGGATCGTTCGCTTCGAACGACGGGTTCACGATGACGCGCTGGGCCGAGGCCGGGGGTACGAGAACCAGCGCCGCCGCGACGACCGTCAGCCCGCCAAAGCGGGCCAGCGTGCGAAGAGGGCAATCCTGGTGGGTCATTTGGGTTCGCTCAAATGCCGACTGAGCGATTAAAGTTAATGGAAATCAATTGATTGTCACGTCAAAAGCAATCGCCAAGCCGGTTCCGGGAGCAAGCGTCGGTGCGGTTGCGGTGACAGTGGTACCGGTAATCGACGCGCCGAAGGGGTCGCTTTCGTCGCCGCCGCTGGCGTTGTCGTCCTCGATCGTCGTCGCCCCGGCGCAGCTGGTGCCGCTGCGCAGCGAACCGGGGACAAAGGTCGTCGCGGCGGGCAACGCGTCGGCGACGTTGACCGACGTTGCGGTGCCGCTGCCGTTGTTGGTCACCAGGATGCAATAGCGCATCGCGGCGCCCGGAATCGCCTTGGGATCGGTCGTGCCATTCGTCGGGTCGCTGACGACGCTGCTGGTCTTGGCGATCGTCAGGTTGGCGGTCGGGCGGCAGAAGGTGACGTCGTGGATCGCGATCGCCTGCTGCCCCGGATTGGCGGGGGCAAGGCTGTGATTGCCATATTCGACGGTGATCGTGTCGACCGGCGCGGTAAAGGTCACCACGACATTGCCGTTCGCGCTGGCGTCGGCGGAGGTGCCGTCGCCATAGGCGCTGTTGCCGATGACATAGTTGCTGACGCCGTTGGTCAGCACCGGGGTTACCGGCGATCCGTTGAAGCTGCCCGTGACGGTCACCCGGTCGGCGAACTGCCCGGCGGCATAGTCGATGTCGAACAACCGGAACTGCACCCCCGGCACCGCCGTCGGGAGCGTGAACACGCTCGATACGCTGCCCGCCTGACTGGTCATGTCGACGATCTCAAAGATCGAAAATTGCGCGGGGGAAAATCCGCCGGTGACCACATTCTGCCGCGTCGGCGACTGGCCGCCATAGGTGGCGTTGTTCAGGAACACCCCGCCGCTGATCGAAATGTTGAAATTCATCGTCCCGATCGCGGTCAGCGCATAGCTGCCGCTGGTCGTTCCCGCCGTCCAGCTGACGCTGTCCCAGTCGTGAACCGTGCTGCCAACCGGGCAGACCAGCGTCGGCGGTGTCCCCGCGACGCGGGTGCCTGCCACGGTGAAGCTGGCCGTGTCATAATCATCCTCGCCCGCCGCGCCATTGCCCGGGGTTGAATCGAAATCGAACGCCGACGAGGCGCTGACTTCGGCGATATTGGTGATCGTAGCGCCGGCGGTCGCGGTTACGGTGCCAGTTATCGTGAGCGTCCGCGTCGTCCCCGGCGGAATGCTGCCGACCGTCCACACCCCCGTGCTGCTGTTGTAGCTGCCGAAACCCGATGCGCCGGTGAAGGCGAAGCCTGCTGGCAGCATATCCTGTACCGTCACCCCGGTGGCGGTCAGCGCCGAGCCGCTGGCGTTGGTGACGCTGAGCACATAATTGATGCTGGCGCCCGCAGCCGGAGCGGCGTTGCTCACCGACTTGGTCAGCGACAAATCGGCCGAAGGCGCCATCGGCACGGTCGTCAGCGTCAGGTCGGCGCGGGTGAAATTGCCCGTATCGCCGTTCAGCGAGTCGCAGATGGTGAGCTGCCAGGTTCCCGCCGAACCCTGGCCGTTGAACGACGCGAGCGAGCCTTCGGGACTGAAGGTCCGCTGATAGGGCGGCGCGGCGGCGGTATTGTCGTTCGCGCTGTGGGTGGTGATGCTGGTCGCGGCGCTGTCGTCGAACAGCACGTTCAGATTGTCCGCTCCCGCCCCGACGTTGGTGATCAGATTGACCACGGTGCCGGTCGGCGACACCAAAGTGGCGCGAATATCGCCGCGATAGCTGTGGCTGAACTGGACGCCGATGTTGACGTCGGTGACCTGGGCATTCGCGGCGACGGTGAAGTTGCGCACCATCGGGCTGGTACAGGTGGTCGCGGTCTCGCTGATCGTCCCGGTTGTCGTGTTGCTATAGGTCGTGCTGGTCTGCGCCGCCGCCGGATTGGCGGCGAGCGACAGCGCCAGCCCAACGAGTACCGCAAGGGCTCGCATAAACTGTGCGTGCCGGCCCCCACGCCAGCAATATCGGCTCTGGTCCTGCCGTTGCATCGGGCCGCTATGCCCATGCATAGCTAATATGCGGTTAAAATCGGGCGCTTGGTGCACATTCTGTCCGGGAACGGAACAGAATGTCGGGTTCAGCCGCTCGTCGTCCAGTCGCCATGCTGCGCCATCCACAGGCTGATGGCCGCAATCGCCGCGGTCTCGGCACGCAGGATGCGCGGACCGAGCGCGATACGCCGCACCGCGGCGTTTTCAAGCAGCAGGGCGCGCTCGCGCGGCGTAAAGCCGCCCTCGGGACCGACCAGGATCGCGGCGGGGGCGGGGGCCGCGACGGTGGACAACGGCGCGCCGCCCGCTTCGTCGGCGAACAGCAAGGCACGCTCGGCGGGCCAGTCCGCGAGCAGCTGCGTCAATTTGGTCGGCTCGCCAAGCTCGGGTAGCGCGGTGCGGCCGCATTGCTCGCACGCTTCGATCACCTGCGCTTCCAGCCGCTCGCGCTTGACGCGCTCGACGATCGTGCGTTCGGTGATCACCGGCTGTAGGCGCCGGGCGCCAAGCTCGGTCGCCTTTTCGATGATCCAGTCGAGCCGGGCCTTTTTCACGGGGGCAAAGCATAGCCAGAGGTCGGGTACCGTTTCGATCGCGCGCATCTGGCGCTCGATGCAAACGGTGAGCGAGCGTTTGCCTGCCTCCGTGATGTTGGCCAGCCATTCGCCGCTGCGATTGTCGAACAGCAGGATCGGCGCACCGACCTTCAGCCGCATGACGTTCAGCAGATAATGGGCGGCGGGGCCGTCGATCAATGGCGCCGTGCCGGGCGCCAGCGGCAGATCGACAAACAGGCGGGGGGTGCTGGCAGGCGGCCAGGCGGGCGTTGCGGGCATGGGGTGTGCGATAGCAGAGCAAAGGAATCTGCGCACCCATGGTGTCCCGTCCCGGCATATTGTCCCGATCCGGGTCAGATCGGGGCTTTTTGCGCCCAATCGGTCACCGGCCAATTAGCAGTTTGGTAAGCAGTTTCGCCCTAGTGCGAGGATACCAGCCACGCATCTGTAGTGGGCCGCGTGTCTGGACCAAGAGGGGTTAGACCATGCGAGGGACCGTTTTCAGCCGCATGCGGCTGGGCACCAACAGCCTGTTGCGCGACAATCGCGGCAACGCAATGTTCCTGACCGCGGCGGCGATTCTGCCGATCATCGGTATGCTCGGATCGGGCATCGACATCGGCCGCGCCTATATGGCGCAGCTGCGCCTGCAACAGGCGTGCGACGCGGGCGTCCTCGCCGGACGCCGCGCGATGGCTGGCGGCACCTACACCTCAGCGGCGCAGGCCGAAGCGAACAAGATGTTCAACTTCAACTATGGCTCCAGTGCCTATGGCAGCAGCATGGTGACCTTTGCGTCGCAGGCTGACGGAACGTCGAACGTCACGGGAACCGCGTCGGCTCGGCTGCCCACCGTCCTGATGCAGATCTTCAACTATCAGAAATTCGACCTCGCGGTGAATTGCACCGCGAAGCTGGAAATTTCGAACGCCGACGTGATGATGGTGCTCGACGTCACCGGGTCGATGGCACAGACCAATTCGGGCGACTCGGTCAACCGCATTACCGCGCTCAAATCGGCGACGATGGACTTTTTCGATACACTGACCACCGCGGACGTCGGCGATGGCCGCCTGCGGTTCGGCGTCGTGCCATACAGCTCGACCGCGAACGTCGGCAGCATCCTGTACGCGAAAAATCCGGCCTGGCTGTCGGACAACGTCCTTCTGCCGTCGCGCACGCCGGTGTTTAAGGTTACCTGGGGCAACGCGACGACCGAACAGTCGGAGGAATATACCGACGGCAACACGACCTATGGCAGCTACGAAAATGTCAGCACGGTCAATGGTCAGGACAGCACAAGTTGCGGCAATCTGGAGGCGCCGGCCGACACGTCGCCGACGCCTAGCGGCTCGCCGAACTCCAACCAGACAGCGCAATATGTCGATGGTAATGGTAACCGTATCACGACCTATGACACCAACCAGACCTATACTTATTATAATTACCGCTATCGCTGGTCGAACAGCCGTTGCCGCCTGCAACGCCGCGTCGCGACCTTTACGCGCACCTATACGACGACGGTGACCGAAACGCCGACCCAGTCGTTCGACAATAAATATACCTATCAGGACCGCGTGTTCGACGTCAGCCAGGCCAAGGCCGGCACGGCGATCCAGACCGACACCGGCGATTCGGGCGCGACCGTATCGAACACATGGGGCGGCTGCGTCATGGAACGCGGTACCGAGCCTTTCGGTCCGACCGAAACGGCGCCAGCCGACGCGCACGACATGGATGTCGATACCGCACCGACCAGCGACGACGATACCAAGTGGAAAGTGCTGATTCCCGAGATTGCGTTCCCGCGCGCGAGCAGTCCGGGCGCGACACCATCGACCACGGGGTCGGTCACCGTCAACAGCAGCAGCGTGTCGAGCAACAGCAGCACGAACGGCAGCTGGCAGAATTATTCGCGCTACTGGTCCAACGGCTGGGGCGTGTGTCCGGTCGCGGCGATGAAGCTGACGACGCAGACGGCCAGCGACCGGTCGACGTTCAACAGCTATATTCAGTCGCTTCAGCCGGTCGGCGGTACCTATCACGACGCCGGCATGGTGTGGGGCGTGCGCCTGCTGTCGCCCGACGGCATGTTCTCGGACGAAAATGCGACGGCGCCGAACAATCGCCCGATCAGCCGCCACATCGTTTTCATGACCGACGGCGAAATGGCTCCGAACATGGGCAACCTGTCGTTCCAGGGCTATGAGTGGTTGATGAAGCGCGTTGGCGGCACTAGCGACGCCAACCTGACGACGCGCCACAACAATCGCTTTGCGCAATTGTGCTCGAGGGCGAAGGCGAAGAATATCACCGTCTGGGTGGTCAGCTTCGGCGTGTCGCTGAACAGCTCGCTCACCAGCTGCGCCAGCCCGGGCAAGGCCTATCAGGCGAATAACGCGGCGCAGCTTAACGAGAATTTCCAGGCGATCGCCCGGCAAATCTCGAAATTGCGGCTGTCGCAATGACACGCGCGACCGTCTTTCGCCGCCTGCGCCGCGACCAGCGGGGCAACGCGATCGTCGAGTTCGCGCTGACGGCGCCGCTGTTCCTGATCGTGGTGTTCGGGATCCTCGATTTTTCGTGGCAATATTATGCCAAGCTGGAACTGCAGGGCGTGGTCAACGCTGCGGCGCGCGCCGCGACGCTCGAGGGCAATGCGCTCAGCCAGACCGCGCTCGACAATGACGTGCGCCGCAAGGTCTTGAACGTCTTTCCCCAGGGTGAAGTGACCTTCGCGCGCAAATCCTACGACAGTTTCAGCGAAGTCGGCGATCCCGAAGCCTTCACCGACGCCAACAACAACGGCAGCTATGACAGCGGTGAGTGTTTCGAGGACGTCAATGGCAACGCCAGCTGGGATTCCGATCGCGGCCAGACCGGCAATGGCGGCGCCGAAGACGTTGTGCTCTACACCGCCTCGCTGCGGATCAATCGCGTGTTGCCGGTGTGGAAATTCCTTGGGCAGTCGCAGCAGAGTACGCTCGTTGCGTCCACGGTGCTGCGCAACCAGCCGTACAACGCGGCGACATCCACGAAACAGGTGATCTGTTCATGACCAGCCTTCTCAAACGTGCGCAGGCGCGGATTGCGCGGCGATCAAAGACGCTCGGCCGTCTGGCGCGCGACGTCAGTGCGGTGGCGATGATCGAAGTTGCCTTTTGCGTCCCCATCCTTGCGATGATCGGCTTTGGCGGCATCGAATATGCCAACCTGCTGCTGTCGGGAACGCGGGTGAACCAGATCGGCCTCAGCGCCGCCGACAACGCCGCCCGCATCGCCTTTGGCAGCAACCTGTCGCAGCCGCGCGTGCGCGAAGTCGACATCAACGAAGTGTTTGCCGGGGTCGAGGAACAGGCAAAGGGCATGAATTTCAAGGCCAATGGCCGGGTCATTCTGTCGAGCATCGAACGCAATGCCGACGGCGGGCAATGGATCCACTGGCAGCGCTGCTACGGTGATCTGCCGGTCAGTTCCGCTTTCGGTCCCCAAGGCACGGGGGCGACGGGAACAAGCTTTGCGGGTGTCGGGGCCACCGCCTCGGCGGGTACCGCGATCATGCTGGTCGAGGTCACCTACGACTATAAATCCCTGTTGTGGGGCAAATGGTTTCAGACGAAGCGGATTCGTGAAACCGCCGCCTTCCTGATCCGCGAGGCGCGCGACCTCCATGGCGACAATGGCACCGGCGTGTTCAATCCGGCACCCGCGGTGACGCCCGCGCTCTGCACCTGATCGCGCGCCGCATCCGATAACCGTTTATCGCGCGGGCAGCGGCTGCTACACGCGCCGCTGCCGATGACCACGACCCATCCTCCCGACAGCCAATTGCGCGGTTTTGTGGCGCTGCTACCCGCCGCCGCGCGCCCCTATGCGCTGTTGGCGCGGTTCGATCGCCCGATCGGCTGGTGGCTGCTCTACTGGCCCTGCGCGTGGGGCGTCGCGCTCGGCGGCGGTGCGGTCAGGGATTGGCCGTTGTTCCTGTGGCTGCTCATCGGCGCGATCGCGATGCGCGGCGCGGGGTGCGTCTATAATGACATCGTCGACCGCGACCTTGACGCGCAGGTGGCGCGCACCGCGTCGCGCCCGATCGCGAGCGGTGCGGTGTCGGCGCGCAATGCCGCGCTGTGGGCTGTGCTGCTGTCGCTCGTCGGCCTGTTCGTGCTGCTCCAGTTGCCCTGGCCCGCGCAGATCGTCGCGCTCGCCAGCCTGATCCTGGTCGCCGCCTATCCGTTCATGAAACGCATCACCTGGTGGCCGCAGGCGTGGCTGGGGCTGGTGTTCAGCTGGGGCGCGCTTGTCGCCTGGATTGCGGTCGGCGGCGGCGAGGGGATGGCGCTGCCGCTGCTCTATGCCGGGTGCGTCGCGTGGGTGATCGGATATGACACGATCTACGCCCTGCAAGACATCGAGGACGACATGCTGGTCGGCGTCAAATCCAGCGCGCGCGCGATGGGACGCCATGTCAAAGGCGGGGTCGCGCTTTGTTACGGATTTGCGCTCGTCGGCTGGGGCGGCGCGCTGTGGGCGGTGCGCCCCGATCCGCTGGTGCTGGTCGCGCTCGTTCCCGCGGCCGTGCATTTCACCGGGCAGGTGGTGACGCTCGAGCCCGACAATGGCGAGGATGCGCTGGCGAAGTTCCGCAGCAACCGCTTTGCCGGTTTGCTGGTATTCGCCGCAATGCTGGTCGTCGGGATGGCGCCTTAACTCACTCGGCCGCGAGCAGTTCCTCCGCGCCGCCGAGGTCGACCGACACAAGACGGCTGACGCCCTTTTCGACCATTGTCACCCCGAACAGGCGGTGCATGCGCGCCATCGTCACCGCATTGTGGGTGACGATCAGATAGCGGGTGTTGGTTTCGCGCGTCATGCGGTCGAGCAGGTCGCAGAAACGCTCGATATTGGCGTCGTCCAATGGCGCATCGACTTCGTCGAGGACGCAGATCGGCGCCGGGTTGGTCAGGAACAGGCCAAAGATCAGCGCGACCGCGGTCAGCGCCTGCTCGCCGCCCGAGAGCAACGTGAGCGTGCCCAAACGCTTGCCCGGCGGCTGCGCCATGATCTCCAGCCCCGCTTCGAGCGGATCGTCCGAATCGACGAGTTCGAGATGCGCCTGGCCGCCATCGAACAGCGTCGTGAACAATCGCTGGAAATGGCCGTTCACCGTTTCGAACGCCGCGAGCAGACGAACGCGGCCTTCGCGGTTCAAATTGCCGATCGATCCGCGCAGCCGGTGGACCGCCTGCGTCAGTTCCTCAATCTCGGCCGCGCTTTTTTCGCGTTCGCTGTCGAGTTCGATCAGTTCGTCGGCGGCAACCAGATTGACCGGGCCGAGCCGCTCGCGGTCGGCGATCAGCCGGTCGTGCTGCGCCGATTCCGCGCCTGCGTCGCGGACGCTTTCGCCTTCGAAGCCGGCCTTCTGGGGCAACAGCGGCGGCGGGCATTCGAAGCGTTCGCCCGACAGACGGCCCATCTCTATGCGGCGCAGCTCGGCATTTTCGGAGCGTGCGATCGCCCCGGCGCGCGTTTCGCGCGCCGCGGCGACGCGCTCGCGGATCGCGTTCAGCGCGGTTTCGGCCTCGCGCAGCGCCGCCTCGGCGGCGCGTTCCTGCGCCTCGGCGGCGGCGACCTTGTCGCGCAGCGTCGCCTGTTGTTCTTCCGCCGCGGCGCGCTGCTCGGCCAGCTTTTCGGGCGCATTGGCCAGCTTCGCGGCTTCGGCGGCCAGCGTGTCGGCACGCTTGTCCATTTCGGTGACGCGCCGCGCCGCTTCGCCCGCGCGCGCTTTCCAGCTCTTGATCTCGGCGCTGACGACCGCCTGCCGCTCGCTCAATGTCGCAAGGCGGCGTTCATGCGCGGTGAGGGCTTCGCGGGCGCTGTTGGCGTCGCTGCGCGCGCGCTCCGCGGTCTGCTCCTCGGTGTCGAGCGCGGCGCGGGCGATGCTGTCGTCGGGGAGCGCTGCCAGCGCGGCTTCCTGTGTCGCCAGCGCCTCGGCGGCTTCCCTTGCCGCGGCGGCGATCTCGCCGAGCCGCCGGTCGAACAGCGCCGCAGCGTCGCGATGACGGTCAAGCGCGGCTTGCGCCTGATCGGCGGCGCGTAGCGCGGTGCGGCGGGTCTCGTCGGCCTGCGCCAGCGCCTTGCGCGCGGCGACCGCGGCGTCGGTCAGTTCGGCGGCTTTGGCGGCGGCGGCATCGCGGCGGTCGCGGAGTTCCTGCACCCCCAGCTCGACCTGCGGACGCTGCGCCGCCAGCGCGTCGAGACGGTTCTGCCGTTGCAGCCGCTCGGTCGCGGTGGCGCCGTCGCCGCGAGCGACAAAGCCGTCCCAGCGGCGCATCACGCCGTCGGTGGTGACGAGGCGCTGACCCACTTTCAGCGACTGCCCGTCATCAACATCGACCACCGCAACCTGCGCCAGTCGGCGCGCCAGCGCGGCGGGCGCCGTCACAAATTCGGCGAGCGGCCGGGTGCCCGCGGGCAGGTCAGGGTCATCCTTGCCGGGTTCGGCGCCGCCCCAGCTGCGCGCGGCCTCCTTGGCGGTCCCGGCGTCGAGATCGTCCCCCAGCGCGGCGGCTAGCGCGGCTTCATAGCCGGGCGCGACGCGCAGCTGGTCGAGGATGCGTGCCTCGTCGCGGCGTCCGGCGGCGAGCGCGCGTTCGAGCGTTGCCGCCTCGCCGTCGAGCGCTGCGAGCGCGGTGCGCGCTTCGGCAAGTCCGGCCTCAACGCCCGCAAGCTCGGCGGCGGTCGCTTCGCGGTCGGCTTCGGCATTTTGCAGCGCGGTTTCGGCGGCGGCGATCGCGGCTTCGGCGGCTTCGGCGGCTTCCACGCTGTCGGCATGGCGCGCCGTCAGCGCGGCGCTATCGCCGAGCGCGGCGATTTCGGCGTCGACGCGCGCCTTGTCGGTGTCGATCCGTCGCACCGTCGCCGCGGCGCTGTCGCGCGCCGACACCGCGATGCGTCGGTCGGCGGCTTCGCTCGCGGCCTTGGCGCGCGCCTGCGCCAGTGCAACCTCGGCATCGCGCAGCCGCGCCTGCGCCGCCAGATTGGCCTCGGCGAGCGCTGCCTTGCCCGCATCGTGCGTGGCCATTTCCGCCGCCAACGCTTTGGTTTCGCTATCGAGCGCGGTCAGCGCGCCATGCGCTTCGCGTGCCAGTTCGCCCTCATGCGCCCGGTCGTCGGCGATGCGCCGCTGCTGCGCCGCCAAGTCTTCCAGCCGCTGGCGCGCGGCGCGCTCTTCGCCCTGCAGGCGCACCTGCGTCGCGGTCGCCTCGGCCAGCGCGTCGCGCTGTGCCTGCGCGTCGTGCCGCGCGGTGGCGACACGGGTAGCAACCTCGGTCTGCGCGGCGGACACGGTTTCCAGCTCGGTCTGCGCGGTCTTGACCGCCGCTTCAGCCGCATCGCTGTCGCGGCGCGCCTGGTCGGCGGCTTCGGCGGCGTCGCGCCAGCGCGCGTAGATCAGCCGTCCCTCGGCAATGCGGATCTCGTCGCTCAGCTTCTTGTACTTCTCCGCCGCGCGCGCCTGCCGCCGCAGCGCATTGGCGCGCACTTCCATGTCGGCGGTGATTTCGGACAGGCGGGCGAGGTTGGTTTCGGTCGCGCGCAATTTCTGTTCGGCGTCCTTGCGGCGGACATGCAGCCCGGCGATCCCGGCGGCTTCCTCCAGCATCGCGCGGCGGTCGGTGGGTTTTGCCGCGATGACATTGGCGATCTTGCCCTGGCTGACCAGCGCCGGGCTGTGCGCGCCGGTCGCGGCATCGGCAAAGATCAATGCGACATCCTTCGCGCGCACGTCGCGGCCATTGGCGCGATAGGCGCTGCCCGCGCCGCGCTCGATGCGGCGGATCACTTCCAGATCGTCGCCATCCTCGCCGTCGGACAGCCCCGCGACAAGCGCGCCTTCGGTGTCGCAATGCAGCGCGACTTCGGCAAAATCGCGTGCCGGTCGCGATGCGGTCCCGGCGAAGATGACATCCTCCATCCCGCCGCCGCGCATCGACTTGGGGCTGGATTCGCCCATCACCCAGCGGATCGCCTCGAGCAGGTTCGACTTGCCGCAGCCATTGGGGCCGACGACGCCGGTCAGCCCGGGCTCGATGCGCAGTTCGGTGGGTTCGACGAAGCTTTTGAAACCGGTCAGGCGCAGGCGTTTTATCTGCACGGACGATCCCCGTGCAGGTCAGCGAATCGCGGATGTTGCAACGCTGGTGTCACATATCCCCCTGCCAGCCGTCATGCCGCGCGGGCGGGGGAGTCGCAAGGGCTTTAGCCCCTCCCCTTCAGGGGAGGGGTTGGGGTGGGGGCTCGCGGCGTCGCGCAAGGTTGCTGGCCCCCACCCGCTGCGACTAAGGCAGCAAGCTGCCAAGTCTCGCTGCCCTCCCCTGAAGGGGAGGGCGTTGTGAGCGTCAGCGCGCGCCCATCGTGCGCAGGCGGTCGCGTAGCGGGCCCCAGGTGTTGATGCCCTCGACGACCTGGCCGTTGAGGACGAAGGTCGGGGTGCCGGTGATCTGATATTTTTCGACCCCGGCGTTGGTGCCCTTTTCGATCGCCGAAACATTGTCGACCTTGCTCAGGCACGCTTGGATCGTCGCGGCGGGCACGCCGCGTTGCTGATAGAATTGATCGATGCCCCAGCCTTTGGCGAGCGCGGTGAAGCGCTGTTCGGGCGGCAGTTGCATGGCCGCCTCGATCCCCGGCTGCGGCTTCTGCGCTCCGGCGATGAAGGCCTCATGCTCGAGGAAGGTTGCGTCGGCGAGTGGGAAGAAGCGGTCGGGGCCAGCGCACTTCGCGATCGCGCCGGCGATCGCGTCGACGGGGTGCAGCATGAACGGGGTCAGCTTGTACGACACGCGGCCCGTATCGACGAAATCCCGTTTCAATTCTTCGTGCGAATCCTTGGTGAACTGTGCGCAATGGCCGCAGGTGAAGGCACCAAATTCTTCGAGTTTGATCGGGGCATCGGGGTTGCCCATCACCACGCCGTCGCCATCGAAGCTGACGACCTGCGACCAGCTTTTGCCCGCGGGCGCCGCGACCTTGGCGACCACTTCCTGTTCCTTGGCAGGGTCGCTGGCGCCGCCGCCACAACCGGCGAGCGCGAGCGCGCCAAGCGAAGACAGAAGGGCGATACGAAGCGATGCGGTCATGATGTGCTGTTCTCCGGAAACAAGATGGGCAGGCTTTTACGATCCCTTGATCACGAGGTCGAGTTTCGATTTGAGCGCGGGCCAAGCGGTGACTTCGGCGTTGCGACCGTTGACGAAAAAGGTCGGAGTGCCGCCGACGCGGTCGGCACTGCGCCCGATATTGGTCATCCCGGTCAGTTCGGCCTGTGCGACTTCGCTGTCGAGCGCGGCGTCGAGCTGCGCCTGGGTGTAACCGCGCGCGCGCATCAGCGCGGCAAGCCCGGTGTCGGCGGCAATCTTGCGGGCGCGCTGGGCGGTGGTGCCTTCGAACCAGCTGGTTTGCTGCGCCTCACTCGCGTTCTTCACCTTGGCCATCCATGTGTCGAAAGCGGCAAAAATCGCCTGATGATTGCGCGCGAACGCGGTGGGGCCACCGCAGCGCGCGAGCAGCGCCGCGGTCATGTCAACGGGATCGCGGACCAGATTGCGATATTCGAACAGCACCAGCCCGCGGTCGATATATTGCGTCTTGAGCGGCGCCGAACCGAGCTTCGCGAAATCGGCGCACACGTGGCAGGTGTAGCTGAAATATTCGACCAGCCGAACCTTGGCGGCGGGGTTGCCGACGACGTGCGCGCCGATCGAACTTGTCGTGACCTTTGACGACCACGGCGCCGGCTTGGCCGGAGTCGCGGCGATCAGGGTCAGCGCGGCGCCCGATAGTGCGAGCACCGCGGTACGGCGGTCGAGCGGGGAATCGTCAAAAACGGCCATCATTTGGGGTCTTTCAACTGATCCGGGGAAGTTTGGGCGCCGCGGCCAGTCCCGATGCCATGCGTTCGAGCACGGTACGCAGTTCCGGGTCGCCGATGTCGCGCAAACTGTCCCCCAGCTCGGCGGGTACGGGTTTCAGCATGGCTGGCGGCTGAACGGGCGCAGCGGGCGTCACATGGCCGTGCGTCATGCGGACGTGCGCGACCGCGGCATAGCCGAAGAAGCGATTGACCGCGGTGATGATGTCGGGAGCGACATGTTGCAGCATCGGCGCGTGCGCGCCGCTGATCGTCAGGTGCAGCGTCCCGCCCGCCTTCGCCCCGACCGGAAAGCGGATCATCGCCGGCTGGGTGACGTCGGCGAGCCGGTCGCCGACGATCTCGCGCCAGCGGCTCACCACCGAGCTTTGGATGAAACCGAATTTGCGAAAGGCGGCGCGGCCGATTTCGGGGACCAGGTCGGAAATCATCCGCGCCTCGCCGCCGCGCGGCCGTTCGTAAGCGCGCACCGGCGCCTTGGGCTTTTTCGCCCCTGCCTTCGCTGCCGCCATTTTGGCGGGCGGGCCGTCGCCGCTGTCTTTCGTCATCGCGGGTGCCATGCCATAGGCGGGGGGTGAGCGTCCAGACTATCGACATTGATGAGGGCATCGCGGCCGATTTCGCGGCGCGGCTGCTGCGATGGTATGACGCTTCGGCGCGCGTGCTGCCGTGGCGGATCGCGCCGGGCAGCGACGCCGTCCCCGATCCCTATCGCATCTGGCTCGCCGAGGTCATGCTACAGCAGACGACGGTCGCCGCGGTCGCGGGCTATTTTCAGCGTTTCACCGCCCGCTGGCCGACGGTCGCCGCTCTGGCGGCGGCGGATGACGCCGACGTCATGGCGGCGTGGGCGGGCCTTGGATATTATGCCCGCGCGCGTAACCTGCTCGCCTGCGCGCGCGCGGTTGTGCGCGATCATGGCGGGCGTTTTCCGGACAGCGAGGCGGCCTTGCGTGCGCTGCCGGGGATTGGCGATTATACCGCGGCGTCGGTCGCGGCGATCGCCTTTGGCCGTGCGGCGGTCGTGGTCGATGCCAATATCGAACGCGTGATCGCGCGCCATCGGCTGATCGAAACGCCGCTGCCGCTGGCAAAGCGCGAGATTCGCGCCGCGCTGGCGCCGATCGTTCCCGCTGAGCGCCCGGGCGATTTTGCGCAGGCGCTGATGGACCTGGGTGCGACCATCTGTACCCCGCGCGCTCCTGCCTGCGCGGCCTGTCCGCTGATGGCGGATTGCCGCGCGCGCGGGCGCCCCGACCTCGAAAGGCTGCCCGTCAAGCCGCCCAAAAAGGCCAAGCCGCATCGTCACGGACTGGCGCACTGGATCGAACGCGACGCGCGGGTCTGGCTCGTCCGCCGTCCGGGCAAAGGGATGCTTGGCGGGATGCGCGCGCTGCCCGGCGGCGACTGGACCGATACGCGCCCGATCGAGTCGCCGGTTGCCGAAGTCGATCATGGTTTCACCCATTTCGACCTGACGCTGAAACTGGTGCGGCGTGACGCGCTTCCCGAAAGCGGCGATGCCGCAGCGGAAGGCGAATGGTGGCCGATCTCGGACCTTGACGCGGCGGGGCTGCCGACGCTCTATCGCAAGCTGATCGACAAGATGCTGGAGAGAGACGCATGAACATGATGGTTTCGCGCCGCACGCTGCTCGGCGGGCTGGCGCTGGGCGGCGGTGCCGCGCTGCTGCCGCGCGCCGCATTCGCGTGGAGAGAAAGCGGTGCGCAGCTCTACCCCGCAACCCACGCCTTCATCAAAGGCTTCGTCGATCGCCGCGAACTCGCGGGCACGCTCGCGGCGATCGGCAAGGGTCAGGCGCCCGCCGACTTTTTCGGCGCCGGGGTGCAATCGATCAGCGATGCGGTACCCGTCGGACCCGATACCTTGTGGCGGCTCTATTCGATGACCAAGCCGGTGACCGGCATCGCCGCGATGCTGCTGATCGAAGACGGCAAGATGAAGCTCGACCAGCCGATCGCCGACTTCCTGCCCGCTTTCGCAAAGATGCAGGTGCAGACCACCCCCGACGGGTCGATCACCGACCTGCGCCCCGCGAAAACGCAGATTACCGTGCGCCACCTGCTCACCCACACTGCCGGGCTTGGCTATAATATCATTCAGAAAGGCCCGATCAAAAAGGCCTATGACGACAATGGCATCGTCGGCGGACAGGCGAGCCGGATGAAGCTGCCGGGCTTTGCCGATGTGAAGGCCGCGCCGAGTCTGGCGGCCATGGCCGACCGCCTTGCCGAGTTGCCGCTGGTCTATGAACCCGGCACCAAATGGAGCTATTCGATCAGCCTCGATCTGCTGGGGCGGGTGATCGAGGTCGCATCGGGGCAGCCGTTCGACGCCTTTCTGAAGGCGCGATTGTTCGATCCGCTCGGCATGAAGAGTACCGGTTTCATGGTGGACGCAAAGGATGTCGGGCGCTTCACCAGCAATTATGCGGCTCTCGGCGGCGCGTTGCTTCCTTTCGACCCGGCGACCAGCTCGATCTATCTCGATGCGCCGCCTTACCCCTTCGGCGGCGGCGGGCTGGTGTCGAGCGCGCGCGATTATGACCGCTTCCTCGCCATGCTGCTCGGCGAGGGCGAGACAGGCGGCAAACGGATCATGAAGGTCGAAACGGCGCGGCTCGCGATGTCGAACATGCTGGACGATGCCGTCGATCGTAAAGGCACCTTCGTCGATGGCCAGGGCTTCGGCGCTGGCGGGCGGGTTTCGTTGCCGACCTCGCCGGGCGGCGAAGGCCTGTTCGGCTGGGCAGGCGCCGCGGGCACGATCGGTTTCGTCCACCGCAAGCTCGGCTACCGCATCGCCGGCTACACGCAGATCATGCCGCCCGAAACCGTGTCGTTCCAGGCGAAGTTCGGCGAAACGGTGATCAAGGACGTGCTGGCCTGATGCCCCTGCCGTTGGGATTCACCGGGGCGTGGCTCGACCGCGCCGACCAGCTGCGGGTCGATGCGGACGGTTTTGCTGCTGTCGTAACAGACCCGCGCGCGCGCTGCCTGACGCTCGACGGGATCGATTTCGTCCCCGGCGAAGGGGGCGGGCTGCGCTGGGAGGCGCTCGACCCCGCCGACGATCGCGCGCTGTTGCTGCTCGGTTTGGACGACTTGGGCGTGCCGCATTTCGTTCGCGAAGCAGCGGCGAGCCAGCGGATCGACGCGCGTTCGCGCACCGTGATGCGGCTGCTGCCGCTGCTGTCAGGGCCGGAGGCGGCATTGTATGGTGGTGCGCGCAGCCTGGTCGACTGGCACGCGCGGCATCGCTTTTGTGCGGTGTGCGGTTCGCAGACGGCGGTGTTCCGCGGCGGTTGGGGGCGGCGCTGCGGCAGCTGTCAAGCCGAACATTTTCCGCGCGTCGACCCGGTCGTCATCATGCTCGCCGAATGCGACGGGCGCGTGCTGGTCGGGCGGCAAGGCGGCTTTCCCCCGGGCTTTTTCTCGGCGCTGGCGGGGTTCGTCGAACCCGGCGAATCGCTGGAGGAGGCGGTGGCGCGCGAATTGTTCGAGGAAGCGGGCATCCGCGTAGCGGATGTGAGCTATGTCGCGAGCCAGCCCTGGCCCTTTCCGTCATCGCTGATGATCGGTTGCCGCGCGGTCGCTAGCGACCCGGCGCTGACGCTCGACACGACCGAGATCGAGGCGGCGATGTGGGTCGATAGGGCCGAGGTGCGCGCTGCGCTGGCGGGCGACATGGGCGCGCCGTTCCTGGCGCCGCCGCCACTGGCGATCGCGCGTTACTTGCTGGAAGATTGGGCGGGGTAGCTACGGATTTGGCGGCGAGACTTACGAACTTGTTCGTTAGTCGCAGCGGGTGGGGGCCATCGGCCTTGCGCAAGGCCGATGGCCCCCACCCCACTACGACTAGGCAGCAAGCTGCCAAGTCTTCGTTGCCCCTCCCCTGAAGGAGAGGGGCTGGCTCTTGGCAACGTCCTCGCAGATATTGCAAAGTTCAGTAAAAGTCAGCCCAACGGCGTCGCGTTCGCGTTCGCGATCCGATGCCGTGCCGGACGCAGGCAATCGTCGCCGCATTGCGCACGACATCAAACCCCCGGAACACAGGCTGACACAGCCACAAAATGTAGGAAAGGCTCATTTGCGACGGGCGACTGTTGCGAATGGATGTCGGACGATAAAGGAAGGTCCGGGTTCGAGGGCGCGGCGCGTCGCTGCGCACCCGGCATTGCCAGAGAGGCGGCCTAGATCCGCCGTCCGGTAATCCGGCTGATTTCCTTGGCCACCATCGCCTCGACCATGCTCGGCAGGTTGGCGTCGAGCCAGTCCTTCAGCATCGGGCGGAGCGCGTCGAGCACGACATCTTCCATCGTGCGGCCGGCAGCGGCGGGCGCGGCGACCGTCGCGGCGGCAACCGCGGGAGCAATCGCGGCGGTCAGCGCATCGAGCGATTGGCGCGCCGCATCGGCGCTGGCTTCGGAGACGAGCTCGTCGGCCGCGGGTGCGGCATCGGCCTCATCCTCTTCCTCGTCGTGCAGATCGAGAATGTCTTCGGCGATGGCGGGCGTGATTTCGCGCGCCGTGCCGGGGGCTTCATCGCGTGCGATGACGCGCCTGATCGACGACAAGATATCTTCCATCGACGGTTCCCGCGACATATCGCCCATAACCAACCCCCTAAACCATCGCGATTACCGGATGGTTAACTATCCTCTTACCGATTTGGGCGGTGTTTTGCCAAGCCTTATTGTCGCGGCGGCGCGGGCGGTCCGACCGGAACGCTGGCGGTTGCCGCGGGAATCGCGCGCGTGTCGGTCGCCTGCTGCTGGGGCGCCGGATCGTCGGCCCAGTCGAAAATCTGGCCCTTGACGCGGTTATAATTGACCTCGGGGTCATAAAGCGCGCCGCCCTCGATCCCCAGATCGCGCGCTTCGGCCTTGCCCATCGCGGCGAGGACCGAGAAGGCGGCGACGTAGGAGTTGCGCTGCGCCGACACCAGCTGGACCTGGGTGTTCAGATATTCCTGCTCGGCATTCAGGATGTCGAGGATCGACCGCGTGCCGACGCTGTTTTCGGCGCGCACGCCCTCCAGCGACAGGCCGTTGGCGCTCACCGCCTGCTGCGTCGCGGCGATGATCTGCTCGTTCGCGCGCCATGCGGCATAGGCGCCGCGCGTCTGTGCGATGACGCTGCGTTCGACCTCGACGTAATTTTCGATCGCCTGGCTGGTCCGCGATTGCGCCTGACGCACCTGCGCCGAGGGGCGCCCGCCCTGAAAGATCGGCACCGTCAGCGACAATCCCGCCGAAGCGCTCTTGGTGGTATTCTCCGACGCCGGATCGTTCACCGAATTCAGATTGTTGTTATAGCCGCCGCTCGTCGTCGCCGACAATTTGGGCAAGCGTCCGGCGCGCGCCACGCCGATGTCGGCGCGGCTGGCGTTGACGACCTGATTCGCCGCTTCGATGTCGGGATTGCTGGTCAGCGCGATCGCGACCGCTTCGTCGGGCGAGGCGGGCAGGTTCGGCAGCTGCGGCGGCTGTTCCAGGTCGACCGGCGCATCGCCGACCAGCCGGACATAGGATTCGCGGCTGGCGATCAGATTCGCTTCGGCGGTGCGCAAATCACCCTCGGCCAGCGCAAGCCGCGCTTCCGATTGCGCGACGTCGGTGCGCGTCAGGTCACCGATTTCGAACCGGTCGCTCGTCGCCTGCAAATTGGTGCGCAGCACCGCGACATTCTTCTGGTTGAGCTGGACGATCGCCTGATCGCGGATCACGTCCATATAAGCGCCGACGACTTGCGCAAAAACGCTCGCTTCGGTCGCGCGCAGGTCGGCCTGGCCCGCCTCGACGCGAAATTTGGCGGCCTTTACCGCATTGCGCACCGCGCCGCCCTGATAGATCGGCACCGACACCTGTCCGCCGACGCTGACGAAGCGTTTGGGCGAGAAAAAGCTGTTGCCGGGCAGCACCAGATTTTCCTGGTAATCGACCCCGACCCCGACGTTCGGCAGCCCACCCGATTTCTGGATCGGGACATTTTCGTCGTTCGCGCGTTGCCCGGCGCGCGCCGCGGTCAGCGTCGGGTTGTTTTCATAGGCTTTTGCCAGCGCATCCTGCAGCGTTTCGGCGTGCGCGGCGGTCGGCAGCAGCAGGGCGCCGACGGCGAGGCCGGCAAGCCAGCGGGCGCGGGGGAGAGGCCGTTTCTTATCGGTATCGAACATCATCATGTCAGCCTGAAACGAGGAGGGGATTGGCTTTTAGAATGTGAATCCGGCCGCGGCGGCAAAGCCCGGCAGCGGCGCGGCGTCCATGTCGGCAAAGCTGCGGAGCGGCACCGCGCCGCCGGCCTTGACCCCCTGGACGAGCCGCGTCACCGCGCCTTCGCGGCGGGCCGCGACCAGTCGGCCGCCCTCGGCCAATTGCGCGGCGAGTGCGTCGGGCAGCGTTTCGATCGCGCCGTCGATGATGATGCGATCGAACGGAGCCGCATCCGGCGCGCCGCCGTTGAGCGGCCCGTTGACCCAATGGATGTTCGCCTCGGCAGTCGTCGCAGCTGCGGCCATCGCCATCAGCTCGGCCTGATCCTCGACCGCATGAACCTCGGCGCCAAGGCGCGCCAGCACTGCGGCGGCATAGCCCGTCGCACTGCCGATCAGCAGCACGCGCATGCCGGGACGGATTGCGGCGGCGACCAGCATCCGGCCGGTGACCAGCGGCGCGTTGAGTGCGCGGCCATGCCCCAGCGCAAGCGCGCGGTCGGTATAGGCGACGCTCGCCAGATGCGCGGGAACATGCGCCTCGCGCGGCACCGCCGCCATCGCGCCAACCACCGCCGCATCGATGACGTCGTTGGTGCGCAGCTGGCTGTCGATCATGGCAGCGCGCATGTCCGCCGCGGTGAATTCGCTAAACTTCGTCGCCATCAGCCTTTTCCGATTCCCTGGGGCCATGAACCTGTGCGGGGCAGCTCTAGCCCAACCGACGCTGTATTGCAATAGTAATACAGCCTGTGCCCGCATAGACGCGCATAGCTGGCAACGCCGGTGCCGCCAAGCCTGCATCATCGCATCGGGACGGGCGCGCGGGCGAATCCTTGACAAGGCGGCGAAACCCCCTCACTAGCGGCGCCGTCCAACCCCCGGCCCATCCCCGACGGATGCGGTATCTGGCATGAGGCCCGATGGCGGAGTGGTGACGCAGCGGATTGCAAATCCGTGCACGCCGGTTCGATTCCGGCTCGGGCCTCCAACCATATTCATCGAAACAAGCGATGGAGAGTTTCGCCAACGAAACCGCGCGATGCAGTATCTCTGCCCTCGGCTTCTGGTCTCCGAACGTCCAGCTCTGGTGCGCAGACAGCGTCAAAATTGCCTGCGCACTGGCCCGTTCATTCCAGGACGGAAGCTGGCCGAATCCGATCGCGCCAACCGGGTGGGCGTCAGCCTCAGTTGGGTGTGCGAGGGGGCCAAGCTTTTGAAGCGGTCGGCATCGCGGTATGGAACCCGCATTGCGGCGCTACGGTGCCAGGCAAAGGCAGCCCGGAAGCGCGTACAGGACGGGGCAGCTCGGATCGCGCTGTTGGGGACCAGCGGCAACCGCGCCCACCATTTTGAGGATCCGTAGCACGGTTATGGCACCATCATCGACGTTGGCGGTAATCGCGAATTGCCGCGGATGAAGCCCCTGTCGCGCACCTACTAAAGCAATCGCTCGCGCTGCTCTTTGGTCAAGAGCGCGCAAAAGTCGGCCTTGCCGAACCAGCGATATCGGTTGCGGGCGACCAGGGCGTAGAGCCAGTCGCGCAGGCGTTCAGGGATGACGGCGGACATGCGGAGTGCGTGCCACCAGCGCCCCAATATCCGGCAGAGCGCCAGATAGCCGCGCGACGCGGTATAGGCGGACCCATCTGCAATCAGCAGATAACTCTCGTCCATATCGATGCCGTAATGAGCATAGAGCGCCTGGCCCAGCGCTTCCTGCGCGGGCGTGAAATTGACGAGCGCCCTGCCATCGTTTCGCATGATCCAGCTCGCGCCGCCCGAGCACAGCACGCAGATGCCATCGAACACGAACAGCGCTTTGCGGTCATCGAAATCGGGAACCGCCGGATCATTGCGATAGCTGAATGGTTGTTTTGAGACCTCAGGCATTAATCTCGTCCCGAACGACCTCGATATCGAGATCTGACAGCGCGCCGAGATAGCTGTCGAGATCGATCAGATCGATACAGGGCATTGCACCGGGTCTTACCGCCCAACCCCTTGCCAGCCGCCTGGCCAGCAGGATTGCCGGCATGCACGGGATGTAGGGTCCATGGCCCGACCGCGCGACGATCCAGAAGCGTCGCTGCTGCGGATCGCCGCCATGACCTACGCCGCGCAGGAACATATGAAAGCCGCTTTGTCCCGAGCCGAAGCGATCGAATGCGAAAGCGAGCTTGAGCAGCGATCCGGCATGGTTGCTGAGCGATCCGATCAGCCCCAACCGGACCAGCGCGCCCAGCATGCGCGTGCCGATATGGAGCGTCTTCAGCTCATGCCCGGCGCAAAAGCGCATCGACCGGAGGGTGGGATAGCGTTCGGGAAACAATGCCAAGTCCGGGATATCGCAATTGCCGAAAAGACGGGTACCAAGCCCGGGATAGCGGACGACGTGCGTGTCTTCCCAGCCATGGACGGTTTTCATCGCGCCATCGCGCAGCATCTCGATCGGTTTGCCGACATAGCTGAGCACCGCGGAGGTTGTTGCCAGACCGCGATTGGTGTGCTGCGCCGCGCTGATCCCGTAATCGACAGCCTCGAGCCGTGCGAACGACGGGAGATAGGCATCGATTACCGCTGCCGTCAGGCAGGGGACCGAGCTCGCTCCACTGACCACCAGCAGATTTTTCGCTCGTGCTTCGGCATCGAGCCGGCCGATCGTCGCCACGAACGCCCGCGCATCGGCGAGGTCGATATAATGACAGCGCTGTGCGATGCACGCCCGCGCGACGCGGTGGTCCTGGGTCTGGAAAGGCCCAGTGGTGTGGATGACGATGTCTGGCGCGACACGGCCCAGCGCTTCGGTGAGGTCGCCATCGATGTCGATCGCATGACCCTCGGCGACATGAGCGGGTTCGAGCGACGCCGAAAACGCCTTTGCCTTGGCCGCCGAGCGTCCCCCGATCAGCAGGCGGATGCTCGCGTCACTGGCAAGGCTGCGCGCGATATAGCTGCCAAAATTGCCATAGCCACCGATGATCAGGACGCGGGCTACCATGTCGGTTTGGTGACCATCAGCCAAAAAATGACGACCAGCCCGCCGAACGCGGGCCAGCCCAGGATGAACCATTTGTGAAACAGCCGATCATAGGCCGCTTCATCGATTGCCTCGCCCCGCGCGGACGCTTCCAGCAGCCGTTTCATGCGAATCTGAATGAACACGACCGGCACCCAGCACAGCGCCGCCAGCAAATAGAGGCCATAGGTGACGACCAGCCAATAGTCGTCCCACTGGAAGCCGCCGTGCCACACGAGCCACGCACCGCTCAGCGGCTGGATGATGACCGAAGGCAGGGTGAACAGGAAATCCGCCTTCACCGTCAGGCGTGCGGCAAAGGCGCGCTCGACCGGAACGCGGCTACGACTTCCGAAGAACATGAAATTGGCGATCCCGATCCCCGTCCCGAACACGATCGTCGCACTCAAGATGTGCAGCGTTTTGACGAGCGAATAGAGATCCATGGGATGTCGCTACAGCACAGCGCGCCGCGCCGCCAGATATACGGCATCCACGAAGCAGACCCGCCTACCGACCCCCGCCGTAGATCTTCAAAAAGGTATCGACCGCTGCCTCGACCCTTCGTTGGGTTGATTGGGCGCTCGGCGGTGCGCCGAAGCGGAGTTCGACGTCGCCGAAGCCCTTGCACATGGCCGCAAATTGCTCGGCGGCGAGGGCGGGGTCGGGAATGGCAAGGGCTCCGCTTTGGGAAATCGCGGTCAGAAATGCCGCCATCGTTGCTTTCATCCGCCGCGGACCGGCGTTCAGGAACGCGAGGCCGATTTCCGGGTTGCGTTCGGTTTCGGCGGCGATGCGGCGCTCGAACTGAACCATCTCAGGCCGCGACAAGAAGGCCACCATGGCGTGGCCAATATGGAGCAGGCGATCGCGGAGCGAGGTCGTCCCGTCACGCTCGATCGAAAAATGACTGCGCATCCGTTCGCATTCGCGTTCGATTGCGGCGGTAAACAGCCCCTGCTTGTCCGAAAAATGATTATAGACCGTCACCTTGGACACGCCCGCAGCCGCGGCAATTTGTTCGATCGCCGCGGCGCCATAGCCATGTTCGAAAAACGCATCCCTGGCGGCGACCAGAATGGCCTCGCGCTTGGCGAGATCGGCCGGGCGGCCAAGATTCGTTTTTGGGGCGATTGACAAACTGTACGCTTCCGTTCACTTATACGCGACCGTTCAATAATGTTCACAAAGCGGAACGGTTGCAAGCGGTGAGGAAAAAAGGGCTCTCCCCCGATGGTCTGGATCGCAATCCGAATGCTGACCGGCGACGCGACCAAATTTTATGGTCTGCTGTTCGGCATCGCATTTTCTACCCTGCTGATTACCCAGCAGCTGACGATTTTTGTCAATCTGATCGAGCGCGGCGCCAGCGGCGTTTACAATGTCCCGTCGGCCGATGTCTGGGTGATGGACCCGGTCAGCCGCACGACCGACGTCAATTTGCCGATGCCGTCGACGGCGCTCGATCGGGTGCGGTCGGTGGCAGGGGTCGAATGGGCGGTGCCGCACCTGCGCGCCGCGGCGTCGGTGCGGACAAAGGAAGGTGACCTTGAAGGCGTGTCGGTCATCGGGGTCGACGACGCGACGCTGATCGGCTTGCCGCGCCGGATGGCGTCGGGGGCCGCCGACGTGCTCGAGCGGCCCGATGCGGTCGTCATCGACGATGTCGGGACGACGCGCTTTTTCCCGGAAGGATATGACCCCGTCGGCGAGCGGCTGGAACTGAACGACCAGCGCGCGGTGATCATGGGGGTCGCCGATGCGATCCCCAGCTTTACCAGCCAGGTCACGCTCTACACCCGCTATAGCCGCGCCCTCAATTTCGTGCCCGGTACGCGCAACCGATTGAGCTTTGTGCTGGTCGGCGCCGCGCCCGGGGTGGATGCGAAGGCGCTCGCGACGCGGATTACCCGGGATACGGGGCTGCGCGCCCGCACCCGCGACGAATTCGCGCGTGACGGGGTGGATTTCATCATCGAAAACACCGGCATCCCGCTCAACTTCGGGATTACGGTGCTGCTCGGCTTTGTCGTCGGGGTGGCGATCGTCGGCCTGACCTTCAGCCTGTTCATCCGCGACAACATCAAGCAGTTCGGCGCGTTGAAGGCGATCGGGGTGAATAATGCCAAGATCCGCCGCATGGTCGCGGCGCAGGCGGCGATGGTCGGCCTGATCGGCTATGGCCTTGGCGTTCTCGGCACCGTCGGCTTTATCTGGGGCTTTTCCAGCAATCCGACCTTCAAGGGTTTCTATATCCCCTGGCAAGTACCGCTGATCAGCCTGGTCGCGGTCGCCCTGATCCTGGCGCTGACCGGCTGGATTGCGCTGCGCCGGGTGCTCAAGACCGAACCCGCGGCGGTGTTCCGGTGAGCGCCGCCGCCGACACAGCGACGGCGATCGCCGCGATTTCGACGCGCGGTGTCGCGCGCGACTTCACCGCGGGGCAGCAGACGATCCGGGTGCTGCACGGCATCGACCTCGACGTGCGCGCCGGCGAACTCACCTATCTGGTCGGGGAGTCGGGATCGGGCAAGACGACGCTGATTTCGATCATGTGCGGCATCTTGTGGCCGACTGAGGGCGAAGTTCGCCTGTTCGGTACCGACATCTATCGCCTCAGCGACAGCGATCTGGTCGATTTCCGGCTGCGCAACGTCGGTTTCATTTTCCAGCAATATAATCTGATCCCGGCGATCGACGCGGCGTCGAATGCCGCCGTGCCGCTGATCGCGCAGGGAATGGACCGGCTTGAGGCCCGCGCGCGGGCGATCGAACTGCTCGCCGCGCTCAACATCGCCGATCAGGCCGACAAGCTGCCCAACCAATTGTCGGGCGGCCAGCAGCAACGCGTCGCGATCGCGCGCGCATTGGTCCACCAGCCGCGCCTGATCGTTTGCGACGAACCGACCGCGGCGCTCGACGCGCGGTCCGGGCGGCGCGTGATGGACCTGCTGCGCGAGGTCGCCCTCGCTGACGACCGGTCGGTGATCATCGTCACCCACGACAACCGTATTTTCGACCTCGCCGATCGCATCCTCGTGCTCGAGGACGGCCGGATCACCCACGACGGCCGCGACATGCCGAAGGACCATTGACGCCATGACCCGACGCTTTGCCAATCTGAACTTCGCCCGCCAGATCCTGCCGGCGATCGCCTTGCTGGGGCTGGTGATCGCGGTGATCTTCATTGCGAGCGGGCTCCCCGACCGGCAGCTCGAACCGCCGCAGCAGACGCCGCCGCGGGCGACCGGCGCGCTCGCCAACAGCGCGCGCGTGGCGGGGGCGGGGGTTGTCGAGCCGTCGAGCGAGATCGTCGATGTCGGCACGGCTTTGTCGGGGCTGGTGATGCAGTTGAACGTGCAACCGGGTGCCTATGTCGCCAAGGGTGACTTGCTGTTCACCGTCGACGATCGCGCCGTGCGCGCGCGTTTGGCGGAAGCTGAGGCAGCGATCGGGGAAGCGCGCGCGGCGATCGGCGAGGCCGATGCGGCGCGCATCACCGCGCAGCGCCAGCTCGCACTGTATCGCCAGGTTGACGATGCCGAAGCGGTCAGCCGGACCGAAGTGGTGCGGGCCGAAGGCGAAGCTGCGGCAGCAACGAGCCGCCTCGCGCTGGCGCGGGCGCGCCTCGCCGCCGCGAGCGCGGCAGCCGGCAGCGCGCGGACCGAACTGGCCCGGCTGGCGGTGCGCGCGCCGATCGTCGGCGAGATCCTGGCGGTGAATATCCGCCCGGGCGAATATGTGCAGGCAGGCGGGCCGCAGGGTGGCAATGCCGAACCCTATATCCGCATGGGTGAAACGCGCCCGCTACATGTCCGCATCGATATCGACGAGGATCAGGCGGCCGATGTCGCGCTGGGGGCGAATGCCATCGTGTCGCCGCGCGGCGCCGCCGAGCGCCAGGTCGCCGCACGCTTCGTGCGGGCCGAACCGCTGGTGGTGCCGAAACGGTCGCTGACCAACAGCGCCGCCGAACGCGTCGATGTGCGTGTGATGCAGATCATCTATGCGCTTCCGGCGGGCAGCGACTTGTTCCGCGTCGGGCAACAGGTCGATGCTTTCATCCCGGCGAAAGCCCCCTCCGGAGCCAGGAAGTGACGCGCAGCGCGCCCCTGTTCTTCGCCGCGACGCTGCTGGCAGGATGCGCCGCCGGGCCGCCGCCGACGGTGGAGACGCCGACGCCGCCGCTTCCTGCGACCTTTTCCGGCGCGCCCGATGCTGCTCGCGCCGGGTCTTTGGCGGCTTTGTTGCCGAGCGACGATCCGGCTTTTTTGGCGCTACAGGCCGCGGCGATCGCCGAAGCACCCTCGCTCGGCGAGGCGGCGGCGCGGATCGAACGCGCCCGCGCCGCCGCGCGCCGCGCCCGCGCCGAACGCGCGCCGCAATTAGACGCGTCGGCGTCGATCGAGACGAGCCGCAGCAATCCCGGAAGCTTCGGCGCCAGCCTGCCACCCGGCATTTCGATCGATCCCGATCAGACGGCTTACGGCGCTTCGCTCAGCGCGCGCTGGGATCCGGACATCTTCGGTCGCTTGCGGTCCGAACAGCGCGCCGCATCGTTGCGGCTCGATGCGGCGACCGCCGACGCCGACGCCGTCCGGATCGCGCTGATCGCCGATATCGCGTCGCTGGTGGTCGATTGGCGCAGCCTCGACGCGCGTGCGGCATCGCTTCAGCGCGACCTGACGTCGGCCGAGCGTCTGATTGCGCTGGCCACCGTGCGATCGACCGCCGGCCTTGCGCCGGGCGCCGACCGCGTGCGCGCCGAAAGCGTGGCGAGCGCATCGCGGAGCCGTCTGGCGGGGCTCGATACCGAACGCGGCACCATCGTCGGGCGCCTGGTAACGCTCACCGGGCGCGATGCGGCGTGGGTCGAGGCGCGGCTGGATGCGCCGCATGGTGAGCAGGCGTTGCCATCGGCGCCCGCCGCGCTGCCGTCCGACCTGCTCGTCCGCCGCCCCGATGTCGTGGCCGCAGCCGCGCGGCTGGCCGCGGCCGACGCTGATCTGGCGGCGACCGCCGCGCGGCGGTTTCCGCGCCTGACGCTGTCGGGCACGCTTGGCCTGTTGGCATTCAGCCCGGGCCAGTTGTTCGACGATGATTCGATCATCGGGTCGCTCGCCGCTGCAATTGCGGGGCCGCTCCTTGATTTTGGCCGGATTTCGGCGGAGATCGATGGTGCGGCGGCGGACAAGAAGCTCGCCTTTCAGCAATATCGTGCGACGGTGTTCACCGCCTTGGGCGATGCCGAGTCGGCTTATCGATTGATTGCCGCCGCCGACGCGCGCGCGGCGGCGGCGGCGCAGGAGGCGGCGCTATTGGCGCGCAGCGACGCCCTGACCGCAAGCCGCTTTCGCGCCGGGCTGGCCGACTGGTCGGCGGTGCTGGAAACGCGGCGGCAGGCCGATGGCGCGGCGGAACGCGCCGCGGTCGCGGTGGGCGCGGCGCGGCGCGCGCGCCTGCTGTTGTGGCTGGCGCTGGGCGGCTAGCGCACGTCGCCTTCGCGCCGAGAGCCGGGCGAGACGGATTTCCGATTCAACTAGCCGGGGCAGCCCGGCGGGCGGGGCCGGAGCAGCGCGCGGCCTGCGGCAACGCCGGTGGTGCGGCCCTCGTCGAGCGCCAGCGCACCGTTGACGAACAGGCTTTGCACGCCGATGCTCAATTCGCGCGGGCGGACATAATCGGCGCGCGGCGCATATCCCGCAGGATCGAGAACGACGATGTCGGCGAAAAAGCCGGGACGCAGATAGCCGCGCCGGTCGAGCTTGTAGATGTCGGCGGTGCGGCCGGTCGATTGACGGATAAAGGTCGCCACGTCGATGACCCGGCGTTCGCGGACATAGCGCGCGTATTTTTCGGGAAAGGTCGCGAACATGCGCGGGTGGCCGTCCGACCCGTCGGACGATGTCACCATCCACGGCTGCTGCATCAGCAGGTCGACGTCGGCCTGCGCCATGTTGAACGACGCGACCGCGGTACCGCCGCCCTTTTGGCCGCCGATCTTTGCCTCGATGCTCTGGCGGATGATGCGCAGCGCGGCGTCGCGGCTGTCCATCTTCCACTCGTCGGCGACCGCTGCCAGCGTCTTGCCGGTCCAGGGAAAGCCCTCGGCGATCAGCAGCAAGGCGCCCGGCCCGCCGCGCCGCCGCAGATTTTCCTGCATTTCGTCGCGGATCCGTGCCAGCGTCGCCGGATCGTCGAGGCGTGTCAGCAGCGCCGCGCCGCCGCCATCGACCGCCCAGCGCGGCAACAGCGACGCATCGAGGTTCGACCCCGACGCCAGCCAGGGATATTGATCGGCGGTGACCTCCATGCCCGTCCGCCGTGCCGCATCGATCGCGGCGATCACCGCCCCCGCCTGACCATGAACATCGACCCCCAGCGCTTTCAGATGTGCGAAATGGACCGGCATCCCGGCGCGCCGCCCGATCGCGATCGCTTCCTCGATCGATCCGAGCAGGCCGATGCTATAGCTCGATTCGTCGCGTTGGTGGGTGTCGTACAGCCCGCCGCGGATCGCCGCCTCGCGCGCCACCGCGACGACTTCGTCGGTCGTGGCAAAGCTTTGCGGCGCATAGAAGAGCCCGGCCGACAGCCCGACCGCGCCTTCGCACATGCCCTTCGCGATCAGCGCCTTCATCGCGTCCAGCTCCGTGGCGCTCGGCGCGCGCGCGTCCTGCCCCAGCACGCGCTGGCGTACCGGGCCAAAGCCGACGAAGGGGACGATATTGGTGCCGATTCCCGACGCCGCGAGTTTGCCGCTGTCCGCCGCGACGTCGGGGGTGCCATTGCCGTCGACCCCGATCATCACGGTGGTCACCCCCTGATGCAGCCACGCCGCATTGACGCGCACCGCCGGGTCGGACGAACGGAGGAAGCTGTCGGCATGCGTATGCGGATCGATGAAGCCGGGCGCGACGATCATCCCCTTCGCATCGATCACCCGCCGCGCCGTGATATTGCCGATGCGGCCGACTGCGACGATCCGGTCGCCGCGGATCGCGACATCGCCGACGATGGGCTTGACGGGGCTGCCGTCATAGATGGTGCCGCCGCGGATGATGACGTCGACCGCCTTGTCGGTACGCGCCGTGGCGCCGGTCACGGCGATCAGCGCCGCGCCTGCCACCAGTGCGCCGATGGCGCGGCGCACCGGGAAGGAGACAGTTGACGGCATCGGCGTGGTCCTTTGTGCGAACGACGGTTGACGATGGCGAGCGCTGGCCACCGGGGACTATTCCCGCGCGGAGGATGTCCCGAACACAGCCCCGGCGTCCAGAGGAGGGTGTTGCGGCGCCTATAACCCAATGGCATAAGGCGTCAAATTGGGCTGGAGCGGCCCGCGCACGCAGCTTGGGACCGTCATGACATGAACCTGCGCCAGATCGAGATTTTCCACGCGGTGTTTCTGCACGGCACGGTCAGCGCCGCCGCGCGCTCGCTCAACGTGTCGCAGCCGTCGGTGACGAAGGTGCTGCGCCACGCCGAACGATCGATCGGGCTGACGCTGTTCGAGCGCTCGAAAGGGCGGCTGATCCCGACGCAGGATGCGCACACACTGTTCGCCGAAGTGTCCGACATCCAGGACCGGGTGCGCTCGCTGCGTCAGGCGTGCCAGAATTTGCGCCACGGGCGCGGCGGGCTGCTGCGCATCTCGGCGCTGCCCTCGCTGGGGCTCGGCGCGATCCCCGCGGCGGTGGCGCGGTTTCTGGCCGATCATGAGGATATCATGTTCGACTTGCAGACGCTCCATCACGACGAGATGGTGCGCAAGCTTTATGAACATGAAACCGACATCGCGATCAGTTTCGAAGTGCCGCTGTCGGCCCCCGTCGCGCATCAGGTGATCGGCGAGGGCGAGCTGGTCGTCATCTACCGCGAAGAGGACATGCCCGCCGCGCCGCCACGGCTGCATCTCGACGAGCTGCGCGGGCAGAAATTCATCAGCCCGGTGCAGGGCGGCCCGATCGGGCGGATGCTGTCGAGCGAGCTCAGTCGTCTGGAGGTCGAGCTGGACGAAGTGGTGTCGGCGCGCACCTATTATGTGGCGGCGGCGCTGGTCAGTGCGGGGGTCGGCATGGCGATCGTCGACAATTTCACCGCCCATGCCGAATTGTCGCCTGGCCTCGCCAGCCGCCCGCTGCAGCCCGCGATTACGTTCGACATCAACGCGGTCTATTTGCAGAACCGCCCGCCGTCAAAAACGGCGTCGGCGTTTCTGGAGGAACTCGCCACGGTGATCGAAGGATTATAGCATCAGGCTATAGGATATGAGGCGCAGGATATTGGGGCAATGCGACGGGTGGAGGTAGAGTTGGCGCCTTCAACGTCCCGCAGGTTGCTCTGAGCCATGATCGACACACCCTATCTTCTTTACCTGGGTCATTCGCAGGACCCCGCCGATATCAAGACGTCGCGCGGGCTTGCGGTGTTCCGGCCCGACATCTGCGTCGGCGAATATCGCCACGATGATTGCCCGCTGACGCTCGACCTGCCGCGCATGGATTTCGCCGCGGCGCGCGCGGCGGGGGCGCGGACGCTGGTGCTGGGGATTGCCAATGCGGGCGGCAAGCTGGGCGAGGACCTGGTCGTCGACGCGCTGGCCGCGATGGAGGCGGGGCTCGATATCGCATCGGGGCTGCACCACCGGCTGAACGCCGAACCGCGGCTGATCGCGGCGGCAGCGCGGCTCGGCCGCAAGCTGCACGACGTGCGCGACCCGCGGCCCGACATCCCGATCGGCAATGGCAAGAAGCGGGCGGGCAAACGGTTGCTGACCGTCGGCACCGATTGCTCGGTGGGCAAGATGTACACGACCTTGTGCCTTGCGAGCGCGCTCGAAAAGCGCGGCGTTGCCGCCGATTTCCGCGCCACCGGCCAAACCGGCATCCTGATCGCGGGCGACGGCGTCCCGCTCGACGCCGTGGTCGCCGACTTCATTTCGGGCGCGATCGAACAGATTTCGCCCGCGCGCAGCGACAATGGCTGGGACCTGATCGAGGGGCAGGGCTCGCTTTACCACCCCTCGTTCGCCGGGGTGTCGACGGGGCTGCTGCACGGCGCACAGCCCGACGCGCTCGTGCTCTGCCACGATCCGGTGCGCCCGCATATGCGCGGCCTGCCGCATTATCCGCTGCCCGGCATCGCCGAAACGCTGGAGGCGAACCTCCGCGTCGCGCGGCTGACCAACGCCGATGTGCAGGTGGTCGGGATCGCGCTCAACACCTCGGCAATGGCCGAGGATGATGCACGCGCGCTCTGCGCCGCGACCGAGGCCGAATTCGGCCTGCCGACCAGCGATCCCTATCGCTTCGGGGTCGAGGCGATCCTCGATCGGCTGCTCGGCGTCACCGCCGGTGCGCCTGCCGTCGCGGCAACCGCCTGACCTTGCCGACCATGCCGCGCACCCTCACCGTCTTTGCAGAGACGTTCAAGCTGCACGCCCCCTTTCGCATCTCGCGCGGGGTCAAGACCGCCGCCGACGTCGTGACCGTGACCATCGGTCAGGATGGCATGACGGGCCGCGGCGAAGGCGTTCCCTATCCGCGCTATGGCGAGAGCGTCGAAAGCGCGGTGGCCGCGATCGAAAGCTTGCGCGGTGCGATCGAGCAGGGGCTGGATCGGCAGGCCTTGCTCCAGCTGATGCCCGCGAGCGCGGCCCGCAATGCGGTCGATTGCGCGCTATGGGATCTTGAACTGCAACTTGCGGGCAGCGATCTGGCGACGGTGCTCGATCTTGACCGCCCGCTGCGCCCGATCGTCACCGCGATGACGATCAGCCTCGACACCGCCGACCGCATGGCGGCGGCCGCCGCCGCGCTCGCCGATGCACCGCTGCTGAAGGTGAAGGTCGACCGCAACGACCCCGCGGCGCTGCTGACCGCGGTGCGTGCCGCGGCGCCGGGACCGAAGATGATCGTCGATCCCAATGAAAGCTGGACGATCGCCGAGGTCCGCGATTTGCAGGGTCTGCTGACCGATCTGCGTATCGACCTGCTCGAACAGCCGCTGCCCGCCGATGCCGACCGCGACCTCGCCGGGTTCCGCTCGGCGATCCCGATCGCCGCCGATGAAGCGGTGCACGTCGCCGCCGATCTCGATACGCTGCCCGATGGCTATGGGGTGGTGAACATCAAGCTCGACAAGACCGGCGGGCTGACGGGCGCGCTCGAACTGGCGGCGGCGGCGCGCGCGCGCGGGCTGGACGTCATGACCGGCTGCATGATCTGTTCGTCGCTGTCGATCGCCCCGGCCTGGGCGATCGCCGCAACCAGCAGCTTCGCAGACCTTGACGGACCGCTCTGGCTTGCCGAGGATCGCGCCGGGGGTGTCCGCGGTGCCAATGGCCTGCTGTCGCCGCCGCAGCCCGGATTTTGGGGCGGGATTTGACGGGATCGGGGCAACAGGGCCGATGACAGTTTTTCTTCGCGGCTGGTTTGCGGTGCCCCTGTGGCAACGCGTGTTGGGCGCGATGGTGATCGGCGTGGCACTCGGGCTGCTGTGGCCCGCGGCGGCATCGGCGATCGCGATCATCGGCGAATTGTTCGTCCGGCTGATCCGGATGCTGGTGGTCCCGATTGTCTTTATCAGCATTGCGTCGGGGGTCACCGCGCTCGCCGATCCGCGCAAGCTCGGCTCGGTCGGCGCGCGCACCGTCGGCCTCTTCGCCTTCACAACCTTTTGCGCGGTGTCGATCGGCATCGTCGTCGGGCTGCTGCTCGAACCCGGACAAGGCGCCGCGCTGGGCAGTGCCGCGCCGCACGCGCTGGGGGAGCCCAAATCGCTCCACGACCAGCTGGTCGGCATCGTCCCGGTCAATATCGTTCAGTCGCTGGTCGACGGCGACATGCTGGCGATCATCTTTTTCTCGATCCTGCTCGGTTTCGGCGTCATTCTGGCGGGCGAGCAGGGGCGCCCGATGGCCGACCTGCTGCAATCGGCGGGACAGGTGCTGTTCCATCTGGTGCGCATCGTCATGGAGGCCACCCCCTTTGGCGTCCTCGCGCTGATCGCCAAGGCGGTCGCCGACAATGGCGTCGCGGTGTTCGCCAATATCGGCTGGCTGGCGGTCGCGGTCGCGGCGGGGGTCGTGCTGCAAATCCTGCTCGTCCATGTGCCGCTGATCGCCCTTGTCGTGCGGCGCCCGGTGCTGCGCTTCTATCGCACGATCGTCGATGCGCTGGCGGTGGCGTTCTCGACCGCATCCTCCGCCGCCACGCTGCCGGTGGCGCTGCGCATCGCGCTCGACGATCTGCGGATCGCCCCCGGGGTCGCCAAGACTGTGCTGCCGATCGGCGCCAGCATCGGCAAGGACGGCACCGCGATGTACGTCGGGCTGCTGAGCATCTTTGCCTTGCAGGCGGTGGGAGTCGAGCCCGACCTGCCGATGCTCGCGATCGTCCTTCTCACCGGCGCGCTCGCGGCGTTCGGCACCGCGCCGATCCCTTCGGCGTCGCTGTTCATGCTCGCGGCGGTCTTGTCGGCGGTCGGGGTGTCGCCCGAACAGACCGCGCTCGTCGTCGGCTTTGTCCTGCCCTTCGACCGCCTGCTCGACATGACGCGCACCGTGGCGAGCGCGAGCGCGAACCTGACGGTCACCAGCGTCGTCGGCCGCTGGGAGCCGGCGGGCCAGCCCGAGGCGCGCGAATGACCGCGGTGGCCTTGGATGCCGATACGCCGGTGGCGGCATTTGCGAGCGATCACGACGCCCGGTCGGCACAGCGCCGCGCCCGCATCCTCTATCTGATGCTCGGCTTCTCCGCCGGGCTGCCCTTTTACATGTTTTCGACCGTGCTGGCGGTGCGGCTGACCGATCATGGCGTCGCGCTGGCGATCATCGGTTTCTTCGCGTGGGTCCAGTTGTTGCCGACCTTCAAATTCCTGTGGGCGCCCTTGCTCGATCGCTATGCGGTGCCGGGCTTCACGCGTTTCTGGGGCAAAAGGCGCGGCTGGATCATGTTGTCGCAGCTCGGCATCGTGACCGCCTTGGCGGCGATGGCGTTCACGTCGGTCGACAGTCTGGCGCTGACTGCTTTATTTGCCGTGCTACTCGCCTTCTGGACGACGACGCTGGAGGTGGCCGCCGACGCTTGGCGGGTCGAACTGGGGCCGACACCGGAATTGCAGGGGCCGCTCGCCGCCGCGAACCTGTGGGGCTATCGCACGGCGATGGTCGCCGCGGGCAGCGGGGCGCTGCTGTTCGCCGACGTCGGCGGCAGCCTCGCGCCGACGCTGCAGTCGTTCGGCATCGCGCCCGGCTGGACCGCGGCCTATCTGCTCATCGCGGTCGCGGCGTTCGTGCCGCTGCCGATCCTCGCCGCCCTCCCGCCCGAACGGCGCGGCACGCGCGGCCGTGCCGCCGCGCTGATGGGTGGATTGGCGACCAGCGCGGCGATCCTGCTCGCGCTCGCCGCGCTGGTCGCGGCGGTCGGCTGGGTCTTGCTCGGCGCCGCCGCCAATCTTGGCATCAGCGCCGCGACCAACGTCACCCCCTGGGTGCTTGGCATCGCCATGCTGCCCTTTCTGGCGATGGCTGCGATGCTGCCGCGCATCCGCGGCGCCGCGCCCGATTCGCCGCTGCGCACCTCGGCGGCGATCGGTCCCTATGTCGATTTCTTCTGGCGCTACGGCGGCCTTGCCATCGCCTTGATGGCCTTCGTTTCCATCTATCGCATGGGCGACGTTCTGGCACTCAACCTGTCGAAGCCGATGATCCTCGGGCTCGGCTATACCAAGACCGAGATCGGCTGGGCCGACGGCGTGGTGGCGCTGGCCGCCAGCATCGTCGGCGTCGGGCTCGGCGGATGGATGACGACGCGCTGGCGGTTCGGCATCACCCTGACGATCGGGGCGCTGTTTGCGGCATTCGGCAATTTCGGCTTCGTCTGGCTCGCGCACCAGCCGCACGATCAGACCTTGCTCTATATCGCAACCGCTGCCGATCAGTTCGGCAACGGGATGGCGGGGGCGATCTTTGTCGTTTACCTGTCGATGCTGGTGAACCCGCGCTATCCGGGGGCGCAATATGCCTTTCTGTCCGGCTTCGCCTTCCTGTTGCCGCGGCTCCTGTCGGGGGCGGGCGGCACGGTGGTCGGGCGGCTCGATGCAGCCGGGTACAATGGCTTTGACCTGTTCTTCCTCGCCTCGGGCGTGATCAGCCTGGCGGCGATCCTGTTCCTGCCGCTGATCGCGCGGGCCAGGCCGCGCGCGGACGATCGGCCATGATCGACGCCGCCTTTGCGCCGGTGGCGGCCGCGGTCGACGCGGGGCGTATCCCCGGCGCGGCGCTGGGCATGGTTTCAATCGATGGTGACAGCGAGGTGCGTTTCGCGGGCATGGCCGCGCTCGTTCCCGAGCCCGAGCCGCTGACCCGCGAGCATTGGTTCGATCTTGCTTCGCTCAGCAAGGTCATCGCGACGACGACGATGATCCTCAAACTGGCCGAGCAGGGCCGCCTCGACCTCGACCGCCCCTTGACCGATGCAATCCCCGATCTGCGCCAATATGATGTCGCGGGTGCCGCCGAGCGGCGGCTGACCTTCCGCGACTGCCTGATGCACCGCAGCTTCCTGCCCGCGGTCGAGCCGATCTATACCTATGGCGACGATCCGGCGCGGCTGCGCGCCTTCGTCCTCCAGCGCGAATGGCGGCACGGCTCGCCGGTCTATTCGGACATCAACTTCATCCTGCTCGGTATCGCGATCGAGCGGCTGACCGGCGCCTCGCTCGCGGACTGGCCGCTCGGCGAAGGGCTCGGCTTCGGCCCGCCCCCCGGCCCGGCGGTCGCGACCGAGCACTGCCAATGGCGCGGGCGGGTGCTGAAGGGCGAGGTGCACGACGAAAACGCCTATGCGCTCGGCGGCGCGCCGGGCCATGCGGGGATGTTCGGCACCGTCGACGGGGTGCTCGGCTTCGCCCGCGCGCTGCTCGCCGGGGAGCTGTTGTCGCCCGCGATGCTGCGCGAAATTCGCACCGCGGACGAACGCCACCGCACCTGCGGCTGGGAGCGCGCGTTTGCGGGCTGGCACGGCGGGCGCGGCTGTTCGGCCGATACGATCGGCCACACCGGCTTTACCGGAACCGGCCTCTGGATCGATTTCGAGCGCGGCCTTGGCTGGACGCTGCTCACCAACCGGGTCCATCCGACCCGCCACTTCGACAGCGGCATCGCCGCACTACGCCCCGCCGTCGGCGAACAGCTTGTCGCCGCATGGGATGCTCAGGAGAGATGATGAAAACCGCGCTCAAACCCCTCGCCCCGGCCCTTGCCCTGGCGCTGCTGATCGCCCCCGTTCACGCCCGCACGCCTGCTGTTCCCGCGCCCGCACCGCTGCTCACGACGGTCGAACAGACGCTGGCGGCCGCCCCGGCGGGGTCGCGGTTCGGGCTGCTGGTGACGACGCTCGATGGCGAAGTGCTGTTGGCGATCGACCCCGACAACCGCTTCATCCCGGCATCGAACACGAAGATGTTCACGACCGCGGTCGGCTATGCCCGGCTGCCGCTGCTCCAACAGAGCGCCAAAGGCACCGGCGTGCGGCTCGAAACCGGCGGCGGCGCGACCGACGTCATCCTCCACGGACGCGGCGACCCGCTGCTGTCGAGCGCCGACGACTGCAAGACCGACTGCCTGCAGATGCTCGCCGACGCGGTGGCGGCACAGACCCGCGCGGTCCGCAACATCGTCGGCGACGACAGCTGGCTACCCGACGAGCGCTGGAGCCCGGGCATGAGCTGGAACAATATCGTCTCGCGCTATGGCACCGGCAATTCGGCGCTGACCCTCGACGACAATGAGCTGGTGGTGAAGCTGGCGCCGGGCGCTCTCGGCGCCGCGCCGACGATCGAGACCTCTGGCTACTACGTCATCGACAACCGGGTCACCACGGTCGCGGGCAAGGCCGAAGCGATCGAGGCCGACCGCATGCCGAACAGCCGCACCTTGCGCCTGACCGGCACCGTTGGCGCCGAGGCCGCGCCGCTGACGCTGCGCTATGGTATCGACGATCCGGCGCATTATGCCGCGTGGCGGCTCGGCGAACTGCTGAAGGCGCGCGGCGTCCGCGTCGATGGCGCGATCGAGGTGCGGCACCGGCCGCTGACTGCCGCCGACGATCCCGAAAAGCGCAACCGCGCCGCGGCCGCCGTGCCGACCGAACCCGCGATGCTGGCCGAACTGCCCGCGCCGCCGCTCGCCGAAAATATGGTGCGGATCAACAAGGAGAGCCAGAATCTGCACAGCGAACTGATGCTGCGCCGCGTCGCGCGGCAGGTGGGCAGCGGTTCGATCGCCGACGGCCGGGAGGCGGTGCGACAGCTGATGACGCAGGCCGGGGTCGCCGAAACCAGCTACGACTTTTCGGACGGGTCGGGCATGTCGAGCTATAACCGGATGAGCCCGCGCGCCGCGGTCGGCCTGCTCAGCTGGATCGCACGCCAGCCGTGGAGCATGGCGTGGCGCGACACGCTGCCGATCGCGGGGCGCGACGGGACGCTGCAGAACCGGTTCAAGGGGACGATCCTCGAAGGCAAATTATTCGCCAAGACGGGGTCGCTCAACGCCTCGCGCGCGCTGTCGGGGTATCTCACGACAAAAAGTGGCAAGACGCTGATCTTTTCGGTGCTGGCGAACGACATGCCCAACGGCACCGACAGCCAGGCGACCGCAGCGGTCGACCGCGCGCTGGTGGCGATTGCTGAGGGGCTATAAAACGCGAGCCGCTTAGCTTGATCCGTTCGTGTCGAGCGAAGTCGAGACACCCATCGGGACGGCGCCGGTTCGAGGGGCATCTCGACTTCGCTCGATGCGAACGGGGAATTGGGCGCAATAGAGTCGCTGTTTCAGCCTACGACGCCATCAATTCTTCGCAGGCGCCAGCACCAACCGCGCCACCGCATGCCGGTCCACCGCAGCCTTGCTGAACCACAGCGGCTGCATCGCCCCCGCCAGCCACTTCGGATAAAAGTCGCGATAACGCGGCGAACGCGGATCGGCGGACTGGCCGGGGAGCAGCAGGAAGCGGCTGTTGTCCCACGCGCCGACGTCGGCGACGAACAAATAGCTGGCGCCATGCGACACGTTGAACCCGCGCCGCGAATTGAAGCCGCGCGCCATCGGCGTCGTGCCGTCGCCCCCCGATCGGCCGCCTTCGATCTTGGGAAAGGCCGCCGCGATCGCCGGGATCGACGATGCCAGGGGGTGCGCGATCGTCACTCGGTGCAGGTCGCCCCACTGCCACTTGGCGGGGTCGCTACCGCCAAGCTCGATCGCCTTTTGCCAGCCTGCCACCAGTGCGCGGTCGATCATGGCGTCGCGCGCCGCGGCGGGATCTTCGCCCAGCCGCTTGTCGGGCGTCCCCAGGATGCGCAGCATTTCCGACAGGTTGACCGTCGGGATCAGATCCTTTGCCGCCGCGGGAACCACGCGGTCGCGGAAATCGGCCGCCAGTGCCACCATCACCATTTCGAACAATAGCGCCGCCGCGCTATCGGCCTCGATCCCGCAGTCCCAGCGCCTGAGCAGCGCCGCCGCTGGCGCCGCCTCGGCTGACAGATTTGCGGGAAGCAGTTTCAACAGCGCGCGCGCGGGAAGCGACTGGACGTCGTGTTGCAACGCGATACTGTCGGCGATCCGGTGCTTCGGCTGGCTGCGCAGCACCTCGGCGCAGCGATCGTAGCGATAGGGGTCGCTCCAGGTAAAGCTGATGATCCGCTCGCGGTAGGGATAGTTCGCGGGCAGGTTCATCTGGTTTGCCGACGCGAACCAGCCTTCGGGCGGGTTATAGACGTGCGGCATATCCTGGACCGGCAGCAGTCCCGTCCAGTCGAAATCGCCATCGCCGGGGGCAGGAAACAGCCCGTCATGCTTCGGCCGCCGCGGGGTAAAGCCGATCGTCTGCCACCCGGTGTTGCCGTCGATATCGGCATAATGAAGATTGGTCGGCGACACGTGCAGCTTGAAGGCCTGCTGAAGCGACGCCCAATCGGTCGCCAGATTGATCGCGATGATCGCGAATTTCATATTGGCGCCCGGCAGCATGCTGACGGTGGCAAAAGCGACGGCGCGATTGCGCGCGGCGTCTTGCGACACGATCGGGCGGCCATCGGCATAGCGCAGCGTCGCGCGCTCGGGCGGCGCGCCCTTGACGATGATCTCGTCCTCATGGGTTTCGAACGCGCGCCATTTGCCCTTGTGCCAATATTGGTTCGGGTCGTCCGGGTTTGTGCGCAGGATGAACAGGTCGGTCTGGTCGATATGGAAATTGGTGCGACCGAACGCGAAGCGGTCGGTGTGCCCCTGCATGATCCCCGGTAGCCCCGGCGCGCCCGCGCCGATGATGTCGAGCCCCGGTGCGGTCATATGAACCATGTGCCGCGGACTGGCGCCGCCGATGCCCAGATGCGGATCGTTGGCCAAAATCGGCCGTCCGGTCGCGCTGCGCGACGGCGAAACGGTCCAGGCATTGCTGCCGAGGGCAAAGCGGTCGCTGCCGCGCAATTCGGGATCGAGCGCCGCTTCCTGGATGGCGTCGAACGGCACCGGGCGGGCCGCGGGATCGAGCACGCCCAGATCGGCCTCGCTGACGGCGGCGACGTCGAGCCCCTCGGGTACGGCAAAGGCCCAGGCGGGGCGTAGCGGCGCAAACAGCTGTTCGGCGTCGAGCTGGCCGCGGGTGTGCAGTTGCGCGCGGCGCACCTCGTCGTCGGCGTCGCCCATCCCGATGCCGCGGCTGCGCACCAGGTCGCGCACGTCCCAGCGCAGCGGGCGGATCCCCAAAATGCCATATTCCAGCGGCAGCGCGGCGGGATCGGCGGCGAGTTCGTCGATCCGCGCATTGACCCCGGCGACATAGCCGCGCGCGCAGTCGAGCACGTCGGGCGGCAGTGCCGCCAGTTCGGCGTCGATATCGCCGCGATAATGGAACAGGCGCGCGGCGCGATCGGCGGCGACGAAGCGCGGGCCAAAGGCTTCGGCCATCCGGCCCATCTCGCGGCGGCGTTCCATGTCCATCTGGAACAACCGGTCGCGCGCAACCAGATAGCCTTGCCCGAAAAAGGCGTCGTGGCGCGATCCGGCGCGGATGTGCGGCACGCCCAATTCGTCCTCGATGACCTCGATCGGCGCGCGCGACCCAGCGAGGTTCACCCTTTGCGTGCCGCCCTTGACCCGTGGTTTCGCGAGAAGGCTTCCCGGCATCGCGACAAGCGCGGCCGAGGCGAGCAGGAACGCGCGGCGCTGGATCAACGAAACTTCCCCGACAAAATGACCGATGACGAAGCGTCAGCCTATCGTAGCATGGGATCGCCACCCCATAGCAAGCGGGGCGCCTCCTATAACTGCAAGCTATCCGCCGCCGCGCCAGGGCGTTCCGCGATGCCATGCCCTGTGGCTATAGGTCCATATCGTCAGGGTCAGCGCGAAGCGGTTGACCGCCCGTAACCACCCTGTAACCTTCCCGTCACGGACCCGGCTGTCGGCGCGAAGACGCGCAGCGGCAATCGGGCCGTGAAGGTCGAAAGCCGGAAAATCATAACAAGACGGCATAAGCAGCCGTCAGGCAGTCAGGGCGGACATAGTGGGGGCGCGCCAGCCCGGTGCATCGGTGCCGGGAACCGCATCGAGCGATGCGCGGCGCGCCGTTGGGCAATAAAGGGGACGTTTAACATGCGCTATCTTGGACGAAATCGCCGGTCGCTGGGCCGCAGCAGCAGCTTTGGCGCGGCGATGACCGCGCTGGCGCTCGTTCACAGCGCGCCGGTGCTGGCGCAGGAAGCGGCGGCGCCCGCCGATTCCATCGAGGCCGCAGACGCCGATCAGATCATCGTCACCGGTTCGCGCGTCGCGCGCGACGGGTTCCAGGCGCCGACCCCGCTCACTGTGCTGAGCGAAACCGAGATCCAGAACAGTTCGCCGACGAACAACATCGCCGACTTCGTCAACACGCTGCCGTCGCTTGCGGGTTCGACCCGTCCGTCCAACTCGCGCCTCAACATCTCGAGCGGTCAGGCGGGCATCAACGCGCTCAACCTGCGCAACCTGGGGTCCGAACGCACGCTGATCCTCGTCAACGGCCGCCGCTCGGTGGGGTCGACGATCACCGGGCTGGTCGACATCAACACGATCCCGCAGGCGCTGATTTCCAGCGTCGAGGTCGTGACCGGCGGCGCGTCCGCGGCTTATGGTTCCGACGCCGTCGCAGGCGTGGTCAACTTCGCGCTCAACAACAAGTTCGAAGGCCTGAAGATCGAGGGCGACAGCGGCATCACCCAGGAAGGCGACGGCTTCAGCTATTCGTTCAGCGCCGCGGCCGGCACGGCGTTTGCGGGCGGGCGCGGTCACGTCCTGATCAGCGGCGAAGTCGCGCATAATGACGGGATACTTCAGGTCGATCGCGACTGGAACGCGATCGGGTTCCTGCGGTTCGAAAATCCGGCCTATCTGGCGAACGCCAATTCGGGGGCGCCGCAATATATTTTCGTGCGCGGTGCGGGGCCGACCAACTCGACCCCGGGCAGCATCATCACCAATTCCGCGGGCGGTGCCGCCAACCGGCTGCGCGGCATTTATTTCGGCAGCGGCGGATCGGTGAACCAGTTCGTCTGGGGCGATCTGACCTTCCCGGTGCAGACCGGCACCGCCGTGCCGCTGCGCACGCGGGGCGGCGACTGGCGGGTCAATGATTCGGGGCGCAACATCGGCCTCGACCCGCGCGACGACCGCTACGGCGTGTTCGGGCGCCTGAGCTACGAGGTCGGCGACAATGTCGAATTGTTCGCCGAAGCCGCCTACAACAAGCAGGAAGTGCTGTTCAACGCGGGGCCGAACCTGCAGACCGGGATCGTGCTCAACGCGACTGGCTGTACCCAGACCCCGGTTCCGATCACTTGCAATGCCTTCCTGCTCAACACCATGGGTGCCGCAGCCCTGCAGGGCATCACCAGCGTCACCATCGCCACGACCTCGGCCGATCTGCCGTTCCGCGGGATCAACAACAAGCGCGAGGTTCAGCGCTATCTGATCGGCGCCGAAGGCCAGTTCGACGCATTCGGCAAGAGCGCACGTTGGGACATTTACGGCCAATATGGCCGCGCCGACCTGCGCGAACAGCTGCGCGACATCCAGAATATCGCGCGCATCAACGCCGCCCGCGACGCCGCCTTTGCGCCTGCGGGAAGCGGCTTTCCGACCGGATCGATCCAGTGTCTGATCAACGTCGACGCCAATCCGAACAACAATGACGCGGCATGTGTTCCGCTCAATCGCCTCGGCCTTGGTGTCGCCGATCCGGCGGCGATCGATTATGTGCTCGGCGATCCGTATCGCAAACAGCGGCTGGAGCAGATGGTCGTCGGCGCCAACTTGTCGCTCACCCCGTTTGCGACCTGGGCTGGCGACGTCAGCATCGCGGTCGGCGCCGAATATCGGAAGGAAAAGATCAGCGGCTTCGTGCCCGACGAATTCCAGCCGGTGCCGACGCGCGACGTGAACGGCAACGTCATTGGCGCCACCAACCGCTGGTCGGTGGGCAATTACCTGCCCAGCTTCGGGTCGTACAACGTCAAGGAAGCCTATCTCGAAACCGTGATTCCGCTCGGCTTCGGTCTGGAATTCAACGGCGCGGTGCGCGCGACCGACTATTCGACCGCGGGTTATGTGACGACGTGGAAAGCGGGCGCGACCTGGCAGCCGATCGACGACATTCGCCTGCGTGTGACGCGGTCGCGCGACATTCGCGCGCCCAACCTCAACGACCTGTTCCAGGCGGGTACCGCGAACAGCGATTCGGTCAGCAACCCCGGCTTCATCACCGGCACCAGCCCGTCCTTCGTCCCCGCCGGTCAACCGCCGCAGGCCGGTTACAGCTATTCGGGCTTTGCGACGGGCAACACCGACCTGACCCCGGAAAAATCCGACCAGTGGAACGTCGGCGCGATCTTCACGCCGCGTTTCCTGCCCGGGTTCAATCTGGCGGTCGATTATTTCGACATCCGATTGAAGAGCGGGATCAGCGCGTTCAGCGCCCAGCAGATCGTCAATCTGTGTTTCCTGGGCGAACAGGCATTCTGTAACGCGATCAGCGTCGACCCCGCACGCACGCAGAATCCGGCGCAGCCCTATCTCGTCATCCTGACGCGCCCGTTCAACGCGGCGAGCCAGAAGGTCCGCGGCGTCGATATCGACGCATCGTACCGGATCCCGATGGCACAGGGCAGCGGTGCGTTCACGATCCGCGGCCTTGCCACCCGGTATCTGGAAAACCGCTTCAACAGCGGCGTTCCGGGGACCGTGGTGCTCAACACGGTCGGCGTCAACGGCGGCCAGTTCAGTACACCGAAATGGATCTACCGCGTCAGCGCCGCCTATGACGATGACGATTTCAGCATCACCGCGGTGGGCCGCGGGGTGAGCGCGGGCAAATATGTCGCCAACGGCATCGAATGCCAGACGACCTGCCCCGTCTCGACGGTCAACGCGCCGACCTATGAAAGCAATCGCGTCAAGGGCGCCTTCTACGTCGACCTCAACCTGACGCAGAAATTCTCGGTCGGCGGCGACGATGGCCGCGGCGAGTTCTTCATCAATGTGACGAACCTGCTCAACGGTGACCCGATCCTGCTGCCCGAAACCGGGCTCGCGGCGAACAGCACCTATTCGGATCTGCTGGGCCGCGCCTTCCGCGTCGGGGTGCGCTTCAACCTGAAGTGATTGCCGGCGAACGAGCGAAAATGGGGGAGGGCCGCCGCGGCTCTCCCCTTTTTCGTTGAGGCAGAGCCGAAAATGTCCGCGCGGATGGTTGGCGGCGTGCCGATCGGGCACCGCTGGACATTTTTCAGCGCTTAACTTATATACCAGCCGTTATGGAAGTCGAAGCCGCCACCGCCCCGAAAGGCCGTCCGCGCGAGTTCTGCGTCGATGCAGCGCTGGCGGCGGCGCTGCGCGTATTCTGGTCGAAAGGCTATGAGGGTGCGTCGATGGCGGACCTGACCGAGGCGATGGGGATTACCAAGCCCAGCCTCTACGCCGCGTTCGGCAACAAGGAAGCGCTGTTTAACAAGGCGCTCGACCTCTATGAGCGCGAAAAGACCGATTATATGCGCGCCGCGCTCGACGCGCCGACCGCGCGCGGGGTGGCCGAACGGCTGATGCACGGCGCGCTCGATATGTATAGCTGCCCCGAAAATCCGGGCGGCTGCCTTGGCGTGATCAACTCGGTCGCTTGCGGCGCCGAGGCCGAATGCATCCGCGAAGCCGTGGTCGCGCGCAGCGCGGCGGCGAAGCACGCGATGCTCGAACGATTTACGCGCGCCAAGGCGGAGGGCGATTTTCCCGACGATGTCGATCCGGCCGGGCTCGCCGCGTTTCTGACCGCGATGAACCAGGGGATGGCGGTGCAGGCGGGCGCGGGCGCGACGCGCGCCGAGCTTGAGCGGCTGGTCGATACCGGCCTCAAGCTGTGGCCGGGACGCTGATAGAAGAAATTTACTGACCGGTACAGAAAGCGCTTGACGCCGTCCCGGCATTTTTTATACTTGTCAGTACATAAACGGGCTCTCCCCCCGGACCGGCCGCCGTGTGGCAAAGATCGCGCGGCGGCCGGAACCTTCTGCTTCCGCTCCGCTCCATCCTGTTTGGCGCCGCCGCTGCCCGGTAGCGCGCGGGGCATCGTTTACGCGGCTTTTACCAGTTCTGGTGCATGACATCCCCCGATGTTTATGGCTGGGGATAGATGATGGACAGCATGCGCGGACTGCTTTCGGGCAGCCACGACCAGGATGACGGCGCGATCGATCCGCCGGCGTCGGTCGGTGTCGACGAACGGCGGATGCAGGTGCGCGCCTATAATTACTGGGCGTCGTTGCTCGCCGACCGCGCTTATCCATCGGTCGAGGATCTCGATCTGGAGCGTGCCGACTTCGGTTCGCACGCCGTATTGCTCGATTTTACCGCCGGCGTCGAAAACCCCGGCATCGCCTTTGTCGGCGACCGGCTCCGCGCGGAGTCGCAGATCGACGAGGATGTTCATTACATCAGCCAGATCCCCGGCCGTTCGCTGCTGTCGCGGCTGACCGACCATTATCTGCAGATCATCGCCAACCGGGCGCCGATCGGCTTCGAGGCCGAATTCGTCAACGATCGCGGCGTCACGATCATGTACCGCGGCATCCTGCTGCCTTTCTCGTCCGACGACGACACGATCGACTTCATCATGGGGGTGATCAACTGGAAGGAAGCGGTGCCCGCCGATCAGGCCGCCGAGTTGCAGCTGTCGGTCGAACAGGCGCTGCGCAGCGCGGCGCCGCTGACCGCGCCGGTGCCGGTGTGGGCCGACGGCCCCGACAGCGAACATCTCGACGATGATGTCGACGGCCATGGCGACGTAACCCCCGGCTTTGGCGCCTTGATCGACAATAGGGACGTGCCGATCGTTGTCGGGCCGACTGCGGACGATGCGTCGGAGAGCGACCTCGACATCGGCGAGGATCCGGGCGCCGACGCCGAACTCGCCGACTGGCTGGCGCTCGCCCGCGAGACCGCCGAGCGCGCGATCGCCGCCGATAGCCGCAGCCGCGGCGCGCTGTACCAGGCGGTCGCCAAGGCGTGGGATTTCGCACTAGTCGCCGAACAGCAACCCGGCGCCTTTGCCGCGCTCCTCGACGACGCGGGGCTGGCGGTGCAAGAGCGCGCGCCGATGACGCCGGTGGTCAAACTGGTGTTCGGCGCGACGTACGACAAGACGCGCCTCGCCGAATATGCCTGTGTGCTGGGCCATGCCAAGGACGAAGGCGTTGGCCGCGGCGAACTGGCCGCCTATCTCGATCGCTATCCGGGCGGGCTGAAAGGCCTGGTCAAGGATGCGCGTGCGCGCCGCAAGCCCGCGCGCGAAGACGGCGCCCGGGTCGATGACAAGCTCGACGCGCTGCGCAGCGCGCACCCGGCGATCATCCTGGAACATGATGCCGGCGATGCCGAATTTGTCGTGCTGATCGCGCGGACCATGCCCGGTGGGCATATCGGCATTGTCGCCAAGGCCGCCGACGATCCGGCGCTGATCACCAGGCTCGCGCGCAAGGCGGTCCCGATCACCGGCGGCTGAGTCGGCGAGCGCAACAGACAAACCAAGATTTGAAATAAATTAACGTGGGCGCGCGAACGAGGCCTTGAGCCGCGCGCGCCACAGGCGCATAGGGTGGGGAGCGAACGGACCCCCGCCGATCGTCGGCAGGGATCCCCGTGTTTTGCTTCGGGATGCTGCACTTTATGTCTCAAAATTCGTCCGCCACGCCGGAAACGGACACGCCAACCGCCGCCACCAAAATCCCCGCCAAAATCGCCGCCGCCTATCTGGCGGCGCTGCACGGCAGCGCGCTGCCCGGCGAGGGCGACGATATGGACAAGGCCGCGCTGGCCGACGCCAGCCAGTTTGCCGGACGCGCGTCGCTGGGTCGCGCCGCCGACACCCCGTCGCTGCTGCTCGAGCCGATGGCGGCCGACGGCACCGACCGCCGCATGCGGCTGGTTATCGTCAACGACGACATGCCCTTTTTGGTCGATTCGACCTCGCAGATCGTCGCCGCGCAGGGGCTGGCGGTCCACCGCATCCTGCACCCCGTCGTCGCGGTAAAGCGCGACGCGCAGGGCCATCTGGTCGAAGCGGGTGAGGGGCCGACGCGCGAATCGGTCATCTATATGGAACTCGAGCGCGGCGACGCTCGCGCGCGGCGGCGCCTGCTCGACGCGCTCGAAGCGGCGCTGCGCGACGTGCGCGCCGCGGTCCGCGACTGGCGGGCGATGCGCGCCGCGATGCTCGCCGACGCCGCGATGCGCGCCGAAGGCGAGGGCGCCGAACTGCTGCGCTGGTTCGAGGGCGGGGCGATGACCCAGCTCGGCCATGAATGGCGGACGCGCGACGGCAAGGTTCAGGAGCCGCTGGGCGTCAGCGAAAGCGGCGAGAGCCAGCTTTTGTCGCCCGCGGCGCTCGATGCCGCCTTCGCCTGGTTCGACGCTCAAGAAAAAACGGGGGGCGGCCCGGCGCCGCTGCTGATCAAATCGAACCGCCTGTCGGCGGTGCATCGCCGCGTCCTGCTCGACCTCGTCATCGTTCCCGAAATGAAGGGCAAGAAGGTCGACCGCCTGTCGATCCATGCCGGTCTGTGGACCAGCGCCGCGCTGTCGACCCCGCCCGCCAAGGTGCCGGTGCTGCGCGCGCAGCTCGACACGCTGATGGCGAAATTCGGGTTCGATCCCGCGGGCCACGCGGGCAAGGCGCTGGCGCATGCGCTGACCGCGCTGCCGCACGACCTGTTGATCGCGTTCGACGGAGCGTCGCTCGAAGAGCTGGTGCTCACGTCGATGTCGATCACCGACCGGCCGCGGCCCAAGATCGTGACGGTGCGCAGCGCGCTCGGTCGTCACCTGTTCGCCTTTGTCTGGTTGCCGCGCGACGAAGTATCGACCGGTCGCCGCATCGCGGTCGAAGCGATGCTGGTGCGCGAGGCGAAGGCCGGGGTCATCGGCTGGACGATGGTGCTCGAGGATGGCGGCGCTGCGTTGCTGCGCTACACGCTCGACCTGCGAAGCGGCGGGGTCGTTCCCGACACGGCCGCGCTCAATATTCAGCTGGAACAAATGGTCCGCGGCTGGCAGCCCGAGGTCGAGGCCGCGCTGGCGAAGCGCGGCGATGCGGGCCGCGCGGCGGCGCTGGCGGCGCGGTTCGCGCCGATGTTCCCGCCCAATTATCGCAACCTCTACAACCCCGAAGAAGCGGCGCGCGACATTCTGCGCCTGCGCGATCTGGATGCCGAGCGCCCGCGCAGCGTGCGGCTCGCGAAAAAGAGCCTCGACGGCGATGACCGGCTGCGGCTGAAGGTGTACAGCGCCGCGGGTCCGCTGGCCTTGTCCGACGTCGTCCCGGCGCTCGAACATTTCGGGTTCGAGGTGCTGGAGGAAATCCCGACCGCGCTCGGCCATGGCCGGGCTCCCGGGGCGGAAGCCGACGATGAATTGCCGATCGTCATCCATGATTTCACGCTGCGCCTGCCCGCCAATGTCGACGAACTGGCGCTGCTGCCCCATGCCGAAGTGCTCGAAGGCGCGATCGCCGCGGTGCTCGACGGCAAGGCGGAGAATGACGCGTTCAACGAACTGGTGCTGACCAACCAGACCGATCCGCGCGCGATCGTATGGCTGCGCGCGTGGTTCCGCTATCTGCGCCAGGGCGGATCGGCCTATGGCATGGACACGGTGGTCAGCGCGCTGCGCCACGCCCCGGCGCTGAGCGCGGCGCTCATCGAGCGCTTCACCGCGTTGCACGATCCCAAGGGCCGCGACGCCAAGCGCGCCGAAGCGCTGGAGGCAGAGATCCTTGCGGGCTTTGCCGACATCAAGTCGATCGACGAGGATCGCATCCTGCGGCTGTTCCACGCCGTCATCGGCGCGACCTTGCGCACCAACGCCTTTGCCCCCGCCGCGGCGGAAGCGCTGGCGTTCAAGATCGACAGCAGCAAGGTTCCGGGCCTGCCCAAGCCGCTGCCATGGCGCGAGGTCTGGGTCTATTCGCCGCGCGTCGAGGGTATCCACCTGCGCGCCGGTCCGGTCGCGCGCGGCGGGCTGCGCTGGTCCGATCGCCGCGACGACTTCCGCACCGAAATCCTCGGGCTGATGAAGGCGCAGCGCGTCAAAAATGCGGTCATCGTGCCGACCGGCGCCAAGGGCGGTTTCTATCCAAAGGCGCTCCCCGACATCTCGCTCGACCGCGACGCGTGGTTTGCCGAAGGCACCGAATGCTACCGCATCTTCATCCGCTCGCTGCTGTCGATCACCGACAATCTGGTGGCGGGCAAGGTCGTGCATCCCAAGGGCGTGGTGATCCACGACGGCGACGATCCCTATTTCGTCGTCGCCGCCGACAAGGGCACCGCGACCTTCTCCGACGTGGCCAATGCGCTGGCGATGGAGCGCGACTTCTGGCTCGGCGACGCATTCGCGAGCGGCGGGTCGAAGGGTTATGACCACAAGGCGATGGGCATCACCGCCAAGGGCGCATGGCTGTCGGTGCGGCGCCACTTCGCCGAAATGGGCGTCGATGTGCAGAGCGACACGATCCGCGTCGTTGGGTGCGGCGACATGTCGGGCGACGTGTTCGGCAACGGCATGCTGCTGTCGAAGGCGATCCAGCTGGTCGCGGCGTTCGACCACCGTCATATCTTCCTTGACCCCAACCCCGACCCGGCGAAAAGCTGGAAGGAACGCGAACGGATGTTCAATCTGCCGCGGTCGAGCTGGGAGGATTATAACAAGAAACTGATCTCGAAGGGCGGCGGGGTATTCCCGCGCAGCCAGAAGAGCATTCCCCTGAGCGCCGAAGTGCAGGCGCTGCTTGGCCTTTCGGTGTCCGAAATCGACCCCAGCGGGCTGATCTCGGCGATCCTGAAGGCGCCCGCCGACCTGCTGTGGTTCGGCGGCATCGGCACCTATGTGAAGGCGGCGAGCCAGAATAATGCCGAGGTCGGCGATCCCGCCAACGACACGCTGCGCGTCGATGCCGAGGACCTGCGCGTCCGGGCGGTAGGCGAGGGGGCGAACCTCGGCACCACCCAGGCGGCGCGTATCGCCTTCTCGGCGAAGGGCGGCCGCATCAACACCGACTTCATCGACAACAGCGCCGGGGTCGATTGCTCGGATAATGAGGTCAACATCAAGATCGCGCTGAACCGCGAGATGGCCGAAGGGCGACTGAGCCAAGAGGATCGCGACGCGTTGCTGGTGCGGATGACCGACAATGTGTCGGACCTGGTGCTCGAGGATAACCGGCTCCAGGCGCTGGCGCTGTCGATCGCCGAACAGGGCGGATCGGCGGCGGTCGCCTCCTACGTCCGTCTGATGGAGACGTTCGAAGCGTCGGGCCGCCTCGACCGCAAGGTCGAAGGGCTGGCAGCGAACGACGAGTTACTCCGCCGCGCGGCCGAGGGGCGCGGGCTGACCCGCCCCGAACTCGCGGTGCTGCTGTCGACCGCCAAGCTGGCGTTGCAGGATGCGATCGAGGACAGCAGCCTGCCCGACGATCCGGCGCTGGGCAGCGACCTTGCCGCCGCGTTCCCGGGCGAGATGCAGCGCGATTTCGCGGGCGCGATCGCCGATCACCAGCTGCGCCGCGAAATCATCGCGACCAAGCTGGCGAACCGCATCGTCAACCGCATGGGTATCGTCCATCCCTTCGAACTGGTCGAAGAGGAAGGGTGCGCGCTCGGGGACATCGCCGCGGCATTCGTCGCGGTCGAACGGCTGCTCGATCTGCCCGCGCTGTGGGACGCGCTCGACGCGGCCAAGATCGACGAGAGCGTCCGCCTGTCGCTGTTCGGTCAGGCGGCGTCGGCGATGACGTCGCAAATGGCCGACCTGCTGCGCGTGACGCAGACGCTGGCGCAGCCGGGACCGGTGGTCGCGCGGCTCGAGCCCGGGGTCGATCGCCTGAATGCCAGCGTCGACGGACTGCTCAGCCCGTCGGTCAAGCGCCAGTGGGACATGCTGACCCAGCAATTGCTCGACGCGGGCGCGCCCGAGGCGCTGACCGCCGCGGTCGTGCGGCTGTTCAAGACCGACGGCGCAATCGGCATCGTCGACCTTGCCGAACGGCGCGGCGACGACGAGGTCGCGGTGACCAGTGCCTTCACCCATTTGGGCGAAGCGCTCGGGCTCGACTGGGCGCAGACGCTGGCGGCGCATATGAGCCCCGGCGACCCGTGGGAACGCCTGCTGGTCAACAGCCTGGCGCGCGATTTCCAGCAGATGCGGCTGACCTTCCTTGCTGGTTTGCCGAAGGGCGATCTGGATGCGGCGGTGACCAAATGGCTCGCCGATCACGCGCCGCGCGTGGCGCAGTTCCGCGCGACGGTCGATCGGGCGCGGACGATCCCGAACCCCAATGGCGCGATGCTGTCGCATATCGCCGGGCAAGCGCGCGGCCTGCTGGGGCGTTGACTCCAGCCCTCCCCTTCAGGGGAGGGTAGCGAAACTTGCCAGCTCGCTGGCTAGTTGCAGCGGGTGGGGTCCATCGGCCTTGCGCGAGGTCGATGGACCCCACCCCAACCCCTCCCCTGAAGGGGAGGGGCTTTAGGAAAGCTCCAAAATGCCCTTCCAGCCCCGCGTCGCGATCCTTGTCCCCGCGCCCGACTATTATGAAAAATGGCAACCCGCCTTTGCGCGCAAGGCGGCGGCGCTGACCGGCGCCGGGTTGATCGTCGAGCAGCGGGTGTGGACGGATCCGGGCGCGCTTGCGGGCTATGACCTGATCCTGCCGCTGTTTGCCTGGGGCTATCAGCGCGATGTTGCGGCGTGGTATGGGCTGCTCGACCGGTTGGAGGCGGAAAGCCTGCCGGTCGCCAATCCGGTGCCGGTGCTGCGCTGGAACAGCGACAAGGCGTATCTCTCCGAGCTGGCGGCCAAGGGCGTCGCGGTGGTGCCGACGGTCGAGGTCGCGGCGCTGGACGATGCCAGCCTTGCCACGGCCCGCGGCGATCTCGGCGCCGACGAAGTGGTCATCAAGCCCGCGATCTCGGGCGGCGCCGACGGCACCCATCGGATTGCGACGGGCGATGCGATCCCCGCCGATGCGCTGGGCCAGCGCCGCCTCGTCCAGCCGCTGATGCCCGGCATCCTGACCGATGGCGAATTTTCGCTATTCTTCTTTGGCGGCAAATTCAGCCATGCGATCGTCAAGCGGCCCGCTGCTGGCGATTTTCGCGTGCAGGAACAATTCGGCGGGCGCGAGACGGGGTGGGAAGCGAACGACGCGGCGCAGGCGCTGGCGGCGGCGGCCTTGGCTGCGGCGCCTGCGCCGCCTGTCTATGCGCGCGTCGATATGGTCGGCGATGGCGCGGGCAGGCTCCACATCATGGAGCTGGAGCTGATCGAACCGTCGCTGTTCCTGCATCATGCGCCCGACAAGGGCGCGGCGTTCGGGCGCGCGGTAGCTGGGGTATTGGTACGTTAATCCGAAGATTCGATGTGCAGAATGGTCGCGTGCCAGATGACGGCTATGAATACGATAAAGACTAGCCATCCCGCGATATTCATAAGCAGGTGGTCGGTGGATCCGGACAATATCTGCGATCCAATATCCACGACCATTCCGATCACCCCACCGCCCACGATAATCGGGGCGATGATTTTCGTGCTTCGGCGAGTAATTTCCTTCATCGTCATCGCCACTAAGCATGAAGACATCGGGGGTTAAGTCAATATTCGGCGCGTCCCCGCCATAGCCATTGCCGGATCGCCGAAGTCAGGTTCGGCGGATCGTCGGCTTCCATTCGTTCGACGTCGATGCGCGCGACGAGCGCGTTCACCGGTAGCGCTTGGCGTGCGGCTTCCGCTTCGAGGGCGTCCCAGAACATCGGCTCGAGGCTGATCGAGGTCGGATGACCGGCGATGGTGACCGAGCGTTTGACGGGGGGATGGAGGGGATGGTCCGCCATGCCCCTCTCTAGCCGTTCACATCGAGCGAAGTCGAGATGCCGATATAACTGGCGCGGCGTGTGGCAGCGACGGCAAAGCCGCCGCCTGTCGTCAGTCGGGTTCGGCGATCCTTTGGGATCGCCGCCCCGCTGGCCGTGCCGATGGCTGCCGCTTTGCGGCACCGGCGCCTAACCGTATCGTTCGCTGCGCGAACGCTTTGGTTACGCGCCTGCCATCGTCAGTACATATGCTGCCCGCCATTGATCGACATGGTCGACCCGGTCACAAACCCTGCGTCCTCGCTGCACAGGAAAGCGACGCCGCGGGCGATTTCGTCGGCCTGACCCAAGCGACCGACCGGGATCTTGGCGACGATCTTTTCCAGCACCTGCGGCGGCACCGCGGCGACCATGTCGGTGTCGATATAGCCGGGCGCGATCGCGTTGACGGTGACGCCCTTCTTGGCGCCTTCCTGCGCCAGCGCCTTGGTAAAGCCGTGGATGCCCGATTTGGCCGCGGCATAATTGACCTGGCCATATTGGCCCGCCTGCCCGTTGATCGACCCGATGTTGACGATGCGGCCCCAGCCGCGCTCGACCATGCCGCCAAAGGTTGCTTTCGCCATGTTGAAGCAGCCGCCGAGGTTGATGCGCATCACGTCGTGCCAGTCGTCGTAGCTCATCCGCGCCAGCGTGCCGTCGCGGGTGATACCGGCGTTGTTGACGACGATGTCGACGGGGCCGACCTCGGCCGCGACGCGGGCGCAGCCGTCGAGGCAGGCCTGATGGTCGCCCACGTCCCATTTATACGCCTTGATCCCGGTGCGTTCGGTGAATTCGCGCGCCTTGTCGTCATTGCCGCCATAGTTGGCGACGACGGTGACGCCCTGTTCCTGCAATTTAAGGCTGATCGCCTCCCCGATACCCCGGCTGCCGCCGGTGACGATTGCTACGCGTGCCATGAATCAAGCTCTCCCACACAATTGTGGTGCCAGACTAAGGCGCGGTGCGGGGCGCTGCAAGTTGACCGGAACGTCAATCGCAAAGCACTTCAGCGGGCTAGTTACTCACCTGGACGCGCAGCCGGGAAAAGTCGCCGACGGCCAGATCGACCTTGTCGATCGTCACCACCAGATTGTCGCCGTCGCCGAACATCCGGCTCATCAACCCGCTCGTCGGCAATTCGAGCAGCACCGCGTCGCGGTCGTGATCATAGTCGTGGACATAGCGGAACGGTTCATGCCCGATCGCCGCCATCTCGCGCGCGGCAAGATCGCGCCACCAGGGTTCGTAGAAAGCGCGCATCGGCGCCGACAGGATATCGGGGTTGGCGCACCAGGCGTGCTTGGCGCGGTCGAACAGGATCGTCTGATAGTCGTGCACCCACAGATTGGCGTCGGCGCGGTGCGTGGTCAGCGGCAGGGTGATCGTTTCGTGCGTTTCGGCGCCGGTTTCGGGGTCGGTGCGGTGGATCGACCGCGCCCAATGGATGGCGTGGAGCGCCGCCATCACCGCGGTCGCGTCGCTGGCCGAAAAGCTTTCATGCGCGGCGCTGTCGTGGACGATGGCGATGATCTCCTCGGCGCGGACGCGGGCGTCGCGATTGATCGCGGCGCGCTGTTCCAGTTCGACGATCGCCTCGGCACTGGCGCCCGGCGGTGGGGTCGGGTCGGTCGCGAGCCGGTCGAGCCGCATTTCGAGCAGCGCCACCATCGCGGTCATGCTGGCCCAGTCGAACGGGTGAAAGGCGGGGTCGGCGATGTCGTAACTGCGGTCGTACAGCGTCGCGGCAAGGTCCGCGGGATCGGCATCGACGCGCGGGTCGGGATCGCCCGGACCGACCGCGGCCAGATCGACCGGCCATTCAGGAAAAGCCCGTATCGCAAAGGGTTCGAGATCGCCGAAGCGCAGCCCGCCATGCGGGCCGAACCAGCCGCCCTGATCATCGAGCGCGAGCGGCGGCGCCACCGCGACGTCGGTATCGCGCACATGCAGCACCTGCACGCGATAGTCGCGGCGATGGATGAAAAAGGCCAGCGCACCATCGCGCGGGCCCAGCCCGTTCCACAATGCGGGGGGCAGGCTGGCGCAGTCGATCTGGGCCAGGAAATCGGCAGGCTCGCCGTCGATCTGCGGCCATTCGGTGCCGCTGGGCAAGCGCGGGCGACCGCCGAGCCAGCTCGATGTCGAAATCGCGTCGCGCGGCGGAATTTGCGGCACCAGGCGGAGGGAGACGGCATCGGGCACGGCTTCTTCGATCCGGTGTGCGGTATCTTCGACCTCGGCGACCATCGCGGCGAGCGCGCCCTCGTCGATCATCGGTTCGGTTTCGGCTTCGGCGGCGACGTCGGGGGCCGGATCGCGCTCGAACTGATTGGCGTCGGGCGTGGCGGGCGGTGCCTTGCCGCTGATGCGCGCGAGCCGCGAAGCCGAGATTTCGACCGGTTCGAGTTCGACCTTTGCCGTGCGCGTCAATTTGGGCAGCCGGATTTCGCGTGGCGCCTGCGGTGCGCGCGGCGCGGCGGGGGCGGTGCGCGGGCGGCGCAGCCACCAGACGGCGATAGCGAGCGCCGCAAAGGCCACCACAGCCGCGGCGAGCATCAGCGCTGCCGATTGGATCTGGTTCATGGCGTCTCTCCAAATTGCCGCGACCGCACCATTTCGGTGCCGCGTCGGAGCAATTTAGCGCATCGACCTAAACAGTTGGTAACTATAGCCAGCCTGCGAGTTCGCGGCGTAGCAGCGACGTTAGCATCGCCATGCCCGAAGCCTCGGCATTCAGGCAGGGCAGATAGGCAAAACGCGCTCCGCCCGCGGCTTCAAACTGCTCCTTGCCGCGGATTGCGAGTTCCTCGAGCGTTTCGAGACAGTCGGCGGAAAAGCCCGGGGCAAAGATCGCGACGCTTTTGCCGGCCTTGCCCAGCGCTTCGAGCTGGGTGTCGGTCGCGGGCTCGAGCCATTTGGCGCGGCCGAAGCGCGACTGGAACGCGACCTCGATCGGGCGCCCCATCGCTTCCGACAGCCGTCGCGCGGTCTTGCGGCACTGGCAATGATAGGGGTCGCCGAGGTGCAAGGTCCGCTCGGGCATGCCGTGGAAGCTGGCGAGCAGCACGTCGGGGGTGAAATCGAGCGCGGCGAGCCCCGTCTCGACCGATGCTTTCAGCGCGGCGATATAGGCGGGATCGTTGTGATAGGGCGGCAGGTAGCGCAGGGCGGGTTGCCAGCGCAGGGTCTTTAAATGATCGCCCACGGCGTCGACCACCGTCGCTGTCGTCGCGGCGCAATATTGCGGATACATCGGCGCGATCAGGATGCGCTGGCATCCCGCCGCGACCAGCGCGTCGATCGCCGGGCCGATCGCGGGCTTGCCGTAGCGCATGGCATAGGCGACCTGCACATCGCCGCCCAGCGCTGCTTGCAATGCGATGCTTTGCGCGCGGGTGATCGCGGCGAGCGGCGATCCGTCGTCGGTCCAAACCTGGGCATAGGCGTGCGCCGATTTTTTGGGCCGGGTGGTCAGGATGATGCCGCGCAGGATCGGTTGCCACAGGATTTGCGGGATTTCGACGACGCGGCGGTCGGACAGAAACTCGGCCAGATAGCGGCGCACCGAGGGCGGATCGGGCGCATCGGGGGTGCCGAGGTTGACGAGCAGCACGCCGATGCGCGGCGCGGCGACGGGCGGATGGTCGGGGGGCAGGGTCATAGGGGCTGCGCCGAGAGGGGCAGGCGGCGGATACGGCGGCCGGTCGCGGCGAACATCGCATTGGCGATCGCGGGCGCGACGACGGGCACCGCGATTTCGCCGAGGCCACCGGGTTCGCGGTCGCTGTCGACGAATTCGACCAATATCTGCGGGGCTTGCGACAGGCGCGGCAGGCCGAGCTGGCCGAGCTTGCGCGCGGTCGCGACGCCGCTCGCATAATCGGTGGTCGCGCCGACCGCGGCGGCGAGGCCGAAGATCAGCCCCCCTTCGATCTGTTGACGCGCCACCGCCGGATTGACCAGCCGCCCGGCATCGACGACCGCGACCAATTGTTCGACCTGCAAGCCCTTGTCGCTTTGGCGCGCAGTCGCCATCAGCGCGATATGGCTGCCGCGCATGCTGTGGCACGCCAGCCCCTGCGCGGTGCCCGACACGCCGCCTTCCCAGCCGCCGAGGCTGGTCGCGGTGAGCAGGCAGCGCGCGAGCAGCGGCGCGTCGCCGAGCATCGCCATGCGATAGGACAGGCCGTCGGTTCCGGCGCGCACTGCCATTTCGTCGACGAAGCATTCGGTGAAAAAGGCGGTGTAGCTGTCGGCGTTGCCGCGCCAGCGCCCGGTCGGCAGCCCGATGTCGGCGGGGCAATGATCGACCGCATGGTGGGGGATGGCATAGCTGGTTGCGGCACCTTCGACCGCAGCCGCGTCGGCGCTGCCGACCGCGGCGCGCTGGGCGACGTCGGCGGGGACATTGTCGAACAGCCGGGCGCGGACCTCGTGGTTGGTGGGCGGCACCGCGATCCGCGTCACCAGCGCATCGATCCCCCCCGCGGCGTTCAGCGTCGCGCTCATCCGGGCGTGCACCGGTGCGCGGGGCGGCAGGCGCATGATCTCTTCGGCGCGCGACCAGGCGAGCTGGACGGGGCGTTTGATCTGCAGCGCGATGATCGCCGCTTGCACCGCGACGCTGTGGTCGAGGCAGGCGTCGAACGATCCGCCCGCCATCATCGGGAACAGCACCACATCGCCGGGCGACAGTCCGGTGGCGGCGGCAATCGCATCGCGGCACTGCGCCGGTGCCTGCGTTGCGACCCAGACGCGCAGCCGCGCGCCGTCGGGGGCAGCGGTGGCGCTGCGCGTCTCGATGGGGGCGTGCAGTGCGGGGGCGACGGCATATTCGGCAGTGATGCGGTTGCGCCCGGTCATCGCTTCGGCGACGTCGCCTTTGTGCGACATCCGGTAACCGCCGTCCTTCAAGGCCTGTTTCAGCGCGGCATCGATGCGGTCGGTCGACACGGGCGTCCCCGCCGTCTCGAACACCGGCGCAAAACGGTCGAGCGCGCGGTTCGCCGCCCACCAGTTGCGCGCGACGGTCGCCACCCAGCGGTCATGGGTGACGACATGGAGCAGACCGGGCGACGCCATGCCCGCCTTGCGGTTGATGCTTTTGAGGCGGGTCGCGCCGACCGGACCCTGACGGATCGCGGCGAACACCATGTCGGGCAGGCGGATATCGCCGGCATAATTGGCCGACCCGTCGACCTTCGCGGGCAAATCGAGCCGCGTCAGTTCCTTGCCATAGAGCGGGTCGCCGCTGCTGGCGCGATAGACGGGTTCGGCGGGGGGTTCGAGCAGCGCGGCGGCGGCGGCGACTTCGCCGAAGCGCAGCTTTTTCTTGCCGAGGATGACGAAGCCGTCCTGCGTATCGCAATCTTCCCAATCGGCATCCCAGCGCGCCGCGGCGGCCATCATCAACAATGCCCGCGCCTGCGCCGCGGCGGCGCGGCACGGTCCTTCGAACATCCGCACCGACGAGCTGTTGGCGGTCAGCATCACCGCGTGACGTACCGCCCATTCGCGCCGCGCCCAGCCGCGCACGTCGGCGACGAAATCGGGGACGCCGGTGCGCGGCATGAACAGGCCGCTATCCTCGTCGACCAGCAAGGTGTTGGTATAGAGCGGGCTGATCGGCGCGGTTTCGACCGCGATCGTCCGCCAGTCGGCACCAAGTTCGTCGGCCATGATCTGCGGCAGCAGCGTCGTGACGCCTTGTCCCATCTCGCATTGCGGGACGATCGCGCTGACATGCCCATCGTCGCCGATCTTGAGGAAGGCGTTGAAGACATGCTCGTCGGGGGCGGCGGTGAGGTTCGTTTGATACTCGCGCGGCCACAGGCTCCACGCGATCGCGAGCCCGCCCGCCGCCGTCGCGCCGACCAGCATCTGGCGGCGGCTGACCTGCGGCAGGCGCGATTTGTTTTTCAGAGCCGTGTCGCGAATGCCCACCATCGGTCATGCTGATAAGCGGGGGGAGTCGGCGTGGCAAAGGCTTTTGGTGCAATGCGATCCTCCCTGTGGCGAAGCCATGGGGGAGTCGAAGACGGCGCGCAGCGCCAGCGGGACCGCTTGCGAAGCAAGGGGTGGAGGGGCCGCGACGTTAGCGCCATAGCCCCTCCGTCAGCGCTTCGCGCTGCCACCTCCCCATGGCTTCGCCACAGGGAGGATCATTGTCACCAACCCCAAGGTGCTGGCGGCGGCGCGACCGGCTGGCGGTAATCGAAGGTCACGCGGAAATCGCGGCCTTCGCGGCTGAGGCCGTAGGTGAAGGCGTCGGCAGTGGTTTCGACCGACCAGACATTCGTGTTCGACACGCTGCGTCCCGTCCGCGTGAACAGCGCGATCGATTCGGCGTCGACCGGAAAGCTCTGGCGCGCCGCCGTTCCGGCGTCGGCGGTGTCGCCGCCGTACATCGTCAGCTCGTCCTTGCTGCCGTCGGCGTGGCGGTGGTCGTGTTTGAGGCGGAGGCCGGTGGTCGTCCGGGTGATGACCCAGGTGCGCGAACGGTCCCAGCCGCCGTCGGGGCCAAGTCCTTCGATATGAAAGGGGATTTCGATCCGGTCGGGGGTGCAGCCGCGGACGTGCATCACCATCGCCTTGCCGCGCATGTCGGCGTCGGCGTCCTGGGTGCTGGCGAGCCGACCGGCATAGGCCTTGCCGCAATGCGCGGTCAGCGCGGCGAAGAACGCGTCCTGCGGATTGCTGGTGGCGGCGGTGGTCGCGCAGCCGGCGAGCGCGGTCGCGGCGGCGAGGGTCAGGATCATCTTCATTTCAGTAGCCCCAGCCGCGGGATTTCGATTTTCGGGCAACGATCCATGACCACGGTGAGCCCCGCCGCGTCGGCGCGCTTTGCCGCGCCGTCGTTGATGACGCCGAGCTGCATCCACACTGCCTTCGCACCGTGGACGATCGCTTCGTCGACCGCCGCGCCGGCGTCGTCGCTGTTGCGGAAGATGTCGACGATTTCGGCGGGGGGCTCCACGTCGGCCAGCGTCGCGACGACGGGGGCGCCGTGGATCGTCTTGCCGGCATGGCCGGGGTTGACCGCGATCACGTCATGGCCTTGTGCGACCAGAAAGGCGAGCACACCGTTCGAGGCGCGCGCCGGGTTGGGGGAAGCGCCGACCACCGCAATGCGGCGTTTCTGACCGAGCAGGTCGCGGATTTCGCCTTCGTCGTTGATCGCCATCATTTGCCCTTTCGTGCGTCGAGCCATGCCGCGACCTTTGCCGCTATCGCATGGAATGGCTCACCGGCGGGATCGGTTCCGGCGGCGGGCGGTACCCCGCCGTCGCTGGCGAGGCGGATGCCCATCGATAGCGGGATGCGGCCGAGGAAGTCGAGGCCCATCGTCGCGGCCGCCGCTTCGGCGCCGCCGCTGCCGAACGGGTCGCTGATCTCGCCGCAATGCGGGCAGGCGTAGCCCGCCATGTTTTCGACGAGGCCGATGATCGGTACGTCGGCCTGTTCGAACAGGCTGACCGCGCGGGTTGCGTCCATCAGCGCCAGATCCTGCGGCGTCGATACGATCACCGCGCCCGCGGGCTTGTGTTTCTGGATCATCGTCAGCTGGACGTCGCCGGTGCCGGGGGGCAGGTCGACGACGAGCGTGTCGATGTCGCCCCAGCTGGCGTCGACGAGCTGTTCGAGCGCGCGCCCCGCCATCGGCCCGCGCCACGCGATCGCCTGACCCGGCGCGGCGATCTGCCCGGTCGAGAGCATCGGGACGCCATAGGCATTGGGAACGGGGGCCAGTTTCGACCCGCGCGCTTCGGGTTTGACGCCTTCGCTGTCCATCAATCTTGGTTGTGACGGCCCATAGATGTCGGCGTCGACCAGCCCGACCTTGACGCCCCGCCGCTGGAGCGCGACCGCGAGGTTGGCGGCGAGGGTCGATTTGCCGACCCCGCCCTTGCCGCTGCCGACCGCGATGATCGTCATCGCCTTGCGTTCGGCAGTCATCGCGATGCGGACCTCGCTCACCCCCGGCTCGGCGAGCAGGCCAACGCGCAGCTTGTCCTCGAGCGGCTTGCGGTCCTCGGCCGCCAGCCCCGACACGTCGAGCACGACCGCCAGCAATCCGTTGTCGTCGAGCAGGCGCAGCCCCGAGGTGCGGCCATCGCTGAGCGCGGCGGCGGTGTCGGACAGGCGGGCGAGAGCGGTGCTGTGGTCGGTCATGTCCGCGGCAGATAGGCATCGCGCACCCGAATGCCAGCCATTTTCGCGCGCACCCCCTGTTAATCGCGCGCGCCGCCCCTATAAAAGCGTTATGAACGAGAAAATCGACGGCAGTATCGGACGCCGCAGCCCGAGGGGATTGCGGCAATTTTTCGAGGCGATCAGCCTGATGGCGAATAGCCCGTGGGGCAATGGTCCCAAAGGCGGCGGGGATGGCGACGGTTCGAGTGATGGCAAAAAGCCCGGTCCGCGCAACCCGTGGGTGACACCCGATCCGATCGACATCAACCGCGGGCGCAAGCCGCGCGGCCCCTCGGCGCTCGACGAGCTGCTGCGCAAGGGACGCGGCGGCTTTGGCGGCGGCGGTTCGGGCGGCGGCAGCGGCCAGTTCAACCTGGGCGATTCGGCGAAGTTCTGGAAATGGGCGGTGCTGGGCGTCGCGCTGCTCTGGGTGATCTTTTCGTCGTTCCATATCGTGCCGCCGGAAAAGGAAGGCGTGGTGACGCGCCTTGGCAGCTATTCGCGCACCGTTGGTCCGGGCGTGAAGCTGACCTGGCCGGCGCCGATCGAACGGGTGCGGATGGAAGACGTCCGCGCGATCCGCACCATGGCGGTCGGGTCGCCGAATGCGACCGACGAGAATTTCGTGCTGACGCGCGACCAGAGCATCGTCGACCTCGCCTATGAAGTGCGCTGGTCGGTGCGCGATCCCGAATTTTTCTTTTTCCAGCTCGCCGATCCCGAAGGGACGATCCGCGAAGTGGCCGAAAGCGCGATGCGCGCGACGGTCGCCAATTTCGACCTGGTGCAGGCGATCGGCCCCGGCCGCGTAGAAATCGAGGCGCAGGTCCAGCAGCGGATGCAGGAATTGCTCGACCAGTATCGCGCCGGGGTGATGATCCAGGGCATCGCGATCCGCCAGGTCGACCCGCCGAGCCAGGTCGACGAAGCGTTCAAGGAAGTGACCGCCGCGCGGCAGGAACGCGAATCGGCGATCAACCTGGCGCGCGCCTATGAACAGCAGGTGCTGGAACGGGCGCGCGGCGACACCGCGGCGTTCGACAAAATCTATGAACAGTACAAGCTGGCGCCGGGCGTGACCCGTCAGCGGCTTTATTATGAAACGATGGAGAATGTGTTGTCGAACGTCGACAAGACGATCGTCGAGGCGCGCGGGGTGACCCCCTATCTGCCGCTGAACGAAGTGCAGAAACGGATCCCGGCCACGCCGCCCGCGGCAGCGACGAAGGGAGGCGAATGATGTTTTCGTCGCTGACCCAGAACCCCGTGCGCCTGCTCGTCGGCATCGTCGCGCTGCTTGTCGTGCTGCAGCAATCGCTGGCCATCGTGCCCGAAGACAAGCAGGCGCTGATTCTGCGCTTTGGCGAGATCGAGCGGACGGTCAACCGGTACAAGGCCGACGAGGAATATGGCAGTTCGGGCGCCGGACTGGTGCTGCGCGTGCCCTTCACCGACGGCATCCAGTATATCGACAAACGCATCCTGGGCGTGAACATGGAGCGCCAGCAGGTGCTGTCGACCGACCAGCAACGGTTGCAGGTCGATGCTTTTGCACGCTTCCGCATCACCAATCCGGTGCGCATGTACACCGCGATCCGCACCGAGGAGCGGCTCCAGACGCAGCTGGCGACGATCCTGGGGTCGTCGCTGCGCAACGAACTGGGCAAGCGCACCTTTGCGACCTTGCTGTCGCCCGAACGCGGCGCGGTGATGGACAATATCCAGGTCGCGCTGAACCGCGAGGCGAACAAATATGGCGCCGAGGTCATCGACGTCCGGATCAAGCGCGCCGACCTGCCCGAAGGCGCGACGCTGGAAGCAGCGTACAACCGGATGCGCACCGCGCGGCAGCAGGAAGCGATCTCGATCCGCGCCGAAGGGCAGAAGGAAGCGCAGATCATCCGCGGCGGTGCCGACGGCGAAGCGGCGCGCATCTATGCGGCGAGCTTTGGCAAGGATCCCGAATTCTATGATTTCTATCGCGCGATGCAGAGCTATCGCCAGACTTTCCTGGGCGAGAACAATCAGGGCGGCACGTCGATCATCATGTCGCCCGACAATGAATATCTGAAGCGTTTCAGCGGCGGTTGATCGGGCCGGGTGCGCCGGTGAATGGAACCGAAAGCGCCCGTTCATGTTCAATTGGCGTTCAGCCGCCTCGCCGCAGACCATCGCGGCCGGGGTAGTGAGTTTTCCGAAGAGAAGAGGATTATCGATCGTGCGTTATGTTTATGGCATCACTTCGGCCTTGCTGGCGGGTGGCACCGCGCTGGCGCTGGTCACCCAATCGCCGGTGGGCGCGCAGGTCGCGCAGAATGAGCAGAGCGAAATCGCCAAGGTCGTGCCGCGGTCGGGGGCGCCCGAAAGCTTTGCCGACCTGGTCGAACAATTGCAGCCCGCGGTGGTCAATATCTCGACCAAGCAGAATGTGACGCTGGGCGTCCGGCTCAACCCCTTTGCCGGGACGCGCGAGCCGATCACGCAGGAACAGCAGGGCGGCGGTTCGGGATTCCTGATTTCGGCCGACGGCTATATCGTCACCAACAACCATGTGATTTCGGGCGGCCCGCGCGGCGAGGCGGTGAACGAAGTCACCGTGACGCTGACCAACCAGCGCGAATACAAGGCGACGATCGTCGGCCGCGATGCCGCGTCGGACCTGGCGCTGCTCAAGATCAACGCGACCGGCCTGCCGTTCGTGAAATTCGCCGACAGCAGCCGCGCGCGCGTCGGCGATTGGGTGGTGGCGATCGGCAACCCGCTCGGCCTCGGCTCGACGGTGACCGCGGGGATCATCTCGGCGGTGCAGCGCAGCATCGGCCAGACCGGCGCCTATGACCGCTATATCCAGACCGACACCGCGATCAACCGCGGCAATTCGGGCGGCCCGCTGTTCGATTTGCAGGGCAATGTCGTCGGCATCAACAATATGCTGATCTCGCCCGTCGGCGCCAATATCGGCGTCAACTTTGCGATCCCTGCCGAAGCGGCGATCCCCGTGATCGACGCGCTGCGCGCCGGCGAGCGTCCGCAGCGCGGTTACCTCGGCATCGGCATCGCGCCGGTCGACGAGGATCTGGCGGCGGCGCTGGGCCTGCCCAAGGATCGCGGCGAGTTCATCCAGCGTATCGAACCGGGACAGGCGGGCGAAAAGGCCGGTCTGCGCCGCGGCGACGTGGTGACCAAGGTCAACGGCAAGGAGGTCACGCCGCAGCAGACGCTGTCGTACATCGTGTCGAACACCAAGCCGGGGACGCGCATCCCGCTCGAGATCATCCGCGACGGCAAGCCGATGACGCTGAACGTGCTGGTCGGCACCCGCCCGCCCGAGGAAGAGCTGGCGGGGACCAATTTCGACCCCGAAGAAGAACAGACGATGCCGGAAGACGCGACCGGCGCGGCCGACAAGGCGATCCAGGAATCGCTCGGGCTGGCGGTGCAGGTCGTCACCCCCGACATCGCGCGCGCGGTCGGGGTCGATGCCGGGACCAAGGGGCTGGTGATCGGCGCCGCGTCGGCGAACAGCGACGCGGGCCGCAAGGGTCTGCGCCGCGGCGACGTGATCCTGAGCGCCAACCGGGTGCCGGTGGCGACCAGCGACGCGTTGGCGAAGGCGGTGGCCGATGCCAAGCGCGCCGGGCGCGACGCGGTGCTGCTGGAGATTTTGCGCCGCGGCAATCCGTCGGCGTTCATCGCGGTGCGCGTCAAATAAGACGCGCGTTCTGCGGTCAAAAAAAAGGGCGTCGGATCGCGGATCCGGCGCCCTTTTTGCTTGACAAGATGGAGAATATGTTCTTATTTTGTTCTCTTAAACACGAATCGGGAGGTGGCAATGATCGGTTATGTAACGCTGGGAACGAACGACCTGGCGAAAGCCGCGGTTTTCTATGACGCGATCGCCGCCGAGCTGGACACGCCGCGGATGATGGAATTCGACACCTTCATCGCGTGGGGCAAGCCGGGCGGCGCGGCCGGGATCGGGCTCACCAAGCCATTCGACGGCAATGCCGCGAGCGTCGGCAATGGTGTGATGGTGGCGCTGGAGGCCAAGGACAAGGATCAGGTCCAACGCCTCTACGACATCGCGCTCGCCAATGGCGGCACCTGCGAAGGCCCGCCGGGACCGCGCGGCGATGGCTTTTACGCGGGCTATTTCCGCGATCCGGATGGGAACAAGCTGAACGCGTTCATCATGGGGTGATGGGTGGCGGTTTTTGGGGTGGGATGCGGAATGGCCGTATTTCTGTTGCCATGGCGCCATCGCTGACGTTGACCGAACATTATTGCGCCCGCAATAGGAAGGAATGTTCGAAGAACAACCAACCGCCCGCGCTGACCTGACCGCCGGGATGCTCTACGCTATCGCAGGTAGCGAGGGCTGGATTTACTATGGTCAAGTCACCCCGGAAAAGCGCGTCGGCTTCTTTCGGCGGCGCGACCGCAAGTTGTCGAAGGCAAGTGATGTTCTCGCTGCCCCCGTGATGTCGGTGGTTACCGTAGGCTATCCATCGATCACGCGCGCGCTGAGAATCGGGAGATGGAAGAAGCTAGGACGGTTTCCCGTCGTAAGTGAACTTGTGGCCCCGCGCCCCTCGGTCCAGTGGCCGGTAGGGACGCTTGATGTCTCGGTCTGGCTCGGCGACGGGCCGGACCACGACACGAGAGTGGATGACCCAGCGATCCAGAACATGGAACTGATGGCGGTTTGGGATGCTGAGGAACATATTCCTGCGCGGCTGATCGCTGATTTTGGAGCGGAGAAAGCCGAATGGCACGTAGGCGGGCCGATATGGCGTGAACGTCGCGTCAAAGAGGAGATGGCAGCGCGCTCTGCGGACCAACCTTGGCACCAATTGCCTTCTGATTGGGTGCCGACAACCGTCCGCTAATAGGCACGGCCCCGCCGACGTTGGCTGTCCGCGATTGGTCAATTGCCGTCATTTCAGCCGGATTGGTGCCGAAGGGCTGAAATGGGTTGGGAAGCGGTCATTGACGCTGCGGAGCCAAGGGAAGAAAAGTCAGTCCGATGAGACGCTATCGCTCCATTTTTCTGATTGCGGCAATCGTGGCGTTATTCCTTGGAAGCGTGACGATCGCGATCCTTCGGGCTGACAAATGTTCGGATGAGGGCGATATCACCGTTGGTTTTATGACCCGCAGTCAGGGCTGCGCAGACCAATAGCCGGTTTTTGGGGTGTGTCCGCAACTGGTCGTTTCCAGACTATCGTCATCCCGGATCAGGTCCGGGATGACGATGAGGAAATAATCCTCCCTGTCGCGTAGCGATGGGAAGGGTACCATCCCCGCGAAAGCGGGGATGGTGGAGGGGCGACGACGGTCGTGCCAAAGCCCCTCCGTCAGCGCTTCGCGCCGCCACCTCCCCATGGCTTCGCGACAGGGAGGATCAGCGGCTGCGAATTTTTTGCTTCGCACCGTTCCCGCGCCGTTTCGCATCGGTGCGTACACCCGTTTGGCGATTGCCTGACCTGCCATGCCATTCTAGACCTTTGAACGGACCAAAAATGGAGGACAGCGGGTGAGCGACGGCAGCACGGCGAGCGAAATCTACATCGGCCTTGGCGGCGGCGGCGCGCCGGAAGGGACGCGGCAATCGCTGGTGCTGAAGCGCGCGAACCGGCACGGGCTGATCGCCGGGGCGACGGGGACCGGCAAGACGGTGACCTTGCAGGGGCTGGCCGAGGGTTTTTCGGCGGTCGGCGTTCCGGTGTTCGTCGCCGATGTGAAGGGCGACCTCGCCGGGATGGCGATGGCGGGCAGCCCGATGTCGAAGCTGCACGACATCTTTGCCGCGCGCGCGGCGGAGATCGGCGACAGCGAATGGGCGTATCGCGACAATCCGGTGATCTTCTGGGACCTGTTCGGCGAACAGGGGCATCCCATTCGTACCACGATTTCGGAAATGGGGCCGCTGCTGCTCGCGCGGCTGATGGGCCTCAACGAAGTACAGGAGGGCGTGCTCGCCATTGCGTTCCGCGTTGCCGACGAACAGAATCTGCTGCTGCTCGACCTTGGCGATTTGCAGGCGATGCTGGCGTGGTGCGCGGAAAATGCCGATGAGCTGACGACCAAATATGGCAATGTGTCGAAGGCGACCGTCGGCACGATCCAGCGCCAGTTGCTGACGCTCGAAAGCCAGGGCGGGGCGCATTTCTTTGGCGAACCCGCGCTCGACATTCACGACATGATCCGCTGCGACGACAATGGCCGCGGCTATGTCAACATCCTCGCCGCCGACAAGCTGATGGCGAGCCCGAAGCTCTATGCGACCTTCCTGCTGTGGCTGCTGTCCGAAATGTTCGAGACGCTGCCCGAGATTGGCGATCCCGACAAACCGAAGCTCGTTTTCTTTTTTGACGAGGCGCATCTGCTGTTCGACGACGCGCCGCCCGCGCTGACCGAAAAGATCGAACAGGTCGTGCGGCTGATCCGCTCCAAAGGCGTCGGGGTCTATTTCGTGACGCAGAACCCGATCGACATTCCCGAAGATGTCGCGGGCCAGCTTGGCAACCGTGTCCAGCACGCGCTGCGCGCCTTCACCCCGCGCGACCAGAAAGCGGTGAAGGCGGCGGCCGACACCTTCCGCCCCAATCCCAAGGTCGACGTCGCCCGCGAGATCACCGAGCTGAAGGTCGGTGAGGCTTTGGTTTCGCTGTTGATGCCCGACGGCGCGCCGTCGCCGGTCGAGCGCACCCTGATCAAGCCGCCCTGCTCGCGCGCCGGGCCGCTCGACGCCAAGGAGCGCGCAATCATCAAGTCGATCTCGCCGGTCGAAGGCAAATATGACAGCGTCGTCGACCGCGAGAGCGCCGAAGAGTTGCTCGCCGCCAAGGCCGAGCAGGCGCAGGCGGCAGCAATCGAGGCCAAGGCGCAGGCCGAGGCCGACAAGCAGGCGGCGATCGCAGCGAAGGAAGCGGCGAAGGTGAAGGCGGCCGAGGAGCGCGAGCGGCTGCGGCTGGAAAAGGCAGCGGCGCGCGAGGCCGCCAAGCCGTCGATGACCGAGAAAATGGTGCAGTCGGCGGCGCGTTCGGCGGCGACAAGCATCGGGCGTCAGGTTGCTGGCAAGCTGGGCGGCCAGCTGATGCGCGGGATTCTGGGTAGCTTGTTCAAGTGATGTTTCCCGTCGGTCCTTTTGACGTCACCCCGGCGAAGGCCGGGGTCTCGCCGTCGCGATTTTGCGCACCGGCGAGATCCCGGCCCTCGCCGGGATGACGAAGAGGGGTGTCGGCGGTGGATCGCGATGCCGCGACGATGGAGGCGAGCCTGATCGCCGTCGCCGACGCGGGCATCGACATTCGTCATACGTTGTTCGAGCGCTTCTTCGCCGCCTATCCCGAGCGTCGCGCCAGCTTCATTTCGGTCGATGCCGCATCGCGGCGGATGACCGACGAGACGTTGCAGATGATGCTGGGACTGGCGCAAGGCGAGGGTTGGGTGTGGCCGCTGGTCGCAGAACTGGTGTTCACCCACCGCAATTATGGCGCGCTGCCGATCGCCGAATATGATGCCTTTATCGATATGACGGTGGCCGAACTGGGCGCCGCAGCCGGCGATGCGTGGAGCGCGCCGACTGCCGCCGCATGGCAGCGCCATGCCGATGCGCTGAAGGCGATGATCCGCAAGGCGCGCGCCGAATGGGCCAGCGCGATGCCCGCGGGTGCGCCCGCGGTTGCGGAATAGCGCCTGACATATCCGCCGTAGCCCTGAGCTTGTCGAAGGGCGCTTCACCGAGAAGCGCCCTTCGACAAGCTCGCGCTACGGTCGATTTGTCTGCGCTTGCCCCCTCGACAAGCCCCCCGAATCGCGGCAGCATCAGTTTCATGACAAAACCGATATTGCCTGGAGAGGTAGCCGCCGCCGTCGTCGACCCCGTCGCATACGGCCAATGGGAGAGGCTGCACGAGCAGCTGGCGTGGGCGCGCGCCAACGCGCCGCTCGCGGTGGCGGAGAATCACGATCACGATCCCTTCTGGCTCGTCACCCGCCATGCCGACGTCATGGCAATCAGCCGCGATCCGCAGCGGTTCGCCAACGGTATCCGCCCGACGGTGCTGACCAACCGCGACGGCGAGGCGCTGGCGCGCGCGGCGACGCCGAACAATGACGGGCATCTGATCCGCTCGCTGGTCCAGATGGATGCGCCCGACCATATGAAATACCGGCTGCTGACCCAGAGCTGGTTCATGCCCAAGAACCTCAAGATCGTCGAAGATCGCATCCGGCAGATCGCCCGCGAAACGGTCGATCAGATGCTGGCAGCGGGCGGGGAATGCGATTTTGCCCGCGACGTCGCGGCGCATTATCCGCTGCGCGTCATCATGGACATTTTGGGGGTGCCGCCCGAAGACGAGCCGCGGATGCTGATGCTGACGCAGCAATTGTTCGGCCCGACCGACCCCGAACTGAACCGTAGCCGCGAGGCGATCACCAGCGCCGAGCAGGCGATCGCGATGCTGAACTATGTCATCGCCGATTTCGAAAATTACTTCGGCGCCCTGACCGCCGAACGCCGCGCCAATCCGCGCGAGGACATCGCGACGGTGATCGCCAATGCGACGATCAATGGCGAGCAGATCCCCGACCGTGAAATGTCGGGCTATTACATGATCGTCGCGACCGCGGGGCACGACACGACCAGCGCATCGACCGCCGGGGCGATCATGGAGCTGGCGAAGAACCCCGCGCTGTTCGAGCGTTTCCGCGAGGCGGAGACCGACAAGGCGGGGCTGATCGAGGAAGCGGTCCGCTGGACCACCCCGGTCCAGCATTTCATGCGCAGCGCGAGGGAAGATGTCGAGATCGGTGGGCAGATGATCCGCGAAGGCGACTGGTTGATGCTGAATTATGTGTCGGCCAACCGCGACGAGGATGTGTTCGCCGATCCCGCGGCCTTTGATCCCGACCGCGCGAAGAATCCGCAGATCGCTTTTGGTTTCGGCGCGCATGTATGCCTGGGCCAGCATCTGGCGCGGATGGAGATGCGGATATTGATGGAGGAACTGCTGCCGCGGCTGAAGAGTCTGGAGCTGGCGGGCGATCCGGCGCGGGTGGAGTCGGTGTTCGTCGGGGGGCTGAAGCGGCTGCCGATCCGGTTTGTGGCGGCTTAGGGGGCAGGCGGTCGAAGCCTGACGGAGGCTTGGCAGCTTGCTGCCTAGCCGCAGTTGAGAGGGGGTTCTTCGTTCGCTGGCGGCGCATCCCCTCTCCAAGCTTCGCTAGCTCCTGACGGAGCAAGCTGCGCTATCCTCTCCCTCAAGGGGAGAGGAGTTTGGGTCAGCTTCAAACCCCAACGATGGTCTAGCGAGGTCGGCCCTAAACCTTCTCGCCCGGGAAAAACCGCGCGATGACGTCGCTGGCGAGGCGCGCCGGGCGCAGCGTCTGGGCATCGATGCAGCACCAGCTCGATTTGACCTCGGCCAGCACGTCCTCGCCGCGCTTGATGATCGTTTCGTAGAAGGCGCGCGCGCCCTGGACCTTTTCGAGGATGACGGTCGCGATGACCTGGTCGTCGAGGAAGGCGGGGCGGCGGTATGTGATCTCGTGCTTCAGCGCGACCCACAGATGCTGCGCCACCGCCTCGGGTGGCGCGATGTGGCGCCAGTGCGACAGCACCGCTTCCTGAACCCAGCTGAGATAGTGGGCGTTGTTGACGTGGCCCATGAAATCGATCTGGTCGGAACCGACGGCGATGGCGTGGTCGTGCGGGAGCGAGGCGGCGGTCATATCGCTGACACTAATGTCAATATTTTGTGACGGAAAGATGAATCATCACCCGCGCCCGCGATAGGGCGCGACGCCCTGATCGGGCAGCCACAGGCCCGAGGGCGGCGGTCCCGATTGCCAGAAGACGTCGATCGGGATGCCGCCGCGCGGGTACCAATAGCCGCCGATGCGCAGCCAGCGCGGCTGCATTTCGTCGAACAGGCGGCGCCCGATGCCCACGGTGCAATCCTCGTGGAACCCGGCATGGTTGCGGAACGAGCCGAGGAACAGCTTCAGGCTTTTCGATTCGACGATCGTTTCGCCGGGGGCATAGTCGATGACGAGATGCGCGAAATCGGGCTGGCCGGTGACCGGACACAGCGAGGTGAATTCGGGCGCGGCGAATCGGACCAGATAAAGCTCGCCCGCGCGCGGGTTCGGCACATAGTCGAGAATCGCCGCTTCGGGTGCGGCAGGAAGGTCGCTCGACTGGCCAAGATGTTTCGGCGCGAGCGGCGCAGGGGTAGAATCGGTCATCGAAACCATCTAGGGACGCGCGCGGCCGCTGTCATCCCGTGGATGGCCCGGTTCAGCGCCAATTCAGTGGCGCCGCTAGCATATCAGCAGTTTGGGATCGCGGACATTTCAATGACGGTGCGGAAATTTCGGCAGGGACGGTGGCAGGCGGCTTTGCCGCTGGCGGCTGCGATGATCGCGGTCGGTGCAGCGGCGCCGATCGCCGCGCAGCAGACCGAGTCGCCCGCGCCGACCCCGGCGCCATCGTCGATCTTTCGCCTGCCGCCCGCCAATGACGGCCGGACCCCCGGGGTGCAGGGTCCGTCAGACAACGGGCTGCCGCCGGTTGGCCCCAACGACAATCGCGCCCCGTCGCCAGCCCCGACGCCCGCACCCGCGCCGACGCAGACCGCGCCCGCGACGCCGCCGCGCGTGACCCCGACCCAACCGACCACGACGACAGGGGCATCGCCCGCCCCGACCCCGACCCGGCGCGACCCGGCACCCGCACCCGCACAGACGGCGCAGGCGCCGCCCGCGACCGCGGATGCGGTGCCCGATTCGCCGGGGCAGGGCGCCGCCGACCTGCCGCCGCTGCCAACGACGATCCCCGAGGTTGCGGCACCGCCACTCGCGGCCGCGCCCGAAGCCGGCGACACCGCAGCCGCCGCGGCGCCCGATGAAGGGGCGTCGGGCACGCCGCTGTGGGCCTGGGCGCTCGCGGTGCTCGCCGCGCTGGGCGCCGGTTTTTGGTATTGGCGCCGCCGTCCGGCGCTGGCGGGCCGGGTTGACGATGCTGTTGCCGACGCGCCGCGTCCGGCCCCCCCGCGGCCCGCGCCGCGCGCCGCGACGCCGCCCGCGCCGACGCCGGCGGCGGAGCGCGTTCCCGCGCCGCCGATGCCGCCCGCGTGGCCGCGCCCCGCGTCGCCGCTGGTCAATCGCGCCGCGGGCGAACGCCGCGCGGTGGTCGGCATGGCGCTCGATATTCGCGGCATCCGCTTTGCGCCCGATCATGTCGTGGTCGCTTTCTCGCTCCACCTGATCAATCAGGGCATCATGCCCGCGACCGGCCTGATGGTCCGCATCGCGCTCAACCAGGGCTCGGCGATGCCCGAGCCGGTGCTGAGCCGTTTCTTTGACGGGGCGGGGGGCAGCGTGCTGCGCGACGATATGACGCTCGATGCCGGGGCGGGCGAGGAATTGTCGACCGAAGTCATGCTGCCGCGCGCTGCGATCGAACCATTGATGATCGGCGGCAAACCGATGCTGGTGCCGGTGATTGCGTTCGACGTCACCTATCATTGGGATGGCGAGGGCGAGGCTTTCGGCCAGAATGCCGGGAGTTTCGTGCTGGGCCGCGAACAGGGGACGGGGGCGAGCGACAAGCTGGCGCCGTTGCCGCTCGACCGCCCATCCTATCAGGTCGATGCGCCGGGCGCGCGCGCGACCGCGATCAAGCGCGCCCAATAGAAACGCGCGCCGTGGTGTCGAACCGCGAATTATTGTTGCAGCGCAGCATGGGCTGAGGCACAGCGCCACCGTGCTTGAAAAAGAGCACGGCGGGGCATAGGCTTGGCCTCCCCGGAAAGAACGGCGCAGGATGACCGGCGAAGGGACGGGTAAAGTTCCGATCGGTCGTAACAGGAGCATGACATGGACGCCTTGGTCTCAACCGACTGGCTGGAACGCGAACTGGGGGCGTCGGACCTGCGGGTCGTCGACGCGACGAAATTCATGGATGACGCAGGCCGCGACGCGCGCGGCGAATATGAGGCGGGGCATATCCCGGGCGCGGTGTTCATGGACCTGGCCGAGCTGACCGACGCGTCGAACGCCGTCGACAATATGGCGCCGCCCGCCGAAAAATTCGCCAGCCGGATGCAATCGCTCGGCCTTGGCGACGGCAGCCGCATCGTGCTGTACGACGACAGCCCGCTGAAAAGCGCGGCGCGGGCGTGGTGGCTGCTGAAGCTGTTCGGCGCGCATGATGTTGCGCTGCTCGACGGCGGGCTGGCAAAGTGGAAGGCCGAGGGCCGCGCGCTCGAAATGGGCAAGCAGACGCTGCGCCACCGTCACTTCACCGTGTGGCGCGACGCGAAAGCGGTACGGACCAAGGACCAGATGCTGGCGAACGTCGCCAGCGGCGCCGAACAGGTCGTCGATGCGCGCCCCGCGGCGCGCTTTACCGGCGAAGAGCGTGATCCGCGTCCGGGCGTGGCGCCGGGGCATATCCCGGGCTCGCGTAGCCTGCCGCACAGCGCGCTGTTCAACGCCGACGGCACGTGGAAGCGTGGCGATGATCTGCAGGCGGCGTTCGACGCCGCGGGAATCGACCTCGACAAGCCGCTCGTTGCGACCTGTGGTAGCGGTATGACTGCAACCGTTGTGGCATTCGGCGCGCATCTGCTCGGCAAGGACGATGTCGCGGTGTATGACGGCAGCTGGACCGAATGGGGCGCCGACCCCGCAACGCCGAAGGCAACCGGCGCGGCTTGAAGCGGGTGGCGTGAAGCGCGGGGCGGCGCAGTCCCCCGCGCGTAGCGCTATTTTGACTCACACAAAGACACAAAGAGGGCAGTTCATGCGCGCACGGTATGCGCAAGAACTGCCCTCTTTGTGTCTTTGTGTGAGATAATGAAAGGCCTGCTGCGCGGGCGGAGCAAAGCCCACCTCTGGATTTTGCTCCGCGTGTCGTTAACAGGGTCGGATGAGCAAAAGCGACGATGACAGCCTCCGCCCCGCCACCCGGTTGGTGCAGGGCGGGCGGCGGCCCGAGTGGACGGGGGATCCGCGGCTGGGCGGCGGCGTGGTCAATCCGCCGGTGTGGCGCGCCTCGACGATCCTCTACGACAATGTCGCCGACCTCGACGCGCGCGGACATGCGACGCACGACAAGCTTTATTACGGCCGCCGCGGGACGCCGACGGTGTGGGCGCTCGCCGATGCGCTGACCGGGATGGAACCGGGGGCGGCGGGGACTTTGCTGTTCCCGTCGGGGGTTGCTGCCAATTCGGCGGGGCTGCTCGCACTGCTCGCACCCGGCGACCATCTGCTGATGGTCGACAGCGCTTATGAGCCGACGCGGGCCTTTTGTGACGGGTTGCTCGCCCGCTACGGCGTGACGACGACCTATTATGATCCGCTGGCTGGCGCGGGCATCGCCGACTTGATCACCCCGCAAACTCGGCTGATCTTTCTCGAATCGCCCGGCAGCCTGACCTTCGAGGTACAGGATATTCCCGCGATCACCGCGGTGGCGCGGGGACATGGCGTGCTGACGATGCTCGACAACACCTGGGCGACGCCCTTGCTGTTCCCGGCATTGGCGCACGGCGTCGATGTGACGATGATGAGCCTGACCAAATATGTCGGCGGCCATAGCGATGCGATGATGGGGTCGCTGACCGCGACCAAAGCGGTGTGGCCGCGGCTGCGCAGCGCGGCGTATCAGCTGGGGCAGGCGGTCTCGCCCGACGATTGCGCGCTGATCCTGCGCGGGCTGCGCACGCTCGACGTGCGGATGGCGCGGCATGGCGAGAGCGGCCTGGCAGTGGCGAACTGGCTCGCGGCGCGGGCAGACGTTGGCCGCGTGCTGCACCCGGCGCTGCCTGGCGATCCGGGTCATGCGATCTGGGCGCGCGACTTTTCGGGAACCAGCGGGCTGTTCGGCTTCACGCTGAAGGATGCCGACACGGCGGCGCGGGCGCGCTTTATCGATGCGCTGGCGCTGTTCGGTATCGGCTTCAGCTGGGGCGGCTATGAAAGCCTGGTCGTCCCCGGTAATCCCATCCGAACCGCGACCGAACGGACCGACCCCGATCCGCTCATCCGCCTGTCGATCGGGCTCGAAGATCCCGCCGACCTGATCGCCGATCTGACCCGCGGATTTGCCGCGCTATGAGCGCCGCCGCCAATCTGCGCGAGGGGTTCGACGGCATGGTGATCGCGATGAAGGCGATCGGGCTCGATGTCGGCGCGTACCGCCTGTCGCTCTACAGCCTGTTTTCGACGGTCGTGGTTGCGGTCCTGCTCTATCTCGCGGTCAAGATCGTGCTGCGCGGGGCCAAATGGCTGCTCCGCCGCAACACCCACATCGACCAGACGCAGCGGCTTCTTACCGAAAAGCTGATCGCGATTGCGCTGTTCGTCTTTGCGATGCTGTTCGGCATCGACCTGCTCGGCATCGACCTGACCGCGCTCGCGGTATTCTCGGGCGCCGCGGGTCTCGCGATCGGGTTCGGGTTGCAGAAAACCGTCGGCAACCTGATCGCCGGGATCATCCTGCTGATGGACCGGTCGATCAAGCCCGGCGACGTGCTGGTCGTCGGCGATGGCAGCAGCATGGGCGGATCGACGTTGCCGGGCGGGATGCCCAATGTCGGGCGCGTCGCCAAGATCGGGGTGCGCGCGGTCAATGTGGTGACCCGCGACGGGAAAAAGCACCTGATCCCGAACGAGCTGCTGATGACGCAGGCGGTTGAAAACTGGAGCTATGCCAGCCCCGAAGTGCGGGTGCGGATGCGGATTCCGGTGCCGTATGACGCCGACCTGCGGCTGGCCCAGCGGCTGATCGTCGAGACGGCGAAGGCGAACCCGCGCATCCTGGACGAACCCGAACCAGCGGTGTGGATCACCGCATTCGGCGAACGCGCGGTCGAGCATGAGCTGCGCATCTGGATTTCCGATCCCGAGGCGGGGCTGGGCAATATCCAGGGCGAGGTGTTTCTGGGGATCTGGGACCGGTTCCAGGAAGCGGGGATCCGGATACCCTATCCGCGGACCGATGTGCGGGTGTTGGCGGACGACGACGAACAACCGTCGCCCCCGCGAAGGCGGGGGCCGCCAGAAACCTAGCGTAACGCCGAGAGCGGCCCCCGCCTTCGCGGGGGCGACGGTTGTGCTTAAAACCCGACCTTCTTCGCGCGCTCGACGCATTCGACGATGATGCGCTTCGCCTCATCGACATCGCCCCAGCCGTTGAGCTTGGCCCATTTGCCGGGTTCGAGGTCTTTGTAATGGGTGAAGAAATGCTCGATCTGTTGCAGCACGATCGGCGGCATGTCGGTGTAGCTCGCGACATCGGCATAATAGGGGAAGGTCTTGTTGACCGGCACGCACAGCAGCTTTTCGTCGCCGCCCGCATCGTCTTCCATCAGCAGCACGCCGATCGGACGGCACTTGACCACGGCGCCGGCCACGATCGGCGAGCGCGCGACGACGAGGGCGTCGAGCGGATCGCCATCCTCGCCCAGCGTGTGCGGCACGAAGCCGTAATTGGCGGGATAGCGCATCGGGGTGTGGAGGAAGCGGTCGACGAACAGCGCGCCCGACGCCTTGTCGAACTCGTACTTCACGGGCTCGCCGCCGATCGGCACCTCGATCAGGACGTTGAGGCTGTCGGGCGGATTGTCACCGGCGGGGATCAGGTCGATGCGCATGGGAGAGTGGAGTCCTTTTGGTTTTTTTGAATCGCGGGCGCCTTTAGCGCCGGGTGGCGGGGAAAGTCGAGGCTTTAAGCCCCTCCCCTTCAGGGGAGGGGTTGGGGTGGGGCCATCGGCCTTGCGCAAGGCCGATGGCCCCACCCGCTGCGACTAAGGCAGCAAGCTGCCAAGTCTCGCTGCCCTCCCCTGAAGGAGAGGGCGTTAGAGAGCGCGCTTCGGCGCCAGCAGGCGGTCGAACCAGTCCGGTCCTGTCCCGACCTTTTCCAGATGCGGCCAGCGCAGCCCGCTGTGATAGGCGATCTCGATCTGGCGATAACGCCCGCCGCGCTCGACGAGCAGCCGCACCGGCGTCTTGCCGTCGGTCGCGGCGCGGATCGCAGCCTCCAGCCGCTCCCGGCTATAGGCCGTGCCGTCAACCGCGACGATCTTGGTGCCATTGACGATGTCGGCCTTGAACGCCGGACTGTCCCACAGGATCGCGCCCGCGACCCCATCCTTGTCGATCGTCATCCCCAGCGAGTGCGTCAGGTCGAGGTTTTTTGCCTGCGCCATGCGGTCGCGGTCGTACACATTGGGGGCATCGCGCCACGCCAGCCGGTATCCCGCGCGCTCGATGCCGCGGACCGGCGCGCCCTGCCCCGGCGTCTGCAACCGTTCGCGCAGGAAACGCGCCCAATCATAAGGATGAACCGCGTTCAGCGCCGCGACGACATCGTCGAAATCATAGCTGGCCTGCCCCCAATCACCCTCGCGCCCGCCGAAAAAGGCGCGCGCGAAATCGTCGAGGCTTTTGGCGTCGTTCGTCGCCTGCCGGATCAGCAGGTCGGCCTCGAGCCAGGTCAGCGATCCTTCATTGTAATAATCCTCGCCGCGTGCCCAGCTGGCAAAGGGCTTGGGCTTGCGCGCCGCGATGACCGGGTCGAGCGTCGTATCCTCGACCGCGCGCCATTCGCGCCCCGGCTGCGCGCTGTAAAAGCCCGCGTGCGTCGCCCATTCGGCGAGCACCATATCCTTCGATTGCATCCCCGACCGGCCGGCAAGGACAAGGTCCCAATAGCTCGTCTGCCCTTCATAAACCCACAGCAGATTGCCTTGCATCGGGGTGCGGAAATCGGGCGTCCATAATTTGTCGGGGCGGCGATATTTGCCATTCCAGCTGTGGACCAGCTCGTGCGGCAGCAGGCCGCGGATATGGTCATTCTCGTCCCATTCGGTGAAATAGTCGGGGCTGCGGCTGTTTTCGCTGCTGCGATGATGTTCCAGCCCGATCCCGCCCATCTCGTCGGTCAGCGCGAGCAGAAATTCATATCGGTCGAACGGGCGCGACCCGAACAGCGCGACGGTTTCGGACACCAACGCCGCGTGGCGCGCGATATGGTCGGGGCGGGCGTCGAGATATTTCGCTTCGTCGGCGACGACGTTCAGCGTGACATTCTGCCCGAGGTCCCATTTGCGGAAATGGCGCCCGGCGAACATCGGGCTGTCGACGAGGACCTCGTAATTGGTCGGGGCAAAGCTGTAGCGGTTGCCATTGACCTTTAGCCCGTCGAGCGCCGCGGCGCCGGTCCACCCGTCGGGCAAGGTCACTTCCAGCTGCACCGGAATCTGCCGCGTGAAATAGCCCGCGGGGTAGAGGCTCACCTGTTCCCATTGCAGGTTCATCATCGCCGGGGTGACGACGACGCGCCCCTCGCTGGTGCGCGTCGGCGACAGGAAATCGAAGGTGACGTCGATGGTCTTGACCCCGGCGGGGACATCGACGTCGAAGGCATAGACATCGGTCGGCTGGCGCGTCCACGCCAGCGGTTTGCCGCCCGCGCTCGGTTTGAACCCCGCCATTTCGGCGATCGCGCCGCGCGGGGCGTGCTTGCCGGGCAGCCATTCGGGGTAGAGCAGGGTGAGCTTGCCGGGCTTGGCGACCGGGATCGTCTGGCGCACGCGAAAGATGCCGCGCGCGACGTCGGTGGCATCGACGCGAAGCTGCATCGTGCCCGGATAGGGTTTGTCGGCGGGCAGCGGGATGACGTGCGGCTGGACGACCGGCTGCGGGCGGCTGTTGCCGGTTTGGGCAGAAGCGGCGGGGGTGATGGCAATCAGGGCGGATGCGACGAGCAGTTGTTTTTTCATGGGCGGGTTGTGGCGGGAAATGGGCGTGAGGTCCAGACTTAGCCCCCCCCCTTCAGGGGAGGGGTTGGGGTGGGGGCTGTCGAGGTCGCGCAAGGCCGCTGGCCCCCACCCCGCTCGACTAAGGCCCGGCAAGAGCCGGGCCAAGTCTCGCTGCCCCTCCCCTGAAGGGGAGGGGTTTGTCCCCTTTGCGCCTCCGCGAAAATCGATTAGACGCCGCGCCCATGAGCAAGGACAAAACCGCGAAGATTCCGACCCCGCAGGCCGTGCGCGGCACCCAGGACATGCTCGGCGATTTCGCCGACCGCTTTGCGCATGTCGTCGACACCTTCGATCGCGTGCGCCGCCTCTATGGCTACAAGCGGGTCGAGGTGCCGGTGATCGAGCCGACCGCGGTGTTCGCGCGCTCGCTGGGCGAAACCACCGATGTGGTGTCGAAGGAAATGTATTCGTTCGAGGATCGCGGCGGCGAATCGATCACTTTGCGCCCCGAATTTACCGCGGGGATCGCGCGGGCCTATATCACCAACGGCTGGCAGCAATATGCGCCGCTCAAGGTGGCGACGCACGGGCCGCTGTTCCGCTACGAACGCCCGCAAAAGGGGCGGTATCGCCAGTTTCACCAGCTCGATGCCGAAGTGCTGGGCAGCGATAGTCCGCTCGCCGATGCGGAATTGCTGGTGTTCGCCGATCAGCTGCTCAAGGAGCTGGGGATTGCCGAGGGCGTGACGCTGACGCTCAACACGCTGGGCGATGCGGCGAGCCGCGACGCTTGGCGCGCCGCGCTGGTCGAGCATTTTATGGGCCATCGCGCGGATTTGTCGGAGGACAGCTTGGCGCGGCTCGACAAGAATCCGCTGCGCATCCTCGACAGCAAGGATCCGCAGGACCGCCCGATCGCCGACAGCGCACCTGACATCGACGCGTTTCTGACGGCAGAAGCGCAGGACTTCTTTGGTGCGGTGACCGCAGGGCTGGATGCCGCGGGGGTCGCGTGGGAACGCAATGCGCGGCTGGTGCGCGGGCTCGATTATTATCGCCACACCGCGTTCGAGTTCGTCACCGACCGGCTGGGCGCGCAGGGCACGGTGCTCGGCGGTGGCCGCTATGACGGGCTGATCGAGGCGCTTGGCGGCCCGCCGACCGCGGCGGTCGGCTGGGCGGCGGGGATCGAGCGGTTGGCGATGTTGGTGGCTGAGGTCGGCGACCATCTCGAGGTCATTGTCATTCCAGACAGCACAGAAGTAGATGAATTAGCCCGTTCCTATCTGAATCGCTTGCGAAAAGCAGGTGTTCGCGCTGACATGGCCTATTCGGGCAAAGCGAAGCGCCGAGTTGAAAAAGCTAGGGCAGTTGATCCTGATGCAATCTTGTTTGTACGGGAACGGGGTCATCCCGACGGCGAAGAGTATTTGAAGCAAGGCGGTCGCATGAGCGTCCAATCCATGACCGATTTAGCGAAAAGACTCGAGGGTGTTTTGGGGCTTGGTTCGATCACATGGTCACGATGACCTCCGTTTATCGATCGTGCGCAGATGACTTTACTAAGCCCCTCCCCTTCAGGGGAGGGGTTGGGGTGGGGTTTCGCGACCTTGTGCAAGGCCGATGGACCCCACCCGCTGCAACTAGGCAGCGAGCTGCCAAGTTTCACTGCCCTCCCCTGAAGGGGAGGGCGTGTCCGGCATGACCAAAGTTTCTGACCGCCAGATCGATGCCATCATCGAACGCCACGCCGCCTTGCAGGCGCGGATGGCGACGGGCGATATGGCGCCTGCCGATTTTGTTGCGGCGTCGAAGGAGTTTGCCGAGCTGGAACCCGTCGCCACGGCGGCGCGCGAGGTTGTGCGGTTGCGCGGCGAACTGGTTTCGCTCTCCGAAATGCTGACCGATCCCGAGATGAAGGCGATGGCGGCCGAGGAAATCGCCGCGGTCGAGGCGGCGCTGCCCGCTGCCGAACATGACCTTGCGATCAAGCTGCTGCCCAAGGACGTCGCCGACGCGCGCGCCGCGATGCTCGAAATCCGTGCCGGGACCGGCGGCGACGAGGCGGCGCTGTTCGCGGGCGATCTGCTGCGCATGTACAGCCGTTATGCCGATGGGCAGGGGTGGAAGGTCGAAATCATCTCGGCGAACGAGGCCGAGGTCGGCGGCTATAAGGAAGTCGTCGCGTCAGTGGCGGGGCAGGGCGTGTTCGCCAAGCTGAAGTTCGAGAGCGGCGTCCACCGCGTCCAGCGCGTCCCCGCGACCGAAAGCCAGGGGCGCATTCACACGAGCGCCGCAACCGTCGCGGTGCTGCCCGAGGCCGAGGAGGTCGATGTCGCGATCAACGACAATGACTTGAAGATCGACATCTATCGCGCGTCGGGCGCGGGCGGCCAGCACGTCAACACCACCGATTCGGCGATCCGCATCACGCATATTCCGTCGGGTCTGGTCGTGATCCAGCAGGACCAGCGCAGCCAGCACAAGAATCGCGCCAAGGCGATGCAGGTGCTGCGCGCGCGGCTCTATGACCTCGAGCGCGAGAAGATCCACAGCGCCGAGGCGTCGGCGCGCAAGTCGATGGTCGGATCGGGCGACCGCTCCGAACGCATCCGCACCTATAATTTCCCGCAGGGGCGGGTGACCGACCACCGCATCAACCTGACGCTCCACCGCCTGCCCGAAATCATCGAGGGCGCAATGGACGAATTGATCGACGCGCTGATCGCCGAGGATCAGGCGCAGCGACTTGCGGGGCTGGGTGATGGATAAAGAGCCCCTCCCCTTCAGGGGAGGGGTTGGGGTGGGGTGTCGCGAGATAGCGCCATGCCTCTAGACCCCACCCCCGGCCCCTCCCCTGAAGGGGAGGGGGGAGTCTCGGACAATATCCGTACCGCGACCAACCTGCTGACCGGGATCAGCGACACCCCGCGGCTCGACGCCGAACTGCTGATGGCGCATGCGTTGGGGGTCGAGCGGCAGGACGTGCTGCTCGATCCGGCGCGGTACGACGTGCCCGAGCTTTATGCGCATCTGGTCGCGCGGCGCATGGCGCATGAGCCGGTCGCCTATATCGTCGGCTATCGGGATTTCTGGACGCTGCGGATCGAAGTGGGGCCGGGGGCGCTGATCCCGCGCCCCGACAGCGAGACTTTGGTCGAGGCGTGTCTAGAGCTCGCGCGCGAACGCGGGGCGGGGTGGCCGTCGCGGGTGCTCGACCTCGGGACGGGGCCGGGCACCTTGCTCCTTGCTGTACTCAGCGAGTTTCCGGGGGCAACAGGGCTGGGTGTCGATGCATCCGAACAGGCGCTGGCCTATGCGCGCGACAACGCCGAAGAACTGGGGATGGCGGATCGCACCACCTTTCAGACGGGCGACTGGGGCGCGGGCATCGACGGTCCGTTCGACCTGATCCTGTGCAACCCGCCCTACATTGGCGATGCTGAGCCGCTGATGCCCGATGTCGCCGATCATGAGCCGGCGGGGGCGCTGTTTGCCGGTGCCGACGGGCTTGCCGATTACCGCCGGATCATCCCTGATCTGCCGCGACTGCTCGCCCCCGGCGGCGCGGCGGTGCTTGAAATCGGGCATCGACAACGTGCGTCGGTGACGGAGCTTGCCGAAGCCGCGGGGTTTGCCGCCGCGTGCCGCCAGGATCTGGGTGGCCGCGACCGCGCGCTTTTGCTGACCCGCAGCTGACACACACAAGCAAATATTGCTTGGTTTTCGCCGCAAAGCGGGGTAGGGGCCAGTCACAGACCCGGCTGGGACACCTTTGGCGATGCCAAGCATCGATACTGGTCCGGCGGATCTGCTTCCCACTTACGATGTTCGTACCGGGCCCGGGTCCAGACGAGCGGTAAAGGGCAAGAACCGCGCAAGGCGCGCGGGCACGACGCGCAAGATGCGCGGTCGGCCAAAAGGGGTTGGCATAGCTTATTAGCTTTTCGACAGGATGTCTCAGTTGAACATGAACAACCGGCAAAGCGGTCGCCGTCGCGGCCGCAACAACAACAGCAACAACAATAACAACCGGTCGCAGTCCGGCGGCCGCGGTGGGGTCGATCAGGCGAACCGTATCGACAGCCGCGCGCGCGGCAACGGCGCCCAGATGATCGAGAAATACCGCAACCTGGCGCGCGACGCGCAGCTGGCCGGGGACCGCGTGCAGACCGAATATTATCTTCAGTTCGCCGACCATTATTTCCGTGTTGTGAGCGATTTTCGCGCGCGTCAGGAAGAAAAGGCGGCGGCGAACGGCCAGGAACGCGGGCAGGACCGCCAGCGCGAGATTCGCGGCGTCGAAGATTTCGACGGTCATGACGACAGCGATCTGGATATGGACGCCGACCGCGACGACAATGGCGACGACAATCGCGGCGAGCGGAATGACCGCAACGATCGCGGGGATCGCAACGATCGCGGGGACCGCTCCGAACGCAGCCAGCGCGAAGCGCGCGGCAATCGCGACACGCGCGGCGACCGCGACGATGATCATCGCGGCAACCGCCAGCCGCAGGACCGCCCGCGCCGCGATCGCGACGAGGGGCGCAGCGATGCGCGGAACAGCGATAGCGATGACGCGAGCGGTTACGACGGCGAAACCGTCGCCGAGGAAGCCCCCGCGCCGCGCGCCAGTCGCCGCAGCCCGCGCCGTCCGCGCGCGGTCGAGGCGGGCGGCAACGACGATGGCGGCAATGCCGGTATCGACACGGCCGTGCTGCCCCCCGCCATCGGCCGCCCCGAACGCGCCGAAGTCGACGCCGCGACCGGCGACGAGGAAGCGCCCGCCGCCAAGCCGCGCCGCACCCGCCGCACGCTGGCGGCGCGCAACCCCGGCGTCGAAGCGGCCGAATAGAAGTACATCTTCGCGCTGGTCATCGACCGCGACATGCCATAGCCTCCCCGCCGAACCATCTGCGGGGAGGCTTTTTTATGCGCGCTTTGGCAAGGACTTGCGGGGCGATCGTCGTTGCCCTGGCGTGGGCAGGCCAACCGGCGACGGCGCAGGATCCCACGGCGGGCAATGCGCAGGGCCAGCTGTCGGTCACCATCTATAATGGCGGACAGGCGCTGGTGCAGGACATCCGCCAGATTGCCTTCCCGACCGGGCGCTCGCGCCAGGAATTCCCTGACGTCTCGGCGCAGATCCGGCCGCAGACGGTGTCCTTTGCCGCCGACGGGACTGCGATCGTCGAGCAGAATTTCGACTATGACCTGCTGTCGCCCAATGCCTTGATGCAAAAGGCGGTCGGCGAGACGGTGACGCTGCTGCGCACCAACGTCGCGACAGGCGCCGAAACGCGCGAGCGCGCCAAGGTGCTGGCGGTCAATGGCGGGGTGGTGCTGCAGATCGGGCCGCGGATCGAGGTGTTGCGCGATGACGGCATGCCGGTGCGCGTCATCTTCGACAAGATTCCGACGAACCTGCGTGCCAAGCCGACGCTGTCGATCACGGTCGACAGCCAGCGCGCCGGTACGCGCCCCGCCACGCTGTCCTATTTGACCGGGGGGCTCGGCTGGTCGGCCGACTATGTCTCGCTCTATGACGAAAAGGCGGGGACGGTCGATGTCCAGGGCTGGGTCACGCTGAATAACAGCACCGGCACCACCTTTGACGAGGCGCGCACGCTGCTGGTGGCGGGAACGCCGTCGGGGCAGGCGGCGAACAGCCGCTATCGCCCGACGCCGCCGGGCAATATCCGCCGCGCGGGGACCGAGACGGCGCCGCGCGAACAGCTTGGCGACTATTATCTCTATCCGCTCGCCGAACGCACGACGATCGCCAACGCCCAGACGAAACAGGTCAGCTTCCTCGACGTCAGCGGGGTGCCGGCGCAGAAAATCTATGAATATAGCGTCGCGGGCTTTGACACGATGACCGAGCCGCGCAGCGCGGCGAGCGTCATCAAGTTCAACACCAGCGCGAAGGGCGGCGGGCTGGGCGATGCGCTCCCGGCCGGGACGGTGCGCTTTTACCAGCGCGACCTGCGCGGCGATCCCCAGTTCATCGGCGAGAACAGCATCGGCCATACGCCGATGGGCAGCGAGCTGGGGCTGGCGACCGGCGAGGCGTTCGATGTGAAGGTGCAATCGACGGTGGTGAAGCGCGAGCGCATGTCGCCGCGCATCTGGCGCACGTCGATGTCCTATCTGCTCACCAACGCGCGCGCGCAGCCGGTGACGGTCGACCTCGTCCAGCGCGGGCTCGACTGGTATTGGGACGACACGCGCATCGTCACGGAAAGCCAGAAGAGCGAACGGCTCGACAGCGACGGGACGAAATGGCGGGTCGCGATGCCCGCCAACGGCGAGGTGACGATCACCGCGACCTTCGAAACGCGTTACTGACAGCCGAGCGATGCGCCGCTGGCTGCTCTTGCTGTTGACGCTCACCGCATCGCCCGTCGCGGCGCAGTCGGTGGTGAGCTCGGTCGCGCCCGATGCGGTGGCGGTCAGCGTCTTTCGCGATCCCGGGCGCGGCGAGGGCGGCGAGATCGAACCGGGCTGGCTGAACGGCTTTGCGCTGATTTCCGAAACGCGGACGATCGATCTGCCCGCGGGCGAATCGGTGGTGCGTTTCGAGGGCGTCGCTGAAGGCATGATCGCGGTCTCGGCGATCGTCACCGGCCTGCCCGGCGGCGTGGTGCAGAAGAATCGCGACGCCGCGCTGCTTTCGCCCGCCAGCCTGCTCGACGGGTCGCTCGGCAATCGCGTCCATATCCGCCGCACCGATCGGGCCACCGGGCGGGTCAGCGAAGAGGAAGCGATCATCCGGTCGGGACCGCAGGGCGCGGTGGTGCTGCAAACGGCGGCGGGGTTCGAATCGCTGCGCTGTACCGGGCTGCCCGAATCGATCGTCTATGACGGGGTTCCGGCGGGCCTGACCGCCAAGCCGACCCTGTCGGTCACGACGCGCAGTCCGGCGGCGCAGCGGGCGGCGGTGACGCTGACCTACCTCGCGACGGGGTTCGACTGGGCGAGCAACTATGTCGCGCGGGTTGCGGCGGATGGCCGCACGCTGGATCTGTTCGCGTGGCTCACCGTCGCCAACAGCAACGCCGAAAGCTTTGCCGACGCCCGGCTGGCGGCGATCGCCGGGACGCTGAACAAGGTTTCCGATTTCAAGGCGCTGGCCGATGTGCCGCGGGCGCCGCCGCTGCGGCTCAGCTGCTTTCCGCTCGGGACGGGCCGTTATGGCACGCCGCCGCCGCCCCCCGCGCCGCCGCCAATGATGATGTCTGTTGATGAAGCATCGGATATCGTCGTGACCGGATCGCGCATCGCCCGCTACGAGTTGATGTCATCGCCCGTGTCGGTGGTGGCCGATCTGGAAGATCTGGGCGATCTGAAACTGTACCGGGTTCCGATTCCCGTCACGGTAGCGGCCAACGGGCAGAAGCAGGTCGCGCTGCTGGTCAAGGATCGTGTGCCGTTCAAGACCATCTATCGCCTGCGCAGTTCGCCGGACGACCGGTTCGAGTCGATGGAGGTCGAGCGCGTCTTGCGCATGGAGAATAAGGAAGTAGCGCGGCTGGGCGTTCCGCTGCCCAGCGGCCAGGTTGCGGTATTCGCGCCGCGCGGCGACGAATCGCTGCTCGTCGGCGAAGGGTCGGTGCGCGATCATGCAGTCGGCGAGAAGGTCGACCTGGTCATCGGCGAAAGCAGCCAGGTGCGCGTCGATATCGTCAAGGGCGGCGCGCCGAAGATGGCCGACGACGACTACCGCGTCACCGTGACCAACGCCAATCCGTTCGCGGTCGATTTTGAGCTCGGCTTTTACGTCGATCCCGACCCGAAGCTCGACAAGCGACTGCGCAAGCTCCCGCGCCGCGATGGCCTGCTGACCTGGGCGATCCGGGTTCCGGCCAACGACAGCCGCACTTTCGACTATCGGTTTGTCGAGCCCGAATAGGGCTTTGACCTTAGACCGGCGGCAAGGCGCGCGGTCGGTGATTCTCGTCGAGCGCGACGAAGGTGAACAGCCCGCCGGTGACCTTCACCTCTTCCTGTCCGCGCCCGCGCGTCGCGATGACTTCGATGCGGATCCCCATCGAGGTGCGCCCGCGCCGTTCGAGATGCGCATAGACCGAAATGATATCGCGCAAGAGGATCGGGGCGATGAATTCCATCGCCTCGATCGCGACCGTCGCGGTCGGGCCCTGCGCGATCCGCGCGGCGACGATGCCGCCTGCGATGTCCATCTGGCTCAAAACCCAGCCGCCAAAGATGTGGCCATTGCTGTTGATGTCGGCGGGAGCCGGGACCACGCGCAGGATCGGGTCGCGCGCTGCGTTGGAGGCGCTGCTTTCGGTCATGGCTTCAAATCCGGATCATTTTCGAACGGATCTTCGATCGCCTCGTCATGCCCGCTGCCGCTCGACAGAAAGACCAGCCCCATCAGGGCGGCGCCGAGCATGACCGACAGGCCGACACCGGCCGCGGTCGCGATGATCATGTGGATGCTCAGCGCCTCGCCCATGCTGAAGCGCAGCCAGGCAAGCGCACCGACCACCGCGAGCAGCGACACCATCACCATGCCGCGCATCAGGCGGCGATAGCGCGCCCAGGCGGTTTTCGCGGTGGCGTCCTTGTCGAGCGGGGAGGGTTTGACCATCGCGCCTCCATGAACCAAGCCGGGGCCAAGGCCAAGCGCGAATGGAATGCGACCAGATGTTTCGGCTTTGCCGCGAATCATGATAGACTTTGTCCCTACAGAATCGACATGGGGAGCGGCATGGCATGACGATCGGAGCGATTCTCCGCGGGCGTACGGGCCCGGTAATCGCGGCGCGCAAGGAAGATACGGTCCGCGCCGTGCTCGATCTGCTCGCCCAGCATCGCATCGGCGCGGTGCCGGTGATGGAAGGCGAGGCGATCGTCGGCATTTTTTCCGAACGCGACCTGGTTCGGCTGATGTCTTCCTATGGCCCCGAGGCGCTGGATCGCCAGCTCGACGATGTGATGACGAAATCGCCCGTGACCTGCGAACCGTCGACCGCGGTGATGGGCGCGCTGTCGCAGATGACGCAGCGGCGAATCCGCCATTTGCCGGTGGTCGAAGGCGGGAAACTCGTCGGCTTTGTTTCGATCGGCGATCTGGTCAAATATCGCATCGACCGCATCGAAGCCGAAGCGGCGGCGATGCGCGACTATATCGCTTCCTGAGTCGCGGCCTCCGCGGCGGGCGGCTGGCGGCGCACGACGAGCCGCACCACTTCGGCAATCGCGTCGCGTTCGAGCAGCCACAACAGACCGGTATAGAGCGCGACGCCCAGGGCGACGAGCGCCACCAGCCGTAGCGGCGCGGCAATCCCGAACGGCGCCATCAGCTGCGCCGCCAGCCCGACACCGACCGCCATCGCCAGCGCCGGGGTCAATCCCGGCAACATCGCGCGGCCGACCTCCCACACCGAAACCCCGATCAGCGGCGCCGTGCGGTACGCCGTGATCAGCAACAGCAGCGGAGCGGCGACCAGCCACGCCCACGCCATGCCGATCAGGCCCCATTGTGCGCCGATCAGAAAGGCGGTCGGAAACAGGATGGCGCCGCTCAGCGCATTGAACATCGCCAGCGACGGCTTGCCGAGCGCGTTGGCGAGCGGCGCGAACAATATCTGCACCGTCATCAGCATCAGCGCAGGCGCGATAATCTGGACATAGGGGACCATCCCCAGCCATTTCGTGCCGAACACCGTTTCGACCATCGGCGCCGCGGTGACCGCGAGGCCGCAATAGAAAGGCGCGGCGACGAGCGTCAGCAGGCGCACGGTTTTCAGGAAGCTCCACCGCACCGCATCGCCGTCGTGCTTGATCCGCGCATAGGCGGGAAAGGCGACCTCGTTCAGCGGCGGCACAAATTTGGCCATGAAGATCTGCGCGAGGAACAGCGCCTCGGCATAGAGGCCCAGCGCGTGCGGATCGAAGCGGCTGCCCGCGATCAGGATGTCGGACTGGCTTTGCACCAGCCAGAACAGCTGGCTGAACAGGATCGCCGAGCCAAAGCCGATGATCTGGCCGCAGCCCTTGAAGTTGAAGCTCGGCCAGACGAGCAGCCGCGCGACGAGGGTCAGCCCGATCGCGCGCGTCCAGAACAGGGCGATCGGGGCATAGACGAGCGTCCACACGCCATAGCCCGCGAGCGCGCAGGCGAGCGCGGTGCTGGCGCCCGCCAGCGCCGCGACCAGATTGACCAGCGCCTGCCGCCGAAAATCGAGCGCGCGGCTCATGATCACTTCGGGCAGTGCGATAAAGGGGGTGGCGAGAAAGATCAGCGCCTGGACGCGCAGCAGGTCGGCGACGATCGGCT